>Ga0265327_10000022_pt1 | contig 402724 bp, 339 predicted proteins | sample 41621metaG_FD_202089 | JGI IMG/M metagenome (GOLD analysis project Ga0265327, IMG submission 202089) | Rhizosphere microbial communities from Carex aquatilis grown in University of Washington, Seatle, WA, United States - 4-16-21 metaG | ecosystem: Host-associated > Plants > Roots >...
CAGACTCCTGGCTGCGCAGAATGTTGATGATTTGTGTCTCTGTGAATTTTGACTTTTTCATACTTACCTTTTAAAGTTAGCTACTCATTTATATTTTTAAGTGCTACTGTTTATCGGTAAGCTTTCATCAGGAAAGCCCTATTCTCCAGTTTTTCATACGACCATATTATCGCCATGCCTGCTTTTGAATCGGGGAAAAGCAGCCGATAGGTATTTTCCTTTGCGATCTCTGAAAGTAAATGGAAGGTATTGTTCCTGTTATGTTTCACTCATCCATTTTTTCATGTTAGCTTGCAGGCGTGCTTGTTCATCTATTGTCAAAAAATTCAGTCGGCCATTGGGGTGATTTTTGATATTTTTTATGTGTGGATAAGTGCTCCATAAGAAATTTCTGAATAAATCATCATCACCGCTTTCCGCTATTCGGTGGGTATCTTCTGCCAATAGAAAAAGATTGTGCTCAAATTCCCTTCTTGTTTTAGGCGGAGGCATCCCATACTTACTCTTCTCCATTTTCGTTTGATTTAAATTCTTTTTGTTGCATCATATTGGCAACTGTATTTGCCATCAGTCTGGACATTTCATCAATTGTATGAAGGTTAGCTCTTCTGTTAGGAGCTAACCTTGAATTTTCTATTCCTTTAATTGTTTTTACATTCGAACTGTTAATCATTACCTGATCTCTTTCAAAACCTTCAGACAAAAAATGCATGTTACGTTCAAATTCTTTTCTACTTGCTGGCATTGAATAAATTTTCAAATTGAGAGCTCTCAAACGTAGCTCTTGAATTAGCCATTAGCCGAACAGATTCATTTATCGTCAAAAAATTCACTCTTTTATTTGGCGACTTCCTTGAATCTAGCAAACTATTTATCAGTCGCTTGTTATTAGGTATATGGTGTCTTCCTTGTTCAAGGCCTTCAAATAGCATATTAATATGCCTTTCAAATTCCTTTCTGTTGCTTGGTGTAATCATCTTATAAACTCCTTTTGTTCAAAAACATCAATGTATTTGGATTTGTATCCAAAAGATATTTGCCAATTCAGTTTATACCCGGCTTTCAGCGTTTCGATCTTGTCTTTTGTTTATCTGAATTGCCTTCCTTAACTAGCGCCATCGTATATTTCCTTTCCCTGTATCAAATCCACATTTCAGGCACAATAATGGCTACTCTGATAAATAGCCGGCCGGGCAATTTTCAGAAAACTACATATTGCAGCATAGTTTGAATTCCTCATTCTAAAAAACCATTATCTACATGAAAAAGATTTTAATCGCCGCATCTGTGGCTCTTATCGCCATGGGCGGATGTAAAAAGGAAACGGTAACCACCGGTGTCGCAACACCGCCAAATGCCATCAAAGCGCACCAGAAAGTCTGGCAAGACGATGCTGCCAATCCCGATAACCCATATGATGACGTAGGCTATTGGCATAACATTGCACTGGAGGAAACACGGGCTTCCTGGCAACCCACCACCGCTACTTTTACGACTACCTACAATGGCATGTCCGATTACATAGCGGCAACCGGCGCACCTTATACGCTGCCCAATATCCAAACCCTGGGAACCGCCGCTAATACGGTACTCGCTGATACGCCCAATAAATACAAAATCGCTATTGCCAACTCGTCATTGTCTACCGCTGCAAAAGCGTATGAGTATAGCTTGATGGATATCATCTTTGATTCAGGATATACGAGCTATGCCGATTTCAAAACAGCCTGTATCAGCCTGGAAAAAGATGTGATCGCTGATAAAACGCTGACTGCGGCTGATAAAGAAGCAGTACTTTCCAGCGCGTCTATTGCTCGTCATTCTATGATCTATTGGCAAAATGAGGTGGCCGGAGAAAATGGGTCAGGCGGTAATCCTGTGCTGATGCGGGGCATATTTGGCTGGCTCTGGCGTATCGGGTACACTGTTGGCGGAGATGCTGTAGGCTTTGGTGTTGGCGGGCCGGCCGGCGCAGCTGTATTCAGCGCTTACTTTGGCTGGTTGCTGCTCCAGTAAACAGCGTGTCAGATAATATGATATCATCAAAGAAGGTTCGCGGCAACGCGAACCTTCTTTATTTCAATTTTAAAAAAATGGCTTACATTTTTGTTTGGCTTAAGCGAGTACGCCTTCTTTAATTTCATTCCACAAAGCGCGGTAGCAAACGGCCGCATAAGAAGATTTGGCAAACGTCTCCACCGGCGCGTGGTGAATACCCATTTTTTCCACGTCGGAAAGATATGGGATATAGTATTCAAAAAAGCGTTTGTCCTTATAAAGGTCTTGCATCACCTCGTTGTGCATTTTCTTACGGGTATCCACCATAGAGAAAAAGCACATCAATTTATCGATACCGATGTTCTTATCGTCAAAATAATTTTTCACGAGATCGTAGGTGCGTAGCGAAAGCGTTGTTGGGATCACCGGCATTAGTACAGCATCTGAGGCAAAAAATATATTGTCGGCAAGTACGGAAAATCCCGGCGGGCAATCGATAAATACGAAGTCGTACTCATCGTTTACAGCTTTCAGCAGATGCGATAAATGTTTTTTCGAAGCGTGGTTTTCATCCAGCACAATATCGAGTTTGCGGGCGGAAAGATCGGCGGGAATAATATCCAGGTGATCATAGTCGGTACTCATGATCGCTTCTTCTAGTGTCAATTCATTTTCCATGATTTTCTTTACACTGCTCTTGCTCTTCGGTTGCGCATTATAATAGAAGCTGGAAGCGCCTTGCGGATCGAGGTCCCATAATAAAGTCCGGAAGCCATCGCTGGCGGCCATGTACGCAAAATTGACACAAGAAGCCGTTTTCCCGACTCCACCTTTGAGATTGTACAAGGACGCGACAAACATGGTAGGATAATTATTTTACAAGGTGAAATGATATTATTAAAAATAATCAGATTGCACGGAACGAACAAAATTTAGACAACCTCAGATAGACTCCTTGCCAGGTTTGCTTTCTGCCGCGTCTGTTTCCGTCGCTTCACCTGATTTGCCGCCGATGTTAAAGATGCGGTATGCCAATGCCACACCTGCTTCATCCGGCTTTTGCCAGCTAAACGATTGTTTTTCGACGATCGTATTGCCGGAGGCGTCCACCACTGTGTATTCAATGGTTTTTGTTTTTCCCTTCCGGTAAAAATTGACGTAGACATCCGGTGCAGCGATTGACCGGTCAGCAACCCAATTGATATTGCATTTTTTTAAACGAGCCAGTACTTCGGCATCCTCCTTGTCGCTCGTTGGGCCTGCATGCAGGTTCATATTGGGCTTAAAGCCTGTATAGGGTAATAGTTGAGGATATTCCTGGTACATCCGGTATATAAATTCATTGGCCGCGCGCAGATTTTTCAGTTCCTGGTTACACGTCGCCTCTGCTTCAAACACGCGGGCAATAAACAGTTTTTCGTATTCCAGGTCGGTGTCTGGCGACCGGAGTATATTATCCAGCATTTCTTTTGCTTTTTTGTAATCGCCCTGTTTCATATAAAGGCGGGCTACAAAAAGATCATAATACTTACGGATGTATTTACGCTTGTCGGTTTGCGCTTGTTGTTCAAATTTTTCGAGGAAGAACCGGGTACTGAAATCGCGGATCAGGTACCAGATCTCGTCCCAGGTCACGGTGCTTTCGGTGGAGAATAGTTTATAAACCACACGATCGCGTTCAGGATTTTGTGCAAACTGATTGATGATGAGGAATTGTTGCAGGAATTTTTCTGCTTTCAACTGGGCCATATTGCCGAGTACCGAGGGGTTATACCACCAGTTGGCATTTTCGAACCGTTGCATTTCAAACTCCGTTTCCTTATTGAGTAGTTTATTGAGCTGAATGCTGAAATCATAATGGCTCTGGCCGAGCGTAGTGCCGATGTGTACTTCTTTAAATTGCTCCGCTTTGGCAATATACCGGCGGCTTTCCTCCATTTGTCCGTCATAAAACAAACACCTGGCCAGCCCGATATTATACCAGCCAAAACCGGGCGTAGAGCCATTGGCGCGGATCATTTCCTGCAGCAATTCAATGCCTTGTTTGGGTTGCGCTTTATACAGGTCCAATACGGAGCTATAATAGATATATTCCTTCAGTCGTTTATCGCCTGTTTCCTGTGCGGCCGCTTCCTGGTATTCTTTTTCAGCCTCGCGGAAATCGCCGCAGATCATACGGAAGGTCGCGTAATTGTTGTGCGGGAATACACCACTGCCGCGCATCAGGTTGAAATAGTAAGCGGCTGAATCGATCGCGAAATTATAACTGCACAAAATGCTTTTGTAATGATATACGCTCAACTTATCCTGTTTTTCATAACCGGGCTGAAAAATATGTGCGTTAAATGCGGCGTTCCTGATAATCCTTTTATATCCCGAATCGAGGAAACGATTGGCCAGCGCCTCGTTTTCATCGATGCTGTTTTTAAGGAAAGAAAATTTACTGCTGGTATAAAAACGGTTGCGATGCACATTCCAGGCGAGATAATTGTACACATCAAGGTAAAAGTCGCGCTGAAAATTCCATTTCAAAGTACGGCGCAGCAGGGTATTCGCCCGTTCGGCATCTTCCATGTTCATGTAGCATTGCAACAAATAGTAGGCTGCCAGTGTATAGTCTAGCTGATATTTGAACACCGGGAAAAACGTAGCCAGGTCGGGCGTGCGTGTCGCCAGTTCTTTGTGGTAATCGCGCTCCAAGAGCTGTACCGCACGTGCCAGCGGTACGGAGGCATTTTTGAAGCCCAGGTAGTCGGCTGCATGGTTAAATTTATAGATGCCTTCATACATCCATCCCACGTAATAGGTGCTGTCGATCCGGAGAAATTCGCGAGAACGCGGCAGGGCGTCTTCACTGTTGGGATCGGTGCCGGTCCGTTTCGCGTCGATCTCATAGCGTTTTTGAGCACGCGGAGACACCGGTTGTGGTGTGGTTACCGGAATTTGTGCCTCCGCATCAAGGACTCCCGCCATCATAACGCAAGCGAGCAGCCAGGTACAAAGGCGTTGTATAGAGAAAAGTTTGTTCATTTTGGTTACTGCAGGTTTCATCCAAAGACGATCAAATAAATTTAAAGCTATTCGCTGGCATCCCGTGGTTTCTCCGCTAAAAATAAAGTTAAAGCGTTGGCTATTGCTTAGGAATTCCTCAAAAATAAAATGCACTGTTTTTACTTATACCAATCAAAATCCGACTTCGGTGATTAGCTATTGAATTACTTTTGCAGGCTAAACCAGTTTTATGTTTACGGTCTCGCTTCATGGCATTCATGTACACGCGCCACACGGGCTCTATCCGCAGGAGCATATATTAGGTAACGATTTCGAAATTGATGTGGATGTTTTTGTAACTGCCGGACATGCCGGAGATTGGCCATTTATCGATTACACTGTGATCAGCCAGACCGTGTATGCTGTATTTAATCAGCCGGGGCAATTATTGGAAACATTTGTGAAGAATATCCATGTTTCGCTGAAAGAAGCGTTTCCTGAAGCGGATAAAATAAGAGTAGCTGTGCGTAAATTACGTCCGCCCATGCAGGGAGATGTGAAATATTCGCAGGTTGTTTTTGAAGCCTGATGAAAAACTCAGCGAGGGAGCTACAAAACAGGAATTACATAAGAAAAGCCAGTTGAATTGTTCAACTGGCTTTTGTGTTTTTATCGGAAAAGCTTTGGCCGCATGCCGCTGCTTTCAGTTTACTAGTAACGGTAGTGGTCTGCTTTAAACGGACCGAATTTAGGAATACCGAGGTATGCCGCTTGTTCGTCAGTCAGTTCGTCCAGTGTAACGCCGATTTTAGCGAGGTGCAGACGAGCTACTTTTTCATCCAGGTGTTTAGGCAGCACATATACTTTGTTTTCGTAATTGCCGTGGTTAGTCCACAGTTCAATCTGAGCCAGTGTCTGGTTTGTAAATGAGTTGCTCATTACGAAAGATGGGTGACCGGTAGCACAACCCAGGTTTACCAGGCGGCCTTCGGCCAGTACGATCACATCTTTGCCATCGATGTTGTACAGATCAACCTGCGGTTTCACGGTATCTTTCGTGTGCCCATAGTTATTGTTCAGCCAAGCCATATCGATTTCGATATCGAAGTGGCCGATATTACAAACGATCGCTTTGTCCTTCATCAGGCGGAAATGTTTTTCGGTGATGAGGTCGCGGCAGCCAGAAGCAGTAACGATGATATCAGCTTCTTTTACAGCATCGATCATTTTTTTCACTTCAAAACCGTCCATAGCAGCCTGTAATGCACAGATCGGATCGATTTCCGTAACGATTACGCGGGCACCGGCGCCACGCAGTGATTCTGCAGAACCTTTACCTACGTCACCGTAACCACCAACAACAGCTACTTTACCAGCCATCATTACGTCGGTAGCACGACGGATCGCATCTACCAATGATTCTTTACAACCGTATTTGTTATCGAATTTAGATTTGGTAACGCTATCGTTTACATTGATTGCAGGGATTGGCAAAGTACCTTTCGCCATGCGTTCGTACAAGCGGTGTACACCAGTAGTCGTTTCTTCAGAAAGACCTTTGATATGCTGGATCAGTTCTGTGTATTTGTCGAAAACGATGTTGGTCAGGTCGCCACCATCGTCCAGGATCATATTCAACGGACGATCTTCGCTGCCGAAGAACAAAGTTTGTTCGATACACCAGTCAGCTTCTTCCAGTGTCTGGCCTTTCCATGCATAAACACCGATACCGGCAGCCGCAATTGCCGCAGCTGCGTGATCTTGTGTAGAGAAGATGTTACAAGAGCTCCAGCGTACTTCAGCACCCAGTTCTACCAGCGTTTCGATCAACACGGCAGTTTGGATGGTCATGTGCAGACAGCCGGCGATACGGGCGCCTTGCAGTGGCTTGGAAGCGCCATATTCGGCACGCAGCGCCATCAGACCAGGCATCTCAGCTTCCGCCAGTTTAATTTCTTTACGTCCCCATTCTGCAAGACTAATATCCGCAACCTTATAAGGCAGTTTAAAATCGATGTTAGAGCGAGTGTTTGTACTCATGATCTCGTTGTTATTTGAATTTTTGCAAAGTTACAATAATAGGACTAATTAATAGCGATTTCTGGGCAGCGAAGCCCTGTTGTGCAGGTTTGTTTTGGAACGCAGATAACACAAAGAATCTCGAAATGGCCGGAATTGAAAAACGCCAAATTGGTTCAGGCTATTCCTTCCTGCTGCATTTCAGTGTTTTGTATATGAAAAATGCAATGTGCATGGATGGGTTAAACAGAAAGTGTCCGATTGAACCAATCATATGTCCTTTTGGGTTGCTATGACGGGATAGTTGTTTTGATCTTTGCCCTATCGAACAGAACACAAAATTTTAAATAAAAAAATAACATCAAATGAAAAGAAGCAACAAATTATTCCGCAATCTGATGGCGACATGTTTGTCTGTTGCCGTTTTTATCCCGGTATTGGCTAATGCTCAGGTTCGGGGGATTACGAAGGTAAATAGTTATTGGGCGCAAGGTACCGGTAATACGATTATTGCTAATACACCATTAGGGAACAATTTTGTTACTGAATATGGAACCAATACAGGCCGCACAGATAATGACCTTACCTTACAAAACTTTAGTACTACTGCTGGTAAGGTATATGGTATGGCGTCAACATTGCCGAGCAGTGTTACTTTCCGGCGGGTTGATAATGCTAACGTACAGGGTATCAGACAGCAGATGTTTTTTATGAACCTTGACAGCCTTTATGATGGTAACTCCAGTAATCGACATACGCCGTTTCAGCTGAGAACATCCTATTCCAACGACATGACGGACGCTTTTTCCGGTAGAATTTTGAATCGGGGTTCTGACAATATTTTTGGTAATATTAATGAAGGCTTTGGCAACTATAATAATATTGAACGTATTGATATCGTATTTCAGGCACCCCAGCAAGTGTACTCTTTTGAGGGGAATGGTGCTGTTCTTTTTGAAAGAGGAACGCCTACCCATCACGGCCAGGTAAAGCTTGCCGCAATTCTATCGGTAGATGCCAGCGGCAATCCAACTTCCTATAGTGCAATTGTATTTGTTGATAATACAGATTGGCCTGCCAACGACATCACTCCCTCTTACAACTGGGCTGTGAGTCGTAGAGATGTCGCTACGGAGCCAGATATGATTTTGTCAAATGACTATGTAGGTTATCAGTCGATTGGGGGAATATTTGTACCATACAGTAGTTTTGGTTTATCGGCCGGTACTGTCATTTATGGTTATTCTATTATTCCTGCAGATTTTACAGGTAGTACATCGGCAGACATTATTGACTATCAGAATAGTACATTATACCCACTGAATACGGATGCATCGGACAACCTGGGTGCAGGCGGTATTGATATTATTGGTGTAACCGGGGCATTTGTAGAAAACAAAAGTATTCCTCAGACGCTGTCTGGTACTGTATTTCATGATGCGAATGGCTTGACAGATAACACCATTAACGGTACGGGTATCAATAACATAGCCGGGTCCCAATTGTATGTAAACATAATAGACCCCGATGCTGATACTGTGGTTGCTACGGCAACGGTTGCCGCAAATGGCACCTGGACTGCCAATGGTGTGCCGGCCAACACCACTTATCAGGCGCAGTTAAATACTGTTCAGGGTGTTGTAGGAACAAGCGCCCCAATGTCCTCATTAGCTGGTCAATGGGTTTCTACAGGCGAATTTATCGGTACTTCCGCGGGTAATGACGGCAATGCTAATGGTAGCATCAGCGTATCCGTTGAACTTTCAACTGTTTCAAATATTGATTTTGGCATCGAACAATACCCAACAGCAAACGCCCAATCCTATAACATTTCAATGCCCGTTAATAACAGTATTATGGTATTAAATGGTACGGGTGCACTCAACAGTCCTGGCATGCTTACTGGTACTGATCCGGAAGATGGTGCAATGAATGCTTCAAAAACAGTGACCATCACGACATTGCCGACAGGTGCCACGCTGTTGTACAATGGTAGCCCGGTAACGGCAAACCAGCAGATCGCTAACTATGATCCTGCGAAACTGGCTGTGAAGTTTACAGGAGTAGGTTATAGCCAAATAAAGTTTGATTACTATTTTGCCGATGCTGCCGGTGTAATGGGTAGTACAGCCAGTTATGCCATCAACATGCCGCAACCGCTGGATTTGAAATTGGTCAGCTTTACAGCTCAGAGTACAAACGATGCAGATATGCTGACGTGGATCACAGTGGATGAAAAGAATATGGATAAATTTGAACTCGAATTTTCTACTGATGCAACTCAGTTTAGAACAATCGGATCTGTAACTGCAAAAAATACGATTGGCACGAATACTTACCAGTTTGCAGCTCCCGCTTCCAATGGCAACAGGTATTATCGTCTGAAAATGGTAGAAACCGACGGAAAAACAACTTACTCCAACGTAGCGTTTTTGAAAAATGATGGTAAGTCAAAAAATATGAGCATGGAGCTCGCCCCGAATCCGGTTGGTACCAATACAACTACTCATCTGACGATTCAGCGTAGTGAGGCCGGTAAATTAAGCATCCGTATTTATAATCAGGCCGGACAATTAATACAAATGTCTGAAGCAAGTGCAACACAGGGTAGCACAGCCATCGATATCAATACATCAACATGGACGCCAGGTGTCTATTTTGTTACGATAACAGATCAGGCAACTGGTGAACATACAACCATTAAAGTGGTGAAATAATTGTGTGTTTATTGTTTGAGCAGCGGCTCCGTATGGGGCCGCTTTTTTATTTTTTCTTAGTCAAAAAAACGCCCGGCAATTTTGCCGGGCGTTTTTTTTGACTATTGATATGTACGGTCTCAACCGTTTAATTTTCTAATGTGGCGACAAATTCCTGTGTGCTTTGCTGCAAGCTTGCACTGGCTGGAATGAGCGGAAGACGCAGGGTATTTTTGCCAATATTCATAAGGTGGAGCGCGCATTTTACACCGGCAGGGTTACCCTCTGCAAATAGCAGATCAATTCCTTTTAGCAGTTTATAATGCAATGCACGCGAATCATCAAATTTGCCAGCTAAAGCAGCATTTACCATGCCCGTAAAATCTTTGGTGTAAGCATTGGCCGCTACGGAAATAACGCCCTCCATGCCGATAGCGATCTGTGGCAACACAAGATTGTCGTCGCCGGAAAGAATGGCAAAATGAGCCGGTTTGTTTTGCACCAGTTCCATACACTGAACAAGGTTGCCGCTCGCTTCTTTGATGGCGACAACATGTGCAAATTCGTTGGCGATGCGCAGTGCCGTTGCCGGAAGTATATTGCTGGATGTTCGTCCTGGTACATTGTACAGAATGATGGGCAATTTTGTTGCTTGCGCTATCGCTTTAAAATGCTGGTAGATGCCTTCCTGGGTTGGTTTGTTATAGTAAGGCGCTACACTGAGAATGCCCGCTACGCCGTTGAGGTCGTATGTTTTCAGCTGGTTTACTACTTCCATAGTATTGTTGCCACCCAGGCCGCAAACCACCGGTACACGATTGTTGTTGTGCTTGATAACAAAAGCAAGAATCTGTTTCTTTTCGTCGTCGGTAAGGGTTGGCGTTTCTGCTGTAGTGCCGAGCGCCACCAGGTAATTGACTCCGTTGTCGATTACATGATCAATCAATTTGGCCAGCGCATCAAAATCGATGGAAAGATCTTCCTTAAAAGGTGTTACCAGCGCTACGCCGGTACCACGAAACATATTGGACATATACTTTGTTTTATCGAATCGCAAGTGTCTGCGTTACTTCTTTGTTTTGTACAGCATCCCTTTTATATAGTGGTATGCTTCCCGCAACTGCGAGCCGGGCAAAATTACAATAAATGACGTAAAAGGTTAATCAGCGCTTCCGTTAAACCCGCATTGTAGCGAAGTGTAAACAAATAGCTACAATTGCATTAGAGAAGAAGTATGTTGGCTTCGTCATAAGTTGCTTATCTTCAGTATGGTGCAATAAAAAGCAGGCCGGCATATGCCGGCCTGCTTTTTATTTTTATTGCTAAAATCACGATACCGGGACTTCATCATAAAAGCCCATTTTCGAAAATTTTTCGATACGGTCTTCAATGCGTTGTTCTGCATCAAGCGGCATGAGCTCGCTGATCGATTTGATAAGATATTCTTTCAGTGTAACAGCCATTTCTTCCGGTTTGGCATGTGCGCCACCCAGGGGTTCTTTTACTACATCATCTACCAGGTTGAAGCCTTTCATGTCTTTGGAGGTAAGACGCAATTGTTCAGCTGCTTTTACTTTAAAGTCCCAGCTGCGCCAAAGGATTGTAGAGCAATTTTCCGGAGAGATAACGGTGTACCAGGTGTTTTCCAGCATCGCTACTTTATCGCCGATACCGATGCCTAAAGCGCCGCCGGATGCTCCTTCGCCAATAATCACGCAAATTACAGGAACTTTCAGGTTCACCATTTCAAACAAGTTGCGTGCAATAGCTTCACCCTGTCCGCGTTCTTCTGCTTCGAGCCCAGGATAAGCGCCTGGTGTATCAATAAAGGTAATGACCGGGTGGTTGAATTTCTCTGCCATCTTCATCAGGCGCAACGCTTTACGATAACCTTCCGGGTTGGCCATACCGAAATTGCGCATCTGGCGCATTTTGGTATTCACTCCTTTCTGCTGACCGATCACCATTACCGGCATGCCGTTCAGTTTGGCCATACCGCCAACCATCGCTTTATCGTCCTTTACCTGTCGGTCGCCATATAATTCGGTAAACTCGGTAAAAATCTTTTCAATATAATAGAGTGTATATGGGCGCTCCGGGTGCCGGCTCAGCTGCACGCGTTGCCATGGAGTCAGATTTTCATATAGTTGCGCACGTGTTTTTTCGATAGAGGTTTCCAATTCACGGATGGTGGCACTTACATCAACCTGATTTTTGGCCGCCATATCTTTCAGCTTGTCCATCTGGGCATAAAGTTCTTCCAGCGGCTTTTCAAAATCGAGAAATTGCATATATGTTTTTTGAATGAGAATACAAAAATACGGCGGTCAATTCGAAAATTCGACAATTTGAAAACTTGAAAATGTAACAATTGACAAAAAATGTCTTTTTTACTTCAATTTATAAGACAGTGGGCAGTTCGTTCCGGGATAATGAGGACGAAATTGCCGAAGTCCGACGTTTAACTTTATTCGGCCGGTGAAAATATTTAATCAGCAAATCAGCCATTCGCAAATAAAAAGTCCCTCCTTGCGGATGGGACTTTTGTTCGAAGGTGTGGAAGCCGGTTATCGTACTGAAAACGCAATGCCGATATTAAAGGCAAAATGCTTCAGGCTGCTGATATCGAAATCGTCATTTTTATTAGTGGAATAATTGTAAGCAGCACTTATAAAACCGCCTACATTTTCATTAAACGGCATAACGGCGCCAAGTTCCGGTCTTACACAGAAACCCCAGTTGTTGTAGGTGATTTGGTAAATATTAAAATAAACATCTTGTTCGCTGTATTGAGCACCGATGCCGATGCCTGCATACGGTTTAATTTTTGCATGCGGATCGCCGAAATAATAGTGAATGCCGGCAGTGATCGGCAGTGTGTAAATATCTTTGATCACATCAGTAGTAATGGCGCTGCCGCCGTCCTTCGACTGGTAAGTTTTGCGACTTGTGTATTGTTCGAAAGAATTCCAGCTCATGCCTGCGCCTATCGATACATGCGGATTGATCATGTGCCGGTATTCGAAACGGCCGCCGGCGGCGCTGGTTTTATTAAGGAAATCGTTGTTGGTAGGAACTCCGATTTCCCAGCTGCCCATGAAAATATCGCGTGTGTAGTGTATGGTTTGAGTCTGCGCCTGAGCTGCTGTGTGTGTGCCAAAAGCCAGCGCCAGCAGGTAAAGTATTTTTTTCATAAGATTGATTTTTTAAAATGGATCAAACAGATGGTATGATTAGTTGGTTTTGATATACGGTGACTGCTCGAAACCCTGGTCGATGGCGTTGACACCGCGTTGCACATTGCTGGAGAGACTGCTTCCAATTGCGCCGAAATTAATGTTGTTCCAGATGCCGGTGATCTGCTGCCGGTCCGGAGCATTTTTAAGATCATACATGTTCAGGATGACCGTGCCGGTACTGTATGAGTAATAAGTGCTGTAAGGATAGTAGTAGGGATAATACCAGCCCCAGTACCAGGGATCATACCAGCCATAGTAACCATCCCACCAGCCGGGATAATAAACCGTGGTGGTAACTTTCACAATACCGAGCTGTAGTCCCAGATCAGGATGAGCATTTCGGGAAACGAAAGTATAGCCGCGGGCATTCATATTGTCTTTAACCGTTTGCACCAGCGTTTTTGCATTTGCATCTGTAAGAATGCTGTCGTCTCCGGTGCCTCCGAGGTTAGCAACCGTGTCGGAGATATAATAGGTTTTGAACTCCGTAAAATCGGCTGTTTTGTCGCGATTGGTGGTGACAACAAAATCGGAGGATAGTTCATCGAAATTCGGCGTCTTTCGGCAGGAGGAAAAAATGAGCCCTAACAGCAACGAAAGGAATGTTAGTTTGCGCATAGATTACGTATTTGAGGTGATTAAATGTGATGTTTTTTCAGTCGTTTTATTTGAGCCATTCGCTGCCAAACACGATATAGTATCCCCATGAATCAGGTCCGGCGGCTACATCAATACCCATTCTTAACTTAAACTTCCTGGCTACCAGATAGCGGAAGCCAGCTCCATAACTATAAATCCATTTTGACGAACCAAAGTCACTCCATTCATCAAATGCTTTACCGGTACCGCCAAAACCCACGATGCTCCATCGCGGTACAATATCATATCTTAGTTCTCCTTCAGTCAGGATGTCTGCTTTACCCTGATACCGTGCTGCGGGAATGCCGCGCATGTCTATAAAAGGAAGCATGTAAAAAGGTGGTGTGCCGATAGCTTGCTGTCCGTCTATACGCAATCCGCCGATCACTTTTTTGCCAAAAGGCTTGTACATATAAGTATAGTAGTTGACACGCCCGAAGTCAAAATCGCTGCCGAAAATATTGTCCGACCAGCCACCGTCTACATGAACTTTTAATCCGCTGTTTGGCGTAAAAATATTATCCCGGTTATCGAACTCTATGATCGCCCCCGGTTGACTGACAAAACTGTTTACTTCTTTGTCGGTAACAAATGAAGGCAGTTGATCGTTGTTCTGCAATTTTACCTGAGATTTCAGTAGTAGATATTGCAGGCCGACATACCAGTTGGACCGAGCTATTCTCTTGATGGCAAAGGCATATAGGGGAATGGTTTTAATGTTGAATTTGAACTCCTGTTCACCTATGTTTTGGAATGTATGATAGAACGATGCATTGATGTTCATGTATCCGGTAATCACTCTGTATTTGATCCGGGCTTTCACAAACATGCCGCTTCGCGCTGCCACAGCGCCCCATGTATTGTTGATGGTCCACAATGCGCCAGCAGCAGTAATGTCTGGTGCTACCGGCGTATAATGCGGTTGTCCATTGATCGTGTCAATAATCGGCGGTCTTTTTTTCATGAAAATAGGGCCACCTGCCACACCAAATCCGCCCAGCGCCGGTTCTGTAACGATGGTCAGTAACGGGATGAAACCATTAGCATCGATCAGGAAGCTACTCATGTCAAACTTCCCGTCGAGCGAATCCTTCAAGGAGATTTTCGTCTTTTGTTTCTGTGCCATGACTTGTAGTTGCATCATCAGCGAAAGCATTAATAGAACGTATGGCAATAATGTTTTCATCGGCGGTGTTTTCCGGCGTTAGACGTACCTGTGCCCGCTGTATTAGCCCGACGATACGGCGATACGGTGGAAATCCTCCTGGCATTACTTAGCGTTGCACGCCCATCCTGGCCGTCCGTCGAAAGGCAATCGGGTAAAACCGCAAAAGGCAACACAAAACTTTCCGATGTGATTTTCCCTGAGTATAGTTTCATAATAATGCTTTTTTCCGGGGCTTATGATTTCAGACCATCCTTAATCATCGAGTGCATTCCTCTGCCCAGCACGCGTATATAATCGATGGCTTGTTTTTGCGTAATGTTAAGTACCCTGATGCGGTCGGGGGTTACATATGTAATTGTTCCGGACCACGGTTTGGGAGCGTCAGGTATAAACACAGCACATACTTCCTCGGAAATATCATCAATCAGGAACCCGATCTGCCAGGTATCGTCCAGGCGTATCGTCACCGGTTTCCAATCATTGCCTCCCTGTCCCATTATATCGGCGCCAAAGCTTTTCATGAAACTGTAGCCGGGCATATGACTCAAAATATTGTTTTCAACAGAGGTGACCATTTTTTTAGCAACTCTTATACGGGCAAGAAGGCCTGCCAGAAAACAAATGCCGATCACAACAATAGTCGCAGCCAGATTTTCAAACCGGAGATCGAATTTTTCATCAATCCGGTTGATCATCGGATGGATTAATGTTTTTGCCAACGACCGTGCTTTTCCAACTATCATAATGATGAGTATTAACGGAATCAGGAAAAGAATTCCCCCGACAATCGTTGTTTTGATAATTGAAAAAAGCTTTTTCATCATTGATTGGTTATAGACCAGAAATATATGTTTAAATATTCATATTCTAATTTATGACAATAAGTTATAATAGAAAAAAATATTTTGAGGGAAATAAAAAAGACCGCAGCGGGTGCTGCGGCCGGTGATTATTTTCTTTTGTTGTGTCAGCGTTTTTTTGTGTGCGCTTCTATGGCGTCGCTAACTGCCAGTACTAAGCCGTATGGCAGATTATATTCTTCCGGAGATGCTACATCGTAGCGGTCCGAAGGACTCCAGGTCATGTAGAAGCGTGGATAACCCTGTATGTTCACTTCGTAATGCATGCCATCTTTTCGCAAAGAAGGAAGAATGACGGCTAGCGTGGATTTGCCGTCGAAGAAAATTTTGGTTGTAAAGTTTTTTGCCATGAGCTGCGCAAAGATACAAAGAAGCCTTAACCTTCTCGGTGTTCTAAAGAAACCGATACGCGGCTCTGGTGCTGCAAGTTTTTTTAATCATTACTAACGGACAATGTTTTGCTCAATTGTTGCCTGCATTTCCGCTTTCGGCACGATGCCTTCTTTGCGCCATACTTCCTTACCGCCCCGGTATAAAATGTAAGCAGGCATATCGTTTACATGTAAATCCTGCATGAGTAAAGTTTGTGTGCCGCCGTCGACGAATGTGATGGTCAGGACGCCGCTGTATTGTTCGGCGAGCGTATCAATCACCGGTTGCATCTGCCGGCAGGGTACACACCAGGACGCTCCAAAATCGATCAGCACCAATGGTTGCGCACTGATCATCTGCAGATATTCCTTCTCCGAAATAGGGTGTGTGCCTGAAGTCTTTTCTACCGGTTTGCCGGCTGCTTTCCAGGCGTCGATACCGCCATCCAGTTCTGTTATTTGTATAAAGCCATTGGCACGCATCCATTGGGCTGCCGCATGACTGCGGCTGTCTGCAGCATATAGATATACCGGTTGGGTTTTGTCGAGCGTATTTAATTGCTCTGTAAACGTTGCTTTGTCCTCGATATTTGCAAGTACCGCATGTGCCAGGTGACCGGCATCGTATTCTGCCTGTGTGCGGACATCCAGCAGTTGCGCGCTATGCTGTCGCATCAGCGATTTTTCAAACTGGTCTGCATTTACGGTTTGCGCATATGCGGCGTATGAAAACAACAGAAGAAGATAAAACAGTGTAGCGACTGCGAGCCTTTTCATAAGGCAAAATTCCGGAAATAATTATTGAAACCAGTAACTTGTAAGTTTTATGCCTTAGTTATGCAACTGAAATTTACTTTATGGATCCTTGTTTGTTCTTTCGGACTTGTAGCATCTGCACAAACGGGTTCAAATCTATTTCGTCAGCGAGAGCAAAAACAATTGCGGCAGCTGGCGCGGGTAACCGTAGCATCGCCATTGGAAGATAGTTACGATATCAAACAGCTTCGCTTTAATCTCAACATGACTAATACGACTACCCATATTAGCGGCGATGTGCTGACAAATGCTGTAGCAGTAGCTAATATGAACCAGTATGTATTTGAACTCGATACATTGATGACGGTTGACTCGGCAAGAATCAATGGTGCATTAGCTCCTGTGGTTTCTAATGGTATTGTTCGCAGCATTAATCTGCCGGCAACAATCAATAGCGGTACCTCATTTTCCGCGCAGGTATTTTATCATGGTACGCCGCAAAACGCTGCGGTCAATAACTATAGCATCGGTGTGACGCACGATATCGATAATGGTACAGAGCTGGTGTACACCATGAGCGATCCATATGGCGCGAAGGATTGGTGGCCCTGCAAGCAATCGTTGCAAGATAAAATCGATTCCGTAGAAATGTGGGTAACGGTGCCTGCAGGACTGAAAGCCGGTAGTAACGGGTTATTGCAATACGCCAACACAACAGGCGGCTTCACGCAGTATCAGTGGAAAGAAAAATACCCCATCGTGTATTACCTGATTTCCGTTTCGGTAGCGCCCTATAAAGATTATTCTTATTACATGCATTTCAATAGTGCTGACTCTATGTTGATTCAGAACTATTATTATGACTCCACCAATTTCTTTCAGGCCAACAAAGCGAACCTCGACAGTACAGGAATACTTATCAATTATTTCTCCGGGCTCTTCGGTCGTTATCCATTTCATGAAGAGAAATACGGACATTGTTTTACTACGCTACAAGGTGGTATGGAACATCAGTCGATGAGTACGCTTGGTTTTGCAAATGTGCAGTTGATTGCCCATGAAATGACGCATCAATGGTTTGGCGATAATGTTACTTTCAAAGGTTGGGAAGATGCGTGGCTAAGTGAAGGTTTTGCTACTTATGGCGAACATCTTTACCTGGAGCATTTCCATAGCGCTGCCGCGGCAGCGGCTTTTCGCTCGCAAATGTTTGCGCAGGTCATGAATGCGCCGGGAGGTCGCGTACGTGTGGATGATTCGAGTTCGTTTGCTCCGATTTTCGACGGCCGGCTGGTTTACTCGAAAGGCGCTTCGGTAGTGCATATGCTACGCTTCCTGGCGGCGAACGATAGTTTGTTTTTTGCCGTGTTGAAAACCTATCAGCAACAGCATGCCTATAGCAATGCCAATACTGCCGACCTGAAACAAATTGCGGCACAACTATACAATCGTAATCTCGATACTTTTTTCAGCCAATGGATCGATGGCGAAGGTTACCCGAAATATACCGGTTCCTGGAACCAGCAGAACGGAACAGTATATATCCAGTTAAATCAGACTACTTCAAAACCAACATCGGTACCGCTTTTTGTTACACCGCTGGAACTGAAGCTTAGTTCGGCGCAAGGCGATACTATCGTCAGGGTGTACAACAATGCCGCCACACAGATGTTTCAGGTAAACTGGTCTAAAACAATGACCGGTTTTGCAGTTGATCCTAATAACTGGATTTTGGACAGAACCGGATTGCTGACGCATGATGTGAATTTGTCGGTGCCTGTGTTGTACAACACACAGCTGAAAGTTTATCCGAACCCGGCGACCGATGCCTGGCGAATAGAAAATCTGAAGCCCGGTACGTTGCTTTCTTTGTGCGATATGCAGGGTAGGGAATTGTGGACACTAACGGCTCGCGGCACAGAGATTTTGATTCCGGCAAAACAATATGCACCGGGCATTTATTTGCTGAAAGCCTTAACTGATAAAGGTTCGGAGGCGGTTCGGCTGGAGCGCTAAAGAACTATAGGCAGAGTGTACAGAGGTGCATTTGTTTTTAATTATATCAGTTTTTGAATTTTTGAATATGGTTTTAGAACATTTTGATCAATTACTGCAGCAGATTGCGCATAAACCATTGGGTGCGCTTACGGTTGTCGTGAATCTTATCCTGATAGAAAGTTTGTTATCTGTCGATAATGCAGCTGTGCTGGCAACAATGGTGCTCGATCTGCCAAAAGACCAGCGGCGCAAGGCATTGCGGTATGGTATCCTTGGTGCCTACATATTTCGCGGCATCTGTCTGTTGTTTGCTTCCTTGCTGATTCAGATATGGTGGTTCAAACCACTCGGCGGTATTTATCTGCTGTTTCTCGCCGGGAAATATTTTTTCTCCAGGAAAAAGGAAGAACAGCACACGATTGAGGAAGAGCTGGATCATAAACATAAAAACTGGCTGTACCGGAAAACACTGGGGGCTTTTGGTCCGTTCTGGGCAACGATTATACTGGTGGAACTGATGGATCTCGCATTCTCCATCGATAATGTAATCGCCGCCAATGCCTATACTAAAAATATTATTCTCATTTGGGTCGGCGTATTCATCGGTATTCTCGCAATGCGCTTCGTAGCGCAGGGATTTGTAAAGCTCATGGAAAAATATCCGTTCCTGGAAAAATGCGCTTACGTAGTGATCGGTATTTTGGGTATAAAATTATTGCTGGCATTATACACGCATTTCAACCCATGTGATCGTTTCGCGTTATTCCTTGACGGCCCGCACGATTGCCTGGAATCTCAGGGGAAACATTTGCCCGAAGGCGAGCATCCAACCGTTTGGGGCGACCTGATTACATCCTTGCTGAGCATCGCTATTTTCTTTGTGCCGATACTGACTTCAACGTTGTTTAATTTCCCGAAACACGGGCGTGATAAATAGTTTATAAGGTTAATGGGGAAATGGTTAAATCAGTCTTGGCTTTTGGTTAAAGAAGGTCACATCCCACGGCTGATTTTACCTTTTAACAACTCAATCAATTAACCCTAAAGCGGAATGTTGAGCAGACGATAGATAAAGCTCATCAACCAGGCAGGGCCGATGAGGAGAAATTGTAAATCCTTGAGAAAGGAAGGTTTTTTGCCCTCGATCTTGTGGCCATAAAATTGCCCGATCCAGGCGAGAACAAAAATGAGAATACAGATCTGCCAGAGCGGCATAGCAAAATGAGTTTCAATAAAACGGCAAAGCAGCAAACAGATTATACTGAAAAGCAGCATGCCAATCCAAATGGTGCGGGATAACGAAGCGTAATAAATAATAACCAGCACCAGCAAAATCATAGCAACATTTAACGGCAGCCCAGGCGCGAGTGTGACCGGTAGGCTGATGCTATAAAAAAGGCCAACGATGGAAAAAAAGATAGAAGGCACACAAATCCAGTGGATCGTTTTATTCGTGTGGTTCTGGTGACTTTCGCCGTATTCCGACAACCAAGTTTCTATGCTTTTCATACTTTAAATTACGAAAATCATTAACGGGTTTAAAAGGCAAATGGTTAAATGGTTAATTTAGTCGCGAGACCTATTTAACGTTTTAACCAATTAACTAATCAGCAAAGTGGATATCAGAGCGGCCATATTAGAAGAGCATTCAAAAGCGCAATCTACTTTGATCGCCAATTATATTGGGGATGATAAAAAACGCTTTAAAACATTGGTACAGCTTTTCCTGCACGATGAATACCGGGTGGTGCAGCGGGCTGCGTGGATTATTAGTTTGGTGGCGGAAAAACATCCTGAACTGGTGGCGTCTCATTTGCCGGCGTTTGCAGCGCGAATGCAGGAACCCGGGTTGCCGGTAGCTGTAAAACGGAATGTAGTACGTATTTTGCAGCATATTGCTATTCCCGAATCATTGGAAGCACCGGTGATGAACGCCTGTTTCGAATTTCTGGCCGATCCGAAAGAAACAGTTGCAGTGCGCTGTTTCTCAATGACCGTGCTTGGAAACCTTGCCCGGAAATACCCGGAAATTAAACAAGAACTGGTCAGTATTGTGGAAGACCAGTTAGAGCAGGGGGCGACTGCGGGGTTCAGGGCCAGAGCGAAAGCGGTGTTGCGTGCTTTGTAAATCTGCTTTTCATATTGTTTAAAATGTTGATTATTAATTGTAACGGATGGGGCGCCCGGATCCTGATAGTAAAAAGCAGAAAAAACGATTCAAAAAAAGCAATAATTACCTACCTTTGCAATCCCAAATTGTGTCCGGCTGCCGGTAAAACGGTATCCAGCGTTGCTGCCGGGCGATTGGGATAATTTTTAAAAACATATTTATTATGGCAACAAACAACCTTCAAAGCTACGAGCTGATGGTGATCTTTACGCCTGTTCTGGCAGAAGATGACTTCAAGAACGCTCAGAAGAAGTTTGCAGACTTCATCAAAGAAAATGGTGGCGAAATCGTTCACCAAAATGCATGGGGCCTTCGTTCCCTGGCTTACCCAATTGACAAAAAGACAACTGGTCTGTACTGGTTGATCGAGTACAAAGCGCCTACTGAGGTAAACGCTAAACTGGAAATCCAGATGAACCGTGACGAAAATATCATGCGTCACATGGTAACCCGCCTGGACAAATATGCAGTGGAATACAATGCTAAAAAGCGCAACAAAGGTGCTGAAGTAGAAACTGTTTAAACAATTTAAAAACTGTACACAATGGCTAAGCAAAACGAAATCAAATTTCTCACTTCCACACGTGTTGAAAAACGTCAGAAAAAATACTGTCGTTTCAAAAAAATGGGAATTAAATACGTCGATTACAAAGACGCAGAATTCCTGAAAAAATTCCTGAACGAACAAGGTAAAATGCTGCCTCGCCGTATCAGCGGTAACTCCCTGAAATTTCAGCGTAAAGTAGCTCAGGCTATTAAAAAAGCTCGTCAACTGGCATTGTTGCCTTATGTAACTGATCTTTTAAAATAGTCAGTGATCGTTTCACATTTTAAGTAAAAATTCCATGCAAGTAATTCTGATAAAAGACGTAGATAATCTGGGCGCTGCCCATGAACTGGTAGACGTAAAGCCCGGCTATGCACGTAACTACCTGATCCCTCAGAAATATGCAATCGAAGCGAGCGGCTCTAACCTGAAAATTCTGGAAGAACGCCGTAAACAATTGCAAAAACGTGAAGAAAAACTGTTGGCTCAGATCGCGGAAGTTCGCGCTGCGCTGTCTTCTGCTCCTGTAAAAGTAGGTGCTAAGATCGGTACCAGCGGTAAGATCTTCGGTTCTGTAACTGCAATCCAACTGGGTCGCGCTATCCGTGAGCAAAAAGGATACGAAATCGACCGTCGCCGCATCAATATCCTTGATGAAGTGAAAGAAGTTGGTACTTACAAAGCTCAAATCGACTTCGGTAAAGACAACGTTGTTGATCTGCAGTTTGAAGTTGTAGGCGAATAATTAAATTCGACCATCGGCAATGAGATATTTGTCAATTGGTTAAAAATATAAACGGCCAGACGGCTTAAAACCGTCCGGCCGTTTTTTTATGCCCTGTATAGATACCCGCCATTGACATACACGTTTCACATTGACCAATCACCGTTCTGTTCAAAATCAGTAAATCAATGATCAGCGGGCGAAAAATCAGCGGTCACAGGCATTGGCTGGTTACCAGTCGTCACTCCGGTTTCTCCTTTCGCCGAATTAGTGTACTTTTGCAGCAGTTTTTCACGTCCTCAAAATAATTGCATTTCATGCAGGCAACACTCGACCAGGCTATCAAACTTGGCCTTCGCGAAGAAGAATTTGAAAAGATTAAAGAAGTACTGGGCCGCACACCCAATTTTACAGAAACTGCAATGTACTCTGTTATGTGGAGCGAACACTGTAGTTATAAAAACTCCATCAAATGGCTGAAAACATTGCCACGCGATGGCGAAAAACTGCTCGTAAAGGCTGGTGAAGAAAACGCTGGTCTTGTTGATATCGGTGATGGCTGGGGCTGTGTGTTTAAAATAGAATCGCATAACCACCCTTCTGCTATTGAACCATTTCAGGGAGCGGCAACCGGTGTGGGCGGTATTCACCGCGATATCTTCACCATGGGCGCCCGTCCGATCGCTTCGCTGAACTCGCTCCGTTTTGGTAAACTGGATAACCCAAAAACAAAATGGTTGCTGAAAGGCGTTGTAAAAGGAATTGGCCATTATGGTAACTGTTTTGGTGTACCAACCGTTGGTGGCGAAATCTATTTCGAAAATTGCTATCAGACCAATCCACTTGTAAACGCAATGAGCGTTGGTGTGGTAGAAGTAAATAAAGGTCTTACTGTTTCTGCAACTTCACACGGAGCCGGCAACCCGGTATTCATCGTAGGTGCAGCAACCGGTAAAGATGGTATCGGCGGTGCGTCTTTCGCTTCTGCTGACATCTCTGAAGACAGTATCAACGATCTGCCTGCGGTACAGGTAGGTGATCCGTTCGAAGAGAAAAAACTCCTTGAAGCATGTCTTGAGCTTATCAAAACAGGTGTAGTGATCGGTATGCAGGATATGGGTGCGGCAGGTATTACTTGTTCTACCAGCGAAATGTCTGCTAAAGGGGAACACGGCATGATTATCCACCTCGACAAAGTACCAACGCGTCAGTCAAACATGAAGCCCTGGGAAATGCTCCTCAGCGAAAGCCAGGAACGTATGCTGGTTGTTGTACAGAAAGGTAAGGAAGCCGAAATGCAGGCGATCTTCGACAAATGGGATATCCATTGCGTACAGATCGGTGAAGTGACTACTGACAAGAATCTGAAATATTACATGAACGGTGAACTGGTTGCCGATGTTCCTGCTGAAAGCATGGTACTGGGCGGCGGCGCGCCTGTTTATGAAAGAGAATATACAGAACCTAAGTACTTCAAAGAAATCGAGCAATTCAATGCTGATAGCATAGTAGTTCCTTCGGACTTGAAAGAAGTGGCTTATGAACTGGTACAAATTCCTACCATAGCCTCTAAACGTTGGGTGTACACACAATACGACTCAATGGTTGGTACTGGGAACACACATACCAATGATCCGAGTGATGCGCCTGTAGTACGTGTACATGGTACTAAAAAAGCACTGGCCGTAACTACAGACTGTAACAGCCGTTATGTGTTTGCCGATCCTTACAAAGGCGGTATGATCGCTGTAGCGGAAGCTGCACGTAATATCGTTTGTAGCGGTGGTACACCGGTGGCTATTACTAACTGCCTGAACTTTGGTAACCCTTACAATCCGGAAGTTTACTATCAATTCGTGAACGCTATTAAAGGTATGGGCGATGCTTGTCGTAAGTTCGATACGCCTGTAACCGGTGGTAACGTGAGCTTCTACAACCAGAGTGAAGACGGCCCGGTTTATCCGACGCCTACAATCGGTATGGTGGGCGTGCTCGAATCACTGACAGATAAGATGACCATGAATTTCAAAAAACCGGGTGATCTGATTTATGTCATTGGTCTGAACCGCAACGATATCAACTGTTCCGAATATCTGCATCATATCCAGAATGTAACACACAGCCCGGCTCCTTATTTCGATTTGGACGAGGAAGCAGCAGTACAGGAAACCGTCCTGCGATTGATCAAACTGAAGCTGATCCTTTCTGCACACGATATTTCTGAAGGTGGTTTATTTGTAACCCTGCTGGAAAGCGCAATGGCTGGCGGCCTTGGTTTCAATATCAGCACTGATGCGAATATCCGCAAAGACGCTTTCCTGTTCGGCGAATCACAAAGCCGCGTAGTGGTGAGTGTAAATCCGGATCTGCATGCACTATTTGAAGCGGAAATGAAAGAAGTTCCATTCTTGAAGCTGGGTAGCATCAACTATAACCAGGACATCGTGATCGATGCCGAAAGCTGGGGTTTCCTCAATGATTGGAAAGACGCGTACGATACCGCAATCGAAAAGCAACTGGCTAACTAAGCATAAAGCTGAAAATATAGCGCTCAAAGCAGGTGTGCATAACACTTCGCTTTGAGCTTTTTTGTTTGACACCCCGAGCGCAAAAGGAAATGACACCTTGATTTGCTCCAAAGCAAACCTGCACTTTGCGTTTCCAACTCAATAAGATAACATAAAATATAAATGCAGTTAATCTTGGTTTTCAAATTTCGCCTGAAATTTTTATCCCAATGAAAAAACTGACAGTGCCGGTATCTATGGCATTTGCTACCATTTTTCTTCTTTCCTGCAGTAAAGATGCAGTAAAAGAAACGGCTCCGGCAACACCTAAAACAATAAAAAATGTAAACAAAATCACAGGCGCTACGATCCTTGACGCCCCGGTTGCAGAATCAAAGATCTATAAACTGCTGAAAGGATATGACAGCGGCGATAAGTTTGAAGCAAGTGGTGTTTATTACCTGAATGGCTACTTCTATGTGGCGTGTGATAACTTATATAAGATCGCGAAGATCAAAAGCACTTTACCGCAAAACAGTACGGATAACAGCCTGCAGAGCTCCGGTTCCGGTGATTCGGGATTTGAAGGTATCACTTACGATAATAACAATACGCCTAATTTTTTTGTGGTGGAAGAATCTGTACAAAACGGCAGTAACTACCAGCCACGCATTCGCGAATACGATGGCAGCATGAATTACCAGAACAGCATGTGGGCCGATTATTATTTCACTTCCTCGAATGCCAATAAAGCCTTTGAAGGCATTGCATGGGTTTTTCGCGGCGGCGAAGATTACATCCTCGGTCTGGTAGAGGGAACCGGTAAGGTGCCTGTATTGAAAAAGACCAGCAATCTTTGGCAGAAAGTAGCGGAGATAACGCTGCCAGCTTCCGTAACGTTTAATGATTACTCCGACATCACTGTTTATGGCAACAAAGTAGCGATCACTTCGCAAGAAGATTCGCAATTGTGGATTGGCACACTCGATCCGAATTCCTGGACGATCACCGGCGGCACCGCCTATGAATTTCCGAAAGGCAGCAGCAGCGGTGTGGTAGGCGCCGGTACCGATGTGTTGTATGGCAATATTGAAGGTGTCAGCTTCATCAATGATACGCAGATCGTAGTAGTTTCAGACAAAGCGAAATCTGATCAGCCGAGCTACCAGACATATAAAGATCAGTCCATCCATATTTTTAATCTGCCGCAATAAGACAGGTGCCTGATTAAATCTTAAAACCTGAAGCAGAGACGTTGCAAATGCTGCGTCTCTGCTTTTTTCTATTTAGGAAGGCGCTCTGCTTTCGGCTTCAGAAATAAAGCTGTCTTCAGACGCCAGGCTTTCAGCATCAAGCGTCGCAAAGCGGTTTCACAAAAAATTATGGCTTGAGTTATCATTTGCAGGGCATAAATCAGTAAAATTGTATAAAGCTATCTTATGGAATCTGCATCAGACGTTCAGACGATTAATAGTACCGAAGCCATTCAGCAATTGATTGCCCAGATCGAAAAAGTGATCCGTGGCAAACGCGAGCAGATAGAAAGAGTGATTACCTGCCTGCTGGCCGGTGGCCATATTCTTATGGAAGATAACCCGGGTACCGGTAAAACGGTGTTGGCGCGCACTATTGCGCAATGTATCAGCGGCAAAATGGCGGGTGAACACGTCGTGTTTAAACGGGTGCAGTTTACGCCCGATCTGCTGCCGATGGACCTGATCGGAACGCATATTTTTGACGACCGCAATAAAGAATTTGTTTTTAAACACGGGCCTTTATTCTGTAATATCCTGCTTGCCGACGAGATCAACCGTGCTTCACCCAAAGTGCAAAGTGCATTGCTGGAATCGATGGCGGAAAACCAAATTACGGTAGGTGATACCACATTGCAGCTCGAAAAATTATTCTTCACTATCGCTACGCAGAACCCGATAGAGATGGAAGGTACCTATCCGTTGCCTGCAGCCCAGCTGGATCGTTTCTATATGAAAATCTATTTCGGCTATGTAGATGAAGCAACCGAGCTGGACATTTACCGTGAATATGCCAATATCGCCAGCAACCTGGTAAATCTGAAGCAAATTTTAAGTATGCAGGATATACTCAATCTTCAGGAAGCGGCTTCTTCTGTTTTCTTGCATGAAGAAATCATCCGCAGTGTGAGTAATATCGTCAGAGCCACGCGCGAACACCAGGATATTTCGCTGGGCGCTTCTACCCGCAGTGGTATTTCATTTTTGAAATGTTTACGTGCCTATGCATTGGTAAAAGGTCGCACATTCGTAATAGAAGACGACGTGAAAGACATCAGTCATTCGGTGCTTGACCACCGTCTTATTTATCGCAATAAGGAAGGAAAACAGAAAGCGCTGGATAGCATTATTAATAAAGAAGTAGCGCGTTTAGCGAAACTGAAACTCTTTTAGAGATTGATTGGTGGTGTATTCGAACGTCAACCTGTCTGAAAACCACGAGTCCGACGTTCGGCAATTAAAGATTTGTATAAAGAAAAACCTCGCGGCAATATTGCCGCGAGGTTTTTTATTGTGGTTGTGAGTTATAGAAAATCAAAAATCAGCCATCCAGGATTTCAGGGCTTGAATCGCGGATCAATAAAATACGGATCCGGAGTTACTTCATACCTGCGGTTAGTCAGCGGGGTCAATGTAGTCAGATCAAAGAGCTGGTACCAGCCGTTTTTATTGCCACATTCAGAGCTGTGGTGCGGTGCCGGACCATTGGGATCGAAATTACGGCTCACCACGTAAAATGCGTTGTTCTGATCATCGATGCCAATGCCATGAGGCTGGAAAAAGGAAGCGTCGATTCGTTTTACAAAACTGAGTTGCTGATAGTCGAATACATAGACAGAGCCTCTCGACAGCGGATAGGCAGAAGTATCTTCCTGGCAGGAAACGAATATATAAGGCTTCGTTTTTGAAATAGCCAGCTCCTGGGGAAAAATCCCCACCGTAAATACTTTGATCACCGTATCTGCATAGGCGTCCATTACCCGTACCTGATTGGTGTTTTCACAGGTGAGAAAATATTTGGAATGATCGGGCAGCATCAGGATATCGTGCGGATCGGGTGTTACATTTTTAATAGTAGAAACCGTCAGCGCCTGGCCGTCTATAGAAATCGTTTTGAAATACGTACCATCCTGGGTGAACTTATACAGCGTATTGCCGTATTGCGACGGTACATAAAAAGTATCGAACGTAGGATTGCTGGCAATGCCATGCGGCCATGAGAAACCGTTCAATAAGGGATCTGTCGTCATTGTTGCCGTATGCACGATGGCAAGAGACCCGGTACCGCTCCAGTTGCTGATCATTAAAGATGCGCCGTCGGCGGCTACATTGATCACACTCCATTGTGCGGTAACGCCAAGATCTGCCGTTGCAACGATAGAGTCAGTACGTGTATCGATCTTTTCAACATAGCGCCCACCGATAAAACCAACATAGGCGTATCGGCCATCGGGAGCAACACGGATATTGTGTGCTACTTCCGAAATGCCTGGTTCGCCGATCTTAATATAACGCATCACCACTTTTTTATCGGCATCGATTACAGCTACCAGACGACATGGGCCAGCTCCCTGGCATGCGAGATACATTTTTTGCCTGGTTTCCGGGTTGCTGGCAAAAGGCACATTCCCGTTTTTGTCGGGTGCGCCGTTTGCGATCCAGTTTTTGATTGTGTTGTATTCCGTGTTGGAAAGCGGAGTGCCGTTGTAGGGCATAGTTGGCTGGTTGATGAGATCGGTATTGCCGTTTTGTGCTGTATTGATAAAATACATCAGCGGACTCAGATCCGGACTGTAGGCAACTACTGCAGCACCATTGGAGCCTCCGTTAAACATATGTTCCCAAGTATCGAGCAGCAGGCCGCCTGCGTTTTGGTAGCTCTGCGGATTATGGCAACCGGCAGTCGCACACTTATTCATAATAATCGCCGAAACCTCCGGCGGATAATTGCCATCAGCAGGTGTTACTTCTGTTTTTACTTCGTGTTTACAGGCGTAGAAGAAAATAACGGTTATAGATGCTAGTAGAAAGAGCTTGCGATACATGACTATTTCGTTAATTCTTATAAAGTTAACGTTTTTCCGCTGGAAAGGCACATTAGAAAACCATTAGAACGCACAGGACTAATTTGAAAACTACAAACTTATGATGGCGGTACAGAAGTAGTGCAGCTGCTCTTTTGTGGAATTGTCTTATCGGAGCATTATAACGTCTTATCGAGCCATATGCAAAGACCGTTTTGGTGGAGCTTTGCCAGGTGCGGATGGCATTTAAAAAGTCTCCCGGAAAAAATCTTCAACTTAATATTTTAAAAATGAGACAAAGATCATTGATTCTTGCTTTGGCAACGCTCCTTTTGTTTTCGTGTACGCATTCCCGGTATATGACGCGTGCCTACACCGATATAAAGAAATCTTTGCATGAAGCTAATGTAATGCTGATAAAAGATACGGTAAAAGTTGTATTTCCCAACAGTGTGCTTTTCGATTTTGGATCGGCTACTATTAAACCGGGCATACATCCTGCTTTTGAGCGTTTTGCATCGGTGCTGAATAAATACGGACAAGTAGACATTCTTATCTCTGGACACACCGATACGGTAGGCACGGCCGAGATCAACATAGCGCTTTCTAAAAGACGGGCAGATAGTGCCAAAGCACTTCTTATTTATAGTAATGTAAACGAACGCAGGTTTTACACCTGGGGAATGGGCTCCAGACATCCGGTTGCCTCTAACGAATCGGAAGCAGGCAGACAGCAGAATAGAAGAGTGGAGTTTATTGTTTTACGTAATCACAAATTGGAAGCGGACAGTTCAAGAAAATAACGGATAATGGATAGTTGGCAATGGGCAGTGCATGGTCATTGTCCATTTTTCGATTGTCAATTGCCGAACACTTATCTTGCGGACCGAAAATATGAGGCCTTTCCTTTTGTGTCTTTTCTCGTTGTGCTTATTCACGTCTGTATCCTATGGTCAGGTGGCGGGAACTGTTTTGCCCGAGGGAGACACGATCGCATTGGCAAAACGAGTTAGGGTCAATAAAATAATTGTAGCAGGAACGGCACGCACGCGACGTCAGATTCTGTTGCGGGAATTAAGTTTTAAAGAAGGAGACCTGGTAGGTTCCGATTCGTTGCTTTATCTGAGAACACTTAATAAAGACCGGCTTTACAATACGACACTTTTTACGGAAGTAAGCCTTCGTTTTATTCCCGTTGATTCTACCAAAATAGATCTTTTGATTTCGGTAAAGGAGCGTTGGTATATCTGGCCGGAAGTCTCTTTTCAGTTGGCCGACCGTAATTTCAACGTTTGGTGGACAGAGCAGCATCGTGATCTGCACCGGGCCAATATCGGTCTTACATTGAAGGATCGCAATTTCAGAGGTAATATGGAATCGCTTGGCGGAACGGTACAATTGGGCTACACGCAAAAGTTTTCCATTGATTATTCAAGGCCATATTTCGACAAAGCCCAAAAGCAGGGTTTCGGTTTTTCGGTGAGCCTCGCCAAAAGCCAGGAGATGGCTTACATCACCGATAGCAATAAATTGCTGTTTGTAAGAGACCGGGATCATTATATCAACCGTCAGTTTGACGCGGCAGTTATATACACCATTCGTCCGGGATACGCCACTCGTCATCTTTTTCAACTGGCATACCGTGATTATGAGGTCGCTGATACAGTGGTGCAGCTCAATCCGGATTATTATGAAAACGGCAGCCGGTATCTGCGTATGCTGGAAGTTTCTTATCGTTTTGATATCAATAAAGTGGATAATTGGAATTATTCATTGCGCGGCTACAAATTGGTTTCCTATACATCGGCACGGATCGGTTTTGAAGGAGCGCGCTTCCAGGCGTACACTACTATGGAGGCAGGCTATTTTCAACATCCTGCACCCAAATGGTTCCTCTCTTATATTTTCAGGGGCAGACTTACTTTGCCCGAAGATCAGCCTTATTCGTTCCGGACGGCGCTCGGTACTAAGTCGGATTATTTGCGAGGCTACGAATACTATGTAGTGGACGGCTCACAGTATGGCCTGTTGCGTGTAGACCTGAAGCGGGAATTATTGAATAAAGTGTTCCGGAAAGTGTCGGTTCGTTATTTGCCAGGCATTCCGCTGCGCATTTACCCAAAAATATTTGCCGACCTGGGCTATGTGACCAACCGGTATCCAGGCAATAGTTTTCTGAATGACCGCTTACTGTATAGTGGCGGTATCGGGGTAGATATATTAACAGCTTATGATTTTAAGATCCGTTTGGAATATACCTGGAATCACTTGGGCCAAAATGGATTATTTTTACATTTCAACAGTGAATAGGTCATTTAGTTATGAGGTATGGCGTATAATTTATGATCAGGTACAACGTAATCCACTTCCTTAATTTTATGTTTGTAGAAATTAATGCAAAGCACTATGAGGAGTTATCGACATTTCAACGCCTAGCTCATCAATAATAAATCATCAATAAGAACATGCTGGTAGCACTTTACAACCGCACTTTTGTAGAAGAAGACATACCTACGTTGCAGCACATCGTGCAAATGCTGGAGCTGCACAAAATTCAGCTCATCTTCTATAAAGAGTTTTACGAACGGTTGTCTCCTCATATTACGCTGCAAGAATCGCCCCGTTTTTTCACCGGTAAAAAAGATCTTCCGCGTCATACAGATATGTTGTTTAGTCTTGGTGGCGATGGTACATTATTAGACACTGTTTATTTCGTCGGAGACACGAATATTCCGCTGATCGGTGTGAACCTGGGCCGTCTGGGTTTTTTGGCGGCCATTCCGGAAGAAGAGGTCGATGTAGCCATTCTTTCACTGGTGCGCGGTTCCTACACTTTAGAAAAAAGAACTTTATTGCATCTTGACTCCAGCATTCCGCTATTTGAAGATGCTCCTTTTGCGCTGAATGAGTTTACCCTGCACCGCAAGGATTCTTCTTCCATGATCAAGATCCATACTTACCTGAACGGGGAATTTTTGAATACTTACTGGGCAGATGGTCTTATTGTGGCTACGCCAACCGGGTCCACCGGCTATTCGCTGAGCTGTAACGGACCAGTTGTTTTTCCGCAAACCTCCAGTTTTGTGATCACACCGGTGGCGCCGCATAATCTCAACACCCGGCCTATTGTAGTGCCGGACGATAATGTGATCTCTTTTGAAATAGAAGGGCGTGCCGAGCAGTTCCTTTGTACGCTGGATGCCCGTACGGAAAGTATTACCAGCCAGGTGCAGCTTGCTGTGAAGAAGGAGCACTTTACCATATCGCTGGTGCGGCCGGATGAACATAACTTCCTGAAGACGATCCGTCAAAAATTGTATTGGGGCATTGATCGGAGAAATTAACCGGGGTAAAAGGTCTTTTACGCCACAATAAAAAAGTTACATTTGTAGTTATAGCTTCGTTTTGATTATGAGCAAGAAAATAGCCGTATTGCTGAGTTTGCTGATTATTTCTTTTACCGGCGCGCAGGCGCAAACTTTTTATAAGGCCTCTGAATGGGGCATTATCTTTGGCGGTTCAGAATATTTCGGCGATATCAACGATCATTACGGCTTCGACTATGTAAGACCGGCGCTGGGCGTTTTTGGACGGCTGCACCTCAATCCTTATATCTCTGTCCGGGGCAATCTGAGTTATACGAAGGTGGGGTATGATGACAAGTACTCAGGCAACCCATTTAATCAGCAGCGCAATCTCAGTTTTCGGTCCGATATCTTCGAAGCATCGGCTCAGGCTGAATTCAACTTTTTTCGTTTTGCAACCGGCGAAGACAACAGCCGTTTTACGCCTTATCTGACCGGAGGTTTGGGGGTGTTTTATTACAATCCTTATACTGAATACGACGGCAGGAAATATTATTTGCGTACGTTGGGTACCGAAGGCCAATTTGCCGATCATCCGGAGCGTAAGTACAGTACATTTAGTATGTGTTTCCCGGTGGGTATGGGTTTTAAATACTGGATTCGTCCGGGGCTGAACTTTGGTTTTGAAATCGCCGACCGTCTCACGCTCACCGATTATATGGATGATGTAAGCACGACTTACGTGGGGGCCGATAAGTTTCCGAACGATCCGCAAAACCCGAATCCGGCATATATCCTGCAAGACCGTTCTATAGAAATAAATCCGAACAATCCTTTAGGCAGACCAGGCAAACAGCGCGGCAACAGTTCCTCGAAGGATCAGTACATGTATTTTGTATTCAATATTTCTTTCCAGCTGAAAACCTACAAATGCCCCGGCTACCTGAAGCGTGGCTTTAGTGATTTCTAACATCGAGCGACACATTGATCCACTCATTATCGAAGCGTGCCTGGTATTTTTTGTAAAAACCGATTGCCGGTTCGTTCCAGTCGAGCACCTGCCAGTGAATGCCATCAAAGCCTTTCGATTTGGCTTTTTTAATCAGTTCGTCCATTAGCATGCCACCGATTTTTCGGCCACGCCAATCTTCGGTAACAATGATATCTTCCAGGTACATACGTTGTCCTTTCCAGGTAGAGTAGCGGATGTAGTATAAAGCAAAGGCAATGACGACACCTTCTTTTTCTACTACCAATGCCCACCAGACCGGATTTTCACCGAATCCGCTTTCTATGAAATGTTCCAGCGTTACGGTCACTTCGTCTGGCGCGCGTTCATAAACAGCCAGTTCTTTTACCAGCTCCAGCATACGCGGGCAATCTTCTTTTACAGCGTCGCGAATGATAATGTTCGTGTGTGGCATTTTATGCTTTATGAGTTGTTATTTATTAATAATGAAGATGGGTCTGTTTCGCCGTCAGCAAAGATAAATATCCGCAACACTGCAAACCTAACTGTTGGGGTATAGTTTTATAATAAGTGCGTTTTTCCAGGATATCAGCATTTCAAACTACCAGCATACTACAAACAGTTTTCAAACGTTATTGCAAATGAGCAACTTGCCAATTTTACGTTAAACAATAGGCGGAACGCTTCCGGATGTGTAATTTTAAACCATTACATATTTGTGTAATAAAAAATAAAAACGACACCGTATAGTTATGAGCACGATACAAGGAGAAATTTTATGGGTAGATGATGAAATAGATTCATTGAAATCGCAGATCATCTTTTTGAAAAATAAAGGCTATTCGGTGACCCCGCTTACAAACGGACACGACGCGTTAGAATTGCTCAGGGAAAAGGACATTGATGTAGTGCTGCTCGATGAAAGTATGCCGGGCCTTACCGGTCTGGAAACATTGGCCCGCATTAAAGAAATGCAGCCTGATCTGCCGGTGGTCATGATCACCAAAAACGAAGCGGAAAATATAATGGAAGAAGCGATCGGTTCGCAGATCACAGATTACCTTATTAAGCCTGTAAATCCTAACCAGGTGCTGCATTCGCTGAAAAAAATAATGGACGGGAAACGGTTGGTTGCCGAGAAAACAACAAATGCGTACCAGCAGGATTTTCGTAATCTCTTTATGGCGCTCAGCTCCAATCCGAACTATGAAGAATGGAAAGAACTATACCGCAAACTGGTGTATTGGGAACTGGAAATCTCCAAAAGCGATAGCGATGGCATGATGGAAGTACTGCAGACACAAAAAGCGGAAGCCAACACAGAGTTCTTTAAATACGTTGCTAAAAACTACGCCAACTGGGCACAGGGAAAGGGTGAGACACCATTGTTCTCGCATCAGTTGTTCAAAGAAAAAGTAGCGCCGAAGCTGGAAAAAGGAAGACCCACTTTTCTGGTGGTCATTGATAATCTCCGCTTTGATCAATGGAAATCTATCCAGCCGATCATACAAGAATCATTTAAAACAATAGAGGAAGATTTGTTTTACAGCATTCTGCCTACCGCTACACAATACAGTCGCAACGCGCTTTTCGCGGGCATGATGCCAATTGATATTGAAGCGAAATTTCCAAACGAATGGAAAAACGATGATGAAGAAGGTGGTAAAAATCTGCATGAAGCAATATTCCTTGAGGCACAACTGAAACGCCTGAAACTGGATCATCTCAAATGGCAATATTTGAAGATCACCAATAACGACGATGGTAAAAGTCTGGAAGATAATATTCACAACTATTTATCGAACGACCTTACGGTGATTGTGTACAACTTTGTGGACATGCTTTCTCATGCACGCACAGAAATGGAAGTGCTGAAAGAACTGGCCGGTGATGAGGTGTCGTATCGTTCGCTGACGGTAAGCTGGTTTGAACATTCCCCTTTGTATCGCGCGCTGAAAAAAATCGCCGATAGAAATATACAAATAGTGATCACTACCGACCACGGTACACAACGTGTAAAAACGCCGAGTAAATGTGTAGGCGACCGGCATACCACCACCAACCTCCGTTATAAACACGGTCGTAATTTGCAATACGAAGAAAAAGATGTATTGGCCTTCCGTGATCCTCGCCAGGCAGGGCTTCCAAGGCCTAACGTAAGTTCTACGTTCATCTTTGCCAAAGAAGATATTTTCCTGTGTTATCCGAATAATTACAATTACTACGTAAACTATTACCGTAACACTTTTCAACATGGAGGTATCTCATTGGAAGAGATGCTGGTGCCGATCGTCAGATTGGAAAGTAAATAGTGTGCCTGGTATGTCGGGGAATGGTCGATGATGAATACGCCGGTGTGTTGTATCGACAGCAGGGAATGGCTCAGGCAAGCCGTATAGAAAAAGCTCAGAACGTCGCAGCGTCCTGAGCTTTTTTATTTTTTACTCTTGCCCGTCTTAGTTCTAATTCATGGCCGATCATTCACAAATCAGGCGCCAGGAAATCAGAGATATAGGTTCCATTTTTTTCCGAGTGCAGTCAAATCAGCCACTACAGGGTCTACGACCGGAATCCCTTCCTGCATGCGCAAAAGTTCCGTTTCACGTTCCGGATCGCCCGGTATCAGTACCTTTTCATGGCCGTCCGCAGGTTTAGCATCTCTAAACCGCCTGATCCAGTTGTCCATATGTGCTTTAAATTCTTCTGCCGGACGAAACGCATCTACACGCATTGCACCGAAGAAATGCCCTAAGCCTTGTCCGGGCATGTTTTCAGGCATCGGAACATAAGCCGGGAATGGCGGCGCCCAGGGGCCATAACTTGCGCCACTCAGCACAGCAGAAAAAATATCCACGATGCTGCCCAGTGCATAACCTTTATGACTGCCGTGTTCGCGATCGCTGCCCAGCGGCAACAAAGCGCCTTGTTTTTTCAGAACATTGGCATCGGTACTATCGTTGCCGGCTGCGTCCTGTACCCAACCCAATGGCGCTTCCGCATTTTTACGTTGTAAAATTTCCAGTTTGCCGTTTGCGGCAGTAGTGGTAGCCATGTCCGCCACAAATGCCGGCTCTTCATTTGCAGGAATTGCAACGGCAATCGGGTTGGTGCCCAGCATTCTTTCTACCGAAAATGTAGGCGCTACCAAAGCGCTGGCATTGGTCATCGCCATACCGATCATGTCTTGCTGCAGCGCCATCATAGCGTGATATCCGGCAATGCCAAAATGGTTACTGTTCTTTACACTTACCCAGCCGGTGCCCACATTTTTTGCTTTGTTGATGGCTACCTGCATGGCGAATGGAGCTACCACCAGCCCCAGCCCCGCATCGCCATCTATCACTGCTGTGGACGGTGTCTCATGTACGATTTTGATATCTGGCCTGGGGTTGATGCGCCCGGCTTCCCACAAACGCACATAGCCGCTGAGCCGCGCTACGCCGTGGCTGTCGATACCGCGTACATCGGCCGATAACAATACTTTGGTGGCCAGCGCCGCATCTGCATCGCTGCATCCTATTTTCTGAAAGACGGAGTTGGTAAACTGGTATAAATGATCGTATGAGAAAGTGGTTGCCATTATTAAAAAAAAATTGCGGAACAAAATGAATTTGTTCCGCAAAGAAAAACAATTTTCAGGCAAGCCTGCTCTAACTCCTTCAAAGGATTAGATACGTACAGTACAAGTGTTGCGCCTATTTCGCGGGATGCCCCTTTGTCGGTTCTAACCGGTCAGGGGACTCGGTGTTACTGGAACGAAGTCAGAAACTTCGCTCAACAAGGGGATTGTCATGATATCCTTCTACTATGCTCAGGATGCCAATGAAGAAAGTCAGGGCGATAACTTGGGAAAGTTTGGGGCTTTCTGCATTAGGCTTTCAGCGCCCAACAACGTACCAACCTTTTACCCTATTAACTAATTAACCCTTCGGCTTGTCGTAATTAAACATCCATTTCACGCCGAACTTATCGGTACACATCGCAAAGCGTGCGCCCCAGAACATATCTTGCGGCGGCATCTCTACGGAACCGCCGGCAGACAGCGCTGCAAAGGTTTTATCCAGGCTTTCCGCATCTTTAAAATCGAGCGACAGGGAGTAGTTGTTGCCAAAGGTTATCTGGTGTTTGGCATCGGAATCAGAAAACATCATCGTAAAGTGCTCCATCTTCAAAGTAGCGTGCATTACTTTGTTTTTGTCCGCCTCTTCGCATGGCATGGGAGATTCGCCGAAGCGCTGCAAAATCACGATTTCGCCGTTTAGTGTGTCTTTATAAAAATTGATGGCGTCCTCGCCATTTCCATTGAAAAATAAATAGATGATCAAATTCATGAGCTAAAATATTTGGGGATAGACAATGAATAAATATACCGGAAATTTCATTTTAGCCATTAGCGGTGCCTTTTAAAATTAATTCGACGATCCGGCGCCTCTAATTTTGCTGTTTTCGTAACATCTCAGTGACAGTGGATGCGCTAAATTCTTATTGAATAATAAGTTGTCTCTTCCCCGCTTCAACCGAATTCTAATATACTTGTTATTGATATGGTACTTTACGAAGGTTTTGTAACTTTGCGGCGCAATGCATATCCAAGTACTCAAATCGAAAATTCATCGTGTAAAGGTTACTGAAGCTAACCTGCATTATATTGGCAGCATCACTATTGATGAAGCGCTGATGGAAGCGGCCAATATAATAGAACACGAAAAAGTGCAGGTGGTAGATATTGAGAACGGTGAACGGCTGGAAACCTATGTGATTAAAGGCACACGCGGTTCAGGTATGATCTGTCTGAATGGACCCGCTGCACGTCGCGTACAGATAGGAGATACACTGATCATTATCTCTTACTGCACGATGGAATTTGAAGAAGCCAAAAAACATAAACCAACCATCATTTTCCCCAACGAGGACAATAGCCTGTAATCCTTATCTTTACAGTCTATGAAGAAAACCCTGCTTACCATACTGCAGCTTGTCGTATTCGTGGGGTTAGGCGTGGCTATTATCTATTGGAAAGCTGGCGAGCTTTCTGAAACCGATAAGGCGGAAATGTTCCGTTCCATGCGATCTGCCAACCTCTGGATGCTTATTCCGCTGGTTATTACCGGATTTTTATCCCACTGGTTCAGGGCGCTTCGCTGGCGTCTGCTGTTAGAGCCATTGCACGTAAGACCATCTGTTACCAATACCACTATTTCCGTACTTATAGGTTATCTGGCCAATTTGTTTATTCCCCGTATGGGTGAAGTGGCCAAGTGTACTGTGCTGGCCCGCTACGAAAAAGTGCCGCCCGATAAGATGGTGGGCACGATCGTGGCCGAACGCGCGTTTGACGTAGTATGCCTGATATTAGTGACGATTACCGCATTCGTGCTGGAGGCAGATGTTATTGGTGGGTATGCAAGGGAGGTTTCCGGTAAGTATTTTCAGAAGACAACTTCGCTGCTTATTGCGGTGGGCGGCTTGATCGCGTTTATTGCCCTGCTTATATTTATTTATCGTCGCAACAAAGATTCTAAAGTTGGCAGGTTCATTAAAGGAATGGGTGATGGCGTACGTTCCATCTTTCATTTGCAGAAACGTGTCTTGTTCCTGTTTTATACGGTGATGATCTGGGCCTGTTACCTGTTTATGTTGCAATTGGGCTTCTGGAGTATGCCTTTTACGCAGCATTTTGGTTTGATGACCGCACTGGTGGTGCTGATCTTCGGTAGTGTCGGTATGATCGTCACACAAGGCGGAATTGGCGCTTACCCGGTACTGGTAGGAAAAGTATTGACGCTTTATGGCCTGGATGAGCCTTCCGGTCTGGCTTTCGGCTGGGTCTCATGGATGGTGCAGACTTTTATTATCTTATTACTTGGCTTCATTGCCTTGCTGTTAATGTTCACTTATAACAGAAAAGTACATCATTATGACTATGTCGAAACTGGAATGGATACAAAATAAAATTTACCAGCGGGATAAGCTGGTAGCGCATGTCAACGCGGCGAGAGCAACCGCCAAGCGTATTGTTTTTACCAACGGCTGTTTCGATATTCTCCATCACGGTCACCTCGATTATCTGGCGAAGGCTGCCGATCTGGGGAATATGCTGATTGTGGGCGTAAATACGGATGCTTCGGTTAAAAGGCTGAAAGGTCCGGACCGCCCGGTAAACAATGAATACGACCGCGCACACCAACTGGCCTCCCTGCTTTTTGTAGATGCTGTTTGCCTGTTTGATGAAGACACACCGAAAGAGTTGATAGAAGCTGTTAAGCCAGATATGCTGGTGAAAGGCGGTGATTATACGATCGATAAGGTAGTCGGCGCAGATTTTGTGATGGCACATGGCGGAATGGTAGAACTGATTCCGTTTGTGAAAGGGTATTCTACAACCGGCCTGCTGCAGCGTATTAAGGAATTGTAAATTATGCGTTTCAACGCCTTATAAACCCTCAGTCTTGTGATTGAGGGTTTATTTTTGTAGCTTGATGAAGAATCGTAGCACTCCGCTTGTGAAATCCAATAAACAGACCATTGTAAGAGACCTTAGCTGGCTGGCCTTTAATGAACGGGTATTGCAGGAAGCAAAAGACCCATCGGTACATCTCCACGACCGTCTTCGCTTTTTGGGGATATTCTCCAATAACCTGGACGAATTTTTTCGGGTTCGTGTGGCCACGCTCAACAAAATGATCCGTTTGGGGAAAGCTGCAAAAGTACACCTGGAGGCTAATCCGGAAAAAATACTGCGCCAGATCCAGGAAACTGTGATCACACAGCAGACCTCATTTGACGAAACCTACGAGGATATTATTCGTGAAATGGAAAAAGGCGGTATTTACATTAAGAATGAAAAACAGCTCAGCCGCCGGCAAAAAGAATTTATCAAAATATATTTCGATGAAAAAGTTCGCACGCAGATTGTGCCGCTGATGATCGAAAGTATTCCGCAGATGCCTTTGCTTCGCGACAAATCCATCTATCTTGCCTGCGTTTTAGGCAACACTTCCAACCCGATGTTGCAACGCTATGCATTGATCGAGATACCCACCAAAGTATTGCCGCGTTTCGTGATTCTGCCGCCGGATGGAGACAATGAAAAGGACATCATTCTGCTGGAAGATATCATTCGCTTTAACTTGCCTTATCTCTTTGCGCCGTTTGGGTTTAACCGTTTTCTCAGCTATATCATCAAAGTAACGAGAGATGCCGAACTCGAAATAGAAAACGAGGTTTCTACAAATATTATTACCGAGCTTGAAAAAGGCTTGAAGAACCGTAAAAAAGGCCGTGCAACCCGTTTTATCTACGATCGTTCCATTGATCCGGGATTGCTCGACTATCTTATAAAAAGACTGACACTTACCAAGAAAGACAACCTGATTGCCGGCGGACGTATTCATAATTTCAAAGACTTTATGAGTTTCCCATCTTCCGTTTTCCAGGATTTTCATCCACGTCCCCGTGCTTTTGTACATCCGTTGTTGCAGCAGCCTTGCCGGATCATGGAAGTACTGGAACGCCAGGATGTGATGCTGCATATGCCGTACCATTCTTTCGATTCTGTCATTGACCTTTTACGCGAAGCTGCCATCGATCCGTTCGTACAAAGTATTAAGATCACCTGCTACCGCCTGGCAAAAGATTCCAAAGTTGTGAATGCCCTTGTAAATGCCGTGCGAAACGGCAAACAGGTAACAGTGATGCTGGAGTTGCGCGCCCGGTTTGATGAAGAGGCCAATTTGAAATGGAAAGAACGGCTGGAAGAAGAAGGGGTGAAAGTAGTGCTGGGAGTACCCGATATGAAGGTGCACGCCAAACTTTGTGTAATCAAAAAACGGGAGTTCAATAAAACCAAACAATATGGCTTTGTATCTACCGGCAACCTGAACGAAAACACGGCGCAATATTATGGCGATCATTGCCTGCTGACAACCAACCGCAACATTTTGGCGGATATCAATCGCATGTTTAATTTCCTTGAAAATCCGACACCGAAATTCGATGCGATGCGCCAGTGTAAAACCTTGCCGGTAGCGCCGTTGAATATGCGCCGTCATTTTATGATGCAGATCGATAAGGAGATTAAAAACGCGCGGAAAAAGAAAAAAGCATTTATTATTTTAAAGATGAACAGCCTGGTAGATCCGGAGCTCATCAACAAAATATACGAAGCAGCCCGGGCCGGTGTAAAAATCAAAATGATTGTACGCGGTATCTGTGGCGCTTATACCCAACAAAAATCTTTTAAGGACAATATCGAAGCAATCAGTATCATTGATGAATACCTGGAGCATGCCCGTGTTTTTGTATTTCATAATGATGGCAATCCGCAGGTGTATATTTCTTCTGCAGACTGGATGGTGCGCAACCTTGACCACCGCATAGAGGCGGCGGCGCCTATTTATGACAAGGAAATACAACAGGAACTGATCGATATCCTTAATATTCAGCTTGCCGAGAACGTGAAAGGCCGTATATTAGACAATGAACAGAAAAACGCTTATGTGCAGCGACATGAGCACGAAGCGGAGGTTCGTTCACAAATTGCCATTTACGACTATTTACTCAGTAAACAGTACAAACATTGATTCTCGCTGCAATTGACATCGGTTCCAACGCTGCCCGTCTCCTGATCTCGGATGCGACCGTATACCATGACGGATCGGTAGATTATACAAAACTCACTTTATTACGCATTCCTTTGCGCCTTGGCTTTGATGTTTTTGAAAAAGGAATTATTTGTGAGGAAAAGAAAGGACAATTGATAGAAACGCTGAAAGCTTACCGGCACCTGATGAATATCTACAAGGTGGAAGCCTGGAGAGCCTGCGCGACTTCAGCGATGCGGGATGCTAAAAACGGCAAAGAGATCATTGCAGAAGTAAAGGAAAAAACAGGACTCGAGATCGAAGTGATCTCAGGACAGGAAGAGGCCAATGTGATCTATGAAACGCATATAGCCGAAAACCTGGCCCTCAACAAATCATATCTCTACATCGATGTAGGCGGGGGCAGCACCGAAGTAACGCTGTTTTCCAAAAACAAAACCATTTTCAAGGAATCGTTCAATATTGGTACCATTCGCTTGTTGCATAATAAAGTAACCAATGAGCAGTGGGACCATATGAAATGGTATATCAAAACGCATGTTCGTAATTATCAGCCAATAGAGGCAATTGGTAGTGGCGGCAACATCAATAAGATCTTCTCGATCTCTAAGCGTAAAGAAGGGCGCCCGTTGCCGCTGGAGCTGCTGAAGGATTATCATAAAGAACTTAGTGCAGCATCTATTGAAGAGCGTAAACACATCTATCAATTCCGTAGCGACCGTGCCGATGTGATTGTACCGGCGTTGCAGATCTATATAGCGATCATGCGCTGGGCAGGAGCCGACGAAATTTACGTTCCCAAAATCGGTCTGGCAGATGGTTTAATTAAGATGTTGTATAAAGAACGGATGGAGAAATCAGATAATCCGGCTATTCGATAAAGATATGGCTTGAGAAATGCGGCCAACTGCATGCGGACTCAAGAAAAACTGCCAACCAGCCAAAAAGAAGTATAAAATCCAGAAGCCGCTCGTAGAGCGGCTTCTGGATTTTTAGTGGAAAGAAACAATTTTTATTTTACTACTTTCCGGCTTGTGGTATGACCATCGGCAGTAGCGATATATAAAATATAAGTACCCGCTGCCAATTGCTGTAAATTGTCGATGGTGTACACGGCAGTGCCTTTGCTAAAACTTACAGGAACCGTGATCAGTGCCCTGCCGCTTATATCGATCAGTGAAATGCTGCCAGGGCTTTCACTACTGTTATTGATGGTAATATTCAATATGCTGTTAAAAGGAACCGGACTTACTTCGCTAATGGAAATTTCAGCAGCGGTGGCCGTAAAGTTCGTTTGCCCGTTTAGTTTTACCACATTGCTATAGGCCGATTTGCCGTCATTGTCGACCATTTTTAAACGATAGTAAGCAATATCACGCGTGCTATAGTCAAAAGTATAATGGTGTGTCAAAGCCAGCCCGGTAGCGGCATTTACCAACCCCACTGCGGCAAACTCACTGCCATCATGACTATATTCGATTTCAAAATAACGAAGATTTTTTTCTTCTGTAGTGGTCCATGTCAGACGATCTGTGTTGTTATTTCTGTTGCCCGAAAAGCTGATGAGTTTCAGTGGCAGTGGTGCAATCAGTGTAGTTTGTGCAGATACCGGACAATCGTACGCATTGTTAGCTACAACCGTATATACGCCATCGTCTGTAGTTCTTCTATAGTTTGGAATGGTATACGAACTGTTGGTAGCCCCGAAGATATCGACGCCATTTTTTTGCCATTGGATGGTTTCTACCATCCCGCTCATTTCGGAGGTAAGTGTAACGGCAGGCGCCGCGTTGGTTACCGTAATGGTTGAATTAACAATAGGCGATGGATTTACTGTTGCGGTATAAGTTGTAGGTGTTCCTGTAACATTTTGCATACCAGATGAAGTACTGTAAGCCATTACTGGTGTCATCGTATAAGTAACAACGCCTGGCGTTACCGTGGTGTTTGTGAGCGTATTGCTGATGGCAGTTGCCGGGGTCGTGTTATCGGCCAATCCGGTAACGGCACCCGAAGTGAGCGCCGACGTCCACGTGTATTTAGTACCTGCAATATCTGACACGGGCATTCCGGTTGGTGCAGCATTGCTACACATTATTAGAGAACTGGAAGTAGCAACTGGAATACGGTAAGTTACAACACTTGAAGTGTCATCTGTATTGTCTGAATCTTTATAGCCTGTTGGCGCTTCGGCAATAACGGTATTTACAATAGAATCATCCGTGTTATCCGCAAAATTAGCAGTGCCGGTAAAAGTAAGTGTACTATAACTGTTTGCTTTGAGTGAAAGAGTAGCGTTATAAACGCCTCCTGTATAACTGCCTGAAGTCAGGGTATTACCGTTCGTTACTGCTGAAAATACCGGATTTCCCGAAGGAATAAAATTAGCAGGCAAAATATCCGTGAACTTGACACCCGAAATATCGGTCATATCATCATTGTACACATTGACATTGTAGGTCACCGTGCCATTTTGTGCGACCGTCGTATCTCCAGTTTCCTTTACATGTATCTGCGCCGGAGAAGTGATGGAGATATTGCGAATTTCATGTATTCCGCCATATACGCCAGTGGTCCCGGCAAAGCCGATTTTAAGCGTTGGCGGTGGTGCATAAGGAAGCGTATAGGGCCCTATGCCTGTGTAGACCATCTGTCCATTTTTCTTTACTTGCAAGGATACCTTTATCTGATATTTACCTAAACTGCTATTGTACAAAATAGAGACCTGCGCCTTACGGTAGTAGACGCTCTGAGAAGGGCGAGTATTGATGTCTGTCACCTTATAATCTAATGTATTGCCAGCTAAAGGTGTTGTCGACAATGCTTTGCCGGTAAGATAAGGTGTGTGATCAGCGGTCCTGCCCCGTATGGAAATACTTTGTGGCAGGTTATGTGTTAAACCATTATCGGTTGTATAATAATGATTGGCAAAACCGCCATACTCATCAAGACCGATACCTACATATCCTCCGGTAAGACCTGGTGAGTGCCATGTCATATTAGCAGCAGCATAACCCAGCCCCCCGCCGACTAAGCCCAGCGCAAAAGAAGCTGGTGTAACAGTGCCATCAAAAAGGAAAACAGAAAGACCATTAGCAGATCCCACAGTCGTGTCATCCCAGAAAGCAAATTCAAACTCCGCAACAAAACCAGTACTAGCCGGAAATGCCTGGTTGATATATGCATAACCTGCGTTTCCCGGGCTGGCATTTGTAAGACGGAGATATCCCGAGCCGGCCGAGTCAATACCCGAAGCCGCCGTAAGTTGGGCATCTCCACCTATTACGAGATTACTATTATCCGGCATAGCACCCGTAGCAGACTCTATTACCGAAATCTGGGCTGATGCTTGAATATTGAATAATGCGGTTGCGACAAACAGCAATACCATTGCAATTACTTGTTTCATTGTGCCTCTTATTGTTCGAACACAAAATTCAGTTTAACATGACTTTCAAACTGGCTGTATTAGACTTAATAATGATCTCAAAAGACATTTTTAGTTTATTTGACGAAATGTTCTGGTATAAATAGAAAAAGCAGCAGCCATTCAAAATGAATGGCTGCTGCTTTTATTCAATGAAACTTTTAATTCTATTAGGCTTCTGCTTCCATATAAGCTTCTGTAGGTTCGCATGTACAGATCAGGTTACGATCACCAACCGTGTTGTTCACACGTTTAACGCTCGGCCAGAATTTGTTTGCGTGTACATAAGGCAGCGGGAAAGCAGCTTGCTCGCGGCTATAAGCATGGTTCCATTCACCGATGATTACTTCCGTCTGCGTATGCGGTGCATTTTTCAATGCATTGTCTTTCTTGTCGGCTTTGCCTTCTTCCACTGCGCGGATCTCAGCACGGATGCTCAGCATTGCATCGCAGAAGCGATCCAGTTCAGCCATGTCTTCAGATTCTGTTGGTTCGATCATGATCGTACCCGGTACAGGGAAGCTCATGGTTGGTGCGTGGAATCCGTAATCCATCAGACGTTTGGCAACATCTTCCGCTTCGATTTCTGCCGTTTTCTTGAATGGACGGAGATCAACGATGAATTCGTGTGCACAAGTACCATTGCTGCCTGAATAAAGAATATCGAAATCTTTTTCCAGACGGGCTTTCATGTAGTTGGCATTCATGATTGCGTATTCAGTAGCAGCTTTTACACCGGCAACACCCAGCATACGGATATAGGCATAGCTGATCAGCAAAATGCTTGCAGAACCGTATGGAGCAGCGCTTACAGCGTGTGTAGGATGCGCAACGCCATTGTTTGTATCTACGTGTGAAGGCAGGAATGGAGCGAGGTGTGATTTAACGCAAATCGGGCCCATACCAGGACCACCGCCACCGTGTGGAATCGCGAATGTTTTATGCAGGTTCAGGTGACAAACGTCTGCGCCGATCAGACCAGGAGCTGTCAGTCCTACCTGGGCATTCATATTGGCGCCATCCATATAAACCTGTCCGCCGTTCTGGTGGATAATTTGAGTGATTTCTCTTACGCTTTCTTCGAAAATACCGTAGGTAGAAGGATAAGTGATCATAATACCTGCGAGATTAGCAGCATATTGTTCTGCTTTCGCTTTCAGATCTGCTACGTCGATATTACCATTTTCGAGCGCTTTGATCACAATTACTTTATAGCCCGCCATCACAGCAGAAGCTGGGTTGGTGCCGTGCGCAGAGATCGGGATCAGGATTACGTTACGGTGACCTTCGCCGCGGCTTTCGTGGTAGCTGCGGATGGTCAGCAGACCAGCGTATTCACCGTTTGCACCAGAGTTTGGTTGCAGGCTGCAGGCATCAAACGCCGTGATTTCGCAGAGGTATTCAGAAAGTTCTTTGATGATCTGTGCATAACCACCTGCTTGTTTTGCAGGAACGAACGGATGCATTTTGCTCCAGTGCGCCCATGTCAGCGGAATCATTTCAGATGCAGCATTCAGCTTCATTGTGCAGGAACCCAGGGAGATCATGCTTGTATTCAGCGACAGATCTTTGTTTTCGAGCATTTTGATATAACGCATCATCTGCGTTTCGCTGTGGTGCTTATTAAATACTTCTTGTGTCAGAAATTCGGAAATACGGACAAGTGGCGTAGGAATGCCGGTCAGTACTTTATCATCTTCGATACCGAAAGCAACCGGCTCTTCTGAAATGGTAAATACAGAAAGAATGTCTGCAAGATCAGATAGTGTCGTTGTTTCATCCAGTGCAATACCTACCAGCGTTGCATCATCGTTGAAATAACGGAAGTTGATTTTTTGTGCTTCTGCTTTGCTGCGGATTGCTGCGGCATCTTTCACCCGTACCGTTACCGTATCGAAGAAAGAACCGGACAACAGTTCGTAGCCATATTCTTCCAGCGCTTCAGAAAGCGTGTGGGTGAGGACGGAAATACGTTTAGCAATATCTTTCAGGCCGTTCGGACCGTGGTAAACAGCGTACATTGCCGCCATGTTTGCCAGCAATGCCTGGGCCGTGCAGATATTGGAAGTTGCTTTTTCGCGTTTAATGTGTTGTTCGCGGGTTTGCAGCGCCATACGCAACGCACGGTGACCAGCAGCGTCTACACTGATGCCGATGATACGACCAGGAATATTACGTTTGAAATCGTCTTTTACGGCGAAAAATGCAGCGTGTGGACCGCCATAACCCAATGGAACGCCGAAACGTTGCGCAGAACCGAATGCGGCGTCAGCGCCCAGTTCGCCCGGAGCTTTCAATAACGTGAGCGCCAGCAGGTCGGTAGCCATTGCCACATAACCACCAATGTTATGTACGCTGTCGATAAAAGAACGGTAATCTTCGATAGAGCCTTTATCGTTCGGATATTGAACAACGGCGCCAAAGAACGTATTATCGATCTCTGCCGCTGTGTAATCGCCAAATACCAGCTCAATGCCAAGCGGGGTAGCGCGTGTTACCAACAGGTCTATTGTTTGCGGGAAAATTTCTTTGTCTACGAAAAATTTAGCACGCTCAATTTTGTCGCCTTTATTGATCGTATGAAAAAACATCGCCATTGCTTCCGCACCGGCAGTAGCTTCATCAAGCAGAGAAGCGTTGGCGATCGGCAATGCCGTGAGATCGCTCACCATAGTCTGGAAGTTCAGGAGACTTTCCAGACGGCCCTGAGAAATCTCAGCCTGGTAAGGCGTGTATTGAGTGTACCATCCTGGATTCTCGAAAATATTGCGCAGAATCACGCTTGGCGTGTGGGTATCGTAATAACCCTGCCCGATATAGTTGCGGTGCAGATCGTTTTTTAGCGATACTTCTTTGAGAAAACGCAAATAAGCTGCTTCGCTCATAGATTCCGGCAGCGCCAATGGCTTTGCCATACGAATAGAACCCGGGATTGTTTTAGCAATCAGTTCATCAAGGCTGTCGACACCTATGGTTTGCAGCATTTTTGCTTTGTCGTTCTCGTTTGGACCGAGATGACGGCCTGCAAACTCGCGATTTTGAAGCGCAAATAAATTCATAGAAAATTAGCAGAAATGTAAAAGAATGGGCAAAGTTACAGGTATGTAAGGTAATTGCAAAGTGATCTGTGATTTGCCGCACTTATAGATATATTGCTAATCTCCATGAGCACTGCATTCGCGGGCCATTCGCTCATTGAAATCAATCATGTCATACCTGTTTCTTACAAAAAAAGAATTCTTTTTGCCGAAAATAAACATGGTTTCTATTCTTAATTTGTATTCTATTGCCAGTTTTTCGCAAAGTCCACAATAATCGGTAGCGCTCTGGTAGCGCATTACGTCCAGAACAATTACATCGTGGTGGGTTTGTTCATAAACCAAATCTTCGAGCGTAGCCTTTTTACACAATACTACAATTACAATCGTCGCCATAATTCCAATCTTTAGTCCGAGCTAAAAAAGATAGAACCATGCCAAGAGTGGGGTAATGATGGCTTATTTAACAGTTTTTAAAACCTTCTTTACACGATTTGATATCGCATTTGTTGTTTATAAATATTTTTTTTCACTGGATGGCTGGTGGGTTGCGTCTTCTAAAGCACTACAACTTTTAAAACAGTATAATCTGCTGTAAACCAATTTTTAGATATGGGTATTAAGCGTTGAATTTTAGCTGTGATGCCGGCAATTTATCCCAATCCCAGCGGCTACGCACAGGAAGCGTCGGCAATCGGCAAATCAGTCCAAAAGATAATTCGGTTCATCCGTCATCAGATTCAGGTCAATATTATTTTCCATGCCGGCGATGCCCTCAATAGAGCCGCGCACATGGGCAGCGTTGAGCAATACTTTTTCCAATTGTTTTTCGCGCGCCTTCCAGAGTTTTTCCATCGCATCGCGCTCTTTCTGTATAGAAATCCGCATAGACATAAACCCTTCGCGGATTGCTTTCCATTGTTCCGAAAATTCGCTGCTCGTAAGGTAATTATAGAGCAAAGTCATTTTATCGCCTTTATTTTCCTGGCTTTTTGCAGCAGCATGTACTTTCATGACAAGATCGCGCAGCACCGAACTCAGTGCCCGCACATCGTTGAAGTTACAGACCCACACCCCGTCTTTTTCGCCGAATGTATCCATATCTTTCGGCATCGCCTGCGTTACGATCACCGCAATATCCGCGCCCAGGCTGCGCATGTCTGCTTTTAATTTCTCAATCCATTCCGGAGAAAAGTCTTTGGTGCGTTTACTTTCATAAATAATACGGCCGCATTCTTGTCCAAAACTATTACGTACTGTTTGAATGCAATCCGCACCACGTACGCCTTTACCCACTTCAGCGATCAGATCGAATGGAAATGTATTGCGCAGCAAAGATTCCAGCGCCAATTCCTGTACCTCCCCCTGAAGCTGCATAGAGCCTTGCTCAGCCTTGCGTTTCATTTCTTCCGCCAGCTTTTTCTGGTCTTCCAGTTGCTTTCTCAATTCCTGCATCTGCATCTGGTACTCATTTTCTTTTAGCAACATTTTATCGGCAGCTTCTTTGGCTACCACTTCTTTCAGTTTGTCGCGTTCCTCCATCAGCTGGCGTTGGAGATTCAGTTCCAGTTCCGCTTCTTTATTTTTCAGTTCCTGCACTTTTTGCAGAAAATCCAGTTCCTTTTTGCGAGCTTCTTTTAGTTTCTCTTCGTTTTCGGTGGCCGACTGTTCCAGCATCCGCATTTTATTTTCATAATCGCTGCTGATACTTTTGCGTAATTGCTCCTCTACCTGTATGGTGATCTTTTGCCGCTCCAGCGCCAAAGCATGGCTCATTTCTTTATCTTTTTCCAGCAATTGCTGCTGTAGCTGCAATTCTTTATGTTTGAATTCGTCTTCCTTCTTCTTCTGCCATTCCTGTACCTTACCGCGCAATTGTTTCTCTATTTCATTACGCATAGCGTCTGATGGCTCAAACTGGTGCTGGCAATTAGGACATATAATTGTTGTAGACATATGACTGGTGCTCCTCTAAACTTCTATAAAGTACAAATTTCAGGTTTTTCGCAACGAATGAAAGGGAATATTATTTTTGATGGGATTTTTCATGCATGCGCGTTTTCATAACGTTTTTCATAGCCGCCATTTTTATCGCCCATAGCGCTCAGGCGCAGGTGCCGACGCATGCCCGGCAGTATTTCGATGAAGCGATGCGGTACAAGGCCTCGAAACGCGATGATAAGGCCTGTGAAACTATGGAACGAGCGATCAAAACCGCGCCGGGATTCGCAGAAGCGTACAGCACTTTAGGCGAATGGTATTTTAATACACACCAGTTTACAAAAGCTGCCGATGTATTTGCAAAAGCCGCTGTAAATATAAAAAACGGGAATCGCGATTTCGCCTACCCACTGGCGAAAAGCCTGCTGCATGCTGGTAAAATTGCCGAGGCACAAAGTATCCTGACTGGTAATGCCCCGTCTAAAAGAGAAAAAGAATGGGCTGCGCTTCAAGAGCAGGCTTTGTTTATGATGCAGGCAATACACCATCCGGTTAAGGATACGGTTTTTAACATGGGTTGCCGCATTAATACGCCTTATGCAGAAATGTATCCCAATATCTCGGCAGACCAGCAGCATATTTTCTATACAAGACGTACGAACGGTATTGACGAAGATTTTTATCGTTCGGATGTGGATAGCTGCGGTGGCTGGTTTTCGGGCAAGCCGCTACCTTACCCGATCAATACATTAAGTCAGGAGGCCGCGCAAAGCGTTTCAGCCGACCAGCATTATCTGTTTTTTATGCGCTGCGATAACCGTAGCCCCAATGGTTGGGATAAAGGTGGATGTGACCTGTACCTGGCTTATACGGCCGATAGCATCTGGTCTACACCGGAGAGTTTTGGTGCAACAATCAATACACCTGGCTTTGAAGGAACTCCTTGTCTTTCGTCTGATAATCATGAACTGTATTTTGTCAGCGACCGCCCCGGCGGCTATGGCGGAAAGGATATCTGGGTGAGCCGTTTTGAACATGGATTGTGGCAGGCACCACAGAATCTGGGCCAGGAAATCAATACGCCGGGCAATGAAAGCGCACCCTATTTGTTTGCCGACAATCAAACCTTGTATTTTGCATCGGACGGACATGTGGGTATGGGGGGCAGTGACCTATACTACAGTAAAAGAGTGGATGACTCTACCTGGGGACATCCGGAAAATCTTGGCTATCCCATCAATACGCCTTTTGATGAGATTAGCCTGAACTTAACGGTCGATGGCAAAAAAGCTTATTTCAGTTCTGACCGCGACAGCCTGGCAGGCAATTTTGATATTTACGAAATGAACTGGCCCGAAAGCCTGCAGCCCCGGCAGGTCACGTTTATAAAAGGAATTGTGTACGATAGCCTCAGTAAAGAACGGCTCAGCAATGCCAATATTTTTATCAGCGATGCCGGTAGCGGCGTAGAGCTCTACCAGTATAAATCTAACCGTGGCGATGGCAGCTTTACCTTTACGCTGCCACTCGGCAAAAAATATAGTTTAATTATAGACCGCTATCTCTACAAAAGCGTAGCCGACACACTTACCTGCGATTCGCAATACCTGGTGCCTCCGATGGCGTATAATATTTCGATGTTGCCTTCGGATTATGTAAAACCGGTCAACGACAGCCTGGTGTTGGTGGTTTATTTCAAGAAAAATAGTGTGGAACTATCAGATTCGGCCAAAAATGTGATCGCGGCCACGCTGCAGCCCTGGCTGCCGCAAAATGATATACATATATTCATAAACGGCTATACGGACAACAGCGGTACGCCGATTGGGAATGAGCAACTGTCTTATCAACGGGCTGATCTGGTAGCTGCTAGCCTGGCAGCGCTAAAGTTTCCGGAAGAAATGCTTGAAATCCATGGCTGGGGCGAAGTGAGCCCTGTAGCCAGCAATGATACCGAAGAAGACCGGGATAAAAACCGGCGGGTAGAAATTGTGATCCGGAAGTGATTACTTATTAAATGACAGTTGTTCGGAAAACCTGTTGTCGTACGCAATTCCGGCAAGGGTTACAGGCATCGGCGATCGTTTTGACTTTATTTTTCTACTTTTATCTCCAAATATTCAGAACCGTTTATGGCTCATCAAATATTACAAGGTAAAAAAGGTATCATTTTTGGCGCGCTGGATGAACGCTCCATTGCATGGAAAACAGCAATTGCAGCAGTTGAGGCTGGCGCTCAGATCGTATTGACGAATGCTCCGATTGCGCTGCGCATGGGAAAAATCAATGAGTTGTCTAAAATCTGTAACAATGCGCCGGTAATTCCTGCTGACGCAACTTCTATGGAAGACCTCGAAAAATTGTTTACACAATCGGTGGAAGCGCTCGGCGGAAAAGTAGATTTCGTGCTGCACTCTATCGGCATGTCGCCAAACGTTCGTAAAAACATCGACTACACCAATACTAATTACGATAATTTCCACAAAACATTAGATATCTCTGCAATGTCGCTGCACCGCGTATTGCAGACCGCTATGAAACTGGATGCGCTGAATGAGTGGGCTTCTGTTGTGGCACTTAGCTACATCGCTGCGCAGCGTGCATTCCCGGGCTATAATGATATGGCCGATGCAAAAGCACTGTTGGAAAGCATTACCCGCAGCTTCGGTTATCAATACGGCTTCGCGAAAAAAGTACGCGTCAATACCGTATCTCAATCGCCAACCATTACCACAGCAGGTTCTGGTGTTTCCGGTTTCGATTCGTTCTTTCACTATGCAGACAAAATGTCTCCATTAGGTAATGCAACTTCAGAAGATTGCGCGAGCTATTGTGTCAGCCTGTTCAGCGATTACACACGCATGGTTACAATGCAGAACCTTTTCCATGACGGCGGTTTCTCTTTTACCGGTGTAAGCCACCTCGTTATAGAAGAAATCAACAAATTGGCTGCGGAAAGCGCAAACAGTTAATTCTTAAATTGAAGCATGGCAATATTTCAACGTATGCTGCGTTTTAGACGTATGCAATTAACAAAATGGACAAGTGCTCTATTGCTAGGGCTTTCCTGCTTTGCCGCGAAAGCGCAGGTTGCAGGCGGCCAGGCTGCGTTTGAATATTTGCGGATGCCTAATTCACCTCATATTTCTGCACTCGGCGGAATCAATGTTGCCAATACCGATCAGGATATTTCTTTTGCCTTGCAAAATCCATCGCTTATGCGGGAAGGCTTGCATAACCAGATCGGACTTAACTACAATAGTTATTACGCGGGCATCAATATCATGAACCTCGCGTACGGCTATCACGTAGAAAGTATTCAGACGTCTTTTGCATTGGGTGTTCAGTATATCAACTATGGCAGCTTTACACAAACCGATGATATCGGGAACGTGTATGGAGATTTTAAGGCCAACGATTACGCAATTACGCTGGCTGCATCGCGCAGCTATGGTGAACATTGGCGATACGGTGCTTCCCTGAAACTGGCTAATTCGTCTTTATACGATAAAAAAGGAACAGCATTATTGACGGATGTGGGCGTCACTTACAATGATACGGCTTCGCTCTGGACAATCGGAGTAGTGGCCAAGAACATGGGTGTAACCCTGCGTAAATTCAATCCCGATAATACCGCAGAGCCACTTCCTTTTGATTTGCAGATCGGTGTTTCCAAACGGTTTAAACACCTTCCGTTGCGGTTGATGGCAACTATTCACCATTTATATGAATGGGATATTGCTTACAATAATCCAGCTGATATCACTGCTACAAATCTTTTCGGTGGTGATACCACAACCAGCAAAAGTGCAAGTTTCGGTGATAAATTATTTCGCCACTTTATTTTCGGCGGAGAATTATTACTCGGCAAACGGGTTGCAATTTCGGTTGCCTATAACGATCAGCGTCGTCAGGAGCTGGCCATACCAGACCGTAAAGCCGTTTCCGGTTTTTCATTTGGTGCGGGTGTTTATCTTAACAAATTCCAGGTGCATTATGCACGGTCTTATTACAGCGTTGCCGGTGCCTACAATGAATTTGGCCTGAACATGTGCCTGAACAAAATTATGGGCATTGGTAAAACAGGAGATAAGATCAACTGGAACAAAGAATACGAAGACGCCTGGGAATAATTTCAATTAATCAGCTGAACAATTGACCATTGTTCGCTCGTAATTTATAAACGGCGCCCATCGTATATGGGCGCTGTTTTTTTATGCATGCATAAATGATTTCGGGAACCTGGTATTTGAAATTTCCAATACTTGCCGTTGCCAACTATTCATTGAATCCTGTTTTTTGTTTTTGACTTTTGAATTTTGACTTTCACTACTTTCGCATTCCTTACTATAAAAATCGTTGTATGCAGGAATATGCTGCGGGCGTCGCCGCCAGACTTAATATAGCTGAAAAACAAGTAGCCACTGTCCTGGAGCTTTTGGCCGAAGGTGCTACCATTCCATTTATTGCCCGTTACCGTAAAGATCGTACAGGCGCTTTGGACGAGGTACAGATCCAGAATATCCAGGACGAAGGAAAGTTCCTTAAAGAGTTTTCGGAACGGAAAATATTTATCGAAAAAACGATTACCGAGCAGGGTAAAATGACGGAGGCATTACAGGGGAAACTGGATGCCGCTATTACGATAAACGAACTGGAGGATATTTATCTGCCATACAAACCCAAGCGCAAGACTAAGGCGCAGACCGCACGCGAAAATGGATTGGAACCACTGGCTTTACTTCTTTTGGAACAGGGAAATATAGCTCCGCTTACTGAAGCTGCAACATACCTCAACGAAAATGTAAAAACGCCGGAAGAGGCCTTGCAAGGTGCACGCGATATTATTGCAGAAACAGTGAATGAAGATGCACAGGTGCGTGCGAAAATGCGTAGACTGTTTGAAAATACAGCAACTGTGCAAAGCAAGGTGCTGGCTGATAAAGAAGCGGAAGGCATAAAATATAAAGACTATTACGAATTCTCCGAACCTGTGGGAAAGATTCCTTCCCACCGTATCCTTGCAGTGATGCGTGGATTTATGGAAGGAGTGCTGCGCATGGTAATTGCGCCAGAAGAGGAAGAAGCATTGCTGATGACAGAAAAAATGTTTGTGAAGGCAAACAATGAAGCCGCCGATCATGTGAAGAAAGCAATTAAAGATGCTTACCGGCGGTTATTGCAGCCGAGCCTGGAAAGTGAATTTCGTATGGCTTTGAAAGTAAAAGCCGATGAAGAGGCAATTAATGTATTTGCTGAAAATCTGCGCCAGTTGCTGCTTTCATCTCCTCTGGGCGGCAAACGTACCTTGGCGCTGGACCCGGGTTATAGAACCGGCTGTAAAGTAGTTTGTCTCGATGAAAAAGGGGAGCTCAAAAAAACAGATCTGATCTATGTGCATGAAAATAATTTCAGACTGACGGAAGCGGAACAGAAAATTCGCGCGTTGGTGAAGGAATATAAGATAGAAGCTTTTGCTGTAGGCGATGGTACTGCCGGTCGCGAAACAGAACAGTTTGTCAAGAAACTTGATCTTGGCCTGCCTGTGTTTTTAGTGAACGAAGATGGCGCTTCCGTTTACTCCGCATCCGAGACTGCACGGGAAGAATTTCCGGATCAGGATGTAACGGTACGTGGTGCGGTGAGTATTGGCCGTCGTTTGATGGACCCGCTGGCGGAACTCGTAAAAATTGATCCGAAAAGCATTGGGGTTGGGCAGTATCAGCATGATGTAAACCAGGTGCGCTTAAAAGAGCGTTTGGACCAAACGGTGATCAGTTGCGTGAATGCGGTGGGGGTGAACCTGAATACGGCAAGCAAGCATTTGTTGGGTTATGTAAGTGGTATCGGCCCTTCGCTGGCGGAGAATATTGTAAAGTATCGTAGCGAAATAGGCAGCTTCACGAGTCGCAAGCAGTTGATGCAAGTGCCGCGCTTGGGCAGCAAAGCATTTGAACAATGCGCGGGCTTCCTGCGTGTAAAAAATGGAGACAATCCGCTGGATGCAAGTGCAGTGCATCCTGAGGCCTATAGCGTTGTCTTACAAATGGCAAAAGATCTCGGTGTCGATGTTTCCAAAATGATTGGGAACGATCAGCTGGTCAACAGCATTCCTGCTGGCAAATATGTAACGGAGACTATTGGTGCACACACTATTCAGGATATTCTCAAAGAGTTGAAAAAACCAGGGCTCGATCCGCGTAGTGAGGCTCAGGCATTTGAGTTCGCTAATATTTACAGCATTGAAGATGTAACTGTCGGTATGGTAGTGCCGGGCATCGTCACCAATCTAACTCGTTTTGGTGCGTTTGTAGATATTGGTGTAAAACAGGACGGCCTCGTGCATGTTTCTGAAATTTCACACAACTATATTACTGATCCTAATGAAGCGTTGAAGCTGAATGATAAGGTGACGGTGAAAGTATTGGAAGTTGACGTGGCCCGCAAACGCATTTCGCTTTCTATTAAGCAAACGCTCGAAGTACCTACACGCAAAGACAGACCTCAGGGCGCAGGCAGCAGGTTCAATAAAAATGAGCGCAAAGAAGAAAAAGATAGATCGGGTACGAATATGAATGATGCGCTTAGTATGTTGAAAAAGAAGTTTGGCAAATAGTTTCATGGATGCCAAAATCAGGAAACGCGTTACCGGAACTCATCCGGCAACGCGTTTTTTATTAAAAAGCTTTGAGGAATTTTTCAATTAATAAATAAGTACTGCCGAATAGACCATCTTTCCAGTATTCCGATATACGCTTAAAAAATAGCTTCCCCTCGAAAATCCTGATAGGTTTATCTGGCATCGTAAGCCTGGTTGCGCTTTTTCCGATTGAGATATGAGTTTCCCGTCTGCGCTGTGAACAATAAGCCTGTAGCTTTCTACTTTATCTTTATCTATATGGCCAGGCAGGTCCAGAGAAAAAATGCCGGTAGCGCTTGGGTTGGGATATACATTAAAACTGCCGGGATCTTTTGACATAACGGATTCGTTATTGTGGATGCCATTTTCGTCTGTGTCTGTAGGCAATTGGCGGGACGTGCTGTGAGTACTGGTAAGCACAACTGTACCTAGCGATAAAAGTGCGTCACCAGAAGCTGTGTATTCAAACCCCGGTTTCACATCCACTGTTTTAGCCAAAACCTGTACTCGCCATGGATTAGTGGTACCCGGATAGACCGTTGGAATGGTAAATCCATTTGCATTATCAAATGAGCAGTTGTTGGCTTTTATAGTTGTGGATTTTATGTTTTCTGGAGTATTTATGGAAAATATAGACGATGTAGTAGCGCCCGTGAGCTGACTGGAGGAGCTTAACGCCTGATTGGTGCCAAATGCGTTGGCAAAAAGTGTATTGTCTATCTCTAAAGCTCTTTTATAAAATTCATTGGTAGAGATATTAGCGCTGTCCCTTTTATTCCAGCAGTGCTCGCGGATCGCACTTTCAAGCAATTTCATTTTCGTAGAAACTACCCTGGTGTTATAGGCTAATTTAGTAGGTATGTTATTTACCAGCGTGTAAATATCCTTTTGAACTCTTGGCATTGACAAAACGCCTCTGGCCGAAATGTTAGGTGCAGTTGCCGATCGGCTTATAAACGGCGCGCCAGCACTTTGGTTTGCGATACTGTAAGGCTCGGTGACGTAGAGATAGACGGCATCCCGTAAACCGGTAGAGGCTGTCATCCTATCATTTAAACGTAAGGGGTAACTGAGCGGATAGGAAAGGGAGTAGAAGGAATCCGACCAGTTCTGATCTGAAAAATCAGTACCCAATTCAACATAAGTGCTCGATGAAAATATCCGTTTGTCGATCCATATCAGTGCGATATCTGCACCGTTGGCAGTATCGTAAATATATTCTTTAAGCTCACCTGTCAGCACAAAAGTTTTATCAAAACCTAAGGTCTTATTATATGCTACTCCTGTAGGATTGAGGCTGTCCTTGCCGAAATAATTATTATACAGATTTGCGAGCATGTACACAGTACTGCCTAAAGCTGGCGTTCCCGAAGAACTCTTTTTTATTTGGTGCGTGCTTAGGCACATACACTCTTTATTATCATCTCTGAAGGTTCTGACAGGAAAAATTGCCCCGGATGTTCCTGCGGTAACTTCTAAAAAATCATCGTATGAATCCATAAGCATAACTGCCTTACTGGCAAGATCAGACCCTGCAGGCATACTCGTATTTCCCGGGCTGTAATAAGTAAATACGTTGGGGTGCGACCAGTCGGGTACGCCAGTCGGTTGTGCCAGAGCGATTTTATTGAATCCAAACGCAAGCAAAACAAATAATGCGAAGGCGGCGAAGAAAGATGATTTTCCCATAAATTTTATTTTATAGTATTATTTGGACGTCAACGATAGCGATCGTCCGGTATAAAAGCAGGCATAGAGCAGCTTTTGATCAATAGACAAAGCGTACACTTGAAGCCAGCTCTGTGTCAAATGTCCGTGAAATAACGACCCAAAATCAGGAATCTGATCAGCCGTCGATGAGTCAAATTGTATTTTTTATTCAGGTATTTATTATGGGCAAATAGTTTCTTAGGTGAGATTTGCTGTATGGTAGTTAACGAAGAAACCCGATTTTTTAAACAAATAATTTAAAATTTAAATTGGACAAAATCTCGGTTTAAATTCAACAGAATTCGAACCCGTTTTAGCTTTCACACAACAACAGCTTAAAACGATCTGTTGTTTGGATTGGCGGATACGGCGCGTAAGCCTGTGGGTTTAAGTTTGGATCTAAAAATGATACTCACGGACCTATTTTTCAGATTTTATGCAACCGAAATTAAACGGTGATGGAGCTGTTACATTCTATGTTTCCCGATAACTGGTTTAATAGGATCAACTTACATACTTCAGCCCGAAAAAAAATACCATCATAGCTGCGTATCCCATTTTCTTAAAAAAAGTTTCTCCGAAAATATTATGATACAAATGGAATTTTCTAAAGTTTCACCTTTGTATCATAGCAGGACGGAAAAAAATCAGGTAGGTATAATGATTTGTCTTGTAATGCAATAGGAAATATTAAATAGTATATATAGATTATAAAAGCTCACTTCACACTCCTGCTCCTCAGGAGTCCCCTTTCCTTCTCTCTTGCTCTTTAAGTCTGTTGCTCCCCAACAGACTTTTTTTGGCCTAAAAATTGATCTATGCGTTGTTATGCCTGGGGACGGGCAAAAAAATATGTACGAAATAGATTATTATTTATCAACCAATGCAGATTGCATGAAAACTGCAGTCGAAACAATGGTACAGGTTACCGGGAAAAGAATTTTGTATGAAAACGGCGAGCTTATTTTTCCCGCTGATTTTGCCCGTGGGAAATTTAAATATTATGAATTAGCTGAAGGGCTTTCTGTCTTGTTGATAGATTGTGTGTTTTATCAACCGATAAAATTTGTACGTGCTCCTGTAAAAAGCAACGATTACCACCTTCTACATTTTGATCTTACCGGCGCACCAGTAGTGGTCAACAATGCCAGCGGCGGTACAGTAGATGTAGGATCAGACTGGAAAGATGCCGTTTTTTATTCTTCGACAGGAAAGGGAGTAACACTCATTCCGCCTGTTGGCCTTCCGCTGCGAACAGTATTGATTATCGCCAATAAAACCTGGTTCACAAAAAATTTTCCGCTCAATCCTGATCCTTCTCCAGGTAGCGAATTGGCCAGTTTCGGCACAGGCGGAGCATTTCAGTTCACCACCAATATGAATATAAAATGTCTCCTAATTGCAGAAGAAATGTTGGTTGCGGCACTTGAAGAGTCGATTATGCCGGTGTTTTTGAAAGGAAATGTATTGCGGCTGATGGCTCAGTTTAATGTGGGGTTGATGAATGCTACCCAGACATACGAGCGTTCTGCTTTTGAAACGGCGACACGGGTTATGCAATTAAAAGAAAAATTAGATGAGGACTGGACGAACTGGAGCAACAGTAAAGGAAGAGAACTGCCTTTTATTACCACAGCCGGGGCGGCACAAAGTTGCCATACCAGCAGAACCACTTTTTGCCGTTTGTTTTTAGAAATCTACAATACCAACTTCAAAGCATATTTTGATGACCTACGGATGCATGTTGCGGCAGAGATGTTGCGGGCAGGTACTAAACCACTGAGCGTGGCAATATGCATCGGTTACGGAACCTTAGGTGGTTTTTCGAAAGAATTTAAGCGAGTATATAACATGACGCCGGCTCAATATCGAGCTCGTTATAAGCCTAATTCTAAGAAAAGTAGCGAGTTGTGAGTTATTTTGATTGAGGAATGAGCCGATTTAATTGTTGCAGGAAATCGGCTCTTGGCATCATCTCGGCACCCAGACTTTCAAGGTGTTCGGTATATACCTGGCAATCGATGAGTTGTATTCCTTCTGCCTGTAAAAGCGTTACATAAGAAAGGAAGGCATATTTGCTGGCGTTGCTCGCTTTGCTGAACATGCTTTCCCCAAAAAATACCTTGCCCATTCTCAATCCGTAAAGTCCGCCAACCAATTCACTATTCAGCCAGGCTTCCGCTGAATGAGCGATTCCCATATAATGTAATGTAGTATAGGCGGCTGTCACTTCATCACTGATCCAAGTGCCGTCCTGGTCTTTACGGGTAATATGCCGGCAGTTTCTGATTACTTCTTCGAAAGCAGTATTCGTTTTAAATTCAAAATGATCTCGTTTCAGCAATTGTTGCATGCTTTTGCTGATTTTTAGTTTTTCGGGGAATAAGACAAAGCGAGGGTCGGGGCACCACCAAAGAGGTGGTTCCTCTTCATTAAACCAAGGAAAAATCCCGTTCCGATAAGCCAGTAAAATTCTTTCCGTACTCAAATCGCCTCCTACGGCAAGCAATCCATCATCCATCGCTTCGGAAGCAGGTGGAAACCATAATTTGTCATTGAGAAAATGAATCATTGGTATCTTTTTTATTTTCCCGAAAGACGGTTAATGCCCGCTTTGGATTGCTGATCGAGGGAAGACTGAAAATCGTGATTGCGCAACTGCAAGCAAGCCCTATAGTACTGCAGCGCGGAATCATTTTTGCCCTGCTTTTCATAAATCATTCCTATTTGCAATGCAGCACGGGCGGCAAATTGTTCCTTCATGTCCTTGCCCATATTTAGCGCAAGCTGGTATAATTGAATGGCCTTAACGTCTTCGTTCAGTTCATCGTAGAGTTTTCCTGCCCGAAAATAGTATTCGAGCTTATCGGTAATATTATTAAAGACAGACTCGTTGAGTCCTGAAATTTTTGCTTGCGCTTGTGTGAAATAACCGCCGTCAGTCAGTAATCTCACCTGGAGCAAAGTTGGGTTGGGCCATCGCTGCATTTCCGCAAAACGCTGTGCTTGTTTGTCGGCATCTACCAATTCATTGCCTTGGGTTTTCAGCTGTGACAAACAGTAATTTGCTTTAGATTGATTGTGTTGTAAGTAAAAAATAAGCGCTGTTTTTTGCCAGGCATCCTTGGTATAAAGATCGCCCTTGTTCCGCGTTATATATCGTTGAAAGTAGACGGCAGCGGTATAATCGAGTTTCAGTAACAGTGCGTTCCCCAATTCATAGTCCATTGTCGGGAACAGATTATAATAAGGTAGGGTCTGTGCATAGTGCAAAGTTTGTAAAGCAGTTTCTGCGTTTTCATTATTAAGAGAGAGGTTCGCTTTTATAAAGCAGCGCAATAGATTATTTTGCACGGGAAACTCATTACTGTTGATAAAATTCCACACTTGGTTGGGTTGTGAAAGGAGATAGTATCTAATGTAACATTGAAAAATAACCGCTTCTTCCCGCAATATGTCTGTAGGGTTAGCATGTTGTTTGAGAAATAACTGCAATTTATTGTGACCATTTCTTACGTTGCCCTTCATTCCCAATACGGCCGCCAGCCATTTATAATCTTCCGGAATGGTGCCAACAGCCGCTTCTTCCATGCCTAAAAACACATTATTATAAGTAAAATCAGGAAATTTCTGCCGGTTTTCCTTTAAAAGCTGAAAAGATTTACGAAAAAGCGTGGCTGCTTTAAAGTTTTCGCCAAGGCGGCCATGAATAAATGCCCAATGTAAATAAAGCCCTGCTTTGCAGAGACGAAACCAGGGATCATCTTCGCTTCCTTTATTCAGCAGATCAAGCCGTTCGCTAAAATGGCCTTTGCGTTGCTGCATATCTATTTCACTGCCATTAAATAACAGCAATACAAAATCTTCATAATCTGATATATACGTTGCCATCAGATTGTAGGGATTCTGTTTGATGGCCTTAATGATTGCAGCATTTCCCTCCGGCAACTGCATAGAAAGATAAGCGGCGTATGCCGACCGGCAGTTGGCATCATAATCGTATGTATAATTCGCTGCATCGGCCCTTGCAGCCAGGCAAAAAAGTACTATAAATATTAAAAGGCGCGACAACATTTCCCGGCAAATGTACACGTGGCAATTATTTTTTGCGGTAACAGATTGTATTTTATAGAATCATTAGGACATAACTCCGTTTTTAATTTATAGTGAATAATAAGTGCGGAATAGGAGAGAAACTATATTTTCTTATTTTTGGCATGCATTTTGTTCTTCTTTAATCACCAATAAAATAAATAACTATTATGAAATTGATTCGCAACATTGCATTGACGTCATTTTTGGCGGTGGCCGCATTTTCAGCCGTTACATTTACTTCTTGTAAGAAAGACGACAGTACTGGTTGTCCAACTGGTTATACCGGTGCAAAATGTGACAGCACATACTCTATGAAGTATCTTGGCCTCTACAACGTGACCGAAACAGCCAACGGTGCGGCTAATCCTCCTGCATTCTCTTGCACAATTACTGCATCTTCTACTACGCCGACAACTGGTATCGTTATCTCCAACTTCGGTAACTCTGGTGTAAATGTGACAGCTTCAGTTGATAACAACGGTAATATCACAGTGCCTACTACGCCTATTACTGCTACTAAGAATACCAGCGGTAACGGTGTAATGACTGGCAACACTATTACATTGAACTATACCATCAGCGGTAGCTCTACTCAGTACCAGGATATCATGATCCGTCAGTAATTGACAAAACTATAAGAAGTAAAAAGGGTTCGCAATTTGCGAACCCTTTTTGGTTAAATAACCTATCAAACTATTCCCATTTAGATTTAGAACCAGTTTGTTCTGTTTTCTTGTTGGTATTGTTGTTGTTAGCTGGCTGATCGTTCCATTTAGAATTGGAATTGGTCGGCGCTGGTTGCGAAACCGTTGTTTCTTTGGTTGTAGTAGTTTTGTGAGTGGTCGTTTTCTTGTTATTTGCAGCAGCAGCGGCTTTATCTGCAGCATTCATCGCTTTAGCCATAGAGTCTGCTTTAGCAACGATGGCCATAGAGTCAGCTGTAGCTTTTGCCTGTGCCTGAATTATGGAATCGTTTTTAGCCTGCATTTCATTTTGCATTTTATCTACGCGGGCATTTACCATAGAGTCAACCTGACCTTCAGAAGGCTGGTTCGCTGGTTGATTATTGTTACATGCCGCTAACAGAAGCAGACCACTTGACAAAAACAGAAGGGATTTTTTCATCTTGATTTTATTTATTGTTTGCAAAAATATGATTCTCCTGAATTACCTAGCAAAGAGAATGCCAAGGATTTTAAAGTTTAAACATTTTATCATTTAGATAAAATGTGTTTTATTATTAGAACGCAAATATAAAAACCTATGTCAAATTTATCAGGGCGGGAAAAACGAGCGTAAAGGCGTAATGAAATAATGTAAAAAAAATATGAAAAACTGGGTGTAAAAATTGCATATCTGCAAAACTTGTGCTTATCTTTGCAACCCAATCTGAAACAAGGATCGGTAGTTCAGTTGGTTAGAATGCCGCCCTGTCACGGCGGAGGTCGCGGGTTCGAGTCCCGTCCGGTCCGCAAGAGCTTCACAGAAATGTGAAGCTTTTTTGTTTTTCATCCTTTAGCATGTTTGTAAAACAATTTTTTAACGTGTCAATTCCCGCCGGATTTCTTCCCAAGACCTTTATATTTGCAAGTCTTAAATCACAGGCATGGACAGCGTAGATACTGCCGGAAGTGTAGTAACCGAGAAACTATTAATGAATTTCAAAAATATCAGCGGTGCGTTAGAACCCTTGTTGCAACAAGTAGCCGCTCAGAACGTAAAAAGGACCATTATTCCCGGAAAGGATTATATCCCGGTAACCGGAAAGGTGCTCGATGAAAACGATATTCTCTACGGCGTCGATGCCATGCTCGATGGCTGGCTTACTACAGGTCGCTACGGTGCTCAGTTTGAGAAAGAGTTCGCGCGCTATTTCGGCAGTCGTTTTTCTTTATTAGTCAATTCTGGTTCTTCTGCCAACCTCGTTGCATTTTATGCACTTACTTCCCCTAAACTCGGCGATCGTGCGTTGAAACCTGGTGATGAAGTGATCACGGTTGCAGCGGGCTTTCCGACGACTGTCAACCCAATGGTACAGTTCGGTTGTATCCCTGTTTTCGTGGACGTCGATATTCCAACTTACAATATCAAAGCAGACCGTATAGAATCGGCAATTTCTCCGAAGACCAAGGCGATCATGCTGGCGCATACACTGGGCAATCCTTTCAACCTTGGTGTAGTGATGGAGCTTGCCAAAAAATATAACCTTTGGGTGATCGAAGACGACTGTGATTCGCTGGGCGCTACCTATCAAGGTAGAAAAACAGGTTCGTTCGGTGATCTGGCTACTGTGTCTTTCTACCCTGCACACCATATTACCATGGGTGAAGGCGGCGCAGTGCTGATCAATAATGCATCGCTCAAAAAAATCGCAGAAAGCTTTCGTGACTGGGGACGTGACTGCTGGTGCGAACCAGGTAAAGACAATACATGCGGTAAACGTTTTGATCAGTGCCTGGGCGAATTGCCTTGCGGTTATGATCATAAATACACGTACTCTCATATTGGCTTCAATCTGAAAGTAACAGATATGCAGGCTGCAGTTGGTGTGAGCCAATTGAAAAAAGCAGACACATTTGTTGAAAAACGTCGGGAGAATTTCGGACTACTGTATGGTAAAATGAAACAGTTCGAAGACCATTTCATACTGCCGGAAGCGACGCCAGAAAGCAATCCTAGCTGGTTTGGCTTTATGCTCACCGTTCGTGAAAACAGTAAGATCGATCGCAACCAATTGGTGCGCTACCTCGAAGATAACAAGATCGGCACCCGACTTCTATTTGCCGGAAACCTGATCAAACAACCAGCTTATGCCAATATCGAAAAGCGTATTGTAGGCGATCTGAATAATACCGACACCATTATGAATCGTTCGTTTTGGTTGGGCGTTTGGCCTGGACTGAACATCGATCATTACGATTATATTGCAGAAAAGATCAGCGAGTTTATTAAAGGCTGATTGTAAAAAAATGACGATCCCATCCGCTTTGCGTTGTCCGCAAAGCGGATTTTTTTTGCGCCTTTTATTGCTGAAACCGGCTGTAGTGGTCGCTTTTGCCGGTTTTGCATTTAACCGTTAAGCTTCAGGTATTTACTATTTTTTAAATTGATTTTATTTGTATATTTGATTAGCGCGTTATGTGATTAGCTAAGAATTGTTTATGTAGGTAAAAGGATGGAATGTGTTTCCCGTTTGGTTGGATTAGAGAAATAGGTTTTCTGTTTATTTTTTGACTGAAAAAGCACCATATGGCTCACCCGAAATCTACTTTACTTTTATTGCTGTGCATCTTCATCTCTTCTGAAATTTTTGCGCAATGGCCTAAAGATATTCCGCTAAAATCCGGTGGCAAGCTTACTATTTATCAACCAACGGGCGAAGATTTGAAAGGTGACGTGCTGAAAGGCCGTACCGCCATATCGGTCAGGAAGGATGCAAACGCAGAACCTGTTTTTGGGGCCATGTGGTTTGACGCTTATGTACAGATCGATAAAGCCAAACGTATGGTAACGCTTACCGGGGCCAAGGTTACCAATGCAAAATTTGCAGACAGTGTCAGCGCCGAAAATCTGAAAAAATTGAGCGACCTGGTAGCCGCGGAGGTTCCTAAATGGGATCTGCAATATCCGCTTGATCAGTTACTCACCTCCATCAATGAAGAGAAACAGCTGAATGATCCTGATCTGAAAACAGACCCACCGAAAATATATTACACTACAAAAGCTTCTTCGTTGGTACTTATTGATGGCGAGCCCAAAGTGCAGCAAGATAAAGACATGAAAATGGACCGGGTGGTAAATACTCCTTTCCTGATCGTTAAAGACCCCAAAGATGGAAAGTTTTATCTCTACTCTGGTGGATTCTGGTATAGAGCGTCTAGTCCGGCGGGTGATTACGAGTACGTGAAAAATCTTCCTTCCACGATTAAAGACCTGGACAAGGTGGTAAAGGAAAATGAAAAGAAGAATAAGCAAGACACAAAGCCTGAAGACAAACCCAAAGAGCCAACCGCCATTATCGTCAGCACCGTTCCGGCCGAGTTGGTGCAGACAGAAGGAGAAGCTACTTATGCCGTAATAGAGGGGACGAGCCTGCTGTATGCAAATAATACGCTCGATGATATTTTTAAAAATACCGGTGATCAAAAATCGTACATTCTTATTTCGGGTAGATGGTACAGCGCACCTGGCTTAAACGGGCCGTGGTCTTATGTTCCGGCCGATAAGCTTCCGGCCGATTTTGCCCGCATTCCGAAAGGATCTGAAAAAGATGGGGTGTTGGTAAGCGTGGCCGGGACAGATGAGGCAAGAGATGCGAAGATGGAAGCACAGATTCCGCAAACAGCGAAGGTAGATCGTAAAAAAGCGACTTGTACGGTTACTTACGATGGTAAGCCGAAGTTCTCCAAGATTGAAAATACCGATTTGGAGCTGGCAGAAAACAGTAGCATCACTGTTATTAAATCCGGCAAGAAATATTATGCTGTTCAGAACGCGGTCTGGTTTGTAAGCGATAAGCCTGACGGACCGTGGAAAGTTTCCGATGATCGTCCTGCCGATGTAGAAAAGATACCGGCAAGTTGCAGTGCGTACAATACAAAATACGTTTACGTTTACGACAGCGAACCCGATTGTGTGTATATGGGGTATACACCGGGATACATGGGTTGTTACGTCTATGGGCCAACGGTGGTTTACGGAACCGGCTGGTATTATCCGCCATGGTACGGTGCGGTGTATTATCCACGACCTGTAACATTTGGCTTCGGCTTTAGCTATAATCCTTGGACTGGCTGGAGCATGAGCTGGGGTATGAGTTTCAATTTCGGATGGTTTCACGTTGGCGTTGGCTTTGGCGGTTATGGTGCGTGGTTTGGTCCACCAATGTTTTTTCCGCCCTATCGTCCCTGGGGTTATGCAGGAGGCTTCTATGGTCCGCGGCCCATGCCTTACGGCGCTCGTCCGAATGTGATTGTGAATCGGCCGGTGAATATCAATAATGATATTACCATCAATGGTGGCAACCGCAATCGTGTTTATAATAACAACGGCACCGGAAATATTTACAACAGACAAAATGGTGTCAATACAAACGATGTACGAAGAGGTCAAAACAGGCCAAGTCAGCAACCGACAAGACCCGGTGCCGGTGGTGGCGGAACGGCATCACAATTACCGGCTAACGGAAACCGTCCTGGTGCCGGCGGCGGCGGAACAGCGTCGCAACTCCCTGCCAACGGAAATCGTCCCGGAGCTGGTGGTGGCGGCACCGCATCACAATTACCAGCTAATGGCGCAGGTGGCGCAACCAGACCTTCTACGCAACCATCAAACCCGGGAAGTGTTGCACGTCCATCAACACAACCTTCCAATAACAATATTACAACCGACCGCAACGGAAACGTTTACCAGCGTGATAATTCAGGCAACTGGCAACAGCGAAATAACGGCAGCTGGCAACAAACGAACCAACAGAACACGCAACAGCTTGACCGACAAAATATGAACCAGCAACGCGGTATGGAACGATCTAACAATTTCCAGAATCATGGCGGATACCAGGGCGGCGGTGGCCGGTCAATGCCTTCGGGCGGTGGTGGACGTATGGGCGGCGGCGGTGGACGTATGGGTGGCGGCAGACGATAACCATCAAAACGAACGATTATGAGCAGGCGTATTTCAGCACTGATGTTACTCATGGTAATATGGTGCAACAGGGTGCATTCGCAGAGCGATAAATGGCTAGGTGAAGGTGGCAGCAAACAGGAAACTTACACCAATAATGTAAAGTTGAATGTAAGTTCGTGGTTGCTCTACAATAAAACATACGTGTTTAGCTATGAGCGTCGCATTAATGCTCGCCAGACAGCTGCAATCACGGGTGGGTATATGGAATTGCCTCCATTACTGAATGTGAACATTAAAGACATTGATATCAGAAAAAACGTGTCGCAATCCGGGTATATGTTTGGTGGCGAATATCGTTTTTATCTGGCGAAGGAAAATAAATATGCGCCACCGCACGGCTTATATATTGGTCCGTATGTGACCTACTATCGTTTCGACAACAAACGAAATCTCTCCGTGCGGGATTCTGCGGGCAATCCGCTTGATCTGACATTAAAAAGTACGGTCACCAATTTCAATATTGGTTTTGAACTAGGGTATCAGTTTATACTGGCCAAAAGAATATCGCTCGATTTTATTCTCATTGGCCCTTCGCTCGCAAACTATACCGCGAAGTTTAAACTGGATGGAAACCTTGATCCGGAGGATGCGCAGTTCTATAACCAGGAGCTCGCGCAGGCATTGATTGACCGTTTCCCGATGCTGAATAAGCTACTTGAAAATAAAGAAGTGGACGTGCAGGGTAACGGAAATATTTGGGCGCCGGGATTTCGGTATGCCATATTTATAGGTTACACGTTTGGTAAACGATAAATGCCCGGATGACTATGAAAACGGACAAGGTGTGTTATGAGACAATCAACGTGCATGAGCGTAAAAACTAAAATCTGCGCGATGATCATGCTCATGTGGGTAAACGGTAGGCAGGCATTGGGACAGCAGCGCGTAGACAGGCAATTCTGGCAGGACGTGGTATTGGATTATCAGTTAGGAAAAAACCTTTTGGAGGCAGAAATGAGCTATCAGACCTTGCTCGCTAAAGAAAACAAATGGTACAGTCTGAATATTTCGCCGGCTTACGAACGGAGCATCAATAAGTACTTTGACCTGATATGTGCGTTGCCGATGTCCTATACTGTGCAAACAGATACCAGCAATTCTTTTGAGGTAAGAACAATGTTGGGCGGGCGTGTGTATTTCACACCGGGAAAGAGAATAGAAACGAGGTTTACTTACCGTTTCGAATACCGTTTCTTTCACGATCAGTCTGGCAGTGAATGGGTAAAAAGCTCCCGTTCGCGATTCCGGGCAGAAGTGATAGTGCCAATCAACAGGCCAAATTATTATTCGGATAAGATGTTGTATTGCCTGGGCGATGTAGAGGTCTTTTCAACGGTAGATAAAGATGTGGAGGAACGTTATGCTAATCGTTTCAGAATACGTGTGGGCGCTGGATACAGGATGTCGTATAACTGGCGTTTCGAAGCAATCTATATGTTGCAGCAGTCGCGGAATAATGTAGAAGACGGTTATAATTCGGTAGATAACATTCTCCGGTTGCGGGTCAAATGTTATTTCCCGTTCCAGAAGAAAAAAGTAATGAACACGCCCGGTCCGGAAGGTGGCTCGGGGTATTAATAAAAAGTTTCACTTTAAAATTGATATTATGAAAGCCAGATTAATGATTGCCGCCGTACTGATGTTTTTTGCAAATGCTAGTTCCGGCCAGGAGGTACATCCTCATCATGCGCCACAGGCCAGAGGGTCGCTCACCATATTCGGTGGTTATACTTTCCAGGACAAAGTGAACTTTAGCAACGCTTACGGGTATATTAAAGAAGCGGCACACTGGGGTCTCTCTGCAGAGTTTTTTCTCGACCGCATGCGCACGCTTGAACTGATGTATCAGCGTATGGATACGCATGCGCCGCTATATGACGGTTATTATGGCACGAAGCTCAATCATGATAATGATAAAGCCGGCTTGAACTATATTATGATAGGCGGCGTTAATTATATTCCGGCCAGCCCGAAAGTGATGCCTTATGGTGGTATTAATCTCGGGGTTTGCGTAGTGACCAACAAAGAAGATTATACGGCTACCAAATTTGCTATAGGCGGTAAACTTGGTGTGAAGATCAAAGCATCGCCGGTAGTGGGCATCAAGCTGCAGGCGCAATTGCTGAGCGTGGTACAGGGTGCCGGTGGCGGCTTCTATGTGGGCACTGGTGGTACAGGATACGGTGTGAGCACTTATTCTACGGTGTTGCAGTTTGGCTTTACCGGTGGTTTAAGTTTCGATTTCTAAAAACGATTTTCTCAAAAATTAAATTATAGTCTTTATGAAAAAACGCAACTTCATTTTTTGTTTTCTCTTAGCCACCACATTTGCCGTAGGCGCAAAAGCACAAGACGCAGCCGGCGATGAAGGGGTAACCCGCAAACTCTTCCAGGCGCAGCACCGCACTGTTGTTTCCGACAATCTCAACCTGACAACGGCACAGTCGGCTCCGTTCTGGAAAATTTATGACGAGTACGAACACGAAAGAAAGTCGATCGGCGAGAAAAAAATAATGCTGCTGAAGAAATTTGTCGGCAATATAGACAGCAACAACGCTAATACAGCGGCAGAAGTGATCAATGGCACTATCGACAACCAAATGGATTATCTGAAATTGCAGAAGAAATATTTTAAACGCATCAGCAAAGAAATAAGCCCGATGGTAGCGGCACGATTTATGCAAATTGAGCAGACAATCAACGCGCGCATCAGTGCCGATATTCTTTCAGAACTACCGCTGGCGGGGAGCACGGGCCAGTAGCAACCGGAAAAACGGGAGGTTTGCATTGTGCACGCCTTCCGTTTTTTATTATTCCACAGTTTGTGGGATGAACAGTATACGCTCGGCTGGATGCTTATTACCTGCACCATTTACTAAATAAAACCGCTATGTTCAGAAAAGCTTTCCTGTTAGTCTTCCTGTGTTTATGTGTGCAGAAATCGTATAGCCAGTTTTTAATTGCACTCGTTTTTGGTGACAAGCTAAATAGTGGGCGGGCAGAATTCGGACTTACGCTGGCAGCAGGTTTAACTTCTTATTCGGGCGTTAGCGCTACCTACAGACCTTCGCTTTGTTTCGGCATGTATTTTAGTTACAAGCTGAATGAGAAATGGTCACTGGAGCCACGTTTTTATCCCAAGTATAATGGCGGCGCCGGTAATATGACTATAGGCCTGCCCGAAAAATATCAGACGGAAGCCTGGGATACGACAGCGGTAAAGCAGAAAATAAATTATTTCGCGTTGGCGACCATGGCAGGTTATAAGATTACCAACCATCTGAAAGTATGTCTCGGCCCGCAAGTCAGTATGCGCACCAGCATTGTCGACTATTATTCATCTGATGATAAAGGCAGTGAGCTAAAGCTGAAAGAAGATAACACCCGTACCCGTTTTGATGCGGGCGCAACAATTTCGCTCAATTATCATTTTTCTAAAAACGGCGGTGTCTCCATCATTGCGGAGTATTATCAGGGCCTTGTAAATATCAATAAAACCAGTAGCCCCGCCATGCACAATTCTATTTTCCAGTTTGCTGTGGGCATACCAGTGGGCGCAGGCAAAGCCAAGAAAAAAGCCGAAGCGAAACAGCAAATGGAAATGAAGACATCAGATGATTAAAATGTTTCTCAAAACGATGGGCATACCTTGCTTGTGATGCTCAGGCTATCATACATTCCCAATATTTGAGTCGATAAAATTTGTCGAACTTAAAATGTAATTCTCCGGCCCTAACCTGGCCCCAACACAGAAGATCACCCGCGCGGTATCCTGTCTCAGAAGATTCCCATCCATTGCCGCGCAGGACTAAAGACGGAATATTTTCGATATTATAAAAAGATGGACCGGTTTTTACCGAAATGCTGTGTTTGAAACTGTAAATACATGTAAAATTTGGTAAATTTATTAGCGTCGTCATTTATAAAGAAGACCGCTCATGAAAACTGTAAGTAGTTATCGGAAAAAAATCGGGCAAATACATTGCATAGCCGTGGCAATAGCATTGCCGATTGCCGCTATTTGTTTGTTGAACGCTTGTAATAGTGGCGCTGCCGCCAATAAAAAAGCGTCGGAGCGCGAGCCGGCGAAATGTCTCAACCCATCTTCAGCCGCCAGTATGATGGCTAAACAAGGACAGGGCGGCGAAATGAATATGCAAGCGAACGCCGCAGGAAAGGATTTTAATATAGTGCTCGATACGGCTAACTGGCCGGTGAAGCCATGGCCTGAAGATATGGTATGGATTCCCGGTGGTGATTATATGATGGGCGGAAACGGCGGCGAAGCACGCCCAGACGAATATCCGGTGCACGAAGTAAAAGTAAACGGCTTCTGGATGGACAAGACAGAAGTGACGATTGGCGCGTTCAAACAATTTGTAAAAGCAACGGGCTATGTGACAACGGCAGAACAAAAACCTAACTGGGAGCAGTTAAAGCAACAATTGCCCCCCGGCACCTCTAAGCCAGATGAGTCTGTGCTGGTGCCCGGTTCTATGGTATTCACTCCTACATCAGGACCGGTGCAGCTCAATGATTTTTCGCAATGGTGGCGCTATGTGCCGGGCGCGAATTGGCGTCATCCCAATGGGCCCAACAGCGATGTTTTTACCACCACTGCTTACGATCACTATCCCGTGACACAGGTGAGTTGGTTTGATGCAATGGCTTATTGCAGATGGGCAGGAAAAAAATTGCCGACAGAAGCGGAATGGGAGTTTGCCGCACGCGGCGGTCTCAAAAACAAGCCCTACAGCTGGGGTGATGAGCGTCCGTCCGGAACGAATATAAAAGCCAATCTCTGGCAAGGTGGATTTCCGTACCACAATGATAAAGTAGATGGATTTGATCTGGCGGCGCCGGTCCAATCTTTTATACCGAATGGTTACGGCTTGTACGAGATCATCGGCAATGTATGGGAATGGTGCAGCGACTGGTATCGTCCGGATACGTATGAAGAAGACAAAAGAAAGGGTGTGGTGAGCAATCCTGTGGGCCCGAAAGATAGTTATGATCCGGAAGACCCTTATGCCATCAAAAGAGTAATACGCGGCGGTAGTTTTCTCTGTAATGAAAATTATTGCGCCAGTTATCGGCCGGCAGCCCGCATGAAAACCGATCCTTATACCGGGGAAAATCACACAGGTTTCAGAGCCGTGATGACGCAAGCGCAATGGAATTCGAAAGTCAAAAATCAAAATTCAAAGCCTAAAAATTAGTTTCCAATTAACAACGGGTAATTGCCTGTGTATCTATAAGAACCGGGGTATGATTTTTTATGGTATAACCGAAGTGCTGCATGGACGCGAAATATGTCCGGCACCATATTGGGCACTAGCGTGATATAGCAGACGCGATCGCCAATCACCCATATTCAATCTCAAATAAAAAATGTTGTCTTTCGACCAGAACGGGATTTATTGCAGGCAGGCCGATGTTTACATCGATCCGTGGCGACCGGTAGCAAAAGCGATCATTACGCATGCACACTCCGACCATGCGCGCTGGGGCAATCGATCTTACCTGGCACACTACGATACCGTTCCTCTGTTGCGCTTACGACTCGGTGCCGATATCAACGTGGAAGGCATTGCGTACCGTCATCCGATAGCAATAAACGGCGTACAGATCAGCTTGCATCCTGCCGGCCATATCCCCGGATCGGCACAGATAAGGCTTGAATACAAAGGAGAAATCTGGGTTGTTTCCGGTGACTATAAACTGCAGCAGGATGGCATTTCTGTTCCTTTCGAGCCGGTACGATGCCATCATTTTATTACCGAGTCTACTTTTGGATTACCTGTCTATAATTTTCCGCCACCCCAACAGGTGTACGATGAGATAAATGAATGGTGGCGCAAGAATGCCGCTGCCGGGCAGAATTCAGTAATCATCGGTTACGCGCTTGGCAAGGCACAACGCATTCTGCATCATTTGGATGGTGGTATCGGGCCTATCTGGGTGCATGGCGCCGTGGCCAACATTAACATGATACTTGAAGAACAAGGTGTCGTATTGCAGCCATGGCAGCGGGTCTCACCCGAACAAAATAAACGAGATTTTAACGGAGCCATGATCGTGGCGCCGCCTTCGGCTATGGGTAGTTCCTGGCTCAAACGCTTTGAACCGTATAGCCTGGGTATTTGCAGTGGCTGGATGCAATTGCGTGGCGCGCGCCGGAGACGGAGTGCTGATAGGGGCTTTGTAATGTCTGACCATTGCGACTGGTCCCAGCTTAACGATGCCGTTGCTGCAACAGGAGCGGAGCATGTGTATGTAACGCACGGATACAAATCGGTGTATGCAAAATGGCTGCGCGAAAACAATCATATTCATGCAACCGAGGTAGAAACATTATACGAAGGAGAAAGCCTGGAGGGAAGCAAAGAAGAAACAGAAGAGCTATGAAAGGATTCAGCGCATTGTTTACCGAAATAGAACAGACTACCAAGACCAACGCAAAGATCGATGCCATGGTACAGTACTTCGCCGATGCGCCGGAGTCCGATATCGTCTGGTGTATTGCCTTGCTGACGGGAAAAACGCCAAGGCGTGCGATCAAAACCGCCGATCTCCGCAATTGGTGTGTAGCACTGTCGGGGTTGCCTATGTGGCTTTTCGATGAGTCGTATCTGGTAGTTGGTGACCTCGCAGAAACCATTGCGCTTTGCCTGCCGCCACCTTCGACGGTTAAAGAATATTCACTCACGGAAACCTTGCAGCAATTGCACCAACTGGGTAATGCCACCGAAGCGGAGAAAAAGCAGATGGTGGTTATGCATTGGATGGAAATGAATACCGCCAACCGGCTGGTATTTAATAAGCTGATCACCGGCGGCTTCAGAATGGGCGTTTCCACACAATTGGTGATTAAGTCATTGGCCAGGCATTATAATCTCGAAGAAAACCACGTAGCGCATAAACTGATGGGCAACTGGAATCCGCAAACGATTTCCATCGACGCATTGTTATTTGAAGAAAATGTCGGTGCGCAATTATACCATCCGTACCCTTTCTTTTTGGCTTATCAATTAGAAGGCGAGCCGGCCGCATTGGGCAATGTGCACGACTGGCAGATAGAAGAAAAATACGATGGTATTCGGGGACAGATCATTGTGCGCAATGGTGAACTATTTATATGGAGCCGGGGCGAAGAACTTATTACTGATAAATTTCCCGAGTTTGAGCCGTTGAAGCACATGCTGCCTAGTGGCACTGTACTCGATGGTGAAATTCTTCCCTACAAAGACGGACGTCCGTTGCCGTTTCATATCATGCAAACACGTGTCAGCCGGAAAAATGTAACGAAGAAATCTTTGCTGGAGGCGCCATTGGTTATGATCTGTTATGATTTGCTGGAACAGGATGGGAAAGACATTCGTGATATGCCGTTGAGTCATCGCAGACAGCAACTGGAATATTTAGTAACGCTGGCCGGAGCCGCTGCGCCACTGATCATCTCGCCTGCTTTTCCTTGTCATAACTGGGAAGAGGTTTCCGCTATCCGCGAAGCGGCAAGAAATAATAATTGCGAAGGCGTGATGTTGAAGAAGAAAGACAGCGTTTATGAAACCGGTCGCAGACGCGGGAATTGGTGGAAATGGAAAGTAGATCCGCTCACCGTAGATGCGGTGTTGCTCTACGCACAACGCGGGCATGGAAGGCGGGCTAATTTGTACACCGATTATACCTTTGCTGTTTGGGACAACGATGTACTGGTGCCTTTTGCCAAAGCTTATTCCGGCCTTACCGACAAAGAAATACTGGAAGTAGATGCATGGATCAAAAAGAATACGATCGATAAATTTGGCCCGGTGCGCAGTGTAACGCCTGAGTTGGTTTTCGAGCTGGCTTTTGAAGGGATTAATGAGTCGGCACGCCACAAGTCCGGCGTGGCGGTACGTTTTCCGCGAATTGCACGCTGGCGTAAAGACAAAAATATAAACGATGCCAATACAAAGGCCGATCTTTTACAACTGATAGCAACCGTACGTAAATGAATAAGCTGGCGCAACACTGGTTTGAGCAACAACAATGGAAACCATATCCTTTCCAGGAGCAGACCTGGCGTGCCATTGCGGCTGGTAAATCGGGTTTGCTGAACGCGCCTACGGGATTCGGTAAAACATTTGCGATCTGGTTTGGTGTATTAGAACATTACGCAAAGCAGCAGGAAAAGAAAAAGCAAAAGGGCTTGCATTGCCTCTGGATAACGCCTTTACGGGCGCTTTCAAAAGAGATAGAAGCCGCAACCAATCGTGTGAGTGGTGATCTGCATTTGCCTTACAGAATTGGTTTGCGTACCGGTGATACCACAACCAAAGAACGTACCAAACAAAAGAAAGACACGCCCGAAGCGCTGATCACTACACCGGAAAGTGTGCAGCTGATGCTCGCACAAAAAGGTTATGCCGAGTTGTTTAAAAATCTGGAGTTTGTCATCGTAGACGAATGGCATGAATTGCTCGGCAGTAAACGCGGCGTGCAGATGGAGCTGGCATTGACACGGCTGCGCGCCATTAACCCGAAGCTGAAAGTATGGGGTATCTCCGCTACCATCGGGCAGCTGGAACTAGCCAAAGATATTTTGCTGGCGAGTGTGCCGGAAACGGTAATGATCAGGGCAAAACTGGAAAAGAAACTGGAGATTGAAACGATTTTGCCTGATACACTGGAACGCTTTCCCTGGGCTGGCCATTTGGGTATTAAGCTTGCGGATAAAATTTTCCCGATCATCGACAACAGCAATGCTACGCTTTTATTTACCAATACCCGTTCGCAGGCAGAGATCTGGTATCAGCGCATTTTAGAACTGCGCCCCGATCTAGCCGGGTTGATTGCATTGCATCATGGTTCGCTGGGTGAAGATATCCGGAAATGGGTAGAAAATGCGTTGCATGAGGGTACGCTCAAAGCGGTGGTTTGTACCAGCAGTCTTGATCTGGGTGTTGATTTTAGACCTGTAGATACAGTGATTCAAATCGGCTCTGCGAAAGGCGTTGCAAGGTTTATACAGCGAGCAGGCCGTAGCGGACACTACCCGGGTGCGGTAAGTAAAATCTATTTTTTGCCGACCCATTCTTTGGAAATCGTAGAAGGACCTGCGTTGCGTTATGCGATTAAACATAACCAGATCGAAAGCCGTATTCCGTACATCCGTTCGTTTGATGTGCTGATGCAATATCTCGTTACGCTGGCTGTTTCCAATGGGTTTCGTGCCGATGAAATTTTCAGTGAAATAAAACAGACACATTGCTTTCAATCTATCACCAGGGACGAGTTTAACGAATGTTTGCTGTATATCACACAAGGCGGGAAATTGCTTACGGCGTACGATGAATTTCATAAAGTAGTGCTGGAAAACGATGTATATAAAGTAACGAGCAAACGTGTGGCGATGAGGCACAGATTAAGCATTGGTACCATTGTAAGCGATGCCATGATGCAAGTCGTATTTATGCGCGGCAAAAGGTTGGGCAGTATCGAAGAATGGTTTATTTCCCGGCTTAATCCTGGCGATCATTTTTGGTTTGCGGGTCGTAATCTGGAACTGGTGATGGTCAAGGATCTGAAAGCATTTGTACGGGCAGGCAAAAAGAAAACAGGGGTAATACCATCCTGGCAGGGTGGCCGGATGCCGCTTACCTCCTATCTTTCAGAAGCGATCCGTCACGAATTGAATGAATATTACGGCGGGCGTCAGAAAGATGTGGAACTACAGTTTTTACAACCGCTTTTTGAATTGCAGGCCGAGCGCTCTTATTTGCCGAAAGAAAATGAATTACTGATTGAAAAGATCAACACCAAAGAAGGCTGCCATATTTTTATTTACCCATTCGAAGGACGTTTCGTCCACGAAGGAATGGCTGCGATCATCGCGCATCGTATTGCGCAAATACGCCCGTTCAGTTTTTCGATTGCAATGAATGATTATGGCTTTGAACTCCTCAGTGATCAGGATATCCCGATCGAAGCCGCCTTGAACGAAGGTTTGTTTTCGCCGGCGCAGCTTAGCGAGGATGTCATGAAAAGTATCAACACTACGGAGATGGCAAGGCGCAAGTTCCGGGATATTGCCAGCATCGCAGGATTGGTTTTCTCCGGTTATCCTGGTAAGCAAGTAAAGACAAAACATTTGCAAGCCAGCGCCCAGCTTTTTTTTAATGTTTTCGAAGACTTCGAAAAAGGCAATCTGCTGTTGCGCCAGGCGTATGAAGAGGTATTCGATTTTCAGTTGGAAATAGCACGCATGCAGGCGGCATTTCAGCGGATCAATACACACAATATAATATTGCAGTATCCCGACCGCCCGACTCCTTTTTCCTTCCCCATTTTTGCGGAACGTTTCCGGGAAAAGTACAGTAATGAAAGTGTGGAAGACAGAATCAGGAAGATGGCGCTCAGCCTGGAGACGAGCTAATCTTTATTGCTCGCATTAGCCATGTCGCCCGCTGTCGGCCGACTCAAAGCTTACCTTCAATAAGGCCGGGTTTTTATAAATTACACGATCAAAATATCAGCCCCACGTCTATTCGATCTTATGGAAATAACGCTGGCCTCAAATTCGTTTCGTTTGCTTCCGGAAAAAGCGCTTTTCTGGGAAGAATACGGTCTGATGATCGTGGCAGATCTGCATTTGGGAAAGGCGATGCATTTTAGAAAGGCAGGGATACTGATGCCGGAGCTGAGTGCATTGAGAGACTATGAAAATCTCAACACCTTGGTTGGCCTGTATCGGCCGGAACAACTTTGTTTTCTCGGTGACCTTTTCCACAGTCATTATAACACCGAGTGGCGCCTGTTTGAAACCTTTATTGAACAGCACCCTGATGTGCATTGTTCCCTGATCAAAGGCAATCATGATATCTTGAAAGATGAACACTACGAAGCGTTGGGCATTGAGCTGGTGGACGATCAGCTGACATTGGGCAACGTGATCCTGTCGCATATTCCTGTCGCACATCCGCCGGAAAACAGTATCAACATTAGCGGGCACTTGCACCCCGGTTGTGTGCTCCGCGGCCTGGGGCGACAAAGTGTAAAGCTGCCCTGCTTTGTACAGTACAGGAACACCTTTCTGCTGCCTGCTTTCGGCCATTTGACCGGCTTGCAGGTGATTCAACAGAAAGGTGCCGTATATTATGTGATTGCGGGCGATCAGATTCTGATGCTGTAGGACCAGCCATCAGAAAATCATCCATTAATAGAAATTGTAGTTTCTCCGTGCGATATTCAGTCGGAAACCGCCGTACACCGAGGTGGAAGCATTAGAAGGATAATAATCGTTTGCGTAAGAATAATGACGATAGTTCACCCCCAGATCGAAAAACAGGTTTTCGCGTAATTCGTAAGATGCGTTCAGATTAACGGACATGCAGGTTGCCTTCAAACCGTTGATCAGTTTATATCCATGCTCCGGATCTGCGGGGTTGACAGGCGTATTGGTGTTATAATTAAGGAAGATATTGCTGCCATAATTGCTGCCCGCGGTATCGGTGCTTTGCTGATAATACATACCCTGTGCCGTCAGGTAAAGATTTCTGACAGGCTGGTAGTTGATGCGGCCGATAAACTGTGCGAAACTTGCGCCCAGCGGGTTTGCAAGTGGTTGGTTGTAGTTGGTATAGTTGGCAATACTGTCCGAGTGGGAATAAGTGAACGGGCGAACGATATTGATTTCACCTTGCAGATCAAGGTTTTTCACAGTAAATGCATCAAAGTATTTTCCTCCTAATTGCACGCCGAATTTTTTGCCATACCATCCGGTATTAGAGAAAAATTCTGAAGTACGTAATTCGTCCAGGAAAAACTGGCCGTAAAACTGCAGGTGTTTAAGTGCGATTGCTTTGAAATTAAAGCCGAGGTTCACGTTGTCGGGACTGCCGTTGGCACGCTCTATAGAGCGGTAGAAAATGATTGGAACGAGGTAATCAAAAGAGTAGCGATCGTTGCGGGCGAAGATCACACTTTCAAATACACCGAGGTTCAGCCATTTGGTAGCGTTGATGCTGAGATGATGCATTGTGGCGTATTTATGCGGCAACAATTGATCAGCACCACGGGTATATTGCGGCACCAGTTCCATATACAGGTTCTGATAGTTCAGTTTCCAGATCTTGGTATTGATGCGGAAGAAAGCGCCACTTGCGGAAAAATCACTCAGGAAAAGGCTGGTCATGCCATCGCCGATAAATTGCTTGTCGTAGCCGAAGGTAAAATTCAGGTAGCCTTTGATCGCTGCAAAATCTATGTAGCCGCGGGCTTGCAGGTAATCATATGTTTTGTTGGAAGGGGTTTGGTAATAATCTGCGCCGGGCACGGCCTGGTGTGCGTCTGCCCAGGCTTTTACATAAGAGGGCAGTTGCTCCTGGTTGTCGGCAAAGTAAGTATAGAAGCCTAATTTTTTAGCGATCCAGCCGCGCAATTCTATGCCACGGCTGCTGGAGTATAAAGTCTGCGACTGTTTTTCTTCGCCGGTCTTATAACTTTCTTCCATTACTTGCCCGCTGATTACAGGATTCACAACCATGAAAAAATCTTTCGTTTTGACCCGGAAAAAATCTGGCTGTGTTTTATAGAATGTTTTAAACCACGGTTTCTTTGATTCGATCGCACCATTTTCATCCGCGGCCCATTCGCCACTCACAGAGATCATGTGGTCTATATTGTAAAGGTCTATTTTGCTGAGCCCGATAGAATCGGAAGCTCCTTTTGTTTTTTCAAGGAAACTGACCGCTCCTTTGCGGGAGATTGGTTTGATGGTTGTAAAAAAATCGGTGGTGATCTTGCCGGAACGGGTTTCCAGCCGGTCCAGCAGCGGATAATCTTCTTGTCCTAACTGTAAATAAGTAGTCTGAGCAAAACTCAAGTAGGTTATTGTTGCCGATGCAACAGTCAGGAGCGTTTTTTTCAGCATAAAAAAATCCGGATGATGATATTAAAGGCCTTTTTGAAATTTTATTTTTGAAAGCAGGTTGCCTGCGCCATTTCATCAGCCGCCATAAACCTTCAAATATCAGGCCAGAACAAAAATAAGTGTATAAAAATATTATGCAGGCTATATTATGCAGTAAATAAAATTTCTTATTTCTGAGAATGCATATTTATTTGCTTGCCGTATCACTATATTTGTAACCACTCCCGATAAGGAATTTTACCCCTGAGAAAAAGGCAAGTCAGCTGATGGAAGAAGTCATATAGCTCTTTCGCTACATCGGTATGGGGCATTGCTTTCAGAAAAGGAGCAATCATAAAGGAGTATGATTATATAAAAGCAGAAAGCTACATAAATAAATAATAAATGTCTTTGGAATTTCAAGAAGACATACTGAAAACAAGATCCGGATCGCCACTTTTATTCTTAACCATAAAAAAACAACCATTATGGAAGTTGAAAACAAGAAAAGCCAACTCAAAGCTATCGAAGGCCCGAGCATTTACGAAATCCCGCTGGCGGAAGCACAAACCCTTACCAAAGGCTGGGCAGACCAGGGTAATTTTGTAACTGGTTTCCTGGTAGACGCACAGGAACTGACGGATATGATCAAGGAGCAAGGTGCAAGCTATATTCGCCTGTACTTTGGCTGGGACAATTCGCAGGAGCCAGGCAGAAAAGAAAGAATGATCATGGTGCCTGCCAATGAATATGGCGCGGATATGATCAATACAGCCACTCCCGCCGACAGCAATATTTTCGATTTCACATTGCCGTGCCCGCCCACGTGCGATAAAGCAAGTCCGCTGTGTTATGGACCTTGCGCAGAAAGCGGTGCATAAATCTGTGGTAAACCATGCTGAAAACCGTGCAGAGTGCCATATTGCAGTATTCTCCGCTTGCCGTATTACCACCGTTGATCGCCGCCGGAATCGGTTATAAAAAATTTACGCGTGCTTACAAGGTGCTGAGTCTGCATTTGCTTGTTGTTTCCGTATTGGGCGCTATTGCCGTGCTAATGTGGTACCTGAAGCAAAATAATCTGCCGTTGCTGCATATTTACACCGCTGCCGAGTTTGTGATGGTCACCTGGTTTTACAGTTATATTTTACAAGAACTGGTGCCGCGTAAAGTATTGCTGATCGGGTGCATTGCTTTTGTGCTTTTTTCATGGATCAATGCATGGTGGATTCAAAGCTGGTTTACATTCAATACACTTCCCCGGAGTATCGAAAGTTTGTGGGTAATTTGCCTTACGCTGGCCTGTTATTACCAGATGCTTTCGGAACTAAAGATCCGGAAGATGGAGCGGTCGCCCATCTTCTGGATCAATACCGGGTTCTTCTTTTATTTTTCGGGAGCACTATTCCTGTTTGCGTTAAGCAATTATATTTTGTCTTTAAATCATCAGCTCAACATCTATATCTGGACATTGCACGCATGTTTTAGTATTCTGTTGTACCTGTTTATATTCTTAGGGCTATGCAACTACCGGAACAGGTAGATATTTTTTATTTTCTCCTTATCGGCACACTGGGTATGCTTTTGCTCAGCGCCGGCCTGGTTATTTTCTTTCTTGTTTACCAGCGTCGGCTGCTGCGCCAGGAAGCCCAGATGCACGATATCAGAGTGGCACACCAGGAAGAATTGTTGTTTAGCAATATCAAAGAAATAGAGACCGAACGTAAGCGCATTTCTACCGACTTGCATGATGAGATCGGTAGTTTGTTTTCTACCATCAGCATTAAAATGGGGCAACTGGAACTAACAATGGCGGACACTTCGCCCGAAGTGAAAAAAATACTGGATGAAAACAAAAGCCTGGTCAAGCTGGGTATTCAAAGCATCAAGCGTATCTCGCATAGCATTATTCCACCTTCGCTCGAATTTTTTGGATTGGCGGCGGCACTCGAGCATTTATGCGGGCAAACCGATTCTGCCGTTTTGAAAGTCACCTATTCCGCACCCGACAATTTTCCGGAAGTATCAGCCGAGACAGGGCTTGCCATCTACCGGGTGGCGCAGGAGCTGTTAAGCAATGCCATCGCACATTCCGGCGCTACACAGGTCGATATTTTGTTGCAGTCGCACACCGGTTTTATTTTGTTTGCTTATTATGATAACGGCAAAGGTTACGACACCGATGATCCGCTTATCAAAAAAGGATTGGGCTTACGGAATATGGAGAGCCGCGTCAACATGATCAAAGGAAAACTCAATACATCCTCTTCGCCGGGTGAAGGCGTACGCGTCATTATAGAAGTAGCTATTTAAAAATAATCGTCCCATGAAACACACCATAAACATTGCAGTTGCAGAAGACCAGGTATTATTTCGCGAGTGTTTTATTGCAAACATCCGAAGGTTTGAACACATCAACGTAGTAGCAGAAGCCGGTAACGGCAAGGAGCTGATTGCCCAATTGTCAAAGATGAAGCAACTGCCCGATATTTTGCTGCTGGACCTCAGCATGCCGGAGATGAATGGCCTGGAAACAACCAAATATCTGAAAGAACATATGCCGGATGTGCGCATCATCGTGTTGTCGGTGCATGGCGATGAAAAATACGTAGTATCGATGGTGCAGCACGGAGTAAACGGCTATCTGGCTAAAGATGCAGAACTGGATACCGTGTTGAAAGCAATTGATTCGGTCTACGAAAAAGGCTTCTTCTTTAACGATACGATGCTCCGCGGATTACAGTCGGGCGGGCTACAAAAGAAATATAAGATCAGCCGGTTTAATGTGCTCGACAGCATTACCCGCCGGGAGCGGGAAGTACTGGAACTGATCTGCAAGGAGTTTACTACGCAGGAGATTGCCGAAAAACTGTTTCTCAGCGTCCGTACCGTAGATGGTCACCGTAACAATCTCCTCGAGAAAACCGGCGCCCGGAATACGGCAGGGCTTGTCATTTTTGCCTTGAAAAATGACCTCGTTAGTCTGGAGTTGTAGTTAAATCGGCAATTTGTGGATTAGACAATTCGACGATGGCTCATTTGTGCGGCAGAGCCCGCCACTTTACCATGGCGAGCTGCAAAAATAGGGGTCATCACGATGAGGAGGTACGACGAGGTATTGAACTGGTTTCACGCTCGGAAAGTTTTACAACCACACTGGCTTCAAATATTATTTTACAGCATTCGCTCCAATAGCTTCACTTTTTCTTTTTCCGCTTCTGGCAAACGCTCCTACAACGCCTTGTTTTCTTCCATCAATTCTACCATATTGTCTAATGGATTGAACGAGCATTCATGAAATTGGCCTGTGCTGCCAACCGAATTATCGTAGCTGTGCTGAATATTCACCGCTGTGCTTTCTTCGTCAAAAACGCTCCGGGGCTTAGCTGGTCAGGCAAATATTGTCAATGAATTGGAAAACGGAATCAAGCGTCTTCGGTATCGCCCGATTAACCCTTGAACCAATTAACTTATTAACCACTATTAGTGCATTCCCCAGATTGCCGCATAAACAGCTATTTTTGCACAACAATTTCTAAATAGATGGCTGCAATTCTGATAAAGAACGCTACCGTGGTTAATGAAGGCCGTAGCGAAGTAAAAGATGTACTGATAAAAAATGGTCGTATCGAAAAGATTGCCGGGCAGATCGATTCAAAAGAAGGCGTGCGGGAAATAGACGCAACCGGTCTTTATCTGTTGCCGGGCGCTATCGATGACCAGGTACATTTCCGTGAACCGGGACTTACCCACAAAGCGAATATCCAATCAGAAGCCCGTGCAGCCGTTGCGGGAGGCGTTACTTCCTTTATGGAAATGCCGAATACCAATCCGCCGGCGACTACACAAGAACTACTTGAAGCCAAATACGAGATTGCAGCGAACACATCGGTGGCCAACTATTCTTTCTTTATGGGAGTTGCAAACGATAATGTGGACGAGGTTTTGCGTACTAATGCCCGGAAAGACCAGGTTTGCGGTGTGAAAATCTTTATGGGCTCCAGCACGGGCAATATGCTGGTAGACAATTACGTAACGCTCAATAAGATTTTTTCCGAAACCGAATTGCTTATTGCAACCCACTGCGAAGACGAGCGTATTATCAAAGCCAATAAAGAGAAATATCCCGACGCCGATAATGCTTCTTTCCATCCGCTCATCCGCGATGTGGAAGCTTGTTTCGAAAGCTCTTTCTCAGCCGTGCAGCTGGCGAAAAAGCACAACAGCCGCCTGCATATTCTGCATATCTCTACTGCCAAAGAACTGCAGCTGTTCACCAATATGTTCCCGATTACCGACAAACGTATTACATCGGAAGTTTGTGTGCATCACCTGCATTTTACTGCCGACGATTACGCACAACTTGGTAATCTGATCAAATGTAACCCGGCCATCAAAGCCAAAGAAAATAAAGAAGCCCTCTGGGAAGCACTGCTGGACGATCGCCTGGATATTATTGCCACCGATCATGCGCCGCATACCTGGGAAGAAAAGCAATTGCCTTATCAGCAAGCGCCTTCTGGCTTGCCGCTGGTACAGCACTCTTTGCTGATGATGTTGCACTACGTCAAAGAAGGTCGTATCTCTATAGAAAAAGTAGTAGAAAAAATGGCCCATGCACCGGCGCAATGCTTCCTGATCCGCGAACGCGGGTACATCCGCGAAGGGTATCACGCAGATCTGGTGCTGGTAGATATGAACGACAGTACTACTGTTACCAAAGAAAATATCCTCTATAAATGCGGCTGGTCGCCACTGGAAGGGGTTACGCTGCCGGCTCGTATTACACATACTTTAGTAAACGGAAACATCGTTTATGAAAACGGACAAGTTTCGGATCTTCACAGAGGAGCACGACTTTTATTCAACCGTTAATGCGCAACGATAAAATCACCTTAAAAGACCTTGCTGTCTACACTTCTGAAGGCAGCAGCGTCTTTTCACTCATAGATCAGACAACATCCCAGTACGGCAAAGACGTGCTGCGGAAACATGTGCAAAACCCGCCTGCTACTTTTGAAGCGTTGCAGGAAATGCAGGATGTGATCCGTTTCTGGGGTCACCATCCAGATCAATGGCCGTCCCTTATTTCTAATGGTACGTTGGTGATGTTGGATAAGTTTTTTGAAGCCGCCGACACCGGCTCGGCGCCACCGACCGGTTTCAACCTCGTTATTAGTTCGTTTTTCCAGAAAATACTTAACCGGAGCGAGTATTTCTTCACCCAGTTTTCCGTTTCCCATCTGTCCGATTTCCTGAAAGGTTGCACCGAACTGGTGGCATTGCTGGAACGCGGCCAAGATATCCCGGCATTGCTGGAACGTGAGTTAAATCTCATGAAAGAGGAACTAAAACACCGGCTTACCCCGGAAATTCTGAAGATCGACAAACAAACACCTTATAAACAGCTAACCGGACTTAGTTATCGTGCCCGCAGAGAAATGAAGCATATGGTGCAGCGGCTAATGTATCATTATGCCCGGTTAGACGCCTGGAACGCAATGGCCAAAGCTACCGGAGCACAAGGGTGGACCTTTCCCGAACTGCAGCCGGCATTCCCGCTTTGCTTCGAAGCGGAGGGGCTGTACCATCCGCTTTTGGATCATCCGGTTTCTTACAATGTGGATTTTAATGAAAGACAAAACCTTTTACTGCTCACCGGGGCCAATATGAGTGGTAAAACCACTTTTATGCGATCGTTGGGTTTGGGCGCCTTATTGGCGCATCTCGGTATGGGTGTTCCGGCAAAAAAGCTGCGTATTAGTTTTCTGCAGGGCATTATCACGAATATGCATGTGGAGGATAATATCCTGAAGGGAGAGAGCTATTTCTTTGCAGAGGTAAAACGGATGAAACATACGGCGGAAAGTCTGACACAGCCCGAACCACATCTTGTGCTGATGGACGAACTCTTTAAGGGTACAAATGTGCATGACGCTTACGAATGTACCCGGGCGGTAATTGATGGCCTGCTGGAAAGGCCCAACCACCTGATGGTGCTTTCTACGCACTTATACGAAGTGGCGCAATATTTCAGCGAACGCCCCGATATTTTATTTGCCTATTTCGTAACACAGCTGGAGGAAGACAACTATAAATTCTCTTATGAACTGAAGCCCGGTATTTCCAACGACCGGATTGGTTACCGTATTCTTCAGAAAGAAGGAGTGCTCGATTTGTTGAAAAGAAAATAAGTTATAATGTGAGCTGGTGTTGAAGTGTTCGAATGGTCAATCCGTTAAAAGAATAATGAATCAATACAGTTAGTCAGATCTGTCTTTTGCGGAAAATCTTTCTGCGTGAAAATCATTTTGAAATTTTAAACAGGCTTTAACCCGTTTTCCTGTTAATTTTGGCGGGTCAGAACGGATTTTTCCAACAGCTTTTAATATGACAGAATTCAGACCCGGCAGGTTTCAGGTACTCCCGCCTGTCGTAAAAAACATAATTATCATCAATGTATTGATGGTGCTGGCCCAGTTTGCGTTGGGCCGTGTAGGTATTGACCTGGCCGATTATCTCGGCCTTCACTACTGGAAATCGCATTATTTCAAGCCTTGGCAGCTGCTCACGCATTTGTTTATGCACGGCAGTTACAATGATCTGAACGGAACGGCGCTGCACATATTCTCCAATATGTTCGCACTATGGATGTTCGGCAGTATCCTTGAAAATATCTGGGGCGGAAAAAGGTTTCTTATTTTTTACCTGATCTGTGGCTTAGGCGCTGCTTTTTGCCATTTAATGGTGCTGCATTACGAATACAGTACGATTGAATCTGCTTTTCGTGCCTACCAGCAAAACCCGACGATCGATCAGTTTATCAAATTTATTCATGAAAATGTCACCGGGCTCAGAGTGCAGAATCCGGATTACGTAAACGGGCTTTTGGCTCGCTGGCAACAAGATCCGGGCAACCTTTCGTACCGGAACGACTCTATTGGCTGGATTTACGAGTACCTGCACGGCGTTAAAAACTTCCAGACCGGCGCCTATATTCCCGGTATTTATGATGAAGCTACGGTCGGCGCATCTGGCGCGGTATTCGGTGTATTGTTTGCGTTCGGTTACCTTTTTCCGAATACATTGCTTTACCTCTATTTCTTTGTGCCGGTAAAAGCGAAATATTTCGTGGCGGTTTATGCGTTATTCGAACTCTACTCCGGCATCCAGAATTCTGCCGGCGACAATGTGGCCCATTTTGCCCATATCGGAGGCATGTTATTTGCATTTATAATACTTAAAATATGGGGTCGCAGCCAACGCAACCACTTTTATTAATATCTTTATTGTGCGTATGAAGACAGCTTATAGTCGATCCTCTTCTTCCCCCATTCCTGGGTATAGTTCCAACGCTGTGTTGCAACTGATAGTGGCCAGTGGCGTAGGTTTTATTGCTTTCTTTTTTACGGTGGTTTGCTTCCAGGCGTTTGCGCATTTCCGTTATGAAGATGCGTGGGAAAAGGTTATTTCCGTTATCGCCATTCCACAGGTGCAACACTATCCATCCCGCTGGTGGACGTTGTTTACCTACGGCTGGTCGCATGCCGGTTTTTGGGAATGGGTAACCAATATGATCTGGTTGTATTGCTTTGGCTCCATTGTACAAACGCTGGTCGGTTACAAGCAGATTATCCCATTATTCATTTTCAGTTTTATTATCGGTGGTCTTTTCTATATCGGCAGCCAGTTTTTACCTGGATTCGTAGGCCGTGCCCACCTGTTGGGTGCACATGCAGCCATTATGGGTATGGCTGTAGCGGCATTGACGCTGGCGCCCAAATACAGGATTTATCTGGGTCCGACACTGGGCATTCCTTTGCTGTTGGTAGTGGTGATTTTCCTGGCGCTTATGATGCTCAACACTTCTGTCAACCCAACCGCAATTGCAATGTTGGCCGGTGGTGGCCTTACTGGTTTTGTGTACGTCAAATTGCTGCACAGCGGCTACAACCCGGGTGAATGGATTTATGGAACACTTGCGCGTGTGGAAACAGCGTTTACACCCGACGAACGTGCTGCTATCGAAAAACATAACAAGAGACGCAGCCAGGTATTGAGCCGTATGTATGAGCCCAAGCAGGGGATTTCCCAGAAACGTATCGATGAATTGCTGGATAAAATTCTGCAACATGGCTACGGTTCCCTTTCCAAAGACGAGAAAGAAACACTTTTCCGCGCCAGCAAAGAAAAATAAAGCCGCAATAATCCGCCCTGAACATGCCCGGAGTAGTCAGGAATTTTTTCCGCAGTACTTTTTTCCTGTTTAATATCCTTGCAGCCGTCTGGCTGGTGGGTTGTTATATGGCATCGGTAACTAACCCGGTGACAATCAGGTATCTTTCACTGCTGAGTCTGACCACGCCGTTTGCCATATTTGTCAATTTCTGCTTTGCCCTGTTTTGGTTGTTTACGCAGGGGAAATGGCGTTCCGTATTGTCCTTCGTATTATTGGTCATCTTTTACAAACTGGTGTTTACTATCTATGGCGTTCACTTTGGTAAAAATGACATGGCGAATGGTGAGTACAAGCTGAAAGTAATGACCTGGAATGTACACGGCCTGGGTATTTACGACCGGCCGGTAGATAAAAGCAGGCCCGAAAAGATCTGCCAGTTTATCGAAAGTCAGAATCCCGATATACTTTGTCTGCCGGAGTTTTACACCAATTGGGACGATGCCATGAAACCTTATAGCAAGAAGTTTCTGACCGAAGGCCATTTTAAGGAATACCGTTTTATTTACGACAATACGCTGGGCACCAAAATTTATATCGGCACAGCGTTTTTCTCTAAATATCCGCTCAATCATTTCCAGGAAGTTGAGCTGGCGCAAAATATTAAAATGCTGCAGTGCGATGTAAACCTGCCGCGGAACAATACAATGCGCGTTTATTTTATTCATTTGCAGTCGTTTATGCTAATGGATAAAGACAAGGCCATCATCGAGGATGTAAAGCACCGTAATAAATCATTGGAGCTGGACAGATCGAAGTCATACATGAGGAAGTTTAATACTGCCTATGAAAAACGAGCCAGCCAGGTGGAAGCAGCACTTTCTTATATCAACCGAAGTCCTTACCCGGTGCTGATCTGTGGCGACCTGAACGATCTGCCGGGATCTTACACTTATACCAAACTCAAAGGCGATCTCAAAGATGCTTTTGCCGAAAAGGGCTGGGGGCTTGGCCGCACTTACAACCAGATTTTGCCAACGCTGCGCATCGATTACATTCTTTACGATCCGCAGTTATTACAGATAAGGGGTTTCTATTCGCCGACGCTCAGCCTGTCGGATCATAATCCTGTGATAGCAAATTTTGAAATTGCACCGAAGCCTCGCCGCTAATACCTTATTTTTGCGAATATTTTTAGACATGTCGGAATTACATTTTTATAACTCATATACACGTCAGAAGGAGAAATTTGAACCAATCGTACCAGGCCATGTTGGCTTGTATGTGTGTGGCCCCACTGTTTCGGGAGAATCCCACCTCGGGCATGCCCGTCCATATATCACTTTCGACCTGGTGCAGCGGTACCTGCGTCATCTGGGATACAAAGTGCGCTATGTGCGTAATATCACCGATGCCGGTCACTTTGAAGAAGAAGGCCGCGAAGCGGAAGATAAAGTTTCGTCCAAGGCATTATTGGAAAAACTGGAACCAATGGAGCTGGTGCAGAAATATACCAACCTGTTTCATTGGGGTATGCGCTTATTCAATTGCGACGACCCGAGCATTGAACCGACAGCTACAGGCCATATCATCGAACAGCTTTCCATGATTGAAGATATCATGGCGAAAGGTTTTGCCTATGAAGTAAACGGTTCTGTGTATTTCGATGTGAAAAAATACGCGGACGAATATCCGTACGGAAAACTTTCCGGCCGTCGTATAGATGATTTGCTGGAAACAACCCGCGACCTTGAAGGCCAGGATGAAAAAAGAAATAAAGTAGATTTCGCATTGTGGAAAAAAGCGCCGGCGCAACATATCATGCGTTGGAAAAGCCCTTGGGGAGAAGGCTTCCCTGGATGGCATATCGAATGTTCTGCCATGAGCAGCAAATACCTGGGCGATCGCTTTGACATTCATGGCGGCGGCATGGACTTGCAGTTTCCGCACCATGAGAGCGAAATCGCGCAATCTACTATTGCACATGGTCATGCCCCGGTCAACTACTGGATGCACAATAATATGATTACCATCAACGGTAAGAAGATGGGGAAAGCTTACAATAATGTGATTAAACTGACAGAATTGTTTAGCGGTAACCATCCGATGCTCGAGCAGCCTTATCATCCGATGGTGGTTCGTTTTTATATCCTGCAAACGCATTACCGCAGTACGCTCGATTTTTCGAACGAGGCGCTCCAGGCTTCTGAAAGAGCATTCCGCCGCTTGTGGGAAGCTTATGAAGTATTGCAGAAACTGCCTGCGCCAACCAACGAGACGCCAGGCGATGCTGCGTTGGACCAACAGGTAAAGACCTGGTGCAATGAATGTGCTGATTTCATGAATGACGATTTCAACACCGCCAAGGTGATCGCCAACCTGTTTGAAATGGCGCCGGTCATCAATAGTATCAAAGGCGGACAGATTGCAGCGAATGCATTGTCGGTTGCCACCTTCCAGCTAATGCTGGACACATTTAAAACATACCTCGAAGATATTCTCGGCATGAAACCGTTACAGGCGGAGCAAAGCAATCATCTGGACCAGGTGCTGGCATTGCTGATTGAGATCCGCAAAGACGCGCGTGCGCGCAAAGACTGGGCCACTTCCGATCAGATCCGTAACCAGCTGGCCGCTGCCGGCATTATGCTGAAGGATGAGAAGGATGGAAGTGTTTCCTACACAATTGAATCGATTTAAATGAAAAAACTATCAAGATTATTGCGCTATCTGGCTACTTACAAGCTTAAGATAGCGCTCTATTTTACTACCAATTTACTGGCCATTCTTTTCGGTACATTTTCGCTCGGTATGCTGATGCCGGTAATGAAAATCCTGTTCCTGGATACGGATGCACCTAAAGAAACCGCCAAAGACGGTGGAACCAGCATGCTGGCCAAAGCGACTCAATTTGTAGAACAACTGGTGCATGATCTGGGGCGTTCGAAAACCTTGGTATATGCGGCTGTTGCGGTGGTGATATTTACGATGCTGAAAAACCTGTTTCTGTATTGGTCGCAGTATTTGCTGAACCCGATCCGGAATGCGGTATTGCGCCGTTTGCGGGATGACCTGTTTTCCAAAATGCTGTCTTTGCCGATCGGTTTTTTTACAGAAGAACGTAAAGGCGACCTGATGTCTCGTATGACGAATGATATCAATGAAGTGGAATTGTCTATCATGGCCACTTTGGAGGTATTTGTACGCGAGCCGCTCACCATCATCATCACGATTGGCTCTATGTTGTACATCAGTATTCCGCTCACCTTGTTCTTATTGGTGTTTCTGCCAGTTTCGGGATTGATCATCGGCCGTATCGGTAAATCATTGCGCCGCTCTTCCAATATAGCCCAAGAGCAATTGGGGCAAATGCTGGGTGTAATTGAGGAAACATTGACCGGCATGCGTGTGGTAAAAGCATTCAGTGCCGAACGCCATCAGCATCTGCGTTTCATGAAGATAAACAATGACATGTTTCGCACCCGCAACAAAATTGCTTCCCGCCGTGAGCTGGGCTCGCCTTTGTCCGAGACTATGGGGGTGTTGGTAGTGAGTGTGGTATTGTGGTACGGTGGTAATTTAATTTTCTCCAATAATTCGCCATTGCGTCCGGAACAGTTTGTGTTTTATATCGCATTGTTTACGCAGATCATCAACCCGTTCAAAAACCTGTCTACTTCGTTCTTTAATATTCAGAAAGGTTCTGCCGCGCTGGAAAGAATCGAACACTTGCTGAATGCGGAAAACACAATTAAAGAATTACCGGATGCAAAATCCATTCGCAACTTTAATGATTCGATCGAGTTTAAAAATGTGCGTTTTGCCTATGGCGAAAAAATAATTCTCGATGGGGTAGATCTGAAGATTCAGAAAGGGAAAACAGTTGCATTGGTGGGGGCCTCCGGCGCCGGCAAGTCGACAACCGTTGATCTGATTCCGCGTTTCCATGATGTAACCAGTGGTGAAATATTAATCGACGGGATCAATATAAAAAATTACAAGCTGGATGATGTACGCCGGTTGATCGGTGTAGTAAGCCAGGACCCGATTTTGTTTAATGATAGCATTGAGAACAATATTAAAATGGGCACAGGCGGCGCTACCAAAGAGCAAGTGGAAGAAGCCGCAAGAATTGCGCATGCACATAAATTTATTCTCAACAAACCGGAGGGTTATGACACGGTAGTAGGTGACCGGGGTACAAAACTGAGTGGTGGCGAGCGGCAGCGGGTCACTATTGCCCGCGCGGTGTTGAAAAACCCGCCATTGCTTATTTTGGATGAGGCAACATCTTCACTGGATACAGAAAGCGAACGACTGGTGCAGGATGCTATTAATGAGCTGATGCTGAACCGCACTTGTATCGTTATCGCCCACCGTCTTTCTACGGTACAGCATGCTGACGAAATCATTGTGATGGAAAAAGGCAAAATTGTACAACGTGGCCGCCATAGCGAACTGATGCAGCAGGAAGGAATGTATCGTAAGCTGGTGGAAATGCAGCAGGTAAAATAGTGTTGCCAGGTCCGGAACTTTAAGAAAAACACGGGAAGTAATAAACGTATAATAGCTTATCTTGCTTTAGAGATGAAAAAGATTTTAGTAACAGGTGGTTGTGGATATATCGGCGCTCATACGATCGTTGATCTGATCGCGAACGGATACGATGTGATTTCAGTCGATGATTTATCGCATGGGTCTTTGCGGATGTTGTCGGGTATTGAAAAAATTACCGGCAAGAAGGTGAAGAACTACAAAGTAAATCTTTGCAATCTGGATGATACGGAAACAATTTTCATTGAAAATCCGGATATCCAGGGTGTCATTCATTTCGCAGCTTACAAATCTGTTCCGGAATCTGTAAATGAGCCGCTCAAATATTATAGCAACAACATTAATTCACTCGTCAACATTCTTAAATGTGCGAGAGATCATAATGTGCTGAATGTAGTATTTTCTTCGTCTTGTTCGGTTTATGGAAATGCCGATAAATTGCCTGTAGACGAGCAGACGCCGATGAAAGAGCCGGAGTCGCCCTATGCACGTACGAAACAAATGGGCGAGGCAATTTGTACCGATTTTGCCAAGGTAAATGTGGCCTTCAACACAATGTTGCTACGGTATTTCAATCCGGTTGGTGCACATCCTACAGCCCATATCGGAGAGATCCAGGATAAGCCTGAAAACCTTGTTCCGGTTATTACGCAGACTGCAATCGGTAAGCGACCGCAAATGCAGGTTTTCGGTACCGACTATCCAACCCGCGATGGCTCTTGTGTACGTGATTATATCCATGTAATGGACATTGCTAATGCACATACCAGAGCACTGCAGTATATGATTGATGGTAACAATGATGCGAACTGCGAAATCTTTAACCTCGGTTCGGGAGTTGGTGTTACCGTGTTGGAAATGATCCAGTCTTTTGAAAAAGTTTCCGGCAAAAAACTCAATTATAAAATCGGCGACCGCCGTCCTGGCGATGTGGTAGCGGTTTACGCTGACAATACCAAGGCAAAAACCAAGCTCGGCTGGGCGTGTAAATACACACTGGACCAGGTGATGGATTCGGCCTGGCGCTGGGAACAAAATATGCAGCACGAATCGCAAGTGCAGTTCAACTAACAAAAAACCTCTGGCATCGTCGCCGGAGGTTTTTTTATGGAAAAATAAGATTAAGCTCAGGGTGAGCGCATGCTCCTATCATTGTTTCCAGTTCTACGAAGTCTGAATGAACATTCCTGCATCGGAATTGTAATAAGCGGAAATTTCGGTAGCACCATTCCGGAAAACCAATCGCGTCATTTGTGAACTTACTTTGGTAAGCATCGCTTTGGGCGCTTGTGATTGCAGTGCAATATAGATACCGGTGTCCGGAGTCATTTCTGCCGTGTTCATATACGGAACGCGCGCCGCAGAAACCGCATTGCCGGTAACGATCATGCCATTGACAGTTGCATCCTGAGTCAAACCAATCGTCATATAGGAAATCGATGACCCGTTTTGATACTGGTTTAAAACACTAAAAGAACTGGAGCTGCCCGTGCGACTGCCCGGGCCAGAAATCTCGCCATCCTTTCCCAATATATAAAGGCTGTTTCTGGCAGCGCCCACCGGCACGGTCGATGTTTTGGTAATTTCAACACTACCTTCGGTATTGGTCGTGGAGGCATAAATGCCATATTGTTCCGTCCATTGAATCGTGTTGTTAGACATTGGTTTAAATGTCAGCCAGGCAAGATTAGGCTTTTCATCGGTCACAGGCTTTGCAATAATTACATTCATGTTCGTCTCATAAATCAAGTTTAATTGCTCTTGTGTAAAGGTGAGATTGAGTGTGTAGTTCATGGTTGTTTATTTGTGTTTGGCAAGTTAAATTATGGCATAATGCTTAAAGTGCAAAGCTTATAGATGCCCACCCCGGCTTCAAATCTCAATATCGTAACTTTACATCATGATGACGGTCACGCAAAAACTGCATCTTTTTCTTTCCGACAAGGATAATTTCCTGATCAGGCTTCGTTTCCTGGAAGGATTGGATACGCACAATCTGAATGAATTTATGGCCCTGCTGGGTGAAGCCGAACGTAGTATTTCCGGGAGAATAATGATTGAAAAAAAACTTGCGTCTATGCTTATAGAGATTGTGCCGGTGTTGTTGAGTCTTTCCGAAAGTTATAAGGGTACAGAGCGGGAAAAGATTGACCAGGCAGTAAAAGACATTAGTGAGCAGATAACGGCCATTTTCTATTGCGAGGAATAAAAGAACAGAAGGCTTCAAAGAAAAAAGGTTTCAACATCTGTCGAAACCTTTTCTTTTGCGCTCCCTTCAGGACTTGAACCTGAGACCCTCTGATTAACAGTCAGATGCTCTAACCAACTGAGCTAAGGAAGCTTTTTCCTTTTTGAGGACTGCAAAGATACAAACGGTTTTATTTCAAGCAAGAGGGGCAACGAAAAATCTTTGCAGCATTTCAAGCGATCTAAAACAAAAAAGGTTCCGATTGCTCGAAACCATAGACGGTTCCGCATTAGTCCGGGTTCGCAGCTCTTTCGTTAATTTCGCAGGATAGATGGAATTTTACGACACCACGCGAATCGCAAGATTAACTGCAATATTGACGCGCTTACAAAACGGAAAGCTTGTGACGGCAAATCAGCTGGCAGCCAAATTTTCGGTGAGTGTACGCACCATTTACAGAGATATAAAAACATTGGAGCTTGCCGGAGTTCCTGTTTATGCGGAGGAGGGGAAAGGGTACCGTTTAATGGAAGGTTACCAACTTCCGCCGGTGATGTTTACCGAAAATGAAGCAAACGCCTTGGTCACAGCGGCACACCTAATTAATAAAACAAGAGATATTTCGCTGGTTGAAGAATACAGCACGGCCATAGATAAGATCAAGGCAGTGTTACGTCTGGGAACAAAAGAAAAGGCATCACTACTCTCACAGCGTATCGCCATCAGTCCGGCATTTACAGAAAGCGCTTCCAGCGCTTCACTTACGCTAATACAGGCGGCTTTAACCGGCTTCAAAGTTTTGAGAATTACCTATCAGAATGGTGATGCCGGAGATTTGACCGAAAGAGAGATAGAACCGTTTGGCCTTTATTACAGCCTGGAGGAAAACTGGGTGGTCATTGCTTTTTGCCGGTTAAGAAACGATTTCAGAATGTTCCGGCTCGATCGCATTAAGTCGCTAATGACTACCGAAAAAACATTTACCCCGCATGAAATGACACTTGCTTCCTACCTGGAGCAAAAGCAAAAAAATTATAAATAACCCCTGACAAACAGCTGTCATAAAGCCTCCCGAAATTTGTCTCCATAAAACTAAAGACAAATGATAAATCTAGTTTCTGTCAGGATCATTACTGAAAATGTCAGTACACTTTTAGCATTCTATGAGCACATAACCGGCGTAAAGGGCATTCGCTTTACCGAGGATTTTGCGGAACTTCAAACTGCTAATGGAACACTCGCTATCGGCAGTACGCGGACATTACAGCTCTTCGGCGGACCAGAAGTGGCGAAAGCTGCCCAAAACCACACGGCAATAATAGAATTTATGACAACCAATGTAGACAAGATTTACCAGCAGCAAGCTGCGTTCCTGACACCGTATTTAGTGCAGGAGCCAGAGACAATGCCGTGGGGCAACCGTTCGCTGCTATTTCGTGACCCTGATGGAAACCTGGTCAATTTTTTCACTCCAGTGAGTGCCGATGCCATTAAAAAATTCGAGGGCAAAATTTAATTGGAACAGCTATGCCCTGAACAGACAAGGGCGATAATGAGGGTGTTTGCGAATGAATTTTCAGAAAGTCTAATAAATAAAAAAAGCCACCGTATGGTGGCTTTTTATGATCTCGCCGGATCTTTTTGCGCTCCCTTCAGGACTTGAACCTGAGACCCTCTGATTAACAGTCAGATGCTCTAACCAACTGAGCTAAGGAAGCTTTTGTTTCCCTTTTGGGATTGCAAAGATACAAATGGATTTGTTTCTGCAAAATTTTGGGCTTAGAAATTCCCGAGAAATTTATAATTTTTTATTAGCAATGTGATATCCGCGCCGGGAGTATAATTCTGTGCGTAAGCTTTATTCATTTTTTCCCGGATGGCATCGCTTGGTTCGTATCCTTCCTGGATGAAATAGCATGGCAAAATACTTTCTCGGATCTTCGGCAAATGAGCAGGGGCGCTTGTTGTGGCATAGCCAATCCAGGTTTTTTTACCCGTCAATACCTGCATACAGTTGCGGAACGCCTTTCCGGCATTCTTTACCCAAAAGAAACTGAACGGCAAGAATAGCAACAGGAAAACCGAAGCAACTATATCAAACACCCGTTTGTTTCGTTGTTGCGCAAAACTATTGAGGTTGTAACGGAGATCCATCGTATAAAGATCGCCGGCCGTATGGCTGGAATTGCTGCCCACAAAGCTTTGGCTGCCCGGCAGGTGAATTTTATAATCATACGCACCGCCACAATATTCCATCTGTGCCAGTATTTCCTGGTAACTGAGTCCATTCACGCAGAAGATTACTTCGTCGATACCGGCGGTGAACAATAATTGTTTCATTTCCGGCAATCCGCCTAAAGAATGATGCACATCCATTTTATCGGCATGAATGCGGCCCGCCAGTTCTGGCGCATAATGCACACGTTGCAGGGTGGCAGCTGTTTGCAGGTAATTTTTTTCATCCGCCACGATCACTGCTTTTTTAGGAAGCGTATCATAAGGGATGAATTTAAAAATGCCAAGGCGATATAGAAGTTCATGGAGACCAAGCAGCAGCACTGTTCCTGAAAATCCGGACAGTACGATGATGGCGCGCGAATACCGCATGCCGGCCTGCAGCAAACCGTAATAAGCCAATATGAAAATAGTACCCGTCAGCATACCGCGCACCACGCGCAATGCTCTGTAAGGCTGGTCGTAGGCGCCATTGAGATAGAGCGATACAATCCACAGCACTATGTAAACCGGGAAGGTGGCATAAACCAGGCTCATGGAAATAGGACTGATATTCTTTACTTGTCCCACCCAAAATTCTTTCATGAACCAAAGCGTCAGCAACAATACCAATGCGTCAAACAGTGGCATGCGCAACACTTTGAGCACCTGTTTGGCAGCGCCGAGAATAGCGCGGAGTATAATGCCGATGTTGATGAATAAGGTAAATAAACTTGCCTGTTGTTTGCTGTAATGTTTTCTTACAAAAGTGGCCAGTGCTTCGTTGAAGATGCGTACATAGGAAAGCGTTGCTTTTCGGGTGCTTTCACCTTTGTAATGAATCAATGTTGCCGCCGGAAAATAAATATTGTCGTATCCCGCTTTCTGAATACGGTACGATAAATCGACATCCTCGCAGTACATAAAATAATCTTCGTCAAATGCACCGCCGATCTCGTCGATCACATGGCGGCGAACCAGCATGCAACAACCGGAAAGGACCTCTACGGGAGCCAATTGATGCTCGCCAATATGTACCGCGTAGTATTTATTGAAATAAGGAGATTTACTGAATATTTTATTGATGCCTGTAGTTTTGAAAATAGCCACAGACAATGAAGGAAAAGATTTTTTGGAGTCGGGTGCAAATAAGCCTTTGCCATCAATCAGGCGGGGGCCTAGTGCACCAGCTTTGGGATGGGCATCTAAATAGGCAATCGTTTTCTGAAAAAAATCTTCCGGCATTACAGTGTCCGGGTTCAAAAACAAAATATATTCGCCGCTAGACCATGCCACCCCCTGGTTGTTGGCTTTGGAAAAACCTTTGTTCTCTTTGTTTTCAATCAGTATTACCGAAGGAAAACGTTCGCGGATCATTTCATTAGAGCCGTCGTGCGAATTATTGTCTACTACGATGATTTCCGCGTCATAACCTTTCGAAGCGCGCATAACGGAATGCAGGCATACTTCGAGAAAGTATTTCACATTATAGTTGACAATAATTACGGATAACTTCATTCCGGCCGGATAAGAGTCAATTTTTGCTTGAACGTTGCGAATATAAGCGGCGTATTTGTAATAACGAAAAAGCCGCCTGCACATTGTGCAAACGGCTTCAATTATTTGGGAAAATTTAAAAGTCAAATGTCAAACATGAAACGTCAAATGTTGTAATTTAAAAATGCAATCACAACCGTCAACAATCTACTCGTACAGATAATAGATGTTTGTGATCCATTGAGTAGAATCTTTTTCCTGGCCCGGCCCTTTAATATACTCTTCTACAACCAGCTTCTCTTTTTTACCCATCTCCTTTACCTTACTCATTAGTGCATCGTGAACAACGCCTTCGGAAGCGTAGCCGCCTTTGTAAACCGCCATTAACGCTTTGGATGATTCTACCCTGATTGGTATGATGCCCGTTGCTGTTACCTCATTGGCTACAGGCATTACAGCTGCCACATCCGTGCTTTGGTTTTCGGTGTCCCATTTATAATAGATGGCTGCAGCAGGGCCGTTAATAGAGCTTCCGGCAGTTTGTCCGATCTTGGCATAGCTGTCCTTGAAGAAATCGCTTAGCTCGCTCCATTTCATGGTTTTGCGAATGCCGGCATAGATATGCAGCGAAAACCTGGTGTCTTGTATCATTGGGGCGCTTGCAGCTGCCATGGTATTTGATTCCGGATGGCTTTCTACATATTGTTTCATTTTATCCAAACCATGCTCGAAATCCTTACCCAGCATTTTGTCCATATTGAAGAGGACAGAAAATACACTGTGTGGAAATTTATTATCCATCGTAAAGATCCAGGTAGCCTTGGTCACGCCGCCACTGTCTGATGCCACCAGGTAGCCCGTAGCTTCAGACTTCCATGGTTTGACGAATTTGAGGCCATATTGCATACTATCACCGTTCAATGCGAGATTGGTGATCTCACCTTCTCCTGATTTTTTGGGGTCGCCTACCCAATGGTAGCCGCTGCCTACTTCGCCATCATTGCCGAAATAAGTCATTTTTACTGACGTATCCATTTCATACCAGGGACTCCAGTTTGGCCAGTTCTTGAAATGCGTCATCTGTGCAAATACAGCGCTTCTGGAACCTTTAATTGTGGTACTGCGTTGAACAAGAATGGTTTTTGGCGCGATCGCCGCCAATATGCCTACAATGACAATAACGATCAGAATAAGGATCAGAAGAACCTTCAGGAATTTTTTCATGAGTCTGGAACAATTTCCCGAAAAATATAAAATTATTTTAATTATGTGTATATATTCTATTCAAAAGTTTTTAAAAATGAAGGAGAACCGCATTGATGGCTCGTTAAACTTCGGCAGGAAATAATATTTCAGATAAACATAACGTACCTTTGCGCCATGAAAAATTTGCGTCAAAGCAGTTTGGAGGAGCTGCAGGCTGTTTTTAAAGAATGGGGTGAGCCTGCTTTTCGTGCCAAACAAGTGTATGAATGGATCTGGAAAAAATTTGTGGGCGATATCGGTGAAATGACCAACCTGTCTAAATCGCTCCGGGAAAAATTAGCGGAACATTATTATATTCCTAAAGTAAAAGTGCATCATGCGCAGTACAGCAACGATGGTACCATCAAAAGCCGTCTGCAGTTGCATGACACGTATTTTATAGAAGGTGTTTTGATTCCTACCGACAAGCGGATGACGGCCTGTGTTTCTTCGCAGGTAGGTTGCAGTTTGTCTTGTAAATTCTGTGCTACCGGCTATCTGCCGCGTAAGCGCAATCTGGATTATGATGAGATTGTAGATGAGGTGGTACTTATCAACGAACAGGCACAGAAGCATTTTGGTAAAAATCTGAGCAATATCGTGTTTATGGGTATGGGTGAGCCATTGCTCAACTATAAGAATGTGCTGAAAGCAATCGAAAAAATTACTTCGCCAGACAGTTTGGGGATGAGCCCGCGCCGTATCACGGTGTCTACCGCCGGCGTTGCCAAAATGATCCGTCAGCTGGGCGATGACCAGGTAAAATTTAAATTGGCTTTATCCTTGCACGCGGCAAATGATGAAAAACGCAATGAGATCATGCCGATCAACGAGTCTAATAACCTGGCAGCGTTGATTGATGCGTTGAACCATTTTTACAAGATGACCGGAAACGAGATCACGTTTGAATATATCTTGTTTAAGGATTTTAACGATAGTTTGAAAGATGCTGACGAACTGATTAAAGTTTACCGTCAGGTGCCTGCGGACCTCGTAAATATTATTGAATACAACCCGATTGATGCTGCTGCGTTTGAAAAGCCGGAAGAAGATGTTGCCGAGCGTTTCATGCAATACCTCGAATCTAAAAAAGTAAACGCTCGCCTGCGTCGCAGTCGTGGTAAAGATATTGATGCAGCTTGCGGCCAGTTGGCGAATGTGGATCATCCGACCGCTTAATGCGGTAATGTGACAATTCGATAATGAATGTGGTGAATGTGTTCAATATGGTCAATGTGTTGCCGAAAAAATAACAAGAAAGGCGTTAGGTTTTACACTTAATGCCTTTCTTAATTTATGTCAGGAGGAAACGTGTTTAGACACATTCATCATATTAAACACATTCCAATTATCGAATTAATACGCCCACTTAATATATGTAGCGCCCCAGGTGAAGCCGCCGCCGAACGCCGCAAGGATGATGTTGTCACCTTTTTTTAGCTGGCTTTCCCATTCCCACAGGCACAGTGGTAAAGTACCATTGGTCGTATTACCATAGCGCTGAATATTGATCATTACTTTTTCTTGTGGCAGACCCATACGTTCACGCGTAGCGTCGATGATACGTTTGTTGGCCTGATGTGGTACCAGCCACGCCACGTCTTCAGCGCCCAGCTGGTTGCGATCCATGATTTCAGCAGAAACATCAGCCATATTCTTCACCGCAAATTTGAATACGGTTTGGCCTTCCTGGTACACATAGTGTTCCTTGTTCATGACTGTTTCAATAGATGCCGGTTTTACAGAACCACCCGCTTTTTGATGCAGATAAGCGCGGCCCGCGCCATCGCTTCTCAGGATAGAGTCACGGATACCGGTTTCGTCGGTAGTTGGTTCCAGCAAGACAGCACCGGCGCCGTCGCCAAAAATGATGCAGGTAGCGCGATCTTCATAATCGATGATGGAGCTCATTTTGTCGGCACCCACCACAATGATTTTTTTGTGACGACCGGTTTCAATAAATTGGGAGGCAGTAGTCAGTGCAAATAAAAAGCCGCTGCATGCAGCGTTGATATCGTAGCCAAAAGCATTTTTCAAACCTGCTTTGTCCGCAATTACATTGGCTGTAGCCGGGAATTGCATGTCAGGTGTAGTAGTAGCACAGATAATCAGATCAATATCCAGAGGACCGATGCCACGTTTCTGAAGCAATACTTTTACCGCTTCAACGGCCATATCAGAAGTTCCTCTTTCTCCTTTCAACAAACGGCGTTCCGAGATTCCGGTACGCGCTTGTATCCACTCGTCATTGGTATCTACCATCGTTTCCAGCTCTGCATTTGTAAGAACGTACTCAGGGACATATCCACCCACTGCTGTGATGGCAGCATGAATTTTCTGCATCTATTGTTTTTTAAAAAGGCAAAATTAGTTATGTCAGCAGACATTTCACAATAGATGTGTTATAATCTATTGTGAAATATCTATAGTTGCTGATTATGTGTTCATACCACCACAAGCACTAATTACCTGGCCGGTTACATAGCTGCTTAATTCAGAGGCAAGAAAGAGGGCAACATTGGCAATTTCTTCCGGTTTGCCGAAACGCTGCATCGGAATTTTTTCAAACCATTTATCGCCGCCGCCATCTTTCAGGTAGTGGGTCATATCTGTTTCGATAAAGCCGGGGGCAATCGCATTGACGCGGATGTTGCGGCTGCCGATCTCCTGGGCGATCGATTTGGTGAAACCGATAATACCTGCTTTGGAAGCGGCATAGCTGCTTTGGCCGGGATTACCTTTGATGCCTACAATGGAGCTAAGGTTGATGATGCTGCCGCTGCGTGCTTTCATCATTGGTTTAATCACCTGGCGAGTGAGATTATATACAGATTTCAGGTTGGCTTGCATTACTTCATCCCATTGTTCCGGTGTAAGGCGGAGCAGGAGATTATCGCGGGAAATGCCGGCATTGTTCACACAAATATCAATAGCGCCAAATTCTTTTGCTACATCGTTTGCCAATTGTTCTGCCGCTGCATAATCACCGGCATCAGATTTATAACCTTTTGCTTTGACGCCAAAAGCAGTCAGTTTATCTTCAAGTGCTTTTGCACGCTCTTCTGAAGAGAGATAGGTAAAGGCAATATTTGCACCTTGTTCGGCAAATTTGATGGCGATTGCTTCACCAATACCGCGGCTTGCTCCGGTAATGAGCGCAACCTTATTTTCCAGCAATTTCATTTCCAGTTGGATATTTGGCCGCTAAAATAATGATTGCCGTAAGAATAACATATTTCCGGCTTGTAAAACCCCAAAAAAGTGGGGGTGTAAGCCGGATTTAGACTTTAGGATAGCTTATTTGTCTTTGGTTGCAAGGCCCGGGTGTGGATAACGGAGTTTGTTGGCGTGTGCCGAGAATGAAAATGTAATCATGTCTGGCTTGGAATTAGACTGGCGATTTACCTCTTCAATCATGGCTGTGTATTTCGCATTGTGCGGGTCACTTAACTTTTCACCGTTTACCAACACCGATCCCGGGGTGTATTTGATTTCAATTTTTTTACTGGTGTCTACCAGTTTGTCGTTAATCATATTCAATACCAGCAAATCACCGAGATGGCTGGTACTATCGCTTTGTGGTAATGATTTGTAAGGCGCTGCAGAGGTGATCCACGTCGCAGATGTCGTCTTGGTGGATTTATTTTCGTTTTTATCAGTGCTGAAGGATGCTGTGGTTTTGAAAATGGCGTCTAAAGAAATAGCGTCGCTTTGAATGCTGATGCTTGTATTTTCCGGCATGCCTGCATTTCTGAGGCAGGTTTGAAATTTCTCAGTGTACTTCCGGCGCTGTTTCTTAGACAATTTTTCGCCTTTAAAACGCAATTGCTGATCATTATAAATGAAATGATACGGTTTATTTAGTTCCAGAACTCCGTCCACTACCGCATCAACGGTAATAAACTCAGATATCCCTTGCTCAAACATCAGGTTGCTGGCCTTTTGCAGACTATCCTTTAAAGATGGGCGCATTTCCCGTGCGGACAAAGTTTGCGTACATAAAACAGCAGGTAATGCAAGGATTAAAAAAAATGCTTTCATTGGTATATAGATCTTTTGGTTAGATATGATTAAGATGATATTTGTGTTTCGAAAATAGGCAACTATTTATATCGAATAGCTGTTCGGATAAATTTTATCAATATTTAACTGCCGTTTTTATATTATACTAACTGTTATGTTTCATTTTTATTGTTTAACTTTTGTTCCTAAAAAAATAAAAAAAATGAAAAAAATCTTCAGCCTGTTATTGGCAACTGCAATGCTGTTTGGCGCAGGAATGTTGCACGCACAAACGCAACCAGCAAAAACAACGCAGACTACCACTACTACAACCACGCACACGAAGAAAGACGGCACGCCGGACAAACGTTACAAGGAAAATAAAACGACCACTACAACTACTACACCTACCACCACGCACACAAAGAAGGATGGCACTCCGGACCAGCGTTACAAGGAGAATAAAACAACCACTACCACCAACACCTCGAAAAGCGCGACAGGTACTTCTAAGACAACAACAACAACCCAAAAAAAATAATCGAAAAATCCCCGGCAGTATCACCGGGGATTTCTTTTAGTCTTTAAATAGCCACATTTTTATATCATCAACCTCCACAGGGAGCTCACTTTTGTTATTGCTTATTTGCATCGACACGGCAACAATAGAGTCTTTGGGGAATTTAAGGTCGATAGACAGATTTTTAGTATCGCCGTCATTCAGAAACCGGGGAATGCGTATGATATTTTCCTTTACAATGGTGTCTTTATTATAAGCGCGGATAATGAGCAGCGGGGCAGTCCAGATATTCCATTGCTTTTGCGGTGTATGAACAATCACCTCGGCACGCGCCCAATTGAAAGAAGGGTCCGGAACTGTTGCTTTATATTCATCCGTATTTTGAATCTCTTTTGTCAGCAAAAAAGATTGTTTGCCATCAATGGGCGATATGGCGGAATCGTGGTGCACACTGTCTTGCTCAAAATCATGTGAAAACAACAACCGGCTCTGGTGCGTTATTCCTTCATACATGTCATGATTATCTTTTAGCGCCAGCACCCTGTCGGAAGGTACTTTCCAACGGCCCACAACATTCCGGTAATATTTACTGTTCATGAACTCGGTGTCATAAACATCGCCTGCGTGATAGCAGTAAATGATCCATACATTGAGGTAGGTAAAAATCAGCAATAAGGGAACCAATACATACATCGACTTGCGCTGGCGTTCCAGCATATATTCTATGAGCGAAGCAAAAGGGAAAAACATCAGCGCATAGCTTTGTATCATTGCCCGGCCGCCAAATTGCCATACATCCCAGGCGCTGACGATATAAAAATTGAGCAAGATAAAAGCAATGACCGCTACCTTGTTCTGTCCCCATTTCCAGAATGGAACTAATCCGACCCAGGCGAGCATCATCAGCGGGCAATAGGTAAGCCAGCCGCATTGATAATTGAACGAATATAGGCGAAGGTGTGGCTGCAGCCACGAAAATCCCTGGTTCTGGTAACTGTAGACCAACCAATGGCCCGAAACAAATTTCCAGTAAACAGCCTGTACAGACATAACGAGGAATGCACAGACAACCGCTGTCAGCAATGGTCTCAAATGTTGTATCAGGAATTGTTTTTTTTCTTTGAAAGCGGCCGCTGAAAGGCTATTCATGCCCCAGAGCAATGGAATCAGGCAGGAGATAATTTCGGTGGGCCGGATCAACGTGGCTAGGCCAATGAGCAAGCCGACGGGAATGGCATTAATTACCTTCGGCGCTTTGTAAAAGCGGATGGTTGCCAGTAATAAGAATACGTAGAGCGTAAACAGCCAGCTATGCGACATGCCGGTATCGATAGCGCTGTAATTAATATAGTTGGTGCCGAAGACCAGGGCCAGTATTGAGATGCAGACCACTTTATCGGAATAAAATAATAGCAGCAGCCGCCGGAAAAACCACAGCCCAATTAAAGCAACCAGTAAGCCGCCGAATTGTATCGCAATCTGGTAGGGGGGCGAAAATCCATCGCGTGGATAACCGAACTTCCCGGCTACGGCGTGTGCAGTAAAAAAGAACGGGCTGTACATCATTGCCATTCCCGACGAATACTTCATCACATAATTACCATTGTCCGTTTTAAATGCCTGTTGGAAATCGGTGCCGGTGGGTTGGTATTTTTGAAGTACACTGTCGGCAAATTTTTGATGCTTCAGGTCTTTATAAATAAAAATAGCAGGCAGGTACCAATAGTAGCCTGATACATCCCAGCCAATTGCAGATTCCCCGCCATATTTGGTCCATCTCGGGTAAAAATCTGTTGAGCAGTAAACCATTGTAATAACACACAGCAGGTAGGCAAAAAGAGAAAGTCTTCTAGGTTGCATACGGTAAAAAGGTAAGGTCGTTCGTTTAAATGCTGAATCAGCTCAAGATATAAAAATAGTTCCTGTATTCGCGGTGCGGCGGCTAAACAATGAAAAGATCGCTGGCAATGCGATCGGCAAACAGCTTACCCGCTTTGGTCAGCAAGAGTTTGTTTTCTTCCAGAACCTGCCAGCCTTTTTCAATAAACACCTGACTGTTCTCTATTACATGTTTCAGCGCATCGCTGCCAAATTCGGTTTCTATTTTTTTAAGGTCAGTGCCCCACATCGTGCGCTGCGAAGTCATAATGTATTCGTTGAGCTGTTCTTGCTGCGTCAGCACTTCTTCTTCGAACGGAATCCGGTTCTCCGTCAAAATGGATTTCAGGTAAAGGGCATTGTTGGCTAGGTTCCAACGACGATTACGTCCATCGAAGGAATGTGCCGACGGGCCAATGCCGAGGTACGGTAATCCGCGCCAGTAATTGGTATTGTGTACCGCATAATGTCCCGGCAAAGCGAGGTTGGAGATCTCGTAATGATCAAACCCCATTTCCTCTGCTTTTTCCATTAATATTTCAAACTGCCCGGCTGCTTGCTCGGCATCCACTGGTACCGATTTTTTCTTTTGAATATTCCGGGCCAGCGCCGTGCCTTCTTCTACGGTCAAAGCATAAGATGAAAAATGCGGAATCCGGAGTGATTTTACCTGTGCCAGATTGTACAGCCAATCTTCGTCCGTAAGGCCTGGCGTACCATAGATCAGATCGATAGTGATGTTCGTAAACCCCGCATCCTGTGCCGCCTTGATCGCATAGTCCGCCTGTTGCGCGTTATGAGCACGGTTCATGTATTTCAAGTCATTTTCCCGGAATGATTGCACGCCGATGCTGAACCGGTTGACCGGCGTATTTCGCAAGGAATGCACATATTGATTATTAAGATCGTCGGGATTGGTTTCCAGCGTAAACTCTTTGATCTGCTGTACAGGGTAGTGCTCGTAGATAAAGTCTGCAATGCGGTTGATCTCGTCCGCGCGCAGCAAAGAAGGAGTACCACCGCCAAAGTAGATTGTTTCTATCTGCGCTTGTTCCGGCAAATAGTGGCGCTGCATATCTAATTCCTTCAAAATGCCATGCAGCATATCATCTTTCATCTTCAGCGAAGTGGAGAAATGAAAATTGCAATACGTGCAAGCCTGTTTGCAGAAAGGAATATGAATATAAATGCCGGCCATCTTGATCGTTGTGTTAAATAATGTTCACTACATTTGAAAACAACTGCATGCCATTAAAAACAATAAGAATCCTGTTTTTTCTGCTTTTGCTGCATCTGTCGGTGATGTATGCGAATGCACAAAGCTACGTCGTCTTATTGCATTCTGTAGATAGTAATGAGGCCGGGCTGAAAAAGGCCATAGAAGTGCCCGAAAAATTTTCCAGTCAGCTGGAAGCATACAATTTTTTTCAGCAGTTAGTGCCACAGCTTCAGGAAAAAGGTTATCTGGCTGCGTCCATCGATAGTTTTTCGGTATCGCTTACACAATATGATATTTTTTTGTATCTCGGTAGTTTTTACAGGTGGAGCAGAATATCGTTTGATTCAATTCCCAGGGCAACGTTGATTTCGGCAGCCATCAATACACAACAGTGGGACGGACGGCCGTTGAATCCGAAGCAGATTTCCCGTATGAGCGAAAAATTACTGCAATATTGTGAGGACAATGGTTACCCGTTTGCGAAAGTCTGGCTCGATGATGTTCATATCGATAGCGCTGGCGGGGTAGAAGGCCGGTTTATGCTAAACCGCGGAAAACTGAGGAAAATTGATTCCATAGAAGTTTCCGGCGATGTAAAAGTGTCCCGGAATTACCTGATGCGATACCTCGACATACACCAGGGCGATCCTTATTCCGAGCGAAAACTGCACAATATTTCACCACGGCTTAAAGAGCTTCCGTTCTTGCAAGAATCGCAACCCTGGGCAGTTTCGTTTAAAATGCAGGATACTCGGTTAAAATTGCGTCTTACGGAACGGAAAGCAAATCAGCTCAATGCGATCGTGGGTCTTTTGCCCAATAGCGGAGAGACCAATAAATTTTTGCTGACGGTAGATGCGCTGTTTGCCTTCCAGAATATTTTGGGTTCCGGAGAGTCGATGAGCGTAACGTATCAGAATCTCCAATACAAATCGCCCTCACTAAAAGTAGATTTTGCCTGGCCTTACTTGTTTAATACGCCAGTTGGCGTAGACGGGCATTTTGAATACTACAGAAAAGACACCAGTTACCGCCGCACTTTGTTGCAGTTGGGTGCACGCTATCAGCTCACAGCTACCGACTATGTCCGGGTGTTTTATCAAAACCAGAGCAATCGCCTCATCACCGTAGATACCAATTATGTACTCAGTACGCACCAGTTGCCCGATAACGCTGATGTCTCGGCAAACGGTGGCGGGCTGGAGCTGGTACTCAACCGGACCGATTACCGGCTCAACCCGCGCCGGGGTTGGCAAGTGCGGCTGAGTGGCAGCACATTGCTGCGCAATGTGAAAGAAAATGATATTATCCTTGCACTTTCCGACGGCACCGGGTTTGATTATTCCAGGTTGTATGATTCTCTGAAAAATGATGCTTACCAATATCATTTGCAGGCCGACCTGGCGTATTATGTGCCTTTGGGTAAAAAAGCAACTTTAAAGACTGCCTATGACGGTGCCTGGATCAGCGGAGATCATTTGTTTCGCAATGAGCTGTACCAGATAGGAGGCTTTAAGCTGCTGCGTGGGTTTGATGAACAAAGTATTTATGCTTCTATGTACCACGTAGTTACAGTAGAACTCCGCTTGCTGCTCAGTCAGAATTCATACGTATATGCATTCAGTGACAATGGTTATGTACAATCTCATTTCAACGGAACTTATACAGACAATATTTACAATGGTTTTGGCGTTGGTACTACACTTGAAACTAAATCGGGACTATTTACCATCAGCTATGCTTTGGGCAGGAGCGATATAAACCCGGTACAGTTTAAACAGTCAAAGATTCATTTTGGGTACGTGGCATACTTTTAGAGAGAATTTTTGTAAATTTCAAATAACCGGGGAGGCTATGGGATATAAAACTGCTTTTTTTCTAACGATACTGACCGCTTCTGTACAGCAAACTGTAAAAGCACAACGGTTGCAGGAAGCTTCTTTTTATCTGGGCAGCCAGTGTGTTTCTGCCATTGCGAAAGATTATTACAACAATCTTTTTGTTGCGGGCGACGATCATAAATCTATTTCCATTGCAGACAGTATGTGGACGAACAACGGTAATACACGTCCGTTTTACCTGCTGCTGATTTCTAACATGCTGGTGAATGCCGATGGCGCACTCGGAGATACTTTAGGCGTCTATTGCAAACGTTTTATAGAAACCCGTCCTGATGATATCATCGATTTCCTGTATTGTGGAAATCCTGCCGTAAACCGGGATTTTATCCAACACTGGGCTTACCAGATTGCCGGAGAGATTATGGCCGACCGCAGTGCGGATCCTGTTGCCTACCGTCAAAAATTATTAGATGCAGCACTGGAGAAATGCAAGCCGGAAAACCGCTCGAAAGTGGAATTTTTCTTTAGCCGCATTGCCAAATTTTGTGTTTAATTCATAGGCGTTGCCTATTAGACACATCAGATTAAACATTACATTTGCGCGGCTTCCGCTATGAAATTGCATCGTCAACCAATTACATTTATCGTTTTATTTTTCTGCCTCAGTCTTTTCGCTGTTACTGTTCGTGCAAGAGTGAATCCAGCAAGCTACGGCATTACGCAGTTGGCAGATTCGGCGACAATGGCCAGGTTGGTGCAGTTTAAAGCCGATAGTCTGCTGCAAAACCATCCGATGCTGGCGCAAAGAAATGTGATCCATGCCTTGCAACAGCCGCACGTGTTTGTCGATAAAACAACCGATTTCTACCTTATCCTTTTCCTGTTTTTTATGCTGGGCCTTATACGGATGAGTAATCCAAGATATTTTCAGGCCTTGATCAAGGCTTTTAGTTCGCCGGGTATGAGCAACAGGCAGGTAAAAGAGCAGATTGAGCACGCCGAACTGCCCAATTTCCTGATGAATATCTTTTTTGGAATTGTCACCGGCGGCTATCTGTATTACGTAGTCAATATTTTCGTTCCGCTTAAACGCAGCAATCTGCCCCAATCGATGCTCCTCGGCTTGTTAATTGCCGGAGTATTGCTCATTTACCTGGTAAAATATCTCGTCATACGGTTTAGTGGTTGGGTATTTAGGGTAGAAAGCGTTATCGATGAGTATATTTTTAATGTATTTCTTATCAATAAGATAATAGCTATCACTTTACTGCCATTTATTGTTATTCTGGCTTTTGGCAATCCAGCCTGGCTCAGCACATTGGTGATTTTCACCTTTATTCTCATCGGACTGCTTTGGATAAACCGCTACATCCGGTCCTGGCAGATATTTGGTTCTTTTTTTCAATATTCGAAATTCCATTTTTTTACGTACCTTTGCGCCTCAGAATTATTGCCGTTGGCGGTGTTGCTGAAATTGATGGTGCGGGGTTTGCTCTACTATTAATATTAGAAAAACATTACACCATTAAATGAAACATTGTTAACCCTTAACTATTCTTTTTTCAATCCCGTATGGCCAAAACTGTTCGAACTCAAAGTAAAGGCACTGAGAAGAAGGAACTCAAAGTGAATTCCATACTGATTACTCAGCCAAAACCGGACACGGATAAATCTCCGTATTTCGAACTGGCTAAAAAGTATAATCTCAAGCTGGAATTTCATCCGTTCATTCGCGTAGAGGGCCTTTCTGGGAAGGATTTCCGCAAGCAACGTATCGATATCAACGAATATACTGCCATCATTTTCAACAGCCGTAATGCGGTGGATCATTTCTTCCGTATTTGTGAAGAGCTGAAGGTGAAAGTATCGCAGGAGATGAAATATTTCTGTATCACGGAAGCGGTAGCGCTTTATCTGCAAAAATTTATTCTTTACCGCAAACGTAAAGTGTTTTTCTCGGCAGATGGATCTACAGAAGGGTTACTGGAAGTGATCGGAAAGCATAAGAACAATGAGAAATTCATTCTTCCGAAATCCGATAACGGAAAAGTGGATGTGAATCAGTTCCTCACAAAGAATAAGATTGAGTTTGTAGAAGCGACGCTGTACCGTACGGTTTCCAATGATATTGCACCGGTTATGAAAGATGCATACGATATGATTGTATTTTTCAGCCCGTTCAGCGTACAGACCTTATTTGAATATGATGCTGCCTACAAGCAAAATGGCACGCTCATCGGCGCATTCGGACCAAGTACCTCAAAAGCAGTAGAAGAAGCAGGTCTTCGCCTGGATGTGAAAGCACCGGCGCCTAATGCGCCATCTATGGTTTCTGCGTTGGAACAGTATCTGACAGAAAAAAAATAACTACGCCATTCGGCGGTTAAATAGTAAAAAGGAATGATCGAAAGGTCATTCCTTTTTTCGTGTCCTGAATATTCTTTTTACAGACAAGTTTTCGACGATAGGCTAAGCCGGATTGCGTTTTATCGTCGCTATTGACAAATCCCGATCAAAAAATCAGCCATCAGCAATATCTTTAGGGCATGTCCAATCGATTAAAAAACGAACAGAGTCCCTATTTGCTGCAACATGCCCATAATCCCGTGGATTGGTATCCCTGGGGTGATGAGGCGTTTAACCGCGCAAAGGCCGAGCATAAGCCTGTAATTGTGAGCATTGGCTATGCAGCCTGCCATTGGTGTCATGTGATGGAGCGGGAAAGCTTTGAGGATAGTGCGGTGGCAGCATATATGAATGAGCATTTTGTTTGCATTAAGGTAGATCGCGAAGAGCATCCCGATGTAGACCATTTGTACATGGACGCTGTGCAGGCCATCAGCGGCAGCGGAGGCTGGCCTTTAAATGCATTTGTGACCCCAGACAGGATTCCTTTTTACGGCGGAACTTATTATCCGCCGCGTCCTGCGTATAGCCGCCCATCGTGGTTGCAGGTGTTGCAGCGGATGAATGAGATCTGGCATCAGCAACCGGAAGAAGTAGCGGCGCAAACCACCCAAATGGTGAATTTTTTGAAGCAGACGGCGCAGACCAGTATGTCTGTAGAAAAAAGTGCGGATTGGGATATGGAGACTTGCAGGAAAATGGCTGAAAATTTACTTCAGATGGCCGATACGGAGCAGGGCGGCTTTGGTCGCGCACCGAAATTTCCCGGCACCATGGCAATCAGTTTTTTGTTGGAACATTATCATTTTACTAAGCATGAACCTTCGTTAACACAAGCATTGCTCAGCCTCGATAGAATGTTGGAAGGTGGCATCTATGATCAGCTTGGTGGCGGCTTTGCGCGTTATGCAACAGATAATGAATGGCTGATTCCTCATTTCGAAAAAATGCTTTACGACAATGCTTTGCTGATCGTTAGCCTGGCTGACGCTTACGCATTGACCGGGGAAAAACGTTACAAAAAAATAATAGAGGAAACGATTGCGTTTGCAGACCGTGAACTATGGAATGGCGCAGGTGGTTATTTCAGTGCGCTGGACGCGGATAGCGAAGGGGTAGAAGGAAAATTTTATACCTGGACCTGGTCGGAATGGCTGGAAGCCTTAGGAGAAAATGATCCGGTGGCAGCGGCTTATTTTGGTGTAACTGAAGAAGGGAATTGGGAAGAGGTAAATATTTTAAGTGTCGTAGCGACGGAAGAAGCGCTGGCAGTACAGTTTCAGTTAACGAAGCTGGAGGTACAGCGCCGTATTGAAACGGCACGGACCAGGCTTTTTGAATACCGGGGAGCGTCTAAAACCCGCCCGGCAACAGACGATAAAACACTGCTGTCGTGGAATGCGCTGATGAACCTCGCATTGACCAAAGCCGGACAGGTATTGGAAAATGAAGACTACCGGCGCAAAGCCACTGCCCATATGGAATGGTTGCTGCAAACTTTCGTCACAGTGGAAGGCGCGCTGTTGCACACCTGGAAGGACGGCATAGCGCGTATCAGCGCCAATCTTGACGACTACGCTTATCTCGTGCAGGCGCTGTTGCAGCTGGCTTCGGCAACCGGTGAAATACGGTGGATCCCGAAGGCAAAAAACTGGCTGGAATATGTGTTGGAACACTTTCAGCATGAGTCTGGCAACTTTTTTTATTTCACTTCAGATTTGCAAAAAGGCATTCCGGTCCGCAAGCTTGATCTCTACGATGGAGCCACACCTTCCGGCAATGCAGTAATGGCGCATAACCTGCTCTGGTTGGGACTTTGCATGGAAAATCATAACTGGTTGGAACAGTCGCACTTCATGATGCGGCAGACGGTAACGACAGCGTTGCGTTATCCATATTCCTTTGCTAATTGGTGCATTTTGGCACAGAGATATACTAAAGAGCCCAAAACAATCGTTTGTACAGGAGTGAAGGCCGACGTTCATGCTGCTGAATTGAGAAGATATTTTACTCCGAATTGCTACCTGATAGAAATAACAGAAGAAAATTTTGAAATACCCGTGTTGAGAGACAAGTATTTTCAGGGAGAAAACTATATATTTGTTTGCACACAACAAGCATGTCTGGCTCCCTATAGAGAGCCGGAAGCTGTTTTGCCTCTAATTGCGGGCTAAAGCAGGCGGGGAGTTTGATAGTTGGTCCATGCAACTCATTTTGAAATTCTTAACAAATTTTTTTCTGAGACTTGCATTTTTGGAAAAATCTTCAAATATTGTGTGCCAGTTTCATTGTAAGCAATACAATTGAAACGGAAAAAATTACTTTATTTGCCAATCGCAAAAACAACAATAACAGTAGTATGAAACAACTTTCCCTGAAGATCTCGGCTGTAGCATTACTGGCACTGGCTGCAAGCTGTGGAAAATCGGGTTCTGGAGGTCAACTGGTTGGTGAGCCAACTATGATGAACTACAAGGCGCCTGTACCACTCGGAATGGTGTACGTTCCCTCTGGTGTTTTGAAGATAGGAGCAAGCGACGAGGACGTACGTGGTAAAAACGACGCCTTGATTCGTACTGTCCAGATGACCGGATTTTACATGGATGCTACAGAAATCTCCAACGCCGAATATCGTCAGTTTACTAACTGGGTTCGTGACTCAATTGCTCACACGCAGTTAGGTGATTTCATCGACAACCCTGACGGAACACAGCGTGTTGATATGCGCAAACGTATCAACTACCGCGATCAGGATGTTCAGGATCAGTTGTCCAACTTGTACATTGCTGCTGAGCAAACTGGCTGGGGTAAAAAAGAATTCGACAATTCAAAACTTGTGTTTCACTACGAAACGTTTGATTATGATGCGTCTGTTCACAATCCGACACAACCGCGAAACAGCTTTATCCGCAAATATGACGTAGCGATCTATCCGGATACTACCGTTTGGGTAAAACAGTTTAGCTATTCTTATAATGAACCGATTGCATTGCAGTATAACTGGTTCCCTGCGTTTAACAACTATCCTGTTGTAGGCGTGAATTACAACCAGGCTAATGCTTTCTGTAAATGGCGTACGAACCTCTGGCGTTCTTCCCGTGAAAGCCAAAAACTGTATTTCGAAGGTGAATTCCGTTTGCCAAACGAAATGCAATGGGAATGGGCGGCACGTGGTGGTCGTAACCAGGCTCCTTACCCATGGGGTGGTCCATATCTTGTAAACAAGAAAGGTTGTTATCTCGCTAACTTCAAACCATTGCGCGGCAACTACGCAGCAGATGGTGGTCTTTATACCGTTCCTGTTCAGAGCTATTGGGCAAACGATTATGGTTTGTACAACATGGCCGGTAACGTAGCCGAATGGACAAGTTCACAATACTACGGTAGTTCATATGATGCCGTTGCAGACGTAAATCCTAACATCCAGGTAAAACTCCGTGAAAGCGACCCTCAATGGATGAAACGTATGGTGGTTCGTGGCGGTAGCTGGCGTGATGTTTCCTTCTACCTTCAGAATGGAACACGTGACTGGGAATATTCAGATACTGCTAAGTCTTATATCGGTTTCCGTTGTATCTATCAGGAAATCGCACAATCCCTCACCAACAGACGTTAAGTTTAAATTAGTTCATTTTTTCAAGCCAAAAGAAAAACAAAAACATGAATTCATTAGCACTGTTTTTTGAAACCAAACAGGGTAAATATCTTAAAAATCTGATCATTGGTCTTGGGGCCTCTGTGGTATTGTTAGGTGCGCTGTTTAAAATTCAGCACTGGAAAGGTGCTGGTGTGATGCTCACAGTAGGTATGTGTACGGAAGCATTCATTTTCGCAATCCTGGGTTTGCTCCCACCTCATAAAGATTACTATTGGGAACGCTACTATCCTAATCTGGACGAAAATCCACATGTAGAAGCTTACCGTAAAGGTGTGAAGTTTCAGCCTCCTACAGCAGCAATTGGCGGCAGTGGTAATGGTGCAGGAGCTTCTGCTACTGCCTCTCTGGATAAAATGCTTGAAGAAGCAAACGTTACTCCGGCTAATCTGAAACGCCTCAACGAAAACTTCCAGAAATTCGGAATGACTGTAGAGCAAATGAAAGACATTACAGATGTAACTGCTGCTACAGGCACTTATTCCCAGGCTGCACGCGAAACAGCGGAAGCGCTGGGTCAGATGAAAGGTACTTTCCTTGGTGCTACGCAAACGATGACTGCGTTTAACAATGCAGCAGACGATACCGCAAAATTCCACCAACAAGTACAGGTGCTCTCTAAAAACCTCGGTTCACTCAATCAGATTTACGAAGTTGAATTGCAGGATGCACATAACCACCTGAAAGCTATGAATAAATTCTATAGCAACCTGGTGAGTGCTTCAGACGCAATGGCTTCCAGTGCAGAAGATGCAAAAGCAGCTAAAGAACAGATTGGTATGTTGGCTAAAAACCTCACCGTACTCAACCAGATCTACGGCAACATGCTGACTGCTATGCAGGGGCGTTAATAATTGCGCCGTGAAGAACGGCCCAATGTAGAAGTAAATCAAAATATTGTAGTAACCATAGTAAATTAATAACAGGATGTCTCTACCTAAAGAGCCGCGGCAGCTAATGATCAACCTGATGTACTTGGTGTTGACCGCTATGCTTGCCTTAAATGTGTCATCCGAAATCCTGCATGCGTTTAAAACCATTAACAACAGCGTTTCAAAGTCGAACGATGCGATCAATGGTAAGAATAACGAGACGCTGCTGGCATTTCAGGCGAACGAGCAAATGGATGGGCAGTACGAACGCGTACACCCCTACAATGTAAAAGCTCAGGAAATTTCGAAAGAAGCGGATAAAGTATATCAATATCTGGAAAACTGGAAGGAACGCGTTATTGCTGAAGCTGGTGGATACGATATTGAAAACGGCGAAAAAACGATCAAACGTGAAGACGATATCAATGCTTCTACCCGTTTGCTGGTTGAAAACAAAGGCGGCGATTCTATCAAAGCTCAGTTGGAAGCACTTCGCAAATACATGCTGGATCGCGTGTCTGACTCTTCAAGAAAAATGATTGGACAACAGCTCGCTATTCAGATCGTAGATCCAAAACCAAACGACAATAACCCGCAAGGGGACTGGTCTACCGGTAACTTCTACAATATGCCTACACTGGCTGCGGTAACGTTGTTTGCGAAAATGCAGAACGATATCCGTAACTCTGAAGCAATTGTCATTCAAAGATTATTTGATGAAGCAAACGCGAAACAAATTAAGTTCGATGCCATCACTGCGATTGCTGTTCCAAAAACAAGCTACGCACTACAAGGGCAAAAAGTAGAAGCGGAGATCATGGTTGCTGCTTATAACAAATCAGTAAACCCGTCTATCTCTTCCAGCTCTGGTCAGATCAAAATCGAAAACGGCGTAGGTCACTGGACTGGTAGCGCTGCCGGTGTTGGTATGCAAACCGTACGTGGTCAAATTACACTGGATTTGGGTAGCCGTAAGATCACTCAACCTTGGGATTTCCAATACATGGTAGGTTCTACAGGCGCGTCAATTCAGCTGGATAAAATGAACGTATTCTATATTGGCGTACAAAACCCGATTACAGTATCTGCAGCGGGTTATTCAATGGAAGACGTAAGCATTGCAATCCCTGGTGCAGAGGTTCATCCCGACCCGTCAAGAGGTAAAGGTGCTTACAATATATCTGTAACGAAACCTGGTGATATTTTTGCTTCTATTATCGCGAAAAAACGCGAAGGTGGTACCGCAGAAGTAGGTAAAATGAAAATTCGCGTAAAATACATCCCGGATCCGGAACCACAGGTTGGAGGTAAATCGGGCGGTTTGATGGCTGCGAGCGTTTTCCGTGTTCAAACCGGCGTTGCGGCTGTACTGAAAAACTTCGACTTCGAATTATCTTATAAAGTAACAAGTTTCACAGTAAGTGTTTCCAAACGTAGAGATCCAGACATTAAGGGACCATTCGCAGTATCAAATAGTCCTTTGTTTAGCGCGAATCCTACATTGAAAGCGATACAGGAGCAGCTGAAACCGGGTGATATCGTTTACATTGATGATATCAAAGCACAGGGCCCTGATGGAAGACAACGCAGCTTACCTACGATAGCATTTAAACTTAATTAGAATCATAATTAGCAAATCATTTCAGGATATGAAGATCCTCCAAACATACAAGATTGCCGCGAGTGTAGCTTTAGCTTGCATGAGCTCTGTATCTTTTGCTCAGTCGCCAAACATTACAGACCAGGCTCAGACACAAACGAGCGCTACCGATGCTGTAAATGCAGCCTGGAAGCCTTCTTTGGTAAAGGATGGTGTTTATGATCAGGCGCCGCATATTTCTAATCCAGTTGCATGGCAGCCGATTCGTGAAGCCGATGTAATGTATAAGAAAAGAGTTTGGCGAGAGATTGATATCCGCGAAAAACAAAACCAGGCGTTCCGTTACCCAGGTGACGAAAACACAGGCGGCGGTTATTTCATCGAGATTTTGCTGGATGCCGTTAAGAAAGGCAAGATAAAAGCTTATTCTACGTTCGATGATCGCTTTACTACTGCAATGACAAAGCAAGAAGTAATGGATCAGATGACTGGTAAGGATGATTCTACATTGGTTACTGACGTGGCAACCGGTGAACAACACGTTCAGATTACGCACAAGGACTTTGATCCAGATTTGATCATTAAATACCGTATCAAAGAAGACTGGATCTTCGATCGTAACCAGGGCCGTATGGTAGTTCGCATTATCGGTATTGCCCCAATCATTGCAAAGATCGATCCTACGACCGGTGAATCAAGAGGCCAGGCTGCATTGTTCTGGATATATTATCCGGAAGCTCGCCAGGCATTGGCTCAGTACGAAGTCTTTAACCCGGATAACGACGTACAACGTCTTACTTGGGATGATTTCTTCGAAAACCGTTTCTTCTCCAGCTATATCATTAAAGCAAGCAATGCATTTGATGAATACATCTCTAACCAGCATCCTGGTATCGAGTCGCTGTACGAAGCGCAACGTCTGAACGAACAGATCTTTAACAAAGAGCACGATATGTGGGTTTATTAATCCCAGGTCAAAATCAAACAATATAAAAAACAGCCGGTCTCAAAACCGGCTGTTTTCTTTTATACTCTGCGCAAACTGTTCTAAATTGCGCCAGTTTTAGCTTTTAGTTATGTCAGATAGTGTTTTGCCTCGTTTGGAAATTTGCCTTTCTCCTGCATTATTGCATCTTTTTGATACCAAGGATACGATTGTTGTAATTATAGACGTCTTTCGTGCTACTTCAACCATAGCTGCCGCATTGCACAACGGTGCTGCAAGTGTTGTGCCCGTGGCATCGGTTCCGGAGTGTATCGAGATAGGAAAAAGGACCCCCAATAGTATTACGGCAGGCGAGCGCGATGGTAAAATTGCAGCAGGCTTGCAGCACGGAAATTCGCCGCTGGAGTATCCGAGATCATTTGTAGAAGGCAAAACACTCGTACTTACGACAACCAACGGAACACGTCTGCTTCATATGGTAGAAGATGCGGCCGAGATAATCACCGGCTCCTTCCTGAACCTTTCTGCGGTGTGCGATTTTCTGATTGCTCAGAAGAAGAATGTATTGCTGGGCTGTGCTGCATGGAAAGATCGCTTTAACCTGGAAGATACTTTGTTTGCCGGCGCCGTGGCAACAAAAGTGGCCAACTATTTCAATACCAATTGCGACAGTGTTCGCGCAGCAAAATATCTGCATGAATCCGCAGTTGCTAAAGGAAACTATATTGATTTTCTGAGAGACTCATCCCATTACAAGCGCCTTTCTGCTTATGGCCTGGAGCATGATATGGAATATTGTACAACACCGGATCAGCATCCCGTAGTGCCGATTTTACAAGGCGATAAGCTTGTGATCCACCGATAGGTGATCGCTGATAGCTGTTTTTCGATCGCGAATAACGGACACGCAAAATCAGGAAATAAGCTACCAGCGACTGTTACGTTACTGTAGAAAAGGATTGTGTTGCCGCTCGTGACCAATGGTTGTAGCTGGCCCATGACCAGGATAAATAGTGGTGGTTTCGGGCAAAGTGAACAGCTGGGTCTGGATGCTGTTGATCAGCGTAGCAAAATCACCGCCAGGCAAGTCAGTGCGGCCAATACTTTCATAAAATAACACGTCGCCACCAATTGCCCAGTTGCCCGGCGCGTAGTAAAAAACAACACTTCCCGGCGAGTGACCCGGTGTAAAACGTATATCCAGCGTCTCGTCGCCGATCTTGAACGGCTCGCCCTCTTTGAGAAAAAAGTCTTGTACAGGCACTACCGGAAGCGGCAACCCAAACATGGCAGCCGAAGCGGCAGCATTTCGCAACACAGGCAAGTCTTTTTCGTGCAATCCGAAGAGAATATTGTATTGTGCTTTTACTGCCTGAATTCCCAGGATATGATCGATATGAGCATGCGTATTAATAATCGCCTGCGGTGTCAGTCCCTCATTGTTGATATACTGGGTAAACCTCTTTGTCTCAGAAGCGTCATACATGCCCGGATCCACAATCCAGCATTGCTTTTTTTCGTTTATGATCAGGTAGGTATTTTCCTGGAAAGGATTAAATTGAAATGAGTGAATACGTAACATAAATAAGGAGATTTTTCAGTAATTTTCAATTGCAAATCTATTAATATTACGCGGTAGGAAAGGGTGGAGCATTTTTACAATCAGGATTAAAAACTGTTCTCATTTATGAGCATGTTGATCAAACAGAAGGCAGGACTTATCTCGGTATTCGCTTTGGTATTTAGCTTGTTTTTCGCAGACAAACTGCGGGCGCAAGCTTACCTGGAGACTTACGGTCAGAACCGCGTGCAATACAGGAAATACAGCTGGAAATTTTTCGACACAAAACACTTCCGGATTTATCACTACGACGCAGCCGGGCGGCAACTGGCACGTTATATCGCAGAGCAGGCTGAAAAAGACATAGTAGTCGTGGAAAAACGCTTAGGTGGCGAATTTCCTCATCGTTTCAATATCATTTTATACAACAATTACGACGAATACCGCCAGACCAATGTAGGCCTGAAATACGATTCTCAGTTTGAGAATATACCAGCAGGAACGGTTGACCTGGTAGGAGATCGCCTGGTTGTCTATTTTACGGGCATACACTCCGATCTGAGAAGGCAGTTGCGTTCAGGCATGAGCCGCGTTGTGATGGAACGGATGATCTTTGGGGAGAGCTTCCGCCAGATGGTCAAAAATGCAGTATTGCTGAATCTTCCGCAATGGACGACCGATGGTTTTATCGCCTACCTCGTAGATGGCTGGGACGCGAAAACCAACAATGACTGGAAGAACTTGCTGGAAGAATATCCGCATAAAGGCTTTTATGAACTTGGCGAAATGAAACCGGAATTGGCTGGTAAAGCTTTCTGGAAATTTGTAACCGAACGCTATGGCGAAAGCAGCATGAAAAATCTGTTGTACACCATGGAACTTAAGAGCAGTCTGAACGAAGGCATCAAAATGGTGTTTGGTCAGAATGTGCGGAAGACATACGATTCTTGCGTGGCTTATTATAAGAACATATTTGCCCAGGAAAATGCACGCACAGAAACGCCCGACAGCGCCAGTGCGCTGCTGGAAATAGCGGTGCCCAAAGAAACAGGCGTGGTACGGACGGTGAAAGTATCGCCACGGGGTAATGATGTGGCTTATGTTTCCTGGCGATATGGCGAATACCAGGTGTATATTCAGAAAACCGAAAAGGAGAAAACACGTTCGCTGATACTGGAAGGAGGCCGCCAGGACTATAACGAAGTGAATCCAGACCCGAATTATCCATTACTTGCCTGGTCTAACAATGGCTACAAACTGGCGATGGTCTATAAAAAAGGAACGCAGACACGCATTCGTATTTACAGTTCGCTGAAAGCAAAAATTGAGAATTATGTTATTCCGGCAAACCGTTTTGATCGGGTGCTGGGACTGTGCTTTATGGAGAATGACGATAAGCTGGTTCTTTCTGCAATTAAAAAAAGCCAGACGGATCTTTATGAATTTACCATCAAAGGCAATAAGATTAAAAACATTACTAATGATGCCTGGGATGATTTGCAACCTTGGTTTGTAAGTGGTGGCGCTCATAAGGGAATCTTGTTTTTATCAAACCGTCCGCAGGCCAATATGAATGTGCCGATCGGTGTCAACGAACTGCCGGTGGGGCCAATGAATGTTTTCTTCTACGACACCAAAACAGAGAGCCCTGTGTTGATGCGTTGTTCCAACATTACGAAAGGCGAGATCACGCAGCCCATACAATATGGCAATGATAATTTCGCCTACCTCTACGACCTAAATGGCGTTCAAAATAAATATGTGGTCCTCTTTAAGCGGGATGCACACAATATGGACTCTGCTTATTCGGTGCCTGTTACCAATTACAGTCATAGCTTGCTCAGTCATCAGTACAATCCCGCCAGCAAACAAGTGGCAGATGTTATGCAGCAAGGCGATAAAATGAAAATCTATTTTAAGCCGCTGGAGATACCGGATTCTAATTTTGTACCTAAGCCTTTGACAAAGGCGCTATTGGTTGATACTAAAACACCCGACAGTACGCAAAGTGGTTTCCTCAACATTCAGTCGCTAACAATACCGGAGGTGCAATACGATGAGCCGGATGATTCTACCGCAACGCCAGTCGTAAAAAACGGCAATGCATTTCAGTCGGAATTTACAGACACGGTCAGTCATGTAATACCCAAACGTACACGTAAAGTCAAAGAAAAATCATCCATACCAGGACTGACTGCATTGCCCGTAGGCCCCGACAGTACCTATCTGAAGATGAAAGCGGCAGCCTACAGGCTGAATTTCAAACCCGATTTCTTTACGGTTCGCCTTGATAATAGTATACTGTTCAACAAATATCAATCGGTACGCTACAATGGTGGCTCCTACTCCAACCCCGATCTGAGTGGCTTGTTGACTGTAAGTCTTAACGACGCGCTCGAAAACCATCGGTTCACGGGTGGCTTTCGGTTGCCGATCAATTTTTCAGGGTTTACTTATTTCCTGGAGTATGAAAACTTCACGCGCAGAACCGATTGGGGGATTTTGTACATGCGCACGCAAAACAATTATAACTACGCAGTCAACTTTACCGATCCAAATTCCGGCAGCCTGGTTTATACCGAATACACTACCGGAAAGCTGTCCACTAACCTGATTCAGGGTTATGCCAACTTCCCGCTGGATCGTATCCGCAGTGTGCGCATGACCTTAGGTTTCCGCCAGGATGCGCTCGACTATAAAGCAATCGACACCATCAGTCTTACTTATCTGCCGCGCGATAAGCAGTACTGGACGATGAGCCGTGTGGAGTATGTATTTGATAACAGCACCAGTCCGACAATGAACATTCACCGGGGCTTCCGTTATAAATTTTTTGGGGAATACATGTACCAGATGAACAACAACGGTGGCGGGGTTTATAATATCGGCACCGACTTCCGGTTCTATCAAAAACTTTATCGTAACGCGATTCTCGCTACCCGCATTGCGGGGGCGCACTCGGGAGGTGAACAAAAAATACTGTACACAATGGGTGGGGTAGATAACTGGATCAATCCGCAATACAGCAATTTTTCTCCAACAAGCAACGGCACCACCTACGCTTTTCAGGCGCTGGCCACCAGCATGAGAGGTTATCCGCAAAACGCACGCAATGGCAATACTTATGCGGTATTTAACGGAGAGGTTCGCGTACCGATCTTCTCTACCTTCACCAATCGTCCGATCCAGTCGGCTTTCCTGCGTCATATGCAGGTGATCGGCTTCCTGGATGCGGGTTCTGCATGGAATGGATTACTGCCGAATGCAGAAACTAATAGCAATACCTACACACTTGGTCCGGACAACCAGGCCAACAACGTAATTCTGAAACTCAATGTTACGGGTCAGTCGGGCCTGGCAATGGGCTACGGTGCAGGGTTGCGAACCATGTTGCTCGGTTATTTTATGCGGCTCGATGCCGCCTGGAATATTGAAGGGCGAACCAAGCCGATCTGGTATTTTTCGCTCGGAACAGATTTCTAGCTCCTAGTTAGTGCCGGCAGTAACGTCGGCACTAATTTTTTATGTGTTTCCGGTAAAACGAATAATTGCGTAGATGCTGAGATAACCTGTTGTTTTTCCCTATTTTTGCGATAAGCTACCGCCGGGGATGAAGATGGAAATGGTGTAAGATTGCGGTTCCCAATCTTTAATGAAGACAAAAAAAATGCAATGAAATTAGCAAAGGAAGCAAGGATAGGATTAATGGTGGCGATCGCCATACTTGTATTTTTTACCGGTTTTTACTTTTTGAAAGGATCAAACATCTTCTCTGGCGAAAATAATTATTATGCCGATTACGAGAATGTACAGGGTTTGACCCCTTCTGCTGCTGTTCAGATTAAAGGAGTGAACGTTGGCAAGGTAACAGATATTAATCTGAAAGGTAAGGTGCGGGTAACGCTCGCAATCGACAAAAAAGTACATATACCGAAAGGCACTAAGGCAGAATTGATCTCACTGGATTTGCTGGGTACAAAAGCCATCCGTCTCGATCTGAGCACCAGCGCCGAATATGCTAAAAACGGTGATGTGCTGCCCGCTGCTGTAGAATCAGGAATTATCGATAATATCTCTTCCGAAATTTCGCCGCTCGTAACCGATGTAAGAGCTACAGTCGCTATGCTTGATTCGGTATTGACCGGCATCAATGGTATCGTCAACAAACAAACACAGGAAAACATATCCGGTAGCATTGCTTCACTCAATGAAACAATGAAACATTTCTCCAGCCTTTCTAATCGTTTAGATAAAGAAAGTGAGCAAATTGCCGGAATTGTGGAGAATGCCAACAGTATTACCTCCAATCTGAAAAACAACAACGACCATATTTCCAATATCCTGAAGAATGCAGAAGCAACCACCGATCAGCTTTCCAGAGCCCCGATCGAGCAAATGGTAAAAGATCTGCAATCTACTTCCGACCAACTGAATACGCTGATGAAGAAAATAAATCATGGCGACGGCTCGGTTGGTATGTTGGTAAATGATAAGCAACTTTACACAGAGCTCACGCAGACGCTTGCCGGTATGAAAGAATTGATGGCAGATCTGAAATCGCACCCTTCCCGCTATATAAACGTGACAATATTCGGTAAAAAACAAAAAGATAAATAAGCGTTTAATTAATTGTGGTGAGTGCAGTTTTAAAAAAATCTTTTCTTCGAAAAATAGTTCTGTCATGCATCCTTGGGTGCATGATATTTTTTGTTGCCAGTGGCCAGCGGCAGAAACAACAACAACAACAACAACAGCAACAACAACAGGATACGTCCAAATTGGTAAACGTGATCATCAAATATGCCAAAATAGGCGGCGGCTTTGTGAAAGGAGACACGCAGATGAACCGGCTGGTAGGTGATGTACAGCTCGAACAAAATGGAACGTTGATGTTTTGCGACAGTGCGTTTATCAATCTCAACGCAAACAATGTAGAAGCCTTTGGCGATGTAAAAATCGTGCAGCCCGATGGTACCCAGGTTATGAGTGATTATCTCCGTTATGTAGGTAATACCAAACAAGCATACCTGCGCGGCAATGTGAGTCTCACAGACGGTAAAAGCAACCTTTGGTGCGAAGAATTGTATTATGACGTTGGTACCAAGATAGGCCGGTATGAACAGGGGGGGACTTTACAAACAGAATCTACCACGGTGACCAGTAATGCAGGAACGTATAACGTGACCACAAAAGACGCGCGTTTTATTGGCGATGTATATGTAACTGATCCGCCTTATGAGATAACATCAGATGATTTGGGTTATAATACCCAAACGAAATTGGTGAGTTTTTATGCGCCTTCCATTGTAACCAGCGATAAATCTATTTTGCGTACCAGCACAGGCAGTACCTGGGACGGTAAAAATGAAATAGCACATTTTGTAACACGCTCTTCCATTCTCAATGAAGGCCAATATATAGAAGCCGATAAAATTGACTACAACCACAAAAACGGATACGGCCATGCGGAGGGTAAAGTGATCAGTATCGATACCGCGCAGAAAATAACTTTGTATTGTGGCATCGCCAACTACAATGAAAAGGCGCGGACAATGAAGGCTTTCGTGAAGCCTGTATTGAAAAAGATGAATGGTAACGACAGCTTATTCGTTCGGGCAGATACCTTTTATTCTGCACCGGTTCGTCGTGTTGGAGATACGCTCAACGCAAAGGATTCAGTGACTGTTGCCAAAAAGGGCAAATCAAAAAATAAAAAAGCAAACGTCACCGCGTTGACGGCGCAGCAGCAGGTGAACGATACCACGAGTATAACACCTGCGGCTGATTCGACCGCGCCGAGGTATTTCATTGGCTATAATCATGTGCTCATCTTCTCCGATTCCATGCAGGGAAGATGCGACAGTATTGTTTACTCGATGGCAGATTCTACCCTGCGGATGATTAAGGACCCGGTAGCATGGTTCCGGCAGAGCCAGGTAAGCGGCGATACGATTCTCGCTTTCCTTGAAAACAATAAGGTGAAAAAAGTCTACATACCGAACAATGCGCTGCTCATTCAGCAATCGGGGCCGGCAAAAGCCCAGATGTTTGACCAGGTACAGGGGAAAACGCTTACGGTTCATTTTGTGAACGACAAGATCGATAACGCCGTTGTATTTCCCAATGCCGAGTGTATTTATTTCTCTAAAGATGAAGTAGGCGCATACCTTGGCGTGGTACAAGGACAAGCCGAACGGATGCGGGTTACGTTTAAAAACGATGAGGTTAGTCATGTATATTTTGAGCAGGATCCCAAACATACCATGTCGCCACTTACAAAAATCAATATTTCCGAAACCCGCCTGAGCCGTTTTCAATGGCTGGATGCCAAACGTCCGAAAAGCTTGCTTGAGCTGTTTGAATAAGGAAAAGTTAAAAAAAATTTGTTTCAAACGGAAAAGACTCTACTTTTGCAGCTCAATTTAGAAACAGGAATGTCTCGAAAGTTATATAAACGTATGCGTCAACTTACTAAACAGGTAGGCAAGTATGGTATTGTATAACATCAGATACAAATGATACAAAAAAGCGGCTTACCGGATTTCGGTGAGCCGCTTTTTTCTTACAACTAAATTGTCCCGGGCATTTTATACTTTTTAAACACATAGATAATGAGTACGCTTAGCCGTTTGGCAGAAACACTGATCGGATCTGAAATTGTTCGTCTCGGCAACGAAATCAATGCGAGGATCGCTAAAGGTGAAAAAATTTACAACTATACCATCGGCGATTTTGATCCGCAAATTTTTCCGATTCCGCAGGAACTGGAAGATGGCATTGTAAAAGCGTATCAAAAACGTCAGACCAATTATCCGCCCGGCGACGGTGTACTGGAACTTCGTGAAGCGGTAAGCGGGTTTATCGGGAAACAGGAAGGGATTCAATATGCATCCAACGAAGTATTGATTGCCAGCGGCGGTCGCCCGTTGATCTATTCTTTGTTCCGCACTATCGTAGATCCGGGAGATAAAGTGATCTACGCAGTTCCGTCCTGGAACAATAATCACTATGTACACATGAACGGTGCTGTGCACTGCGTGATCGAGGCCTTGCCGGAAAACAATTTCATGCCGCGCGCCGAAGATATTGCGCCGCATATCAAAGGTGCTACCCTGATTTGTCTTTGCACCCCGCAAAACCCTACAGGTACTACATTAGACAAAGCAGCGCTTGAAAAGATCTGTGATCTCGTACTCGAAGAAAATAAAACACGCGCCGAAGGTGAAAAGAAACTGTACCTCATGTTTGATCAGATGTACTTTACACTTACCTATGGTGATACCAAACATTACAACCCGGTAAGCCTTCGCCCGGAAATGAAAGCTTATACCGTATTGATCGATGGTATTTCCAAAGCACTGGCTGCAACCGGCCTGCGTGTAGGCTGGGCTGTTGGTCCTGTAAAAGTGATTGCAAAAATGAAAGCCTTGCTGAGCCATATCGGTGCCTGGGCGCCAATGGCAGAGCAAAAAGCTACTGCACAGTATTTGCAGCAGGAAGGTGCAATTGAGCGTTACCTCACGCATTTTAAAGCAGAGCTGGAAGAAAGATTGTGGCGTATATACAATGGGTTCGTTGTCCTGAAAGAAAAAGGATTTTGTGTAGACGCAGTAGCACCGCAGGCTGCCATCTACCTGACCATTAAACTGGATCTGGCTGGTAAAACAACAGATACAGGCACTCAACTGGTCAATCAATCAGATGTGACGGACTATATTCTCGGCGAAGCGAAACTGGCCGTGGTGCCGTTCTACGCATTCGGTGCAGACAAACAGTCTCCGTGGTATCGCCTGAGCATTGGCACGTGTAAAAAAGAAGAGATCAGCGAAATGCTGAGTAAACTGGAAGCAGCGCTTTCAAAGCTAAACCCCTAGCCCCTGAAGGGGAACGCCCGGCGCCACTATTGCCCGGTTTGTGTTTTTGACTTTTAAATTTTGACTTTATAAACATGCAAGTGTACAAATTCGGCGGAGCGTCGATAGCGACTCCGGAACGTATGGCGGCATTATTGCCGATTATTCAAGAGGCTACCCAGCCAATCATTATGGTCGTATCTGCATTAGGCAAGACCACCAACGCACTCGAAGACATCGTGTCTGCGGCCTGTAAGGGCGATAAGGAAAAAGCACACGAAATGGCGCGTAAGTTGGAGCAGACACACCTGGATTATGCAAAAACACTGCTGCACACCGAAAACTTTGCAAAAGCCGAAAAAGCGCTGAATGTATTTTTTACAGAGCTGCAATGGGCTGTTGACGACGCCGAAGCGGCAAAATACGATTACTCTTACGACCAGATCGTATGTATGGGCGAATTGCTGTCTACCCGCATCTTCGGATTTTATCTGCAACAGGAGGGACTCAATTTCGAATGGGCGGATGTACGAGATGTGGTCCGTACCGACGAAACCTTCCGCGACGCCCGTGTCGACTGGAGCTATTCCGAAGCACAGGCAAAACAAAAACTTGGCAGTCTTTTATCGCAAGGTAAAAGCATCGTTACCCAGGGTTTTATCGGTGCTACCGCCGACAATGCTTCGGTAACCCTCGGCCGCGAAGGATCTGACTATACCGCGGCTATGCTCGCCGCCATGCTGGGCGCTGATGGCGTTACGATCTGGAAAGACGTAGAAGGCTTACAGAATGCCGATCCGAAACTGTTTCCAAATACAGTTAAGATCGAAGCAATTACCTATCACGAGGTGATTGAAATGGCTTATTACGGTGCACAGGTTATTCACCCGAAAACCATTAAGCCGTTGCAGAATAACGGCATCCCGCTGTATGTACGTTGCTTCCTCAATAAAGATCTGAAAGGAACGGTGATACAAAATGAAGTGAATAGCATTTTTTATCCGCCACTGATTGTGCTGAAGCAGAAGCAAATCTTACTCCAGGTTACTACGCGGGATTTCTCTTTTATTACAGAAGACAACCTGAGTAATCTCTACAGTATTTTCCACAAACTGAAGATCAAAGTCAACCTGATCCAAAATGCGGCAATCAGTTTTGTTGCTTGTATAGATCATAAAGAAGACCAGATCCAGGCGCTGGTGGCAGAGCTGGAGAAAGACTACAAAGTATTCCGCAACGAGGATGTGAGCTTGTTGACGATCCGTCACTACACGCCTGAAATCCTTTTCGAAATGACAAAAGGCAAATACACATTGCTTGAGCAGAAAACAAGACAAACGGTACAGGTCGTGATGAAATGATGATTGAAGCCTGATTTTTCGGTGCCAGTAAGGCAATATCAGGTATATATTGAAGAGGTTGTTCCCACTGAGGTGAGGACAACCTCTTTTTTATTTACCAAATTGGAAGACATAGTATAAATTGCGTTACTGCTTTATGCGTCGATTCCTAAAATATAGCCTGTTATTTTTTGCTTTTTTTTCAGCCCTGCAAGATGTGCGGGCGCAAAGAATCGTTGTCACGGCTGAAATGGGGACCGGTCTGGCATATGTAACCGGAAAAAATTGGCGGAGCTCGGGATACACGCCAAGAATAACGGGCAATGCGTCGGCGTCGTTACTGGTGCCATTTTCCTCAAAGCTGATACTGGAAACAGGGCTTGAATACGCACAAAAAGGCTTTAAGACAAATATGCATATTGCCGATGCCGATGATCCCGAACGTAGTATTCATTATACCGCGACTACCAAGCGCAACTATCTTAATATCCCGCTAGTCGTTTCATTCCGTGTCTGGCATGCGCCAAAACATCAGATGTTTATAGGCGGTGGAATGAATTTTGGTTTCCTAATGAATGCCAGTACTGAAGAAACTTTTGACTACTACCACCGCAATGTCTTTACAGGCACCAGTTCTGTGTATTATTCAGCGAGGATTGGATTGGTGCAGTCGTACGATAAAAACGGCTATGATAAAATTGACATGTACCTGTTTGACGCAGGGCTGAAATTACAACTGCGGTACGTGTACAAGGAGCGTTATACGATCCGTTTGTTTCATCAGCTGGGGATTGCCGATCCTGCGGCCAACACCCTTGATGGCGCCGGAAATTCGAAGCTGAAACAACAGTATACCGGCATTTCTGTCGGCGTTGTTTTCCCCCGCTTTAAAAATTAAATTCCACAATAAGGGGCGAAGGATGGTTGAAGTCTGAAAACCTTATCCACCTGGGCTGCACCACGAAGTAGGCTATATGTTCCCACGCTGCCCTGCCGGTGCCGCCGGGAAAACTGCGCAGGTAAATCTCCTGGTAAGGTTTCAGATCACTACCGGTGAGCAGCCGGGCCATGCCCTCATATTGCACGGTTTGTTCTCCGTCCCAGCCAATAACGGCAGCTACGGCCGGATTGCGGACAAGGTTATCATATTTGCGGGTATCGGACGTAGTGTCGAAAATGAGCTCCAGGTTTTCTGTGTAAGCGACGCCTACCAGGGCAGCCTGTGGCGTATTGTTTTCCGCGACAGAAGAAACAACCGCGTGTTGGTGCTCCGATAAGAATTGGTACAGTGATGCAACGGTCATCTTCTTAGTTTATGAATTTGAAGATTGGATAATGCCCGGAAATACAAAGCTACGCCTTTTCAAAATCGACCACTTCAGCCATAAAAAAGGCCCCACCGTACAATGGGGCCATTTCACTTAAATTATTTTTTTCCCTTTCATTGCATCTTTCAGGGCTGCATCCATAACACGCTCGGCAAACGGCCGACTTACATCGTTGAGCAGTTCCATTTCCTTTTGAATAAGATCTTTATCCTTAGCCTCGATTGCACTGCGCAGTCGGCGCATATGCTCTTCTGTAAGCGTTCGTTCTTCCGCGCTAAGGAATGCCTGTTGTTTTACCAGGAATTTTTCTGTTGTCTCCAACATTTGTTGCGCTTCGGTTGTTGCTTCTACCAATGCACGGGTTTTAATGTCCTCCTTTGCATTAGTCAGCGAATCCAGCAGCATACGTTCTACTTCTTCGTCGGTAAGGCCGTATTGCGGTTTTACTTCAATGCTTTGTGCAGTACCGCTGCGCAGCTCCGTAGCGCTTACTTTCAGAATGCCGTCCGCGTCGATCATAAACGTTACTTCCACTTTCGGCAAACCAGCAGGCATAGCCGGAATACCGGTCAGGTTAAACTCAGCCAGCTTACGGTTGTCGGTTACGAGATCGCGCTCGCCCTGGTACACAGAAATACGCATCCCGCTTTGCCCGTCTTTTTGCGTTGTATATTGACGACCGGCACGGTTGGGAATTTTTGAATTGCGCGGAATCAATACGTCCATCAGTCCACCCATTGTTTCGATACCGAGACTTAATGGGGTGACATCGAGCAGCAGCATTTCCGTGTTGTTACCCGCAAGGATATCAGCCTGTACAGCTGCACCGAGTGCTACTACTTCGTCGGGATTCAGTTCATCGTGCACTTCCTGGCCGAAGAAACCACGAATGGTTTGTTTTACTAAAGGTACACGGGTAGAGCCGCCCACCATTACCACGGCATTGATATCTTTTACCGTAAGGTTGGCGTCTTTCAGCGCATTTTTACAGCTTTCCAGCGTGCGGTCGATCAACGGTTGTATCAACTCATTGAATTGTGCGCGGGTTACAGTCACTTTCTGGCCATCGATTTCTCCTGAAAATGCATCATTGCCGCTCAGGTGCTTTTTCGCTGCTTCCGCTGTTAAACGCAATTGTTGCGCCAGCGATTTGTCTGTCGTTAATTGCTCATCGGAAATATGGAGTTGTTGCTGGAAATATTGTACCAGTGCGCGATCCATATCATCACCGCCAAGATAAGTATCGCCGTGTGTAGACAATACTTCGAAAATACCGTTGTTGATATGGAGGATGGAAATGTCAAACGTACCACCGCCGAGATCGTAAACGGCAATTGTTTTTTCTTCATCCGGTTTTACACCCAGTCCGTAAGCCAGGCTGGCTGCGGTTGGCTCGTTGACAATACGCAATACATCCAGACCGGCCAGCCGGCCGGCATCACGTGTAGCCTGGCGTTGCGCATCGTTAAAATAAGCCGGGACAGTGATCACCGCTTTAGTAACCGTTGTTTTCAGGATATGCTCGGCACGGTGTTTCAGCTCTTTCAGGATATAAGAGGAAAGCTCAATTGGAGAATAAAAGCGATCGCCAACCTGAATTTTTACCAGCGAATCCGTATTGTCGTCAATAACTTTATAAGAAAAAAGGCCCGCATGATCGCTCACATCTTTGTAAGACTTACCCATCAGGCGTTTTACCGAGTAAATAGTATTATGAGGTTCGGTGATCAGCATTTCACGAGCGGGCGTACCAACTGTGATATTGCCGAAAGAATCAAAGTGTACAATCGACGGAACCAGTGTCAAACCATCAATTTCGCGAAGGGCAATCGGCTGTTTGGTATCCTGACGCACGATGGCGATCAGGCTGTTGGTAGTACCCAGATCGATACCTACAATCGTTTCTTCCTGTTGTAAACTGCCTGTTGCCAGGTTAATCCCTACTTTAGCCATGTTCAGTCAAAAATTGACCGCAAAGGTAGACAATTCGGCAATTGGTTAATTCGACAATAATTAGTTTGAAGGGATACCGGTTTGAGGACTAGAAAATGCACACCAGCGTATAATTGAGATTTTTGCCAACCTCACTTTGCGCTTCATTTTTTACGGACAATCTCACAGATCAACCGTCAACTACCAGCGATTACCGTCTATGCTTGGTTTTAGTGATCTTATTATCGAAAAACTTAGAAAGAAAATTTTTGGCCACGCCTTCCGCCTGGAATTTAAAACGTTTTACGACGCCATCTTCTGGGCGGGCATAAAATGTAGTGCGGTGTATATACGGCTTATGATGAACCGGAACCGGTGAAAAATAGTAATTAGAGATGCAGGCGCGGACCCCATCAAACAATACCTTGCTCACGGAATGGATCGATTCCGTATGTGTTTCCATGACCGCCAGCCGGTTAAATTTAGCGTGAATCTCCCGCCTTTCGCTCATGGCCTTGTTCCAGAGCTCCAGGTTACCACCCTGGTTTTCCGGCCAATCGGGACTGATATAGTAGAGTGTATTAATGACCCGGTATTTTTCGCCATCGCCATCATGCGAATTATCGAGATGCGGCATCAGGAAATCATCTTTCAGCATCATGGAAATGCCGGAACCATACAGCGATTCGTCGGCCTCCAGGTTTTCAAGACCGGTGATTGCTGCTACGGCGGCTATCACCCGCTTATCCTGAAAGGAGAATAAGATCGCTTTCATCAGCGGATTATAATCTTCCAGTTTAATGCCAACACGCTTGCGTTCCTTCTCTGTGTCACGCAGCATTAGTTTTTTCGGATCAGGGAGCGCGTCAAAACAGGCTTTCGCCCAATCTGAGGGTAAGAGATCATCGATAAAGAAATGGCGTACCGGTCCGGATTGTGCCCAGTATGCTTTTAGTGATTCCTTGTTGTCCCGCAATTTTTCAGCGATGGCCGCGCCGAACTGATCCTGATTCATGAGTCAATATTGGTCGCTAAATGTAGCTATTCCTTTGTAAATGAAAATAAAATATATTGAAATTAAATGTTTAAATTTATGATATGTGTATTTACGCACACACTCAAAACGGCTGGTATGAAAAATACGATCAGAATTTGGCTCACGGTAATTATAACGTGGCTGGCGGTAAACACGAACGCGCAACAACCGCAGACAGCATTGGATCTTAACAACCAGCTGGCATCCATTACCGACTCTCTTTACCTGAAAGGCCAGCAATGGGGTACCAAATTTACCGAAGTTGCGGAGAGCAAGGATTTTGCTGCGTTGAAGCCTTATCGTGAGAATATCCAGCATTTCATCAGCGGGCAGCTGAAAACGGTAAAGGGGATGAAGGATATCAACGGTTCGGAAAACCTCCGCCTGGTAATTATAGAATTTCTGAATTATGAAAATAAGATGGTGACAGACGGATTCATTCCTGTCGAAAAACTTCCGAAAACAGCCACAGAAGATGATCTCAAAAAGGTGATACAGGATCTTACCGAAGCTTCGAAAGACGAAGCCAGCCTGCTCAAAAAAGTGAGCGAGGCACAAGACGCTTATGCACAGAAAAACGGCTTTACAATAGAGGCGCCGGATAAATGAGTGTAGAAGGCGGATATCAGGAATCGGCGATCTGATCAAGTTTGGCACGGGGTTTGAGATAAGAAGGAAAAAAGCTTAAATGGCAATAGTCGTGATTTGTTGTGTTGTGCTGCTTGTTTCCATAGTCGTAATTCAATGGAAAAAGTTTGAAAAAAGCATCGTCTTAGGAAGAAGAAGGAAAAAGCAAAAATCCGAAGGATGATTTTTCGCCATAATAAGACTAAGTCGTTGTGCCGTGAAAGCGGACAATTAATGCCGCTTCGGAATTTATACTGGAAATGGCTTCACGGCTCGGTCTTCAATTGGAATGGCCTGTTCCTTCTCTATAATATCTACATTCTCATTGAAATATTTGAAAAGCCTTGGTGGTGGCTGCTGCTGTGTTCTATCCCCACCGTAAATCTTTTATTCCTCAACTGGATGTATGATCTGCTGGTACGCCATTACCGAAGGTCGAAACGCATCAATGCGGCGACCTTCCTGTTGGATTTCATTTTTCAGTTCTTGTTGCCTGTTATACTTCAAACAATAGTATTTTGGACGACTTTTGAAAACGGATAAGGATCGTTTAACAAGCCAGACTTGACTGTCTGAAAAAATAGTAGTAGCATCATGGTATGAAAAAATATATAAGTTACCTGTTGCTTCCACTGTTAATTTCCGGATGTTCTTTACTGGATCAGCGAAAAGCAGTAGCGATCAACGATACCATTATCCGCGCCAATACTGAGCTTGGAACCAGGGCACAGGACTACGGAACGCTATTAGGAAAAGCCATCGCAGCCAGGAGTTATGTTGCATTGAAGCCGGAGCGGATCAAACTGGCCCGGTTTGTAGATTCCACTTCCGGTGTTATCTCGTCGATGGAGGATGTGGGCGGGTCGGAAGAGTTCCGGAATTACGAGCTTCAGTACCTCCGTTTCGAAAAGAAATTTATAAATGAAGGATTCACGCCATTCGAACAGTTTGACGGCAACACCCGGATGGACGAACTAAAGACTGCATGGCAGCGGATCACAATATTTGCAGAAAAGGAAAAGCCTTTTGTGACGAAGCTTAAATCGCTGCAGCTTGCTTATGCAGAAAAGAACCATTTTAAATTGGACCCGAATAAAAAATAGAATCCGCTAAGGATATTATATGCCGAAGTCTGCACAGTGATTGCCTGTTGCGGACTTTTTTGTGCATTGAAGGTGTATAAATCAAAAAAGTTTTCTCATTTTTTAGCTGTATTTTTTAGTCTGCATATACATTTTATTAGTGTTTGTTTTCACTTATTTTTGAAGTCTTACAAATCTTTGTGCTTTGCGGTTAAAATCGTTGGAAATAAAAGGCTTTAAATCTTTTGCAGACAAGACCCATGTGGTACTTGACAATCCGATTACCGGCATTGTAGGGCCAAATGGCTGTGGCAAATCGAATATTATTGACGCTATTCGCTGGGTGATCGGGGAGCATAAGATTAAAGCCTTGCGTTCAGATAACCTTGAAGACCTCATCTTCAACGGCTCGCGTTCGCGTAATGCGTCTGGCATGGCAGAAGTATCACTCACTTTTGAAAACACACGAAACCTTCTTCCCACCGAATTTACCACGGTTACCATTACCCGTAAATTTTATAAAAGTGGAGAAAGCGAGTATCGCCTCAATGATGTGACTTGCCGCCTGAAAGACATTCATAACCTTTTTCTCGACACCGGCGTCTCTAATGATTCTTATGCAATCATTGAACTGGGAATGGTGGATGATATCATCAAAGACAAAGACGGATCGCGCAGGCGGATGCTGGAACAGGCTGCCGGTATTTCGATTTATAAAACAAGAAAAAAAGAAGCGAAGCAAAAACTGGAATTGACCGAGCAGGATATTGCGCGCATCGAAGATCTTTTGTTTGAAATAGCCAATAATCTGCGTACGCTGGAAAACCAGGCAAAAAAAGCAGAACGTTATTTTCAGATCAAAGCGGAATACAAAGAAATCAGCGTTGAGCTTGCTAAAGCATCGCTGGAAGATTTTAACGACCAATACAAATCCCTTAACGAGCAACACGAACGCGAAGTAGACCGTAAGACGCAATTGGAAGCTACCGTAGCTACCGGCGAAGCGGCTATCGAACACGATAAAATGAACCTGATTGGGCGGGAACAGGAACTCAGCGGATTACAGAAGCAGTTTAATGAACTGATCAATCGTATTCGCCAGATAGAAGGGGATAAAAAACTGGCGTCGCAAAGACTCGATCATCTGAAAGAACGGGAAAAAAGCCTCAACGAATTTTTGGCCGGGGCGGGCACACAGTTAGCGCAACTCGAAGAGTCGATTTCGTTTGCCGACCAGCAGATTGGTGATGAAAATAATGCATTGGCAGAACTGAACGATCAGTTGCAGACATTGCGGGATATGGCAGATGAAAAGCGCGAAGCGTTTGATGCAAAAAAAATAGCATTGGAGCAGCTTCGTTCGGAATACCAGCAATATCAGCGCACGCAATTTGATGCAGAAAAAAAAGTAGCGGTAGCTGATACTTCTGTTTTGAATCTGCAACGCAGTATGCAACAAATACAGGATGAAAAGGCGCAACGCAATACGCAGATTGCAACACTGCATACCGAGCGCACCGATTCTGAAGAAGAGCTGCAACTGAAGCAGGACGAACTGCAAGACCTGGTAACGCGCCAGGAAGAAATAAAAGCCAAAATCCTGCGTAACCAGCAGCAACTGGAGAACCTGCGGGCACAATTAGTAGAAGAAAACCGCAAACTGGATGCCCGTCGTAATGAGCATGACCTGTTGAAATCGCTGGTGGAAAGCCTGGAAGGGTACCCCGACAGTATTAAATTTCTGAAAAACAACGAGGACTGGAAAGCCAATGCACAGCTGCTTTCGGATGTTTTTGTGGTGCAGCATGAATATCGTACGGCATTGGAAAACGTGCTGGACACTTATCTCAACTATTATATCGTAGACAATGTGCAGGAAGCCATCCGTGCCGTGCACTTGCTCGATGAACATAAAAAAGGAAAGGCCAATTTTTTTGTACTGAGCCATTTTAACGAATACAAACCACATCAATATGCGGCCCCCGATTTTACGGTTGCCGCGCTGAGCGTGGTTTCGGTTGATGAAAAATACCAGGCGCTGGCACAATATCTGCTGGGTAATGTGTATATCACCGAAGACGACCCTGCTTTTCTTCCCTTGGAAAATGGCAATATAATTGTTGCGCGTTCCGGTAAAATGGTACGTGGTAAATACACACTGGGCGGCGGTTCTATCGGGTTGTTTGAAGGTAACAAAATAGGTCGTGCAAAGAATCTGGAGCGTCTTGCAGCAGATATCCACCAACTGACGCAAACGACCACGCAATTAAAAAATCTGATAGAAGAAACGCAAGCAAGGATCACCGGTTTTAATGAATCGCTGAACGATCATGGCATAGAACAAATCAGGCAAGAGATCAACCGGCTGCAAAACCATGTGGTGAATCTCGGTCATCGTGTAGAGAACTTCGAGCATCTGAATCAGGCCGGCGATAAACGTTTACAGGATTTGCAGGAACAGTTGGACCTGACGCATGAAGATATCAGCGATGTGCGCCAGGAGCTGGACGAGATCACGGATCAGCTGCAATCATTGAAGCAACGCGAAACCGATGCGCAGCAAGAATTCCATGCGGCTGAGCAGGAATTTAATATGGCAACACAACAGTACAATCAACAAAACATTCAGTACACGCGTCAGCAAAGTAAAATCGAAAATCTAAAACAAGAACTGGGCTTCCGGCATAATCAACTGGCTGATCTGAAAAGACAGATCGTGCATAACCAGGAACAATTGCAACAAACAACCGTACAGCTTGCCGAAACCGAAGGTAAATTGCATGGTGGCGATACGGAGCTATACGATTTACTGACAAAAAAAGAAAAAGACGAAGCGGAGCTGAATGAAAAAGATCGACTATTTTATGAGTTCCGAAATTCGGTAACTGCCGCCGAAGGGCAACTTAATCAAAAACGCCGGGAGAAAGAACAGGTTGAAGTGATCCTGAACAGTATCAAAGACAAGCTCAATGATATGAAGCTAAGGCTCACGGGTATGAAAGAACGGCTCAGTGTGGAGTTTAAAGTAAACCTCGATGATATTCTTGACGACCCGCGCATTACGCAAATGACGGTTGAAGAATTGATTACTGAAGCGGAGCGTATCAAAAAAAGGTTGGAGAACATGGGAGAAGTCAACCCAACGGCGATTGAAGCGTATACGGAAATGAAAGCGCGGCACGACTTTATTGTGGAACAGAAGGATGATCTCGTCAGCGCCAAAGAATCATTGCTCGCAACCATCGAGGAGGTGGAAAATACCGCCAATCAAAAATTCCGTGAGACCTTTGACGCCGTGCGCGAAAATTTTATACAGGTATTTAAAGCTTTATTTACGGAAGAAGATACCTGCGATCTTCGCCTCACTGACCCGGATAATATTGCGGATAGCGGGATTGAGATTTACGCACAACCAAAAGGAAAACGTCCGAGTACATTGACGCAACTTTCCGGCGGTGAAAAAACATTGACCTCAACCGCTTTTCTGTTTGCCATCTATCTCATCAAACCGGCGCCATTTTGTATTCTCGACGAGGTAGACGCACCGCTCGATGACGCCAATGTGGGTAAATTCACGCAAATGATCCGCAAGTTTTCCGATAATTCGCAATTCATTATCGTAACGCATAATAAGCAGACTATGGCCGCTGTAGACGTGATTTACGGTGTAACGATGCAAGAAGCCGGTGTAAGCAAGCTGGTGCCTGTGGATTTTCGCAGTCTCAACTAAAATCAATGTTTTGATATAGAATAAATAGAAGTGGAAATACGCTGTAAAGTTTTTTAACACTCGCGTAGCGTGCTGCGGGTATCTGATTTGTTCTTTGTGCGCCGAAGAATAACGTTGGCAGAAGGAAACGCTGACGGCTCATTTTTTTTACGGAAACAGATAGACGTTTTAACCTTAGAAATTCCCGGTTGGATAACTCATAACTGTTAGCTCATAACTTAAAACTTATGCCATGTCGCTATTCAAAAAAATAAAGCAAGCTTATCATCTCTATAAAGAAATAGATATGGATGCACTCGGCAAACTGTCGGAAAAAATAGATCTGCCGGAAGTGATGAAAGCATTTGGGAAAATGGATGAGAAACAGTTGCATGGCCTGATGAAGATGATTGGCCACAATGACAGGCATAAAGAATTACCATCGATTGACGCCGATTTTTATAAGGTTTCGGAATTACTGACGGATGAGGAACGCGCATTACAACTGAAGGTGCGCGCGTTTATGGAAACCGAAGTAAAACCAATTATCAATGAATACTGGTTGCGCGCCGAATTTCCACATGAGCTTATCCCCAAGCTTGCCTCGTTGAATATCTGCGGTGTTACCTATAAAGGATATGGTTGTCCGGGTTTGTCGAATGTGATGGAAGGTGCGCTGGCGATGGAGATGGCCCGTATTGATGCGTCGATCGCTACTTTTTTCGGCGTGCAAAGCGGGCTGGCCATGGGGTCCATTTATTTACTCGGGTCAGAAGCGCAGAAACAGGAATGGTTGCCGACGATGCAGCAGATGCAGTTGATTGGTGCTTTTGGTCTCACCGAACCGGAAGTAGGTTCTGCGGTTGCCGGTGGCTTGACGACAACGGCTAAAAGAACCGGAGATACCTGGACGCTCAACGGACAAAAGAAATGGATCGGCAATTCGACATTTGCCGATGTAATCGTAATCTGGGCCCGTGATCTGGATGATGATAATGTGAAAGGGTTTTTAGTGCGCAGAGGAACACCCGGTTTAACGGTACAGAAAATGGAAGATAAAATGGCTTTGCGTGTAGTACAGAACGGACTCATCACCATGAAGGACTGTTTGGTACCGGAGCATGATCGTTTGCAACAAGCCAACAGTTTTAAGGATACAGCCAAAGTATTGCGCATGACGCGTGCCGGCGTAGCCTGGGAAGCGGTCGGTTGTGCACGCGGTGCGTACGAAAGCGCATTGGCTTATACACGTGAACGAAAACAATTCGGCAAACCGATTGCTTCGTTTCAGCTAATTCAGAACCATTTAGTAGAAATGTTGTCAAATCTTACGGCGATGCAGACAATGGTATTCCGGCTGTCGCAGTTGCAGGACGAAGGAAAACTAACGGATGAACATGCGTCACTGGCTAAAGTTTTTTGCACGCTTCGTACCCGGGATATAGTAAGCCGTGCACGGGAAGTAATGGGCGGCAACGGCATTTTGCTGCAGTACGATGTAGCACGTTTTGTGGCCGACGCAGAAGCTATTTATTCTTATGAAGGCACCAAGGAAATTAATTCATTGATTGTAGGCAGGGCAATTACAGGTTTTAGTGCGTTCGTTTAAAAAAGTCAGAAGTCAGAAGTCAAAAGCAAAAAAACAGATGGTGAGTCGGCAGTGGTAAATACTCGCGTTTTTCATGTCGACAAGGAGACATCCCGCGTATTGTGGGCTTCGACTTCGCTCAGCCTGACAATGGAGTGTATGAGTAGTACTCGCGAAAGGCCATTGTCGCATTGTCAAATTATCAAATTGCCGAATTATCGAAAGCGTCCGTAAACAAGCATCAGCACACAAAGCACCAGTACTACAAGTATCAGTACATAGGGCTTTATTTTTTCCCATTCGGCCTGCTTTTGTTGCTCGGCAGTCATCTTTTTTATTTCTTCGAGCAGCACATTATCCGTTGCCGCGAGTGTATTCAGCCGGCTAATGATCTCCGCGATATAATTATAGCGTAATGGTTTCATGCTTTTCAACAATTCCCGCACGATATTTTGATTCAGTGTTTGATTGTTGGCGCGTTCCAGGATGGCCATGTCGTCGTCGGAAAGAATGAGCAGCATATAATCGCGCAATGCGGCATGGCTCATGCGGTAAATATCTACCGTAGCCATATGTTTGCTGAGGCCGATGCATTGCTGGTAAATCCATTCGGGTGTTACCGTAGTGGGCTGCCTGGTCATCGAATAGCCGGCCAGCCAGCGTTCCTCATCATAAGCCGCTCTGCGGTGGGCATTCGACAATACATGATACGCTTCCTGTATTTCCCTGAAGAAACCGGCAGCATATTGATGGTTGGTATTTTTATCGGGATGATATTGATGCGCCAGCGCACGGTAAGCTTTTTTTATTTCCTGCAGACTGGCATTGGGAGGAACGGCCAGTGTTTTATAATGGTCTTTGAATGGCATCACTTGCAGGTATAGAGCGTGAAATTACGGCATTTAAATGATGCATGTTTATACTTGTAGATGTTCATCAATTTATAAGAAAATTTTTTTTAGGTATGAAAATGGAAATTTGCCCGTATTTACATACTTTTATTCCCAATAATGGCCAATAGGGCCATTTTCCCCTCAATACAACAGAAACACAGAAAGAGAGCACTGTATTTCACGAGAGCAACTGCACAGTTAAAAAAAATTATTGAAACCAGCGAAGCAAAGTACCGTCCCGGAACATCGGAAAGGGTATGTAATGTTTTGTCTGTTATCTATATAAAGATCTTTGCTTTGAATGATTACTCCCAAGAGATAGTAATCTACCTCCCCACGAATGCCTCCTGGCATTTTTCCACAATCATCTAAAAGCAAACTCCCCCCAGCGATCGGTTCTCCGGTCGCTTTTTTTATGCGCAAAACATATAAACATTAAAATGTACCTTCGCGGGCTAGAAATACAGCTTTGGGACATAATCCGAAATACACGACTGACTTGGCTTTTCTCGCAAAAATGGCGGTTGAAAAAGAAGAAGAAAATGACCATTTTCTACGCTTTCTCAAACATGAAGACGGCGTTAAAGTCGACGATGCCGCACACCGGATTTATGAAGCCGTTAATGCGGGCATTGACTGTACGCTTTGCGGCAATTGCTGTAAAACACTGGTTGTAAATATTACCAACGATGAGGTCAGGGAACTGTCGGCATTCCTGGAACAACCCGAGCCTGAGGTTCGCGAAAAATATATCGAGGAAAGCCTTGCCGGCAACTGTTTTATCAATTCTATTCCCTGCCATTTTTTAGAGGACACCAAATGCAGTATTTATACTCATCGTTTCACCGAATGTCGCGATTTTCCGCATTTGCATAAACCAGGATTCAGTGAGCGTTTTCTTGGGACATTACTGCATTATGGTAGCTGCCCCATTATTTATAACGTGGTAGAAGAAGTAAAAAAAGAACTCAAGTTTATCATTGAATAAACTTTAAAAATTTGGGTGGTTGAGCTGAGCATCTTTTTACTGAAACCGCCCACAATAAGAATCAGCAAAGCGATTCCGATCCCAATCGGAAATTCCGGCCTCATAAGTTTAGCGTTCCGCTCATCAATTCAACCTTGGAAACTGGCATGAATATTGATGTAGACCGTTAAAATTGATTTATGAAAATGAGGATTATTTCCGGACTTGCGATAGGTTCCGCTTTATTGTTCACAGTAAGTATGTCTTCCTGCAAAAAAGAAAATTCGATTACAACACCATCGGATATTCTGGCATCGACAAAATGGAAAACAACAATTGTAAAAGACAGCGTGAATAATGATGTAACCGCTTCTAATCAGGCGTATGTGGGCTATGCAATTTATGGTAAAGACGGCTCATTTACTATTACCGATCTTTCCGGCGCACTCAGAAGTAGCGGTACCTGGGCAATTACGGCTGATGGAGCTAAAAGAATCCTTGTTACTTCAGCGTTCACACGCATTGTAGATATCGTAACACTAAACAATGCACTATTTACTTATAAAATAGTGAATCCTTCAGGACGCACTGTTACCGTTGAGCATGTTCCGTCTAAATAGGCATAATAGTCCAAACAAACGGTCCTGATAGTTGGCCGTAAAGTTTTTGGGAATTGGTTGAAATACCCGACAGATTGTATACGCAATTGTCGGGTATTTTATTAGGTTCCTGGTTAGATTTAACGAGGGATAGAAAACGCTAACCGGACATTGGGTTTTATTCAGGAAACGCAGAGACTGCATGGCATTTCTCTTAACTAATTTCCAGTCATGATTGAATCGATCACTTTCTCCACAGACTCGAGTTTCTGGAAACCCTGTGCCACCAAATAATATTGATCGGCATAATGTAGTACCGTACAAGGGAATCCCTCGATGCCGGCTGCTTTCACCCATTGAAAATCTTGCTGCGTGCCGTATTTAGCGTCTTCCGTATTCATTGATGCTATAAAATCATCGGCATTTAATCCGAATGCTGTAGCCAGTTCGCGATAGGTATTTTCGTCATTAAAACTTTTGCCTGCTACAAAATGTTTCAGCTGTAGCGCATGTGCAAAGTCTACCATTTTTTCGGGCTGCATTTGTCCAAATGTATAGATAGCACGGCAAGGTGGTTCCGAATCATTGATGTCAGAGCCATCACGGAGGAAATCGAGATAAGGCTCGCCAAACTGAGCTCCGGAAAAATCTTCCACGCGCTTATAAGCACCCAGAATATAGTTAGCCATATTGGAAACCGGGGCCACGCGTTCGCCGGTGATCATGCCACCTACAATAATGCGAAAGTCAAAATCGGCAGCGTCTTTTTTCTCCAGTTCCTGCATTACATTGCTGAATCCGTAACACCAGCCGCAAAGCGGGTCCATCACATATAAAATGGTTCCTTTTTTCATCCTGCAAATGTAACTGTAAAAGAAAATATTTCAGATAAAATGCGGTTATTGCCTTATCGACCTGTTTGTGACCAAAGATTCTTTGACATAAAACATAATGACGCCCAGCACAATGATGCCGAGGGCCAGTATGATAAAGATCGTTTGGCTCATGGTGAGAATATACAGCCAGATAATGATGGAAATAATGGCGGGTACTGGAAACAACGGCATTTTAAAGGGGCGTTCATCATGAGGCTTCGTGTAATGCCAGCGAATGACACCGATGGCCTGAGATACAAACTGGATAAGAATGCGCATGGTTACGATCGCAGAAATGACTTCGCCCAGACGGAATAGTAAACTGAAAATAAAGGCTAATCCGCCAAGCGCGAGCAAGGAAATATGGGGAAATTTTAACCGCGGATGTACCTTGCCGAATACCGGAAAGAAATCACCTTTTAAAGCCGCAGCATAAGGCACACGTGAATAACCGAGAATAACGGCAAATAAAGAAGCCAATGCAATACAGAGAATAAAAACGGTTGCAATTTGCGCTACGGTGTGGTTATACACCGTTTCAAAAAACAAGCTGATCACGAAGTCGGAATGCGCCAGTTGCTGCCAGGGAACAACGCCGAGAATAACGGTTTGCATGCCGAGGTATAAAATGGCAATACCGGTGATCGATAAAAATATAGCACGTGGAATATTTTTGGATGGGTCTTTGATCTCTCCGCCGAGATGGCAAACATTATAATAGCCGAGGTAGGAATAGACCGCTTTCAGCGAAGCCTGCCCCAGGGCGGCAAAGAAAAGCTTGGAACAATCAAATGACCAGTAACTCTTATCAAACACCAGGCTGGAATTGAATTTGGGAACGCCGGAGAAAATTACCCAAAGCATGGTGCCGATAGTAATGGCTGAAAGTACGACCGATATTTTACCGATGCTTTTTATGTCGCGGTAGAGCAGTGCAACGAGCAGGATCACCAGTGCGCCGCTGACCATTTTTTTCTGCATCGGGTCAAGCGGAATGAGGTATGAAAAGTATTGCGCAAATCCGATGGCGCCGCTGGCCACTACTAGTGGGGCTTGTATACTGGTTTGCCAGACAAACAGAAAAGCCATTAATTTCCCCGCATTGCCGCCAAACAGTTTTTGCAGGAACACGTAACTGCCACCTGCTTCAGGCCATTTTGCCCCCATCTCAGCCCATACCATGCCATCCATATAAGCGAGAAATGCGCCGATCAGCCAGGCGATCAGGCTTGCAGGGCCGGCCATCAGGCTCACCATTCCCGAGATAATGATAAATGGACCGATGCCCACCATATCGATCATGTTGATAGCGGTTGCTTGCGGCAGCGACAGGCCTCGTTGTAGTTGGTGCTCGTTTTGCATCAGATTAAAAAAGTCTGTCCAAAGGTCAACAGTCGCAGGCTAAAATGCAAATAGCGAAAGACAATAGGTCGATGCGGGGATGGTGAATGGTGAATAGGGTCTCTGGCGGCTGCTAATAGGCAACAGTCAGACGACTCGAAGTCGTCCGACTGTCTTCATCCGAAATCAGGCATCGCCAATTTTTGGAGGCATCAGTTTATACACTACCGGTGTCACAATACGCGATAAGAGGGTAGAAGAGATCAGCCCGCCGATCAGTACGATGGCTAATGGCGCAATCAGCGGATTGGTAGAGATCGCAATAGGAATCAACCCGCCAATAGCGGTAAGTGAAGTCAGTACAATCGGCAGGAATCTTACCTCGCCCGCCTCGCGGATCGCCTCTTCCAATGATTTGCCTTGCTTGCGTAACTGGTTGGTAAAATCTACCAGCAGGATGGTATTCTTTACTTCGATACCAGCCAATGCAATTAACCCGATGATGGCAACAAACGAAAGCGAATTGCCCGTGATCCATAATGCGACCGCTGCTCCCACAATACCGAGTGGTATTACGGAAAGAACAATCAGGGTGCTTTTAAACGTTTTAAATTCCAGCACAAGTACCGCCACAAATAAAAACAGTGTTACGATAATGATGCTCATAAATCCGCCAAAAGAGTCTTTGCGTGATTCCACTTCACCGCCCATTTCATAGGTATAGCCATTGGGCAGCGATTTTGCATCCATTTGCCTGATTACATCGTTGATGACACGATCGGGCAGGAAGCCTTTCTGTACATAGGCTTTCACAGAAACGACTCTTTTCTTTTCCTGGTGGTTAATGTTGAATGGAGAAGTTTCCATTTTCAGTTCGGCGATCTGGCTCAATGGCACAGCGATGCCTTGCGCATTATTTACAAACAAGTTGTTGAATACATCCAGCGTCGGTTTGCCGTCTTTATTTTTCGTAAGCAGAATGTTGTAATCATTGTCGTTGAGGTCGGTGTATTTACCCATATTTAAGCCGGCAACTGCCATACGCACAGTACGGTCGATATATACGGTTGGGATACCGAGCAACTGTGCTTTGGCTTTGTTGATAGAGACGCGTATGTCGGATTTGAGTGTACTCACGGGGTTGGAGACATAAATGGTTCCGGGTGTTTTTACGAGCATTTGCTCTACGTTTCCAGCAAGTCGCCGCAGAGTGTCGAGGTTATCGCCGAAAAGGCGTACTTCTACCGGAGCAGCTACCGGCGGGCCTTGTTCAAAATTTTTCACTTCTATTTTTGCACCGGGATAAGGCGTCCATTTGCTGCGCAATTGCTCAATTAAAGCCAGTTTTTTGTCGGTAGCGGTATGTGGGTCCAATTGAACAAAAATCTGTGCGAAATCTGTGCGTTCGCTCTGCTGAATTTCATTGTAGTAAATACGTGGATTGCCTTTGCCTACATTGGTGGCGTAGTATTGTATGCCCGGAATCTGTTTCAGTTCTTTTTCGATGCTGTCGGCGATCTCGTTAGTGTACGCCAGGTTAGACTGTGGCGGAGTCGTAATGTTGATCATAAACTGAGGTTTCTCTGAGGCTGGAAAAAGTCCGAAGCCGATAACCTGAAACAACATGATAGCACCCACAAATACGGCTGCGGCAACAGCGATTGTAATCACCGGTTTGTTGAGGGCTTTATCCAGGAAACGAGCATAACTACCGTGGATCATCTTTTTAAGACCGCGCATAAAGATATTTCCATCGGGATGACCGACATGCTTTTTTAACAAACGACTGGAGAGAAACGGAATAATGGTGAGCGAAACCAGCATTGACGCCAACACACAGAAGATAACTGCCAGTGGTAGACCACGGATAAAATCACCGGCGCCTTCCGGCATAAAAACGATTGGCATAAACGCAATGATCAGCGTGGCCGTGCAACCGACTACTGCCATGCCGATTTGTTTGGTTGCCTTCAGCGTAGCTTCCATTCGGGAATGGCCTTCTAACATCCAACGTTCAATATTTTCCACAACCACAATGCTATCGTCTACCAGGAGTCCGAGCGCTACCACCAGTCCCACAATGCTGAGCTGGTTCAGATTATAACCAAATACCTGCAAGAGTACAATACCAATGGCCAGCGAAAGCGGTATGGAGATCATTACGATGATGGCCGGGCGTGAGCCTAATGGCAATAAAGTAACCGCAACCAGGAGAATAGCGATCAGGAAATCTTTACCAAGTCCGCTCAGACGATGATTCACATTGTCGGCCTGGTCGAAGTTTTGCACCAGGTCAATGTTTGGCGGTAATGTTTTCTTAAATGCGGCAATGACGGGTTGATAAGCTTTCTGGGTATTACTGATATTTTCGCCCTCTTTTTGTGCCGCCACCACAAAGATGCACCGGTGACCGTTTAACCTCGTCAGGTAGCTGGCATCTTCATAACCGTAATATACCCCGGCAATATCTTTGAGGTACACATTGTTGCCATTCGCAGCATTGACTACGGTGTTTTTAATTTCGTCGAGCGACTGATAATTGCCACTGGTTTTAATGTTGAAGGTTTTATTTCCTGCATCAATGCTGCCACCTGGAATATTGGCAATCTCACTCTGCAAGCTGTTGATAACGGTATTCAAAGGCAAATGCATCTGCGCCATTTTTTCGATATCGAGTTCAATACGCACCTGTCGGTCCGGTAGTCCGTGAATCTTCACATCTTTCAGCGCAGGCAGTTTCTCCAGTTCATCCTGTAGCTTTTCGGCATAATACTGGAGCCGGTCGCGGGAGGTGTTTTCGGAGATCAGTGCAAGCTGCATGATATTTACATCTGAAGGCTGTTGTTTTTGAACATCGATGCTAAGAATATCTGCGGGCAGCTCAGTCCGTTTGCTGTTTACCACGCGCACAATTTCCTGGTATTTGGAATCTACGTTGCTGTTGTACCGGTAGTCGACGCGCATCACTGCAAAGCCATCGCCGATATTGGTTCGTACACGTTTGATGTTTTCCAGTCCATAGATTTCTTTTTCCAGCGGATCTACCACCAGTTCTTCCATGTCTTTCGGACTGGTGCCGGGATATACAACCACAACCGAATAAGATGGCGCGTGCATTTCGGGGTCTTCGGAACGAGGCATATTCAAAATAGTCGTTAGTCCCAGTGCAATAATCATGATGAAGATCACCAGCGTGAACTGATAATTTTTTACGGCATAATCTGATATTTTCATCGTGTTGTTTTTTATTGGGTAATACGAATGGCACTGTTGTCGGATAAATAAGCGCTTCCGGAAATAATCAATGCAGTGGCCGATTGCAGGCCATCGCTGATGATGACATTGTTTTTTTCCATGCCTGCGATACGAACCGGTTGTTTATGCGCGGTTTTATTATCGTTGGTAATAAATACATATCCTGTACTGCCGTCCGCATCGAGCAAGGCATCGTATGGAATAGTCCAGTTGCCCCGATTGCCGGTAAACGTCTGATGAATTCGAATTGCAGTTTTGCCAAACATTCCCGAAGCGATATGTGCTGGTTTGGTTCCGGTGATTTTAATATCTACCATAAAGGCGCCACTCGCAGCGTCCGAGCCTTCCGCCTTGCGAAACACAATACCGTTAAAAGATTGTCCGGGAGCAGCGGCGGTTTCAATAGTGGCCTGGTCGTTGATCTGTACCGCAGCCCATTCCTTATCACTGAGTCCTACACGCAATAACCAGTTATCTGATTGTGCGCCGTTTGTTTGAAATACAGGAGTGCCGGATGATACAACTTGTCCTTCGTTAGCCAGTTTTTTCAGTACATACCCATCTTTCGCTGCGTGGATTTCAGAATAACTTTGATTGAATTGTGCAGCTTTTAATTGTTGCATCGAAAGATCTAATCCTGTTTTCGCATTTTGTAGTTGTTCTAACGTTGCTACACTGTCATTGTGCAGATTTACCACCCGCTGATAATCGCGTGCCGCTTTTTCGTAAGCCAGTCTGGCTTGTTGTACCTGCGCATTGATCTCCGTCAGATTTAGTGTGGCAAGGAGCTGACCTTTGTGAATTGCATCCCCTTCCTTTACCCATATTTTATTGATCACACCACCGGTTTTAAAAGAAAGCATTACTTCATCGTCGGTGGTGAACTGGCCGGAGGCATGAATTTGCTGCTGTTGTGTGCCAGCTTGCAATTGCAGCACTTTTACTGGAATAACGTCCGGATTTTTTTCTTCATTGGTCTTGCCTTTCACCGTGCAAGAAGCAATGCCTGCAGAGATGCCGATTAACAGCAGCAGACTATGTATTTGTTTCATCTGAGAAGAGATTTTTTATTGTTAGTTATTTTGAAGTGGATAAGATGCAATCGTTCTTTCTATGCCGGCCTGAGCAATCTGCACATTGGCGAAAGCCACGGCCCGCTGCAGTTGCGCATTGGTCAGCTGATTTTGCGCGTCGATCAGTTCCAGGTAAAGCAGCTGCCCGGCTTTGTACATTTTTAACTGATCGGTATAATATTTTTGTGCGAGTTGCAGTTGTGTTTGTGCTGCCTGGAAATTAGCTGTGGCGGTGTTGAAATTGTTGATCACTTGTTCCAGCTGCAGTTTCAGTGCTTGTTCTGTTTCCGAATATTGTGCTTTCACCGCTTTTACATCTTGCTGCGCCTGTTGCGTTTTATAATGATTTCGGCCGGCAGCAAACAAATCCCATTGCAGGTTCACGCCCCACATATAGTAGCGTGTTTTGTTGTCGTACTTCCAGTCAAATCCTTGCGAACCCAAGTCCAGAAAGGTATTTAGCTTGGGGATGATATAAGATTGCTGGATTTTTTTATTGAGTTGATAGACCGCCGCGGTTTTATTCAGTTGTGTTAGTTCTTCGCGCGAAGAAATATCTCCTGATGAGTTTTCTATGATTTTATCGCCTGCTGAAAACGCGCTACTGTCCAGATTTATTTCTGTTGTCAATGAACGATTGAGCAGAAAATTGAAATATGCCTGGGCATTTTTCTGTGCATTCTCCGCCTGGTTGATCGATGCGTCAATCTTCTGCTTTTCTGTTTCTGCACGGGTGAGCGCTGTACTGTTGCGCACACCGTTGCGCAGCATACTTTCATTGACACGGATGTTTTCATTTACGAGTTGCAGTGCATTATTGTAAATGTCAACAGCTTTCACCGCCTGGTAATATTGGAAATAGGCTGTCTTAATATTTTTTACCAGCTCGCGTTTGTAGACATTGACGGCAGCCTGTTGCTGGCCGATCATTTCCTTTTTCATCTGTTGGTTGTACCAGAGTTCTGCATTGATCAGCGGAAGGGTGGTGCGGAATTTGGCGTCGTAAAAGTTATCGGGATTTAAAAGGAACGATGCGTTTTGAACTTTCGGAAAATTTTCGCCGCCGGTAAGTTGATTGAGACTGTTATAAACAGGGTTGAGTAAGTCTCCGATCGGGAAATCGATACTACGGCCACCGCCGGTTTTGGTGTAGGAGCCAAGGAAACTAACATTTGGCAGAAACATTGATTGTGCTTCTTTCAGTGCGTAAAGTGATTTCTCCAGTTGAAATTCTTGCTGATGTAAACCCTGATTATTCTGGAACGCTTCGTCGATATACTGATCCAGCAAGGTTTTTTGGGCCGCTACAGTAAGAGAAACCAAGCTGACAGTGGTTCCTAAAATGAACTTGGTTACTTTGTTGATTATTGTTGACATACTGAACAATGTTTAGTGAACAGGCAAAAAAATATATGATTATCCGGGCGATGGGTTACATCGCTTTAATTAAGAAAATAGCTAAATGACTAAGATTAGTTTTTGATCAGTTCCAGGAATTCATGCGTCGCACTGCGAATCATCTCAGCTTTTTGTGCTTCGGTCAGTTCAAAGATTTTATAACGACAACGGATGTCCAGTGAAATCAGCCCATGACCCATAGCCCAGATGGAAAGCGAAGCCTGCATAGGATCTTTGTAGCGGATCAGTCCTTGTTCGATGCATTCCGATACGCACTGAAAGAGTACGCCAAAAGCATCATCGCCGTTTGTCCAGGTATGTTTTTCTTCCACCACATTCATTGGTGAGCGAATGATAAACATCAGATCATAAAGCGCGGGTTCTTTGATTCCAAATTCAATATAGTTTTCCATGATATGCCGTAATCGTTTGATAGGATCCGTGCTGGCCGGCTGTTTCCGGAATTCTTCGGCCATACGGTCAAATGCTTCGTGCTGCACATCATATAGCAGTTCATCCTTGTCTTTGTAATAGAGGTAAATGGTTGCCGGGCTGTATTCGATCTTGTCGGCAATTTTGCGAATGGAGGTTTTCTCGTATCCTTCTTCTGTAAACATAGTAATGGCAGCAGCAATGATGTTGTTGCGCATTTCCTGTTTTTCCCGCTCTTTTCGTTCCGAGATGCCCATATAAAATATTTACAGTGCAAACATACTAAACACTGTTCAGTAAATCCAAATTTATTTTTGAGATTCCTTTTAATTTAATGCATAAAAAACCTGGCTGACTGTCTCCGACAATTCAACCAGGTATTACATAATAGTCATTTCACGAAGTAAATAGCGGTTTTTGTCTGTTCGCTAATGTGTTGCTTTTAAGGCTGCTATTTCTTTTTTCATTTCTGTTATTACAGCTCTCAAATCTTCGATAGTGCTTTGCTGTTCCCGAATAGCAGTGGCAAGTATTGGTATTACCTCGATATAATTTACCGATTTATAACCGTTTTTGTCGGTATTTACGACCCATGGAATAATTTGCTCCAGTTCCTGCGCAATAAAACCGGCATGCTGCCTGTTGTCAAAACTTTTTTGTGGGAATTCGCCGGTACGGAACGTATAGTAAGCACCGCGTATCTGGCTGATCAGGCCTGATGCATTGGTGATGGTTGCGATGTTTTGTTTGTAACGAATATCGGAACTGAGTATTACGCCGTTTGCCTTTACATTTCCGTCGGCATTGATATCGCCCGATACATCCAGTTTATACGCGGGAGCGGTTGTGCCGATACCTATATTGCCTGCCGGGGCCGTTTCGTTACCCGTTAAACCTGTACCAAATATTATTCCGCCAAGATTCATCTGATCTTTACTTTCGCCGTATCCGTTTTTTACCAGATTCTGATTGGCACCGAGGATGATATTGTGATCACCTTTCAGGTGGGTACTACCTGCTTTGCTGCCTACGAAAGTATTATTATAAGCAACAACAGCATCATTGGTGGCAATATTGTAGGCTGCTTCTGTGCCCATAAAAACATTCCCCGATCCAATAAATCTCTGACCCGCATGGCTCCCCAATACCAGGTTGTTATGCCCGTTAATGATCATGCCTGCATAATGCCCGGCTACTGTATTACCGATCCCCCCTCCGGGCATATTGTTTAATGTATAAATACCTATAGCGATATTGTTGGAGTCGTTGTTTCTTACATGTTGCAATGAATAAGGGCCGATAGCTATATTGTTGACAGATTTGTTTCCGACTTCTCCCGTCATTGCTTGATAGCCGATTGCCGTATTGAGATCTCCGCCAATGATATTCGTCAGCGACCAAGTACCGACGGCTGTAGATCCGGTTCCTGTTGTATAATTAAACAAAGTGTTCCGACCGATTGCAGTATTACCGTTGGCCGTTTGATTTTTATATAGAGATTGGTAACCTAGAGCGGTATTGTAAGCCAACTGACCGCTACCCATTCCTACTGTAAGCCCATTGATACAGGCATCGCCACCTGCTGTTGTAAATTTTGCGGGAGTTCCTCTAGCGTCTACAACAGCCGAGGAATCCTGCCCAATAGCCGCACGTCCGGAAATATACTGATGGTCGCTATTTTTTGCAGCTGTATTCGAACCCATTTTCTGCCAGTCTTTGGCTATCGACAGGATACTGTCTTTACCCACTATCGCTACCCATTGCGTGCCGTCGTTGAAATAATAGCCGGGTGCAACATTGTAAGGAGCGGTGCCTGCGGTGACTGTGTTGTATACTACCATGCCCGCCAGCGGTGTGTTGCCCGAAAGCCCCCATACATTGGTAGCCGATAATGCTACGCGTGGTAGCAGTAAACCTTTCGCACCAAGGGTGTCGCCTAATTGCAGATAAGCGCTGGCATTGGCAGGGCCTGGTGCACCACCTATTTTCATTTGTGCGAATGATGGAGTAGCCAGGCCGGTCATCAGGAAAGCAAAGAGTGCCAGTTTTTTTGTTCTTGTCATTTTTGTTTTTTATTCTTACCAGAATTCTTATTTGAATTCTGGTAGGACCTGATCAAGAACTATGCCAGATTTATTTTTTGGTTTGAGAATGAACGTTACATTAACTGGTGACGTATAATTATTTATGCTGTCGCCTTCCTTCGTAACAATTTGTACACCTTAATCGCGCTCATCAGCAACACGATAAACAAGATCAAGCCCAGCAATCCCCAGAACCAGCTCATACTTTGTTTTACTACTACGAGCATCACGATGGCGACGAGAAAAATAGTGGCTACTTCATTCCATACGCGTAGCTTTTGAGCGCTATATTTAAAGATGCCTTTAGCTTGTTGCTTATAGAGCGCATGCAGCGAAAAAAAATAAGCGTAGAGACCAATAACGAACAGGAGCTTCACCATTAGCCAGGACGGCGTAACGCCCAGCAGATACCACATCCACGGGCCGAAGATCAATGTCAGCACAGCCGAAGGCCAGGTGATACCAAACCATAACCGTTTAATCATAATGGAAAACTGGTTAGTAAGAATCGTTCTTTCCGGCTCTGCTTTTTCCTGTGCCTCTGCATTGTAAATAAACAGGCGCACGATGTAAAACATCCCGGCAAACCAGGTTACGATAAAGATGATATGGAGTGCTTTGATGTATAAGTACACTAATTCAAAAATTAGAAGTCAGAATTCAAAAATCAATCGACAATGTCTTTGTGCGCCACTTGCTTCGTAGTCCTACGAGCGGATTGCTCATGCACATAAATCGGTGTCAGCAATCAGGCTTTAGCTAACTATGGCTGCTACTGCTTTTACCCAGCTTGGGTGCACGTTCATGCAAGGAATCAGTGTAAACGAAGTTCCGCCTGAATGCAGGAATGATTCTTTTCCTTCAATACCCATCTCCTCCAGTGTTTCCAGGCAATCGCTTACAAAGGCCGGGCAAACTACCAGCAGTTTTTTTACACCTTCGCCGGGCAATTCTTCCAAACGTTTTGCTGTATAAGGCTTCAACCATTCGGCACGGCCGAGGCGTGATTGGAACGATTGTGCATATTTACCTTCCGGAATACCCAGCTTCTCGACCACCAATTTAGTGGTAACAAAACACTGATGACGGTAACACTGCGCGTGTGCAACAGAATCAACCGAACAGCAGTTGTCCGATTTCAAACAATGTTTGCCGGTGACATCACCCAGTTCAATGTGTTTCTCGGGAATGCTGTGGTAGCTAAAAAGAATCTGATCGTAATCGTCCTGTAAGTAAGGTCTGATGCTATCGGCCAGCGCGTCGATATACCAATCTTCATTATAGAACGGTTCAATCGTCGTCAGTTTAAAACGGTAACCTCCTTTTTTATGCGCTTCCTGTGCATACAAAACGGCGGTTTCGTAGCTAGACATCGCATAATGCGGATATAAAGGGAAAAGAATTACTTCTTCCAGGTCGGGGTGTGTCCGGGCCAGTTCTTCAAACGCCTGTTTGGGAGAAGGCGTGCCATAACGCATTGCCACCGCTACAGCATCGTTGGTTTTTTCTTTCAATGCAGACTGCAACTGGTTGGTGAGCACAATCAGCGGAGAGCCGTCTTTGGTCCAGATTGATTTATATGCTTCGGCAGATTGTGCGGCACGAAATGGGGTGATAATTGCTTTCACCAAAAAAAGCCGGAGCAGGTAAGGTGATTCGATCACCCTTTTGTCCATCAGAAACTCATTTAAATATTTTCTGACGTCTTTAACTTCTGTAGAATCCGGCGATCCGAGATTCATGAGCACTACACCGCGTTTTACACTTTGCATACAAATAAAATCTATTTTATTGCTACAGACGTATCTTTTGTAATAGCTGGAACAATGTGCAAAGAAACTAAGATTTACAGGTGTTCGCCTCCAATTGTCATGCTAAATGACAAAACAATGACATGCCAAACCGTGGTATCCTTTGTTTGCACACTACCTTTGCACCTCGAAATGCTACAGCAAGGGATGAACACGATTGATAGAAAGAATATATCGGGCTTTTGGGTTGTCGGCATTAATTATAAGAAGACAGACGCCTCTATCAGAGGGCAATTCGCAGTAAATAACGAGCAATATGAAAGTATTCTTTCTGTCGCTCCCGGCTTTGGATTAAACGAATTCTTTATTCTCTCCACCTGTAACCGTACCGAAATCTATGGATTTGCCGACAATGCAAACCAGATGATGGATCTTATCTGTACCGAGACAGAAGGAGAGAAAGAGTTATTTGAACAACTTGCTTATACAAAAAATGGCATGGATGCGATCTGGCATCTTTTCCAGGTAAGCGCCGGTCTTGATTCGCAAATTCTGGGCGACTATGAAATTGTGGGACAGATCAAAACGGCTGTAAAGTTTGCCAAAGCACGTGGTTTTATCGGAGCGTTTATGGAACGTTTGTTGAATTCAGTGCTACAGTCATCAAAGGCAATTAAGACCCAAACGCAACTCAGCGGCGGAACCGTTTCCGTAGCTTTTGCGGCTGTGCAATATATCAAAGAACATGTGCAACAGGTAAAAGACAAACAAATTCTTTTGCTCGGTACCGGCAAGATAGGCCGCAATACCTGCAAGAACCTGGTCGACTACCTGCATACAAAGCATATTACACTTATTAACCGTACCGAAGAAAAAGCGGAGGAGCTGGCACAAGAGCTAAAGCTCAAACACGCGCCACTTCAAGATCTTTCCATTCATCTCAAAAAAGCGGATATCATTCTCGTGGCCACCAATGCCAATGAGCCCGTTATTTTCAGAGAACACCTGGAAGACAATGGCGATAAACTGATCATCGATCTTTCTATTCCTTATAATGTTGCTACCGATGCACAGGAGCTGATGAATATTAAGCTGGTGAATGTAGATGAATTGTCGCGCATTAAAGATGAGACACTTCAAAAGCGTGAAGCAGAGGTGCCGAAAGCGAATGAAATCATTACCGGGCATATCCAGGAATTTGTAGACTGGTGCAAAACGCGCAAATACGCGCCGGTGCTGAAAGCAGTAAAGCATAAACTGAACGAATTGTGCCAGGATCAAATAATCCCAATGTCGCCGGAGTTTTGTGATTGTAAAACCGAAATTCAGAAAGTGATCAATACGCTCGCCGTTAAAGTGCGCAGCGAAAACAATATCGGCTGCCAATACATTGGCGCCATCAATGAATTTATAGGTACGAGCGCCGGTAATGAATAAGATAATAAAGATTGGTACGAGAGAAAGCCAGCTGGCGGTATGGCAGGCTACGCAAGTGCAGGAGCTGCTTGCAAAGCATGGGTATGCTGCAGAATTGGTGTATATTAAAAGTGAGGGTGATATAGATCTGCAGACACCGCTTTATGAAATAGGCGTGCAGGGAATTTTCACCAAAGCACTCGATATCGCCTTGCTGAAAGGTGACATCGATATTGCTGTTCACTCCATGAAAGACGTGCCGACGCAATTGGCAAAAGGAATCAGGAACGCCGCGGTTTTGCCACGTGCTTCCTGGAAAGATATTTTAGTAGTGAACGGTCAATCGTCGATGGTGCAAGATCAATTATCGGATCCCGATTCCGAAATGACGATTGCAACCAGCAGTACACGTCGACGGGCGCAGTGGCTGAACCGTTATCCCAACCATAAGATCGATAACCTGCGGGGCAATGTAAATACCCGTCTGCGTAAAGTTGCCGAAAGCCATTGGCAGGGAGCAATTTTTGCTGCAGCAGGATTGGAACGCATTCACCTGCGTCCCGAAAACGCCATCGATCTCGATTGGATGTTGCCCGCGCCGGCTCAAGGCGCCATCATGGCTGTTTGCCGTGAAGAAGATACGTTCAGTTATGCAGCTTGTCAATTGTTTCATGATTTTGACACTGCTTTGTGTACTCATATAGAACGCGATTTTCTTCGTGGTCTGATGGGTGGCTGCACAACGCCGATTGCTGCATTGGCTACTGTTCAAAACGGAGCCATCCTTTTTTCCGGTAACCTGCTCAATCTGGATGGCAGCAAAAAGGTAAGCATCGAAAAACAGATCGCACCGGAAAAAGCCATTACGGCTGGAGCTGACCTGGCGCGCGAACTTATCGAAAACGGCGGTAAAGAAATTCTGGAGGAGATAAAAAATGCCTGATCCTGAGCTAAGCATATTAAGTACTCGTCTGTTGGCGCAAACGTCGATAGATAAAGCGCTGGCTCATGGTATTCGTGTAGACACAGTTCCATTCATCGATATTTCTTTCACCAAAGCCGAAATTTTACAAGCACAAATTTTACCACTTTTAACGCAGTCGGCGACGGTCGTTTTTACCAGCAGCAATGCCGTAAAATCAGTCAGCCGTTTTTTGAATGATACGCTGCCGGACTGGAATATTTATTGCCTGAGCACTGCTACAAAAGATGCTGTGGTGGAGGTATTCGGGCAGCAGTCAATTATAGGCGCCGCTCACGATGGTACAGCGTTGGCACAATTAATCGTTGCCGATGCTCCTGTAAATAAGATTGTTTTCTTCTGTGGTAATCTGCGGAGAAACATCATTCCAGACGCATTAAAACAACAAGGCAAAGCCGTACAAGAAGTAATTGCCTACGAAACCGTGGCTACGCCGCAAAATATTCATCAAACCTATAACGGTATCATGTTTTTTAGCCCCAGTGCGGTGGATAGTTTCTTTTCGGTAAATATTATTCCGGAAGCAACCATTTGCTATGCCATAGGCAAAACAACCGCCGACAGTTTAAAAAAACGAGTGCCGCAAAATCCGCTACAGACATGCGTTACGCCATCCGTTGACGCCATTACAGACTTGATAATAAATACGCTACATGCATAACTTGAAGAACGATCTTTTGTTGAAAGCCCTGAAGGGAGAGGCCGTAGAAAGACCACCGGTGTGGATGATGCGTCAGGCAGGAAGATATTTGCCTGACTACATGAAACTCCGCGCCAAGTATGATTTTTTTACCCGTGTAGAAACTCCGGAGCTGGCCTGTGAAATTACTTTGCAGCCAATTGATCAGATCGGTGTGGATGCCGCGATTATATTTTCGGATATACTGGTAATACCTCAGGCAATGGGCCTTGAAGTATTGCTCGAAGAGAACAAAGGTCCGCTGTTGCCCAAAACAGTGCAAACCCAGGCCGATATTGATGCGCTGATCACTACGGATGTGGCAGAACGCCTCCATTACGTAATGAAAGCTTTGACGCTTACCAAAGCAGAATTGAATGGCCGCGTGCCATTGATAGGTTTTGCAGGCGCCCCTTGGACGATTCTCTGCTACATGGTGGAAGGCAAGGGTAGTAAGTCATTCGACAAAGCGAAACAGTTTTGTTTCACGCAGCCGGAACTGGCGCATTCCCTGTTGCAAAAAATTACAGACGTCACCATTCAATATCTGAATGCACAAATAAACGCTGGCGCCGATCTGGTACAGGTATTTGACAGCTGGAGCGGTATGCTGAGCCCGGCTGATTTCAGAACCTGGGCATTGCCGTATTTGCAACAGATTGTAGATGGTGTAAAAGGTGCGCCGGTAATTTTGTTCCCGAAAGGAAGTTGGTACGCACTGCCAGATCTGGCGCGTACAGGTGCCGCCGGTATTGGGATCGATTGGTGCATTGAGCCAGCGCTCGCCCGCCAGATGACGAACAACAACATCACACTGCAAGGTAATTTTGATCCGGCAAGACTGCTGGCGCCGATCCCCGAAATTCAACGCTCGGTGAAAGAAATGATCATGGCTTTCGGTCCACAACGGTATATCGCTAATTTGGGTCATGGCATTACGCCAAATGTTCCGGTAGATCATGCAAAAGCGTTTGTGGATGCAGTGAAGGGATTTAGGTTATAGGTAAATGGTCAGTTGTGCACCTGGCAGTTGTCGATTGAAGAACAAAACAACAATCAGGCACAAAACTGATTTAAGTCATAAAATACGGAAACACGCCGCAGGAGCTTTGCCGGAAAGTTTACGAACATGGAAAAAGTAAAGAACAGCAAAACAGATCAAGAGATAAAAGCAGCATGGATCGGATTTATTCACGATCTGCAAAACCGTATCTGTGCAGCACTGGAAGCGTCAGATGGTAAAGCAGTTTTTATTGAGGATAAATGGGAGCGTGCAGCAGGCGGCGGTGGTAAGACACGTGTCATCAGCAATGGGAATGTTTTTGAAAAAGGAGGTGTGAATACTTCTGTTGTGTTCGGTGATGTGACTGATGTAATGCGCAAGCAATTGAATATTGAAGGAGACAAATGGTTTGCCTGTGGCCTTAGCCTGGTCATACACCCGCTGAATCCATTTGTGCCGACGGTACACTGTAATTACCGCATGTTTGAATTGTACAACGAAAAAGATGAAGTGGTCGATCGTTGGTTCGGCGGTGGTACTGATCTTACGCCCTACTATTTATTTGAAGAGGACGCCCGGCATTTTCATCAGACCTATAAAAACGCCTGCGATTTATTTGATGCTTCATTCTATCCGACATTCAAGGAAGAATGCGATAACTATTTCGTGAACTGGCATCGTGATAAGGAACGTCGCGGTATTGGTGGCATTTTCTATGACCATCAGCGGCCGGATGCAGCGAAAGATGTAGACTTCTGGATGAATTTTGCAAAAGCATGCGGTGATGCATTTATCGAAGCATACATACCGATCGTAGAGAAAAGAAAACAAACTGAATATAACGAACAACAGAAACACTGGCAGGAAATCCGTCGTGGACGCTATGTTGAGTTCAATCTCGTACACGATCGCGGCACCATCTTTGGGCTCAAAACCAATGGTCGCATCGAAAGCATCCTGATGAGCCTGCCGCCAACTGTTCGTTTTGAATATAACTACCAACCTGTGGCAGGAAGTGAGGAGGATAAGCTGTTGCAGGCATGCTTGACACCAAGAGAATGGGCTTAATCGCTCAGCTCGGAAAGGCGAGTTGTCCGTTGTGGGCAACCCGGCACGAAATCAGGTTGCCAAGTCCTCGGTGCCACGTCCTCGAAATGACCGTGTTATTTATACACACGTTTGGTAAGCACACTCTGCGGGTCATTGCGAGGAGATATGACGGGACAAGAAGGAAAAGTTATTTTACTTAAGGAAACTTAAAATAGAAGTCATGATACTTCAAAGAAGAAATCGAATCCTGCGGGCGAATCCCGCAATCAGAAGTCTGGTGGCGGAAACGCAACTGACGCCGAATGATTTTATCACACCTTTATTTATTGATGAAGGGACAAACATACGTACGGAAATAGCTTCGATGCCGGGCTATTATCGCAATAGTCTGGATATTACCATTAAGGAAGTAAAGGAATTGTGGAGTATGGGTATCAAGAGCGTATTGCTCTTTATTAAATGCAGCGATGACCTGAAAGATAATACCGGTAAAGAAGCCTGGAATGCAAACGGACTGATGCAAAACAGTATCAAAGCCATTAAGGATGCCGTTCCCGGCATGGTGATAATGACTGATGTGGCGCTCGACCCTTATTCTTCTTATGGTCATGACGGCATTGTAAAAGATGGTGAGATCGTAAACGATGAAACTGTAGCGGCGCTTGTAAAAATGAGTGTCAGCCATGCAGAAGCTGGTGCCGATTTCGTAGCGCCAAGTGATATGATGGACGGCCGTATCGGCGCCATTCGTGCCGCGCTCGAAGAAAACAATTTCACAAAAGTGGGCATCATGGCCTATAGTGCTAAATACGCTTCTTGCTTTTATGGTCCGTTCCGTGATGCATTGGATAGTGCGCCTGGTTTTGGCGATAAGAAGACCTACCAGATGGATTATGCCAATCGTACGGAGGCTATCAAAGAAACATTGATGGACATTGAAGAAGGTGCGGATATTGTAATGGTAAAACCGGCCATGGCTTACCTGGACATCATCCGTGAAGTGAAAAATGTGGTAGACGTTCCGGTAAGTGCCTATCATGTAAGCGGCGAATATGCCATGATCAAAGCCGCAGCAAAGATGGGCTGGCTCAATGAAGAAAAGGCAATTCTCGAAAGCCTGACTTCTATCAAGCGTGCCGGTGCCGATCTGATTGCGACGTATTTTGCGAAAGATGCCTGCAAATTGCTTGGCTAATTCCTCGTACCCGCAATGGTGGTAGTTTTATATAATTGCGTTGAGTAAGCATCCCTGCGGGTCATTGCGAGGAGGTACGACGTGGCCAACTGATTTCGCGGAAGGAAATTGTTTATCACGAATGATTGAAATTAGTAACGATAATAAGGTGGATCGTGTTGGGATTACTCACAACAGACCATTCACCACTCACATAACACATGTACAACAAAAGTATTTCTCTTTTTAGCCGTGCACAAGCATCCATTCCGGGGGGCGTAAACTCACCGGTACGTGCATTTAAAAGTGTTGGCGGAACGCCCGTGTTTATCGACAAAGCAAAAGGCGCTTATCTCTACGATGCCGATGGCAATCAGTATATCGATTATATCAACTCATGGGGGCCAATGATTTTGGGCCATGCATATGAGCCGGTTGTAAAAGCTATCCAGGAAAAAGCAGCGTTCTCCACTTCATTTGGTGCGCCAACCGAACTGGAGATCGAAATGGCCGAGCTGATCAGAAGCATGGCGCCAAACGTAGACCTGGTACGTATGGTAAGCAGCGGCACAGAAGCTTGTATGAGTGCATTGCGCCTGGCTCGCGGGTATACGGGCAGAAATAAATTCATCAAATTTGAAGGCTGTTATCATGGCCATGCCGACGCATTTCTGGTAAAGGCGGGCAGTGGTGTCGCAACGTTCAATATTCAAACCGTACCGGGCGTGCCGGGCAATGTATCTGCCGATACACTCACGGCGCCATACAATGATCTGGATGCGGTAATGCAACTCGTTGCAGCAAATAAAGGTGAGATAGCGGCCATTATTATAGAGCCGGTAGCCGGCAATATGGGTTGTATTATTCCGCAGGAAGGTTTCCTCGAAGGACTACGTGCTGTTTGCGATGCCGAAGGTATTGTACTCATCTTTGATGAAGTAATGACCGGCTTCCGTTTGGCAGCAGGTGGCGCACAAGAGCGTTTAAAGATTAATGCAGACCTCGTTACTTACGGAAAGGTAATTGGTGGCGGTATGCCGGTTGGCGCATTTGGCGGTAAGAAAGAAATCATGCAGCACATTGCACCACTCGGTAATGTTTACCAGGCAGGCACTTTGAGCGGAAACCCAATTGCCATGATCGCCGGTTATACTTTGCTGAAAGAGCTGAAAGAAATTCCAGCTATCTATAAAGAACTCGACGAAAAAACGGCTTACCTCCACAAGGGGCTGGACGAAGTATTGAAGCAGTCAGGCATTCCTTATGTCATTAACCGCTTCGGGTCAATGATCAGTGTGCATTTCAGCGAAAACCCCGTGAATAATTTTACCGATGCCGCTGCCGCAAATAATACACTGTTCAATGAATTTTTCCATGCCATGCTGAAAGAAGGCATTTACCTCCCGCCTTCGGCCTTTGAAACATGGTTTCTCAGCAATGCGCTAACCATCGCTGATCTCGACAGGACGATCGAGGCAGCACGTCGCTTCTTTATAAAATAAAATGAGATTACCTTTTTGAAAACAGGCTGTCCGGCAGCCTGTTTTTTTTGTTCCGGAAAATATTCCCGATTCTGAAAACCGGATTTTCTTTTTCAATAAACCCTGATTTGCTGATCGTAGTTCCTTTGCTGCCGGTTCAGCATTATGAAAAAGATATCGTTACTCTTTTTTACACTTTTATTTCTATGCAATGCTGCGTTCGCACAATTCAGAACGCAGGCACAGCAACAGATTCTTACAAATGAAGATTCTCTTCACGCCGGTGGTGTAGGCGATAAAAAAACAATTCTCTCGGGCTACGGCAGCGCTTATTATCAGCATAACGCCAACACTCAGACTTCTATTGCGACATTGGAGCGCGCTGTATTATTCGTGGGCCATCAGTTCAGCAGGAAGATTGCATTTTTCTCCGAGCTTGAAATTGAAAACGCATTGGTAGTTGGTAACGAAACCAAAGGAGAAATTGCGATGGAGCAAGCCTTCCTGAAGTTCAATCTCAACCCGAACCAATACATCATTGCCGGTTTATTTATTCCGCGCATCGGAATCCTCAATGAAAACCACCTGCCCGTAAATTTCAACGGTGTAGAACGCCCGATGGTGGAAACCTGGGTGATTCCGGCAACCTGGCGGGAGCTTGGCGTAGGGTTCTACGGACGTGCCCGCAATATGCCGCTGAACTATAGCGTTGCGTTGGTCAACGGGCTGAACTCCGCAGATTTTACGCATGGTACCGGTATTCGTGACGGTCGTGCGGAAGGTAGCATGGCGATGGCCAATAACCTGGCGGTTACTGCAGCCCTGCAATACAATGTGCGTGATTTTAAATTTCAGCTTTCCGGCTATATGGGTGGTACCGTTGGGCTGGGTAAGCGTGCATCCGATAGCCTTAGTCTCGACGGCGGTGCTATGGGTACACCTGTTTATTTGGGAGCGGCCGATGTACAATACAACCACAAAGGAATTTCTGTAAAAGTATTGGGCGCTTATATCGCCTATCCGGACGCTGGTAAGGTAAATGCAGCTTATGCACAAAACCTTGCCACAGGTATGTATGGTGCCTACGCCGAGCTTGGTTACGACTTGCTGCATTTTCGTAAAAAAACAGCCCAGTTAGTTGCATTTTGCCGCTACGAGATCATGGATTTGAATGCATCGATGCCGGCGGCGCCGGAAGGCATTTATGACGGCACGCTGAAACAGTCGCATTTGATTGCCGGCTTTAGTTATCTGCCCTTGCCGAATGTGGTGATCAAAGCAGACGTTCGTTTGGTGCATACAGGCGAACAAAATCCGCTGCTTAATATTAACCCGCCACCGAATCAATTGCCTTACAAACAAAACAATTCATTCCTCAACATCGGCATCGGTTATTCATTCTAATGGAAAGAAGAACATTTCTTAAAGCCTCGTGTAGAATGTGCCTTTTAGGTGCAGCAGGGTTGCTGTTGCCGGGTTTGGTAGAAAATGTAAAGGCGGGCAATGATAAATATTATAAGACGAAAGTCAACGATCAGAACCAGCTGGAAATTCCGCTTGCGCTTTTTGATGATACTACTTTACAGATTGTTCGGGTAAAAGGCTGGGATTATGACCTGGCGGTGCATAAGAAAGAAGACGGGACGTTTGCGGCGATGCTAATGAAATGCACGCACATGGACAATCAGCTTTCGGTAAACGGAAGCGGCTTTTCATGCAGTATGCACGGCAGCCAGTACGATAAAGATGGTAAAGTAACGAAAGGGCCGGCAGAGACGGCACTCGTCCAGTATAAAGCAGTCATTAATCAGAACACCATAATTATATCCGAATAAATAGACAAGCATGAAAAACAAAATTATCCTACTTGCCGCGGCCAGTTTCCTAAGCCTTACAGCGTGTAATAAAAAAGACGACAATAACAGTACTGCGACCGATTTTAATACGTTGAAAACTACAGTGCTGGCCGATTTTACAAATAATGTGGCATTGCCGAGCTACGGTGACCTGAAAACGGCATCTGATGATCTGTACGCAAAATTGCAAACTTTAAATACCAGTACCAACGATGCCAACCTGACGGCGGCACGTGAAGCATGGAAAAAAATGAGAGGCACCTGGGAACAATGTGAAGGCTTTCTGTTTGGTCCGGTAGAAGACAATGATTACGATCCGAACATGGATACATGGCCTACCGACTATAATGAAATGGATTCCCTGCTTTCGCACGCCAGTTCTTTTACAGTAGCTGATGTAAGTGGCTACCAGCTTTCACTTCGCGGTTATCACCCCATTGAATATATGATTTTCGGTAAGGACGGGAATAAAACAGCTGCAGATCTTACCGCCAAAGAAAAAGAATACATTATCGCATTGGCGGAGGATTTGAAAAACACTTGTACTGCCTTATATACAAGCTGGAGTGCAGCGCCTGAAAACTTTGCCCAGCAAGTGATCAAAGCCGGTAACGGGAGTACTAAATACACAACGAAGAAGGAAATGTACAAAGTCATTGTCGACGGTATGGCAGGCATCTGCGATGAAGTGGGCAATGGTAAAATGAAAGACCCGTACGAAACTTATCTGACGGATCCTACATTGGCGCCATATGGTGTGGAATCTCCGTATGCGGGTACTTCTGTCGCTGATTTTAAAAACAATTTAATCGGCCTGCAAAATGTGTACATGGGTACTTATAATGGTAAAACCGGTTTAGGGCTGAAAGATCTCGTAGCCGCAAAAAACAAATCTTTGGACAACAATATCCAATCAAAAATTGCGATTGCAATTGCTTCTTTCGATAATATCACACTGCCTTACGGTCAAGCCATTGCAACACAGCGCACGCAGATCCAGGCAACCATGACAGCGCTCAATGATCTACAGGCACTGCTGGAGGGCGATTTGCAGGCATTTGTGACGCAATACATCACCGACTAATTTCCGGGAAAAATAAATAGTATACAAGTGAAAAAGCTTTCTGTACTGTTTTGCATCATTGCCATTATTACTGGTTTCAGTATGTGCCGCAAAGCAGCAACATTTAACGATGATGGTTATGACGAGCGTCTGAGTGGTGGTGGTCTGTCAACCGTTTTCGATATGACCTCTAAGGCGTTTACTCACGCGGTTGACGGGCTTTCGGGGCGTGATGCGCATGTGCAGAAAGCTGGCGATGTAGCGTTCGAACAGACATTTGTATCGTCTCCGGCTCCGCTTTACGGTGGTTTGGGGCCGATATTCAACAATGTTTCCTGCATTTCCTGTCATCATAACGATGGCAAGGGTACACCTACAGCGGGCGATGTTCGTTCTTCCTTATTGTTCCGCATCAGTACATCCGGCACCAACGAGCACGGCGGGCCAGCGCCTATGCCGGGTTATGGTGGTCAGATACAAGATCAGGCTTTGCAGGGCGTCTTACCAGAAGCTAAGATTAGCATTGTTTACGCAGATGTGGCCGTTACTTATCCTGATGGTACGGTTACACACCTCCGAAAACCGACGTACACGATGCAAAGTCTTTATACGCCATTAACAGGAGTTTGCAGTCTTTCGCCACGTCTGGCGCCGCCGGTTTTCGGGCTTGGATTGCTGGCTACTATTCCTGAAGAAACTATTCTGGCTTTTGCAGACGAAAGCGATGCAGACGGCGATGGCATTTCAGGCAAAGCAAATTATGTGTACAATCCGCAAACCAGGCAAACCGAATTAGGCCGTTTTGGCCTTAAGGCAAATACATCTACCATTGCCGTGCAGGTAGCTACCGCCTATCAGCAAGACATGGGTGTAACCAGCGCTATCCAGCCACAGAAAAGCTGTTTTGGGCAACCGCAGATGAATGCGCGAGACGTAAATGCGGCGCCCGATTTGCCGGACAGCACGCTCAATGCCGTGATCTTCTATATTAAAACCCTGGCCGTTCCTGCACGCCGCGATGTATTGGACCCGGTGGTAAAAAGAGGACAACAGCTTTTTGCGCAGCTGAATTGTTCCGGTTGTCATAAACCAACCATTCAGACTGGGGTCGATATGACTTTGCCTGCTGCATCCAACCAGCGTATTCATCCGTATACCGATTTGCTGCTGCATGATATGGGCGATGACCTCGCAGACAACTATACCGATTATCTCGCCAACGGGAGCGAATGGCGGACGATGCCCTTATGGGGAATCGGGCTTTTTGAGAAAACAAACGGAACTCCTTATTATCTCCACGATGGACGCGCCCGGACCATTGAGGAAGCGATCTTATGGCATGGCGGTGAGGCAAATAAGGCAAAAAACAACTTTGTACAGCTCAGTAAAACAGATCGTGATGCTGTTATCTCTTTCCTAAAGTCGTTATAATACAGGCCAGTTTAAAAGAATTTGAATTATCTTAGCGCACTTTACATAATCCGGGTGTAAAAGTCCGGGTTTTTATATCAGACTGGCTATACTGATTGCAACAATACAGGTAGTTAGTTGAAGTTTAAATCAGTATAAAACGCATGGCTGCACACACTATTCAAGAGGTTTCTGCTGGCAAAAAGCAGATCGTGAAGTTCGCTCCGAAAGGCACGCCGAGTTTTCAGGATACGATCAAACATCGTGTCGATGAATATTTCAAAGAAAAAAACATTTCTACACACGCCAATGCTAAAATGCGTATTAAAACCATCGCAATGGTTTCTATGTATTTTGTGCCTTTGATTGCCATTATCTCCGGCGTACTAGCTTCGCATCTCTGGTTGTTTTATGCGGCCTGGATTGTGATGGGGGCCGGCCTTGTAGGTATCGGTACTTCCGTTATGCACGACTCCAATCACGGTGCTTATTCTACCAATAAGCTGGTTAATAAATCGCTCGGCGGACTGCTGAATATTTTAGGTGGTTTCGCACCGAATTGGCGTATCCAACACAATATTTTGCATCATACTTATACTAACCTCGATGGTTTGGATGAAGATATTGAAGGCACTAAACTGCTGCGCATGTCGCCACATCAGCCGCTGGAAAAATACCATCGCTTTCAGCATTTGTATTGCTGGGCGCTGTATTGCATTATGAACCTCTACTGGATTACGGTAAAAGATTACAGACTGCTGGTTCGTTACGATAAAAACGGATTGCTGGTAAAAGAAAAACTGACACTGAAACAAGCTGTGCTGAAACTAAGCTTGCTGAAAGTTGTTTATGTGGCCTATATACTCGTTTTGCCAATCCTGTTTTCCGGCGTGGCATGGTATCATATACTGATCGGCTTCCTGATTCTGCACATCATCGCAGGTTTTTCGCTGGCAGTTATTTTCCAGCCGGCGCACGTGATGGAAGAAGCTGAATTTCCTTCACCGGATGATAACCGTAAAATGGAAAAAAGCTGGGCGGTGCACCAGTTGCTGAATACGGTAGATTTTGCACCGGACAATAAACTGGTTTCCTGGTTCATTGGTGGGCTGAATTTCCAGATCGAGCACCATTTGTTCCCGCATGTTTGTCACGTGCATTACCCGGCATTGGCAAAAATTGTACAAGGTACGGCACAAGAATTCGGTCTTAAGTACCAGATGGTACCAACCTTCCGCGGCGCGATTTATAAGCATGGTATGATGCTGAAGGCGCTTGGGAAGTCGGTTAACTAGTTAGTTCCGTTGAAAGGTTAAATAAGTCATTAAATATAACAAGCGAGGGTTTCTCAGATGAGAAACCCTCTTCCTTTATGTCGCAGGGTTGAATCGCCACTGATTTAACCAGCTAATGTTTTATCCCTTTATTTTTTTAATGAACCTGAAGTGAATCGGTCTCTCCTCCAAACCAAACCGGAAGCGGATAGCCGAGAAGTGTCAGAATGTGTTCCAGATTGCGATCTTCGGTTGGGTCGTACATTTCTTTCAGGTCATAACCGTTAAATTTTCCCCAGGTTTGCCAGGTCATAGCGGAAAGGCCATTTTGGTATTCATGCACAAGATCGTAAGTAGTAACACCGGTTTGCCGGCTGATGAGCTTAACAAGTAACAGGCCCTGGGAAACGGTCAGATTTTTCAGTTCGTCCTTATACCGTGTTTTTAACCGGGCTTCCATTTCATCAAAATACTTTCTTTTAGCTTTTACATTTTCGCCCGGACCGCCATAAGTGGCAGTAGCATATTGATACATTTCAGTTATTTTAACTGCATAAGGCAATACCTTTTTTACACGGTCCATTAACCGTGCATAGCTTAAAAGCATGGAGTCACTTATGATCCGTGGTGCGTAGATATCCGTATTTTTTAAGGTGATAGACATAATCGTATCGCTTGGCTTCGGAACCGGCTGGCTTTGCTGTGCCTTCGCCTGTATGCAAACAAAAGCACTGGTTACTACGTATATACTGGCGAATGTTTTTTTCATAATACAAATCTTATATAAATATACCCCGCAAATTTTGTGCCGTTATGTTTGTCATTAAACTGTAATAACAAAATTAAAAGTAGATACATGCAAACCTTATCTTTGTTACAAACTGTCTATTGTGCGTAACTTACGCTTACAGTTAAGACCCGATCTTTATATTTTAACGCTCAATCAGGAATTATGAAAAAGAAGAACATATTGCTGGTGTTGTTGGGAATTGTGGTCATTGTGATAATTGTAGGCGTGAGCATGTGGTTTAAGCCGCACCCGAAGGCAGAAGACACTAAAGGTATTCCCGTAACTGCGGTGGGGCTGTTTAAAGAGTACCAGACCGATGAAAAGGCTGCCGACGCTAAATATCTGAATAAAGTTCTGGAAGTAAACGGGACTGTTGCTACCATCGATACTAACCAGGAAGGTGGCATTGCCGTTATTTTGCAGTCAGACGATATTATGAATGGCGTAATGTGCACTATGCGCGACAGGAATCAATCGGTGGCGAAGGGTAGTACCGTAACACTGAAAGGTTTTTGCTCTGGTTATGTATCGGATGTGAAACTGACCGACTGTGTCATAAAATAATAAGGGTAGCGAGCATTGATGAAACACAGACTGATTTTGCTTCTGGGCGCATTCTGGGCAGGAGCTGGCATTATGGCTTGTAAGCACGATTTACCGAAACCAACGGGCAGCTTTACTAGTGATACGACAACGCAGGCGGCTTTGGATACGGGCATTTGTTTTGAGCGGGATATTTTTCCCATTTTTATCACCTATTGTACCCGCAGTGGATGCCATGATGCGCAAACCCAGCCAGATGGGTACAATTTTACGAGTTATGAAGCAATCGTCTCAAAAGGAATTGTAACCGGGAATGCCAAAGCGAGTTTGATATATAAAGACATTGCAAACGGCAGTATGCCCTGGTATCCAAACCCTCAGTTAAATAGTGCGCAGAAAGCGCTGATCGCTAAGTGGATCAATGAAGGAGCGAAAAATGGAACAAATTGCACGCCTGCGTGCGATAGCAGTAACAGCAGCTATAGTACTGGCATCAAACCGCTGATCGAAACTTATTGTGTGGGCTGTCACAACGCACATACGCTATCAGGAAATGTAGCGTTGGATAATTATAGCGGTGTACAAACAGTGGCTGCAGATGGACGTTTGCTGAATGTAACGATGCATATGCAGGGATATATAGCGATGCCGCCAACAGGAGCCGGATTGTCGGCATGTCAAATAACACAACTTAAAAAATGGGTAGCGGCAGGAGCGCCCAACAACTAAGCATAAAACAGTATGAAAAAGCGAAATATTCTCGGTGTCTTTTGCCTGGCAGTAATGTTTGCCGGCTGCTACTACGACCATTCTGAGGAATTGTACCCAATCGGAAACTGCGATGTGAGCAATGTAACTTACTCCGGCACGGTGAGCAAAATCATGAGCGCCAACTGTACTACCAGCGGTTGCCATGATGCAGCTACAGCCTCGGGCGGCTATGTGCTGGATAATTATACAGGTGTTGCCAATATTGCGCAGAGCGGTAAACTGATGGGTTCCGTAAAACACCAGAGCGGTTTTAGCGCAATGCCGCAGAACGGCACGCAGCTCGATGCTTGTACCATCAGCAAACTGCAGACCTGGGTGGATGCGGGATGGCCTAATAATTAAGTTAACAGGTTGATGCGTTAAATGGTTAATCCGTCGATACGTGACAGATTTTGGAAAACAACTTTACACGCAACACGAACTTTGCAAATAATCAATTTTACAAATCATCAATCAAAAAGACTATGAAAAAACTATTGATAGCAGCTTGTATGCTGGTACTTACGGCTCCGGCTTTTGCCCAGAAGTACATGACACGTACCGGCAAGGTGAGCTTTTATTCTCATACGCCCATCGAAAATATCGAAGCAGTAAATAACGAAGTAGCCGCAGCTGTAGACAGCAAAACAGGTGATGTTGTTTTCCAGGTTCCGATCAAAAGTTTCAAGTTCGAAAAAGAACTGATGCAGGAGCACTTCAATGAAAACTACATGGAGAGCGATAAATTTCCGAAGGCTGAGTTTAAGGGAAAACTGGCTGATCCGGGTGCGGTGAATTTTGCGAAAGATGGTGTGTATAAAACAAGCGTAACGGGCAAGCTGACCATGCATGGCGTAACGAAGGATATTACCGTTCCGGGCACTGTTACCGTAAAAGGCGGTACGGCGACTATCGATGCAAAATTCAATGTAAAACCGCCTGATTATGGCATTAAAATTCCGGCAGTGGTTGCATCGAAGATTGCAGCGCAAATTGAAGTAACGATCAATACGATTTTAAAACCGGTTTGATCTTCCAATTACTAAAGCACAAACTTCCCAGAAATAAACTGAAATAATGAAACTAATTTTCAAAATGGTGCTGGCAGCGGCGATCAGCAGTCTTGCGTTCCGGTCACAAGCACAAAATGATACCAGCAGCAATAGCCTGGATAATTTATTGCAAAAAGACGCTCCCAACAAGAAAGAATATACCACGGCTACTTTCAAGAGTACACACCTCATCAACGGACAAACGGTTGAAAGCCTGGGTGCCGGCGTGCTTGATTTTCGCATCTCGCACCGTTTCGGCGATGTGAGCGGCGGCTTTCATACCTTCTTCGGATTGGATGATGCCAATACAAGAATCGGGTTTGATTACGGCATCACCGACTGGCTGATGGTGGGTGTGGGCCGTACTACTTACGATAAAGAATACGATGGTTTTATAAAAGTGAAACTGCTGCGCCAAACCACTGATAACCGTATGCCGGTAAGCGTTAGCTATCTCGGGTCTATGTCTATTTCGGACAGAGACGCGCCGGTACTGGATTCTGGCCAGACTTATTATTTCTCTAACCGTTGTTATTACACCAACCAGATCTTCATCGCACGCAAATTCAACAGATGGTTGTCTTTGCAACTCATGCCTACTTTGATTCACTACAACCTCGTTCAATACAATTCTGATCCGAACGATGTATTTGCCTGTGGTATCGGCGGCCGTGTGAAAGTTTCGAACCGTATCGCGTTTACCGGTGAATATTATTATGTAGCAAATCCTTTGGCCGGCAGCAACAACGCGTTGTCACTCGGTGTCGATATCGAAACCGGCGGACACGTGTTCCAATTAATGTTTACCAACTCGCGTTACATTACCGAGCGTACCTTCATCGGGCAAACACAAGGCACCTGGGGTGACGGCAATATTCACTTCGGCTTCAATATTTCCCGTGTATTCACTGTCGTGAAACCGAAAGGAACGGAGGAGTTGCGGAGCAAGGCGTGGTAACCGGTCAATGTTGAATGATCAATGTTGATGAAACGTCAAATGTCAATTCAGTTAGTAAAATATAAGCAAAAGAGGTCAACGATTCGTTGACCTCTTTTTAGTTTGTTGCTCGCGTTTTTATTATTCGCGTTATTGCGAGGCTCGTGTTATAAATAAACGGGGAATGTCAATTAGTAGCATTGCGGTTGAAGTGTGCGACGCAACGAAGCCAGACCGGGGCTGCGAAGGTGGTTGCAAAAGAATGTTATAGAGAAAAAACGGTCAGACGACTTTGAGTCGTCCGACCGTTTTTAGAGATTTACGTGCTCGCAACTGGCCATTCATCACTTGCAAAATTACTTAATCAAATAAGTCAGCCTCAGTGTAAATAAATTATTGTACTGTCCGCCGAAAGTGCCGCCGCCATAGGCTTGCGGGATATGACTGCCTTCACGGATCGAAGTAAGCGAATAGGCGAAGCGCATGCCGATAAACCAACCTTTGTAAAATTCGTAGTTCACATCCACCATGCCTTCTATATCATGCTTTTTGAATGAGAAAATGCTGGTATCGAGATTTACCGGTGCATAAGTAACGGCTTCTTCCTTGGAACTAACGAGGTATCCGTACGAAATTCCTGCGCCCACGTTAAAACGTTTATCCGAAAAATAGCGCAGCATCAACGGAACCTCCGCGTAGTTGAGCTTCATGTCGTAAGAATTCACATAACCTACGCCAGCGGCGTCTTCGGTATAGTTACGTTCGCGCGTTCCTTTCTGCGAAAAAAGCAATTCCATACTGGCGCCGAAATGATCGTTGAAGCGCAGGTACACCAGTGGTCCTACATTGAGACCTACTTTATGATAGCCGGAAAAGCTATCGCCGTCTACCTGGCTCATATTCATGCCTACGGTAAAACCACCGAAAAACAATCTCGGAACACCGCTATCGTCTGTAGCAAAAAAATTGTGCGGTTCGGGTTGGGCAAAAGCAGCAGTGCTGCAACCCATACAAACGGCCAAAGCCTTGATAAAGGAACGTACCATAGAAATAGATTCCGGAGTTTATAACGTAAGTTAAGCGATAAAGATTGTTCTTTTTCTGAGATACTGCAAACCCACGCAAGTTTAACCATCTTTCAAGCGTATAAAAAAACCACCCACGTTGTTGTGGATGGTTTTTTCAAAGTATGTCCGCGAAGCAAACTAAGCGTCTACCAGTGTATCCAGCACCGCGTTCATGTTACGAACAGCGTCGGCGGATTTTTGGAATTCAGCTTGTTCTTCAGCGTTCAGTTTGTAGTCGATGATTTTTTCCCAACCTGTGCGACCGATTACTACCGGTACACCCAGACAGATATCTTTCTGGCCGTATTCACCTTCCAGTGAAACGCAGCAAGGGAAGATTTTCTTTTCGTCGCGCAGAATGCTTTCTACCAGTTTAGCACCCGCGGCACCCGGAGCATACCATGCAGAAGTACCGAGCAGTTTGGTCAGTGTTGCACCACCCACCATTGTATCAGCAGCAACTTGTTTCAGTTGGTCAGCGCTCAGGTATTCAGATACCGGAATGCCACCCAGCGTAGCGAGGCGAGTCAGCGGAATCATAGTTGTATCACCGTGGCCACCGATTACAGTAGCGCTCAGATCGCCCTGAGAGCAGTTGAGTGCTTTTTGCAGGTATGTTTTGAAACGAGCGCTGTCGAGGATACCGCCCATACCGATCACACGGTTTTTAGGAAGACCTGTAGCTTTCAGCGCGAGGTAAGTCATCGTATCCATTGGGTTGGAGATAACGATGATGATTGTATTTGGAGAGTGCTGCAGCAGGTTTTTCGCAACTGTTTCAACGATCTTGGCATTTGTGCCGATCAGCTCTTCACGAGTCATACCTGGTTTGCGCGGAATACCTGAAGTGATCACACACACATCAGAATTAGCAGTTTTAGAATAGTCGTTAGTGCTGCCGATTACGCGTGTATCAAAGCCAAGCAGAGAAGCAGTCTGGGTAATATCAAGGGCTTTACCTTCGGCAAAACCTTCTTTAATGTCTACAATCACCAGTTCATCAACCAGTTCCAGACGGGCAATGTTGTCTGCACATGTAGCGCCAACGGCACCTGCACCTACTACGGTAACTTTCATTGTTTATTTATTTAATGTGATAAATGAAAAATTGACGGGGCAAAGGTAGTAGATATGATAATAGGTTGGGTAGGAAAAATGGGAGAAATATAGGCTTAAGGCCTAAAGCTTAAAGCCTAAGGCGGGGAGATTTGATTTTCAGAGTTTTGCCATATCGCGGAATGCCTCGTTTCTTTAAACAAGTTGCTAACCTGGTGTTATCTACAGTTTGCTGCTTAGGCGGTAGCTCAATGAAGCTGTGTTGCTACTGTGCAGGCAGGCTAAGCGCCTTGAGTTGGAACTAGTTTTTTAAATGTCATTGGTACGGTGGTTAAATGTCCTGTCGCTGCGATGTGCAGATCGCTTCCTGCCTGGCGATGACGCGAGTAAACAACCGCGAAGTCTTCGTGGGGTCCACTCAACGTTTTCGTCATTCCTGATGGTGTTGTTGGGGAGATAAAGGTCGATTTGCGTTTTATCACTCGCGTTGGGCAGCACACTATACGGGTTGTTGCGAGGAGGCACGACGTGGCAATCTGATTTCGCGGTTACGTTAGAGTAATTCCTGTTTTTTGTGCCTGACCCGTGTGATTGGTTATGGCACGCATTGGATAGTACACATCAAGGGTCATCATGAGAAGGAGGCACGACGACGTGATGATCTGATTTTGCGTTTGATAATCGCCGTGTGTCGCAGAAATGCTTTTCATATTAGTGCAGATCGCGTCGTACCTCGCGATGACGCGAGTAAAACAAACGCGAAATCTTCGTGGGGGCCACTCAACGTTTTCGTCATTCCTGATGGTGCTGTTGGGGACATAAAGGTCGATTTGCGTTTTATCGCTCGCGTTGGGCAGCACACTCTACGGGTTGTTGCGAGGAGGTACGACGTGGCAATCTGATTTCGCGTTTACATTAGAGTAATTCCGGCTTTTTGAGCTTTCACTATCAAATAATTAATAAAGGCACTGCAAGAAATCAACATGAATTTTGCATCTTCAAAGTCTGCAGTCGCGCCTTCATCTGTCATTGCATGACGTATCCCACCGCTATCACTGGTATAGCCGTACAATTGTTTGAAACTTCTTTCCATTGATGCGTGGATATTCAACTGTCCTTTTATTCTGTCCAATGCTGCGCCAAGGGTATCTCTCGTATTGCCAGAGATAACCTTTGCAATTGATTCAACTGCAGAAATGGACTCTTTAATTGAGTTTCTATAATCGGGATTATTTCTGTCTGATAGTTTGTGCAACGCTGACTGTAAATGAACATTACAACCTTTCAGAGCCGTGTAATTGCTGGTTTCTCTGATACTCTCATTCAAGTTTGCAATTTCAAGTTCATTGCTAATAGGGCAAATTTTATTTTGAAGAAATCTGTAGCCTGAAAATTCTCTTTTGAGGACGTGGTTAAACGATCTGATTATGTCGTCTAATTCTTCAAAGAAAACCTCATAGTAAACCAGTAAATAAGGGACTAAGTCAACAAAGAATTCAGTAAAATCGTACACTTCAAACCAAGTCGCGTTGAAAAAGAAATTTCTCAGTTCTTCTTGCATATAATGTTCATTCTCTGGATCGACATGAGAATCAATAGATTTTTTAAAAAAATTGTGAGAAATCAAATAATTGATTTCTCGAAGTCCTGACGGTCCATAATTACGTATCGTAAGGTGATCAAGTATTTTTGATCTAAATACATTCCATAATCCATTTCTTAGGTCATCATCCATACTTTCAAGCTGGATTTCTTTCGTTGTTGGGGTAATGCCCATTCTTTGACTAAAGTTCATCTAAGTAATACTTGTAAGGTTAAAGTAAAATGGAGCTGTCAAAGACAACTCCCTCTATATAAATTTATGATTTTTCTATTTCCTCATCATCTCTTCCAACTTCTTTATCATTTCTTCCTTATCCTTCATCATCCGCTCATAAAGCTCTACAATTTTATCAATCGGATTAAAATTGGGTTCGCAGTTATAATTGATGGCTGATGCATTATCCGAAAATCTGACAATGTATTTGAAATGATGTTTACGGCAGCGTCTTCTGTGAAGTATAAACGCAGTTGTGAAACCGAAAATTTGAGTTTTATTATTGTTGATTACGCGCGTTTGGTAAGCCTATCACGAGCAATAATTCCCTGCGCAAAATCAGATCGCCACCTCGTCCCCACAGCTTTGCTGTTTGGTAACTCCTCGCGATGACCCGTGTGATTGGTTATGGTTCGCATTGGATAGTACACATCAAGGGTCATCATGAGAAGGAGGCACGACGACGTGGTGATCTGATTTTGCGTTTGATAATCGCCGTGTGTCGCAGAAATACCTTTCACTTAGTGCAGATCGCGTCTTGCCTCGCGATGACGCGAGTAAAACAAACGGGAAATCTTCGTGGGTCCACTCAACGTTTTCGTCATTCCTGATGGTGTTGTTGGGGAGATAAAGGTCGATTTGCGTTTTATCGCTCGCGTTGGGCAGCACACTCTACGGGTTGTTGCGAGGAGGCACGACGTGGCAATCTGATTTCGCGGTTACGTTAGAGTAATTCCTGTTTTTTGTGCCTGACCCGTGTGATTGGTTATGGCTCGCAATGGATAATACACATCAAGGGTGATCATGAGAAGGAGGCACGACGACGTGGTGATCTGATTTTGCGTTTGATAACCGCCGTGTGTCGCAGAAATGCTTTTCATATTAGTGCAGATCGCGTCGTGCCTCGCGATGACGTGAATAAAAACGCGCTGTGTCTTTGCGTCGTCGCGAGAAAAAATGCTATGGTTCACCTCCGCTCGCCATGACAAAGTAAGTAAGCACCCGTTTAGCCCTCAAGATAACTGCCCGTCGTCAATTCATATTAGTGCAGATCGCGTTGTGCTTCGTGATGACGTGAATAAACACACGCTGTGTCTTTGCGTCGTCGTGAGAAAAAATGCCATGGTTCACCTGCGCTCGCCATGACAACGTAAGTAAGCAACCGTTTAGCCCTCAAGATAACTGCCCATCGCCAATTCATTTAGTGCAAATCGCGTCTTGCCTCGTGATGACGTGAATAAACACACGCTGCGCCTTTGCGTCGTTGCGAGAAAAAATGCCGTGGTTCACCTCCGCTCGCCATGACAAAGTAAGTAAGCAACCGTTTGGCTTAAGATAACTGCCCATCGTCAATTCACTTAGTGTAGATCGCGTCGTGCTTCGCGATGACGTGAATAAACACACGCTGTGCCTTTGCGATGACGGGAGAAAAATGCCATAGCTCGCCCTTGGTTGTTATATGAAATTGCCAATATATAATGTATTTTCGCCCGAATTTTTTATGCACCAGTTCTATAAAACGCTATTGGTTGCAGTGCTGCCTTTGGTTGCACTGTTGCCGGCCTGTAAAAAAGGAGAATCAGCAAATTCTGCAGCCGCAGGATTCAAAATGTACAATCCCGATACGATGAAGATTCATCTTGACCTTTATCGAAACTGGGATGATTATGTAACCGGGGAGAATATTTATACTTCTTTTTATATTAATGCCAAAGACAGCGTGACGATTCCGGCTTCGAAACTAGACGCAGAAAGTACCTATTATTTTGACTGGTATAATTCGGACTATACGCATAACAACTGGGTGGCTAATCAGGCAGCTGACATCTCTTTTACGCCTGTTTACAGCAGCTATCATAATTGTTTTTCCGAATTGAGTTATGTTCGAAAGTCGCTACTTAGCAGCAATCAGACAGAAACCCACTGGGCTGCTGCTGATGTCTATAATCAGCAAGGAATAAGCGTGTATGATACTTTGCCGGCAAATCAGAAAGTTATGGAACTCACATTTCAGAAAAACTGGACAGCAACATTGAGAAATAGCCAGTACCCAGTCCCAATAACTTGTCGGGTTGGTGTTTTTTCTGATGGACCGATCTTCCAGATTGACATTAGCCACGGTGGTTTTTTAGTGAATACCAAAAAACATACTTTGGACAATGCAGCTTTTCAGCCTGGACAAGAAACAACGGATTCGCTCTTATATCAGTACGCTAGTTTTTATTATTTGCTTGTAAAAAAATAATCTAAGATCATGTCTATAAAAAATACATTCTTTTTGCTTGCAGGTCTGAGCCTTTTGTCCTTCAGTTGTAAAAAGAACGATGCCAAGGGTGCACCCGATATGGTTTTCAACGATAGTACCGATACTGTGAGCAAAGTCAATATTGTAAACCAATATGCCACGAAGATGAATGTGGATATTTACATCAATATCCCGGGCAGCAATGTTCTTTCCAATTTCCTTACACATTTTGAGGTCCCTGCAAATGATACGATACAATTGCCCACGCGCTTATTTGACTCGCTTTCATACGACCGGCTAACCGATATTAAGGTAGACTGTTACAATGATGATTATACCGTTTCTAACTGGCCTGAATTAAGTACTTATGCTTATTCTTTAGAAGGCCCTAAGCTGATCCATAAAAAGATGGACTTCTATCTGTCTGGAATTACGCCAGGCAACAAAAGGACAATCATTTTTAAAAATGGCCATGAAGAAACAAAATGGACGGCCGTAAATGCATATGCAGGTCGCTACATTGATAGTTCAAGCAAGATTAACGGAAACTCAATCTGGTCTACGCTTTCGGCAAACGATAAATACAAGCAGATCACTTGTTATGTGCAAGGGCTTTATAAAATAAGCAGTATTAACGCCGGTGGTACACATGTAGATTCGATCCGGGAGATGTATAGTTTCATTGACCTAGGCAATAGTATAAGCTTCCAGTTAATTGACACTTCATATCTACCGTCGAATGACAACAACTATTACTTTGCCAGTCATTTTTCAACCGGATCAAAAAAACAGGATGGGTCGCCGGACACAGCAGCGCTCACTATAGGCAACCGTGTTTATGTTATGGTGAAACAATAACCAATGGGAGACGGATAAATTGATTCTGTAGTTAAAAACACAAAGGATGGGCTTACTCGGCCATCTTTTGTGTTTTAAAGTAACGTGAGCCTGGTATCGCCACCTGCGCAGAAATACTTTTCATATTAGTGCAGATCGCGTCGTGCCTCGTGATGACGTGAATAAACACACTCTGTGCCTCGTTGCGAGAAAAAATGCTATGCCTCCGCTCGCCATGGCAAAGTAAGTAAGAAAGCAACCGTTTGGCTTAAGATAACTGCCCATCGTCAATTCACTTAGTGCAGATCGCGTCTTGCCTCGTGATGACGTGAATAACACAATCTGCGCCTTCGCGTCGTCGCGAGAAAAAATGCCATAGCTCGCCTCCGCTCGCCATGACAAAGTAAGTAAGCAGCCGTTTAGTCATCAAGATAACTGCCGATCGTCAATTCACTTAGTGCAGATCGCGTTGTGCCTCGTGATGACGTGAATAAACACACGGTGCCTTTGCGATGACGTGAGAAAAAATGCTATGATTCACCTCCGCTCGCCATGACAAAGTAAGTAAGAAAGCAACCGTTTGGCTTAAGATAACTGCCCATCGTCAATTCACTTAGTGCAGATCGCGTCTTGCCTCGTGATGACGTGAATAACACAATCTGCGCCTTCGCGTCGTCGCGAGAAAAAATGCCATAGCTCGCCTCCGCTCGCCATGACAAAGTAAGTAAGCAGCCGTTTAGTCATCAAGATAACTGCCCATCGTCAATTCACTTAGTGCAGATCGCGTCGTACCTCGCGATGATGTGAATAAACACACGCTGTGCCTTTGCGTCGTCGCGAGAAAAAATGCCATGGTTCACCTCCGCTCGCAATGACAAAGAAGAAAGCAACCGTTTAGCCCTCAAGATAACTGCCCATCGCCAATTCATTTAGTGCAGATCGCGTCTTGCCTCGTGATGACGTGAATAAACACACGCTGTGCCTTTGCGATGACGGGAGTAAACACACGGTGCCCTCGCGATGACGCACTTAAAAACAACTATCAACTGTCCATTGTTAATTAGAATGCTTCGCCGCAGCGTCTTTCCAATATCGCGGCGCTATATTCAGCGTTACACCGAGCGACATATAAAATGGCGATGGATTGTTGAGATGCTCTGTAGTAGCCATATTGACACCAGCGCCTGTCTGCAGATTGAACTTGGCATATTTGCCGCCTACAGAAAAATCGATAAAAGGTTCCCAGAACACAAAGCTGGAGCCGGCGATACGCACGCCAGAGCCGGAAAGCTTTTCTTCCATATCAGGATCGGTAGAGGAGAAATCAGTGAAATGCTGGTAAGAAAAACGCATTCCGCCCGCGATTTCAATAATGTCTTTGATTTTTGCGCCGCAGGTGGGCTGGATGAAGAAACGATTATAGTTGCTGCGGAAATTACCGTCCAGTGTTTTCAGATTGTCGCGGTTGATGCTGCCAAAACCGCCACCGGCATATATTTCAAATTGTCCGTAACGGCCAAAAGGCATATAATAACCTGCACCGAATTCCATCCGGTTGCCTGTATAATGTATACTATCCTGTGAGCTGCCGTTACTGAACCATTCTTCATCATTTGCAAAACGGTTGGTATTGCGATAGCTCACCATAAGCCCGAGGCCCTTGATGGGCGATACGGAAAAATCCAGCGAAGGACTCATAGACACATGTCCTGCTATTTGGTTCTGCACTTTAGAGGATGCGGTAAGTTTTACCTCGCCGGCCTCGCTCAAAAAAGGAACATTAGCCCTGTCCGGGAAATAAATACGCGGGGAGCAGGAACTGACGAAAAGCGCTGATAATGCAAGGGCATATAATGGGTGTTTGGAAGTTTTCATCCAGCTAAAATAAACAATATGATTAATGTGGCGAATGTGGGTAATGCGATCAATGCGTTTGGTTCACATTTTTCAATAGTTCATCATTTATTTTTTATTGAGGCAAATACATTTATCACATTATACACATTAAAGCGGCCGCTAGCGGCGCCCAGGTCCTTTATTATCCTGATCCAGCGAGAGGATATCCCGATCGAAAAGATAAAGACCGCCGCGGTCGTCACCGATCATTTCCAGTTTGTCGTTGCAGTCGCGGGCCAGTTTTTCTTCTTCTATTTGTTCATTCACATACCATTGCAGAAAATTATACGTAGCATAATCCTTTTCACGCAGCGCCATATCCACGAGGTCATTGATGCCCGCACTTACATTGAGTTCATGTTTATAAAGCATTTCAAACGCCTGTTTCAGCGACACAAAAGTGAGTGTAGGCTGGGCTAAAGCAGGAACTACTGCAAAACCGCCACGTTCGTTGATATAGTGGATGAATTTGAGCATATGCATCCGCTCTTCGTCGCTGTGGCGAAAAAAGAAGGCAGTTACTCCCTTCAGCCCCGGTTGTATTTCTGCCCAACTGGCCATAGCGAGGTATGCCTGCGAACTCTGTGCTTCCATTAGCAATTGATCATTGAGCGCTTTCTGCATGTTTTCACTGAGCATAATGTGTGGTTTTATTACAAGTTACATAAAAAATAAATGTGTTAAATATGTTTAATGTGTGAGATGTGCTTGCCGAACGCGAGCCTATTAAATGCGTGAATGTGATTAATCTGAGGAATGTGTTTGTTCTGTGCGGTAGACAAGTCATATTTGAGAATGAAAAATGGGGGAACACATTCATCACACCCCGCCACATTGTACACATTACCATGTAGTATTTTCAAGAAAGAGTTACCTTAGCGACTAACCTCAAATTGCTATAATGAATCCGAATAAACGGGTATATGACAATATCCTCCAGACGATTGGTAATACTCCGCTCGTAAAACTGAATAAAGTAGTAGCCGACCTTCCTTGTACGGTGTATGCAAAAGTAGAAACCTTCAATCCGGGCAATTCTATTAAAGACCGCATGGCGCTGAAGATGCTGGAAGTGGCAGAGAAAGAAGGTAAAATAAAACCGGGCGGTACCATCATTGAAGGTACGTCTGGCAATACAGGTATGGGACTGGCGCTGGCGGCTATTATTAAAGGCTACCGCTGCATTTTTACCACTACCGATAAGCAATCCAAAGAAAAAGTAGATATCCTCAAAGCGGTGGGCGCAGAAGTGATCGTTTGTCCTACAAACGTAGAACCCGAAGATCCGCGTTCTTATTATTCCGTATCAAAACGTCTGGCTGCCGAAATACCGAATTCATGGTATGTAAACCAGTACGATAATCTGGCCAACCGTCAGGCGCATTATGAACAAACCGGTCCCGAAATCTGGGATCAGACAGAAGGTAAAGTGACACACCTGGTGGTAGCTGCGGGTACCGGCGGTACAATTGTTGGCACAGGTAAATACCTGAAAGAACAAAACCCGGATATACAGGTTTGGGCAATCGATACCTATGGCTCCCTGTTGAAAAAATGGTTTGATACAGGCGTGCTTGATATGAGCGAAGTACATCCGTACATCTCTGAAGGTTTTGGTGAAGACTTCCTGCCGGAAAACTATATCCGCGAAGCGATCGATCATTTTGAAAAAGTTACCGATAAAGACGGCGCAGTAATGGCCCGTCGTATTTCTAAAGAAGAAGGCATTTTTGTAGGCTATTCTGCAGGTTCTGTAATTGCAGGTCTGAAGCAGATGAAGGACAAACTGAAACCGGAAGATGTAGTAGTAGTTATTTTCCACGATCATGGCAGCCGTTATGTAGGTAAAATCTACAATGATGAGTGGATGCTGGACCGTGGTTTCCTGGAAGTAAAAACAGTGCGCGACTTATTGGGCGGTTTAGGCGCTCGTCGTCTGGTGACCATCGATCAGGACAGCAAAGTTTCTGATGCAATGGAGCTGATGAAGAAATATGATATCGAGCAGATCCCGGTGATGAGTAGCGGGAATATCACAGGGTCCGTAACGCAGGCAGGTCTGTTCCGCAGACTGATGGAAGATATTGATGTGAAAGACGCATTGGTAGCCGATGTGCAGGAGAAAGAGCTGCCGGTGGTAGAAATGGATACAGCGGTAGAACGCTTATCGCACTATATCAATAAGGATAATGGCGCTGTGTTGACAAGGGATGAAAGCGGACAGTTTCACATCCTTACCAAATATGATATTCTTACTGCTTTTTCAAAAGGTTAATTAAACGTGCGTAATACGAAAACATTTTTTAAAGACATTATCAGTAAGCCACCCATGCTATTTCCCTGGGTGGCTTTGTTTCACCTTGTGCTTTGTTGTATTTCCATCTGGATCTACCGCAGCGAACCGTTCCCGTCGGTGGGTTGGCTGCAGCCTTTATGGATTGTAGCATCTACTGTTGTGTGGGTATTTATCTGCGACATGAAGCGATGGGCGGCGTACAGTTATGTATTCCTCACTTCACTGAGTCTGTTGCTGCGTTTTCTTCTGAAAATGGATATTACGGAGATATCGCTTTATTCGTCGGCGCTTTTCCCGATGGATGTTATTTTCAGTTTCTTTGTTTTGTACTATTTCCGTCGTTTTAATTAGGCATGTTGCAACAAAAGATCACCGATATGATGGGCCGGGAAATGGAAATCAGTTTCCCACCCAAACGTATTATATCGCTGGTGCCTTCACAGACAGAACTGTTATATGATTTAGGCCTGGATGAAGCAGTAGTGGGTATCACTAAATTTTGTGTACATCCTGAAAGTTGGTTTCGCAGCAAGAAAAGAATCGGTGGCACCAAGCAGGTGCATTATGAAGAAATTGCAGCGTTGCAGCCAGACCTTATTCTCGCCAACAAAGAAGAAAATACCCAGGAGATTGTAGCTACGCTGGCAGCGCAGTTCCCGGTATGGGTAAGTAATATCACGAGCCTGGAAGACTCGTTGGAGATGATTGCCGAAATTGGAAAGATTACGGGAACGGAAGAAAAAGCGACATCGATTGCGAACGAAATTGGTAACAGGTTCGCTGCGCTACCAAAAGCACGGAAAACTTTACGGGTCGCTTATTTTATCTGGCGAAATCCCTGGATGAGCGTAGGTGCAGATACTTTTATCAGCCATATGATTGCAGCGATCGGTTGGGAAAATGTATTTGCCGGTAAAACACGTTACCCTGAAATTTCGTTTGAAGAATTAGCTGCCGCAAAACCAGACCTGGTCCTGCTTTCCTCAGAGCCATACCCATTCAAAGAAAAACACATCGCCGAAATCCGGGCCGTTGTTCCCGGCGCCAGCATCTTGTTGGTAGACGGCGAGATGTTTAGCTGGTACGGAAGCCGCTTGCTGCATGCGCCGTCTTACTTTTCTCGGTTGACAATGGATAATGAACAATGAGCAATCGACAAATTACTTTGGTAATTGCGCTGAACATTTAAATGCCAATTCAACTGAGCATATATAAACAAATAGGTCAACGATGTGTTGACCTATTTGTTTTTCGATGATAATATGCACTGTATTTGGAATACTGACCGTTCACCTATTTAATCGCAATCCCAGTTTCATACCAGGTTTTGGAGCTTTCATAAAGCGCTTCGCGATCGCCGCCCACACCGCCGCCATGCATGCCGCCACCGTGCATACCACCACCGCCGTGCATGCCGCCGCCCATGCCACTCATGCCACTGTTTTGGCGCCCTGCTACGCTGCCATTGCTCATGCCACCGCCACTGCCGCCATCGGTTTTAGGTCTTTGTATTCCTTTTATGGAAAAACAAACGCCAATTGGTTTGTGCACATCTGCTGCGGAAAGTCCGTCTTTATAAAATGATTTGAAGGGAATCACTGCTTCCCAGATAAGTGTATTGTATTCATCAAAACCCATGCGGACGTTGATGCCACAGCCATTGTTCTGCTTTACGAGGAAACTGCCGTTGCAACCTTTAAAGCCAGTAAGATAGAGGTCTCGTGCGGTTTCCAACATGCGTTTATGCATCTGGTCGGCATCCATTTTATCCATTGGCTGTGTCTGATCCTTTTGCATACGGGTTGGCGCTTCTGTATTTTCCATCGGGTAATTGATCGAGATACTCTGTGATTTTTTACCACTGGTATCAATCCAAAGCGTCATACCGTTACGCAGAATTTTCATGATCGTCATGCGGTCGCCGGTTTGCATGGTCACATACAGGTTGTCTTTATCGTTTGTTACCACATAACCGATTTTGGCTTTTTCGTCGTAAAAAGGATAGGGCGAAGGCCAGTCACTATTGGCGCCGTCCGCTACGATGGGCTGATCTTGCCAGGTTCCACTGGCTACTGCATGTGTTTTCTGTGAACTCTTGCAGGCGGTAAGTCCCGCTGCGAGCGCGATGCAGCCGATCGCGATATTGGTAACAAATTTCATACGCTAATTTATATCAGTCCGTTTAGACGGACTCAGGTTTGCAAAGTTGCATGATTACATCAAAATTTTTTGTGAAAAGATGAAAACCTGCTTTAAAACCAATTGTTGGTGACTGATTCTTCTATATTTGTGCCGATAATTCATAGACAAAAAATAACATGTCAGAAGAAAAACGCGGCCAACGCATACTCCCTTTGCTCGTTTCCATCGGCTTGTTGATTCTGCTTTTTGCGGCTGGCTACCGTTATTTTCAGTATTTCATAGATCCCGACGGAGTCAACTATCTGACGATTGCACGGCGGTATGCTACCGGCGATTATTTGCGTGCCGTAAACGGACTATGGAGCCCGTTCAGCCCCTGGCTGATAGCGTTGTGCATGCGACAGGGCATAGACGCGATTACTGCTGCTCATTTTTTGAATCTGGGAGCAGCGATTTTTGCTTTGTGCGGTATGTTTTTTCTCTTTCGCAGGTTTAAAGTCCCGGATAAGATCGTGAACGCTTTTATGGTGGCGCTGCCGGTATTTTTATGGTACAGTATTTACAAACAGCTGTTCGATGATCTCTGGCAGGTAGGCTTTCTGTTGTTTTATCTGCTGCTGGTTTTGTCAAAGGATTTTCTGCTCCGTTGGTGGAAATGGATTTTGTGTGGTGTGTTGGTGACATTGGCTTTTTATGCCAAAACTTATTCATTTTATTTTGTCTTGCTGCATTTGCCGGTAACGATTTTTATGCTTTCGAAAAAAGAGCATCGTCCATTTAAAAAATCGATCAGTCTGCTGGTAATGGTTGTAGTAACCTTCATGGTGCTGGTGGCACCCTGGCTTCATCTGATGCATGAAAAATACGGTCAATGGACATTGAGTAATGCCGGCGCACTGAATACTTCCTGGTCGCTTACAGGGCATAAAACGTTTAAAGAAGGGATCACTTATATCGTGCCGCCTTCGTTTCCCGACGGACCGAGCAATATGGAAGACCCGTCCATCAATGAAGGACATTTGTATACGCTGCTCAACAGCTTTCCGAAATCTTTTGCGACGCAGATTGGGCGCAGTGGTTATGCGGTGGTGCAGGGCATTTATGTAACGAGCGAAATAAGTATCCTGATGTTGGGTATTATCGTGGCAACGGCGATTTTTATTTTTTTCAAAAAAGATCAGCGTTTGTTTAACAACGATCACAGGGTATTGCTCTGGGCTACATTGATTATGCCGCTCGGTTATTGTATGCTCCATTTTGAGGCGCGGTATATCTGGCTGCTGGCCTATATTTCAATAATTTTTGCTGCAGTCTGGCTTTCGGCTTTTCGGGATTATATTAGCAACCGCCTTGCGTTTAATATCGCATTACTGATTGTTGTATTTTCCTATATCTCTTACCCGGTTTATGATTTAAAAAATCTATTCAGAAACGGAGAAAAGGAATATCTTCTTTCAGAACAGATAAAATCTTTGCAGCTCAAAGGGACGTTTACATCTAACAGCGATCCGAATATAGAGTCGATTATTGCTTACAGAACCGGCATGCCTTATTATACTATCGAGCATGTGCCACCGTCCGAAAAGGAATTGCTGCAAGAGATCCGGAAATATGACATCAACTACTATTTCTACTATGTAAAACCTTACGATGCGGTTTCTGTACAAATGAAAGACGAGCAGGGCCATCCGTTTCCGGAGATAACACAGGGGAAGATTGAGGGACTGAAGATTTTCAGGATGGACGGAAAGTGAACAGTTGCCGTTTCACCTGGCCTTTGACGACTACGGTCAACTATTCATTATCTACAGATAACTAAGTTGAATCTCATTCGCTTACGGATTTTTGCGTTTGATTTTTCACTTTTGACGTCAGATAAATTACCTTTGCCACACTTTTAAAAAAAACCATTGTATGGCTTCTCAAAAAATTCAGGAACTTCTGGGCGATCAGGCCGCATACTACTTAGACCACACGTGTACTACAATTGATAAATCATCTCTTTACCTGCCTACCGGCACTGCGGTAAATGATGTATGGATGAATTCAAATCGTAACGTACAAACACTCCGCAGCATCAGTACGCTGATGAACCACGGTCGTCTGGCTAACTCTGGTTATGTGTCTATTCTGCCGGTAGATCAGGGTATCGAGCACAGCGCTGGCGCTTCTTTCGCTCCAAACCCAATTTACTTCGATCCTGAAAACATTGTGAAACTGGCTATCGAAGGTGGTTGTAACGCAGTTGCATCTACTTACGGCGTACTTGGTGCTGTAGCCCGCAAATATGCACACCAGATTCCTTTCATCGTAAAGATCAATCACAACGAATTTATTTCTTATCCTAATGGTTTCGATCAGATCATGTTCGGCACTATTAAAGATGCATGGAACATGGGTGCTGTAGCTGTTGGTGCTACTATCTATTTCGGCAGCGAAGAAAGTCACCGCCAGATCGTAGAAGTGGCAAAGGCTTTTGAATATGCACACGAACTGGGTATGGCAACTGTATTATGGTGCTACCTGCGCAACAATTCTTTCAAGAAAGATGGCGTAGATTACCACACAGCAGCAGATCTTACCGGGCAGGCAAATCACCTCGGCGTTACTATCCAGGCCGATATCATCAAACAAAAATTACCGACAAACAACGGTGGTTATACTGCAATCAATTTCGGTAAAACACATAAAGACGTTTACAATAAACTGACTACCGATCACCCAATTGATCTGGCACGCTACCAGGTAGCTAATTGCTACATGGGTCGCGTAGGGCTTATCAACTCTGGCGGCGAATCTAAAGGTGCATCTGACATGGCAGAAGCAGTAATGACTGCAGTTGTAAACAAACGTGCAGGCGGTATGGGTCTGATCTCTGGCCGTAAAGCATTCCAGAAGCCAATGAACGAAGGTGTTGCGCTGTTGAACACCATCCAGGACGTTTACCTCGATAACAGCATTACGATCGCTTAATACTTCAATTGCTATATTATTCTTTTGAAAAGCCGCCCCCAGGGCGGCTTTTTTTATTGTATATCAATTCACTAATTCTTGCTAAGCAAAAAAAGAACACCGACGCATTCTCTTTAATTTAAATATTAAATTATTGTTATTATATTGTTTGGAACTTAACGCCCAAACTGATGAAACAATTACTTTACACTTTATCCGCCATTATTCTTTTGGTGGGAACACAAAGCTGTCTTCCCACGTTGACCGTTACCAATTACAGCATTTGCCAGAATAACACAGTTCCCTCCGGACAGGGGATGCAGGCAAGTACCACACTTACTTCCCCGATCGACTGGTACACTACCTTGACAGGAGGTTTGCCGGTGTACACCGGAACAGTCTTTAATCCGGTTGGCGTTGCAGGGTCGGGAATTGCGAATACAGCTACGACGGGTACCACTACTTTCTACGCTATTGAGCAAACGAGCAGCAGCGCCCGAACGGCCGTCACCTTTACCATCAATCCATCGCCGGCGGCAGCTATTACTTCAAGTACAACGACGGTTTGCAGCTCCGGTGCCAATGCTACCCTGAGCGCCAATACCGGCACCGGCCTTACTTATCAGTGGAAGCTCAACGGAACCAGTATTTCCGGTGCAACTAATGCCAGCTATAGCACCAACACTGCAGGGACCTATACCTGCGCTGTATCCAACAGTACTTGCGGACCCATAACGTCTAACAGCATTACACTCACAACAGGCGTGCCGCCAACGGCTACTGTCACAGCAGCAGGGCCTACGAGTTTTTGCCCCGGAGGAAGTGTGGCGCTGAATGCCAATACCGGCACGGGTCTTACTTACCAATGGCAAATGAATGGAACAAATATTTCGGGCGCAACAAATGCAACGTATACAGCCAGTGCAACCGGTAGCTACACCGTAGTGGTAACAAGTGCGGCAGGCTGCAATGCTACATCTGCTGCCATTCCGGTTTCGGCAAACGGAACCTTTACCGTTGCCGTTGCATACAACGGGCCTGCAGGCATTTGCCAGGGCAATACGGTAACGCTTAATAGTTCGGTATCCTCCAGCACGGTTACTTATCAATGGAACCTCAACGGCACACCCATTCCCGGTGCTACGAACGCTTCGCTTCAATGTGGTGTTTCCGGAAACTATTCTGTTACCGCTCATGATGTGAGCAATAATTGTACGGTAACATCAGGTGCAACGCAGATCACCGTTTACCCGCAACCCAACAGCTTTATTACTTATACCTCGCCACTGGCTTTTTGCGAAGGCGGGGCGGTGGTACTGACTGCCAATACTGATCCTGCGCTGACCTACCAATGGTTGCTGGATGGTTATGCGGTTTCCGGCGCTACGGGTTATTATAACGTGGCGGGCCAAACGGGTTATTACAGTGTTATTACTACCGATGTCAACAGTTGCTCCGATACTTCCGATCGTATTTCGGTTACTGTTTTTCCATTGCCGCATCCTGTTGTAAGCCGCAATGACAATGTGTTTACAACGGCGTCAACATTTAGTAATTATCAATGGCTGCTTAATGGTACTTCCATTCCTGGCGCAACGCAGTACAGTTACACGGCAACAACCAATGGTGCTTTTTCGGTCACTGTATGGGATGATAAGAACTGTACGCAGACTTCGGATGCTATTTTTATCAATAACCTGAGTATAAACAGTACGCCGGCTACTTCCGGCCAGATCGTCGTATATCCGAACCCGGCGGCGAAAATAGTATTCATCGATGCACCGCAGTCGGCGCTGAATGTATACTTATGCACAACCGACGGTAAGCTGGTTCGCTATTGGCTGGGTACAAAAGAGGTGGACCTGGCGGATATTGCAGCCGGTAATTATATCTTGACTTTAATGGATCTGGAAAATCATGTATTGAAAGTGGAAAAGCTATTAAAGGCAGACAAGTAGAGATGTTTCAAAAAAATAATGTGTAGAAACATGTAAGCTATTATACTTGTTTCTATATTTATTGTAATTTTCTTTAAACTCATATAAACATGGATTACAAAGTAACTATCGAGACCAGTGAATATCTCGAAGATGGTACTCCCCTGGTGCGCTCACTGTTGATCAATGGCAAGGTTACCACACCAGACGGAAATTCTGTAGGAAATGCCGCTATCAGAATTATTGAACCTTACATCAATGATATCGGCGAAGGCGTTTCAAACCCTGACGGAACATTCAGCATTCGTGTTGGCGACGACACCGCGCACCAGGTATGGGTAAACGGTGTAATGGCACAAATGGTAAAGGTTTTGACGAAAGGATAATTCTCTTGGATTCATAAAAGCAACAATGCCTTCTGTAACGGGAAGGCATTGTTATTTTAATTTGTTGCTATGGCTTTTGCTTTTTCAGGTTGGCGGCTACCGTTTCTTCAATAATAACACAGAGATCACTAAAAGGAATGTCGTTTGGGTCAATGCCGAGCTGGGCTGCATTGGCAGGCAGGTCTTGCATGAAAGTCTGAAATTCTTTAATGATGATTTTCTCACCGGGAATGGTAATTCGCCTTGATGAAGTGAAAAGCCATTGCCTGATTTTTTTGATAACGATGACCGGATCGTTATTGTGGTTTTTTATATCGACCCCGTTGAGGTCTGAAATAAATTGCTGGTATCTGTATCGGTCAATATCGAAGATCAGCGCATTTTTACTTTTCTGTTCTTTATCTCCAAACCGTTTGGCGCCGAAGAAAATACCCAATTCAAAAGGCATATTGAAGCGCGGCAGGTTATTCGCATTAAGTTCGGTGCGGGAAAGATCGTGAATTCCATACCGGCAGTCGCCGATACATTTTTCTATTTTTTCAAGCCGGTTCTGGAGTCCATTATCTTCTTCCAGCGCACATCTCGGTGCAAATCCACACCTGTAGATGGTGTATACGATGGCCTGAAATATTGGAAGGTAATTTTCGTCGAAAGGGCAATTAATGAAAATAAAATCATTGTTTCCGGCGTATACGGACATGTCTGGAATCGGCTTTAGGCTCGTTTAGATGTGAGGTGGTCCTCTTTTCTAATGGTTTTCTTTTTCGTAGCCTCAGCTTCTTCTCTTTCAGCGAATGTTTTCGCAATTGCAGCACGGATCACGCTGCGTGGTACGCTCGTTTTCCGTTTTACAATCTTTAAAGTGATCTGTCTCATCAAACAAATCTACTGAAAAAAATACAACTGATTTTAAACGGCACCAATGGCTGATGTCTTCTAATATTAAAGATCAAAACCGGATTACCACTCATCCGGATTCAAGGCGGCGCGCCCGTAAATCGGAGGGCAGGCATCAGCAGATCGGGAATTTAAAACGAAAAAAGCAGGAACATCGTTCGATGTCCCTGCTTTTTATATAAACAGTTACGACTAGTGATTCGCTTTAAATTTCTTCACTGCTTCTGTCAGTTTCGGAACAATTTCGAGCGCATCGCCGACTACACCATAGTCAGCGGCTTTAAAGAACGGAGCTTCCGGATCTTTGTTGATCACTACGATCGTTTTGGAGCCGTTTACACCTGCAAGGTGTTGGATAGCGCCGGAAATACCTACTGCGATATACAGGTTCGGACGAATGGTACCACCTGTCTGACCTACGTGTTCGTGGTGCGGACGCCAGTGGCTGTCTGCAACCGGGCGGCTACAAGCCAGTGCTGCACCGAGCTCATGTGCCAGATCTTCCAGGATACCCCAGTTTTCAGGACCTTTCATACCACGGCCGCCAGATACTACCAGTTCTGCTTCGCTCAACGGAACTTCGCCGGTTACTTTATTTACTTCTTTTACTTTTACACCGAAGTCTTTATCTTCAAATGCAACATCGAGTTTTTCAATTGAAGCGCTGCCTTCGCCTGCTTTCACCTGGAAAGTATTTGGCATCAGCGTAATTACTTTTACGTCGCTGGTTACGTTTACAAAGGCAAATGCTTTACCTGCGAAAACGTTTTTCTTTACTACGAAACCTTTGCTGAGGTCCGGAGCTGAAACGGCGCCTGCAACCATGCCTGCTTTTAATGCAGCAGCTACACGCGGCGCTACCGCTTTACCGGTAACATCGTGCGGCGCTATTACTACTTTCGCACCTTCTTTCTGTGCAGCAGCGATAAGTGCTTTACTGTAAGCACGTGCATTCAGTGTGTCGAGGCGGCTATCTGCAACCTGCAATACTTTATGAGCGCCATATTGGCCCAGACCTTGCATTTCTGCTTCGGTTGCATCGCCCAATACTACGGCAGTAGTGGTAGTGCCCATGCTCTGAGCGATACCTGCTGCATATTGTACGAGTTCGAGTGTTTTCTTTTTAAAAGCACCCTGCGTATGTTCGGCTAAAACGATTACTGACATTTTAGTGTTTTTTAGTGGTTGTTTGTTTTTGTTTTTTGTGATTTTGATCGATCCTCAAAATCAGCATCAACATGCTTAGATTACTTTCGCTTCTGTGTGCAGCAGGCTTACCAGCTCATCCATGTTATCGGCGCTGATCAGTTTTACACCTGTTTTTGCAGGCGGCATTTCATAAGAAACGATTTGCGACAGTGGCTGAATATCTGCGGGAGCAACCACTTTCAGTGGTTTTGTGCGGGCCGCCATGATACCCCGCATATTTGGAATGCGGGCTTCTGCTACACCTTTCTGGCAAGAGATCACAACCGGGAATGCACAGACATCTACTTCTTCACCACCTTCAATTTCACGGGCAACAGTTACTTCGTTACCAGCCACATCGATTTTAGTAGCAAAACCAATGTAATTCATGTCCAGCATTTCTGCCAGCATACCGCCTACAACGCCATTGTTGTAATCGATAGATTCCTTACCGCAGAGTACGAGGTCATAGTTTTCGCTTTTTGCGTAAGCAGCGATCTGGGCAGCCACTACATAAGGATCATTGCTGTCTGTATCGATACGGATCGCTTCGTCGCCGCCCAATGCCAGTGCTTTACGGATTACCGGTTCTGCATCAGCTTTGCCAACAGTTACGAGATTTACCGTTGCGGCCGTACCTGCTTCTTTCAGCTCCAGCGCGCGAACCAGTGAATACCATTCATCGTAAGGGTTGATGATCATGGTAACACCCTGTGTATTAAAAGTAGTATTGTTGTCGCTGAAAGCGATCTTGGTAGTGGTGTCTGGCACCTGGCTTATACAAACTAATATCTTCATCAGAAGTGAAATTTGTTTCAAAAATTTAGATTGCCGCAAAACGGCAGAAATCGAGTGCAAACGTACGGGAAAAAGGGCAATTTGTTAAATAGCCGGCTCGGTTAATTGGGTAAATAAGTTAAATGGTTAATTGGTTGAATACGTTGATAGGTTGATACGTTGATACGTGGGTGCGTTACATTAACTTATAATAAAGACCGGAACGTTCCGGTCTCTATGTCATGATTTTATTTATGCCTTCCGTACTGTTGTCGGCCCCGCCAGCAGAAGTTGTCAACAGTCCACAGCTGAAGCGTTCCGTTTTACGGGTTTTGCGTTGCCCGGATAAAATAAATAATCGTCGGGAAGTGATCGCTGTAGCCATTGATCCAGGTATTGCCATCGAACGAACGGTGTGGTGAACCTTTGTATTGGCCGAATTTGTTTTTCAGAAATTCGCGGTTAAAAACTTCCGCTTTATAATAGCGCCAGTGATTATCTGGCTGTTTGAGCCATTCGCCCGAGATCATGATCTGGTCAAATAAATTCCAGGCATTGTTATAGGCGAGCGTGCCGATCCCTTGCTTATAGAAATTTACCCAGGGGTTAAAAAGTCCCGTCTGGCCTACTTTTTCCTTATCACCTTTGGCGCCAAGTACTTTAGCCACGCTCGGGCTTACCGGGTCATCGTTCAGGTCGCCCATCAAAATCACTTTCGTAGCAGGATTTACCGACATCATAGAGTCAATCAGTTTTTTGCTCACATTAGCGGCAATAGCGCGGAGTGGTGCAGAAGCCGCTTCGCCGCCACGGCGCGAAGGCCAGTGGTTTACAAAAACATGTACCGTGTCTCCGGCCAGTATACCTGTTACATGCAATACATCACGTGTTTTGCCGCCTTTCTCACCGGTTTCGCTGATGTCTGTGTATAAAGCTTGTGCATGAAGCACCGTAAAATACTTCGGGTTGTAAAGCAAAGCCACGTCAATGCCGCGAGAGTCGGGACTTTCAAAATGTACATATTTATAATCGCGGGCTTTGATTTCCGGCTGGCTTACCAATACATCGAGCACATGATCGTTTTCGATTTCTGCAGTACCAATAAGTGCGGGGCCTTCGGGATTGAGCTCTGTGCCCAGTTGCTGCAGCACCGTAGCAATATTATGTGCTTTTTGCTGAAAGACGGCTTCTGTATAATGGTAAGGACCAGACGGTGTGAACTCATCATCGCCCCAGTTTTTCGGATCATCGTCAGCATCAAAGAAGTTTTCGAAATTATAAAACGCAACGGTAGTTACCTGGTAGTTTTTCTTTTCTGCGATAGAAGAAAAGGTAACAAAGGAAGTAATGAGCAGCAGAAAAATTCGTTTCACCTACAAAAGATTTCTGCAAAGGAACCGAAAAAACAACTCAGGCGTGGTTGTTAAAAATCACTTAATGGAAAGTTAACCATTTGTAAATATCCGGCATGAGAATTGCAGGGAACTTTGTAAACAATTTTTAAGCTCTTATGAAATTAAAACTACCCGCAGTTTTGTTGCTGGCTGCTACCCAAACAGTAGTCGCATCAGCGCAGAACAACAGGCAGACCGCTCTCGTTAAGGGCAGGCTGTTTAACAAGATAACGAAGCAGCCCGCCAACGACGTTCAGATTATTTTCCCGAATCTGAAATTGCTCACAGTTACCGATGGTGAAGGCTATTTCAATTTTAGTCAGGTGCCTTACGGTACACAGAAGATGGTAGTAGGTGGCAACACCGTGAAGCCGGATACAATTACAGTCGTAATCAGCAAAGAACTTGTAGATATTGGCGATATCCAGATCACTCCTTCAGAGAGTGGTGCTGTAGCTACTCAATTAACACAAATTCCGACCATTGCCATTGAAGATGCAAATGTAAGTGTGGACGATGACGGTGTGAAAGGCTCTGCTGTAAGTGGTTTGCTCACCGCAAGCCGCGATCCGTTTGTAAATACTGCTTCATTTACATTTGGACAATATCGTTTTCAGGCACGCGGTTATGACCGCAATGCACAGCAAGTGCTTGTAAACGGTATGCCGATGAATGATGTGGAAACAGGCGATGCCAGCTGGAACCAGTGGGGCGGGCTCAATGATGCGTTCCGTGCAAGGAATAATACTTATGGTTTAACGCCATCCGATTATACCTTCGGCGGTTTGAACGGCAGTGTGTATTTCGATGCCACTGCTGCCAACCAACGGAAGCAAACGCGCATTACTTATTCTGCCACCAACCGGCAGTATAGAAATCGTCTGATGTTAACGCATAGCTCTGGTCTGATGAAAAACGGCTGGGCTTATTCTCTTTCCGTTTCAAAACGCTGGGCGAATGAAGGTTATATTCCGGGTACTTTCTACGATGCCTATTCTTATTATGCGGGTGTAAGTAAGGTTTGGAAAAAACATCAGTTCAATTTTACCACGTTTGGCGCGCCAACCCGTCGGGGTAAGTCAACTGCGGCAACGCAGGAAGCGTACGATCTTGCCGGCAGCCATTTCTATAATCCAAACTGGGGCTATCAGAACGGCGAAAAGCGCAATGCGAAAGTGAACCAGTATTTTCAACCGGTATTCATTTTGAATTATGAATATAAACCTTCCGATAAAACAGATTGGAACACAACGGTAGGGTATCAATTCGGTAAAAATAAAAACTCCACATTAGACTGGTATAACGCTCAAGATCCACGCCCGGATTATTATAAAAACATGCCGAGCTATTATCTGAACGGTATTAATAACCCTACTCCGGAACTCGCTGACCAGGTGCGTGCCCAGCTACAGGCAAATCCAGACCAGCTGCAGATCAACTGGGATCGCATGTATGATGTGAACTCCGTAAACTTTGAAACGATTCACAACGTAAACGGTATTCCGGGCAACGATGTGTATGGCCGCCGTGCGTTATACATTGTAGCAAATGATGTGGACGATATCAAGAAGTTTAACTTCAATACCAACCTCACGCATGCACTGAATGAGCACATCACTTTATACACCGGTGTTACATTTATCACACAACGTACGGAAAGCTACAAAGAAGTAGCAGACCTGCTGGGTGCTGATTTTTATGTGAACTACAATCAGTTTGCGTCACGTGATTATCCTGGTAACCTTGATGTTTATCAGAATGATCTGAATAATCCGAACCGTATTCTGAAAGAAGGCGACAAATATGGCTATGACTATATTACGCACTTCAACAAAGGCTGGTGGTGGGGCCAGGCCGCGTTTACTTATAATAAGTTCGACTTCTTCGTTGCAGCAAATGCAGGCATCAACTCTTTCAGCCGCGAAGGCCTCTATCGGAATGGTTTGTTCCCTAATGCTTCTTATGGCAAAGGCGCTACCGAGAGCTTCTTTATCTACGGCGTGAAGGGCGGTGCTACTTACAAGATCAACGGTCGCAATTATCTCTTCGTCAATGCAAGTGCCGGCGCTGATGCCCCTACTGTAGACAATACATATATCTCGCCGCGTACCCGTAGCTATACAATCGACAATCCGGTGACGCAAAAATACCAGACTATTGAAGGCGGTTATTTGCTGAAAGCGCCAAACGTAAATGCGCGTGTAGTAGGTTATGCCACGGATATCAAAGATGCAACGGAAATTCAGCGCTTCTACAACGATGATCCGAACGTACAGTCATTTGTAAACTTCGTATCGCAGCATGTAAACTCGCGTTATGTCGGTACTGAGCTGGCGCTTGATATAAAGGTGACGCCTTCTCTGAACCTCCTTGGCGTAGCCGCCGTTGGCGAAGCCTTCTATACCAATCGTCCGACGATTGCTTCTTATAAAGACAATGATACTGCTGTTAAACCTACTACCTATACGGTTTACAACAAGAACTATTACGTGTCTGCCGGCCCGCAAAGCTCTTATACAGCGGGTGCCAGATACAATTCCAAAAAATATTGGTGGGCGGGCGTAAACTTTAACTACTTCGACAGAAACTATGTGGCTGCCGCACCCATCCGTCGTACGGTTGATGCTGTAGATGGCGCAACACCGGGCTCTGCAGAATGGAATGCGATTCTGGCGCAGGAGAAATTGCCTTCCGCATTTACCGTTGACATCAATGCAGGTACTTCTATCATGCTGCACAAATACCTGAAACAAATTCCGCGCAGCACTTTCCTTTACATCAACGTAGGTGTGAGCAACCTGTTAGACAATAGAGATATTGCCACAGGCGGTTTTGAGCAGTTACGCTACGATTTTACCAATAATAATATCAACAAATTTCCCAACAAATATTTCTACGGTTACGGGCGCAATTTCTTCGTGAATGTGAGTCTGAAATTCTAAACAATCAATAAAAAACTTTTAATAAAAATATTCGATAATGAAACGTTTTCAATTTGCAATGTGTGTGCTGGTCGGTGTGCTGTCTTTTACTTCCTGTGTCAAGAAAAATTTTGATGCGCCACCTGATCCAAGTACGTTTGATCCGCACCTGACAACCAGCGGCTCGCTGGGTAGTGTAAGAGCACTGGCTGCGGGTACGGTAGCCGTTCCGATCGATTCCGACTGGACGATCGCTGCCACTGTTATTGCCGATGACCGTTCGGGCAATCTTTACAAACAGATCGTGATTGATGATGGTACCACCGGTATGACCTTATTGCTGGAAGCCAATAATCTGTATGGAGATTATCCCGTAGGCCGTAAAATCTACCTGAAAACAAAAGGTCTTTACATAGGCACTTATTCGGGCCTGCACCAAATCGGTATGATCGATGAAACCGGCGCTATGATTGGTATTCCGTCTACATTGATCGGCAGCCATGTTGTGAAAGCCGATTATCCGCACGCTGTTATCCCGGATACCGTTAGCCTGACAGATCTGAATGACCCGGTTCACGAAAACCGACTGGTGTACATTAAAGATGTAGAGTTTGCAGCTTCTAATCTCGGCATGAGTTATGCACAGGCATCTACGATTGCCAGCGGTACCAACCGGACGATTGAAGATTGCGCGGGCAACACGACAACGTTGCGTACCAGCGGTTATGCCAATTTTCAGCCTTATATCATTCCTTCCGGCAAGGGGGGCATCATCGGCATCGCCAGCACTTATAACGGTTCCGGGCAGCTGATCATCCGCGATACTACCGATGTAAGAATGTATGGCGAACGTTGCGGTGCAAACACTCCGTTTATCACTATCGACAGCATGCAAAAAATGTATTCGGGGGCAGACGTGGCCATGCCAGAGGCGAAAATCGCCGTTATTGTGATCTCTGATCGTGCTAACGGTAATACCACTGCATCAAACGTAATTGTGCAGGATGCAAGCGGCCGAGGTGTAGTAATGTATTTTCAGGGCAGCGGCAACACGCCGACTTACGATATGGGTGACTCATTGGTGGTAGACATTACCAACAATACGCTGACTACTTATCAAGGCGGCCTGGAGCTGAAAGCAAACGTGAGTAAGATCGTCAATTATAAAGGAAACCATGCGGTAACACCACTGCGCATTACGCTGGCTGATCTGAACGCTGATTTTATGACATACCAGTCTACACTCGTGGAGATTGCAAATGCAACAGTGAGCGGTGGTACTACTTACAGCGGTAATAAAACGCTGAACGACGGTACCGGTACTTTGTCTTTGTACACGACTAGTGGCGCGGGTTTTGCTACGCAACCGCTGCCGACCACACCTATGACTTTCCGCGGTATTGCTACGCCATACACCAATGGTAACGAAATCAAATTACGTAACCTCAACGACGTTTATTAAAAAATAGGTGCGGCTGGTAAACCCTGAACCCGTTTGCCTGCTGCGCTTTTCATACCCGTAATAAAGAAAATTTAAAAATCCATAAAATGAAAAGAATCGCTTTACTTATTGCAGGCGTCGCTGCCGGTTTTGCAGCGAATGCTCAGCTTTCCCTGTCTGGATCAAGCTACACTCAAAACTTCGACAACATCGGCAACGGTTTGCCTTTAGGTTGGGAAGTGGACTCTGCTGCCACTCCTACGGCTAAAGGGGTGGTAATGGCATTTGACACTACCAGAACAGCCTGGGCCGTAACAACCGGGAAATTTAAAAACTTTGCCGCTAAAGGTAGCTTCACTGTAAATAATATTCCGGTAGCTACTCAGGCAGCTGCTACAGATCGCGCGCTGGGCTTACGCGGTGTCGGCAACCTGGATTCAATGGTTGCATTTGAATTACAGATCGCAAATACTTCGGGACTGACCAATTTTAATCTCGCATTCGACCTGATGTCGCTTGATTCTACAAGTCCACGTATCGCTACCTGGGCAGTAGACTATGGCTTTGGTGCAAATCCGACTTCGTTCACAACTGCTACTGCAAATGGTACACTTACAACCGGCGGTAATACTTTTAGTAGCAATAACATTACTGTAAATTTTGGTAGTGCGCTGAACAACCAGACTGGTCCTGTTTGGATCCGTATCATTATTCCGCATAAAACTACAGGTTCCGGTACCCGTACTTCTTATGGTATCGACAACTTTAATCTGACATGGTCTGGTACAAGCGCTACCAACTATCGTCCGCTGGTAACGGCGAAAATGCCGGTAAACGGCGCTACAGGTGTATTGCCAACTACCAACCTGGCGGTAACATTCGACCGTGTTATTTCAAAAGGCACCGGCAATATCTACCTGAAAAACCGCAGTACACAGCATACAGATACCTTTAACGTAAACGGCTCTCATGTATCCGTGGCGGCTAACGTGGCTACTATTACTACAGGGTTCCTGTTGGACAGCGCTACTACATATCATGTAACTTTCGACTCTACAGCGTTTGATACCCTTACTTATAAAAGCTATGGCATCTACGATACCGCTGCATGGGTATTTACCACGATTCCGCACGTTACCCCTGTAGTGACAGTTACTGCGCTGAACGAAAATTTCGACAATGCCTGCGCTACCGGCAGTACCAATCAATTGCCTAATGGCTGGAGCAAATACAGTGTATCCGGTACACAACAATGGAATTGCTATAGCTACGGTTATTCAAATACACCTTGTTACAACATGAACGGTTACCAAACAGGTGTGAATTATGTGAACGAAGATTGGTTGATTACGCCGCGTATGGACTTGTCGGCAATGTCCGCCGCTTACTTTACTTTCCGCGCTTACAAAAAATTTGCTGGTGACGATATGAAAGTAATGGTGTCTAACAGCTATTCCGGTAGCGGTGCACCTGCTACGGGCTGGACTGATCTGAATGTAAATTTCGCTGCGGTTGATACTAACTTTAAACTGTTTTCTGCAGATATCTCTGCCTACAAATCGCAGCCGGTGTTTGTAGCGTTCAAATACACCAGCAATGCCACGAATGCTGCGCAATGGAAAGTGGACAACGTGATTGTATCTGCAAACCCTACGGCAGTGGCGAACCTCGCAAAAAACAATATGGATCTGACTGTGGTAGGCAACCCAACTTCATCTGATATCACGCTGATGTTTGATGTGAAAGAAGCGGGCGCTTATAACGTAAGCGTATTGGATATTACAGGTCGTGAGTTGGTACGTCGCAATGTAATACTGGGTACAGGTACACAGCGTTTTTCTGTAGACGGTATGTCACTGAGCAGCGGTATGTACATCGTTAAAATAAATAATGAAAACAGCTTCGGCGCTACCAAAGCTGTGGTGCAGTAATTTAGTTCTGATTTTAAGAAAAAGCCCGTCGGTAATTTACCGGCGGGCTTTTTTCATGTCAGGAAAAAATGGTTAATTGCAGCACTAAAAAATACTATTCTATGTCTTTGAATCAAGCGTTGATCGCAGAACTGAAACAAGAAGCGGCGAGCACCCGCAAAATGTTGGAGCGTGTACCTACAGAACATCTGGGATGGAGACCACACGAAAAATCAATGACGCTTCGCAGCCTTGCCGGTCACGTTGCAGAGCTGTCTGGCTGGACGGCAATGACAGTACATACCGACGAACTTGATTTCGCTGCAACGGCCTATACGCCACCAGCGGTAGAAAGCACAGAAGACCTGCTGAAAATTCACGATGAGCATGTAGAAAAAGCAGTAGCTGCTTTGCAAAATATTTCTGAAGAAGACCTTAATAAAACCTGGACATTGAGAAATGGCGAACAGATTTTTCTGCAACAACCGAAAAAAGTAGTGTTGCGCGGCATGTGCTACAATCATGTCTATCACCACCGTGGCCAGCTGAGCGTGTTCCTTCGCTTGCTCAATGTGCCGGTTCCAGGCATGTACGGCCCATCTGCAGATGAGATGCCCGCCGCCAATTAATTAGTAAGTTGTCGCAACGAGGTTATAAAATGAAAAGGTCAACGACTCGTTGACCTTTTCATTTATGTCTTTTAATGATTCTTTTATCTGGACATTCACCATTACACAGACAGCACGCGAATCATTTCAATCATGTCCGGACTGATGGCGGCATTTGTTTTGATGACTTGCTCAAAAGGTGTAAAGGTGATTTCGCCATTGATGATGCCTGCCATCACTTGTGTTTTATTTCCACGAAGCGCCTGTACTGCTGCATGGCCCAGGCGGCTGGCCAGTACACGGTCTGCATAACTGGGCGATCCGCCTCGCTGAATATGGCCGAGTACTGCGTAGCGCGTATCGATTTTCGGGAAACGTGTGGTGATTTTTTTAGCCACTTCGGCAGCGCCGCCAAAATCATCGCCCTCGGCTACAACGAGAATATGTACACTTTTACTGCGGCGTTCATCCATATCAATTCGGGACAAGACATCTTCAATATCGGTCATGATTTCTGGTATCAGAATATCCTCCGCGCCACAGGCAATGCCGCTGTTGAGTGCAATATAACCTGCATCCCGGCCCATTACCTCGATAACGAATAAGCGATCATGAGCTTCGGCCGTATCCCTGATCTTATCGATCGCCTCTACCGCGGTGTTTACCGCCGTATCGAAACCAATCGTAAAATCGGAGCCGGAAAGATCTTTATCTATTGTGCCCGGCACCCCGACTGCAGGAATGGTGTATTGTTTGAAAAATTCTACTGCACCGCGAAAAGTGCCGTCGCCACCGATCAGTACCAAGGCTTCGATGCCATGCTGCTGCAATTGTGCATAAGCTTTACTCCGGCCTTCTTCCGTTCTGAAATCTTCACTGCGAGCTGTTTTCAGAATAGTCCCGCCTCTTTGTATGATATTGGCTACATCTGTTGTTTTCATCTGGAAGATATCGCCTTCAATCATTCCCTGGTAACCATGACGGATTCCGTACACTTCCATGTCATAAAATAAAGCAGTGCGTACCACCGCACGAATGGCAGCGTTCATTCCCGGGCTATCACCACCCGAAGTCAATAAACCTATTTTACGGATCGTTTTTTCCATTGTGTTATTTGAGACAGTTATTGCAATTTACGACTAAGCGCCAGTTTAATCGGCCGGTAGTTTTTTAATTGATAAGGCCCATGTCGATCGCCTTTTTTATCAGTGCTGCCGCATTTTTTACACCCAGTTTCAACAGCAGATTATTGCGGTGATGGTCTACGGTTCGCTTGCTGAGAAACAGTTTATCTGCAATGTCCTGACTGGTTTGGTTGTCGGCAATGAGTTGCAGGATTTCGTTTTCTCTTCGCGTCAATGTCAATTCTCCGGGAAAAGCATTTGCCTTGCTGATCGTGTGGCGGAGCAATTTGTCTTTTAGTGCATCTTCCAGGAAAGTCTGGCCGGCATACACTGTTTTGATCGCCGTTACAATCAATTCTTCCGGTGCTGTTTTCAGTGCATAACCTAAAACGCCGTGCTGTAGCATGCTCTTGATATGATAAACATTATCGAGGTTGGTCAATGCCAGCATTTTTACAGAAGGGTAGAGCCGCGTTACGATTTTCGCCAGTTCATCGCCTTGTTGATCGGGCATCTGAATATCGAGCATCAGTACATCCGGCAATGTTTTTTTTAAGCCCTCCAGCAGTTGCTTTCCATTTAGATAAGCGCCACAGAGCTCCAGATCGCTCCGGCGATTAATAATTTCTTTCAGCCCGTTCAGTATAAGCGGATGATCGTCTGTAATGGAAATCCTGATCATAAAGTGGTATTATGGTGCGCCAAATCAAACTCAATATAGATTGTTGTGCCTTTTCCGTCAAAAGATTCTAACGAAAATTGTCCGTTCATGCTTTGAATTCGCGACTGGAGGTGTTGGAGGCCGATACCCGAATATTCTGTCGCCCTGGTAATGCCCTGCCCGTTATCTTCTACGGTAATACTGAATGTATGATCATTGTAAACGAGTTGTATTAGCATTTTTGAAGCGTTCGCATGTTTGATCGCATTTTGAACCAGCTCCTGCACGATGCGATAAACAAACAACTTAAAAGCTGTGGACAGGGGAGTGAAATCGCCGTAGGCCTGAACGTCTATCTGCAAAGATTTGCCTTCGTTTACCTGTGTACAGAACAAGCGTATTGCTTCAGGAAGACTGTTATGTAACAATACTTGGGGCATCAGGTTGTGGGCTGCTTCGCGAACGGTATTGCCCATTTCCCGCAAGAGATTCCAGACGCGCGTATAGCCTGCTTTTTCCGACAGGCCGTTTTCGATGCCTAAAACTTCATATCCCATTTTTACCGCCGCCAGTATGCCGCCCACGCCGTCGTGCAGCTCGCCGGCAAGACGTTTGCGTTCTCGTTCTTCTCCCTCCATAGTAGCACGCAGCATCATAATTTCCTGGGCACGCTGTAAGTTCAGTAATTGCTCCGCCTGTAATTTCTGTTTCTGCCGCAAACTTCTGTATCGGGCAATCAGAAGCGTGGTGATCAACAGCAAACAGGCACCAATGCTGAGCATCCAGATGTTTTTCTCTTTCAGCGCATTTTCCTGCCTGGCAATTAAAAGCTGATTTTGCGCAAGTATTTTGTCCTTCTCGGCAGTTCTGTATTTTACCTCCAGCTGATTGATGCTTTGGGTGAGTTCTTTATTTTCGATACTGTCCCGGATTGCGTTAAAGTGGAGCAGATGTTGGTATGCTTCCCGGAAATCATTCTTTCGGGCATAGATCAGCGACAATATTTCGTGGAGTTGCATCTGGTTGTCTTTAAGCAAATGCGCCTCCTTAGTGGTCGATGCCAGTTGCATATATTGCTCGGCCGATTCAAAGTCGTGCAGCAGATAATAAGCTCGCCCCAACGAGAGAAACAACGCCTGCGTATTTAGATCTTCCGGGGTGAAGCCGTTTTTCATTTCCAGTGCAGCAAGCAGGTAAGGTAAGGCTTTGGAGGCGTTGCCTGCAGCGACATAGTACGCGCCGATGTCGGTCTGTGTAATAAACTCGATTTCTTTATAGTGATGTTCGCGGCCCATTTTGAGGGCGGCATTGAAATAACCCAGCGCGTTGGTGCTATCTTTTTTATGACTGTATATAAGTCCTTTGTTTTCCAGGATTCCAGCCATGATAAAATAATCTTTTTCCCGGGCAAACATTTTGATCGCTTTGTCAAGATAGTAAAGCGCTTTGTCTGGCTGACCGAGCCGGTCGAGCAGGATGCCAAGGTTACTGTAGATCCTGCCTGCGGGAATCACGTCAGGAAACATCTCCGCCAAAAGCATCGCCTTATAGCAGTAGTCGGCAGCGCTGTCATAGTTTCCCCGGGTATAAAATACATTGGAAATGTTGTAGTATAGTTTGGCCGCAGCCAGCAATCCGCCAGGCGAACGCTCGCCATATTGAAGTCCCTCCCGGTAGGCGGCAAGACTTTGTTCATACGCTCCTTTGGCGAAATAAATATTCCCGGTGTGTGTCAGGGAAAAGACAATGCCTTTTGAATAACCGATCTTTTTACTGTCCTCCAGTATCTGCGTCAATAAGCGAAGCGCACTGTCGGGATGCCGTGGCTCAAGCGCCACTAGCTGACTGGCAGTTTTTAAAATGGCAGTAGTGTCTCTATTTTGAGCGCCGACAGACGAAAACGATAAAAGAACGATAAGCAGGCAGATCAGAAAGGATTTTATATGGTAAGCAAGCGGCAGTATCATTTTTTCAAAATCATTTTAAGAGACAGGGCAAAGGATGGAAAAGAATAGATCTGCGATAAAAATAGGTATTTATACTGAATCTGATAATTGGTATAAATACAGAAAGGCATACGACTTGTACGGAATAGCTTTACAAGTTGCATGGATGTTTATGCTCATTGGGGAGATAGCACTTGTGTAAAGTAAAAAAAATTATTAATTAAAAACAATACCTTATGAACCGAAATTTTCGGATAGGCGTATTTCTCTTAGGTGGCCTCCTGACGTGGGGCGAAAGCAAAGCGCAGCTAACGGGAACGATTACAGTACCAAGCACCTCGTATCCCGACCTGGCAACGGTAGTGGGGGCGCTCAATACACAGGGGGTTGGTACTGGCGGCGTGGTTGTTAATATCACGGCTTCCAATCCGCAAAATGCGCCTGCCGGCGGTTATCAATTGGGTAGTAATACGCTCAACAGTTCGGCAACGGCAGCAAACCCCATCACGATCAACGGTAATGGTAACAATGTAGTCGCCAATGTGGGGACAAGCACTACCAGAGACGGCATTTTCGTGATACAGGGCGTCGATTACCTCACCATCAACGGGCTGAACCTCTCTGATCCGAACACCGCATCTGCGACTGCTCAAATGGAATGGGGGTATGCATTATTAAAACTAAACAATACTGCACCTTTTGACGGTTGTCAGCATGTGACGATCAAAAACTGTACAATCACGCTGAACAAGGCAGACACGGCATCTGTTGGCATTTACGCAGGTAACCATACTGCCGCCAGTACAACTGCACTGAGCATTACGACGGCCTCCGACGCCATGAATAATGCTTTGTTTACCGGGAACACCATTCAAAACTGTTTTACAGGCATCAAACTTGCCGGCTATGCAGCACCGGCGCCCTACAACCTCTACGACCAGGATAACGTGATCGGTAATGCAGGCGGTGGTAATACGATCCTGAATTACGGTCCCGGTTTTTCCGTCAGCGTATTTCCTGCTGGTGTTTACCTGGTCAACCAGAACAATGCCAATGTTTCTTATAACAATATAGACAATGCTGCCGGCGGCAATATGGGCGCCAGCAGTAGTTTATATGGCATCTACCATGCTACCGGTGTCAATTCATCGTTTACGGCAAGCCACAACACGATCTTATCAACAATCGACAGTCTTAGGGCTGGTCTCGCTTTCGTCTATGGTATTTATAATATGGCAACCGGTACCGTTTCTGTTACGAACAACAGCTTCCAGGTAGCCACACCAACAACCGGAACCAAGTCTGGTGGCTACTATGCTATAGGATCGTTTGGCGCGGCCAACTTAACGGTGCAGAATAACAGCTGGACGAACAATTTAGGTCTCCTCCTGCCGTCAACTTCAGGATTTATTTATAATAACGCCAATCTGACCACGACGATACAGAACAATACGCTGAACAATATCAGCTTCGTGTCGAACAGTGCAACCCTTTACAGCTATTACAGTACCGGTACCGGCACCAATGGTTCGGAGACAATTTCCGGCAATACGTTCTCCAATGTTACCGGGTCAGGTGTCAATGGCCAGGGGCAGACATCATTTTTCGGTATCTACTCATTTTTGTCGGGCGCAAATAAGACGGTTTTCAACAATACGGTAAATAATATTACCGCAGGTTCCGTTTCAGGATTGGACGTAGAAAGTGGCAACATTGTGTCGGTAACCGCCAATTCTGTTAGCGGTATTAATGGCAATGCCAACGGAAATAACGGCGTTTTCGGTATGAAACTTGCGGTAGGAACTTCGGCTACCGCGCTGATGAATGCCAGTCAAAACACGATAACCGCCCTCAAAAACGAAGGCGCTACTTCGCATCTTTTCGGCGTTTACTTAAATTCGGGTACAGCCATCAATTTTTATGGCAACAATATATACAACCTCGAAAATACAGGTGCCGCCAACGGGGCAGGAACCAATGCGAATGTATATGGCATTTATATTGGCGGCGGATCGCAAAATAATGTGTACAACAATTTTGTAAGCGATCTCAGAGATACCAATTCCATAGGATATTCAACTATTTTCGGTATTTATGAAAATGGAGGTACATCTAATTTGTATCATAATACGATTAAACTGGGTACTTCTTCAGCACTCAACGGAGTAGGCGTTACAGGTATTTCTTACCTCGCTGCGGCTGCAATCAATAATATCCAGAATAATATCATCAACATCAATGCTACGGCGGGAACCGGCAACAACGTCGCGGCCATTCGCCGCAGCGCTGCTGGCACCGCAGGGGTAGCACCAGTCAACTATAACGGAGGCAGCAATATCTATTATTTGCCATCGGCCGCGAACAATTATGTTTACGCAGAAGGCACTACAAACGCGACGCTTAAAAATGCTTATGCGGTTTCCGGGATTACGGCCAATACTACTGCGAATATTTTTAACGATCCGGCTTTCAATACGGGCTGTAGTTTGTACAAGCAATTCATGAACGGCAGGGAAAACGGTAGTGCCGTGGAAAATAACCTCGTAGCTGCCGGTACCGGCCTGTTTGCGCCGACAGGGCCTTCTTATGCAAAATCGGCCGCGACCGCAAACACGGTTATACCGGTAACAACAGATTACAATGGTGTAACAAGAGCCATGCCGGCAGATATCGGCGCGCTGCAGTTTGCGGGAACAACAATCAATGCCACCACACCGGCTATCAATTTCACACCGCTTCCAACAGCTACTTATTGTACCAATGGGCAGCTGTTCAACGCTACCATTACCACTGTTTCCGGTGCCATCAACACTACTCCGGGCACTGCTCCGCGAGTGTATTACAAGAAAGCAACCGAAACCAACCAATTCGGCAGCTATCCGGCCGACAATACATCTGCGTACAACGGTTGGAAATATGTAGAGGCGACAGGAACAGCGCCAAATTTTAATTTCAATATTGACTATACAAAACTGAACACACCAATTGCAGCAGGTGATTCTATCATCTACTTCGTCGTAGCGCAGGATAATGCAGCTACGCCAAACGTAGGTGTGTATGCCGCATCCCTTGCCTCCTGTCCTGTAAGTGTAAACCTTACGGCAGCTGCCGCACCGGTGGCCGCGGCGCCTGTTCCTTTTGGTTATAAACTGGCATCTGCACCGTCGTTTGTTGCGTTGGCCACGCCTGATACGGTTTGTGTGAGTGGCTTTAGCACCATCAAAATGAATACACCGCCATTAGGCATGCAAGTGCAGTGGCAAATGGATAACGGCTCTGGTTATACCAATATTGCCGGAGCAACCAATGCAACCTACGTAACACCTGTACTTACATCCACGGTCAAATACCATGCTGTATTAAACTGTGGCAGCATGGTAGCCGCTACAACCGTACCGGATACCGTGTTTGTCAGCAACCCGACTGTGACAGGCAGCACGCCAGGTACCCATTGTGGCGCAGGTCCTGTTGTCTTGCAGGCTACGGGTTCTGCCGGTACGTCTTTGAATTGGTATGTTGCAAGTACAGCTGGTACAACACTCGGATCGGGTTCGCCGTTCACTACTGCGCCGGTTAGTGCAACGACCGTTTTTTATGTAGGTGCCAGTTTGGGAACAAATACACTGAGTACGGGTATCAGCAGCAGTACTTCCAATTCTACCAACAGTACAATTGGCAACGGGCTTGTATTTGATGCTGGTGCTCCTTTTGTACTGAAATCGGTTTCTATTTATGCCTATGGCACAGGCGCCGGCTCTGTTACGGTCGCATTGGTGGATGGTACCGGCAGTGTATTGCAATCACAGCTTTTTAACGTGACGGCAGCGACCTCTCCTGTGAGAAATGACCTCCCGTTGAACTTTTCCGTTCCGGCGGGTTCTGGATTGAGATTGGTCTTTTACGGTAAAACCGGCGGGGTAAGCGGTCTTGTAAGAGAAACTTCCGGTATGGCGTTCCCTTATACGATACCCAATGTAGTATCAATTACCGGCGCTATTACATCGCTCATGGGAGCACCGGTAACAAATTCCTATTATTCGTTTTACGACTGGAAAGTAAATGTGATTTGCGAAAGTGCGCGGACACCGGTGAATGCCAATATCACCAATGCCCTGCCGTTCTCTGTAAGCACCGCACAGACCATATGTAACAACAGTATCGCTCCGATTTCTGTTACTTCTCCGGCTGCCAACTTCAGCAACTATTCATGGTCGCCGAGTACAAATCTTTATACAGATGCTGCTGCAACAATTCCGTACACAGGTGGTAACGCAACCACCGTTTATGTGAAAACGACCAATGCAGGATCTGTCAACTATATTGCAACAGCCAGCGATCCCGTGTCACAATGTGGCGCCATGGACACCGGAAAAGTGTTTGTGCAGCCGGCCGCGGCAACCATTACGTCGCCTTTGCTCAATCACTGCGGCAGCGGTTCTTCTGTGATGACGCTGGTTACAGCAAACAATGCGACAATAACCAATATTCAATGGCAGGATTCGCCGACAGGTAGTATATTCACAGATATTGCGGGGGCAACCGGCAATGTGTTTACCACACCTTCTCTGAGTGCAACTGCGTATTACCGTGCCCAGGTGAAAAACGGCGCGGGCGCTACTTGCTTCCAGATACTGGATACAGTACATGTTTACAATGCACAAGTCGTAAGCACGGTGCCAGCTACGCGTTGTGGTAATGGTACGGTTACCCTGGCCGCAACTGGTTCTGTCGATGCAACGCTCAATTGGTATACCACCGCAACTGGCTACATACCGGTAGGTACTGGTGCCAGTTTTACCACCCCGGTACTCAACAGTACCACTACTTATTATGTGGGCGCTCATAACGATGGCGGCAGCGAGAGTATTCCTTCGCCTGCTTTTGGTAATGATTCTGTCAACTCGCCGGGTCCGGTGTGGGGCCTTATTTTTTATGTGAATACGCCTGCCAAAATTCGTTCGGTGCGCGTGTATCCTTCATCTCCCAACACGGTACCTGCGTCAATACAAATCAGGATAACCGACTCACTTGAAAATATATTGTTCACCGCACCGCTTTATACATTCACTTGTGGTCCGAATGTGGGACCCCAAACAGTGCCGGTAGACATTTCACTGTTGCCAGGTCATTATAAAATGGAGATGACTACGGTAGGTGTAACCTCTGTGCACATGCACTCTCCGTACAGCGGTGCTCTTTCTTTCCCTTATACAGCGCCTTCAGGGGCAGTATCGATTGCAGGAGGTACGCTTAGTTCCGGTTTTAATTTTTTGACTACATTCTATTATCCGTTCTTCTATGACTGGGTAATTTCTACCGGTTGTACCAGTACACGTGTGCCTGTAGTGGCCACTGTTACCGCACCGCCCGCATTTACGATCACGCCATCTGCGCCTTCTATCTGTAATGGTGACACTGCTTACATCAATGTTAGTTCAGGTAATGCAGGTTATACCTTCAACTGGACGCCTGGTAATCTCAGCGGTACCGCTCAGGCATTGCATCCGAATACGAATACAAAATATTACGTGACTGCAACAGACAATAGCGGTGGCGCCAATAGTGGCTGTGTGCGTATTGATTCCGTAACGGTAACCGTAAATCCAAAACCGAATAACATGGTTAGCTTAGTTGGCCCATCCGCTTTCTGCCCTACTGACAGTACAGTATTGCAAGCGGTAGGTTCTTTCAATTGTGGTTTTAAATGGTACAATAATGGTACGCTGATTCCGGGTGCAAACCAGTCGGCCTACACAGCGCATACCGCGGGTACCTATACAGTGGTAATCAGGGATTCTGTTTCGACCTGTAGTTCCGTTTCTGCACCGAAAACAATAACAGTGTACACAACGGTAACACCGGTGGTGACGGTCAATGGTGCCACATTTACGGCTACCGGAGGCTCGTTTACGGGTTATCAATGGAAGCTGAATGGTACAGATATTCCGGGTGCAACTGCTGCAACCTATATGGCTACGCAACCCGGACAATATACAGTCGTGGTTACAGATGCCAACGGTTGTAGTACTGCTTCGCAGCCGTACCCATATAATGTAGGTGTAGCAAATGTAGCAGTGACGGCGAGCATGATAAAAGTGTACCCGAACCCTGCAAGTGCTAAAGTTTATATCGATGCACCGGTCGACGTGAATGTGTCGCTGCAGAGCCTCGACGGAAAGTTGATTGTGCAACAAAAACACGCCAGAGAAATAGACCTGAGCGGGCTTGCTGACGGCATTTATATGATCAGAATTTCAGACACGGATGGACAGTTGATAAGAGTAGATAAATTGGTAAAGACGAATAGGTAAGAACAGAAGGGGCCGCGAAAGCGGCCTCTTTTATTTTTGTCGTCAGCTATCGTCATAATCAAAAAATAAGCCGTGTAAAAACACGGCTTCACCCTAAAAAATAAAAAAACAAAACGAGGTATCAGGCTGCTTCACTTCCGTCTTTGGTAAACGGTGCAGCTATTTCAATGATTTCTGTCTCTAAGAAATTTACCTTCCCGGTCGATACATCATATATTGCCGGAACAAGGCTTAGTTTTTCTTGCTCCACCAGGTTGCGGATCACATCGCTTTTTTTCAGAATTTCCTGCACACTGTTTTTTACATTCAGTTCCGCCACAGCGTCCACAAACGCAGCATTTTTACTGGTCCGGTTTTCCGTAAATGTTTTTTCTTGTGCTACAGCAGGCAGAATGCGTTCGATAAGTGAAGTGAGATTACCCATTTTTACCTGGTCACAAGCGCCCTTGATCGCACCACAATTGGTGTGGCCCAGTACCAGTATCAATTTTGATCCGGCTACTGCTGTTGCATATTCGAGGCTTCCGAGAATGCCTTCAGAAATAATATTGCCTGCTATCCGCACGCTGAAAATATCACCCAGCCCCTGGTCGAAGATCAGCTCCGCAGAAGTGCGTGAATCCATACAACTCAGAATTGCCGCGAAAGGCCACTGCCCGTCTTTGGTTTCATTGACCATCTGCAGCAGATCGCGGTTTTTCCGGAGATTGTTCATAAAACGGAAGTTTCCTTCCTTCAGCTCCTGCAATGCCAGGGCCGGCGTTATATCATGTGGTATCGATTGACGTTGTTCGTTTTTCATACTGGTTTTTATTTAAGTAGTTTCAAAAAAATGATAGAGTTTATAGTTGGTCAGCTAATATGGTTAAGTAGATTGTTTTCTTATTCAATGCCCAGTTGTTTGAGCAATTTTTTATGATCGCCGGCTGAGCGTTTGGGAACTTCATTAATATCGAGCAGCCCTGAAATAACATCCTTGTCTGAAGCAGTCTTTGGTATGTTGTACACATTTTTAAACCCTTCCAGCGATACGTTGATATTTTTTGCAGCCGCTTTTGAATCGGCAAAATCCCGGATGATATCCAGCACGTCGAAGTCGATGTATTCCGTTTGACTGGCGTCGATGATCACACTGCTGTTTGCTGGCAGCTTATCAAAGGTTTGTTTGATGCTTGCTTTATTCAGGAATGAAACTTCCTGCGCCAGCACAATTTTAATCAAGTCTTTACTGGTATAACTGCTGCGGCTGTAGTAATAGGGAATGCGCATATTGTTGCGCAGAATAAAGAATACACTCACTACCAGGCCGAGTGCCACACCTTTTAACAGATCGGTAAGCACTACCGCTACTACAGTAATAATAAACGGCGCAAACTGAGTGAAACCGCCTTCTTTCCACATATGCTTAAACACAGCCGGATTACAGAGCCTGTACCCGGTAATAATCAGAATAGCCGCCAGCGATGCCAGTGGAATATGATTTAGCAATCTGGGAATAAAAGCCACGCAAACCAGCAGTAAAGTGCCATGTACCATAGTAGACAGTTTGGTACGCGCGCCTGCATTGATATTTGCGGAGGAACGTACAATCACCGAAGTGACCGGCAACGCACCGATAAGTCCGCATACAAGGTTGCCGATGCCCTGCGCACGCAGCTCCGCATTTCCGGAAGTGTATCTCTTTAAAGGATCCAGCTTGTCGGTTGCTTCAATACACAGCAATGTTTCAATAGAAGCTACAATTGCAATAATCAAACCAGTCTGCCATACATGAGGATTGGCGAAACCGCAGAAATCAGGCAGTGTGTACTGCTTCAGGTATTCACCGAAAGAGTTGGGCATTGGCAGGTTCACCATATGTTTGGTGCCAATCGCCCAATTGCTGCCCGAGAACCGGAACAGCTCATTTACAAACACGCCTGCCAGCACCGCCGCCAGCCCGCCTGGCAGCCATTGTATTTTTTTCATCGCCGGACGTTGCCATACGATCAGTACTGTCAGCGAAACCATTGCAACGACAATAGCTCCTGGATGTAGAAAATTGATGGAATTAAGGATGGCGGAAAAAGTGTTTTCTCCCGAAGCCTCAATAAAAAAGAAATCACCCATATTGTCCTTATCGTAACCCACGGCATGGGGTAATTCCTTCAGTATGATAATAACGCCGATCGCCGCCAGCATTCCTTCAATCACATTAGAAGGAAAATAGTTGGAAATGCTTCCGGCTTTTAAAACACCAAGAATAAATTGAATAAGCCCTGCTACCATAACGGCACAGAGGAAGATTTCAAAGCTGCCAAGCGCAGTAATAGCCGTAGCTACTATGGCCGTTAGTCCGGCAGCAGGTCCGCTGACGCTCAGGTTGGATTTACTGAGAAATCCTATGACAATTCCCCCAACAATACCCGCATTAATACCGGCAATCAGTGGGGCTCCGCATGCCAGGGCGATGCCTAAACATAACGGAACCGCAATGAGGAAGACCACAAGTCCCGCCGTTGCGTCGTTTTTGGTATTGGAGAAAAGATTAGTTTTTGCATTCATATATTTAAAAATAGCTATGCCGTCAGTACATGATTTTGCAGGTACACGAAGCACAAGATGATTTGTGAGAATAAAAGGAAGATGCCGCAGTTTTAGAACGCAGCAGGATACATGGAGCAAAAAGTGCTCAGCAAAAAACTAACAGTTGGGAGGCGGTGTAAGAATATCCGGTATATGATAGTCGGGAAGCGAGGCTGTACGGTGAATGACCAGCAATACACCGGCGGTAATGTTTTTTTCCCTCGCAATGGATGTAATGTCCATGAAGCTTGCATGAAACGGATCGCCTTCTTTTTTGACTTTCAGATCCGGTCCGTCGTCTGCATGATTTTCATGAACTTCTTCAGTGGTGGTTGACTTGAACAATAACTTGCCAATCTCTTTTACAGGCAGTACCTGAAAAGAGAAGATGAGTAAGAAAAACATGGCAAGATACTGGCGCATCACAGCAAATATGCATCATTCCGCTGAATTATAAAAAACTGATCTGTTTAAAGGAATGTTAAGACCTTATTTCGTGAGAAAACATCTTAGTTACTTTTGCATTCGCCCATCTTATCCGAAAGCTGAGGCAGTTTAATCTGACCAAACAGGTTAATCATATTAAACAGATTAAACACATTTCATTGGGATAAATTATCAATACCTTTGCTGCAATTTATGACCAACCAATTTACGAAGACTGTGCGCAGATATCTATTGGTTGCCGGTATTCTGCTGGCCTCAGTTCCGGCTTTTGCGCAAACGGCCTGGCCTTCGCCCGAAGTAGAGCAGATGTATCAGCAGGCACGTAATTATCTTACGTCCGGCAATATCCGTCAGGCGGTGGTATCCTATCAGCAGGCGATACAACTGGCGCCTGATGTAATGGTGCTTCGTCGCGACCTGGCGCAGGCATATCAGCTTTCCGGTAATTATCAGGACGCTTATAAACAGCTGGAACCTGTCATTAAATCAGGTGTAGCCGACGAGCAATGTTTCCAGATTGCGGCTGCAAGCCTGGCGGCGCAAGGTGAAGCTAAAAAATCCAAATCTGTTTTATCTAAAGGTATAGAGCGTTTTCCGCATTCCGGCTTGCTCTATCATGAACTCGGTAAACAATATGATGATATCAACGACGAAGAAAATGCATTAAAGGCATGGTTGGATGGTATTGAAGCAGAACCCGGATACCATGTTAATTATTATGAGGCGGGACGCACTTATATGATCTCTAACAAACCGGTATGGGCTATAGTTTATGGCGAAATGTTTATCAATATGGAGCAGCAAACACCAAGGGCCAATGAAACCCGTAAAATGTTGCTGGCAGCTTATAAAAAACTGTATTATACACCTGTAACGGGTGAATTGCCGGGTTTCGGACAAAATAAAAAGGAAATTGTGGGTAGTTTTGAGGCTGCGGTCAAGGCCACGTATATGAAATTGGCGCCTGTGGTGAGCGATGGTATTACTACTGAAAACCTGATTATGCTGCGCACGCGTTTCTTGATGGAATGGCAGGTCGCCTATGCAGCCCAGTATCCATTTACATTATTCAAGTTTCAGGACGATCTGTTGCGAAACGGGAATTTTGATGTGTATAACCAGTGGATGTTTGGCCGTGCCGAAAATCAACAGCAATACGATGCCTGGAATAAATTTCATGAAGGTGAAGTAAAAGCGTTTACAGCCTGGGTAGGGCAACATCGTTTGGTTCCGGTTGCGGGCGACTTTTACAACGATAAAAAAGTAAAAGACATTTTCCCGAAAAATAAAAACTAATAATAAACGTTAAAAAACAGGGCCTGCCTATGTAAAGCCCTTAAATACACTACTTTTGTTCGCTAACTATTTTCGTTATTATCCAATTCGCATGATGAGGCGTTACTCTTTCCTGTTCAATACCTGTTTATTTGCGCTTGTTCTGTCTATCAGCCTGTTTGCCGGTCAAAAAGCTGCTGCACAGCCGCAGGGCGCTGCCGATAAAATACTGGCCGTGGTGGGACGTAACCGAATCATCCTTCAATCCGAGTTGGAAGCGCAGGTAATCAATATGCGCACCCAAAATCCCGATCAGTGGAACGATACCATGAAATGCGCGATCCTGCAGCAAATGATCATGTCTAAGGTACTGGTAGAGCAGGCCGAGCGCGACAGTTTGCTGGTGAGCGATGAAGACGTGGACGGCCAGCTCGATAACCGTATCCGTTACTTCATCAGCAGCGTATATGGAACCAAAGAAAGAATGGAAGAGGCAACGGGTAAAACCATTTACCAGTTGAAAGACGAATACCGCGATGTAGTACGAGAAGAAATGATGCGTGAAAAAGTCCAGTCCAAAATACTGGAACACGTAACGATTACGCCAACAGAGGTAAAAGCCTTTTATAATAAGATTCCGAAAGATAGTTTGCCATTTTTCCCTGCATCCGTTGAGATCGGGCAGATTGTGATTGATCCGCCGATAAGTCCGGAAATGGACCAGTATGCTTATAAAAAGCTGGAAGATATCCGCAAACAGATTGTAGATGAGGGTAAAAGCTTTGAAACGATGGCCAGTATTTACAGCCAGGATCCGGGAAGTCGTGATAATGGCGGTCGATACGACGGTGTAAGCCGTACGTCCGGCGGATGGGCTCCCGAATTTGTGGTCGCTGCATTTAAATTGCAGAATGGTGAAGTATCGCCGATCGTAAAAACGCAGTTTGGTTACCATATTATCCAAATGATTCAGCGTAAAGGCGATCAGGCTGATTTGCGTCATATTCTCATTATTCCGGACCGTACTTCTGCCGACTTCAAAAAAGCGATGGAAAAGCTGGATAGCGTGCGCGCCGAGCTGGTGACCGGTAAAATGAACTTTGCACAAGCGGTTGGTAAATACTCCACCGACGAAGCGTCTAAAATGACCGGCGGTATGATCGCTGATCCCCGCAGCAACAGTACGCAATTAGAGATCGATCAATTGGATCCGGCGCTGGCCCTTATGGTAGACAGCGTGAAAATGGGTACGTATTCGCAGCCGCAGGTTTTCACGAAACAAACCGGCGAAAAATCTTGCCGTATCGTGTATATGAAGAGCAGAAACGAGCCGCATAAAGCCAATCTTACAGACGATTACAACAAAATCCAGCAAGTAGCGCTTTCGCAGAAGCAAAATGAAAAAGTGGAGAAATGGCTGGAAGATAAGTTACCTTCTTACTACATGAAGATCGATCCTGATTATGAATCCTGCAGTGTTTTTGCCGCATGGCGGAAGTATCTGAATCATACAGGGGAGAGCAAATAAAAATATCAGCGCGGGGCTTAAAAGCCCCGTTTTTTATACCATCTTCATTTTTCGATCCTATATCCTGCGTTTATTTTTCCGGTTAAAAGAAAATTGCTTTTTTTGTTACGTCAAATAGCCCAATGACAGAAGTGTCGGAAGAAACTATATTTAAATCCCTTTTTGATAAAGAATACGTCAAACTGTGCCGCTATGCTTATACGTATATGCAGGATTCCCAGTTGGCAGAAGACGTGGTGCAGGACACTTTTATTAAGATCTGGGAACAAAAGCGGGAACTGATTGCCGCGCCGAACATCCGCTTTTATCTTATTACCGCAGTGAAAAACAATTGTATCTCCGCTATCCGGAAGCAAAAAGCACAGATGGTCGTATTTACGGAAACGGCTCCTGAACCTGACCCCGAGCCGGCTTTTCACATCGAGATTGCGGAAATGGAAGATCCGCAGGTGAAAAAAATAGCGGATGCACTTAATTTACTGCCGCCAAAATGCAAGGAGGTTTTCTTGCTGGTGAAACTTCATGGCCTGAGTTATAAGGATGCGGCGGCTACATTAGGTTTGTCGGTAAAAACGATCGAAAATCAGATGGGGAAGGCCATTAAAATTCTGCGTGAATCTGTAGCATTTTCTTTGCTGGCTGGAATGGTTATATTGTTTGCAAAAAAATATTTAGTTTTTGTAGGGGTTTCTGTGATTTCCTGCGTATTATAGGGTAGCGTAATGAATGAGCAAATTCAAATAATTATTGCAAAGCAACTGAGCAATGAAGCCTCAGCTGCCGAATTGCAATTAATACAAAACTGGCTTGCTGAGAGCCCGGCGCACCAGCAAGAACTAGACGCTCTAAAAGCAGCGTGGCAGGCCGCTGATCGCGTAATTGAAAAATTACCGGTTTGTGATGCCGCAGCTGCATGGGCTAAAATCTCGTCAAGAATCTGCCCCGATAAAACAGTACAAAACGACAAGCCTACCCGCGTTATTTCTCTATGGACTAAATGGACAGTTGGTACTGCCGCTGTATTGCTCATCGGGCTGTTTGTGTTTCGGATTGCTTCGCCCGCCAATATAAAGGTGCTAGCCTCTGCTCAAAATCAGATGATTATATTGCCGGATGGTACCCATATTACCCTCAAAAAAGGGAGTACGCTTACTTATCCTAAAAAATTTGCTGCTACCGAGCGGCATGTGGCTTTGAACGGTGAAGCATTCTTTGAAGTAACCCACAACGAACAACAACCATTTACTATTGATGCTAAAAAAGCGGATGTTCGTGTATTAGGCACAGCATTTAATGTTTGCTGTAATAATCAGCGTACCGAGGTAACCGTTGCCAGTGGCCGTGTGCAGGTAACCGATCATGACAATGCGAGCGAAAAAGTAGTGCTCACTAAAGGAGAGCATGCAACCGTTGCTGCCGGACCGATCACGAAGGATGCGGTGGCCGACGATAATTATTTATACTGGAAAACCGGCAATCTGGAATTCCGCCAGACGCCTTTTGAAGAGGTCGTTGCATCCATTGCAAAGGTGACCGATACGCAGATTCAGCTTGCGCCCAGCCTGTCTGCTACTCAAAAATCTCAGGCGATCAATATCTCTTTCCACGAGCAATCTGTTGAAGAAATGCTGACGGAAATATGTCTCATCACCCAATGTAAATGGGCAAAGCAAAATAATCTGTATATTATCGCCGCAAAGTGATAATGAACAGGCTTTTGAGATGTATTTTCCTGTTGTGCTGCTGCATGATGGTATCCGGGTTTTTATGGGCCCAGGACAGACATTTATTGCAAACGCCTTTCACCCCGCCCTTTTCCAAAGGGACAATTCAGTCCTATTTTGAATCCATTACTCAGCAGACCGGTATTTCAATCTCTTATAGTGCCGCTGTTTTAAATGGACAGCAAAAAGTAAAAATGCACGGCAACGAGCAATCGGTCTCAGATGTGCTGAAAACGATTGTCGGCAAACAACCCTTAAAAGTCGTAGAGCGTTACGATAAAATTCTGATCGTTCCGGTAGACGCACCGGATGATGCAGCGACTGCGACGAGTCTGCAGTTTTTCCCCACCGATGGTTATGTAAAGGATAAAAGCAACAAAGAAGCGCTGATCGGCGCCAGCATTTATTTTCCCGCGTTAAGTGCCGGTACCGTCACTAATAGTTTTGGCTTTTATAGTATCACTTTGCCGAGAGGTATTTATAAGGCATATGTTTCTTACATTGGCTACAAAACAGATACGGTTATCTTTACGGTAAACGATCACCGGCGGGTAGACATGTTGCTGCAGCAAGACGGCAGCAAGCTTAAAGAAGTAAAAGTTTCGTCGTACCGGGCGAATGAGCATAATGGCGACTATATACAACTTTCATTAAGGGATATTGCCCGGTATCAGTCATTATTGGGAGAGACGGATGTGATGCGGGCATTGCAGATGTACCCCGGCGTACAATCAGGCCTCGATGGTACTTCTGGTATACAAGTGCGTGGCGGCGACCCGGGACAAAATCTAAACCTGCTGGACGGTGTACCACTTTATTATGTGGATCATCTTTTCGGCGTCACTTCGGTGTACAATTCCGATGCAATCAAATCGGTGGATTTTTACAAAGGTGCTTTTCCGGCGCGTTACGGCGGAAGGCTTTCTTCTATCGTAGATGTGCACACCAAAGACGGCGACATGCAAACAACCGGTGGGCAGTTTACCATGGGCCTGGTGAAAGCAAGTCTGACGTTGGAAGGCCCGATACTAAAAGATCGTTGCTCTTATATGGTATCGGCACGGCGTACCTGGATTGACGGTTTGATTGCTCCGTTTTATAGCCAGGTAGGCGTTAATTTTTACGATATCAATGCTAAGGTCAATTATATTCTCAACGACGACAATCATATTTACCTGAGTTTTTATAACGGCCGCGACCAGATCCGTTATTCAGAAAATGACGCATTTTTTCGCACGCGTTGGGGCAATACGATTGCTTCTGCTAAGTGGAATTCGATACTTAATCCGAAGTTCTTTTTGAACACTATTTTTACCTACAGCCAGTTTTCCTACGAATTGAAAGACCAGAACCAGGTGATCGATAGTGGGATTATTTCTAACCTGAGCAATTATGTGGGGGTTTCTTCCATCAAGGATATTTCGTTGCAACTGCAGGGACAGTGGTTTCCGAACTACAAGCATAAAGTTGAGTTTGGTGGTAATTATGCACGTACTTATTTCGTTCCGACAGAGATTCAGAGTACCGATTCTAAAGTGATAGTGCCGCCCACCAAAGGCAGCGGCACCATGCTTTCCAATGAGCTTACCATATACGCCGAAGACGAGATTAAAGTTTCCAAACGGTTTACTACGCGCCTTGGGCTACACTGGGCTAACTGGTATAGCGGCCAGTACGATTATTCAAGCCTGCAGCCCAGGGTGTATGCCTCTTACGATGTCAACGATGAAAGTTCACTTTATGGGTCAATATCGCATATGGCCCAGTTTCTTCACCTGATTAATAATAATACTTACGGTCTGCCTACTGATTTTTGGGTGCCCAGTACGAAAGTCATCAAGCCGGAAGAAGCTTACCAGGCCACACTGGGTTACAGTAGCTCCATTGCAGGTTTTCATGGGAATGTAGAAGTCTACTATAAAGACATGCGTAATGTGATTACTTATACGGCGGGCAAAACCTTGTTTGATAATTCCGACAACTGGCAACAGAAAGTGGAGCAGGGAAGAGGCTGGGCTTATGGTGCGGAGCTTTCGCTCGAAAAGCGCATCGGGCCTGTGTCTGCCTCGCTGGCCTATACGCTGGCCTGGAACTGGCGTCAGTTCGATGATCTGAACAATGGAGATGCTTTCCCGTATCGATACGACCGGCGGCACAATATAAAGATCGCGGGCAACTACCGTATTAAAAAAGGGATGCGGTTTATTGCCAACTGGACATTTATGAGTGGTGAGGCATTTACTTTACCAGACCAGGTATATCCCGATTTCGACAACAATCTCCTGATTTCTCAAGGCAATGCGAGCAGTACTTCCTACACCTATCATTATTCAAGATGGAATGCTTATCGTTTGCCGGCAGTTCACCGGTTAGATATTGGGATGGATTTTGTAAAAAAGAAAAAGAATAACCTGGAACGAACCTGGTCTGTAGGCATTTTCAACGCCTACGCGCGCAAAAACGTGATGTTTGTAACGCTGACCAATGATGTGGAAAAAGGCACCTTACAATTACAGGGACTCAGCTATCTGCAATTTATTCCTTATGTTACCTATAAGCTGAAGTTCTAGTCTATGAAGCAGAGTAAACGAATCAGACGGCTGGTTGGGTATAGCAGTATTATATTGCTGATGAGCGGCTGTACGAAAGATTTGAAGCTACCCGATATCAGTGCTGAAAACGAAGTAGTGCTACTGGGAGAAATGGTGGCTGGTGATTCCATCAATTTTCGCGGCGGGCAAAGTATTCCGCTGACATCCGGCACAACTATGAAGTTTGAATTACCGGACAATCTCTCGGCCAGTATTGTTTCTTCATCGGGTATGCAGTGGATGCTGAATGGCCGTGTGGACGCGTTTTCTAATATGGTGCATACGCTTGCTTTTTCATCGCCCGATCTGATTGTAAGTGGGCAAACCTATACAATCACCGCGCAGAATAGCCAGTTGGGTACTGCAAGTTGTATCGTTACCATTCCGCAACCTTTCAATACTTATGTGGCTGATACCGCTACTGTGTTGTATTCTGGGTCTAATTTATGGCGGGCAAAAGTAAATATCGTGGATGATGGGTCGGTCACAAATTTTTATACGATCGAAGCGCTGAAACAAAAAGTGTATATCGATGGCACTTTTAATTATAATGGACAGCAGGTAACAGTTTCAGACAATAAAATGCTTTATGATAGTTTAAAAGCTGCCGGTGCTTTACCCCTGGTGAGTTGGGATACCAGCTACAGTTCTACTTTTGAACGGGTGGATATTTATACAGATGATCCTGCCACCGAAAATATAAAGCTGAGCAACGCACTAAGCACCAATCGCCGTATTCTCCTGTCTGATCTAAGCTTTAACGGACAAGCCTATACCACTTCGGTGTATTTGGATACAACTATTTTCCGGTCAACGGAAGACAGCGCGAAAGGACGAATTTTATTGCTGATAAAATCTGTTTGTGCACCTTATTTTAGTTTCCTGAAAGGTTACGAGATGTACGAGCCTTCCACAGGTTTCACTTCATTGGCCCAACCAGTAAAAATTGACGGGAATGTTACCAACGGTATGGGCATGGTAGGCGGCGTGTACCTGCACAAATTTGTGTACACGTTTGACGAATGGTCCTGGTAAATAAGCTGAAGGTTGAATGCAAAAAGCTCAAAGCAATGTGGTAAAACAATTTGCTTTGAGCTTTATATTTTTTGATTGAAACTTTATGCGTTGCGCTTTCGGCTTTTAACTCAACAAGAAGGCGATATCTTCTCTAGTCAGTCGCTTCAGGAACGCACTGTCGTCGGCTACGAGATCATTGGCGAGTGAGCGTTTGCGGTCTTGCAGCAGTAGCATCTTTTCTTCAATCGTGTCTTTACAGATAAGACGGTAGGCAAAAATATTTTTCGTTTGCCCGATACGGTGTGTACGGTCAATCGCTTGCTGTTCCACTGCCGGGTTCCACCACGGATCGACAATATAGACGTAGTCGGCAGCAGTTAGGTTAAGACCAATACCACCGGCTTTTAGCGAAATCAGGAATACCCGGCATTCATGATTGTTCTGGAAATTCTGAATTGCTTTTTCCCTATCGGTCGACGAGGTGCTGCCATCAAAATAAGCATATGGAATGCCTTTTGCTTCCAGTTGTTCGCGAATCAGGCCGAGCATGCCGAGGAATTGGGAGAACACCAGCGCCTTGTGGTCGCCAACGTTTTCTTCAATTTCACGCATCAGTTCTTCGATCTTCACCGAATGATTCGCAAATTTTTCCTGTTCATTCAGGATTGCCGGAGAGTCGCATATCTGGCGAAGTTTGGTTAGTCCCTGCAAAATGTGCAGTTGCGATCTTTCCAAACCGCGTTCGTCGATCATGCCGAGAATCTGGCTTGCATAAGCATTGCGGTATGCATCGTATATTTTTCGCTGATCGTTGCCCATTTCGCAAAACAGCAATGTTTCTGTTTTTTCCGGCAGGTCTTTAGCTACCTGTTCCTTAGTGCGGCGTAGCAAGAATGGATAGATCAGTTTGCGCAATTGTTGTTTTATCTCTGTTTCCTGGAACTTATCGATCGGCGTGGCAAATTCATTCATAAAAAATTCGCGGCTGCCCAGCATACCTGGATTCAGGAAGTTCATTTGCGCAAATAGATCAAACGTATTGTTTTGTACTGGCGTACCGCTTAGTGCCAGGCGGTTTTTACTATTGAGCAACAGTGCCGCTTTTGCAACCTGCGACTGCGGATTTTTGATTGCCTGCGATTCGTCGAGCACCACGTAATCAAAGTTAATTTCTTTGATCGTTTTAATATCGCTGCGCATCGTACCATAGGTAGTGATCATGATATCGTAGTCGTCGATCTTCAGCCCAAGTGCATTCCGCTTTGGCCCGTGATGGATAAAATGTTTCAGGTTTGGTGTGAATTTCCGGATCTCGTTTTCCCAGTTATACATCAGCGTAGTAGGGCACACCACCAGGAATTTCGCATCCGGGTTTTCTTCTTTATGATGTTGTAAGAAAGACAGCGTTTGCACGGTTTTACCAAGACCCATGTCATCGGCGAGCAAACCACCCCAACCCGCTTCTTTCAAAAATACCAGCCACTGAAAACCCGCTACCTGGTAAGGACGCAGTTGCGCTTCAAGTCGTGAAGACGGGATTACATTGCCATAATCGTTAGAGATAATGCCAGTGAGTCGCTCTTTCTTTTCTTCCAGCTCATTGGCCAGTTCCTCCTCGCTGACTTCCGCCAGCAATTCGTCTAGTACACTGAAATGCACTTTACGCAGGCGTAATTTACCGCCCTTGTTTTCGCCCATTTTCAGCAGCAGGGAATATTTCTTCAGCCATTCTTCCGGAAGTAAACCTAAAGTGCCATCGCCCAGTTTTACATAGTTCACTTTCTGCGCCAGTGCTTTTTTTACATCGGCGATGGTTACAGACTGATCGCCGAAAACGATTTCTACCGAAGCATCAAACCAATCGATACCACTGCTTACCTGTACCCGGGTGTCCGGTTTATATTGACTGATCCGTAAATTTTTCAGTCCCTCCGATCCATAGACTGCCACATTCCATTCTTTCAATGTATCTGTAAACCGGAAAAACCAGTTGTTAGCCAAAACCTGAGTGGCCGGCAGATAGAAAAAATGGTCTTTATAATTTAGCTGCATGTCTGCATGCAAACTGCGCAGCATATTGGTGTATTGCAATTCAGCTTCCTCATCGCGCTTCACGATTTTTACCACACCATTGTGCGGCATAATCACGTCTCCGAAAAATCCCCATTTTATTTCCGCGTTATTGTAACGGAAAATCGGATACATCAGCAGCATTTGTTCGCGTTCCTGCAGTAGCAGTCCGAAGCTGGGTTTTACCTCATCTACGTGTTCTATCAGATCGTCTGCAAAATCAACTTCTGTTTCTTTGCTCCAGTTCATGACCTCTTTTTCGAGATAAGAAGGCCATGCGTCTGCCGGTACAATCAATGTTCCGTCGGGTGTAAATTCCTGAGCCAGTTTTACGATTGCCATATTAGCGACCGCGTAGAGTTGGTCATGATGCAGTATCAAACCAGGATTGAGCATGCGTACATCATTCCAGCCAGCATAAATACCTTCTACCTCCCATTGGAAAGAGATGTGCATCATATCGTCTTTGCGTTTTATTTGCAGGCGTACGTGTGCCGGCTGCGGCGCAAAGCGGATGGTTTCTAAAGCTGTACTGTTTAGTGCTTTTCCGGTTTTTTTCAAAAAGCAAAGCGGATAGGCAGAAAAGCGCTGCAGCAATTTCTGATATTTGGGCAAGAGAAATTCCCATACCTGTTCGCGTACATCTTCTGCTGGCTGATCTTTCAATACGGTTTGATAGTCGTCGAGAAAATCACCGAACGGCAGATTTTTCCGCAGGTATTTCATGAGCTCGTCGGGGCCGAATTTGCGGACGATCGGCAGCAGCTCCCGTTCCGTTTCGGGAAAGCGGTTTGGATTAATATACTGCTGCAATTCCAGCTTCTCGATGGCTCCGGTAAATTTATGTTCTGTTTCATCTGCATTGCCCGCTACCAGTAGTATCTGAACAAACGGATACCAGGAAACTGATGGGTCAACCACAATGCCCAGTCTTTTTATCTCCGGCTGCACAATGGTTTCAACAGGTTGCACTCTTTCTTCCCGTTCCCGTACAAACGCCGGCGGTCCGCTTACTTTCTGAATCGTTGGATCCAGTACGCGGAGAAACGGTTTGCCATTTTCGTAAGTAAACGTAAACTTGTTGGTAAGATCGTCATTGAGCGTGTACCCATATTGCAACAGCAGTTTATTTTTCTGTTCATCCCAGTTGCGCAATGTCTGAAAGTATTGCGGACCGAAGGTTTGCAGCAATTGAATAAACAAAGTTGCTTTGTGAACGCACAGTGGATGTTGTGTCTCGTTACAGCCGCAGGAAGTATCGAAATACTTCTCGTCGTTCTGTTTGATGATCACTTTATAAGTTTGCTCACCTTCCGGCACTTCCGCTTCAATGCGGTCATTTCGGTTGCTGGTGATCATTGCTTTTTTGTTAGACGCCCAGATCGTAGCCTGTTCCATAATAGATGGCGATGCAAAAACACGCAGGGTGTGTTCATTTACGTTGCGCAAACGGACAACGGTATGTTTCTGATCGTAGGTAACATCTGTGTTTTCAAACAGCCCGCTTTGTATGATATCATTCAGTTGGAAAAGTGCGGCAACTTCATGACGGCAGATATCACCCATATTGTATGGGCACTGACATCGTACCGAAAGCTGGTCGGGGTGCAGGTATTTGGAAATAGTGACGGTATAGTAATTTTGATACAGATCATTGCGTACACGAAAACGCACCTGCTCCAGCAGGTGGTCTACGTCTAAGAGGCTTACGCCGGATGTACCAAAAATCTTTTTGCCACGGCGAATAACCTCCTCTGTACCATAATTATAAACGTGCTTCAGCAGCGGCGGTAAGGACATGTAATATGAATCAATTCAAAATAAGGCAATCTCCAAAGTTAACGAAAAACGGGCTTATTCTTTGCCACTACTGATTAAAACTATGTTAAACGGATTTTGAATATGTAATCAATTCAAAAGTCAAAATTTTCCAGCGCAAGCATCGTCCTTTGTATGATAGCAATGTCACGTCATCTAGTAGAGCGGTAATGAGGGTAATGCAAAAGCTGCACCTATCGGAGGCGCTTATTATCGTGCAGACTGCTTCTTTGTACGAGGTTTCGCAGTTGAAGCGCAGTGTGGTGTTGTATCAAGGTATTGAATAAAAAAAACGGTTGTCTCAATGAGGCAACCGTTTTACTTTATTAAAAACTTATTTTCCTACATAAACAAAGAGCAGATCAGGTAGACTACCGCCGCAATACAGGCACTTACCGGAATGGTAAGGATCCACGCCCAAAGCAGATTGATGGTAACCCCCCAGCGTACAGCCGAAAGGCGTTTTGTAGCACCTACCCCGATGATTGAACCCGTGATGGTGTGCGTGGTACTTACCGGAATTTTCAGATTTTCGGTGATGAACAACGTCAGTGCACCGGCTGTTTCGGCAGCTACCCCTTCAAACGGAGATACTTTGGTAATACGTGTGCCCATAGTTTTGATGATCTTCCAACCGCCGCTCATAGTACCGAGCGAGATCGCCGTATAACAAGCCAGCGGTACCCAGATCGGCATATCATGAAAGTCTTTGATGTTGCCATTTGCAATTAAGGCAGCAGTAATGATACCCATTACTTTTTGCGCATCGTTGCCACCGTGCCCAATGCTGAATGCAGCAGAGGAAACAAGTTGCAGCCTTTTAAACCATTTCTGAGAGCTGGAATAATTCAACGAACTCAGGAATAATGTAAAGCCACTCATGATAAGCATGATAAACGACAGCAATATCCATTTAAAGTTTTTGCCGTCGAAAATTACACGCAATGCATACGAATCAAAGTGCGACTTCAGTTTGGCCGGGTCATATTCGAGCATTTTGTTTAAGAATACCAACACGCCGATAATCACTGCAAACGAGATGATTTTGGGTAGTAGTCCTTTCTTAAACGAGTTAATGAACCAGACAGAAATAATAAAGGCTGCAAGCATACCCACCGCCGGCGCCAGGATGATAAAACTTACGGTTTTGATCACCGGCTCCGGATTTACCGAATGGAAACCCGCATGCGCAATGGCCGCACCGGCAAAACCACCGATAAGTGTGTGTGAAGATGAAGAAGGAATACCAAACCACCAGGTAAGCAGGTTCCAGCTGATAGCAGCCAGCAATCCGGAGATAATAACCGGCAGGGTAATAAACTCTTCTTTTACCGTTTTCGAGATCGTATTGGCTACCCCGTGATCTTTAAAAATGAAGAACGCTGCAAAATTGAACAATGCTGCCCAAACAACAGCCTGCAGCGGCGTCAGTACTTTTGTGGAAACGACAGTAGCGATGGAGTTGGCTGCATCATGGAAACCGTTGATGTAGTCAAATATCAGCGCCAGAGCGATGATTACAATAAGGAGTGCCGGCATAAAATTAGATGATCAGATTAAGAGTATTTGATGATAATAGACTCAATAACGTTGGCCGCATCTTCACATTTATCGGTTACGATCTCGAGCATCTGGAACAAGTCTTTTTTCTTGATCAGCTCAATCGGGTTGATATTGGAAGAAAACAGGCCGGTCATTGCTTTATCGAGCAACTCGTCACCTTCGTTTTCGAGGCTGTTGATCTTTACACATGCTTCGGTAATGGAACGCAGGTCGCGCATATTACGAAGCTCTTTTACCGCTTTATTCAGCTCATTTACCGAACGGTGGATAATGTCTGCAAAACCAATAGTGATTGCATCTTTTTCATGAATGCTGTAATTGACTATTCTTTTGGCAGAGCCCCAGATATAGTCGGCAACATCGTCCAGCGAAGTGGCAAGGAAGTGAATGTCTTCGCGGTCGAAAGGAGTAATGAAGTTGCGGCCCAGCTCAATGAAAATGCGGTGAGTGATCTCATCATTTTTGTGTTCCAGTTCTTCCAGACTTTTCAGCAAAGTATCACGGCGACCGTAATCTTCTTCTGAAACCGCTTTTTTAAATGCTTCGCTCATTTGCAGGAGTGAAGCGGTCACTTCTTCAAACAATCCGTAAAATACACGGTCTTTCGGCATGAACAGCTTTACAAAAGATCCAAACGCCATAATTCGTTTTGAGTTAAAATTTGGTCGCAAAATTATCTCTTACAAAGGGCTATGTTAAGTCTTAACCCAGAATTAATAATTTCTTAACCTTGATTGTGAATGAATAATTATTATAAATTTAAATGTTTATTATTTTTTAAATGCAATGTTTGCTTAGAATCGAAACTGCAAGCGACAGGTGAGTATGTTGTCTTTTATATCCGAAGTATAGCCAGCTATACTGGTCGACTCATTGACTACCCAATCATAATAAACGGTTGCTTTCAGGTGGGTATTGATATAGTAAACGAGCCCCCCGCCGTAAGTATCATAGCGTATATCGGCCTGTGTAAACCCATGTGTCGGGTCTACTTCTTTACCTTTTACCTTTTTATTCGGATCGTACCAGTCATATTTCAAGACTAATTGCACGCGGTCGGTACCGAGGTGCTGCAGAAAATAGAAATAAGCTCCATTGAAGTTGCGGGTATATAGCGGCGCCGGTTTGCTGGCTGCATCGGTAGGGTATGAGCCGGGTGTTTCAGTAGTAGTAGCGGTTGCTGTTTGTTGTCCGCCGATATATTCGGCACGGAATTCGGTATAGCCTTTTTTGTTCGGAATTCTGAACTGTGCATCGGCACCGTAATAGCGGCGTGGGGTTATTACGCCGACATTGGCGGCTGCTGAATCCGGACGGAAGTAAGCGTTGTTACCACTGCCGTCTACTTTATAAACAATGGCCGACTGGCTGGTAATGCCGCCATAATAGCCTGATGCGGCAACGCCAAGCGTCCAGCCTTTTTTATTGAGTTTGCGCGGTTTCATAGCGATGCGGCCGATCAGATCTTTGTGGCTGTCGTAATCGGTGGTGCCACTCAGGCCTTGTCCGTTAAATAAGCCGAGATCTATTTTCAGCCATCTGAAATTGCTGGTCTTTTTACGCGGCTCAAAGGTTATCATCGCACCGATATCGCGTTCTGTTTTCATCAGCGTTTGCGACATACGGCCGCGTTCCGGGGATTCCCGGTCGAAAGAAGTAAGGTTTACTTCATATCCCATCGGGCGGGCAAACATACCCATCGTGAGCGCAAACATCTGGAGTTTGTTTTCGTAAAAACGGCCAAAGAAGTCGCGGATAAATACGCCACGTTCCGTTCCGTCAAACTGGAACACGAAGAAAGTGCGCGGCAAACCTTCAGGGCTGTAATGCGCATAGTCGATGCGCAGGCGACCACGACGCAGCATAAAACGATTGTCTGAATTAGGTGCGAAATCACCACCTGCAAAGCTTTTAGCGCCTTTTTCTTCTGCCCATTGAAATTGTGGCTGTAAGTAACCACCGAAGCGGAGCTTGTCGTTTTTAGAGTCGAGGAGATATGTTTTTTGACCGATAGACGTTGTGGAGTCCATTGTGTCGGTCAGGAAACTCTGTGCATTTACAGTGTGGAATTCCTGGCACAAAGGGAGCATAATGAGTGCGGCTAATTTTTTGAGTCGCATTGAATACTTTTTGATTTCTGTCGGCAAAAGTATCTGTTAATATTAGTCTAACACAACGATAAACTAAAGTTAATAATTTGGTAACAGTAGAGTTAAATGTGTTTTGTATTGGATTGATTAGAAGATTTAGAAAGCACCTATATTGGAGTAGCTGAGGGGATCAATTTTATTGTATGACAATTATTCGTCGGATCGGTAATAATAAAAAGGATTGGGGACAATGTTTGGCCGGGCAGAGCGGGCATATAACCAAAAATTATTAAAGGCCTTAATGGAGCGAAGCAAAAGAAAAGAGGTAGCGTAATGTATGTAAGTATTTGAAATTTAATTTACTGGAACGTTTTTTGATGTATAAGAAATTGCTTTGCAAAGCAATTTTAATCATTAAAAAATAATAAAGTATGTCGAAGTTTCTTCTAACAGTTGTAATGTCTTCCTTACTGGCCGGGTTTGAGGCGAATGCACAAACGGTATGGCCAAACGCACCAGCTGCGACATTTTACCGCGATTGCGGATTGACTGGTACAGCGGTACCGTTATATGAGGGGAGTTACGATATCGGCTATCTGAATGCCCGCGGCATCGGAAATGATCAGCTTTCGTCACTAAATGTGGTATATGGCTACAAAGTCACATTGTATGATGGTTCAAATTTTTCGGGAGATACGAGGGTGTACCGGAGCTACCAAAATTGTCTGGTCGATGATAATTTCAATGACAGAACATCCGCTATAAAAGTCGAGCGAGATGACGCAACTTTTCCGGCAGTGTTACTTTACAATGGTTGCAATTTTGGCGGAACAAAGACGGTGGGCCTGGGGGTAGGCAATTATGATTTTAATGCCGTATCCAATAGTATTGGCAATGATGCCCTTTCTTCACTTAAGGTTTTACCAGGTTACAAAGTCACGCTATATTATGATGCAGGTTACTCAGGTCCCAGCCGTGTTTATACCGGCGATAAAGATTGTTTAAGCCACGATGCATTTGATAAAGTGACTTCGTCGTTAAAAATCGAAAAGGATCCAACCTATCAGAATCCTCCTAGCTGGGGTTGGGTAAGAACGGAGCCTATAGCTACTTTCTATCAGGCCTGCGGATATGATGGCGTTAACTACAATTACCAAAGTTTATCGGAAGGCAAATATACGGCAAGTGATCTGGCTTACAGGGGAATCGGCAATAACCAGCTTTCGTCTCTAAAAGTGGCTTCTGGTTATAAAGTGACGCTGTATGACGGCGACAATTTTACCGGAGCGACCTTTACTGCAACCGGTGACCGAAGCTGTCTTGTAGATTATAATTTCAATGATCTGACTTCTTCTTTAAAAGTAGAACGGGATGACGCTGGTTTTCCGGCGATAAGAATTTATAATGACTGTTATTATGGAGGTAGCATCAATCAGGGACTCGGCGTTGGAGACTATGATATAGACTTTTTTACTGACCGAAGTATTGGCAACGACGCACTGTCTTCTATTCAAATACTGCCCGGCTACCAGGTTACTTTATATGCTGATGCACATTTTTCCGGAAACGCTTTGACCTTTAACGGCGATAACGAATGTCTCGCATTATACGGTTTTGATAAAAAGACCTCTTCAATGAAAATCAGACGCCTGAACACTACTGCCCGCGTTGCGCCGGAGGATATCGGTACCCGGATGCAGGTAGCAGTCAGTCCGAATCCGGCAACTGATAATCTGCATCTGCATATTGAAGGGGCGTTAACTGGAGAAGCGCGTATCCTGGTAACGAATTTGCAGGGTCAGGTAATGATCGACGTAATAAGATCGCTGAATGAAGGTGCAAATGAGCTCAGTCTGGAACGCGGGGCATTGCCTGCGGGAATGTACATTATGCAGATAGTGCAGGGTACTAACCGGATTTCGGAGAAAATTGTTTTCAACTAAGCAGGAATCGATTATCGTAAATTATCAAAGCATCCCGGTTGTCAATGATGACCGGGATTTTTCTTGAATAATTGGCGACAATTTTTGTTTTCACCACTATAAACGAACGCGCGGGTCAATCCGGCTGTAGAGAATATCCGTCAACAGATTTACGATGATAAAAATGAATGCAGTAAGTAGTACGGAACCCATTACCAGTGGAAAGTCGAATTTGTCGAGGGCGTCTACGGTGATTTTGCCAACGCCTTTCCAGCCGAAGATGTATTCTACAAAAAAGGAACCAGCCAGCAATTCGGCCAGCCAGCCGGAAACTGCGGTCACCACCGGGTTTAATGCATTGGGCAATGCATGCCTGAAAACAACCTGGGATTTTGTCAACCCTTTAGCATACGCGGTACGGATATAATCTTGCGAAAGCACATCCAGCATGGCGCTCCGGGTAAGTTGCGTAATGATAGCGAGCGGGCGGATGCCCAAAGCGAGCGCAGGCAAAATAAGATTACGCAGCATAAGCCTTTTTCCCCGGAACGCATCATATTCCCAAAGACTGCCGGTCATGTTAAGGCCGGTAATATGGTGCAACAAAAAACCGAAGAAATAGGCAATCAGCAAACCCGCGAAAAACGAGGGCATGGAAATACCCGCCACGCTGGCTACGATGGACGATGTATCAAGCCAGGTATCCTTTTTGAGCGCGGCTAATGTGCCGAGCAAAATACCGATAACTGTGGCAAAGGTCATAGCTGCCAGGGCCAGGATAATAGTACCCGGCAACGCTTCTGAAAGCACGGCGCTTACTTCTTTTTTGGTGCGGTACGAGCGCCCCAGATATGGCCATTTGGCTGCAACGCATTTAGTAGAAAGCGGTACCAGTTTTTGATAATGGTATTTTGTCTGGGTGGCTGAATCGTTTTCATGTAATCCGATCGGAGAAAGATCATTCAGGTAAAGGCAGTAGCGAAGCCACATCGGTTTGTCCAGGTTCAGATCGCGGCGCGCGTTTTCTATAGAGGCGAGATCGCTGCGTTGGCCCATCACCAGTCGTGCAGGATCTGCAGGCAGTACGTTGAACATGAAGAACACCAACGTTACCACGCCCCAAAGAATAAACAGGCTATACCTGATCCGTTTTGCTAAAAAATTTATCATTATTTCAGTCGACAGTTTACTATTGACAGTTTACAATTTTCTTTTGCTGTATCGTTCCCACACTGCGCAAAAAATAGCTGCGCGATAATGAGGAACACTGTCAATTGTCAACTATTCATTGCCAATTGAAAACTAATTGTGCCATTGCATATTTTTCGGATAGTCGCGGAAACTCCATTTATTGACCACGGTGCCGTTATTGAGCAGCATGAGTCCCGGATTGGTACGCATACCGGTTTTGCTTGCTGTATTGTCTACGACCAGCAAATTGAATTTGGTGAGATTCCATTTTTGCAGGAACGCCATTGTACTCGGCTGATCAGACGAAGAAAGAATATAGGTCGGAATGTTTTTGGCTTCCGCCTCATCGAGCAATTGCTTCAGCCGATCTAAATGATCCGTCCGCGCTTTGTTGACATCGCGTACAAAGAAGAGAAACACATAGCCAGGCGCTTTCAATACTTCATCGGTATGATCGTTGCCTTCATAATCGCTCAATTTAAAATCTTTGATCTCGGCTTCGCCGGTGCCTTCTTTGATTAATTTGGTTTTGCTGTCTACAAATTTCCAGGTACTGTCTTGCCATGGAATATTTTGCATATCGAATTCTTTCTTCACGCCGTCTTTTTCGTATGTCAGCACAGTTTCAAATACCGGTGGTTGTGCGCCCGGTGGTAATTGTGATTTCTCATAGAGATTATTGCCTATTTTATAAGGCAGGCAATCGTAAAATGGTAAGTGTTCCAGCACCCACCACTGAATGCCGAAAGCAAAGAAAACAGTAAGCACCATCAATGCCAGGCTGGGATAGCCGCTGAAAACCGGTTTGATGCGCTTGCGGAAAATATACAGCACAACAGCCATTACCAGCAACGCTACGTCTTTGTAGAAGGTTTCGGTATTGGTTATTTTAATGCAATCACCAAAGCAGCCACATTCTTTTATCTTTCCGGAGAATAGAACGTAGGCTGTAAGGAAGGTGAAAAACGTAATCAACAATAACAAAAGCATGGAGAAGATGCGCTGTGCAAAACCCAGCAACAAAGCAACGCCGGCAATGATCTCAAATGCGATCATCAATATGGACAAAGGCAGGGAGTAGGCAATGAGACTAGGCATGTGCCAGACTTCAAAAAACTCCATCATTTTATAACTTAATCCAAGCGGGTCATTCGCTTTTACCAGTCCTGAGAAAATAAACAGAACGCCTACTACAATTCTTAGTAACCAGAGAACGTATTTCATTATGGATAGATTTTTTCAGTTGATAGTGCACCATTGACAATGGGCAATTGCTCGTATTTAACCAATTAGTTTATTAACGCTGAGTTTTTATTTTTTACTTTCCTTTATCTTAATCAGTGCAAACATCGCATAGTTGACAATATCGGCAAAGTTGGCATCAATTCCTTCAGACACTAAAGTTTGTCCGTCATTGGCAACAATCTGGCGAATGCGCAGTAGTTTAGTAAGAATAAGATCTACAAAAGATTCCTGCGACATATCCCGCCAGGCTTCCCCATAGTCATGGTTTTTTTCCAGCATGAGGTCTTCTACTTCCTGCGCTTTTGTTTCATAACGTTGTTTGGCTTCTTCCAGTGGCAGCTCAAAAGGAGTGTCTTTCGGTAAAACTTCCTGTACCATAGCAATGATGCCGTAATTGACAATACCGACAAATTCGCTTTCAATGCTGTCGCCGATCTTTTGCTTGCCCGTTTCCTGTATCTGGCGGATGCGCCAGGCTTTGATGTAAATCTGATCTACGATAGAAATGGTGCGGAGTACGCGCCATGAAGTACCATAGTCTTTTGCTTTTTTTACGAATAGATCTTTACAACGGGCAATTACTTCGTGATATTGTTGGAGCGTTTTTGTCATCTGTGTAATATTGTATGCGGATGCTTCGGGCATTTGTTTTAAAACGATGAGTTCCAAAAATACACTTTTACCCATACAAACAACGCTGCAAAGCCGCGGACGGCTGCTAAACCTGGATCGTCCGGTGGTGATGGGTATTCTCAACGTAACACCAGATAGTTTTTATACCAAAGGACGGGACAGCGATACGGATGGTTTGTTGCGAAATGCCGAAAAAATGTTAAATCAGGGCGCGAAGATCCTTGATATCGGCGGCGCTTCTACAAAGCCCGGCTCAGCGCTCAGCGATGCTGCTGGTGAAACGGCCCGCGTGGTGCCGGTAATAGCTGCTATAGCCAGACGGTTTCCGGAAGCATGGTTGTCGGTCGATACCTATCATTCGCAGGTAGCAACGGAATCGGTGAATGCAGGGGCGCATATGGTCAATGATATCAGCAGCGGTAAGATCGATGGCATGATGATGCAGGCGGTCGCGGCTCTGAAAGTGCCTTATGTCGGGATGCACATGCAAGGCATACCCAAAAACATGCAGGAAAATCCACAATACGAAAATGTAACAGTCGAAGTAAGAAAGGGGCTGGGCACAATGTGTACCGAGGCTTCAGCAGCAGGCATTACAGACATTATTATCGATCTTGGTTTTGGCTTCGGTAAAACTGTAGCACATAATTTTGAGCTACTACGCAATATGCATACGTTTCGGGTACTCGGAAAACCCATATTGGCGGGGCTTTCGCGAAAATCGATGATCTGCAGGACCCTGCACGTAAATCCCGAACATGCATTGAATGGCACTACCGCACTGAATATGGTGGCCTTACAGCAAGGCGCAAATATACTTCGGGTACACGACGTAAAAGAAGCAATGGAAGTAATATCATTATTTCAGGCTGTTTTTTAGCCGTTTTTCATTGTTGCTCGTGGGGCTCCGGAAAACATACAAGCCAGCAAAGAAAAAAGCAGCAAGCTAAATCTGCTGCTTTTCTATGTACTGCCGGCGTTTCGTTTTAGCCCAGCATCGGATGGCGTTTGAATTCTTTTGCCCGGTCGAAATTATAACGGTAGGTGGTAAGCTTGCGGCTGCGGGTAGTGCCGAGGCTTTCCGCAATATTGATCATTTTCGGGTTAAAATCACCGATCCATTGCATTTCATAGTCCTCGTAGTGCTTCAACGGCTGAATAACTTTAGCGCCTTCAATGATTATATAGGCGTCTACACCTTTTCCCTGAAATTCCGGTACTACGCCAAATACAAGGCCCAGGAAGCGGGAACAATTGCCGAATTTTTTCAGCCAGAGGAAATATAATTTCTGAAACAGCCCGAATTTGCCGTCCATATGTTTGAAAAACTGGTTCAGATCCGGGAGGTTTACCCACATCGCAATTGGTTCGTTCTTGTAATAAGCAAACCAAATGATATGTTCATCCATGACCGGTTTCATCGTTTTGAACATCTTTTGCACGACACGTTCTTCCAGTTCTTTGCCGCCGGCGTGTTTCGCCCAGGCTTTATTATAGATGACGGTAAAATCTTTCGCAAATTTTTCCAGTGCTGCCTTACGGATATGACAAGCTGAGAAATCAGGATCTTTTGCGATTTCTGCGTGGCGCTGGTAGAATTTTTCCTGCGGACGGCTTTGCACTTTCATTGCAAAACACACCTGGTGGAAATAAGGTTGAAACCCATAATTTTCCATCAGCTGCCGGTAATATGGCGGGTTGTAGTTCATGCAATACAGCGGCGGCTGAAAGCCTTCAACCTGTAAGCCCCACCACCGTTCACGTTCGCCAAAGTTGATGGGGCCGTCCATTGCTTCCATGCCGCGTTCTTCCAGCCATTTTTTGCAATAGTCAAACATGAAATTGGCAGCGTCCTGCCGGTTGATGCATTCAAAGAAACCGATGCCGCCTACCGGTCCGTCATCGCCTTTGTTTTTATATTTTTTGTTTACGAAAGCAGCAATACGGCCCAGAATTTGTCCGTACACATCTTTCAGGATCCAGCGCGTACATTCACCCTGTTTAAAAAATTTATTCTTCGCCGGATCAAATACCTCTTCTATATCCTTATCGAGCGGCCGGATCCAGTTCGGGTCATTTCTGTAAATGTCTACAGCTACCTGCAGAAACATTCGTTTGTCTGTTTCCGTTTTCACTTCGTGCATTACCATATAGCAGCAGAAAAAATTTTAGGATTGGAAAGATACGCCATTCTGGCTAATCCATGCGGTTCAGATATGCAAGAAGCTCCTCCCAGCTTGCCTCTTTGGGTGAAAGTAGCGCACCGTACGTCTGGTTGATATAAATAGCCAGCCATCTTCTTTGCGACTTGAAACCGCCCATCGGTAACACCTTGCCATTTTGCGCAATGGTCAGAAAGTTGATATGCCTGGCATCACGGTTGAAATCGGACCTGGTATCATAAACATCCAGTTTGCCGGAATGGATGACGCGGTAAAGCTGCCTGTCTTTTGGTGTAAGGCGAACCAGCATGAGCGTAGTATCCAATTTGTGTACCGTCAGGCTTTTCAAACCAAGGTCGTCTGGGTCGATTTTTAAACTGGTGTCTGAACTGACCACAAAAAAATGTTTGTTTTTATATTGAACCGAACCATTGATCGTATCCTGGTTGTAAATGACAGTGGCAGGAAAACTGCCTGTAGGAAACCCTTTCAGTGAATTATAACTGTGATGAGAGGCCGCAACGATAACCGCTGTATTGGCATAAGCGTGTCCGCAACTATATCCGCCGCCTTTGGCCAGCAACGATAAAGGGAATAAGAGCAATAAAGGGACGATAGCGTATAATCGGTTTTTCATCCCACCAAATTAACAGTCGTTGCGAATTGAAAATGTTAAAATCAGGATGCGGTTTCTGATTAGCTTGAAATCGTATTGCAGGTACTTGCCCCTCGGACGAGTTCGAGGTTTCATCACCAATATTCACCCGCAAATATTATATTGCGTATTCATGCAGTGGATCTACTGGTTATTAGCTATACTCCTTTCTTTGGGCGCAGGTTATTGGGTGTACCGGGCCGATAAACGTCGCGCTGTCCCGTATCCGTGGCTGACGGCTTTGCTGCGTTCAATAGTCATATTTCTAACAGCCTTGCTACTGCTGGTTCCTACGCTCAATATTCATAAAAACGAAACCGAGCAGCCGGTAGTATTACTGTTGCAGGACGATTCCAGATCAATTGGCGAAGCGTTAAAATCAGATTCATCCGCCTATCGTAAGGATATGGAAGCCTTGCTGAAGAAGCTTTCCGATAAATATCATGTGGTGAAATGGGGCTTCGGTGCAGCCACCCGAGATGATAGCCTGTTTCAATATAATCTTCCTGTTACTGACATCGCTGCTGCCTTGCAACGGGCGCAGGAATTTTACGGACAGCAAAACCTGGGCGCCGTCATCCTGGCTACAGACGGTCGTTTCAACCAGGGCGCTCATCCGCAGTTTCAGTCACTCGCTTTGAATGCCGGTCTATATACTGTTGCTTTAGGCGATAGCGCGGCTGCAAAAGATATTCGTATCGGCCAAGTATATGCCAACAAAACAGTGGCGCTGAACAGCCAGTTTGAAGTGCGCGCCGATCTGATTGCCACGCGTTGCAATGGTTATAACAATCATGTAAGTCTGCAGGAGGCCGGAGCGGGCACGCTCAGTACAAGCCCGGTATCATTTAACGCTGATCAGGCCGATCGTTCGGTTTCTTTTTCAGTAAAGGCAGACAAGCCCGGATTACATCATTATATCATCTCATTACCGCCGGCCGATGGCGAACAAAATATCGTCAACAATCGCCGTGATTTGTTTGTAGAAGTGGTAGATGAAAAGAAAAATATACTCATCGCTACCGCATCGCCGCACCCAGATATCAACGCTTTGCGGGAAGCTCTGGAAGGACTGGAAACCTATAAGGTGACGGTCCGTACGATCGATAATCTGCCCACATCGCTTAGCGATTACCAGGTCGTCATCCTGCACGGTCTGCCTTCGGGTGGCGGCAGCCTGCCACAGCAGTTATTACAGTCTAAAAAACCAGTATGGTATATACTAGGGCCGCAATCGAATTTCAGTGCCATTGGCCAACTGCAAAAAACGGCAACGCTCCATATAAATACTGCGGTGCAGCGTGATGCGTTGCCGGCGTACAATACTTCATTCAGTGGTTTTACATTGCCGTCGGACGTCGCAGCTGTCTTTGATAAGATGCCGCCGTTGAGTGTGCCGGTTGGCGAGATAAAGTCATCGCCGGATGCCGCAGTATTGCTAACCCAACGCACCAATGCAGCACCATTGTGGGTCGTTCATTCCGGTAATCCTTCTGTAGCGTTGCTGATGGGAGAAGGTATCTGGCGCTGGCGTTTGTATGAATACAAAAATTTTAACCGCCACGAAGTAATTGATGAGTGTATCCGTCAAACAGTATCTATGCTGGCTGCGAACACCAGCGAGCGTCCGTTTCACGTGGCATTACCTAAGTATGTCTGGAGCGACCAGGAAGCGATTGTGCTAAATGCCTATCTGCTGAACGCGAACAACGAACAGGTAAATACGACTAATGTTTCCATTACGATTACAGACAGCGCAGGCCGTAAACAACTATTCAGCTTTGAGCGCTCCGGCAGTGCTTACCGATTAAACATCGGCGTGCATGCTGGCGGCACTTATACTTACCTGGCACAGGCGAAATACAACGATAAAACCTATACTGCAACAGGTAGTTTTGTGGTGGAAAGCATTCCGCTGGAGCTGATGCAGACCGGCGCAGATTATCCACTGCTTTATGCGCTTGCCCGCAAGTACAACGGCGCTTTTGTGCCGCGTACCCAATTGGCTTCTTTGTATGACAGCATCAGCGCCAATAAAAATATTCACCCGCTTATCCGTACCAATTCCGAAACGGTTCCGCTGGTAGATTGGAAATGGTTTTTCTTCCTGATTATAGCATTTGCAACAGGTGAATGGTTACTGCGTAAATATTGGTTAGCTCAATAGCGGCCCTGGAGCTGACATCTGAATATCAGCAATAAAATGGAGCGGCTTCGATTAACATCTGGTTAAAAAAATGGCATGGTTCTTGTTCATTATCAGAGCATGAACGAATATAAAGATTTAAACGTTTGGCAGAAATCGAAGGCGCTTGCCGTTCGCATTTACGAAATCACAAAAGCATTCCCGGATGTACAGGGGCACGGGATTGCAGACGAGATGAAACACACTGCCGTTTTAGTCCCATGCAATATTGCAAAAGGTTGCTGGGGTTTTGCCACAAAAGAAACGCTTCAGTTCCTGGTTGATGCCAGAAACCTGCTTTTTGTGTTAGATACTCAGATTTGCATTGCGCATGACCTGGGCGATCTGAAACAAGATGTTCTGGAAAGCCTTATTGCAGACATTGTAGCCTGCCAGAAAATGCTTAGTGGCCTGATTACCCACAACAGAGAAAAGCTAGACAAGAAGGTTTCACCTTCTAATCAATCGACACCAGCCAAAGCAGCAGAAAAGAAGTAGCAGGCAACGGATATTTAATTCCTGGCTTCGAGGTTGAACGAAATGCATTTTTCCGGGTATTCGGCAGCATGTTTATACACCAGGTTACGGATATAATCGTTGTCCTGCAGCGGCTCCAACTCGGCTTGCAGTTTATCGAGGTCATTCAGCAGGCGTTCTTCTTTAATGTAACCCATGCCGTAAATATTACCGTTGCGGATGAGGATACAGCTTTGTTCCTGAGCCATCAGACCCTGATCCAGCAAAATGAAAGTAGGGAGATGTGTCTGAATCCAATTAACGGCTTCTTTCACGCGTTCATTATAGAATGCAGGATCGATGTTGGCGCCACAAGTTCCGGTACAGCCTGTGGCGTCAATGCCGTTTTCGCAATCGGCACTCTTGGCCATATTGCAGAGGCGGGGACAGAGCTCAAATTCGGTGATCATCTGGCGTAGCCAATGATGTCCTTCAATGATCGTATTGAAGGTATAAACCGGTTTGAAATGATGCTTATTTTTTTCAATTGCAAGGCGCATATAACCCAGCTGGTCTTCATAAATAAAAAGACCAAATTTGGGCAAATAGCCTTTTTGGCTGCGGTTATGCAGCGGCCACAGTTTCCGGATCTCCACACTTTCCAGGATATGCGCCATTAGTTCTGTAGCACATGGCTTAAAGCTGATGCGATAAATATCGCGAAGGAAATCCTGCTTTTGCTTGCCTGCTTTATTATTGGAAAAATGGCTTTTGACGCGCTTTTTCAGGTTTAATGCTTTTCCGACATAGATGATCTTTCCCCTCGCGTCGTAGAAATAATAGACGCCCGGAGAAGGCGGTAAGCTGTCCAGTTGCTCGATCGGGACGTTCGGCGGCAGATACTGTTCGCTATTGCGGCCTTTCAGCATAGATCCAATAACATCTTCCTGATCTTGTGCTACCAGGTGAGCAAAAAGATCAGCAGTAGCCAATGCATCGCCACCGGCCCGGTGATGGTTATTGTGATTAATGTCGAGGTGATGGCAGAGCTTTCCGAGATTGTAATGACGTAATCCAGGAACGATCTTACGTGCCAGCCGTACCGTGCAGAGCTTACGTAAATTCAGGTCATAACCTGCTTCTGCAAGATGATGTTTTACGAAAGAGTAATCGAAGTTGACGTTGTGTGCTACGAAGATTTTGTTTTGCAGCAGCTCATAAACCTGCCCGGCAATCTCCTCGAAAGTAGGTGCATTTGCCACCATTTCATTAGAAATGCCGGTAAGAGACTGTATGAAAAGAGGAATGTGACGCTGCGGATTGACCAGTGTTTCGTACATATGTAGCATACGCTCACCATCGTGGATGACAATGGCGATTTCGGTTATGCCATTCCCTAATGCATAGCTCCCCGTCGTTTCAATATCTACAATAGCATACAGCATTTGGATGGATGATATGGAATCACTGATCGTACGCGAAGTTAGCTATAATTGTTTTTTCGCGAATCAATACTGTTTCAAATTAAAATGAAAAACCCGCAGCGTTTCAGCTGCGGGTTTTTATATTCTAAGGAAAATGCTTATTTGATTTTGAAAGCCTTTTTCACTTTAGCAACGTAGTCGAGTTTTTCCCAAGTGAAAAGCTCCACTTTTACATTTTTCGATTTGCCGTCTGCAGATCGAAACGATTTTGTTACTACTTGTGGCTCACGACCCATGTGACCGTATGCAGCACATTCGCTGTACATCGGTTGGCGCAGTTTCAGGCGCTGTTCGATGAAGTAAGGGCGCATGTCGAATACCTGACCTACGATCTTTGCGATTTCGCCATCTGTCATATCAACATTAGCGCTGCCGTATGTGTTTACGTAAATGCCCATTGGTTCTGCAACGCCGATCGCGTAAGAAACCTGCACCAGTACTTCACCGCAGACACCGGCAGCTACCAGGTTTTTAGCAATGTGACGTGTTGCGTATGCAGCAGAACGGTCTACTTTGCTTGGATCTTTACCAGAGAATGCGCCGCCGCCATGTGCACCTTTACCACCATAAGTATCTACGATGATTTTACGGCCGGTAAGGCCAGTATCGCCATGCGGGCCACCGATCACAAACTTACCCGTTGGGTTGATGTGATACTTGATAGCGTCGTTGAAGAATTTTTTATACTGCGGATTTCCTTTGATCACGCGAGGAATCAGGATAGCAAGTACATCTTTTTTGATGCGTTCCTGCATTGCTTTTTCGTCGGCGAAATCATCGTGCTGTGTAGAAATTACAATAGTGTCGATGCGCGTAGGCTTGTTATCGTCGCCATACTCAAGCGTTACCTGGCTTTTTGCATCCGGGCGCAGATATTTCATCTGTTTGCCTTCGTTGCGGATTGCACTCAGTTCGCGAAGGAGAATGTGAGCGAGATCCAGTGCCATTGGCATATAGTGTGCCGTTTCGTTCGAAGCATAACCAAACATCATGCCCTGATCGCCTGCGCCCTGATCTTCTTTTTTCTTCTTGTCTACGCCCTGGTTAATATCGGGAGATTGTTCGTGAATTGCAGAAAGTACACCGCAGGATTTAGCTTCAAACATGTATTCGCTTTTGGTGTAACCGATTTTCGAGATTACATCGCGGGCAATGGTTTGAACATCGATATAGGTGTTTGATTTTACTTCACCTGCCAGTACTACTTGTCCGGTTGTTACCAGCGTTTCACAAGCTATTTTAGACTCGGGGTCCCATGCGAGAAAGTTATCTACCAGTGCATCAGATATCTGATCCGCTACCTTATCAGGATGTCCTTCTGAAACGGACTCTGATGTGAATAAATAAGGCATTCGTTTATGTTTTTAGAAATTAATGGTTCGAACGAAGATAAAAATGTTTTTTATTCTACGGTAACCGACTTCGCCAAGTTGCGCGGCTGATCCACGTTACAGCCACGGAGGATGGCGATATGGTAAGCGAGCAATTGCAGCGGAACTACTGTTACAAGCGGAGAAAGCACTTCTTCGGTTTCCGGCACTTCGATCACATGATCGGCCAGGTTACGAATTTGCGTATCTCCTTTATTGACGATGGCAATAATTTTTCCCTTACGTGCTTTTACTTCCTGGATATTGGAAACGATTTTTTCGTAAGCACTTTGGTTGGTTGCCAGGAATACTACCGGCATTTCTTCATCGATCAACGCAATCGGGCCGTGCTTCATTTCTGCGGCAGGGTAACCTTCGGCGTGGATGTAAGAGATTTCTTTCAGCTTCAGTGCGCCTTCCAGAGCTACCGGGAAGTTTACGCCGCGGCCCAGGTACAGGAAGTTGGTTGCATCTTTATAGATTGCTGCCAGTTCCCTGATCTGACCGTCGAGTTGCAATGTTTCTTCGATTTTTGCAGGAATATTTTCCAGCTCGTAAAGAATCTGGCGCAGCTTGGAGGTAGAGATCGTTCCTTTTGACTGTGCAATTTGCAATGCCAGTAAGGTAAGGATAGAAACCTGTGTAGAGAATGCTTTGGTAGAAGCCACGCCAATTTCGGGGCCTGCATGGGTATAAGAACCGGCATGAGATACGCGCGCAATAGACGAGCCGATCACGTTACAAATACCGTAAATCAGTGCCTGGCGCTCTTTAGCCATTTCAATTGCGGCCAGCGTATCGGCAGTTTCACCCGACTGGGAAATAGCGATCACCACATCTGTTTCGCTGATGATCGGGTTGCGGTAGCGGAATTCAGAAGCATATTCTACTTCTACCGGTACACGCGCCAGTTCTTCGATGAGATATTCAGCCAGTAAGCCGGAGTGGTAAGAAGTACCACAAGCGGTAATAATAAATCTTTTCGCTTTATCGATCCTGGCGGCAAATTCATTTACGCCGCCCAGTTTAATCCAGCCATCTGTAGCGCTCATACGGCCGCGGAAAGAATCTTCGATCACTTTTGGTTGCTCATAGATTTCTTTCAGCATGAAATGTTCAAAACCGCCTTTTTCAATTGCCTCCAGGCTCATTTCCAGCTTCTGAATGGCGTGCGATTTTTCGATATTGCCGAGCGTCTTGATCGTGTAATGCCCGTCTCTTTTGATTACGGCATATTCCTGATCGTCGAGATAGATTACATTTTTGGTGTACTCGATGATCGGCGATGCATCGGATGCAATGAAAAATTCGTCTTCGCCGATGCCCAGTACCATTGGGCTTCCTTTGCGGGCAGCAATCAGCGTATCCGGATCGTTTTTCTCCATAACAACGATCGCGTAAGCACCAACTACTTCATTCAGGGCAATACGTACTGCATCTTCCAGCGCGCATTTTTCCTGTTTTTTTACTTCTTCAATCAGGTTTGCCAGAACTTCGGTATCAGTATCTGAATGAAATTCATAGCCGCGTCTCTGTAATTCTGCCTTCAGCGAAGCATAGTTCTCAATGATACCATTGTGAATGATTGCGATGCTTTCGGAGTGAGAAAGATGCGGGTGCGCATTACAGTCGTTTGGTACACCGTGGGTCGCCCAGCGGGTGTGGCCCATACCGATAGTCGCGCCAATCGATTTGTCTTGCGTGTACGCTTCCAGGTCGCTTACTTTGCCAGCCTTTTTGTATACATGCAATTGGCCATTTAACAAGGCAATACCGGCGCTGTCATAGCCCCGGTATTCAAGTCTCTTAAGTCCTTTAATCAGAATAGGAAAAGCCTCTTTCTTTCCCATGTAAGCAACAATGCCGCACATACGGATAAATTTTTTAATCGATTTTAGAATAAATTACATTGATCTGCAGTTTGTATGTACCGTTGCTGTTGCTCTTTCCCCCGGCTATCAACCGGTATGCCCCGGGATACGTCTGCGTACCATTAATGCGTAAATGTAAGTTAGTTCTTCCTTGTATTAAAGCCTTTTGCAATTCGCGCGGAAAATTAATAGCATATTGAGTGACCGTAAACGCTCCGACTGTTACCGATTTAGAAGTACCATCAATAAAGTCAGAAACAATGCTGGAACCAACGTAGTTGTCGGCGATCACATAATACGTCCCGTAGTCGTCGATACCTGTTACACGGATACGTGCAGGTTCTGTATATATCGTGGAAGGAGACACATCCACTTTTGTAATCAGGATCTGCGCTTTGTTGATCAATGATTTTCCGATCACATCGTTGATATGCTTCAGATTGGTGATCTGGATATCTCCTGCGGCGCCAGGCTCGTTCTGTATCATGATGATGGAATCATCTGTGCGGGAAGGAGCATAATATGGTGCTACCGGATAACCTGTATAGTTACGTTTTACCCAGGTGGCGTGCGCGCAGTTGGTAGTATTATAAGCAAACTGAGAAACTACGCTGTCTTGCATGTAAAATAAGAGACCTGCGGTAGTATAATAGCTGCTTCCGTCCAGTTGGAAATAACCGAGTGATGTACCGGTTGCACCGGCGGTTGTATCTGGTTCTACGTACAAACCTTTAAACCAACTGAGAAAGGTCGGATAATCTGCATACTGAGACGAGCTATCCATCAGCTTCTGGATAAAATCATTGTCGGTGATCTTAATGCGCAAATGGGCTGTAACAGCAGAATCCTTTAGCTGTACGTTGTTTTTAAGATCATTCATGTTTGCAGTAACCGTTCCCAGTACGTGGCTTCTGTCTACACCAAAACGACTGAAGCTATAATAATAGCCGGCATTAGAAAACGTATCGGTCATCCGGTACACAGAAAATTTCTGCGGGCGGTTCGTATTGCTGGTGTCGCCCCAAGTAAAGCCGCTATAAGGCAATACGAGTACAACAGAATCAACCGAAGATCTGGAAACCGGGAAAGTGTAAGAAGACGTAGGCGGAACGACGTTGAAATAAAAGCCTGCATTGGTCACACCGAAAAAAGGATCGGCATTTACCGTACCTAACCCCGTAATTACGGGAGAAATATTCAGGCTGGTAACGATAGAATCATCATAAACTGTTTTGGTCAGAAATGTGATTTCATTTTGATCGAGGGCAAACGTTTTAATATTATCAACCGCCGGTGTTAAGCTGGAGTTGATAATCGTATTTTCTTTACAACTGGTGACAGACAGTGCAACAATTGCGGTGAACGCGCCTGCTGCCATTCTCCAGATATGATTCTTCAAGATGTATAATTTTCAGCGAAAGTGATAAAAGAAATTCTAAGACTCTGTTAAGCTTTTATAAAGGTCAAGCAGCGGCGTTATATCCTCTTTCCAGCTATCTTCATATTTCAGAACTTTCTTATAACGACTTGGTTTTACCTCTTCCACAATTTGCGGATCCAGGTTGTCTTCACCGAAAACCACTACATCTGCATATTTTGAAGCACCCAGCGTCAATGCCATATTGGTTCCTTCTTTATACACATCAAGGTCTTTTTCCTTGATTTCGTTGCTGATGATCGCTTTTCTGGTAAACTGATCGTTCAGTATTTCAGAAAACTGTGGCTGTTGTGCCGTAAATATTGTCTTAGAATAACTGAAAACCGGCTCTTTTTTATAAGCTGTTTTCAGGTATAACGGAATCAGGGAGGTCATCCAGCCATGGCAGTGAATAACGTGTGGTGGCCAGCCAAATTTTTTCACAGTTTCGAGTGCACTCTTACAGAAGAAGATCATACGTTCGGCATTATCTTCAAAAAAATGGTCCTGATCGTCGCGAAAAACAGATTTGCGTTTGAAATAATCGTCATTATCCATGAAGTAAACCTGCAGGCGCGCATTTGGCAAAGAGGCTACTTTGATGATCAGTGGGTAATCATCTTTGTCGATAATAACGTTGATGCCTGAAAGGCGTACCACTTCGTGCAGGCGGTGCCGGCGCTCATTGATGATACCGAACCGCGGCATGATTACACGGACTTCCAAACCGGCGTCAAAAGTTTTAATAGCGAGCTTGTTCAGAATCTGTGCGAAATCTGTAAATTCAAGATAAGGAGATAATTCGTTAGCTACAATTAAAACACGTTTTTTGGTGTCTGCAGACATGTGGTTGTTTTATATTTTAAAAAGCGGAATGATTAAATTCCAAAAAAATAGGTCTGCAAAATTACGGAAATATTAAATTCCCCGCGTTATTTTGCGCGATATAGCCTCTGACGACATGACAATATTCAAAAAAATCAAGGATCTGCAGGAATTTCTGCAACAGCAGAAAGGTAAGACGGTAGGCTTTGTGCCAACAATGGGCGCGCTTCACAACGGTCATCGTTCCCTTATAGAAAAAGCAAAAGAAAACGCCGAAATCGTTGTTTGCAGCATTTTCGTAAACCCTACGCAGTTTAATGAAAAATCCGATTTCGAGAAATATCCGGTTACTACAGACTCGGATGTGGCTATGCTCATTGATGCCGGATGTGATGTGCTTTTCCTGCCGGATGTAACAGAAATGTACCCCGACGGGTTGGATAAAGGCACTATTTACGATTTTGGCTACCTGGAAACCATACTGGAAGGTGCCATGCGCCCAGGCCATTTTAAAGGTGTCGGCCAGGTTGTGTCCCATTTACTCGATATCGTGCAGCCAGATAAACTTTTTATGGGGCAAAAGGATTATCAGCAATGCATGGTTGTCAAAGATCTGCTGCGCCAGATGGGAAAAGCCGATCGGGTAGAATTAGTTATTTGTCCGACGAGAAGAGAAGCTGACGGTTTGGCGATGAGCTCACGTAACCGCCGTCTCTCGGAACCGCAACGGGTGTTGTCGGGCATTCTATACCAATGCCTTGTGTCGATTCAGACGAAAAAAAATTCAGACAGTTTTGGCCTGGTGCAGAAAGAATGCACTGATTTGCTCAACGCTAAAGGTATTGAACCCGAATATATTGCGCTTGCAGACGCCCGCGACCTGAAGCTTTTAGAAAATTATGAAGTAAATGTTCCCATGGTTGCACTGGTTGCAGCCAAAATTGGAGACGTTCGCCTGATCGATAATCTGATACTAGAGTAGATTTTTGGGCTTCTTTATGAAGCGGTTATCAATTCATTACAGAAGAGGTTGTCGGAATACAACCTCTTCTGTTTTTAAATGCCGGGTTGGTGGTGTGAACCCCCGTTAATCCACTTTTGTAATTTTCAACATATTGGTCGGTAAATGTTGTAAAACGGGCATACTACCTGTGTTGACCACTACATCGCCTTGCTGTAGCAAGCCTTTTTCTTTTAAAATATCGATCTGGTCTTCAATGATTTTATCGGCACTTTCTTCGTTATCGTAAAAAAATGCTTGTACGCCCCAGCTCAGACTCAATTGATTGACTAATGTCTGTGTTTTCGTAAATACAAATAAAGGAGACCGCGGGCGATAGCTCGATAGCATAAAGCCGGTATAGCCCGACTGCGTCATGCCAATCAGTGCACTGGCATTGATATCATGAGCAATTTCACAAGCATTGTAGCAGAGTGCATCGCTTAAAAATGACGGGGAATGCGGCTGGGGTACCAGGTTGCGGTTGTAGACAGTTTCTTCTTTTTCCACTTCACTAATGATGCTTACCATGGTATGGATCACCAGTTCGGGATACATACCGGTAGCGGTTTCGCCGCTTAGCATCAGCGCATCCGCCCCTTCCAATACAGCATTGGCCACATCGGTTATTTCACTGCGGTTAGGACGAGTACGGTCCAGCATACTTTCCATCATTTGTGTGGCGATAATAACGGGTTTGGCGCGGTGAATACATTTGCTCACTATACTTTTCTGGATCATAGGAATTTGTTGCAACGGCAATTCTACACCCAGGTCGCCACGGGCCACCATAACGGCATCTGACGCGAGAATAATATCGCGCAAATGTTCGAGTGCTTCCGGCTTCTCGATTTTGGCTATGATTTTGGCATCGCTGCCCTTTTCCTTCAGTTTTCGACGCAATTCCAGCACATCATCGGGGCGCCGCACAAAAGAAAGTGCAATCCAGTCGATGCCTTGTGTAAGGATGAAATCGAGGTCCAAAAGATCTTTTTCCGTTAATGAAGGCAATGAAATTTTTGTATCCGGAAGGTTCACTCCTTTTCTCGAAGAAAGAACACCTTCGCTGGTCACCTTCACTTTTACACGGTTGTCTTCCATAATTTCCAACACCATCACTTCTATCTTTCCGTCGTCGATCAGTATTTTTTCGCCGATGCGGACATCCTTATAGAAATCGGGGTAGGAGATATAGATGTTTTCAAGTGTACCGATGCATTTTTCGTTAGTAAAATAAAACTCGTCGCCGTTCTTCAGTTCCAGGCGATTGTCTTTGATCTCGCCAACCCTGAGTTTGGGGCCTTGCAGATCTGCCAGTATGGCTATATTAAACGGAAAATCAGCATTAATGCGGTGAATATATTCAATGACAGTATGATGATCATCGTGCGTGCCGTGCGAAAAATTGAGCCGGAAGACATTAACCCCTTCATGCACCAGCGCCAGTAGTTTTTCGTAAGTGTTGCAAGCCGGTCCTACGGTAGCAATGATTTTGGTTTTATGCAGCATGTTTTTAGCTAATTCTTAATCCAAAGTTCTGTGTTTTAATGCGATGCTGAAAATATCATATTGTGAAAACTGGAGCATACCTCACCTTATAAGTCCAACATAAATATTTTTTAGTGTCATGTTACATTCCGGCCGCTGTTAACTGGTTGATTCTGATAAAAACTTCCTTTTGGGAATGCCGGATTTTTGGTTTTCGCTTTTAAATCTTGCCCGATTGTTGTACTTTTGCGGCCGGTTTACTATTGATATCAAAAAAAATATGTCGGGACAGCTTAAAGAAGTTCGTAATCGTATAAAATCAGTAACATCCACGCAGCAGATCACAAAAGCCATGAAAATGGTGAGTGCTGCTAAATTGCGCCGTGCGCAGGATGCTATTTTGCAAATGCGTCCTTATACGCAGAAGCTGCAGGAAATGCTCAGTAATATTGTGAGCAGCACTTCTGCCGATATGGATCTCCCGCTGGCAGAAGAGCGTCCGGTAGAGCGCGTACTCCTTATTCCAATTACCAGCGATCGTGGTCTTTGTGGTGCTTATAATGCCAACGTGATTAAGATGACGCGTATTGCAATTACCGAAAAATATGCAGCACAAAACGCAAAAGGTAATGTGAGCATACTGCCGATCGGTAAAAAAGGTTTTGAATACTTTTTGCGTTACGGTTATAAAGTGATCGATAATTACTGGAATATTTTCTCCGACCTGACTTTTGAAAACGTTCGCGAAGCTGCGATCTATGCGCAGAAAGCATTTCTCAATAAAGAATTTGACAGAGTAGAAATCGTGTACAGCCAGTTTAAAAATGCTGCTACACAGGTTTTTGTTTCTGAGCCATACCTGCCGATTCCAAAAGTGGAAAGCGCTGATAATAATAAAAGTTCAGACTTTATTTACGAGCCTTCTAAAGAACTGCTGATACAAGAACTGATGCCAAAAATCCTGAACACGCAAGTGTACAAAGCCGTACTGGATGCCAATGCTTCTGAACATGGCGCTCGTATGACCGCGATGGATAAAGCATCAGAGAATGCCAACGAGATGCTGCGTACGCTGAAGATCAGCTACAACCGTGCTCGTCAGGCAGCCATCACTACCGAGCTCACCGAGATCGTAAGTGGCGCTGCAGCATTACAAGGATAATCTTTTTAAAATCATAAAAAAAAGCCGCTGTTTCGTGACAGCGGTTTTTTTTGCGCAAAGCCTAAGGCGCAAAACACAAGGCTACGACCTCCCGGGTTTTATAATCGTTGCTGCAGGTGAGCAACTTTGAGGAGCATCAGCGAAACAATAATTGTTTAATCTGTGTAGCTTTCAGCGTTATGCTTTCAGCTTATTTTGACTAAATTCAGCCTTTCAAACCAGCCTGTTACTACTGTATGATGCAAATGCTGTTTAATTTAACCCTTGCCTGGCGCGCGATCCGGACGAATAAGCTGCGATCGGTGCTGACCATTGTAATTATCGCGATGGGTATCTGGGCATTGGTGGGGATTCTCACAGCAATTGAAGTGATGAAGGGCGCTGTGTATTCTAATTTCAGCAGTATGGGCGCGAATTCTTTTCAGGTAACGAGTGATATCATTAAGAAAAGCCGTAAACGCGGTGGCGTCAGTATCAATATCAATGACGGCAAAGCGATTAAATACGATGAAGCGAAAGCCTTTAAAGAACGTTTTCATTTTCCGGCATCGGTTGGCGTTTCTATGACGGGCACTTCTATTGCCACCGTGAAGTTTGGCTCTGAAAAAACCAATCCGAATGTGCGGGTGATCGGCGGCGAGTCTGAATACCTGACCATCTCAGATACCAAACTTGATGCGGGACGTAATTTTTCTTCCTATGAACTGGAATCCGGCAGTTATGTTTGTATTCTCGGCAATGGAACGGCAAAAAAGATCTTTAAGAATAACTGGAAAAAAGGCGTTGGTGAAATGGTATCGGTCGGCGATGTAAAATATCGGGTGATCGGCATTATGGAATCGAAGGGCGGTAGTATGATTATGGACGCCGATAATACCGTGCTGGTGCCGTTGAGTAACGTACGGGCTGTATATGGCGGCGACAATACTTATCTGATCAGCGTACTGGTAAAAGATGTAAAGCAAAAAACGCTGGCTACAGAAGAAGCGGAAGGCCTGTTTCGTGTGATTCGCAAAGTGCCGCTGGGAAAGGATAATGACTTTAGCATTAACGACAATAACACACTCATCGATACGCTGATGGATGTGATCAAATATATTGTTTGGGCGGCGATTGTGATTGGCGCCGTTACGGTATTGGGATCGGTGATCGGATTGATGAATATTATGCTGGTATCGGTTGCGGAACGCACACGTGAAATCGGTGTAAGCAAAGCATTGGGCGCAAAATCATCCATCATCAAATCGCAGTTTCTTACAGAATCTATTTTGATCAGTCTGATCGGCGGGTTGCTCGGTATTTTGATGGGTATTCTTACTGGTAACCTGATGGCTCTTTTATTACATGCTAACTTTGTTGTGCCATGGTTATGGATAATGGTCACGGTGAGCATTTGTGCCGCAGTTGGTATTATTTCCGGCATTTATCCGGCCGTCAAAGCTTCCCGGTTGGATCCGATCAATGCGCTACGCTATGAATAACGTAAAGTGCTTTTACAAAACTTTTAAATCGCAGTATTGCAGGGCTTAGTTTATAAATCGACAGGGAGCTGGTACGTTGTACGCGACCAGCAGGGCGTTTTTTGGAACGCAAGAATAAAAGGCAAGCTCAAGATCGACGATGATATTTCTTCTACGAATCCCATTGCCGTTGGCGATACGGTGGTTTTCGATGTAGAAGACGAACCCACAAAAACGGCTATCATCGGTAAAATTGCCGACCGGCATAATTATATCGTCCGGGTGTCGCCACACAACAGGAATCAAAAACACATTGTTGCTGCCAATCTGGACCTCGCATTGCTGATTGCTACGATTGCGGAGCCACGCACTTCTTCAGGGTTTATCGACCGGTTTCTGATCACTGCGGAAGCCTATCATATTCCTGCAATTCTGGTCATCAATAAAGTAGACTTGCTGAAAGAAAAACATAAGGAACAGTTGCATGAATGGCAGAAAATATATGGGGACGCCGGTTACGAAGTATTGCCTGTTGTGGCATTAGAACCGGAATCGCTGGCGCAGCTTTCAGAAAGGTTGAAAGGGAAAACGACTTTGTTTAGCGGACATTCGGGCGTTGGTAAAAGTACACTCATTAATCAACTGATTCCCGGTATGGAATTGCGTACTGCCAATGTTTCGGATTGGAGTGGCAAAGGTCAGCATACGACCACTTTTGCAGAGATGTTTGATTTGCCGGACGGTGGCGCCATTATTGATACGCCAGGGGTGAAAGAATTTGGTTTGATCGATTTTGAAAAAGAGGAATTAGCACATTATTTCCCGGAAATGCGTGCGGTAATGAGCCATTGCCGTTTTAACAACTGCCTGCACATGAATGAGCCGGGCTGCGCGGTAAAGGCTGCTGTTTCGGACGGAGTAATCGCGGTAGACCGGTATGCAAGCTATCTGGCAATTATGGACACGATCGAAAAGAAATGGTAGTTTAATGTAAAATGGCTGATTTGAACATGACAATCGACAATTGTTAGTTTTCCATAACTCACCACTTAGAATCTCCAAATAAAAGACATGATCATATACAACGTAACGATAAAAGTAGACCAGGAAATAGTCAACGATTGGACCGCCTGGATGAAAAACGAACATATGCCTGCGCTTATGGCTACAGGGCTTTTTACCGAATCTCGCCTATGCCGCTTGCTGGAACAGGATGAAACGGAAGGAGTGACCTACGCCGCCCAATACCATTGCAAGAGCATTAATGAATACAATAAGTATATCGCTGAGCATGCAGACGCTATGCGTCAATTGAGTTTTCAGAAATTCGGAAATAAATTTATCGCTTTTCGGACCGTGATGGAGATTGAATCTTAGTTCGGTAAGGGATTTGAAACGAAATTTCGGTTGTTAAACGAATACCGGGCGATAGCAAGTTGATGGGAGCTCGATATTCACTACTTACCAGTCAGCCGTTAATGAATCTAAGCCTTGGTCGCCATGAAACCAGCACTGCATCAGCGTTTGTGCGCAATTTGATTGTATGCCAAGGATTTATAGATTGTGAAAGGCGTGCCTGGCAAGGGGTTTCCGTTTTTTAACGTAAACGATAGAAGTACATACTTCCGAAAGTCGCTACAGTAAAGGGTTTTAGGGATAAAAATAATTTATCTAATGTTTGGTGTTGTGGTAAAGCTGAGTATATTTGCCAATACACTTAATTTATTCTTCACAATTAACTAAAAAGTTCACACGCTATGAACAAAGCAGAATTGATCGATAAAATTGCTAGTGACGCCGGCATTACTAAAACGCAAGCTAATGAGGCATTAGATTCATTCACCAATACAGTGAGCATGTCTTTGAAAAAAGGAGACCGTGTTACACTGGTAGGCTTTGGTACATTTTCGGTATCGGAGCGCTCTGCACGCAATGGCCGCAATCCGCAAACCGGCGAGGTGATTAAAATTAAAGCACGTAAAGTTCCGAAATTCAAGGCTGGTAAAGAGTTCTCTACAAAGATTGCCAGCAGCAAAAAATAAGAAGATTGAGACTTTAATAAAAAAACAGGAGAAAATACTCCTGTTTTTTTATTTTTGCAGTTCTAAATTACTTAACAATGGGTAGAGGTGACAAACGCACTAAGCGCGGTAAGATTGCAATGGGTTCTTTCGGTAAAGTTCGCATCGCTCGTCGCAGTGCAAAAATAGCTAAGAAAGCTGCTGCTAAACAGGCATAATACAATGCTGTTTCGAAATTATTTTAAGGAACGCCACCAGCGTTCCTTTTTGTTTTTGGGTAAGTTTTAACAACCTTGAAGAAAGGCCATAATGGCTAAATGCCGCGCTTAATAAAAAATTATTCTGTCAACTCATCTGCGCTTTTTTTGAATTAATTGAGATTGTTCTATTTTGCACCGCGTTTGTGCTACTTCCTGTTTTAGCGAAAAAAATTATTAATCACCATTACATTATTTTATGTATCAAAAACTTTTAAACAAGGAAGAAAAATTAGCTGTTATTGGCTTGGGGTATGTGGGATTACCAATTGCTTTGGCCTTCGCTAAAAAATTGCATGTTATTGGCTTTGATATCAATGCTAAACGTATCGAAATGATGCGTCAGCAGATAGATCCGAGCAATGAGCTGACCAAAGAAGCTTTTGATAACACCACGATCTGTTTTACGAATGATCTGGAAGTGCTGAAAGAAGCACAATTTTATATAGTAGCGGTGCCTACACCGGTAGATGAGCACAATGTGCCGGATCTTACACCGGTTATCAAGGCTTCAGAAACCATTGGCAAGGTTATCAAAAAAGGCGATTGCGTTGTTTTTGAATCTACCGTATATCCTGGCTGTACAGAAGAGGATTGTCTTCCGGTGATCGAGAAACTTTCCGGACTGAAAGCCGGTGTCGACTTTACTTACGGGTACTCTCCGGAACGCATTAATCCGGGCGATAAAGTGCATACGTTAGAAAACGTTATAAAGGTTGTTTCGGGTTCGGATGCTGCAACACTGGACCTGGTAGCGAAAGTTTATGAACTCGTGGTAAAAGCCGGTGTACATCGTGCATCGTCCGTAAAAGTTGCGGAAGCTGCCAAGATTATTGAAAATACACAGCGTGATCTGAACATTGCTTTGATGAACGAGCTGTCCGTCATCTTCGATATGATGAACATCAACACCTTTGAAGTGCTGGAAGCTGCAGGTACGAAATGGAATTTTCTTAAGTTCTTTCCAGGCCTTGTAGGTGGCCACTGTATTGGAGTAGATCCATATTACCTTACATATAAATCCCAGCAGTTAGGATATAATTCCCGTGTGATTCTTGCGGGTCGCGTGATCAATGATGAAATGGCGGCTTATGTAGCGAAAAAAACCGTACAAGGTATAATAAAAGCCGGTTCCAACATTGCAGCGTCGAAAGTATTGATAATGGGTTGTACCTTTAAGGAAAATGTATCAGACATTCGTAATTCAAAAGTGGCTGATGTCGTGAAAGAACTGCAGGGGTATAACGTGGATGTACATGTTGTAGACGCACATGCCGATCACGAAGAACTGATGCATGAATATGGTTTTGGTCTGCGTCCGCAACCGGAAAATAATTATGACGCCGTTATTGTGGCGGTAAACCACGAACCATACTGTCAATTAGATGAAAATTATTTCAAGTCGATTACAAAGCCCGAAGGCTTATTGGTAGACGTGAAAGGTATTTTCAGAAATAAAATAAAAGATTTAAAATACTGGAGTTTATAAATGTCGGTTATCAGTACTGAAAAAATTGCCCGGTCCTGCTTTTTAATTACAGGTGGCGCCGGTTTTATCGGGTCTCATATAGTAGCATTTCTGTTAAATAACGGTGCACGTAAAGTGCGCGTACTGGACAATCTCGCTACCGGATTACAGTCAAACATAGATTTGTTCAGGGATAACCCTGCCTATGAATTTATGAATGGTGACATCCGTGATTTTGACACCTGTAAAAAAGCCTGTGAAGGAATCGATTTTGTGAGCCACCAGGCTGCACTTGGATCAGTACCGAGATCTATCAAAGATCCTGTTACCAGCAATGAAGTCAATGTAACTGGTTTTCTGAACATGCTGACAGCAGCCAAAGATGCCGGTATCAAAGCATTTGTTTATGCCTCGTCTTCGTCGGTATATGGTGATGAACCCAATTTGCCGAAAGTAGAAGAAAGAGTAGGTAATCCGTTGTCTCCGTATGCAGTTACCAAAAAAACAAACGAGCTCTACGCCGATGTTTTCGCAAAGCTGTACGGCATGAAGGTAATAGGTTACCGCTATTTCAATGTCTTTGGCCCGCGCCAGGATCCAAATGGTCCTTACGCTGCCGTTATTCCTTTGTTCGTAAGCGGTATTCTCAATAATACACCGGTTTATATTAACGGGGATGGCGAACAAACCCGCGATTTTACGTACGTGTCAAATGCAGTACAGGCAAATGTTTTGGGAATGTTGAGTGAAAATGATGCTGCTTTTGGAAACGTATATAATGTTGCCGTTGGCGAAAATTTCTCCGTGAATTTCCTATATGAATCGATTCGTGAAATGCTGGGTGAAAAACATGAGGCAACCTATCGGGAGCCACGCGCAGGGGACATCCGGAATTCATTAGCAGATATTTCCAAAGCAAGGGAGTTGCTCGGCTACGAGCCATCCATGCGGTTTATGGATGGACTGAAAGACACCGTTGATTTTTTCAGAGAAGTTTATACTAAAGTATCATAAAACAAAAACGCCGGTTTAAGACCGGCGTTTTTGTTTTGCATTTTCTAAAAGGCTATTGTAGTAACCCGACATATCGTTTACCAACCGCTGGTAGGAATATTTTTCAAAAACATGCTGATAACCTGCAGCACCAAACTGACGGCGCATTTCTTCTTCATCAATCAACGCGACTAGTGAATGGGCAAATGATTTTACATTCCCCGGTTCCGAAATAAAGCCTGTTTCGCGGTGGATAACGACATCTGCTACACCACCGACGTTGGTGCTTACGACAGGGCGGTAGGCTGCCTGCGCTTCAATGAGTGAAACCGGCGTACCTTCGTTATTGGAGGTAAGTGCCACCACATCGAGCCCGGCAAGTACTTCGTCCATTTCAGTTTGCCAGGAAGTACAGATGGCAATCGCATTTCTAGGATCTTCGGGAAAGTAAGCATAATCGATGTCTGCAGCTTTCAACTCCGACTCCATGTGACTGCGCATATCACCGTCGCCAATAATGATGAAGCGAACTTTTTTATCGGTCTGTGCCAATACTTGTTTGGCGGCAGCGACAAATAAGCTATGGTTTTTTACAGGCACAATACGGCCAATAATGCCGATTGCCAGTTCGTCCGGTGCAATTTTATATTTGCTGCGGAATCTGTTTCTTTTCTCCTCCTGGTTTTCAGAAAAACGGTTTAAGTCCAGCCCGAGCGGAATAATATTGATCTTGTTTTCCGGACAAATTTTATAAGTATCTGCCAGTTCTTTCTTCTGCAGCTCGCTGATGGCAATGATGCCGGAAGATCTTTTTGCGAGATATCTTTCAATCTGTATAAAGGCGTTGGTCTTCCATTTGTTGAAATAGCTATGAAAAACGTGGCCATGAAAGGTGTGCACCACAACCGGCACATTGCAATTGATAGCGGCCAGACGACCAATGGTGCCAGATTTTGCCGCATGTGTATGTACAATGTCTGGCTTATAAGACGCTATCAGTGCTTTGATCTTATCATAAGCTCTTCTATCTTCTTTAAACCGGATGGCTCGTTTCATTTCGGGAACAACAACGGGCTCAATGCCGAGTCGCTGTGTCAGATGGGTTGCATCTTGCTCATGGTCGTCTTTGCCCCCGATTACCAGCATTGTTTCAAACTCAGGCGCCATATATCTGGTGAGATAAGTGGCATTGAGCGCCGGGCCGCCAATAATGAGGCGATTTAAAATTCGTAATACGCGAGGCATAATCAGTGTTTGGTGACTCCTTTAAAAAGAAACGGCTTCTCTTTAGAGGGAGTGTATCAATCTCCGACTTGCAATAATCAGGCCGGAAAATGAGGATATTTATTTTGCCGAAAGATAGATGTATTTCAACAAATATCTATATCGATTTTAGCGGCAAACACTATACCATCATGTATTTTTTCCACCAATATTGAAAAACGATCAGCGCCCAGATGGTAGCATGGCTATCCTCCGGGTTGCTGCTGTGTAATTTTCGCTTTAGCCCTTCGGTAGCGGCGGAATTAAAAATGCCCTGCTCTTCTATAAATCTTTTGCTCAGGAGATCGTTATCGATCAGGCTCCAAAGATCTGTCCGGAACCAATCCAACAGGGGAATCTCAAACCCGTGTTTGGGACGGTTGTATAATTCTTCCGGAAGCATCGGACGGAAAGCGTCTTGCACGATTTTCTTTTTCAGGCTTCCATTTATCTTATACTCCGACGGAAGGCCAAAAGCAAAGTCAACCAGTTTGTGGTCCAGGAACGGGCTTCTTACCTCGAGGCTGTTGGCCATACTCATCAGGTCTACTTTCACAAGCATGTCGCTCAGGAGCACCAAATTCATATCAGTAAGCAACACTTCGTTGTAATCATCGCTTTGTATGCCTGAAAGCAGTGCCTGTTTTTCTTCGTTAAAGACTGCATTATCCACCCGCTTTCTGACGTCGGGATGCAATAGCACATTTACTTCTTCCGGCGCGTTAAAAGATGCCCAGCGCCAGTAACGTTCTTTGACGGAAAGATTTGCGCCGGAAGCAAAACGATGTAACTGGCGAAAAGTATTGGTGATTTTATTGTTCCGGCTATGCGGCAATTTTTCCCAAACAGGAAGACCTGCATTGACCAGTGTATTTTTCCATGACTTCTGACGAACCCGCCATTCGGCAGCATGTTTATTATAGCCAGCAAATACTTCGTCTCCTCCGTCGCCGCTTAAGGCCACGGTAACGTGTTGCCGGGTATGCTTGCTTAAAATAAAAACCGGAATGGCTGATGAATCTGCAAAAGGTTCATCAAGGTAATCCAGCACGTCATATATATGATCTAAGAAATCCTGGTTACTGAGCGAGAAAACGGTGTGATTTGTTTTGTACTGTTTGGCGACAAGCTTTGCATATTTTGTTTCATCAAAAAAAGCATTGTCTTTATAACCGACAGAAAAAGTATTTAGTTGCTTGGTGTGGCGGCTGGCGAGTGCTACAACTACAGAAGAGTCGATACCGCCGCTCAGAAATGCACCCAGCGGTACATCAGCGATCAAACGCTCCTGAATAGCAGTGTCCATATGCGCTATCAGTTTTTGTTGCGCTTGCTCGTAAGTATATTCGCGGTATTTTTCGGGATGCGTTTTTAATTCATAATATGGCTGATAATCCGTCATGCCGCTTTTGTTCAGCTTCATAAACCAGCCTGGCTTCAGCTTGGCAACACCCTGCAGCATACTTTGTGGCTGCGGAATATAGTTGAGCTGTAAGTATTGATACAAAACGGTATAGTCAAGTTCTTTCGGAATACCCCATTCCAGCAGGGCTTTCATTTCAGACGAAAAGGCAAAATAATCGGGGCTTGTATAATAAAGCAGCGGTTTTTTTCCAAAGCGGTCGCGTGCCAGTATCATTTCACCGGTTTCGATATCGTAAAAAGAGAATACGAAAAATCCATCGAGCCACTGCAGGCATTCGGTACCATATTCGATCAGCAAATAAAGCAGTGCTTCGGTATCGGAATGTGTTTGCGGTCCGCCGATACGTTGCCATGTTTTTTGCAGGTATTTTTCGATAAGTTGGGTGTAATTGAATATTTCGCCGTTGAAAACAAGCACATATCTGCCTGATTTGTCTTTCATTGGCTGCATAGCAGCATTCGATGTGTCAATGATAGATAGTCTTCGGTGACCTAGCGCTACCGGTTCTGAGACGAAAACATTTCCACTATCGGGGCCTCTCCGGAACAGTTTTTGATTAGATTCATTTATTTTTGTCAGATGTGCCTTTGCACTGTCGTTAAAAGCGAAAAATCCGGTAATGCCACACATTCAAGTTCAGATTGTCGGTAGTTCTAAATAGAAAAATTTGATTTCAATCGATGCAATTTATAACATTAACTGATTATCTGCTGTTGCCTTTTTACTTGGTAATTATTTACCTGATTGCTTATCGTTTCAGAAATCGCAAGTATCCGGAAGGACATCCGTGGCGTCCTTATTTTATGCCCGCTTTCACAGCAAAAATATTCGGGGCTGTATTTATCGGATTGTTGTATCAATATTATTACGGAAGCGGTGATACCGGCAACTACTTTTTACAGGCGAAAGTTGTTAACAGCTCGCTTTCTGAAGGACCAGTAAAATGGTTTAAGCTTCTGTTCAGTATTCCCAATTGGTATGAAAATGGCTACTGGGGTTATATTTCTCAGTTGATGTGGTATAATTCGGTGGCTGAATATACGGTTGTCGGGATTACAGCAGTCGGAAGTTTGTTGACATTTGGTACTTATTTGCCGTTGGCGGTTATTCTTGCTGCTATTTCGTTTACCGGTGTTTGGGCCTTATTCCGGACCTTTGCGGTGCAATACCCCAAGTATCTCAAATCGATCGCAGTTGCAACTCTTTTTATTCCCACTTGCATTGTGTGGGGCTCCGGGGTATTGAAGGATACGTTTTGTATGTTTGGATTAGGGTGGATGACTTTTGGCGTATTCCAAATTCTGATCAACAGAGATTTCAGTGTAAAGAATATGATTTTTACCATCATCAGTTTTTATCTGATTGCCAATATTAAGGTATATATCCTCGTTGCATTTTTACCAGCGGTAACGCTTTGGATATTATTTTCCTATTCACATAAAGTGAAAAACGGTTTCATAAGATTTTTCGTTCGGATCGGGGTGGTAGGAGTGGCGGCCGGTGGCTTGTTTTTCCTCGCCAACACTTTTTCTAAGGACATGGGACGCTATTCGCTTGATAAAATCGGGGAAACAGCACAGATCACTGCAGATTATTTGTATAGCATCAGTGCAGATCAGGGTGGGTCTGCGTATAACCTGGGTACCTTTACGCCAACATTTCAAGGCATGGTTTCAAAGTTTGTTCCTGCCGTAAACGTTACTCTTTACCGGCCTTATTTATGGGAAGCTGGTAAAGCATTGCAGTTGATTTCGGCTTTGGAGGCGTTCGTCTTCCTGTTTATCAGTTTGAAGATATTGATCGTGGTTGGGCCATTCCGTGTTTGGAAAACAATTGTCACAGATCCCAATATTCAATTCTGTCTGCTATTTGCAGTCATTTTCGCTTTCGCGGTAGGTATTACATCGTCCAATTTCGGCACACTTTCGCGATATAAAATTCCATGTTTGCCATTTTTTATGCTGGCACTGATATTAACGTACTACAAAAATGTTCCCGAAGGAAAACGACTACTCGGAAAAATCCTATAGCAGGGAAAACTAGATGCACAACCTGTGAAGCAGAATGGTCAGACAGCATAAAGTTGTCTGACCATTGTTTTTATACCTAAGAAAATAATGAAAGGAAAGTGTTGGATTGCGATTGAATACTGAATTGCGAAAGCATTTTGTTTCGTCCTGTCACGCCCATTTGTTTTCGTAATGGAAAATCGTTGGCTAGTTTCTTCATTGCGGCGAGCCATTCTTCTTCTGTTTCGCAAAGGAAGCCATTAATGCCAGGTTCAATGATGGTTTTATTTACACCTACCGGGCTGGCAATGGCTGGAATGCCGATAGACATATACTGAATCAGTTTGAAGCCGCATTTCCCTTCGCTCCAGCTATCAGCTTGCAGCGGCATCACGCCGATGTCAATTTGTGAAAGATCTGAAGATTCTGTAGTTGCATTCCATGGGATGAATACAAAATTCGGAATGGAAAATTCAGGTTCTTTATCTGCAATGACAATGAAACGGAAATCCATTTCCAGGGCCAGTTTTTCGAGCGCAGGCACTAATGGTTTCAGATATTTTAGTGTTGAGTGACTGCCCGTCCAGCCGAAAACAGGTGTTGTATCTTCCTTATGCTGCTTTACGATGTTGTGGCTGTTTAGCATGTCAACTGTAGTTGGCACGTACACTACGTTTTTTGCCGTTTGCTGCGCAAATTTTGCGAGGAAAGTATTGCCCGCGGCTACCTTGTAAGACCATTTACAAATATATTTTACTTTCCAGAAACACTTGACTCTGTCTGCAATGCTATTCGCTTTTGACGTGTTCGGAATCCAGATCGCATCGTCAAAATCATAAATGATTTTTTTACCCCAAACTTTAGCGATTATCCATTCAAAAAAAGGAGGACCTAAGGGTGCCGCTTCGCGGTGAATAAAAATATAATCGTAACGTGGAACCTCGAACAATACCGTTTTCAGGCGTTTGAAAAAACCTTTTACAATGCCGCTTGCTTTTCGAATAATGCTGCCTTGTTTGTATAAAATCTGCCAGGTTGCCTCATCAATAAATGTTCTTACCTGATAAGTTAAGCCAGCTTCATCTAATACAGGTAAAAAATTCTCTACGCGGAAACGCTGTGAAGGCGCTCTGCGCAATGGATAAGGAACTAAAAACAGGACTTTCGCAGGTTGGCTCATTTATTTGGCTAGACTTAATTTTTCGTAAATTCTGGCATAGGACTGAATACCTTTATCTAAATCAAAATAATCAAAACAACCTTCACGTATTGCTTTGGCGTCGAATTTATGATCTGGCAATGTTGCAATCGTTTGCTGAAATGCGTCCGGTGTGTAGTTATTTACTAAAAGTCCGGATTGGTAATCATGAATGATTTTGTCGGAATCGCCAACACCAGCGTTGCAGATCACGGGAACACCCATGGCCATCAGTTCACCTTGTTTTACAGGTGAAGAAGCTTTTTTGGAAAACGCCTGTTTGATAAAGAAAATGCCATAATCCATCAGTGAAATGTAATAGGGCACTTCTGTTCTGCCGGCGCTGATTACACGAATGGCGTCTGATGTAATGCCTATTTGTGCAGCCTGAGCAAAGATCATTTCTTCAGGCTCTGTGGTTACGAAAAAAAGTATGGAGTCTGGTTGTGCTTGCAGCCATTCTTTATAAAACTGTAGCATTTCCGACAGCAAATACCAGGTACCTAATGATCCAACATAACCTAATACTTTTTTCCCGTCGGGTAACGCCGCTTTTTTCCGGAATTCCTGTTGCTTGCGGGCATCTATTTTTTCGGGCGCAAACAGTTGCGTATCTACACAGCAAGGGATTACTTCAATTTCCGGTTTTCGCTGCAACGGCCATTTTAGTATTTCTTCTTTTGCAGCGTGTGTGAGAGAAACCACGCTATCTGCCTGCTCCAGAAATTCTTTTTCTTTTCTTTTGAAATACTTGTAAACGGTGTTGTACAGCGGATTGTTTAGTTGCCAGAGATTGCCGTCTACACGTTCATCGGCCCAGAAACCACGCATATCGAAGATAAATGGCACCCCGAATTTTTTCTTCATCCATTGTCCGGCAATTGCAGCGATATAGCTACGGCAATGCACAATGTCGAAATGTTTTTTATGATGTAGTGCAGCAGCTGTCTGTTTGATCTTACGAACGTCTTTTACAGTAGAAAGTACTGGTGGTTTGCGTGTATAGTCAATAGGCTGCCAGTCAATTTTATATTCGGCACAAAGCTGTGCAATAAAATCGCTCCCGGAAGCGCGTTCTGCTTTTTCGCAACTGAGCAAAGTAATGTTATGGCCCAATGCCGACAACCCGCGCAGATAAGGAAGTACCTGCGATTGTCCCAACGGATCCGTCATGCCATCGTACGAAATATAAAGTATAGTGGCCATTTCTAAAAAGAAGAGGTGTGCGAAAATGAAGCTTTTTTATTGAGCGCATACCACCAGTGTAATACTAGCAGCACCCACACACGATTGTATAAATACGTTTTACCGTTTTGGTAACCGTGCAGGATTGACCGAACGTAGTCGTATTTTACAAATCCCGCTTCCTGTACATTTCGTTCACTCAGGTATTCGGTTACTAAATGTTTCAACTCATTATTAAGCCATTTGTTCAGCGGAATGGCAAAGCCTCTTTTAGGACGTTCGAAGATGGTTCTTGGTACCATTTCATACAGCGTTTTTTTCATGAGGTATTTGGTGCCGTATCCTTCCCGTATTTTAAGATCATAAGGGACATTGAGCGCAAACTCCACGAGTTCCATATCGAGCAAGGGTACCCGCGTTTCAAGTGAATAACGCATGCTGGCGCGATCTACTTTCACGAGGAGGTCATCTTTTAAATAATGCTCGAGGTCCCAGAATGCTTGTTTCTCCTGAGGTGAACCTTTGTCGGGCAATTGATTCAAAGAATGAAAATCAATCGCAGGGTTGGTAAGCAGCTTGTTTAATTCTTGCTCGCTAAAGAAATACTGTTCCTGCGAAAAGATATGGCTTGGAATACGCTGAGTGTCGGGATAGCCAAATACTTTACCTGCACGCTGCAGGCGCTCATTCATAAACTGGCTGGCCCAGGAAAGCGGCTTGCGGAGTGCACGCACTTTCGGGTCATGTAATCTTTTCGCCCAGGCGTACATGCCGTATCCCTGAAATAATTCATCACCGCCATCGCCAGACAGGGTTACAGTCACATGTTGTCGCGCCAGACGAGAAACCAGCATTGTCGGAAACGCCGAAGAGTCGGCAAATGGTTCGTCGTAGACGGAAATGAAGTCCGGAACCAGTGCGAGCACATCATCCTGCTTTACTCTGAATAAATGGTGGTCGGTCTGAAGATGCGCTGCCACCTGCGCAGCATATGTCGATTCATCGAAAGCAGCTTCCTCAAAACCGATATTAAATGTCTTTACTTTTTGTGTGTTTATTTTGGAAGCTACCGCGGATACCAGGCTGGAATCAATACCACCACTTAGAAAAGTCCCTAATGGCACATCACTGATCATTTGACGGTCGATTGCCGCGTATAGTTTTTCCTTGTATTGTTTTAGGGCAGCGGCTTCGTCAGCGACTGGATGTTGCAGGTAGTAATTTTCTGCATTCCAATATCGATGCGTTTTCCAGTTTCCATTTTTTGTATTTAATACGCCGAAATGACCTGCCGGAAACTTTTCGATACCATGGTAAATGGTCAATGGTTCCGGAATGTAGCCGAGATGCAGAAAATAGGGTATTGCCGCTTTATTGATCGGGCTTGTCTCCTTTTGACTAAGTAAGATGGTTTTTAATTCTGATGCAAAAATGAGCTGATCATTTGTGCGGCTCACGAACAAGGGTTTAATACCTAATTGATCGCGACATAACCAAAGTTCTTCGGTGACGGTATCATAGATTGCAAGGGCGAAAATGCCATTGAGCCAGGCAAAGGATTCACTGCCATATTTGACAAACAATTCAAGGATCACTTCGGTGTCGGAATGAGTTTGCCACTGATGACCGGGTAATTTAGCCCGTAGTGCATCAAAATTGTAAACTTCGCCATTATACACCATCACGAAGCGGCCATTAGCAGACTGCATTGGTTGGTTGGCTCCGGTTGAAAGATCAATGATGGACAGCCGGCGGTGTCCTAAAAATATATTTTCAGTTGTATTGGTATAATAGCCGCCCGCATCCGGCCCACGATGAAACATCGCATCTGTCGCTTGTTTTAACCTGACAGACTGCACGCCATTTTTTATATACGCTCCCGCTATGCCACACATATTTTGTTTTGCTTGAAGAATTTTATTGTTCGCCTGAAGGCAAAGGGTTGCCCTTCGCTTTCGAGACTTTAATGGTGCAGCAATTTAGAAAACATCTATTGCTCCGTAAAACAGATTTACGTTTTCGATAGGTTCCGTATTAAGTTCAAAAAAAATGAAACCATTCATTACTGTGCTTTTCCATTTTTTTAATAGACTATTGTATAAATTGTTTTGGCATGATACGATCTGGAGATAATGAACTCTATGGTTTGAAAAGATTTCCTGTAGGATCAGCTCCATATCTGTTGCATTTTCTAACTCTATTCCTCCGACGTAAAAATAGTTGAGTGTAATTCCAAACCGTGTTTTTTTCTCTTTTCGCTTACCCCACAAATAGCTGTTGTTTTTCGAAATCTCAATGATGTCATCATCGCCCATTCCTTTTTTTAAACCGGCAATTTGTTTTTCAACAATACAGAATGAATTTTTTTTGAAATTTTGAATGGAGTTATTTGCCGGTGTATCGAAATAAAAATTTTTAATAAAAGGAATATTCGGAATTTGTACCATAACCGACGGTATTTCCTTAAACCCGAGTTTATTAATAAAAATAGGGTGAGAATTATTGTTAGGAACACCGTAGATAAATCCGGCCTCACGTTCTTTCAACAAACGTTTTCCTTCATTAAGTATATTGATAAATATTTTTCTTCCTTGATGTTTCGGATGTGTTGCTGACCAACAGCTTTGATAGCAACTTACCGTTTGCCCGTTGCGGACAAAGTCCGTGGCCATAAAGCCATTACATCCTATTATTCGATTATCTTCTACGGCTGCGAGAAATACTGTTTCTTTGGAACTGCCAGGAGCAAATGTATTTTTATATAAATGTCCTGGTGGAATAAGCTGATCGGTACCAAAAGCGTCTTTCATTAGATTTCTCATTTGTTCGTCTACTTCCGGATCTTTGAGATCAACAACTTCTATTTGGTAACTCATGCTAGATAAATTTGTAGATTAAATTCAGAGCCTTATTAAAAAGAAAATCGTCTTGAAGGCCATCTATAGCAATTATGTTTTTCCCTCGAAATTTCGCAATACTAAAATGATGTCTTCCGTCTCGCTGCCATTTCTGATTGGTCGGCGTGAAGTCTTTTATAATGATATGTTCCTCGTAGGTTTCTGGAGTGAGCTTGCATACTTCTAATATTACAATTCCTTCTCCGTATTTTGTTTGGCCATTTTGAGCAATTCTGTACAATTTGTCTTCAATTGCTACAAATCCGCCTCCATTTCTGCTAATTAATGGATTATCGCTAAGCGGGCTTAACGGATGAGTTTTCCAATCAGAATTGTTTAAATCATTGGAACAAAATAGATGTAGCCTACCTGTAGAAAAATCGGTTGTTATTAGATAATAAATGCCGTCTTTTTGATAAATGCTGCTATCGACATACTTGCCGGTTAGCAATAAATTTTTTTTTATAAGTTTAGTTGGAAATTCTTCAAATTCATAGAGGTAAGTTTTACCAGCTTGACTCGATTCAGGTAACAAATATATTTTTCCGCTTTTTTGGTCACGAAAGACGAAAGGATAAGACAAATGAAATGACTCTTTTAATACAATTCCTTTGTCTTGCCAGTTTATCAGATCCGCCGTTTTCCACACATGTATATATCCATAGCCATGGACTTCCTGAATCTCTAAAAATATATACAACTCGTCGTTGTATACAAATAAAAATGGGTCGGCATAGGTATGGATATGTCGTTTACTATTTCTTATTTTTTTTGCGTTAAATACTTTCATCATATTCGTGAAAGGCTGTTCAAAAATGTCATTGTTTTCCGCAAACAGCCCTACAGACCATACCTTACTTTTCATGGTTTTTTATTTAAACGATTTATAGTTGTTATCAGAATTTTTTGTATAGTAATTGTATCTACAGGTAAAATACTATTATTATTAATGATCAGAAATCTGTTGATAAATTGCTTTCAAATTTTGGATGTATAAGGAAGCTGAGGCAATTTTCTGTGCCTGCTCTCGTCCTTTTTTACCCAGCGTCTCAAGTTGCGATTGATTTGTAAAAACATTTTTGATAATATCAGAAAGATTTCTGGCGTTTTCCAAGCCAAAGTATAACGCATTGTCTCCCATAACCTCTCGAAATACAGGTATATCGGAAGCAAATACGGGCAGCCCCTTAGCCATGGCTTCTAGGGGAGCGATACCAAAACCTTCATGTTTAGAACTGATAATATACGCGTCATATCCTGCTAGAATTTTATCTGGATGGGTTGTTGTTCCCATCAATTTTATATTCAGTTTTTCGCTGTCAATAATAGATTGAAGTGTTTTGCTTTCTTGTCCAGACCCATATATATCTAACGTAACCGGTATGTCTTTCAGCATTTTAAATGCATCCAAAACATAATCATAATTCTTTGCGGCTTTTAAATTTCCAATGGCAACCAAACATAAATTCGATTTCGGACTATATTCTTTTTTCGGATTTTCGAAAAAAACGGGGTTTACGAAGTTGTGAAGTACAAATGTCTGGCCTTTGAATGCTACATGTTTTAAATAGTCATTCAGTACCGTTTGTGATACAGCAATTATATTATGACGGGCTGAAACCGTTATTTTTTCAAAATATAGTGAATTTGGATTAACTTCAAATGCATCCTTGCTCAGCACGCTGTGAATGGTTGTCACAAAGCTTACTCGTCTATTATTAGCCAATCTGCCAAGCCATGTGCTTTCTAACAAATGAGAATGGACGATATCAACCCGATACTGTCGGATTATTTTGCGAATGCGGTTTATGGAAGAAAATGTTTGTAATCTGGATCGGTGCCGCAAACAGATGACGGTATGTTCAGACAACTCTTCTTTGAAGTCATCCGGATCATTAAGATAGCATATAATATGCTTATATTCAGGAAGTAGTAAAATTGTATTTTTCAACAAGGTTTCTGCGCCACCTCTTCCTAAAGAATTTATTAAATGAAGGATGGTTTTCTGTTGCTCCATGTTTCGAAATTAGATCGTTCTGTAAATTAAGCTGCGATATTTCTGGAAAAAATACGTTTTACATTGAGCCATGGCAAAGGATAATATTTATTTGCAAAGTAAATCACCCAAATAGCTGTCACGAGAAACGAAATACAAGTAGCATAAGACGCCCCTAAGGCACCAAATCGAGTAATTAGAGCAAAATTCAAAACCACATTGAGCACAACATTAATAAGTGAAAGCCATGCCAGAATATGTGTTTTTTTGGTATAGTAGATAAACCCTGAGAAAATAAGATAAACGCCCCAAAACAAATAACTTAGGCCCGTCCAGAATACATAAATAGTTCCTTCCGCATACCTTTTATCCACAAAGTAAGCAAAGAAGTAGGGAGTTGCAATTGTAATAGCTACTAATGCAATGACCATTGCAAAAAAGCCGAAATACCCCATCCGCATTACTTCAATCTTTTTTTGTTCCGTGATGAGATGCAGGCGTTCATAAAGATAAGGTGTGAAAAAATTGCTGAATGCATTGATGACGATCATCAAAATCAGGCCGACCTGATATCCGATATTATAGATACCCGTTTCCTCAAGAGAAATGTACCTGGCAATAAAAATTCTATCGGACTGGTTGACTACAAATTTACCTATAGTGTGTAAAATAAGCGGGGCGCCAAAGGCTATTCCCTGCATAATGTATGCTTTTTTGATGTTAAGTGTAAGGAGCCTTTGTCTATAAAAGTAAATGAATGAATAGATCAGAAAAGCAATCTGTATAATTAACCAGGACAAAATTCGGCCTTTCCAGCCCATTTTCATACCCACTACAAAAAGTAACGTGAGTGATACCTCTCCTAAAATTTTCGCGAGATTATTATACGAGTAGGCAGCTGGTTTATTAATGATGATCAGATAAGTGAAAAATGTTTCAGTATATATGGTTAAGAAGGCTAAAACAGGAACGGAGAGCAGCCACCCTCGACTAACGTCTGTCAGTTCACTGAGTTGCACAATGGGTTTATACAAGCCCAAAAATACAAGCAGAAAAAATAGAAAGGGAAGTATTGGAATGACTTGTATGGAGGATACCAACGAAGCAAATTCGGCTTTGTTCTCCATTTTGTAGTATTCATTGTTTATTAAGGCAGACGCCACAAGACCCATTAAAGGAATCAATATGGTGACATAACTATTGATGAGTGATAAAATCCCATATTCAGCCGGATTCAGATGATGAGATAGTATCGGCATTATAAAAAAATTGATTCCGGCGCCAAGGAAACCAACAAAGGTATATAGCGATAACGTCTTTAATATTTTCATAATACTTTTAAGCGACAGACTATAGATTATTTATTGCCTCAATCACTCTTTTTTCTGCATTGCCGTCAAAAGGATAATTACAGTCCTTTAAGAATGCCTCATAGGCGACTGCATTTTTTAATGATAAATTATTTTCACTCCAATATTCAAATTTTTGATCCAGATCTGACAATGACAATGAACAATAGCATAATCCGGTTTTAGAAAAATCCATTCCCTGTATCTGCGCTACCGGATGCCAACCCACTAATACCACATTTTTACGGGCGCAAAGAAATCCATTTATCAGGCTAGAACTATATCCCAGTATTAATTTACTCTTTAGATATAGTTCAGTATAGTCTCCCATTTGTAAGATTTCTACATAATCTGGGTCAAAACTATATGATTTCCACCTGCTCAGGTCAGATCTTGGATGGAGTTTTATATAAACTTTTATTTGTCGTTTTTTCGCAAAGGAAAAAAGTGTATCCGCTAATTTCTTATGATATTCTGGGGTCCAGTTAAGCATCTTTTCTTCCAGATATGGGTGATCTATAAACACAACATGGTTTACAATATCAAGTTCGGGACGATAGAATTTATCGAAAAACGGTACGCCTGTTAATAAAGCGTCTTTTTCTTCAATACCAGTGTATAGTGCGTATTGCTCCCAATTAATCCTGTTAAAGACGATTGAGTATTTTGGAACACGTTCTCGAAAATGAGTCTGACTAAGTATCTTATTTGGAAGTCCTGAAAGCATTTTAACCGGTAATGCCAGGTATTTTAAGTACGATTTTAAAGATGAAAAGCCTTTAAAGACGGAATAGTAGAACAACTTAGATTTAACCATGCTCCCAAAATTTCTTCTGAAGCGGTCTATCAGGTAAGGGATTTTGTATTCTTTAATGGTCAGCTCATTCCATCGGCTGATAGCTGTATTTTTATCGCCCGCAGCGCCATGCTCCAGATAAAATGTACTGATATTATTAGCTCTTGCACAAACAATAAGTGCAATTTGCCTGAGATCGATTATTTCAAAAAAAACTATTTTATCCGGTTTTATCCTGTTAATTATCTGTTGTGGTGTGGTGAAATCAGCCCAATAGATAATTTTAGAAAAACGGATAGGATATTGCTCCACTGGTAAAGGGGATAATGGCTTTTTTTCATACCATAAGAGTACATATTCGTTTTCGCTATCGTTCCTAAGGTATTCATAATTATCTGCCCTATCGGGTTGCACAATTAAAAGTATGACCATCGTTTCTTGATTCAGCAAAGTTTGCCTTAGTTGTAAAATTCACTTTTCAGCACACCATATTCTATAATGTCTACATAACTGCCATTTTTGTACATAGCTTCGCGGCGCACCCCTTCCTGTGTCATTCTCAATTTCTGTGCTATTTTCTGCATACCGATGTTTTTTGAGGAAGTGCCGAGGTGAATTCTGTGTAAATTCAGGCGGGTAAATCCATAATCATACAATAACGCCGCTACATCGGTCGCTAGACCTTTGCCCCAGAAATTTCTGTCGCCTAGAAGTATCGCAAATTCCGCGCTTCTGGAAATCCAGTCAATGCTTTGGAGACAAGCATTTCCGATATGGTTGTTTGATTCGTTATCAATAATTGCAAGGACGATATTTGTATTGGATGAAGCATGCAGAGAAGCAAAATAATCATTCATTTTTTCCATCGTGTACGGAAATGTAGCATGGGAATTATAACGACAAATTTCTTCATCATTCAGCCATTGCACGTATTCCCTTGTAAGATCAGACTGCTCTATCGGGCGTAGAAAAAATGATTTTCCCTGTAGAAAAACGATCTTATTGTCTAACATAATATTGTTTTTATTGAATTTTGCAAACTTATTTTGTTGGTAACTTTCTGACCAATTGACAAATGATGCAGCTCGTCCTTATCTTGCGACTTCGGAAAATATCGAATGATGTCTTTTTGAAGTGCGTTGGCTTCAATCAAAAAATTAGAATGAAATCCGACAATCAGATCAGCAGCATTCATAATGTCGAGATTATCTAAGTCTGGGGCAAAAATATACTGATTATTGTCAAAATCTGCCGCCACGGCTTCTAAGCTGCCTTGTGGCTGCAGCGGATGTTTTTTAATTACAACCTTTACATCAGAGAATGCACTGCAGACAGCAAGTAAATCCTTTAACGCAGTCAGTTCGTCAAACTCCCAATAGCCATCTTCATTTCTCAGAGAAAAAGGATCTGGCGCATATAACAACATTCGTTCCGGGCCTATACCTAATGTTTTTCTAACCATAGCTACATCTTGCCTGGGTATCCAATAATCACAGATATATTCTATGTACGGATTTTTACAAACTGCCAGTAGATTTTCCGGAACATTGTCATTTACAGCCAGGGTTTTGGCCAATTCGTCAACGACTACTATGTGATCTGGATAGGTGTAAATACCGCCGTCCTCGAAACGCAACGACATGCAAGTCCAGTGATCAATAAATGACCAGGTTGGTATTGCAAGCTTACGCGCCACTCTGATCCAGCCCAGTTCAAATCTGTTCGAAGAGTCTGGATGAGAAGTGCCCGCAAAAATCCATGCCGGATTGATATCCGACAGCAATTCTTCATGCACGTCTGACCTTATTTCTACTTGTACTGGCCAGTCTTTATAAAAATCATATTGCTTATTGCTAAAAATCCGGAAACTTGCCGAAGGATATTTTTTTTTCAATATCGCAACAAGCGCCAGGCAGGCCTTTGCACCTGCCGGGTCGCTGAAGACAATTACGCCATTACCGGCTAGTTGTTGGTACATACCGTTTGTAACTCGTCAATATTTTCGAATACTTTTTCGATGCCATTAACTACATCTGTCAAGTCAGACTGACTCATGCCTGGGCGCATAAATTCGTGTGTGAAGAGTTCTTCAAAATGCATCCGTTCTGTAACCGGACAGATACCCAAATCGTAGTTTACGTTACCGGAATACAATGCGGGATTATATGCCCATGCAGCTTTCTGCTGGAATAAAGGCTGGAGATACAGCGGTTTTACGTAACCTGCACCTATCAATGGGCCGGTTTCTCTGAGTATTGCCGTTGGTACTTCTGCATTCAGAGCTGCCACAAATGTATCCCTGTGAACGCCGGCAATTTTTGCGTTGAATTTTACAGGATGCACATAGTAGGCATGTACGGAACCATCTGCCGCGGCTGGTTGTATTTCTAAGGCAGGGAAAGCCTTTAATTTTTCGTCTAAAAATGCAACATTATCCAAACGTTGCTGAATCAGCGATGGCAATTTTTTCAATTGTTCAATGCCGATAGCAGCTTCAATTTCTGTCATCCGGTAATTATAACCGATTAGGTTGGTCAGATTCGTGATACCCCTCGGTGCAACAACGTTTTCAGCATGATTTCTGATCATCTGGCAACGGTCAGCCAATTCACTGTTGTTGGTAGTAATCACACCACCTTCGCCGGTATGAATGTGTTTGTGATAGTTGAGACTGAAAACACCCAGATCACCGATGGTACCTACGTATTGACCTTTGTATTTTCCTAATGGAGCCTGGGCGCAATCTTCAACCACATAAAGATTATGTTTTCTGGCAATGGCCATGATAGCATCCATATCAGCGGGATGGCCAAAAATATGTACGATCAGAATAGCTTTGGTTCTTGGCGTAATCTGTTTTTCAATACTTTTCGGATCCATACAGAAGGTCACGGGATCAATGTCGGCAAAGACAGGAACACCACCGTAAATCAATGGTGCAACGGCGCTGGCAGACATACTGTACGGGGATACGATTACCTCGTCGCCTGGTTGAATGCCTATTGCACCCATTGCGGTAAATAAGCCTGAGGTATTGGAGTTGATGGTTACCGCATTTTTCACATTGAAGACAGTAGCCCAGGCCTCTTCAAATGCTTTAATTTTTGGGCCGCCAAGAAAGTCCTCAGACCAGGCGCCTAGAAATTGAGACAGATTACCAGAATCTAAAACCTGCTCTGCGGCTTTCTTTTCTTCAATGCCAATAGTATTGTAGGCAGGAAATAGTTTCGTTCTTATTGGAGTTCCTCCGTTAATAGCGAGTTTTGCCATTTGAAATTTGTTTATGCTAAGTTTTTTAAAATAATATTATTAAGTGAAAGCGCGCTTTCAAAGTTAGTCTCTTTCTTATTGCCGAGGCAGTCTATCGCATAATCGACCACCGGTATCATGTAATCTTTGAGCACGTTCGATTGCAACAATCGTTTATCCTCAATTAATTCCCCTTTTCTGTTTTTAAAATAGCGGATTGTATTACCGCTTTCCTCAATAGAAATTTTCCAGGAACCGGTATAAATTTCTAATTCAAAAATCGAGAACGAAACATTTGTAAAGCCGATTAATGAAACAGGAATACTGCTATTGAGCAAAAGGTTTCCCGAAAGCGTTGGGTCATAGCTAAATGCATCGTATGTTTTAGACGCAATTTTTACGTCACTGATTATGGTTGTAGTTTCATTGGTTAGAAAATTCAACAAATCCAATGCATGACTGCCGTTATTGAGGATGCCACGTTGATAACGAACAATTACATGGCTAATCCGGTCTGTCATCAAAATTTGCTGCAGTCTTTTTTGCAGCAACCGGTATCCTGGCTGAAAACGACGAATATAATTTACCAGTATTTTATTGGGGTCAAGTTGCAGTTTTTTTAAAGATGCAAACTGTTTCAATGATCCAATAACTGGTTTTTCACAGATAATAAAAGGCATATCGGGCAGTTTGGATAATTGTGCCAGATAATCGTAATGGGATTGTGTTGCCGTACAGATACTTACAAGATCAAAAGTACCCAACTCTTCTGCAGACAGTTGGGTACGGTAACCGATTTTATATTTTTTAGCCACTTTTTTAGCGCTCTTTTCGTCGATATCTGCAACGGAAAATATTATATTCTTTCGAAGACTGAACGCTTTGGCATGCGTAAGCACATCTTTTGTATTCAGGTCGTAGCCGGCGCCAATATTGCCACAACCTATGACCAGTGCGTTATAGCGCATTTTCCAGCTTTTGCTTCAGAAACGAATATTTAATTTCGGCAAGTTTCCAGTCTTCTTCGTTGTCAATATCCTGTACTTCCGTTTCCGGAACTTCAAGGCCTAATGTATTATCCGTGAACAGTGCCTTTGTTTCCATAAATCGTTCTGCATTGAAGAAACAAAATTGACCGCAGTCATAATAGGTGACTGGAAGGTCCTGAGAACGTTTGTTTACGTTTTCGGGCCAATGCAACAATATCTGATCATTTTCCTTTTTTAACGCCCACCAGATAGGAACACTAAATTTTGATACGGCCATGACGCAGTCTGAATTGCTGTTTGTCAACATTTCATAAGCATCAGTCATTTTTTTTGCCGTAACAAAAGGAGCGGTCGGATAGCAACAGCAGACATAGTCAAACACTTTGCCAAGACTTTTATATTGCTGGATTACTTCTGTCAGAACATCAGCAGTCGTCGCAAAATCATCCGATGTTTTTGCTGAACGCATAAATGGGACCTTCGCACCGCAGCTCAGGGCAATTGAAGCTATTTCGTCGTCATCGGTTGACACCATAACTTCATCAAAAATGCCCGATTCTAACGCGGCTTCAATAGAATATTGAATAATAGGTTTACCTAAAAAATCTTTTATATTTTTTCGTGGAATACGTTTGCTTCCACCACGCGCTGTAATAACGGCCAGTGCTTTCATATTTTTATTTATTTATAGATACTTTCTAAACACAGCTTTCGCAGGTGGACCAACCAAATATTTCTCATAACCGCTGTCTAATGCATCTGTATAAACGTCGAGACTTTTAGCGAATGCGTTGGAGAAAAAAGCGACATCATCGCTGGTATGACTAAAGCACGGTACAAAAATGCCTTGGAACAGCACTCCGTTTTTTATCATTTCCTGCATAAATAATGTCCTGTAGCCGGATGAAATGAGATTGTCCTTATCTTTAAAAACAACCCCCATATCCCAGTTGCATTTCAGGATGTCAATATAAGGCGTCAGATTTTTCTGTTTCAGGATGTCGGTCAATGACTGGATTAGTTCATTGCCGATGTGGTGATTGTGCGCGATGACATTTTGCTCCTGGAAAATTTCAATTGTTTTGATACCGGCTGCCAGCGCATGCGATTCACCGCCATGTGTCGTTGATATCAAAAAAACCTTCTCCTGACCTTCTCTGCGAATGCCACCTAATTCCATGATTTCTTTTTTTCCCGTTAGTGCACAGAAAGAAAATCCGTTGGCGATACCTTTTCCCCAGGTACTCATGTCAGGAACGATGCCAAATTTGGTCATCGAGCCGGGAAAATCAGATTTAAAGCCGGCTACCATTTCGTCATCGATGTATAAAGCTCCTTCCTTATGAACGAGATCCACAACGCTCCGCAGATAAGATGCAGTTTCCTCCTGGGTCATTGAGTAGCCGTAATTATCATTACGTTCCGGCTCGGAAATAAGGCAAGCAATTTGTCCTGGGTATTTTTCGAACAATTCTTTGAGGGAATTCAGATCGTTGGATCTGTAAGTAACAGACAAGTTACTGATTTCTTCGGGTACGCCCTTGTTGCAAGGAGATTTGCCGATAAACCAATCGTCGTAGGAATAAAACGGATGATCAACGGGAAATGCGACTAATTTTCGACCCGTATAAGCTCTGGCAAGTTTTACTGCCGCGCTCGTTACCACCGAACCATTTTTCGCAAATTTGATCATATCGTGCCCGGGAACTAACGAAAGGAATTTTTCTGCCATTTCCATTTCGATGTAAGCCGGACGCTGAAAATTTACACCTTTATACAGTTCTTCTTTTACGCGCTCTAACACGGGTTCATATGCATGCCCCAGACTTACCGAAGTAAGGCCCATCGAACAATCGAGGTATTTGTTCTCATCGATATCCCATACATATGCTCCTTTGCCATGACTAATGGCGGCTGGAGATAATACCGGAAATTGATCGTCTCCTTTTGAGTAGGTATGACTGCCTCCAGGGATGAGATTATGTATGCGCGCCCTGTATTTGTCACTATTTGCAAAATTGGTGTTCATCTTTCAATGACTTTTGTATTTGGTGCTTAATTCCAGTTGGCTGGATTTAATAATTCTATTTCTTTAACTACAATCTCATTGACTTTTTCACGAATGCTCGTCGCAAAATCAGGGTCGATGACTTCGATATTTTTTCTAAGCTGGTTTACAGATTCAACGCCGATCAAGACACCGTCTATCAACGGATTAGACAATGCGTAGTTTAGCGTTAATGTGGTAACATCCATATTTTCCTGACCTGCGATCTCTTTTACCTGCTCGATATAAGGAATAAGCGGTTTTAAGTTCGTAGGGAAGTTTCCAAAATCTTTAAAAAAAAGGCCTTGCAAAAATACAGATCGTGTATGAAGTGTTTTACGTTTAGTCTTCGCCTTCTCCATTAATGCCAACCGCTGCCTATCGTTGTCGAGCACGTTATACGGAAATTGAATGACCGAAATTAATTCGTCGTTGATGACATGGTCGAATTGCTCATTGGTATAAATTGAAACACCAATGGAACGTATTTGCCCTTTGTCTTTCAAACTTACCATACTTTTAATTAATTCGCTGTTTGCCACATAGTCACCATAACTGTGAAACAAATAAGTGTCAACGACCGGTATCCGCAGTATTTGAGCACTTTTGTTCACATGCGCACCAACCGAAGAAGCGGTTGGGATCTCCTTAAACTTGTTGATTACTGAAAAGCTATGATTGTGTCTTTCATGATACAACCCGATTCTTTCAATCGCATTCCCGTAGCCTTCCGCAGTATCCAATGTTCTGATGCCGGCATCGTAAGCAGTATCTAAAATTCGTTCTACATGCTCATCTGATGGCATGCCAGCCGTGTTGTTAATACCGTATGGCAATCCAAACTGCACTGTCCCCAGGATTACCTTATTAATAAGTTGCATCCAGATCTTTTTTTAACATCGATATCGAAAAAAGGTTTTGAAAATCGTCAGTGTCATGCGTCATATGATCGTGATGGAGGCAGGCTTTATCAATCAGGTGGTAAAGCTGTGTTGCCGCAAAAATCAAATCATAGTTCTGTTTGAATGTATAGGCGTCAAATTCGTTTATATGCTGATATTTTCTTTTTAATGCCTTTTCCGAGTAAAAATCAATGATGAAAAGTTTTCCACCGTTCTTAAGAACTCGATCCACTTCGGAAATCGCCTTGAGCAATAACCGGCGGTCTACCACATAAAGAACAAAACCAATTACGACTACATCAAACGAAGCATCTGGAAACATACTCATATCATCGATTGTCGTATTTGCAAACGAGACCGAAGGATAGTGTGTTTGACCGTATTCTATTGCATCTGTAGACGGCTCAACCCCTACAACGTTGCTTTCCGGAAATTCGGCTTTTAGTGCTGCTAACCTGTAGCCCGCGCTACAGCCTACTTCCAGAATGCTGGTTGGCGAAATTGAATATTTTTTCAGCAAACCCATTATTGGGTCCGTCTCTGAATTATACTTCTGAGTGATGAATTTGTTTCTTTGAAACCATGAGTTTGCTTCATAAGTAACAAATGCCTGTTTCTGGTTGTCTTTTTGCATCGTAGGTGTTTTTCGTAAGCTACAAAAAAATATCCCATTCCGACGGCGAGGCCTTTTTCAAATCGACTTTTACGATTCGCCCGACAATTTCATCCCAATATCGCGGGTGTAATCCTGCCGCAGGGCGGATCACCTTAATATTTTCATGAGTAATTTTATCACCGGCTTTTAAATCTTTGGAAATGTAAATGCTCCGTTTAAAGAATCTGCTGTTTTTTTCCGCTTCTAAAACACCGTACGAAATTTTTCCCAAAGCAAGATAGGCGCGGTGCGCTTCTTCAACTAGTGTCTTCATTTCAGCTGGTTCCAGTGAAAAAGCACTGTCGACGCCGCCTTCTGCCCGGCTCATACAAAAATGTTTTTCGATCACGGTAGCACCCAATGCAACTGATGCAACAGCTACGCCTATACCTAATGTATGATCAGAGAGCCCAACCTTACAATCGAACAATTGCTGAAGATGCGGGATGGTAAGAAGGTTTGTATTTTCGGGTGTAGCCGGATATGTACTGGTACATTTTAAGAGTGCCAGATCCTTACATCCGTTGCTCCTTAACGTGTAAACCGCTTCCTCTATCTCGGCGAGTGTAGATGCGCCGATCGACATAATCACAGGTTTTTGGGTCTGTGCTATTTTTTTTAAAAGCGGGATGTGATTTACTTCAAACGATGCAACTTTATAGATCGGATTGCCAAGCTCTTCTAAGAAGTCCACAGCAGTTTCATCGAAAGGTGTCGAAAAGCAAATAATTCCACGTTCCTTCGCTCTGTCATACAATGCTTTGTGCCATTCCCATGGGGTGTGTGCTTCCTCATATAAATCATACAGATCTCTGCCAGCCCACAATGATTTTGGATCCGCAATTGTGTAAACATCTGGCATTGTAATCGTATCTGCCGTATATGTTTGCAGTTTTATCGCATTAACACCTGCATCGGCTGCGGCATCTACGATTTCCAAAGCGCGTTCTATACTTTGGTTATGATTGCCGGACATCTCGGCTATAATAAAAGGTCCCATTTGTTCTCTAATGTATTGTTTGCATTATTTTTCTATATTCCATATAACCGTAATCAGACTGCCGCCCTTCGCGTATTGTTGATAAACTTTTTTCGAAGCCTACATTAAAAAGAAGGTCAAATATTCCCAGATACGAAACGAACGTGCCCTTATTGTTTTGTGGGTAGATGGGATGTTTATAGTGCAGATATTCTAACGTGATTTCATTTTCCGGAAAGCAGCCGCCTGGCGTGCTGGCTTCTATGTATGCTGCGGAGCCCGTGGCGGAGAGATAGTGATCCGCATTTATCGCCTTGCAGACACTGCACAGTCTTTCGTCTTTGACGCCTTGCAGATTTGAAAGAGAAGAGCTTTTTATCCGCGGTGTCGTAATCCCAATTTTTTCACAGATAACATTGATAAGTCCTTCGTTGAAACTGGCGAGATCGGCATGTTTAATATTATAAACTGACGAAATCATATCAAAGGTTTCCGTGAAGAATTTAGACTTACTGTAACTGTTTTTGATGGATTTTAAATGCTGATCCACCCAATTGGAAGAGTAATCGGGAATCGCTGCATTGATCATTGTTTCGTCTCGTTTTCCCTTCTGTATCGGAATTGTCAGGAAAAGCTCTCCGTTGGGAGAATAAATTTTATTCCTGACCTGCCAACTCCGACGTACCAATTGTACATCATCATAGAAAACAAAAACGTCAACTTTATCAATCATGTCAAACAATCCCATCCAGGGATTAAATGTTGGTTGCATGATAGCACATTTCATAAGGCTGTATATATGCAATATCTTTTTAACGAATAATATTTCCCTTCTTGAAACAACTCATCACCTAATACAGCTTCCTCTTTAAACCCCGCGTTTAAAAATGTTTTTTGAGAAGCAATATTCCATTCGGCCACGAAACAATATATTTTATGCATGCCGAGAGCACCGAATTCGTTGCTGTTAAAGAGCGAATCATAGCTTTTGGCGCCGATGCCTTTTCCTTTTACTTCTTTGTTCCCTAGGTAAATCCAGGTTTCAGCTTTATGGTTTTTATAGTCTATATTTTTTAAACCAATATTACCGACGTGTACGCCTTCGTGACATATTGCCCAAATTTTCTGGGTATGATCATCTTGCAGGGCATCAAACCAAAGCTGATGTGACGCTGCAGTAATGACACGCGAAATCATAAAGTCCTTTTTTAAAGACTCATCCTGCATCCACTCAAATGTATTTGGAAGATGATTCTTACTAAATGCTTCCAACGTGATATTCATTACGAGATTAAATTTTTAAACGCATGGATAATATTTTCCGGTTGCTGCCCTCTGAAATAATGCTTTTGCTGACTTATGCAATGGGAAGCAAAAGCGTTCGCCTGTTTCAGTGCATTCATTAAAATATCTTTTGTCAGACATTTCAATGCTCCACAGTCAATTGCTAAATTATATTTGGCTAATTGTCCCGCAATTTCCATTTGCCCTGGAGCAAAAGATCCTACAATTAATGGCCGCCCAACGGCGCAAACTTCATAAGAAAATGAACTGGGTGGACAAATTACGATACTGGATTGTTTCAGTAACGCTATGATTTTGTTTTCGTCCAGATTTCGATAGACATTGATCCGTCCAGGGTATTCCGTTTTAAGTTCTTCTAAAGAAGAGGCATGTAAATAAGCATCGCCGATAAGTACAACAACATCAAAATCGCTGCCAGAAAGCAAGAGTTCGGCAACGGCAAGAGAATGATTGTTGTAATCCGTACCTCCCATTGCTATCAAAATCGTTTTGTCTTCGGGCATTGGATAGGCATGTTTCATACTTTCGATAAATGCTGGTCGCAACAGCGCGAAGTCAGTACCCAAACAAAATTTTGTATAGGGAAGGGCGGACAAGTCTTCTGCTGAGATTCCAATTACATGATTAATTATTACATCGCAGTAATACGTAATACTTTTCCTGTCGTCAACGCATACGAGTTTTGCTCCCTTATCTTTTATCTTCTTTTGGTAAGAAGCATCGAAGAAATAATTATCTAGTACAACGATTTCGTCGCCTGTCAGAAGATCTAAGAATTCATCAAAATGGCGGTCCGATTCATCCAATACAATTAATTGGCTAGCGGCGCTACCAATCTCAGTCCGCAAATGTTCTGTAACAAAGCGTGTAACAAAAACACATTCAAATTCATCTTTTATCATCTGTGCCAAGGCACAACTTCTGTATAGATGACCAAGCCCAGTCTGCGTATTCCCATCTGCCCGAAAATAGACTTTCATTTTTATACGTTAAACTCAAGCACTTTTGAAATTACGTAGTCGAGTTCCTCGTCTGTAATGGTAGGATACATTGGTAAACTGAGGCACTTTTGATAATAAGCTTCAGCAATCGGGAAATCACCTTTTTTATATCCTTGTTTTTGATAGTAAGGCAATGTATGCACCGGAATATAGTGGACTTGTGCAAAAATATTGGCGGCTCTCAAATGATCATAAAGTCCTTTTCTATCTTCTGATTCGACCACGTACAAATGGTAAGCATGACCATTTTGCTCATGCGGTATCAATGGACGAATATGCGTACCCGCAAATGCTTCATCATATTTTTGGGCAATCGCTCGTCTGCGTTCCAACCCTTCATCAGCGCGGGACAATTGGGAACTGCCCAATGCAGCTTGAAAATCGGTCAGGCGATAGTTGTAGCCCAGCTCCTGCATCTCGTAGTACCAGCCCCCATGATTTTCCTCCATCAACGCCGGGTCTTTAGTAATACCGTGTGTGCGCAGTATGATGAGTTTGTCGTAAAGCTCTTTGTTGTTGGTGGTGATCATGCCACCTTCGCCACAGGCAATATGTTTTACCGGATGGAAAGAAAAGATTGCGAGATCCGCATATTTACCATTACCACAGCATTGCTTTTCTCCTTTGCTGTCAATAAAAAATCCGCCCGGCGCGTGGCATGCATCCTCTATGATCCACAGCCCATATTCATCTGCCAGCTGGCGTACTTCTTCCATATTTACCGGATAACCCGCGAAGTCGACCGGGATAATACCTTGGTAAGTACCCTTGGGGGCCGATGCAAGAATTTCTTTTACTTTCTCCAGGTCGATCGTTGCATTGTCTTTGTTGACATCTGCAAAAGTTACATGGCCGCCGCAATATTTGATGCAGTTAGCAGAGGCAGCAAACGTAATCGGAGTGGTAATTACGTTTGTATTTTCGTCTACATCTAGTGCAAGTGCACACAGATGGAGTGCAGCCGTACCGTTTGATACTGCTACCGCGTATCTGGCGCCTGTATACGCAGCAAATTTTTGTTCAAAATCGGCAATTGCCGGACCTTGTGTAAGAAAATCGCTGGTAAGTGTTGTTACAACAGCCTGCAGGTCTTCTTCCGTAATATGTTGTCTTCCGTAAGGAATTACTTTCATGGTTATACTAATTCAAAAGTGTTATCAACGTGTTCGCGGATCAATTTGCGCAATTCGCCTACGCTGAGCCATTCAGTATTGGTGCCGGAGTTGTAGGTAAAACCTTCCGGAACTTTCACAGCCTTGAAATGGCTCACAAACTTATCCAGATCCCAACTTGGGCGCTGTGGCAGTATTACATAATATTTGCCCAGGTCGTAAGTCGTAAATGAATCGGAAGCGGTAATCATTTCTTCATGGATTTTTTCGCCCGGACGAATACCCACGATTTCTTTATGGGATGTAGGAGCAATTGCTTCTGCTACTTCCATAATTTTATAAGATGGAATTTTGGGAACGAAAAGCTCGCCACCCCATGCTGTTGCAAGCGCATGCAGCACCATATCAACGCCTTCATCGAGCGAAATATTGAAACGGGTCATTTCTTCATTTGTGATGGGAAGGGAGCCGTTATTTCTTTTTTTCAGGAAAAAAGGCATTACAGAGCCATTAGAACCCATCACGTTTCCGTAGCGAACTACAGAGAAACGAATGTCCTTATCTCCTTTTATATTATTTGCCGCAATAAACAATTTGTCGGACGTGAGCTTGGTAGCACCATACAGATTGATTGGCGCACAAGCTTTATCGGTAGAAAGTGCTACTACATTACGTACGTCTGTTTCCAATGCAGCACGGATTACATTATCGGCACCGCCAATATTGGTTTTTACGCACTCATCCGGATTATATTCTGCAATCGGCACATGTTTCATCGCCGCAGCGTGAATAATAATGTCAATCTTATTACAAGCTCTTTTCAGTCGCTCGAAATCGCGAACATCACCGATAAAGAAACGAAGATTCGGGTATTTTGACTCAGGATATTCATGAGCCATCTGAAATTGCTTTTGCTCGTCTCTGGAGTAAATAACCAAACGATTAATATTAGGCCAGCGCTCTAATACTGTTTTAGTGAAAGCTTTACCAAAAGAACCGGTTCCCCCGGTAATAAGAATGCTTTTACCATTTAAATCTAAGTTCATGTATTGTGTTTTACTTGTTTTAGGTTCTCGCCGGATTATTTGCCAAAACTAAAGCTATACTTTTAATTTTTTATAAGTGTTCAGACCTTTCAGAAACACATTTTTGCAAAATAATGGCGCGAAACTAAGTATTATATTAATGATTGTTTAATTGTTCTGGACCCGAAGTAAAATTCTTACGATCATCATCTGCTCTTCTTTTCTTAAATCATGAAAAAGCGGCAAGCATAAAATTCGTTTCGAAATGTTTTCTGAATAGGGGCATGGTTGATTTATTACGTAATCAAGGGAATTCAGCGAAGGGTAGAAGTATCTTCGAGCACTGACATATTGAAGTTTCAATGCTTCCATACAACGTATCAGCATGGCCTCGTCCGGAAAAATTATCGGGAAATAGGAGTAATTGAACCCCTCTTCTGCAAAGATTTCCAGGAACTGGACCTGAAGCGTTTGGAGTTGCTCCCGGTAAAAAAGCCACTGTTCCTTTCTCTTTGATAAAAGTTCGCCTACATATTTGAAATTACATAACCCCATTGCTGCGTGTACTTCGGAGTTTTTAGCATTTATCCCGACCTCGCCAAATTGATCATGATCCACATATCCGAAATTGCGCATCTGGGCAATTTTTTTTAACAAATTAGCCGAAGCTGTAAAAATGCCGCCGCCTTCAATCGTATGAAAGAGTTTGGTTGCATGAAAGCTGGTAATACTGGCATCTCCGTATAAAAAGACCGATTTCCCTTTATGAATTGTTCCAAAACAATGTGTTGCGTCATAGATCACTTTCAGGTTATGCTTTTGGGCAATTGCTTCTATTCGCTCTATATCGCATGGATTACCAAAAACATGAGTAGCAAGAATGGCGCTTGTTTGTGGCGTGATCAACGCTTCTATATATTCCGGATCTATATTGAGTGTCTTGGGATTTATATCTGCAAAAACCGGTTTGCAATCTTGCCATACTATGGCTGAAGTAGTGGCTACAAAGGAAAACGGCGTTGTAATTATTTCACCGGTGAGCTCTAAAGCTTTGATTGCTAGCTGGAGTGCGCTTGTTCCGTTGCTAAGATAAAGCACATGCGGAACCTGCAGATAATCTTTTAATCTTAATTCAAACTCATTGACAAGAGGGCCATTATTAGTGAGCCATCCCCGCTGGTAAATCCCGGCGAGGTACGCATTATACTCTTCAATGGGTGGCAGAAACGGCTTACTGATGTTGATCATGATAATGTTTAAACTGAGCTTATGAGATAGCAGAGCTTTTGCTGGAAGGTCTTTCTACTACAAACTGTTCACTGGTTTTTTCCTGTGTCGGAGTATTCGTACTCTCTATAACTGCAAATCTTTCTTTTGTCTTCAAAAACAGGCGCTCAAAATAATAATAAGAGAGGTGAGCCATCGCCAATGTCAGCACAATAATAGCGCTAAAAATTAATATGATGCCGCTTAAATTGCGAGGGAAATAAGATACTAAAGAAAACACAAGTGCAATCGCAAACATGTGATATACATAGATTCCATAAGAAATGCTGCCCAGCCAGTTAAAAATACGGTTTTCGAGTTTCAACAATGGTTTTGGATTGGAACTGATGTTTAGAATAATAATGAGAAAAATGACGGCATAAATTTCGCCATCCAGAAAAGAAAGAATATGAAACGGTTTATAAACCGATATCGCCAATATAATCCAACAGCAGGCTTGTACTACACTACTATATAATGCCTTTAGCCGCATGTCTTTATTAAAGACATGATAAGCGCCAATGCCACCGATTGCCATACAATGGAAACGGGTCGCAGATAGAAAAGTATACCAGTTACCATTCTCGTATACCCGCAAAACTAGTTTTAGAAGAAGATACGTAATTATTATTCCCCACATTATATAGTATAAATTTTTACGGAACTTAAATAACCAAGGCCAGAAAAGGTAAAATTGCTCTTCTACGCCCACACTCCAGAGAGGAGCAACAAGATGAATCACTCCGCCAAAAATGTACGGCACATTGGACATAAAGAAGACATAAAATAATAGTGCACTAGTTGAAACGCTTTCGCCTTGAATCAGACAAATCAGATAAGCGATAGTTAAGGTAAGATAGTATAGAGGCCATATGCGCAGTATTCTTCTGATATAAAATTTTTTATATGAAATAGTGCCATTCTTGTTATATTCTTTAAGTAGTAGGAATGTGATGAGATAACCACTAAGCACGAAAAACATGGTGACACCATATCCCGCCATATCGATGCCATGCCCATATTTAAATCCCATTTCACTAAACTTTAAGCTAATGTGGGAGAGGACTACTAGCAGTGCCGCAATTGCTCGTATACCGTTCAGTCCAGGAAAGTATATTTTATTATTCATCTTGTTTCTATGTATTAAACGTGTCGACGACGTAATTGATGGGTGGCTTCCACGCTAGTTGCAAATTTGAGGCCATCTTTTTTAAAACCTAGCATTTTGACCCAAAAAAACAGGATATACCGCAACGATATATCCTGGTGCACTAAAAGAACTTATTTGAGTGAAAACTATTTTTTAAATAGACCCGATTTTTTCTTCTTCTTGGTAGTTGAGGCATCGTCTTCGTAATAACCATCACCATATCCATAACCATAACCATAGCCGTAACCATAGCCGTAACCATAGCCATAACCATATTTTTTGTGGTGATCCACACCGTTGAAGATAATGGCTGCATTACGGATCTTACCATCGTGATAGATGGAATCCAGCATGCGAATTTGTTCTTTTACCGTATGTGCCTGACGGGTTACAAATAAGTTGACACCGGCAAACTGAGACAGTATTAAGGCGTCGGAAACCATACCTACTGGCGCAGTATCGATAATCACTACATCAAACATTTCCTGTAAATCGTCAATTAGCTGTTTGTTTCTTGGCAATAATAACAATTCACCTGGATTTGGTGGAATCGGGCCACAGTTGGCGATATAAAGATTTTCGTGAAGTCCTGAAGGCTTGATTACTTTATCCAGACCAACCAAGCCCGCCAGGTAACCACTGATACCACCTTCACGACTCAGATTCAAACGTTCTGATATTTTTGGTTTGCGAAGGTCAAATTCCATCACTACTACTCGCTTATTGGCTAGTGCCAGCGTTAGTCCGAGGTTCATAGAAATAAAAGTTTTACCCTCACCACTGATAGAGGAAGTAAGGAGGATTACCTTTTTATTTTCGGTCACAGACATAAATTCAAGATTGGCGCGTACTAAACGGAATTGCTCCGCAATACCGGTACGAACATGTTCGCCAACGACAATATCTGCATTGTTCTTGGATTTGCTGATGGAGCCAACTAACGGGATATCTGTCAAAGATTCAATATCTTTCTCATTGGTGACTTTATTATTAAAGAATTCCTGACCCGCGAAAACAGATACTGGAATTGCTAAACCGATAACTGCGGCCAGCAGATAAATCATTTTTCTTATCGGTTTAATCGGAGCATCTGAACTATAAGGAGCTACTACTATTTTGGATTTATTGGAAGTAGCATTTAAAGTGATCTCGTTTTCCAGTTGTTTTTGGAATAACAAGAGATACATACTTTGAGTGATATCGTATTCGCGTTTTACGTCATTGATAGAGCGGCCTAAAGCTGGTACCGCACGCATAAGGGTAGAATATTCTGCGGCGTCTTTTGAAGCATTGCGGAGTGAAATGTCGAGTGTATTGTCTACGCGGTCGAGGGCGTCTGCCATTCTTTTACGCAATATAGCAATATCAGTTTCTTGCTGAATGCGTAGCGGATTTGACTCTGGTAAATTTTGGCTCTCCATTTTTGTAATGGCAGTATTGTACTGATTTACCATTGAATTTAATACCGGATCTTCGACAGCGATACCAGCAACAACAGGATATTTATTGTCTTTGTTGTTGATGATGGTGTTTCGCAGGTAATTGAGCGCCTGTTTTGTTCCGCTCAATTCTGCTATTTTCTTTTCGGTTTCACTTTTGTTGGTAACGTAGGCTTCGCCCTGGGCATCGATATTTACGATGTTATGGCTGGTCATGATGTTTTCTACCTTAGAGTCGGTACTTTTCAGACTCTGAATTAATTGCGTCTGGCGCTCCTGGATGAAGTCGCGTGTTTTTTGTGCATTTTTATAAGTAGTTTCAACTTCATAGCGTTGATATACTTTAATGAGCATATTAACGAAATCGACTCCCCGGGCAGGAATATCGTCCGTAATATTGATTTCGATCGTGCTGGTGCGGCCATCACCCGAAGCTATCGTGAGGTTAGACATAAATTGCCGAACAGCGACAGCCTCGCTGGTAACATTTATATGGATGTCGCTAGCCAGATAACCATAAACTACATTAGGTCCTTTAACATACTGAATTTTGTACTGCCCGAATTTTGTTACTTGCCAGGTATCGAAAGGCACACGTTTTTTAAGGGTACCTTCAGTTACTTCAAACTGGCCTTCGGCAATTTGTTTCACAGAAAATTCCACGTTGTTTCCCATAAAACCGTTGCTGTCAAAAACTAGGCGGATTGGACATTCTTGGTAAATTTCATTTTGTTTTACCCTTCCTTTTACCCAGTAATGTATATTCAGATTAAGGGAATCTACAACATCTCGGGTTAAATCCTGTGATTTTAAAATGGAGATTTCGTTAAAAATATTGACCTCAGCGTGTTTCATGCCGATCTTGTTCAGCAGATCCGCATCATCGTTGGCGCCACCGTTAATGATCAAAGTACTTTTTACCGCATATACCGGTGTAGCATAGCGGAGATATAGCATGCCCAATCCAATAAAAATGCCTATCGAAAGAACGAACCAGTACCAGTTTGACAGAATATTGGCCCAGAGACGTTTGATGTCAAAATTATAATTGATTTGCTTGGATATCCTATTTCCTATTTGATTATTATTTTCCATTTCTCAGTTAGTTGTTTCATTAAACTACTTGGTCAGCTGAACGATACCGTACACAGCGAGTGCCGTAGACAGGAAGGTAGTAATTGTTGGCAGGTAGAAACGCAGGAAATCGTTGGTTTCCTGACGGCGAACTCGTGCAGGTTCTACATAAACAATGTCATTTTGCTCAAGAAAGTAGTAAGGACTGGTGAATGCATTTTTGCTGTTCAGGTTGATGCGGCCAAATTCTCGTCTGCCTTCCCGTTCTCTTATGATTAAAACATTATCTCTTCTGCCGGTAACCGGAATATCACCCGCGGCAGAAATTGCCTCGATGATGTTGATTCTTTGGTTGGGGGCTAAAACCGGACCCACTTTATTTACCTCCCCAAGCAGGGTAACTTTGAAATTGATGATACGTGTCTCTACTACCGGATTCGTCAGATAAGCTTTCAGTTTATCTGATAATTGTTCCTTCATCTGGCGTAATGTAAGACCAGCAACGTGCATTTTTCCAACTACGGGAAAATCGATAAAACCTTCTTTATCAACTAGAAATCCTGAAGCTGTAGCTGACGACGAATTTACAGCACTACTCATTGCCGTTAGTGAATACTGTGTACCGCCATTATTAAACATGCTCACGGGATCTTTCTCTGTAAGTCCCAACAGGCTGGAGACATTGATCGCAAGGATATCGTCTGACTGGATAATTACTTCCGGACGATTCTGAAGCGGTTGAAACGCGATAACAGTATCGTTTGGTTTATCCTCATTAAAGTAAATTACTTTTTTGGGAGCAGAACAGGAAGCAACGAATACAAGTAAAATGATAGCAATAGCGTTTAAATATCTGAGCATATTTGGTATTATGTCTGTTAACAAAAATAGTCTAAATCTTTTATTTGGCTTTCTTTTAATGTGCAAGCAGCTCTTGGTTGCGGAATCCATAATCTCTGAGCTGGCGCATAATGCCGGGTTGGTCATTCATCATTTTATGCAAGCCTTCCATATGACGGGAATGGTGCAGATCGGAGCCACAGAAATCGTATAACTTCTCTTTTAAGAGCAGTTCTGCCTGGTGCTTTACTGAGCGGCCATAATACCCCAATATCGACAATAAGTTCATTTGAAGCATGATACCCTTATCCTTCAATGAGTGGTAAAACTGGCTGCCTTCTTCGTATTGATAACGCTCGGGGTGAGCTAGTATCGGCTTGTAACCGAGGGACTGAACAGAAAAAATAAGATCGGAGAAATTACGTGGCCATCCGGCCATAGAAACTTCTACCAATACATAATTATCGCCGAAAGACAACAAGCCTTCCGGTAATATGATATCCATAAAATAGTTGTCGAGAAAATATTCTGCAGAAATTCCTAATTCGATTTGAATATGATGATCGTCGATAAGTCTTTGCAAGTTTGCAAAATGACGACGTAGCTTCTCCGAATTATTGTCGTAAAACTCACCGTGAACATGTGGGGTAGTGATAAGCTTTTTGTAGCCCTTTTCCTTAAACCTGCGGATAAAGTCCAGGCTTTCTTCCGGCGTTTTGGCGCCATCGTCCACACCGGGAACTAAATGGCTGTGCATATCGCATCCTAAAAAAGAAAAATCGATAATTTCTCCGACCGGTTCTTCCTGTTTTTTCTGTTTTTTAAAGAGTGACCACATGCTATTTTTCCACTGCTTGATTTTTTGGACAAATTCCGTCAAACTGTTCTTAGCAAAAAGTGTTCCAATTTGCCGGTACCAGAATTCAGACTGCAAGTTTATATACCTTTTTTTAAAAAAGGTAAACTGAGAATACTAAAATCTTACTATTCTTCCTGCTCAGACTGCAAGAAACATAAAATTAACGGAGAATGGCCAATTAAGGGGCAATACGATATTTTTCCCAACTGCCGGGAGTTTGTTTTTTAAAAACGATCCGGTCGTGAAGCCGGCTGCTTCGGCCCTGCCAGAATTCCAGGTAATCAGGAATTAGACGGTAACCACCCCAGTTTTCCGGGCGGGGAATATCGTTTCCTGGAAATTTTTGTTGGAAATTAAGCACATTCTCTTCCAGCACCTTTCTGTCTGGAATAATGTGGCTTTGTGGAGATGCCCAGGCTCCAAGACGGCTGCCTGCAGGGCGGGAGTGGAAATACTGGTCACTTTCAGCTGGCGTTACACGCACTATCTTGCCTTCTATCCGAACCTGACGCTCCAGCTCTTTCCAGAAAAAAACAAGAGCAGCATTTGGGTTTTGGGCCAAATGATGCCCTTTATCACTATCGTAATTAGTAAAGAACGTAAACCCTTCATTATCCAGGCCTTTTAATAACACGATTCGCGCGTGCGGCCTGTTGTTGCTGTCTACAGTAGCCAATGTCATGGCATTCACTTCATCCACATTAGCATTTTGCGCCTCCGAAAACCATTTATGAAAAAAGGTCAGCGGGTCGTTTCCTGTTACAGATTCGTCGAGCGATGCAAGTTGATAATCCTTACGGATATCAGCGATATGAGCGTGAGCAGCCAAAGGGAAATATATTTGAATATTATTTGGAAGAACCTGAACCGAGGTACTTAGCCATTACATAAACCAGTTCAATAAAAAGCAACAGACCGAAAACCCATGCCAGAGTTGGGCCAACGCTATTGTTAACTGTATCGTAGAAAGCATTTAAAAGTACTGAAGTCATGACCATTTTAAATTTGCGATGCAAGATACTGCTTTTGTAAAAAAATTGCCAGCGATTTTAAATTTTAAAGATTTCGACCCGCATGCACGGCTTTGGTTGAAAAATCTCCTGTAATATATTTGTTCTTTCGATAAGTATGTGATTGCTCCCGTTAGAAAAAGTCGGTTTTTTGGGCTTATTTTACGGTTTCAAAATCCCGGCCAAGCTGATATTACACAGGCATATACCTTTTCTGAAAGCGGTTGCGCTTTACTCCTTCACTGCTTTCGGCGGTCCGCAAGGACATATGGGAATGATGGTAAAAACCTTTGTGCAAAAACGTCATGATGTGACGGAAGAGGAATTACTGGAATACAATGCTTTTTGCCAGATGTTGCCCGGGCCGTCTTCTACACAAACGGTTACGCTGATCGCTTTTAAAAGAGGCGGAGTTCCTTTGGCATTGCTGGCCTTGTTGATATGGATTTTACCGGCAACTATTATAATGAGTGCCTTTTCTTTTCTCGTCTATTATTTTGATGTGAGAGATATACAGGCGAGCGTATTTTCTTTCATTCAACCAATGTCGGTGGGATTTGTATGTTACGCTGCTGCGCGGATGATGAAAAATAGTGTGCAACACCTTGCTACTTGGGCTATCATGATTGGGAGTTTAGGGGTAACCGTTTTCTTCCGGTCGCCGTGGGTATTCCCGTTGCTGCTTTTGATTGCTGGTACCATTAGTAATTTCAGTAACAGGCGTATTCCGGAAGGAAAAGCGAAACCCAAGCCGATTAAGTGGTTCAATCTTTGGATCTTTTTCACTGTATTTGTGGCGGCAGGGGTAATGAGTCAGCTGGCACTGAAAGGGCATTGGGCACATGGTCGTATTTTCAACATTTTTGAAAATTTTTATCGCTTCGGAAGTATCGTATTCGGTGGCGGACAAGCCTTGATGCCGATGATGCTTTACCAGTTCGTAATGCGTCCAATCACACGTAATCGCTCTCCATGGCTGACTTCAGAAGCGCTGCTAACCGGTTATGGTATGGTCAACGCAGTTCCTGGGCCTGTGTTTTCTGTGTGTTCATTTGTCGGCGGTATGGCGATGAGCCAGTTCGGTGCTGCCTGGCAGATTGTTGGCTGTCTTACGGCAACCATTGCGGTATTTCTGCCCAGTACCTTATTGCTTTTCTTTTTGTATCCCCTGTACCAGCATCTGAAACAGCATGTAATTATTTACCGGGCACTGGAAGGAATTAATGCGGCCATCGTCGGCATCATCTGGGCATCCGGTATCGTTTTGTTCCAGTCCATTTCACCGGTTAGCTGGACAAATCTTGCAGTCGTGCTGATTACCTTTTGTATTCTGTTCCTGACTCGCGTTCCTGCACCGTTGGTGGTGGCCACTTGGCTACTGGTGGGGTGGATTGCACATATTGTCTGATCGCTGATTTGTTGGTCAACGGTCTATGGTACACGACTAATCCATTAAAACGAACACCCCAGCACTAAAAAAGGATGACCGTTAAGATCATCCTTTCAACATTAATTTTATAAAAGAAATACGAGTAAGCGTTACGCTGTATGCTTTCGGCTTCGGAATTATTCCTTTTCTGCCTCCAGTGTTTTAATATCGCCGATCAATTGGTTTACATCGCCCATATTGGTGCCATCATAACTACCGCGGATACGCCCGCCCCGATCTACCAGTACAAAACGGTTGGTATGAATAAAGTCTGACTGAATATCGGTAGTCGCTGTATCATCTGCTGCAGTTACCAGGTAGCTGTAACGCGCGTGATCGTACAGCGCTTTTTTGTCGCCGGTAAGGAAAATCCACTGTTTCGGATCCGCATCAAAACGGAGACTGTATTCTTTCATGGCAGCTACCGTATCTTTTTTAGGATCCACCGTATGCGAAAGTATCATGACATCTTTATTGCCGCGAAATGCCTGATACACCTTTGTCATGTTTTCGTTCATCTTCGGGCAAATGCCTTTACAGGTAGTGAAAAAATATTCTACCACAAATATTTTACCTGCAACATCCTTATCCGTTACAATCTGTCCTTCCTGATTGGTAAACGCAAATGTATCAATCACATGACCCGGATTGCCGAGAACGGGAAGCGTTTTCGGAGCCTCTCGCGTCGTTTTGTAGAAATAGGTCATGAACGCCGCACTCAGCAGGATAAAAAATGTCAACAGAAATAGGACTGTTTTTTTCTTTTGCATAAAAAACGAATTGCGCCGCGAATGTACGAAGGAATAGCTCCCGATTTGAGTTCGGATGGGTGTTTTCGTGCTTAAACCTCCGTTTAAAAAAATAAAAAAATGGGAACTGTGTAAAATTTATGAAGTTTTATGATTTTCTTTAATGTTTTTCCCTTATCTTTGCAGTTCATTTTTTTTAATTTTAATTGTAATGCAAGAAGGAACAGTAAAATTCTTCAACGAAACTAAGGGATTTGGTTTCATCACACCAGCAAATGGCGGAGCCGATCTTTTTGTTCACGTTTCTAGTCTTTTATCCGATATCCGCGAAAATGATCGCGTATCGTTCGAAGTGAAAGACGGACAGAAAGGTCCTAACGCAGTTAATGTAAGAGTAATCTAACTACCGATATGTTAATTGGAAAAAAAGCATGCCGAACGGCATGCTTTTTTATTTTTATTAAGGTCTGCGGCAAATATGGTTAACCTTCAATATTGTATTTGGACATTTTATAATAAAGTGTCTTCCGGTCAATATGCAATAGTCGTGCAGCTTTTGATTTATTGAATTTTACTTCCTGCAACGTTTTCAGGATCATTTCTTTTTCATTCACCGCCTGCATCACCTTCAGATTTTGGTTCGATTCCTGTTGAAATTCCTCTTCCTCAGCCTCCCAAAGCATATCTTCCGGTAGGCATTCTTCAGTGATCAAGTCACTTTGACTGAGCAATACGGAACGTTTGATGATGTTTCTCAATTCACGCAGATTGCCCGGCCATTCATAGTGATGAAATAAATGGGTGACTTCTTTATCTGGCCCTTTTACCGACTTGCCGAGTTCACTGTTTGCCTCTTGTATAAAGTACTGGATAAATTCGTGAAGATCTTCCTTGCGTTGTTTTAATGAAGGAACCTTGATCGTAAATTCATTGAGCCGGTGATAAAGGTCTTGCCTGAAGCCTCCATTTTTAACGGCGTTGGGCAAGTCTTCATTGGTGGCCACAATTACCCGTACATCTACTTTTATCTGTTTATTGCTGCCGGTAGGTTGAATGATACGCTCTTGCAGGGCACGTAGCAATTTTACCTGGATTTCATAACTAAGATTGCCGATTTCATCAAGGAATAAGGTGCCCCCGGCTGCAGTTACAAAATGCCCTTCGCGGTCATTTAGAGCGCCTGTGAATGCTCCTTTTACATGGCCAAATAATTCGCTTGACGCCAGATCGTTCGACAAAGCGCCACAATCGATCGCCACAAACGGACCCGAATGCCGTTTGCTCAATCGATGAATGGTTCTTGCAATATGTTCTTTGCCGGTGCCGCTTTCTCCCTGTATGATTACGGACATATCGGTAGGCGCTACCAGGCGAATGTGCTGATATAATACGGTAGCGGTTTCGCTGGTGCCTTCTATGAATTTTTTATCGAAAGAGGTTTGTCGCTCCTGCTGATCTTTTTGCGCGAGCGCATCACGCATGATCATGAGCAGTTCGTCTGGATTTACCGGTTTGGTGATAAAGTCGAAAGCCCCGCAGCGCATTGCTTTGACTGCTGTTTTAATGTCGTGGAAGCTCGTCATCATAATGGCAGGAATGCGGGCATTTACTTGTACTTCGTGTTGCAGGATATCGATGCCCGTACCATCAGGCAGCCGGTAATCGAGCAACAAAAGATCATACTGAGCCTTCTGAATTGCCTTGATACTATCTTTAACATTAGATGTAGCCGTAACCTGGTGACCTTGCCGTTTTAGGAAATTTTCGAGCACCAGAACAAAGCTACTGTCATCTTCTACCAGTAATATATTCATAGAGTTGGAACGCTTGCTCCATACAAATAACGTACAAAAAAGGGAAGCGGCCCTAAGCAGCTTCCCTTGAGTAAGAAAATATTAACAAAACTCCGGAGCGAACGTTTCTTTTGTTTTATTAAATTTTCTTACCGTCTTTATCCAACTTAACCGTGTTACGTGCATCGCCTTTTTTTAGTTCGATTTCGTAGTAAGGTGTAGCGCCTTTCACTTCGAAAGCATTCGTTACCTGCCAATCTTTATATTCATCGCCGGCCAGCGTTGCTTTTACTGCTTCTGGCAGGCTGGCAGGGTCTACTTTAGTTTTAGTTTCCTGTGCTTGGGCCGTTTGAGGGGCTGCTGCGCTTTGTGCTGTTACGATTGATGCAGATGTGGCGATAAAGGCTACTGTCAATACAGAAAAAATCAGCTTTTTCATAGTCGTTGTTTTTATTTGAGTTGAAAAATAATTACGGGTTATAAGGAACCATTACTGTGCCATTCACCGGGCAAATAAGTAAAGGGTTTGATTTTTAATTGGTTAACTCGGCGAAAGCGGGTAGTGCGGCTGACGAAGACTGTTGCATTTTTCGTCAATTTGTGGCTACAATCTGCAGTTGAGCATGAACTGCAGTGAGCAGGTTGTGCAGTCGCTCTGTCAAAGTAGTCAGAGTCGGCAATGCACCAGAAAGATTCCCTTGCCGGATATTGACCTCGGTTTGGCGAAGCTGACGTGCAATGTCTTTAAAGCCCATTTGGCTACATCTTCCAGCCAGCCGGTGTAAGGGGTCCGGAGTGTCGGCAAGATTAGTATCCGCCAGGTGAGTTTCCAGCAATTCAAGATCCTGGGCAGTTTCGTGAATGAAACTGCTTAATACTTTCTGCAATACTGTGGGGTCGTCGCCGATCATTTTCTGAAGAGAGCTGAAATCGAAATGCTCTCCATCGTTCCTGGATACCGTATGCCCATGTTGCAGCATACTGATGAAATCTGCTTCCAGGAATGGTTTTCGTAGTAAGCTGTCGAAGCCTTCTTGTAAAATATGGGCGTGCTCATCGGGCATGGCCTGCGCGGTAAGCGCAATGAATGTTGGTGGCGTAGCGCCGAATTTTTCTTTTAACGCATGCCTCAATTCAAAGCCATTCATGCCCGGCATCCGGATGTCCAGGAATACGGTTTGTACGTTGGTGATATTGGTTTCCTCCAGTGCCTTTAGAGGGCTGTCAAAACATTCGTGTGCAATTTGGTATTTGGTCAGGATCATGCTGCAGAGCTGCAGAATAAACGGGTCGTCATCTACTACCCAGACTTTTCCGGTATAAGATGCCTTGGCAGTCAGCATCAGGTTTTCTTTAGAAATTGCAACAACCGGGAAAGTAAGTGTTACAATAAAGCTGGAACCTACACCCGGCTCACTGCTCACGCGAATATCACCATTTTGCTGGCTCACTAGTGCACGCACAATGCTCAGCCCAAGTCCGGTACTTTGGTAATTGGCATTGTTTTCGTTGCCTTGTTCGAATTGGTTGAAGATCCGCTCCATGTCGGCATTTGGGATACCAATGCCCGTATCGGCGATTACGAAATGAAATGTTGCCGATTGCGCATGCTCCGATTTTTTTACCTGGAAAAGAATAGTTCCTTCGTGTGTAAATTTAATAGCGTTGCCGAGCAAATTGTAAAGTATTTGCTTCAGCCGGAAAGCATCGCCGTTCAGGTATAAACCTTCGGCCTCAGCCGCATCGAAATCAAACGTCAGACCTTTTTTGCGGGCAAGAGGGGCAATGGTTTCGTTAATTTCTGTAAGTATCTGCCGCATATGGAACGGCTGATTATTGAAGCTGAATTTTCCTGAAACAATACGGCTGTAGTCCAGCACTTCATTGACGATCTGCAGCAAATGCCGCGAAGAACGATAGATGATAGCTACATCTTCCGGTTTCGGATTTTTTTGTTGTTTTAATTGCTCTGCAAACCCGATGATCGTTTGCAGGGGCGTGCGCAATTCATGGCTCATATTTGCCAGGAAACGCTGTTTTACCTGGCCGAGATGCTCTGCTTCTTCTTTGGCGATGATGAGCTGTTTTTTGTAGCGGTTGCTACGCGCAATATCGGTGATGATGAGGAACATCAATACAGCGGCGCCTACGGCGAAGGCAATAAGAATAAAATTGATCTGCTGAATGCTGTTATGCACCAGCATTGTGGAAGCCGCATTGTTCTGTTCTACCTGTTTGATCTCTTCCGATTCAATATCCTGGAGGATTACCAGCATTTTGTTGATCAGGATATTACCGGCACGTGTAAAGGCCAGTTCGCGATTAAGCAAGGTATTGCGACTTTGCTGACGTTTGGCTTCTATGGCCTGGATGGCATTGCTGAGTTCGGCGATCAGGCTGTCTTCTTTTACCATCGCCAATGTGTCCACTTTTACTTTCAGCTCTTCTTTGATCAGTTTTTGCAGCGGGGCCGGGGCGGCTGTTTTCTTACGGCCAAAAAGCTTGTCCCAGAGTGAACGTTTTTCTGGTTGCTCTTCAGGGGTGGCCAGCATACTGTCCATTGGTACGATCGTCGTGGTAGTTACCTTGTTTTCGGTAGTGATAACATTGCTGTCGGTTTGCACTGTGTTTTTAGCAATCTCCGCCGCCAGGTTTTGGAGTTGACCCGAAAGGGTATTATCGTTCAGTAGTTGGACTCTTAACTGTAGATAACTGATGAATAATTTATCACGTTGTTTAAGGAGTTTTTTCAGGCTGTCGATGCGGTGCAATTGTTGCCGGTCTTCAAGACTGGCGTTGCGCAAAGTGTCCAGCATTTGTTGCAGCTGGGCTGATTCTTTCAGAAATGGATTGTACGGCTTTTTCTTGTCGCGGAGCGCCTGCGTCCTTTGCAGTTGATCTAAACGGACTACATCGCGAAATATATTATTGACCAGTCGTAGTTTCTGGTTGGGTTCGGAAAGAAGCTGTACGGTGCCGAGCATTTTTTGAAAGGCCATTTTCGACACACTCCGGGCCAGGATAATTGTCAGGCAGGCGAGTAGAAAGGCGAGGATAATCTTGCTATAAACTGCTCCCGAAAATTTTTTGATAAAAGGCGATGGCATAACCGTAGATGACTAAAAAGACCATGCCAGCGCGGAAAGGTTTAATATGACCTTATCTGGCTCCTCCAGGAGGATTTTCACTGGCGCGAGCGTTGGGAAACCGGTAGTGTTTTTAGACGTGGAGTGTTGCGTTAATTCCTGCGTCAATTACAAAATTAAAAGCGCCCCAACATAAGTGTCGGGGCGCTCAATATATTTACAATACCAGCGTCTAGCCGCAGCATCGATTGTTTAAATCACAATGTTGATCATTCTTCCTTGTACAAAAATGATCTTCTTCGGTGTTTTGCCTTCCAGCCATTTAACAACGGTTTCATCGGCCAGCACGGCTTTCTCGATGGTCGCCTGATCTACATCGATGGCAAATTCCATTTCCGTACGCGTTTTACCATTTACGGCTACCGGGTATTTTTTGCTGCTTTCCGCAATATATTTTTCATCGACGGCAGGAAAAGCGGCAGCCACTACAGTATCGGTATGGCCCAGCTTATGCCAGAGTTCTTCGGCCAGGTGTGGCGCGAACGGACAGATTACAGCTACCAGCGGCTCCAATACTTCACGGCTGTGGCAGTTCAGCGAAGTCAGTTCGTTTACGCAAATCATCAGTTGGCTCACACAGGTGTTGAACGAGAAACGTTCCGTATCGTCTGAGATTTTCTTGATGGTTTTGTGCAATGCACGCAGTGCAGCTTCTTCGGCAGGTGTATCGTTGACGATCCAGCCTTTTTGCTCATCGAAATACAAACGCCAGAATTTTTTCAGAAAGCGGTGTACACCTTCAATGCCTTTAGTTTCCCAAGGTTTGCTTTGCTCGATCGGGCCGAGGAACATTTCATACATACGGAAGGTATCAGCACCGTATTGCGCAACGACATCATCTGGGTTTACTACATTAAACCATCGTTTCGACATTTTCTCCACTTCCGCACCGCAGATATACTTGCCGTCTTCGAGGATAAAATCAGCGTCGGTATACTCTTCACGCCATTTCTTAAATGCTTCGATGTTTAATTCCAGGCCATCAACAATGTTTACATCAACATGAAGTTTGTCCGTTTCATAATTGCCCTTCAAACCAGCACTGATAAACGTATTGGTGCCGCGTTCACGATACACGAAACGTGAGCTACCCTGGATCATTCCCTGGTTCACCAACTTGCGGAAAGGCTCATCAAAACTGATATAACCCAGGTCATACAAAGCTTTTGTCCACATACGGCTGTATAGCAAATGACCCACAGCGTGTTCGGTACCGCCGATGTAGATGTCTACCTGTTTCCAATAATCAGTTGCCGCTCGGTCTGCAAAACTGTGCTCATTATGCGGATCCATATAACGCAGGAAATACCAGCTGCTGCCTGCATAACCCGGCATTGTGTTTACTTCGCGATGGCCGCCATTCAGCGATGCAGGTGTTACCCAGTCGGCAAGATTCGCCAGTGGCCCTTGTCCTTCCGGCCCTGGTGTATAGCCTTTTTCAATGTCTGGTAATGTAACGGGCAGTATCCGTTCTGCATCGGCGATGTTTAATTCGTTTTCATCGACGCCGTACGGAATATCATTTACATACACGATCGGGAATGGCTCGCCCCAGTAACGTTGGCGGCTAAAACCCGCGTCGCGCAGCCTGTAGTTCACTTTTCTTTTACCGATACCTTTTTCTTCAATGGCTTTCAATGCCGCTTCTGTGGCTTGTTTTACATCCAGTCCATTTAAGAAATCGCTGTTGGTCAGCGTGCCGGTTTTTTCGGTATAGGCGCCTTCCCCAGTGTATTTTTCACCAAAGATGTTGGTGATCGGAATATTGAAATGCTTCGCAAATGCGTGGTCGCGATCGTCACCGGAAGGTACGGCCATAATAGCGCCGGTACCATAACCTGCCAGTACGTATTCTGAAATCCACACTGGAATTGGGTTTCCGGTGAATGGATGAACAGCGTACGCTCCGGTAAAGCAACCTGTCACTTGTTTCACTTCGCTCATACGTTCGCGCTCAGAACGGCTTTGCACATATTCCTTGTATTTCGCCACGGCTTCTTTTTGTGCTGCAGTAGTGATACTGTCTACCAGTGCATGCTCGGGCGCCAATACCATAAAGTCCACGCCGAAGATGGTATCCGGGCGGGTAGTGAAGATGTCGATGGCCTCACCGTGATCAAGGCTGAATTTTACCTCCGCGCCTTGGCTTTTGCCGATCCAATTACGCTGCATTTCTTTCATGGCTTCGGTCCACTCTAAAGTGTCGAGGCCGGAAAGCAGGCGCTCTGCATATTCTGTGATGCGCAGGAACCACTGGCGCATTTGTTTCCGGATTACCGGGTGCCCGCCGCGTTCAGACACGCCGTTTACTACTTCGTCGTTGGCCAGTACGGTGCCCAACGCCTCACACCACCATACTTCTGCATAGTCGAGGTAAGCGAGGCGGTATTGCATCAAAGCGTTGCGTTTGGCTTCGGTGCTGAAGTTTTTCCATTCTGCTTCGGTGAAACGCAAGTGTTCATCGCCCGGACAAGGCGTGTTTATGTTTCCTTCTTTTTCGAAGACGGTAATCAGTGTGTCAACACTTTCTGCTTTGCCGGTTTTATGATTGTACCAGCTATGAAACAATTGCAGGAAGATCCACTGTGTCCATTTATAATACTTAGGATCGCTGGTGCGGAACTCGCGGCTCCAGTCATAGCAAAAACCAATATTATCGAGCTGCTCGCGGTAGCGGGCAATATTTTTTTCGGTTGTAACGGCAGGATGTTGGCCGGTTTCCATTGCATATTGTTCTGCGGGAAGCCCAAAAGCATCAAACCCCATCGGGTGAAGTACGTTAAAGCCTTTCATCCGTTTATAACGTGCGTAAATATCTGACGCAATATAGCCGAGCGGATGACCTACGTGCAAGCCGGCGCCACTTGGGTACGGAAACATGTCGAGGATGTAGAACTTTGGCTTGTCGCTCTGGTTGCTGACTTTATAAACCTGTTCTTTTTCCCAGTATTCTTTCCATTTTTTCTCAATGTCCTGAAAGGCGTATTCCATGTAATTTTTCCTGTAAGTCCGCAAAAGTACAAAAACGTCGTTTGGTAGTTGAGTGGTTAAAAAGGTTAAGAGGTTAATTGGTAAAAAGGTTAATAAGACATGTCGATGAACGGAAGACGATTTAGTTACACTCCGCGGAATAATTAACAAGACAATCGGGTAGTCGAGGATTTGTGCGGCTTATGCCTTGCCTGGAAAGGATGCGTTTTTTTTATTCAAACTGTTGAAAGAAAACTACTTAGGTTATTTTGAGTAGAATTACTCATTTTAGAAAAAAAGATGGTCTAAAGCATACGGATTTAACAATTACTTTTTATTTTGGTATGAAATTAATTAGCAAATGAAAAAAATCTACGCAATTCTTACTGCAGCCCTTTGTTTGAGTGTTGGTGCAAAAGCACAACGTCTTATTGATCTCTCCATTACAACTTCGTCGCCAGCTGCCGGTACTACTATCGAGGCTGGAACGGCTTTCAATATTTCTGCCGTAGTTACGAATGTTGGCAATACTACATTGCAGGCAACTGACTCCGTGCTTTTCTACTACGCAGTAGACAATTCACTGATCACTTATACAAGCGGTGGTAACACTTATTACCTGACCAATCTGCGTGTAAACAAGCAAATGGCACCTGGTGATACCATCCAACTCAACAGATCAATGAATCTGAACTTTTCGTCCAGCTTTAACGGAACGCATGATTTCTGTGTTTTGGTTAGACCATACAACACAAGCACTGACTCTGTAAAAGATGCCGTTCTTACAAACAACTCCGGTTGTAACAGCGTAACACTTGATTCTGGCGCTACCGGCACTGGTGTCAACACAATCACTGCAACGGAAGCACACAATGAAGTAACAAACGTCTTCCCTAATCCGGCTACAAGCAATGTAAATGTAGAAATGACATTGTCTGGCACTTCTGAAGTAACGGTTCGCGTACTTGATCTGATGGGTCGTACGGTGATGACTACAGAAAGCCGTCGTTATGGTAAAGGCAAACAATCAATTTCGTTGAATACTACCGGTCTGAATAATGGTCTCTACCTGTACCAGGTGGTAATGGGCGACAATATCAGCTCTGGTAAACTGTATATCAGTAAATAATTTTCAGAAGAATTTCATAACAAAAAAACAAAGCCCTAAGCTTAAGCCGGACAGTTCTCTGCCCGGCTTTTTTTATGTATTTTCAGTTCATGTTCAGTTATTGGGAACAACAGAGTTTCACGCATTATGACTATATCATTATCGGTTCCGGTATTGTAGGTTTGTCAGCGGCTGTTGAATTGAAGGAGCAAAATCCTCATGCATCGGTATTAGTTCTGGAAAGAGGTTTGCTGCCAACAGGCGCCAGCACGCGCAATGCTGGGTTTGCGTGCATGGGCAGTCTTACCGAGCTGCTGGATGATCTGGAAAATAATGATGAAGCATCTGTAATTGCATTGTTCGAAGAGCGGAAGAAAGGCTTGGAAAAGCTGCGTGACAGACTGGGAGACGGGCGCATCGGTTATAAAGCAAATGGCAGTTACGAATTGATCAATGCGGACGAATTACCGGTGCTGGAAATGATGAATCGCATGAATGAGTTACTGCGACCCGTTACGGGACAGGCATCGTTCCGGTTGGCGAATGAAAAGATCGAAACATTCGGCTTCGCGAAAGATTATACCGAAGCGCTGATTGAAAATACCTGTGAAGGTGAGCTGAATACAGGCATGATGATACGTGCATTGATCGATCTGGCGCTAAGTATGGGTGCAGAAATAAAAACCGGCGCAGATGTACACCGATTTGAAGAATCAAATCAACATGTCGCGGTAATTGTCGGCGATCCGTTTCGGAAAGAACATTGGTCAATAACCTGCAATAAACTGCTGATCTGCACCAATGCCTTCACTAAAAAATTATTGCCGGACGAAGACATAACACCAGGTCGTGGACAGGTTTTAATTACGAAACCTATTGCCGGGCTAAAATTTAAAGGCATTTATCATTTCGATAAAGGATATTATTATTTCCGGGAAATCGATGGGCGTGTGCTTTTCGGTGGGGGCCGCAATCTTGACTTTGCGGGAGAAACGACCGAGCAATTTGTCTTAAGCGAGCTGATACAAAACAAGCTGGAACAAAAACTCCGCGATATTATTTTACCAGGTACACCCTTTGAAATAGAAATGCGGTGGGCGGGCATTATGGCTTTCGGCAACCATAAAGGGCCGATTGTAAAGGCATTTTCCGACCGCGTTTTTGGCGCTTTCCGCATGGGAGGAATGGGCGTGGCGCTGGGCAGTCGCACGGCCGAAAAAGCCGTACAGTTAATGGCTAAAGGGTTAAACCATCAGCAGATTTAGCCCTTTAGTCTTTCAACAAATTAATCCAATGAATCGAGCACGATAGAAACCTCACCAACAGGTAATCCCATCACATTGTAATAGTCGCCGTTGATGCGTTCAATACCGATCAGTCCGATCCATTCCTGGATAGCATATGCACCGGCTTTGTCCATCGGCTTGTATTGATCTATATAAAAATCGATCTGTTCATCGGTCAGCGGACGGAAATAAACTTCGGTAATGACCGAAAAACTACGTTGGTCTTCCCCTTTCTGAATACATACCCCTGTAACAACCTGGTGCATTCTGCCGGAAAGTTTCTTCAAAATTGCCCGTGCATGTGCCTCGTCTGTTGGTTTACCTAAAATTTCGTCATCCAATAATACGACTGTATCTGCGGCGATGATCACTGCGTCGGGAGACTGATGGGCTTCAATAGCCGTCGCCTTTTTCTTCGCCAGAAATTCGGGTACATCTATGCCTGGCATACCCGGCGGGTTTGTTTCATCTACATCGGCAATCACTACTGTAAATGAATAACCGGCCTGTTCTAGCAGCTGTTTGCGGCGTGGCGACTGCGAAGCAAGAATAATATTATGCATATTGAATGTCGTAAATAATGAGTGAGACAATGCCGAGCACCATAATAATTTTCAGCCAGCGGCTGGCGTTATGATAGTGCCTGGTAGTTGCGTTTTTATTGAGTTGCAGTATCCACCAGATCAGTGGCGCAATAATTCCGGCGGCAGTGTAAATGCCCAGCATATAACATCTGCTGAAGACCAACTTGAAAGCTACAATAGTGAGCATTGCCACCGCAGCCCATCCAAGTCTTTGCGCAAACCTTCCCGAGCGTTGCAGCCCCCATTTGATGGGCATCGTAATACAGCCTTGTTCAGCATCTCCCTTAAAATCTTCCATATCTTTCACGATCTCCCGCATCCAGGTAAGCACGAAGGCAAAAAAAGCATACACGATCAAAACCCAAAGCGGGTTTGGAAGTAGATAACGATGTTGCAGCTCCGGGATATCGAGAAAGGCAGGGCGGTCGGAATAAACACGGATTGCAGGCTCATAAACAATAAGCGTGATGATAGTGAGTGCGGTTAGCAATGCTACGAGTACATTGCCAGTCATAAACTGCCGTTTGAAATGGGTGGAATAAAACCAGAGCAGCACGGTACAGCTCAACTGCAACAGGAGCCATTCGTAGTGGCCACCGCTGCGTGCGACGATACCCGCGAGTATCAGCGCAATCACATTGAGAAAACTATGCGATAAAATAGCCAGCCTGCGTGGAATCTGTTTTTCCAATACCACTTTTTCCGGCCGGTTGATGGCGTCTATTTTAATGTCGAAATAATCATTGATGATATAACCTGCCGCAGCGATCAGTATCGTGGAAATACAGATGTAGGCAAAGTGAACAGGCGTTAACAGTGCTGGTTGTCGTATATGTTGCGCAGAAGAAAAATGATATTGCACCGGCAGTATCACACACCACCAAGCCAGTAGCTGTGTAAGGAAAACGATCAGCAGATTTTTCCAGCGAATGAGTCTGAGCCAGGCCATTTTTACAGTTGACGTTATGCGGTTGCGATTGACAATGTACCGTTGATAATTGACAGTCTACAATTTACAACACAGCACGCATGGTAAAAAAATCGGTTTTCGGTTAAAAATGGACAATCGACAGCATATCTGAAACTGTCAACTGCCCATCGTCAACTGAATTGATTTATTTATTCCAGGTAGATGGGCTTACTCGCCATGCCTGCAGCAGTTCTTTCTGATCTGCGCCTACCAGTTGTTTTTCTTCAGCCACCTCAATTAATGCGTTATAATTACTGATCGTGTAAAGCGGAACATTTGCCTGAGCAAAAGCTTCATCTGCCACCGGGAAGCCATAAGTAAACAAAGCACACATACCGATTACGTCTGCACCTTGTTCGCGTAGTACTTCTACAACCTGCAGGCTGCTTTTACCGGTAGAAACGAGGTCTTCGATCACCACTACTTTCTGTCCTTTTTCCAGTACTCCTTCAATTTGGTTGCCCATGCCATGTTCTTTTGGTTTAGAACGCACATAGATAAACGGAAGCTTTAGCAGATCGGCTGCCATAATTCCGTGCGGAATACCAGCAGTTGCGACACCGGCAATTACATCAGCATCCGGAAATTTTTCCAGCACCATATTGGCCAGCTCACTTTTTACGAAATCACGTACATAAGGATAAGACAATACCTTACGATTGTCGCAATATACCGGAGAATTCCAGCCCGAAGCCCATACATACGGCTTTTGCATGTTGATCTGCAAAGCCTTAATTTGCAGGAGTTTTTCAGCGAATTGTTTTTGTGTGCTCATAACGCGCCAAAACTACGCCCATTCAGTAAGTTTCACAAACGCGAACCAATGAATTTCTTTCAGAAAATATATTATAACAACAAGCCGCTGATCCTCACTACGGATAGCCGCCATTATATCAACCTGCACGATGCTGCAGATTATCTGCTACTTACAGGCGCTATTAAGGAAAATTACCTGGTAGCAATGGAGTATCTCGAGAGTCAGAATACTCCGGGAGTGATTATTGCCGATAATTCGCAGGAAGCCTTGCTGGACGGCATTCATCAGTTATATACACCAATTGATGCTGCCGGCGGTGTTGTCTTTAACGAACGCGGCGAAGTATTAATGATCTATCGCCGGGGTAAATGGGATCTGCCCAAAGGAAAACGCGACGAAGGCGAAGATATGGAAGCTTGCGCCCTACGGGAAGTACAGGAGGAAACGGGTCTGAAAAAGCTCCAAATCGGTAAGAAGATTGGAGATACCTACCATGTATATGCGCAGCATGGGCAGCATTTATTGAAACGCACAGGCTGGTATGAAATGCATACTACTTCCGACGAGCAATTGATACCGCAACAGGAAGAAAACATTGAAGAAGCGCGCTGGGTAAGTGCCGATGATTTGCCGCCGATTCTGGCCAAAACTTATGAAGCGATTATCGAAGTGCTGGGTAAATCCGGCATTATGGACGATGATGGCTCGGAGGTTTAATCAGCAATCGTTAATAAGCTCGGCAGTAGGAAAGGATTAACATTCCTTCAACATTAGGTTGAGGATATTTGCCTTGAGGATTTTAAGGTGAAAATGATGTCTAGAACTACTACTTCTTCTGCCCGGTCTTCAAGAAACATGCGTCATGCATTTGGCCTGTTTCAGAACCGGAAAACAATGTGGCAAATGATAAAGGAAACGCTCAACGGGCGTTATCGAATGTCTGTAATTACGATGATCATTGTGGTGATGGCAATTATCTATGTTCTTTTTCCTTTCGATTTTATACCGGATTATATACCGGTGCTCGGCTGGATTGACGATGGATTTATCTTTTTCTTATTGCTGAAAGTATTGAACAAAGAAACGCAACGCTATATCCGCCACAAAGCGGCGGAACGCAGAAGCAATCAGGTGAAATGGATTGATAACTGATTTTTAAATGTAGAAATAATAAAAAAACGAGAAGGCTTCCCCGGAAACCTTCTCGTTTTTTATTTAAGCAAAAGGGCAAAGATGTGTTACCATTTCACTTCTTCCGGTACAAACATGCGGACATTGCCATTGTTACGGATCACATCCCGCACTAGTGTGGATGAGATCGTGGAATACGCCGGCGCTGTAGTGAGGAAAATAGTTTCAATATCGGGCGCCAGCATACGGTTCATGTCCGCAATGGCTTTTTCATATTCAAAATCGCTGACATAACGAATGCCCCTCAAGATATAATGGGCATTGATCTCTTTGCAGAAATCGATGGTAAGTCCCGTATAGCTCGCGGCTTCTACCCTTGGGTCGTTTTTGAAAATATCGTGTATCCAGTTTACTCTTTGCGCTACGGTAAACATTGGCTGTTTGGAAGAATTGATACCAATGCCTATCACAATTTTGTCGAACAGAGAAACTGCCCGGTTGATCACATCCACATGTCCCATTGTAATCGGGTCGAATGTGCCGGGAAATAAACAAATGCGTTGTTGCATACTGGTTATTTACTTGTTTGCGTAAAAAAACTAAAAATGGTGGCTCCGTAATTTTTCATTCGGAGAAAATGGGGATGCTGCTGATAATCGTTGTGTGTGGTATGTTCCAATACGAAAACGCCTTCGGGCTTCAGCAGTTTTTTTTCGAAAATGATCATAGGTAGATCATCCATATTGGGTAAAGCATACGGCGGGTCTGCAAAAATGAGATCGAATTGCGTGGTGCACTGTTTTAAAAACTTGAAAACATCGCTGCGGATAATATGTAGACTATCCTTTATGCCGAGTGCTATTGCCGTTTTCTTGATAAACTCAACAGACGCGCCATCTTTCTCCACTACAGTGATATCTGCGGCACCACGCGAAGCCAGTTCGTAACTGATGCTGCCGGTTCCGCCGAAAATGTCGAGCGCACAAATATCTTCCAGGTCCATCATGTTTTCCAGCACGTTGAAAAGCGCACCTTTCGCCAGATCGGTAGTAGGCCGGGCCGGAATACCCGAAGGGGGAGAGAAGCGGCGACCGCCGAATGTGCCGCTTATGATACGCATTTATTCATTTGTTGTATCATGTACAATACCGGTGTCCAGCTTTGATAAGTGGCATCACCGGAGGCGGCATCATCCTCTTTCAGCATCGGGAAAAAAGCTTTGAGCTCCACTGCCAGATGCTGCAGCTCCGGGCACACTGTTCCAAATTGTATGGTGAGTTCAGCATGTGGAATCTCGTGTTCTTTACAGGCGGCTGCCAGGTAATAGGCTATTTCTTCAGCATTGCTATAGGCGAAATAATGGTTCCAGACCAGCTTTCCATTTTTACGAATACTTACCCAACCGCTTTCTTCCATAAAAGTACCGTGTGCAAAAAACGGAATATTGGTTGCTTCGCACTGGTATTGATAGGCATTCAATGGGCGGATGGTAGCATGGTTAAAATATCGTTTCGCCAGTACTTCACCGGTATGCGGCGCCGCAAAAACGAGCTGTGCCTTATCGTCGTCGAGATGGTATTCGTACACCGCTTCATCGGCTTCTACGAAGTGTGTAGAACGTAGCCAGGCTTCTGCGTCTTCGCGGGTGTAAAGCTCGTCCGGCACAATAATCTGCTTGCCGGAAGCAATAAAAACCTTCGGGAGGATACTCAGATCGCCGAGTAATGGTTCATTTTTCAGCACCTGTTCAAAAAAATCATTATGCCAGGGCGTCAGTTGTTTGTCGTAACTATAATACTGTGCCAGCTTAATTTTGCCCGAAGTGTTCAAACCGGCTACCAGAAAGGCATGCGGCATAAGCACACAGATGATACGGGAAACCTCACTCATGAGCGTTTCGCTTTCACGGGCTTTATAAATATGATGCTTTATTGAACTAATAATGGTAGAATGCATAGAAAGCACACAATTATAGAATAATTTCGCGAGACTAACTCTTTCGGCTTACCGCCATTTATGTAGCACGATTTCTTCTTTTCAGTGATCGATTTACATTTTTTCGCAACTAATTATTGCTGCAAAGGACGGAAATTTTAAATGATAATCAGAATACCGAGTGAAAATATCTGTATCCAATAAAGACATATTGAAACTGGCGGCTCCCATCTCTCTGGCGTTGCTCATTCCCCAGGTCAATTTTCTGACCAACAACGTTTTTCTGGGAAGAGTGGGGGAAAGAGAGCTGGGGGTAAACGGCATTGCAGGCATTTTCTACCTCATTCTCACCATGGTAGGCATGGGGCTGAACAACGGTCAGCAGATACAAATGGCCAGAAGAGCAGGAGAAGGCGACCACTTGGGTTTAGGACGCATATTTACCAACGGCATTATGCTTGGCGCCGGTTTTTCGGTGGGGATGATGCTGCTTTCCTTATGGATTACACCGCTGATCTTCGGTTTCGGCCTACATGACAACGAACATATTCTTCTGAGTGTCAATTATCTCTATATCCGGGTGTGGGGACTGCCATTTTTATTGCTTACGCAACTGGCGAATGCTTTTTTCATCTCAACCAGTCAATCCCGGTACCTGATTTACGGGGCGTTGGTACACACTGGTATGAATATCTTTTTTGATTACACGCTGATCTTCGGAAAGTTTGGATTCCCTGAAATGGGCCTTAGCGGGGCGGCGCTGGCATCTGTAATTGCAGAAGCCTGTAGCTGTCTTACTATGTACGGCGTATTTTACCTGAAAGGGCAGCAACACACTTACCCGATCTCGTTTTATCCAAGTTTCGATTTTAAACTTTCGCGCAGAAGCCTGAAAATATCCGCTCCTTTGATTGTGCAGTATATGTTTGGTATCGGTGGCTGGATGATCTTTTTCTTTTTTGTAGAGCATCTCGGACAGCGGGAACTGGCAGCCTCGCAAATATTGCGCAGCATCTTCGGCCTGGTAGGCGTTATTACCATGGCCTTTGCCGCTACTTGCAACACAATGGTGAGTAATATTATTGGGCAGGGAAAACAAAATCAGGTGCCTAGGCTGGTCCGTAAAATTGCCGGGCTGAGCCTGGGAATGACCGCTGTAATAGCTGGTCTGCTCCTGGTTTTTGCACATCCGTTTCTGTCGATGTATCGCAGCGATCCAAGCCTGGTGGAGCTCGCGGTGCCAAGTCTCCGTGTTATTGTGACTGCTATGCTGATCATGTCTGTTTCGACGGTTACATTCAATGCCGTTGTGGGAACCGGTAAAACCCTGATCAATCTTACGATCGAGGTTACCTGCGTATTCAGCTACCTGCTCTATTGCTATATCGTTATTCATAGACTGAGGCTTTCCTTGCAATGGGCATGGGCCTCAGAATTTGTTTACTGGACGATGTTGCTCATTATTTCATTTTTCTACCTGAGAAGCGGGCGCTGGAAAGGACAGAAGGTTTAGACTCGCTATAGTCTGGCTAACTGCTACAATGTGGAAATATTCTTAATGCCTGTCCATTATTGAATTGCCAAATCAATTGGCTGCTGCCATTTTTGCGATCTCGTCCATGTCGATCCCGTTATGGCTCTCTTCGTAAATGCATTCCCCATTTTTGATCAGCAGGATTTGTGGTGATTCATGATGCACCTGGAAATCTTCGGCAATTTTGTTGGAAATACCGCGGTGGCGGATGAGATCGAGATAGTAGAAATCAATCTGCTCGGGTTGAACAGAACGCTCCAGGCGATTTTTCGCCATACTGCTGATAGCACAGCGGGTGCTATGTTTGAATATAACGACAGGACGCGTGTTGCTTTCTTCACGAATCGTTGCTAATTGTTGATCGTCAGTTAGGTTAATCCAATTCATGGCGCAAATTTAATACATCGTTGCGAGTTGGCTATAATAGCAGGATAGAGTGCGTCAATGGCGCCCTCTGACTGCATTGGAGGTGAATTATGCGGGTACCGTGCGTTCTGGAGTACGTCAATCCTGCATCCGTGCTTCTTATGTATCCTTACGGGAATACCCGCCAATATGGGCAGGTCTGAGCTTTTCGCTTTAAGCCTTAAGCTTTTTGAATTATTTTCGCGCCAAATATTGAATGAATATATGAAGCACGCTTACATATTTCCTGGTCAGGGAGCGCAGTTTTCCGGTATGGGTAAAAAGCTGTACGAAGAAAACACACTGGCAAAAGAATATTTTGAACAAGCCAATGAAATCTTAGGTTTCCGTATTACCGATATCATGTTTTCTGGTTCTGACGAAGAACTGAAGCAAACCAAAGTAACACAGCCTGCAGTGTTCCTGCATTCCGTGATCCAATTTCTGACCACACCGGATCTTCTTCCTGAAATGGTGGCGGGTCATTCGTTAGGTGAGTTTTCTGCACTGGTAGCCAATAAGGTATTGTCTTTTGAAGATGGGCTGCGCCTGGTGGCCAAGCGAGCAGCAGCTATGCAGCGTGCTTGTGAAATCAATCCGTCAACAATGGCTGCTATCCTCGGTTTGGAAGATGCCAAAGTAGAAGAGATCTGTGCGGAGTTTACGGATGAAGTAGTGGTTCCGGCAAACTATAACTGCCCTGGTCAGTTAGTGATCAGTGGTAGCATCAATGGTATTACACTGGCTTGCGAAAAGATGAAAGCTGCTGGCGCCAAACGCGCATTGGTGCTGCAGGTAGGTGGTGCGTTTCACTCTCCGTTGATGGCGCCTGCGAAAGAGGAACTGCAAGCGGCAATTGAGGCAACGCATTTTGGCAACCCGACATGCCCGGTTTATCAGAACGTCGATGCAAGTCCTTATATTGATCCGATGATGATCCGCCAGAACCTGATTAACCAGTTAACCGCTCCGGTGCGCTGGACGCAAACAGTTCAGAATATGGTGAACCACGGCGGTGCCAACCATTTCACGGAAGTTGGCCCAGGTAATGTGTTGCAAGGGCTGGTGAAGAAAATTGCGAAAGAAGTGACTACAGACGGTATCAACTAAGCAATACTGGTTTTATATTTTTAAAGAGGTCAGACGTTGTCTGGCCTTTTTTGTTGACGTCAAATTCTGCGAAGAATGCTTGTTGTGGAGGTCTTTCTAAATAGATGATATTTTGTGGTAGCCACAAAAAAAGTCCCCGCGTTGCTGCGAGGACTTTTTCCAATTTTCAAAATTAGATTATCGGAGATCTACTACTTCTACACCCGGATATTGTTTCGGATTGAAGGTAAAATAAGTGTCGGCGATCGGTGCGTTTGGCGTGAAACCGCTGATCTCATATTTATATTGGTTGCCGTTTTTTTCCCAGATATTACCACCTACAATAGTAGAGGAGGCCTTATCCACGGCAAGCTCAATTTTCTTGAATTGTTTTGCGGCGCTTACCGGTGTCATCTCTACTACATCGCAGTTTTTGCCATTTACTTTACGTTCGCCTATATACTTGTATTTATATTCTTTGTCGTAGAAATTAGTAAACAGTTTAGCCGGAGAAATGGTTTGCTCGTTAGGATTAAAAGAGCTTACCTGTACTTCATTCGCATCTTTTGTATAAGTCCAGACTGTTTTATTGTCGCAGATAATTTCCTGGCCGCCCAGTATCACATGGTATTTCTGGCCTTTCATAGAAAAAGTGCCTTTTTTAGATTCACTTACCTTGCCATTAGCACCGGTCAAGTGCAATGCGAAATTGGCCTTCAGGGATTTCAGTCCGTTGATTTTTTTACTGACTGCATCCAGAACGGCTTTCGCCTTAGCGTCCGTTTGTGCAAAACTTGACTGTACCGCGCAAAGCAAGATCAAAATACCTAAGCTGAGAATCTTTTTCATACGAATAATTTATTGATTAATTAATAGAATGTCAATTGTTAAGGGCTAATGCTGCTCAAATACAGTTGCATTTGGATGGCAAAATTACTGACAACTGGCCCTTTACCCAAGTGTTTCTAAAAATTGTTCCAATTCGGCATCTGTATGAAACAGTACATCACGTGGTTTGCTGCCCATTGCCGGGCCCACGATACCTGCTGCTTCCAGCTGATCCATAATACGGCCGGCGCGGTTATAGCCCAGGTTGAAGCGGCGCTGCAAGTTTGATGTAGAGCCATTTTGAGATTGCACCACCAGTCGGGCACAGTCTTCAAAAAGCTTATCACGATTCACGAGATCGACCACTTTATCTTTGTTGTCTTCTTCATCGCCTTCATATTCCGGTAATTCAAATGCGGAAGGATATCCACGTTGTTTACCGATAAATTCCACAATATGCTCAACCTCTGGTGTGTCTACAAAAGCACATTGCAAGCGGAGCAGTTCACTGCCATGGCTTACGAGCATGTCGCCGCGGCCTACCAATTGCTCTGCACCGCCGGTATCGAGGATGGTGCGTGAATCGACTTTTGCGGAAACCTTAAATGCCATACGGGCCGGGAAGTTGGCCTTAATGGTACCGGTAATTACATTTACCGAAGGACGCTGTGTAGCAATGATCAGGTGAATACCCACCGCACGTGCCAGCTGTGCCAGACGCGCAATCGGTATTTCTACTTCTTTGCCCGCCGTCATGATCAGGTCGGCAAATTCATCGACTACGAGTACAATAAATGGAAGATATTTATGCCCGCGTTCCGGATTGAGACGACGGTTGATAAACTTTTCGTTGTATTCTTTGATATTGCGGGCACCTGCTTCTTTCAGCAATTCGTAACGGTTATCCATCTCGATACAAAGTGCATTGAGTGTATAAATCACTTTTTTGGTATCCGTAATGATTGCCTCTTCCTCATTCGGAAGCTTTGCCAGAAAATGTTTTTCGATGAGGCGGTAGATGGAAAGTTCCACCTTTTTCGGATCCACCATTACAAACTTTAGCTGCGAAGGATGTTTCTTGTACAGCAGCGAAACAAGAATGGCATTGATGCCAACCGATTTACCCTGACCGGTAGCGCCAGCCATTAGTAAATGCGGCATAGTGGCAAGGTCTACGATATAGTTTTCGTTGTCGATCTTTTTACCAAGCGCAATTGGCAGGCTCATTTTTGTATTCACAAATTTTTCGCTGGAAAGCAAAGCCCGCATCGACACGATTTGTTTATTGGCATTGGGCACTTCAATACCAATCGTACCACGGCCCGGAATAGGGGCAATGATACGTATGCCCAGCGCGGCAAGGTTCAGGGCAATATCGTCTTCCAGGTTTCTGATCTTGGAAATACGCACCCCTTCAGCAGGAACGATTTCATATAGTGTAACGGTCGGGCCTACCGTTGCACTAATGCGTTGGATCTCGATGCCAAAGCTGCGCAGTGTGTTTATGATCTGGTTTTTATTTTTTTCCAGTTCTTCTTTATCCAGCTGAATGACTTCATTCGTGCGGTCTTCGAGCAGATCCAGCGTCGGGAATTTATAATTCGGCAAATCCAGTTCCGGTGCATAAGGTTCTCCGTCTTCAATACTGATATGACCGCCGTGCTCAATAGCCGGTGCGACAGCTGCCTCATCGGGTTGCGTAATTACTTCGAATGAAAATTCCTGTTTGGGTTGCGTCTTCTTTACCGGAATATCATGGTTCAAAATAACGGTAGAGCCGTTTTTAGAAGCGAGGTAAGCTTGGTATTCTTTTTCTTCATCGGTCAGTACATCTTCTTCCGGAAGGTCTATTTCTTCTTCTCTGAATGATGCTATGTCAAACGGGATTTCTTCTGGTTGCTGCATCATCTGTGGTGCGTCATCGTCTTCATGCACCTGTGCCGCAGCCATGGCAGTGCCGCCTTTAGCCGCTTCCGTAGCGGGTTTTTCCACTAATCCCAGATCCCATTCTTTTTCGGCCTTTGGTTCCGGCACATCTACTTCGGGCATTACAGTAGATCTGATTCGTTCGCCACTTGGGCGCAACGGGCCGTCTGGTGTTTCTTCGGCAACCGGTGTTGGTGCAATAGCAGCCGTCACTTTATTGGCTGTGCGTTTGGCGCGTTGCAGTAAGGGGCGGATATCGAGTGCAAATACAACAAATGCAAAAAACGATGCAACCGCGATCAGTAACATGCCCGTTCCTGCCTTGCCGACCAGTCCGTTTAGATATTCGATGGCGACATTACCCCAGGCGCCCCCCCAGGAGAAGCTGGTGTTCGGAAACAGGAAGGCCATAACCGGAGCCGATACCAGCAGCACAATGGAAAGCCAGCGCATATACCGGAGCAGCGGGACTACTTTTTTACCATAAAGTATATTCAGTCCTAATGCAGCGATCCATAAGCCGATAGCCAGTGCGGCAATACCCACGCCTTTAAACACAAATACATGAGCCAGTGCCGCGCCGAGGCGGCCGCCCCAATTGGCTACCGGGGTATGGTCATGAAAAATGAAATTGCTCAGACTACCGGATGTGAGCACTTTATCCTGGTCGGCGCGCCAGGATACGCAATAGCTGATAATTGCAAAGCAGATAAAAATTCCGACCAGCAACCCAAGGATCCCTATAGCCAGTTTTAGCTTTTTGGGACGTTGATCTTTAATCGGTTGCGGCGCCACTGCAGCAGTCTTCTTCGAGGTAGTTTTCTTCTTGTTATTGGCCATAAGCTGCCGGAAAATAAAAGTTAATTTACGGATTACAATATTAATAAGAGCTTCGCTTATTAAATGATTTGTTGAAAACTATTTAGCCCTTATACATACGATATGTTCTAAAAATGTTAATTTGGAACAAACTTTTCCTTTTTACCAACTGTCTTTACCAAAATACAGACCATTAGGTATGAATTATAGAAGCTCTCAAACCAATTTAATGAGGCGGAGTGCCAGGATGATTTTTAGTGCTCTAACCTTATTTATCACCAGCCTGGCGACTGCACAGGTAAACGTATATTCCGGTCAAACGGCGCTTACACTGGCGCAAACACTTACAGGACAAGGTGTAACTATTTCCAATGCTGTATTAACCTGCCCTACCGGTGCAAACGGACAGTTTGGGGTTGTCTCCAGCAATCTTGGCCTGGATAGCGGTATTATACTTACCAACGGTACTGCGAAAACAAATGGCACTGTGATCGGCGTAAACGGCGCCGCCAGTTTATTTGCCTCTTACGGTTTCCCGGGGGGTAATCCATATGCACCAGGTGACGCTACGCTCGACAGTATCCTTCCTTCAGGACAAACAAGCAATGACGGATGCTCGCTGGAGTTCGACTTTAATCCTGCCGGCGATACCATCAAATTCGATTATGTTTTCGGATCAGATGAATATCCAACTTTCGCTTGCTCCAACTTTAATGACGTATTCGGCTTCTTCATTTCCGGCCCTGGTATCACGGGCGGTAATAACGGCCGTAAAAATATTGCGCTTGTACCCGGCACTAATATTCCGGTTGCGATCAACAGTATTAACAATGCCGCAAACCCAAGTTCGTACTGTACCAGCATGGGGCCCGGTTCGCCTTTTTCTCAATACTATGTAAATAATGCCGGAGGCACTACCATTACTTATAATGGCTTTACAACAGTGCTGCAGGCAATCTCCGCAGTAACGCCTTGCACTACTTACCACCTGAAGCTTGCTATTGCAGACGTTGGGGATGATGTATATGACTCTGGGGTATTTTTGAAAGCGGGCAGTCTTACTTCCAATGCGGTAAGCGTAAAACCAATCGGCGGCGGCGGTCTTGCAGCCCCTACACCATATTGTGTGCGTGGCTGTGCGCCGGGCCAGTTCGTATTTACACGTCCGGTTCCTAAAACGACACCACTGGTGATACACTACCAGATTACGGGATCCGCCATTAACGGTACAGATTATACAACCATTCCCGATAGTGTCGTGATTCCCGCCAACGCGACGGTGGCCACCCGTCAGATCTTTGGTTTGCCGGTAAATCCGCCGACAGGGCCGAAAATTGTGAAACTGCTTATTCTGTCTCCTTATACTTGCGGTTCTACTGGTACTGCACCAATCATCGACAGTGCTTACCTGACTATTTATGACTCTTTGCAGGCCAATATCATAACGCCAGATACCGCTATTTGTTTGTACGACACGGTGCATCTGCAGGCAAGCGGTGATACGCTGCTGAGCTACAACTGGACGCCGTCTGCCGGATTGAGTGATCCTAATATCCGCAATCCGCTGGCTTCACCGCTTACCACTACTACTTATACGCTGAATGCATCTTTAGTCGGTTCGGGCTGTGCTGCCGTACATAAAACAGTAACGATTACTATAAAACAACCACCTATTATTGATGCTGGTCCGGATCGTATTACCTGTGTGGGTACGCCATTCCAGTTCCATATGACAACGACACCGCCGAATCAATCCTACACATACACCTGGTCACCGGCTACCAGCCTGAGCAGTACTACTATCCCTGATCCGGTATTTACACCGGTCCAGAGCCAGGTTGGGACAAGCCTTACTTATTATATCGTTGCCAATCCAGGTGCGGCCGGATGTAATGGTTATGATACCGTAAACGTCCGTGTACTTCCGAATGACTTTACCTTGTATACGCCGGATACTGCGGTATGTCAGGGCACAACAATCAATATCCAGGCTGCAGGCGATACGGCATTCCATTATTTGTGGACTCCGGCTTATGGCGTTTCCGATACAAATTCGCTGACACCTGCGATTACTCCGGATTCGACGCACACTTATTCTGTAACAGCAAGTTTTGTTGGCTGTCCGAATATCACAAAATCGTTGACCATCGATGTGCAGCCAAACCCTATAGTATATGTAGGTCCGGACCGCACCATTTGCCAATGGGACACATTACAGCTGAACCCTTCTGTGACGCCAGGCTGGTACACACATTATAGCTATAATTGGACACCGGGTACTCATATTGATGACCCGACACACGAGAACGTAATCTTTAGCGGCGAACAAGACACCACACTGACGCTGACCGTAACGACTCCGGTAGGCTGTAAAGGAAGCGATGATATGAACGTGGTCGTGCACCCGGGAAATTTTGCGGTTATGACGCCGGCAGATACGGCGATTTGTCCGCTCGATACAGTCGCTATTCATGCAACCGGTGGTGTGACTTATAGCTGGACACCTTCGTTAGGATTGAGCGATCCTGCAAGTGCAGATCCGGTGGCTTATCCTACTGCAGATATGAGTTATACAGGTATTGTTACCGATCAATATGGATGCAAGGATACCGTGAATCTGAATATTGTAGTGCATCCTACAGCGGTAGTGGAAATGGAAGACTCTGTAGCCATTTATCCTGGCGAATCTTACCAGATGAACCCGCGTGGCAACTGTACTTATTTTGAATGGTTCCCGCCACTTGGTCTTACGGCTACCAATATCGCTAACCCCATTGCAATGCCTTCCGTAAATACGAAATACATCGTGAAAGCAAAAACAGAATTTGGTTGTGCAGTGACAGACTCTATTTCGGTGTTCATGGCAGAGACGGTAATAGGTGTGCCAAATGCCTTTACTCCGGGCTCTCAACCGAATGACATACTAAAAATAAATAAGCGAGGCATTGCATCTTTGAAATATTTCCGTATTTTCAACCGTTGGGGAACCAAAGTATTTGAAACCAGCAACATCGATCAAGGATGGGACGGTACACTGAACGGAACTCCGCAGCCAATGGGCGTGTATGTTTACATGATTGAAGCGTACACAGACTCAGGTCGCCGCTTTTATAAACAAGGAAACGTAACACTAATTAGATAATCTCCTTAAGGCAATATATCATGATCAGGAAAAATACCTTCACCCGTGCTAGTTTGATCGCTGCATTGGCATTGACTGTACAGACCGTACAAGCTCAGGACATACATTTCACTCAGTTTAATGCAGCTCCGTTGACGGTTAATCCTGCCTTTACAGGTAATTTCGACGGGCAGTGGCGTGCTGCGGCTATTTACCGTAACCAATGGGCGAGTGTTACCACTCCGTTTGTTACATATGGTGCATCATTTGACATGCCGATCATTCATGATCTTACTGTTGATGATTATCTGGCTGCAGGTGTACAATTGTTTAATGACAAAGCCGGCGACGGTAACCTGTCTAATTTCTCAGGGCTCGTTTCCATAGCTTATCACAAATTCCTCGGCGGTGGTCGTGAAAGCCCGAACAAAGCGCTCTCTGTAGGCTTTCAGGGTGGATATACCAATAAAAGTATTGACGTAAGCAAGCTGTATTTCGGCGATGAATTCCAAAACGGACAATTCAATCCTGGTATCGGTAGCGAAGCGCTCAACACCAAGATCAACTACTTTACCGTAAATGCAGGTATCAGCTGGTCACACGCGCCAAGCGAAAATTTCAGCTATACCATCGGTTTAGGCGCCAACAACCTTAACCAGCCGCAGGAATCTTTCGAAAAGAAACAAAATAGTGAAGTAGGTTTGGGTATCCGTTATACAGGTCAGGTAGGTGCTATCTGGTATCTGAACGAAAAATTCAGCCTTCGTCCTGCATTCCTGTATCAAACTCAGGCTACAGCCAATGAGTTTATTGCGGGTAACGAATTCAATCTTATCGTAGGCAATCCGGAATTCCGTCAGTTTGCGACCAATGTATTCGTAGGTGGCTGGTACCGTACCGGTGACGCCGTAATGGTAACTGCAGGTGTTGAATTTAAACAATTGCGTATCGGCGTAAGCTACGATTACAATACTTCAGCATTGAAAACAGCTTCAAACGGCAACGGCGGTTTCGAGATTTCGCTGCGTTACATCGCGCCAAATCCGCTCGATTTTGCGAGAAAGCTGATTTATCCGTGCGCTCGTTTCTAATCTCTTAGAAAAAAACATTTTGAAAGGGCAAAAAAAAACTTTATAGCCCTTTCTTTTTTTTAAACCAATTTATACTTTTATACCGATTAACAACGCTCACGCACATGACAAAAAAATGGCTGCTCCTTACACTGGCAACGACGTGCCTCGTTTCCACAGTAGTACACTTTGATGCTAATGCTCAGCAGCAAAATAAAGAGAAGTATAGAAACAAAGCTAACGATCCAGTAGCAAAGCTTCCATACTATAAGAAACTGCGCTGGGCCGATGGGCTTTTCCGCGCCGGTAGTTACTTCAATGCTGCGGAATATTATCAGCAATTATTACAGGAACAAGAACGCAATCCGTACCTGACATACCAACTGGCTGAATGTTATTGGTTCACGCGCGACTATGTTCCTTCTGCAAAATATTATCATGATGCGTATGCACTCGCTCCAAAAATTTATCCTGAGGCTGAATTTAAGGAAGCGATGATGCTGAAAATGCAAGGTCAGTATGATGCATCTATTGCTACTTTCCATAAATTCATTGCAGATAATCCAAAAACCTTCAAGAAACTCAAAAAACGCGCCCTGCGTGAGATTGACGGTTGTAACATGGCAATGAATTCCGTTAAAGATCCGGTTCCTGCAAACGTAGTGAACGCTGGTCCTAACGTAAACAGTGCTTATACAGAATCTGCTCCTTATCCGTTGGGTGATACAGCACTGCTGTTCTCTACAATGAATCAGAACGCTGTTGTAGAATACGATAAGAAGAAACGCGACGAGTACATGTCCCGTTTCATGACTTCTCACAAACAATACCGCGTAGCTCAGGTTGACTCATTCCAGTGGCCAATCCGCTTCCAGGACGGACAGTTCAACAATCCTAAAGTACACGTAGGTAACGGTGCTTACAGCCCCGGCGGCGACCGCTTCTATTTTACACGTTGCGCAGAAGGCGATTCCATGTCTGTAATGTGTAAAATCTATGTTTCCAAATTTGAGAAAGCAAAATGGAGCGACCCGGAAATGCTGGGTGAAGGCATCAACGAAGAAGGTTCCAATACACAGCCTTATGTAGCTAAAGTAGGTAAGAAAGAAGTACTGTTCTTCTCTTCTAACCGTAAGCTGCAAAGCCGTGGTGGTTACGATATCTGGTATTCCATCATCGATCCGCGCAACGGTTCTTATCGTCGTCCGCAAAATGCCGGTAAACAAATCAACACCGAAGGCGATGAAATCACTCCATACTACGACAGCCGCGTAAACAAATTGTATTTCGCGTCTAATGGCTGGGTAACCATGGGTGGCTTCGATATCTTCTCTGCTGATGGCGGCCCTTCCCGTTATACAAACCTGTCTAACCTGGGTTATCCGATCAATACGTCTGCAGATGAACTGTATTATATCAAAGATCCGGTGGGTAAACCAGATGCGTACGTAGTTTCTAACCGTATTGGTTCTATCGCACTGAAAAATCCAACTTGTTGTGATGATATCTGGCGCATCCAATACGAGCCACGTCTGCTCGCAATGGGTAAAGTGATCAACCGTAGTACCAACAAACCAGTTTCGGAAGTAGTGGTGAAAATGGTAGACGAACAAGGTAATCAGAAAACGTACAATTCAGCTGACGGTAACTTTGCATTCAACGCAACACGTGGCCACTCTTATGTATTGACCGGTGACAAAACGCACTTCACTACAACACGTGCTACTGTAAATACAATGGATGTTAAACGTACTGATCCAGATGATACAGTAATGCTGACTATCTATATGGATACAATCGGCATCGATCCTAACTTCCGCGTCAGCAATATCTACTACGATTTCAACAAGGCGTCACTGCGTGCGGAATCTATTGCATCTCTCGATTCTCTGGTTTCTTTCATGAAAGACAACAGCTCTTTAAGCGTAGAGATCTATGCATTCGCAGATTCTAAAGGTACCGATGCATACAATAAAGAACTGTCCCAGCGTCGTTCTCAGTCTGTATTGGAATACCTGGAGAAAAACGGTATCGCTTCAAACCGCATGATCGCAAAAGGTTTCGGTGAAAAAATGCCTGCAGCTCCAAACAGCGTGAATGGTAAAGACAATCCGGCTGGCCGTCAGGCAAACCGCCGCACTGTACTGCGTATCGTTCAGGAAGATCCTAACCGTCGTGTTATCTTCAACAGCAGCAAACCTGGTACACTGGGCGAACAAGAGAAAAATCTCTCTATCAACCAGGACATCAACGAAGATGAAACAGAGCAACCAGATAGCGAATCAGAAATGGGCAAACCTGGTAGCCGCGTAAACAAAGAAAAAAATCCATAAGCCAAGGCTTATTAAATACCGAAAAAGGTTGTCTCATGCGAGACAACCTTTTTTATTTAAACGCAAAGTGATAATAGGTTTGTTCTCTTTTAGATCAAAGCTCTTGCCGGGATACATGGCCCCTCTAAGCGATTAGAATAGACATTTGTACACCTTGCTTTCCAATTTTTGATAGTGATTGGAAATAAACTCAAATGCATTCCGGCAAAAAAGTCGGTCAATGAATCGACAAGACGTCGGCTACGTCAAAAATCGGCGGTCAGACATCCATCATTAGCATGTATTTTTGCACCTCATGCAATACATACAATTTTCCATTTCCGTAAGCGATGCGCAACTGCGCGAATTACTCATTGCACAATTGGCCGAGCAAAATTTCGAAGCATTTGAGGAAACTGACGCCGGTTTGCTCGCTTATGTACAGGAAGAGCAGCTGGATCGTACGGCATTCGAGCAGCTGCTAGCAAACAACAATCAGCCTGCTTTTACAGAAACGGTGATGAAACAGCAAAACTGGAATGCACAGTGGGAAGAGAGTTTTCAGCCAGTCATAGTACCGGGCATTTGTACAGTGAGAGCTACTTTTCATGATATAAAAGTGGACACCCCGCACGAAATCGTCATTACTCCAAAAATGTCTTTTGGTACTGGTCATCACGCAACCACGCAATTAATGATGCAGCAGATGGCTGAAATCGATTTTAAAGGGAAAACCGTTTTTGATTTTGGTTCAGGCACCGGCATTCTGGCTATTCTTGCAGAACAAATGGGCGCTTCGGAAGTAATCGGGATCGACAACGATGAATGGTCTTACGAAAATGCTATGGAGAATGCGGAGCAGAACAAATGTCGAAATGTTAAAATTATGTTGGGAACGATAGATTTGGTAGGGGGAAAACGTTTCGATGTAATATTAGCGAATATTAATAGGCATATATTGTTGCAATACATGAAGGATATGTTTGAAGGTCTCGTCGATGAAGGAAGAATATTGATGAGTGGTTTACTAACAGACGATTTTGACATTATAAATGATTCTGCTGCGGCGACTGGCTTTAAGTTATTGGCTAAGCATGAGTTAAATAACTGGATAGTTTTATTGTACCAGAAGTAGATTGTATCGGTATAAATAATCCATTTTTCATAACTGTTAAAGGGAAGCGCGAGACTATAATTTCTGGATATAAACGTTAAATTTGTAGTTTACCAAATAAAGAAAAGTTATAGCATGATAATAGCCATTCTTGTTGTACTTGCCTACCTGATCGGGTCTATTCCTACGGCCGTGTGGATCAGCAAAAGCGTGTACGGTATTGATATTCGTGAGCATGGAAGTGGAAATGCAGGTGCTACCAATACATTCAGAATTTTAGGTTCTAAAGCCGGTACTATAGTAATGATCGGCGATATGCTAAAAGGCTTTATTGCCGTGAAACTTGCGTTACTGGCCTGTGTGTTTTCTCATATGCAGGTATTCAGCGAGCCTTTCGTAAACCTGCAGATTACACTCGGTCTCGTGTCCGTTGTCGGCCATATTTTTCCCATCTGGGCAGATTTTCGCGGCGGTAAGGGCATCGCTACCTTGTTTGGTATGATTTTATCCATTCAACCATTGGTTGCTGTAAGCCTGGTAGGTGTTTTCCTGATCATGTTATTTTTGACCCGCTATGTATCGCTGAGTTCCATCAGCGCCAGCATTGCATTTCCGGTTTTAATAGTATTTATTTTCCGTGCGCCGGAGTTAAGTTATAAATTGTTTGCTATTGCTACTGCTTGCCTGGTAGTGCTCACGCACCATAAGAATATTGGTCGCCTGCTGCACGGTAATGAAAGCAAGGTGCCCTTATTCCGCAAACGCCGTATGCGCCGGAATGGCGAAGATTAGCTAAAGTTTGATCAGATATAAAAAAACACTCCTGCACATGCAGGAGTGTTTTTTTATATGGAATGGTTTTTGTTTCTTTAACAAGCAAGATGAAAAAAATATATACGCTACTTTCCGTTCCTCTGATCGTTATGATGCTTGCCGCCTGTTATAAAAATCCGGTAACAGGGCGCAAATCTGTTAATCTGGTTGATGAAGGCACGATGAATTCGCTTTCGGCGCAGCAGTACACTTCCTTTCTTGCCAGCAATCCTTCTGTGCCGGTGACCACCGGAAATAAAGATGCCGAAATGGTGGCAAGAGTAGGCAACCGCATGGCTGCGGCTGTAGCCGAGTATTTACGTAGCAAAGGACAGGAAAATCTTATTAAAGGCTATAACTGGGAATTTCACCTGGTAAATAATAAAGAAGCTAATGCCTGGTGTATGCCTGGGGGCAAAGTAGTGGTTTATACGGGTATCATGCCGATTGTGCAAAATGAAGCCTCGCTCGCAGTGGTGATGGGTCATGAAATTGCACATGCTATTGCCCGGCACGGCAACGAACGCATGAGCCAGCAATTGCTGGTGGAAGCAGGTGGTACGGCGCTTTCCGTGGCGCTGGCCAGTCAGCCGGGTACCACACAAAGTATCTTTAACCAGGTTTATGGGGTCGGCGGTCAGTTTGGCGTATTAGCCTATTCGCGCAAGCATGAAAGTGAGGCCGATCATATGGGGCTTATTTTTATGGCTATTGCGGGTTATAATCCTTCCGAAGCGGTGGGATTTTGGCAACGCATGGCAACGGCCAGCAGCGGGTCGCAGAAGCCACCTGTATTTATGAGCACACACCCGGGTGATCAGCAACGTATTCAACAGATCAAAGAATGGTTGCCGGAAGCTATGAAATATTATAAGCCGCAGAAATAGAAATGGAAGCCACATCAAAACCTACCAGCGTTCAGCGGTTGCTGAGTTACCTGTATCCGGTGCGTATCGCAACGCGGTCTAGTGATATAAACCCTGTGCTGGACTTGTTTCTGTACCGTGGTCAATGGCAACTAGCCACCTCCGATGCTTTATATTCTGACGGAGATCGGTACCGGCCTTTGACAATTGCTTTTAAAAAAATGAAGCAGTATTTACCAGGTATTAAGACAGTATGGGTTTTGGGAACCGGCCTCGGTAGTGCTGCCCGTGTTTTACACAAACTCGGCAGTAACGCATTTGTCACCCTGGTCGATATTGATGAGCAGGTATTGAGCTGGGCATTAGAATTGATGCCCCCGGCAATTGCCCGGCATTCGAGGCCTGTATGCAGTGATGCCGTTTTATTTCTCGAAGAAAATAAAGAATCCGTTGATCTGCTGATCGTAGATATTTTCATCAGCCGGATTGTTCCCGGTTTTGTGACAACAGATGCTTTTTTAAAAAAATGCCGCCAGCGGATCAACACTGGCGGCCATTTTATCATGAATTATATCGTCAACGACGATCGCGAATGGGATGCGCTGCTCGAAAAGCTGATGCATATTTTTTCTGATCCTGAAGTGGTGCAGAACGGCATCAACCGCATTATCGTTGCTCGCTGCTGAACTTAAAGTTTAGCGGATTGTATTCTCAGCACTTTACGATTGTTTTTCTGAACGCGCATTTTTTCAGGAACGAGTTTTAAGATTTCGTCCATGAGGCTTTGCAGCAAGGTCAGTTTTACAAAATGATCATTCGTTACAAGCGCTATTTCGCGCACCGGTTCCGGGCTTTCAAAATAGCGGACGTGTTCTATCTGATCGTCGTTAAACTCAATAGTAGCCAATTCCGGCAAGATCGTCATGCCTTTGTTTTTATCTACCATTTTGCGCAGTGTCTCTACATTGCTGGATTCGTAACGGAATGGGCGTTCCGCCTGCAGTTTTTGGATCTGCTCGCTGCAGAGATTAATGATCTGGTTGCGCATACAGTGACCTTCATTCAGCAGCCAGATGCGGTCCAGTGCAATGTCCTGCGGCGTGATCAGGCGTTTTTTGAGCGCTTTTTCATCATCGGCAAAATAGGCAACGAACGGTTCGTAAAACAATGGATACTCTTTAATGCCACCTTCTTCCAGCGGCGTGCTGACAAGTGCCGCATCGATCTCGTTTTTCCGGAGCGCCGCAATGATTTGATGCGTTTCCATCTCCGTGATCTGGAGTTTCACATCCGGATAATTGGGAACATAATGCTCCATCAGGCCCGGCAAAATGTAGGGCGCAATGGTTGGAATAATGGCAAATTTGAAAGTGCCCGCCAGTTTATTCTGCTGGTTTTGGATCAGTTCGTGGATCTTTTCGCATTCAGACAGTACAATACGCGCCTGTTCAACGATCGCTTCACCCATCGCTGTAATTGCAATCGGATGTTTGTTTCTGTCAAACAGCTTAATGCCCAGTTCATCTTCCAGTTTCTGGATCTGCATACTGAGGGTAGGCTGCGTAACAAAACACTTTTCTGCCGCAGCTACGAAGCTTTTGTAAGTGGCCACAGCAACTACATATTCTAATTGTGTAATCGTCATCAGTAATGGTGCGTGTTTAATACAAACCTACTGCATTCTAGTGAAATAGACTATCTCTTATAGATGTTTATTTTGTTTCATTTGTATGCATAAAGCTCCTGGCCTGGCCAGTTCGAGATGCTATTTGGCTGGGTAAACGTACCTTTGCCTGCCTGCACTTCATCAAATGAGTATAATAGCCAAACTTAAATTACGAACCGAAAAGCCTTTCTGGTTGCTGAATGCACCCAAAAGTACTGCAGCTGTATTTGACGATTTCAGCCCTAAAACAAAGATCGGTGCCAGGGATCTGATGATACAGGTGCTGGTCTTTGTGCACGATAGTGCCGAGCTCAATGAATGGTTGCACCGATTTTCCGGGCGGGTTTCGGACGATGTGTTGCTATGGTTGGCTTATCCTAAAAAAAGCAGCAAGATAAAATCTGATCTGGAACGCGATACTTTTATGGAGATGGTGCCAGGTTTCGAACCTGTTTCATTGGTAGCGATCGATGAACAGTGGTCGGCAATGCGTTTCCGGAAAGCGGGCACCATTAAAAAACCGGTACGGGCTGTGCCGATTGAAGATCGGAAAACAAAAGGTATAGACTATGTAAACCGTACCGCCGTATTGCCGGAAGATGCGCTGAAGGCTATGGCTTCTTATAATGGCCTGGCTGATTTTTTCGATAAGTTGGCGTTTACACACAAAAAGGAATATATAGAGGCGATTGAAGGTGCTAAAAAGCAGGAGACGCGCCAGCGACGGGTAGATACGATGATTACAAAACTGCTGGAAATGAAGCAGCAGAAAGAACTAAAAAAAGAAAAAATAAAATAATGAACAGGAACGAAGCCATTGAAGGCACACAGCTGGAATGGATCAAAGAAAAGTATTTAGGCAAAATAGTTACGGATTCCCGCTCTGATGCAGGCAACTGGTTGCAGCTGACGCTAGAGCATATTGAAAAAGGCGCTGCTACGATCTCGCTGGTTTTGCGAAAAGAAATGACCAATCCTTACGGTATGATTCATGGTGGTATGATGAGCCTCGTAATGGATGAGACGATCGGGTGGGCCATTGTAAGCCTGGATGCAGATCATCACTATACTTCACTCAACCTGAATGTCGATTTTCTGTATGCCATAAAAGAAGGAGACAGACTTACTTCGCACGCAAAAATCGTGCGTCAGGGTAAGAAGATTATTTACGCAGAATGTTCGGTGTACGATAGCAAAGGCAATCTGGCAGGGCGTGGCGCCAGCAACCTGGTAGTAACCGGAATGAAACTGAAGAACGGCGAATAAGTGGAACCGTTGATATGCCGAATTGTCAAATGATCGAAAACATTTTTATACTTTTGCCACCACATGCTAAACGGAAAGAAAATAGTAGTCGTACTGCCTGCATACAGAGCAGCTTTAACCCTGGAGCGTACCTACAAGGAAATTCCATTTGACGTAGTCGATGAAGTGGTGTTGGTAGACGATAAAAGCCCTGACAATACCGTAGAGGAAGCAAGACGTTTGGGCATTAAGCATATTGTACGCCATGAAGTGAATAAAGGTTATGGCGGCAACCAGAAAAGTTGCTATAAAAAAGCGCTGGAGCTCGGTGCAGACATTGTGATCATGTTGCATCCGGATTATCAATATACGCCCATGTTGTTGCTGGCTATGTCCTCGATCATTGCCAACGATGTGTATCCGGCCGTGTTTGCATCCCGTATTTTGGGCAAAGGTGCATTAAAGGGCGGCATGCCTTTGTATAAATATTTTTTTAACCGTTGCCTCACTTTATTTGAAAATATCCTGATTGGCCAGAAATTGAGTGAATACCATACTGGCTACCGTGCATTTTCGGCCGATGTGATCCGGTCCATCGATTTTACGCACAACAGCGACGATTTTGTGTTCGACAATGAGATGGTCTCGCAGATATTTATGAATGGTTTTGAAATCGGCGAAGTAACCTGTCCGACTAAATATTTTGAAGAAGCCTCCAGCATCAATTTCAGCCGCAGTATGAAATACGGTATGGGTGTGCTTCGCGTATCACTTACGTATCGCCTCCACAAATGGGGCATTGTAAAAAGCAAGTTGTATAATAAACCAGCGTAGATGCAGGAAAACGAGCCTCCAGAACTATATTTTGTAAAAACGTCCCAACAGCATTTGTTGGGACGTTTTTGCATTTGCGTATTGCGAAATATCGTGCGAAGTTTTTTAAAGTGCATGTCCGTGCTGTTGATCCGCCAGCATCTGTTCACAGCCTTTAAAGCCGGGCATATTGTTCTTTAAACGAGGAAAGCGGCAGTGAAACCGTCATCAGGCTGCCATCCTGTTTGGTAAAGTAAACGCTTAGGTAATCGTAATTCAGAAAATCCTGGTACAGATCCAGCCGTTCGCTGCGATCATTAAAAGTGTAGCCGCCCAATACACGGCTTTTGCAGGCGCCTTGTTCACAAGATTCAAAAAATAAATGAGTATTGGTAAAACGGTCTGGCTGCAGTTCTTTATGGCCATATTGAGAAACGGCCTTGGCAAAACAGATGGTAATGCCTTTATCTTTATTGGCATTTTTTGGCACCATAAAACTAAAAAATTCGGGTCGCAAATTGCCTTTCGTTTTGGAGACGACCAGTGTGATATAATCGGTTTTGCCGGCATCTGAGAAGGGAACATCTACATACATCAGCATGCCTTTGCCTGTTTCTTGTGTATCCCAGACGATGCGTTCGGCGACGTTGGTGTTTTGAAGCGTTGGTAATTGTGCATAGGCCGTAGCCACGATTGATAGGATCGTCAGACCGATAATAAGTTTTTTCATAAGCAATCAGTTTACAAATATCAAATAAAATCGCTTTGTACTATCTGATTTTTTCTATTGAAAAACCGGAAGGGATTTGAATCGATATTGGCCTGAGTTTTTGCTGTAGCAGGTGCTATTTTTACTGGCCTGGAGTATTTTCGGAAGTAGATTTATGAAAATAGGCGGCAGACTCTGTGGCGTCATTCAGGCTGATTTTATTTCCATAAAATTTCGGTTGTTTATTGGTAAGAAAATCGATCAAAACCTTTACCCGTGCCAGTTTTTCCCGCACGGCTGTTCTGATCCCATACAACGTAGCAACATCTTCGGCATTATAAGCGATGGCGTTTACATTTTTATGATTCGCGATGAATAACGCACGCTGATTGTGGAATGGTTGCGAGATAATAGTGATGTTGTCTTCGCCGAAAATTTCTTTGCAGCGTATAATGCTGTCTAAAGTCCGGAAGCCCGCAAAGTCGAGGAAGATCTGCGTAGCCGGAATGCCTGCTGCAACCAGATCCTGCATCATAAGTGCCGGCTCGTTATAAGACTCCCGGCTGTTATCGCCGCTTATGATAACATATTTGATCTTGCCTGCTTTAAAAAGCGTTACCGTTGCCGCTATCCGGTATTTGTAGTATAGATTGACAGAGCCGTTGCCGAGATATTTTGAAGTCCCAAGCAATAAGCCCACTTTCCGTTCCGGAATGGAATTAACGGCTGAATAAATTTGTTTTCTGGTGCTCTTTGTGACCCAATAGTCAATTCCGAAAACGACCATGAAAAGGCCCAAGAGTAAGCATGAGATTACTTTGGGCCAGAAAAAATTGCTCATATAAGTAAGGAAAGCTTTATTCGAGGTCTTTCAACATAGATTGCGCCGGTTCTTTGTCAGCATGTTTATCGCGCAGGATTTTTTCCAGCAATTCTTTAGCGGCTTTTTTCTGATCAAGAGCAATGTAGCAACGTGCAGCGCCGAGCATCGCTTTGTAGCGCCGGCCGGCATCCGGATTTTTCATTGCTTCCTTATATTGATCCAACGCAGCGTTGTAGTATTTTTTATCGTAGGCAGCATTTGCCACCTCTAATGCGTCTACGCCCAGCCGCTCTTTCGGCGCAGCGGCCATTGCGGCCATTTTCGGTGCAGCAGGTTCAGAATCCCTAAGGCTACGTTCTTTAGCGGCCGACATCATGCCTTTCGCTATTGCCGGCTGTGCTTTCTCATCTTTAAGGCTCCTTGCGTTTTCTGCCGCTACCACGGCTTCTGCTCTTTCCGACTCGTCTGCGGCTTCTTTTTTGTCTGTAGCCTTTGCTTTTTCTGCTTCGGCAGTATTGTGCGTGCGCGCAGTGGCAATTAATAGCGGCGGCTTAGAACTACCGTTTTTGTGCGCTTCCGGTTTCTTTTCTTCCGGCGCCCCGCTTGCTACAACAGTTTCCGGTTCATGAGCGGCAGCCGTTGATAAGCCTGCTTTCTGAGCCAGCATATCGTTTCTCTTTTTACCCGATTCCCAGAACCATACCAGGCCGCAGCAAACTACCAGGGCCGCGGCAATAGAGGCATTGCGCCACAAAGGCTGCACGTTGTGCTTTTTGTTTTTTGCAGGTTGCAAACTGGCTGCCGGTGCTGCAGCGTGTGCTATTGAATTGAGGTGCACCTGTGGCAACGATTTGCTGATATGTTCCTGCAAGAAGTTTGTATTGATACTTGCAAGTGTAGCCACTGTTTCTTCCGGATGTTCGGAAAGTCCATCTATTGCAACACTGCAAAACGGACAGCTATTCAGATGCAGTTCTACGGCGTGGCATTCTTCACGGCTCATATTACCGGATACATAATCTTTTACCTGTCTTTTGGTCAGGCATACACTCTCATCAAAAATATGGTTTAGCTGATTGTTCATAGTTTCACCCCTCCCATCAGTTCCAGTTTTATTTTCAGATTACGTTTTCCATTTTGAATATGGCTTTTTACCTGTATAATCGTGAAACCCGTTTGGGCAGCGACTTCCGCGTAAGTAAGTTTTTGGAGATAAAACAGGCTGATGCAGGCTTTTTGTTCTTCGTTCAGCGCATCTACCGCTTGTTCCAGGCGGTTCAGCATAGCCTCTTCTTCCACTTTATGATGCAGGTTCTCTTCGAATTCCATATCATCGCTCCCTGTGTCAAAACTGTTATTGACCACGGGCATCGATTGACGAAGTTGCATCAGGCAATAGTTTTTGGTTACCTGGAACAGCCAGGGTTTAAACCGTTCTATATTGTATTTGGGGAGATCATCGAGCAGTTTGATGAAAATCTGCTGCATTGCATCTTTGGCAGCCTCCGTATGCCGCAGGTATTTGCAACATACCCCGAAAACAAGATGACCATATCTTTCAAAAAGATAATTGATCGCAACCTGTTCCTGGCGGTGTGCGTAGCGGTAGACTAATTCCTCATCGGATAGCTTTCGGTAGTCAGATGTTGGCAACTGGGACTTCATGGCTTCTATTATAAAATTACAATTTCAAAATGGTACGGAAGTGTTTTTTGATATATGTGACAAAAAATATTTAGTAAGCGAATAACTAGTTGATCTCATTTGGTTTTATAATGTTAACTGTTATATTTGTTTACTATAATTTAATTTAAAAAGCATTATGAACTTACTGTACCTGGTTCCAGCTTTTGGCCTGCTTGCCTTGCTGTTTACAATCATCAAAAGTTCCTGGGTTAGCAAACAGGACGCCGGCAACGACCGGATGAAGGAAATTGCCAAGTATATTGCTGAAGGCGCAATGGCCTTCCTTAAAGCAGAATACAAAATTCTTGCCTGGTACGTAGTGCTGGCTGCTTTGCTGCTCGGCTACATGGGTTCGCAACATGTTAATTCTTCATGGGTTATCGCACTGACATTCGTAATGGGGGCTATTTTCAGCGCCTGCGCCGGTTTTATAGGAATGCGTATCGCCACAAAAGCCAACGTACGCACTGCCAATGCAGCCCGCACCAGTCTTGCCAAAGCACTGGCCGTCTCGTTTTCGGGCGGCGCTGTAATGGGACTTGGAGTTGCTGGTCTGGCGGTATTGGGTTTGGGGAGTTTATTCATCATTCTGCTGAAAGTTTTTGCGCCCGATGTAATGGCTACTGATCACCTGGTTCAGAAAGCAATTGAAGTATTAACAGGTTTTTCGCTCGGCGCAGAAAGTATCGCATTGTTTGCACGTGTAGGCGGTGGTATTTACACCAAAGCGGCCGATGTAGGCGCAGACCTGGTGGGTAAGGTAGAAGCCGGTATACCGGAAGATGACCCGCGCAACCCGGCAACTATTGCCGATAATGTAGGGGACAATGTTGGCGACGTAGCAGGTATGGGCGCCGACCTTTTCGGGTCTTACGTGGCAACGGTGCTTGCAACAATGGTACTGGGACAGGAAACGCAGTCTGCCGATAATTTCAATGGTTTCGGACCTATTCTGTTGCCGATGCTGATTGCCGGTATGGGGATTGTATTTTCTATTATCGGAACTTTTTTCGTACGTATTTCCGAGACTGCGGGTATCAGTACTTCCGTGGTGCAGCGAGCGCTGAACATGGGCAACTGGGGTTCAATTGTGCTTACAGCCATTGCTTCCTATTTCCTGGTCATGTACATTCTGCCGGAAACGATGGTACTGCGTGAAGTTTCATTTACCAACATAGATGTGTTTTATGCGATCGTTATCGGGCTGGTGGTAGGAACGCTGATGAGTATTATTACGGAATACTACACAGCTATGGGTAAGCGCCCCGTGCTGAGTATCGTGAAACAATCGGCTACCGGTCATGCTACTAATGTAATTGGCGGCCTGGCGGTAGGCATGGAAAGTACATTTTTGCCGATCCTGGTGCTGGCTGGCGGTATATGGGGATCGTACAAAGTTGCAGGCCTCTATGGCGTTGCCATTGCCGCGGCGGGTATGATGGCTACAACTGCAATGCAACTGGCGATCGATGCTTTTGGGCCGATTGCGGACAATGCAGGCGGGATTGCCGAAATGAGCGAACTGCCGAAAGAAGTACGGGAAAAGACCGATACGCTCGATGCTGTAGGAAACACGACAGCGGCCACTGGTAAAGGTTTTGCAATTGCCTCTGCTGCACTTACCTCGCTTGCTTTGTTTGCGGCGTTTGTTGGGGTAGCGGGTATTAGCGGTATCAATATTTACAAAGCGGAAGTACTGGCCGCCCTATTTGTCGGCGGCATGATCCCGTTCATTTTTTCTTCCCTGGCTATCCGTGCCGTAGGCGAGGCTGCTATGAGCATGGTAGAAGAAGTGCGTCGCCAGTTCCGCGAGATTCCGGGCATCCTGGAAGGTACAGGCAAACCGGAATATGACCGTTGCGTGGCTATTTCTACACAAGCTTCTTTACGTAAAATGATTTTACCGGGTGCTATTGCATTGGCTGCACCGCTGCTGATGGGTTTCCTGGCAGGTCCGGAAGCGCTGGGTGGCATGCTGGCTGGCGCAACGGTAAGTGGTGTGCTGATGGGTATGTTTCAAAACAATGCCGGCGGCGCCTGGGATAATGCCAAGAAGTCTTTCGAAAAAGGCGTAGAAATCAATGGTGAGATTTATTACAAGAAATCGGATCCGCATAAAGCCTCTGTCACTGGCGATACGGTGGGCGATCCGTTTAAAGATACCTCCGGTCCGTCAATGAACATTCTGATCAAACTGATGAGCATTGTAGCGTTGGTTATTGCTCCGACCATTGCCGGTATTCATGGTACTAAATCCGAGTCATCTAAAGCGCCTGTAAAAAAAGAAGTTAAGGCAGTGGTTCGTACCATTGTTTCCCGATAAAGAGTCTGCTTTTTGTTTTTGTTTTTAATCCCGCTTCTCAGGAGCGGGATTTTTTTGTTTCTCGAAATTTGGAGCTTTATACCTTTTTCAGGTTTGCTGAAAACCAGCTATGACATGAAAAACAAAAGCCCCACTATTGTGAGGCTCTTTGCTGGTTTTGACTTTTAACTTTCTAATTTATTTCACGACAAAATTCGAAACTGACTGTTGTCCGCTTTTATCGATCATGCGGATATAATAAATGCCTTTTGCCCAGTTGCTAACAGAAATAGTTGTTGTTTCTGAGATTGTTCCTTTCCACACAGCTTGCCCAATACTATTGATAATGGTAGACTGAAGCGCTGAACGCGTAGCATTGCTGATATTAACTACGTCTGATGCAGGAACCGGGTATATTTTGATATCCGGATTGTTGTTGATCGTAGCAACCCCAGTGTTCGTGTTATGTGTAATGGTAATGTTGGCATTGTTGATGTTAAAGAAGACGTTATTGGTGCCTTTTACTTTGATACGACCTAAATTGGTTGTAGTGGCTACATTCGGGACATCGATCGTTGCTGATCCATTATTTAAGACCGTAGCCACGGTATAAGGCCAATGGTAGCCGCCGTCTACGGAAAGGTAAATGGTTACGCTATCGCAACTGATAGGCGCAACGTCGGTGCCCGAGACATTCCAGGTAATGGTCTGCTGCGTGCTGCCTAGCCAACTTACCGCTGTATTCGGACTGGTCACCGTAAACGGGGTGGTTGTGTACACCACATCCAGATGAATAGAATCCGTTGGGAAATTGTAACAGCCGATCCCATTGTAAAAATCCCTGGTAGTAAGGCGGAAGCAGAGTTTGCGCGCGGTGTCCGGCAGTTTTTCTCCGAGGTAAGAACTAACGCCTGCGAGTAATTTTACCGGCGTCGGGAATACTCGGATATTGGAAGTGTCCGGATTAAAAGAACGGAAAATAGGTCCGAAGCGACGCGTGGTGCTAAACGAAGCGTAAAAATCGCCGCGATCCCATTCTTCCCAGCAATAAGTCAGTGTATCGGCAGTTGCATCCGTAGCAATGGGTGCAGTGAGCTCAAAAGGCGTTTTGAACGGAATGCTGTAGGACGCATTGAATGCGCTGACTGCGTTCGGTGTATTGCCGGTGGCGGTTAGCACCGGGCAGTTTTTTCCACTGCCTACCGTGATATAATCGGTAATCTCATTGAGGCTGGCTGCGTGGAAGTATGGATCACTGTGCTGTTGAAGATTGTCGCCGGCACCACAGATGCCTGCATAAGCCATAATGGTCGAGCCGCTGCCGGGTTCGTAAGACTCAGACGTATCTGCATTGCCCTGGCAAGCCCCGGTGTTGGCATTGAAAGTATGGCCGGCACCGTATTGATGCCCCATTTCGTGCGCTACATAGTCGATGTCGAAGGGATCGCCAACCGGGTTGGCAGAGCCGGTGACGCCCTGCGCTTTATAATTGCTCTGGCACACGCAACCTTGCAGTGCTATGCCACCACCGCCGGTGCTGAACACGTGACCGATGTCGTAATTAGCCGGGCCGATGCGTTGTGTTATGGTTGTCTGGTTTTGCCCCAGCATTGTTCCGCCACTGTTATTGGTATAAGGATCGGTAGTGGCATCCAGAAAGATGAGGGTATCTTCGCTGGCGATCAGGGTCATGCTCACCGCCAGTTGGCGTTCATACACACCATTTACACGATTCACGGAGGTTACCATATGACTGAGTACTGACGCCTTGGTTGGCGAGGCGCCTGCTACGGCTACGGAGTATTCACCAGTACAGGCTAATGCCAGGCGGTACGTTTTCTTCTGCGTGCCATTGGTGCGGCTGAGTGGTGTCAGGTCCGGCAGACCTGTCTTATTTAAAGCGATCGGTTCGGATGTCTGACCGGCAATTGGCTCGCTGGCGACAGCGCAAGCCATTGTCTGGCCGGCGGCGCGGGTATAATCTTTTTTGTAGTACGCAATGTAGTAGCCATCGTTGGCATTGCTGTACGGATCGATGAATGCTGTATTGCCGCCGTCGAAGATCATGGCATGAAAGCCGGACAGTGTATAGTCGATCTTTGCCGTTACTGCTTTATTATCGCTGGCTACCGCGGTAAAGGTATTAATGCCCGGATATCGGTCACTAAGTCCTTTTTCCATCACAGGTGTTTGCCATACGCGGAAGGAGCGGAAGGAGCCGTCTGGCATCGGCAACTGTAAAAGCTGCGCCATTGCCGGGTCTTCCGGGATATTCAGCAGTTCTGTTTTTAGCTCCTGGTTGTTAGTCGCAAACACCTGGAAACGGTCGGGATGTAGCAACTGCTTGCCGGTGCTGGCCACCTGGCTGATATTGACATTTTGCCAAAGGCTGCTATAATCGCTTGCTTGGGTAGCTGCCGGAAAAAAGCCCGAGCATAATAGCAGAGTAAAGATTTTTTTCATTGCGCTCTTTTTGAATATTGTATAGCGGATTTGGTTAGTAATTCGCATCCCAAACAGGTTTCGTATTCTTTTGGGGCTGCTGCTTTTGAGGTTGCTGTTGTTTTTGCTGTGTGGGGTTAGATTCAAAAGCGTTTTTCGGTATCGAAGTATCATTCTTGTCATACACGATATAAACCGTGCTGTTGCCATATTTTACCGGGTCAATGATAAATACTTTGTCGCTCCAGATCACCTGGCCGCGCATCTGGGTACCATCATAATCCAGGCGTAAATCTGCATTGGCGTTGGCCTCGCTTCTGCCTTTTAATGAAACGATTTCAGGATATTTTGCTGCCAGCTCTGCCGACATAGCGCCGGATGCCTGTGTGGTAAACGCACGGCAATCGTCCGGACCAGATAAAGGCACTGAAAACGGAGCAGCTGTTGTTTTTGCTTTTATAAAAAAAGCTTTCAGCTGGCGATCGGTTGAGATAGTATAAGTATTGAAGTGTGCGGGTAATGTGTAATTGGTAAGGTCTGACTGCAGCGGGTTATTGACTTTGTACCATTCCAGTTGGAGGCTGTCTGCGGCGTTGTTGGAGCAGACAGGTACGCCGGAGGTTCGGGCAGTCTGGTTCGTAGTTTTCTTAGCAGTACTGCATCCTGTCAATAAGAACGCTAATCCGGTCAGCGCCGGAAAAATAGATCTTGTATTCATTATTTATTTCAAAAAACTTAAAAGAATATTAACGAATATAAATAAAAAAGGCCATTAAGGCGCTTCTAACCGAAATGCGATATATGAATACCGGAAATAAAACGTTCAGCTTTTGTTTTTCTGCTACAAGCGGCGAATGCCAAGTCTTAATGAATTCAATATGAGCACTACATCGCTCACCGCCATCAGTCCGGCGCCCCAGGTGGGCGAAAGGAGGCCTACGGCGGCTACCGGTATGGCACAGATATTATAAAAAAACGCCCAGAAGAGATTCTGGCGGATGGTCTGGTCGGTATAGATGCCCAGGCGTAGCGCCTTTGGTAAGGAAGACAGTTTATTGTTGGAAAGAATAACATTGGCCGATTGCATAGCAATATGGGTTGCGTCACTAAGGGAAATGCCTACTGTGGCTTTGGCGAGTGCGGGGGCATCATTAATGCCATCGCCGACCATTGCGGTTGGGGCCGATTTTATATACGCGTCAAGCTTATTGTTTTTCTGCTCGGGTGTTTGTTCGCTGTGTACTTCATCGATACCAAGTGCGGCCGCAATCTTTTCACATTTTTCTTTTTTGTCACCGCTTAGCAAAATGGTTTTATAACCATGGCGATGCAGTATTTCGATGGTTTCTTTAGCATCCTCACGCAGGGTATCGCTCATGTTTAAAGCGCCCATATAGTTGCCATTTTTTACGAGATAAAGATCGTGGTTGCCAGGTGCACCGTTGCCGATCCAGCGGGCCGATCCAAGCTGCCAGGTATTACCGTCATGGTCTGTAGCCCGCAAGCCTTTTCCCTTTATTTCTTCGATCGCGGAAAACGAAACCGGATCTATGTTCGTCCATTGTGCGATGATCGATCTGGCGATCGGGTGGGAAGACCGTTGCTCCATCGCAGCCACTATCGAGCGGAAAACTTTTTCGTCGATATCGTTTACCAATACTTGTTCCACCTGTAATTGTCCCGTGGTTAACGTCCCGGTTTTATCAAACACGATTTGTTTAATAGTTTTCATACGCTCCAAGGTATCGCCGCCCTTTACCAGGATACCATTGCGCGCTGCACGGCCCAGGCCTACTGCTACTGCCGCCGGTGTTGCAAGGCCCATTGCACAGGGACAGGAAATTACCATCACGGCAATAGCGCGCATCATCGATTGCTCAAACCCGACAGCTGTTGCAAAATAATTGATGAGGAAAGTAAGCACTGCAATACCCAGCACCGTCGGCACAAAAACAGCGCTGATCTTATCGGCCAGTTTTTGCATTGGAGGTTTGGTGCCTTGTGCTTCCCGCACCATTCTGATGATATTGCTGAGGACTGAATCGGCGCCTATTGCAGTTGCTTTTATCCGCAAATTTCCTTCCTGTATGAGGGTGCCGCCTACTACATTGTCATTTGTTTCTTTTTGCACGGGTATACTTTCACCCGTAATCATGTGCTCGTCAAGCAGAGCAGTGCCTTGCAGAATGATGCCGTCTACCGGTACGGTGTCGCCATGGTTGACCAATACAACATCGCCGTTGCGCACATAACGGCTTTCTACTTCCATCACGCTTTCTTTCCCGATGCTGTCGGTCATTACAATGCGGGCCTTTTGCGGTTGCAGGCGCACAAGCTCATCGATAGCCGCGGAAGTCGATTTTACTGTTTGGCGTTCCAGCCAGTTGCCAAACATAACCAATGTAATGATGGCGGCAGTGGTTTCGAAAAAAAGATAATGATGTGCCTGACTGGTAAATAATAAACCGATGAGTGAGTAAATATATGCTGCCGATGCGCCGAGCATGATGAGCACATCCATGTTGGGAATGGCGTGTTTTAGCGACCGGAAGGCGCTGGGTAAAAAAGAGTAGCAGCCGATGGCAAACACGGGGGTAGCTAAAGTCAGCTGCACCCACGGATCGTGCAGTAATGGCCAGGATACAAACATGTGCAGCAATAGCGGAATAGTAAATACAGCACAGATCAGTAATAATACGTTGTCATTTTGCTTGCTTGAGGAATGGTGATGGCCCGCGTGTGAATCGGCCGTGTCGGTGTCTCTTATTACATGATAACCCAGCCCGTCGATCGCGTCGTAAATTTTCACGACATCAGCATCTTCAGCCGCCGTAAAATTTACTTCGCCCGAAACTGCATTAGCTGAGATATTGGTCATTCCTTTTTTCTCCAGTAATTTTGAGATGGTTAATGCACAATTACCGCAGGTCATGCCTTCTATCCGCGTCGAGTAGGTTTTGTTCATGAGTTTAAAATTTTCACAGCCAGATTTAACTAGTCCAGTTATGACACCAGTACTACAAATTTCCTATTCTTTGGCAACAATTAAAAATGCCGCAGCGCAGTTTTGGCAATATGCGCATCACTATAGAATATTGGCATTCAGCGGGCAGCTGGGGGCGGGTAAAACAACATTTGTTCATGCCCTGTGCGAGCACCTCGGTGTAACGGATGCTGTGAGCAGCCCTACGTTTGCATTGATCAATGAGTACCATTTTAGGGCCGATGACCTGGATAATAAAATTTACCACATGGACTGGTATCGCGTAAAAGACAGTGAAGAAGCGATTAATGCCGGCATGGAAGATGCATTGCTGAGTGACGCGTATTGCTTTGTGGAATGGCCGGAGCAGGCAATCGAGTTATTTCCCCTGCCTTATTTATGGGTCAGCATCGAAACGCTGGAAGATGACAAACGTAGTATGACGGTAAATCTGGTGACAAATGGCTGAGGTCCTGAATGCAATTGCAGTGGTTCTCAATAGCGGCGTATAGGGTTTAATGCGTAATGTTAGAAGTTATTTGCTTTTTAATTCTCTTGCCCGGCAGATAAATCTGGAAACCAACGTTAAAATCAAGCTCATTTACAGATGGTCAAAAAAAGTATGGAATAGCATTTGATGAAATAACGGCAAAATGTATCTGGATGAACATCTTGCCGAAGCTGAGCTATTTTATATTGGTTATTTGTATAGCGGTATTGCCGTTGTTTGGTCATCTTAATGAGACGCCCCTGCAATTGTACGATGAACAGCGGCTGGCCAACAATGCACTGGAAATGGCGAACAGCGGAGATTGGATTACCACTACTTTTCACGGGCAGCCCGATTACTGGAATCCTAAGCCGCCATTGATGATCTGGTTGCAGGCATTCAACTTACAGCTATTTGGATACAACGAACTGTCTTTGCGATTGCCTTCAGCAATCGCCGCGCTACTTACCTGTATACTGCTTTTTGGTTTTTGCCGGGAATTGCTCAAAAAACAATTGCTTGGCATTATCACGATCATAGCGCTGGTCTCATCGTCTGGTTACGTAATGCTGCATGGCACGCGCACTGGTGATTACGATGCGTTGCTTACATTGTTTCTTACGGGCAGCGGACTTTATTATTTCGCATTTTTGCAATGGAGTGAGAAAAAATTTCTGAACATTGCGTTCCTATTCCTGGCATTGGCTTTCCTTACCAAAGGTATTGCAGTGCTGATGATATTGCCGGGTTTGTTTCTGTATACGCTCTGGACCCGGAAGTTGAGGGTGGTGCTAAAGACGAAGCAATTTTATATTGGCGGTTTGTTGAGTATTGCACCGGTGCTCCTGTATTTTATTCTACGCCAGCGAGCTGATCCTGGTTTCTTAAAGGCATTCTGGGAACTCGATGTGTCAGGTCGCTTTTTCCATTCTTTAAATAATGCTCCGCTTCCCTTTAGCTTCTATGTAAAAGATATTGCGGTGCGCGGGTTTTTATTTTGGTGGCCAATTGCAGTTGCTGGAATTGGTACTGCGTTTTTTCTTAAGGATGTATTGTTGAAACGCTTTGTTGTTTTCGCGACCATTTTTTCGATCTGCTTTTTGGTTATTATCTCGACTGCAAGAACAAAATTTTTGTGGTATGCCTTGCCTGCGTATCCTTTTATGTCAGTATTGGCGGCCGCCCCCATTTACCTGCTTGTCCGCAGTTTGCAAGGATTCTCTTTTTTTAGGGGAAAATGGTTTGCTCGTTTACTGCCAGCCGCGATCGTTGTTATGATTGCTTTTGTTCCGTTCCGGGCTATTCTGCGTGAAACATTGAATCCGCAAACGGAAGCATGGGATGCAGAAAACCAGGAGATGGGCTTTTTTCTACAAAGTGCATTACGCGGCACACGCAATATCGCAGACTGTAAGTTGCTTATGGATTACAGCGAAAGTAACCTGACCTGGTATATCCGTATCATGGAATTGAAAGGGATGAGGGTGAATCATACAAACCAGTTTGATCAGGTACACGCCGGTGATAAAGTGGCTGTCTATAGCGACGAAACTAAAGATTATCTTAAACGACATTATTACATCTGGGTTGTGGAAGATTTCCGGGCGGTGAGCATATATAAACTAGATAGCGTTCGTAGATAAGAATATTCGTGTAAGAGCGAAGTGTTCCTGTGATGGGAGCAACTGCTCCCGCGGGTATGAAAAAAAACGGAGGTTTCAGCATACGGGAAATAAGGAATCAGATGAGAGAAAATCGTTGATCAACAACGCTTGTACGGTATTAACTATCAGCCATCAACTAAAATAACTATCTTGCCATCATGCAAATAACCTCAGCCGTCGTTGGTGGGTTGTCACTTGGCCTCTTTATGGCCATCTCTGTTGGCCCAACTCTGTTTGCTATTATCCGTTACAGTCTTAACCACAGCTACAAGGCGGGGGTTGCATTTGTATTGGGGGTTTCGCTGAGTGATATCATGTATGTGACCATCGCTAATATGGCTACTCCCTGGCTCCAGTGGTTTCACCAATACGCCCGTGCGCTTTCTTACCTGGCTGCCGCCGCATTAATGATTGCCGGCGCCGTAGGGCTGCTGAAAAAATACAAACCGCAACGGCCATCAACCCGGAAGGTAACGATTAATAAGAGCAAATATTTCAAGATATGGGGCAGCGGATTTTTACTGAATACGCTTAATCCCGCGCTTATTTTACAATGGATACTGGCTGCAACCGCTACCGCCGCAGAACCCGGATTTTACCGGTTTATCTTTTTCGGTTGTTGCCTCGGATTGGTGTTAGGCGTTGATTTATTGAAGGTTATATTGGCGGATTCCATTCGGAGAAAACTCACTTTGCGGAAAATTATGTATCTGCAAAAATTTTCTTCGCTTTGTCTGTTATTATTTGGTGTGGGCATCCTGATTCTTACCATATTTAATATTGAGTTAAAGAATCCTGCTGAGCGAAAATCGTCTTATAACCATTTACGATACACTGAAGTTTTAAAGATTGCCAAAGCTTAGTATCTTTGCAGCCTCATGTCTGACGCGATACGCCACGAATGCGGACTTGCATATATCCGCCTTCTGAAACCACTGGCTTACTACCACCGCAAATACGGAACAGCTTTTTATGGCCTTAACAAATTGTACCTGCTTATGGAAAAGCAGCACAATCGTGGGCAGGATGGTGCAGGTATTGCTACCGTAAAGCTGAATGTGGAGCCAGGCCACCAGTTTATGCATAGAATGCGCATCAGCGGTGCGCAAGCTATTTCCAAAATCTTCCAAAACATCCAGCAGGAAGTGAGCGACCTCGAAAAAATGTACCCGGACATACGTCAGTATCCCGGTTTACTGAAAGGGTACCTCAACTTTATGGGAGAAACTTTGCTGGGCCACCTGCGTTATGGTACGCAGGGCCGCAACAATGTGGAGTTCTGTCATCCGTTTATGAAACCAAGCATCAACCCAACGCGTACGCTTACGATGGCGGGCAACTTCAACCTGGTGAATACGGATGAATTGTTCTCAATGCTGGATGCACATCCGACTACTACAATGCGTGAAAGCGATCTGGGGGCGATGATCGAGATGGTACACTATTATCTCTGCATGGCCGACGACACAGATCCTGAAGCGCTTAATATTGAAGGCATCCTGAAGCAGGCCACCGGCCATTTCGATGGCGGTTACGTCTGCAGCGGTCTGATCGGTAATGGTGACAGCTTTGTAATGCGTGATCCGAACGGTATCCGCCCGGCTTATTTTTTCCAAAACGATGAAGTCATTGTAGCTGCGTCCGAGCGCCCGGCTATCATGACTACTTTCAATGTTCCAATCGAGGAAATTAAAGAACTGAGACCTGGCAGTGCCATTATCGTTAAAGCAAACGGCAGCATGACCAATCCGCAAATATTGGAGGCCGGCGAACCGAAAGCTTGTAGTTTCGAGCGTATCTATTTCAGCCGCGGCAGCGATGCGGATATTTACCGCGAACGTATGGATCTGGGACGTAACCTGGCGCCAAAAGTGCTGGATATGATCGACAATGATCTGAAAAATACGATTGTCTCTTTTATCCCAAATACTGCGGAAATCGCGTTCTACGGACTTATTAAAGGTCTGGAAGACTACCTGAACGAAATCAAGATCAGCCGTATTCATTCGCGTACGCTTACGGAAGAAGAAACACGCGAACTGATCAATCGCCGGGTGCGCATTGAGAAGATTGCAATCAAAGATGTGAAGATGCGCACATTTATTACCGAAGACGCTTCGCGTAATGAAATGGTGCAGCACGTGTACGATATTACTTATGGTACGGTAAAGCAGGGCGATACACTGGTAGTGATCGATGACTCCATTGTTCGTGGCACTACTTTGCGTGAAAGCATTATCAAAATGCTGGATCGCCTTGGGCCAAAACGCATCATCATCGTTTCGTCTGCGCCACAGATCCGTTTCCCGGATTGTTATGGCATCGATATGAGCAAAATGGGCGATTTTATTGCGTTCCAGGCTGCCGTTGCTTTGCTGAAAGACCGTGGTATGGAAAACGTACTTCAGGAAACATTCCAGCAATGTAAAGATGCAGAAGCTGAAGGCAGGCTGAAAGAAGAAAACTTTGTAAAAGCTATCTACGCACCGTTTACAGCAGAAGAAATCAGTAAAAAGATTGCTGAATTGCTTCGTCCGGAAGATGTGGGTGCTTCTGTAGATATTATTTACCAATCTGTAGAAGGTTTGTATGATGCATGTCCGCATAATAAAGGCGACTGGTACTTTACCGGTAATTATCCAACGCCGGGCGGTAATCGCGTTGCCAACAAAGCATTCATGAACTATATGGAACAAAAAGAAGGCAGAGGTTATTAATCCACTGCCGACTTAAATAGAAAAGAGCTTTCACAAAGTTTGTGGAAGCTCTTTTTATTGACATTAGTCCATCGCTTAGAAGTTCACATTTATTAAGTTCGTTACATCACAATAGAAGCCAGGATCTTCTTCCACTTTGATCTGTAAGTGGCCACGGCTATTTCCCGGACGAGCCCTTTATGGGAATAATATCTATACCATAGGCGCCACTGCGCTGCACTTTCCCGACTTAGTGTTTTAAACTTCACCTCTTCTGATGACACCCAATAAGAAAGATATAATGGCCAGTACGAGTAAGATGTAAATGATACTTCCTGCGTTCCACACAAAAGCACCTAATAACCAGCCTATCAGCAATATCACAGCGATGATATACAATAACGATCTCATGATTTTAGTTTTTTGGTTCATGTTAAAAGGAAAAAAGACTGTGCCAGCAACGCCATGACGGAAGTTAAAAGCAAGGCATTGATGTGGCGACAATGATTCTCAATCGGCCCGGATTTCATTAGCCAGCTTCGTGCTGTCGCTATTTTTTTCAAATGAATTATGGAAAAACATTTTATGTATTAATTGCCATAACCAGGGTTTTAACTTGATGATAAGCCTGCTGTAGACTGGTTTAAAGAAATTTAGAAAGATTAGGGGTTGGATATTTAAAAAAATACTTCTTTATTTACGCCACCAAAAAATACCTTTTAAACAATCTAAAAAATGAAGAAAATCCTACTCGGCGCCGCAGCCCTTTCCGTAATGTTTGCAACATCTTGCAAAAAAAACGACGATAAAAGCGGTCCTTCCAGCACCTTCACCTTAGCAGGTACAAGCTACTCACCGTCTACAGTTGCAAAACAATCTACAGGTAGTGTTACCGTATTGATGGGTACCGACCAGACTAATAGTTTCGGTGTAATGTTCAATACTGTTCCTACTGCAAATGGTACTTACAAAATTATGGAAGATGCAACAGCTGCTGATGAAGTACAAATTGTTGCTGCAAACGGCCAGACAACTTTGTATGGTTCATTAGACAACACCGCTACTGCAACCGTTTCTGTTAATGGTGGTAAAATCACTGTTACTGTTCCGGAAATTTCAGCAGAGCGTACCAACATGACGACAATGAAAACTGATACCGTAAAAGTATCCGGTACATTGGTTGAGAACTAGTCGATCAAAAACGAATAACACAAGAGAGGCCTTATTACAGAGGCCTCTTTTTTTAGTTCATCCTGATGCAAAGCCCTAAAAAATATTTTTTATTTACCAATCAAAGAGCACATCCTAAAAATGAAAAAGATTCTACTTGGCGCCGCAGCCCTTTCTGTAATGTTTGCAACATCCTGCAAAAAAGACGATAATAGCGGCCCTTCTAATTCCTTTACCGTAGCAGGCGCAACTTTTAATCCGACCTACATTGCAAGAGCGGATGCGTCTAGCCGCACTTCAATTACCGGTACCGATCAAACAAACAGTATCGTTGTTCAGTTTAACACGGTACCTATGATCGGTGGTGATTTCAAAATTGTAGAATCAGTTTCGGCCGATGATGAGATTCAGATCACGGCGGTGACTCAGGTAAGCGGAGCGAAAACAGCCTACCAGTCGATCGACGATGCTGGTACCGCAAAGGTCACCATCAATAATGGCAAGATAGCTGTAACCGTTCCAGGTGCTTCCGTAAAACGTACAAATCTGAATACGGCAAAATCGGACACTGTAACAATTGCTGCGACGCTGGCGGAATAAGTATCCGCAAAATAAACACTGATAAAACGAAAATCCCTCCTTACCAATATTGCAAGGAGGGACTTTTTTATTTGACGAGATTTAGAAAGTTCTGTTTACCCCAATTACGTAGCGGAATGTTGCGTACTGAGGGTTGGCATATGGCGGCCGATTCAGGAACAGCGGCACATCAAAGCGCAGTGTAAGCGGTTTGGCTTTATCGAAGATGCCCCATTTTTTGATCGTAAATGCAATACCGGCACCGGCATCAAAACGGATATCGCTCCACATAGTCGTTGGCGTGATCTGTGTAAAATCAGAAGATTGGTAACTGCTCAATTCCATCAGGCCGGCGTCTGCAAAGGCATACAGATCGGCATGAAGCCAATTGCGTGTAAGCCGGGGTGTCAGCGGAATATAATTATCTACATCAATTTCCAGGTTGGCGGCAGCACCACTACGGCCTTTATAAGCCACCATCACATTGCCGTTGCGTTCGTCGGCTGCAAAATAGCCCGCATAACCACGAAGGTTCAGGCCTCCGCCTTGTTGAAAATGATTTACATCGTAGCGCGAATAACCCTGCCAGTCGTCCGGCACGAAACCCTGACTGCGCGTGTACTTATCTTCCATCATTTGTTCCGGATTAGCGCCTGCCAGGAACAAGGCACTTTCATAAGGAATATTGGACCCGGTGCCGTAACGACCAAAGAGGCGGGTGCGAATTTCCAGTTTATCGAGCTTATTATAATTGACTGCTTCTACCTGTGCATAGCTGTAGTTAAATGCCTTGCTATTGTTGCCGGTAAAGAATGGTGCACGGAAGCTGAATGTATAGTTACCGTCGCCATGTATATAATGATACTGATGATTCCAGCTAAGGTTCAGCGATGAATTCGGATGAGCCATTTTGCTGCTCCATTCTTGCGGATACAACAGGTAATCCAGGTCGTAATTCAACTGGCGCCACATGGTTTGTCCGTAAAGCGCTACGGTATTTGCGGCATTCGGCAGCCAGTTAAATCCGGCACGATGATAATTCAGACCATCCAGGATCCGGCTATTGATCTGCAGTCGCAGTTTTGCATAGCGGCGCACCAGCGGCGATTCATAGTTGAGGGTATAGTTCAGCGGCAGGTAGCGACCGTACCATCCTTCGCTTTTATAACTTTGGTATTGTCCTTCCTGACCCACATGTGTGTTCCACCAAACGGTCGCATCTATTTTATGCAGACTGCCAAAATAATCGCCTTCGAAATGGACACCAGCTTTGATTCCATCCACGGAGTTCCACCAAAGATCAGGGCGGACATAGAGCCGGTAATAGCGCCGGTCGTTTGGCATGTTGAAACCACCGTCCAGCTTCAGTTTGATGGATTGTGGGGCAACAGGCAGGCCGCGCGATTTGTAGTTGTTTTCATAATCCACATCGGCAAGCCTGTAAGTGGTGTCTAGCTGTACGCGACGAATGCCGGAAGGAATATATACATGTGCATCGTAGGTCGGTTGAATTTTGCTCCAGCCATACCACTTTGGTAAAACGGTCGCATCCGTTCTTTTCGTGAACCAATCATTCGAAATATAGAAGCTGTGTTTTTGTCCGTCCTTAGCAGTTACGGTCAGGTCAACGGGCATCTGCATTTTACCGATACGCTGTAACCGAATCGCAAAACTGTCGCGTCCGTCGATTTTGCGGATCTTCCCGATCTTGTAATCGATCGTTTTCGTGGTTTCAAACCATTGATCGAAAAACCAGTTGAGATCGGCATGTGTGAATTGAATCACCGATGCGCGGAAATCTTCAAAATAGGGATGACCAAAACGCCATTGTTTGAAATAATGTTGCATGGTAGCGAGAAACAATGAATCGCCCAGCGTGTATTGGAGATTATACAACATGGTTGCTGTTTTGAAATACACCTGGCGATAGCCGCCCTCGTGCCCCAATGCATCGTTGAAATCGTTGGAATGCGTGTTGATCGGCGTTTCTGCCTGGTTCAAAGCATCGTAAGTATAAACGCTGAATACGTTCCGTTCTTCCACAATAGTAGGCTCTGTCAGCCAGCGTTTAAATTTCGATTTTGGTTTATCTACCACCATTGTATCGCCATCAATCCGGCGAAGACCGTATGCCGTAAGGAATTGCGTAAAACCTTCATCCATTGCAGCGCGGTAGGTTTCATTGCTGCCCACCATTCCATAAAACCAGTTGTGTCCGATTTCGTGCACCAGCAAGCCTCTGTAGCCTGGTTCACGGCCGCCGTCCAGCGTGAGCATTGGGTATTCCATGCCATCATTCGCATCGGCCGCCACCATTTTCGGGTATTGGTACATGCCGATATCTTCCGAAAAGGTTTTAATGATTTTAGCTACATATTCCGCCCCGTTTTGCCAGCCAGCCGCGTGTGGTTCCTGGGCAATGGCCACGCATTCGATCCCGTTCCAGGTAGTAGTGCCGATACGGTAAGAAGGATCTGCGGTAAAGGCGAAGTCATGGACATTATCGGCATGGTAACGCCATGTTTTCCGTTCATTTTTATCGTACGGAGTAATGATGGATGGCGGTTCGTTCCATTTTTTATTCGCAAAGTTTTTGATATCAAGCTTCGCACGAAGCGTGTCCGGCAATACTTCTGAACGGTTTTGCAAGGCGCCGGTAGCTTCTACTACGTAATTAGACGAAAAGTTGAGCGATACATCATAGGAACCGAAGTCGCCGTAAAATTCTTTGTTCAGATGCTGATACGTATCCCATCCAAACTTACGATCGTACACGGCAATTTTAGGAAACCACTGCACGCCGTTATAATGGGTGGCGCCCCATGCATTCCACATCTGCATACGGCGGCGGGTGCTGCCTTTATCGTACCAGGTGGTAAAATTCATAGAGAACGTAATCTTGTTGTTGGGCAGCAGAGGCTTTGCCAGGTAAACTTTCAGAACAGAATTGTCGAGCTCCGCTTTTACCACAGCGCCGTCTACTTTCAGGTTTTCTACGATTGTGCCCAGGCCGGCCGCTTCGTTTTTCCCTAATACGGTTTTCTGGCGAAGTGTTTTTTCAAGATTATGCAGGTAAGAACCTTTGACAAATGCATTTTGGAACAAATGGAAATATACAAAATGAAGCGTATCCGGCGAATTATTCCAGTACTCCAATTGCTCGGTTGCATTGATCGAATTGTTGGTTTCATCTATTTTGGCATTGATGGTGTAATGCACATCCTGCTGCCAGTAAGCTGCATCTGGCTTACGATTCTGCCAGTAAAGCGGATTGTTGCTGCTGCGGTACGAATTATCGTTAAGCTGCGCAAAACTTGTAATAGAACTAACGGCAAAACCAATTGCCAGTATAATTTTCTTCATGCGGTGGCAATAAAAAAGTGGGGTGAAAGTACGTAATAATGCGGCAATGCGGTAATGAATGTGTTTAATGTGTTTTAATGTGTTTAATGTGGGAATGTGCCGCAACATGGGTTGTTGCGAGAATGTCTTAAGCGGATTTCGATGAATGTGCTTAATGTGGGGAATGCCGCACGAAGGAGGTGTCTCACGAGAAGATGGATGCAATATAAATGCGGGAATGCGCATTGATTAGGAATCCCCCTTTCGGGGCCAGGGGTAAAAAACAAAAAAACGGCCAGCAGAATCTGCCAGCCGAATTACTTTTTTAGTTAAAATTTATGCAGCACATTGCTTGCATTAAACACATTCGACCACATTGGTCAATTATCGCATTTCCCCGTTATCGCATAATTAAAGCTCCAGCTTTAAATATTGACCTGTGTGGCTTTCTTTGATCTTAGCAATCGCTTCCGGAGTGCCTTCGCCCACAACTTTTCCGCCGCCGCCACCGCCTTCGGGGCCCATATCTATTACATAATCCGCTACTTTGATAACATCCAGGTTATGCTCGATAACCAACACGGTATTGCCACGATCTACCAGTCGATTCAATACGGTAAGCAGATGTTCGATGTCCTGAAAATGCAGACCCGTCGTCGGTTCGTCAAGTATATAAATGGTCTGGCCGGTATCGCGTTTCGAAAGTTCGGTTGCAAGTTTTACACGCTGCGCTTCGCCACCGCTCAGCGTTACAGCGTTTTGTCCTAGTGTTACATAACCAAGCCCAACGTCTTCCAGTGTTTTTATTTTACGATGCAGGAACGGCACATTCATGAAAAATTCCACCGCATCAGAAACGGTCATGTTCAGCACATCTGCTATCGATTTGCCCTTGTAACGAATCTCCAGAGTTTCCCGGTTATAACGTTGTCCGTTACATTTTTCGCAAGGCACATAAACATCCGGCAAGAAATTCATTTCAATTACTCTCATGCCGCCGCCCTGGCATTCTTCACACCGGCCGCCTTTCACGTTAAACGAAAAACGCCCTGCATTATAACCTCTGATCTTTGCCTCCGGCACTTGTGCAAATAGCTGGCGGATTTCATTGAAGAAACCACAGTAAGTTGCCGGGTTACTTCTTGGTGTACGGCCAATAGGGCTTTGGTCGATCTCAATTACTTTATCGATATGCTCCAGTCCATCTACCGATTTGTACGGCATTGGCTGTTGCTTGAAATTATGGTAGCAATGTTTGCCCAGGATCGGGTAGAGCGTTTCGTTGATCAGTGTACTTTTTCCGCTTCCGGAAACACCGCTGATACAAATGAAAGTGCCCAGTGGCAACGTGATGCTTACATTCTTCAGGTTGTTTCCTGTAGCGCCTTTCAGCTTTAGCTTATTACCATTGCCTTTTCTTCTTTCTTCCGGAACGGCAATTTTCAAAGTATGATTCAGGAAGCCTGCAGTAGTGGTATTGTCTTTAATTACCTCGGCTGGTGTACCCTGACTTACGATCCGGCCGCCATGAATGCCTGCTGCGGGGCCAATGTCGATCAGGTGATCGGCTGCGAGCATAATATCCTTGTCGTGTTCTACAACCAATACGGAGTTGCCGCCGTCCCGGAGATTCTGCAGCGCAGAGATCAGCTTGTGGTTATCTCTTTGATGTAGCCCGATACTTGGCTCGTCAAGAATATAAGTGATGCCCGTTAGCTGTGATCCGATTTGCGTAGCCAGACGGATGCGTTGGGATTCGCCACCGCTCAGTGTTCGTGTGGCGCGATCTAAAGTAAGATAGTGCAAACCCACGTCCAGCAAGAAGTGCAGGCGGTCGCGGATTTCTTTCAGAATATCTTTCGCAATGACGCGTTGCTTTTCGCTCAACCGGTCTTCGATGCCGGTGAACCATTGCATTAGTTCCTGCAATGAATGTTGTGAAAGCTCCGCGATATTTTTGTTGTCGACTTTAAACCACAGACTTTCTTTCTTCAGTCTGGCGCCGTTACATTCGGGACAAGTGCTTAGTTGCATGTAGCCTTCTGCCCAGTCGCGGATTGCTTCTGAAGTTGTCTCATTAAACCAGCGCAACACCATATTGATGACGCCTTCGTAATTGTGGTGATGTTCTGCAAGCTGCTCGTGGTATGCTTCTGACTCATCGTCAGTATAAGAAAGCACGCCTTCTTCATTACCGTAAAGCAGGATATTCATTTGCTCCTGCGGAATGTCTTTAATGGGCTTGTTCAGCGGAATTTTATTCTTCTTCGCCAGGATCATTGCCTGCTGGTAGGTCCAGGCATCGCGCTCTGAGCCAAGCGGCGCAATTCCCCCGTCGTTAATTGATTTATTGCGGTCGGGAATGATCTCGTCCATATTGATGAGATATACACTGCCAAGGCCTTTACAGCGTGGACAAGCGCCGTACGGCGAGTTGAAAGAAAAAGTATTCGGAGAAGGCTCTTCATACGAAAGGCCCGTGTCCGCACACATCAACTGCTTTGAATATTGTGTGATGAGGTTTTTATCTGTGTTCAAAACAAACATCAGATCTTTACCCATCTGCAGTGATTTCTGAATGCTCTGACTTAAGCGCGTCTGCGCATCTTCCTGCACAATCATCCTGTCGACTACAAGCTCAATATCATGGATCTTGTAGCGATCTAGCTGCATGCGCTCTTTCAGGTCGGTAATTTCTCCGTCTATGCGCACTTTCAGATAGCCTTGCTTGCGCAGTTGCTCAAAAAGCTCGCGGTAATGTCCTTTACGGCCGCGCACCAAAGGCGCCAGCAAAGCGATTTTTTTTTCGGAGAAGTTTTCATAGATATGCGACACAATTTCCTCTTCCGAGAACTTGGTCATTTTTTTGCCGGTGTTGTAAGAGAACGCTTCCCCTACACGTGCATAAAGCAGACGCATGAAATCGTACACTTCCGTAACCGTTCCCACTGTAGATCGTGGATTGCGATTGGTCGTTTTCTGTTCGATGGAAATAACCGGAGACAAACCACTTACTTTATCTACGTCCGGACGGTCCAGGTCACCCATAAACTGGCGGGCATAGGCAGCAAAACTCTCCATATAGCGTCGCTGACCTTCGGCAAATATGGTATCGAAGGCCAGAGATGATTTACCGCTACCGGAAATACCCGTGATAACGACTAATTTATTTTTCGGAATCCGTACGTCTAGATTTTTGAGATTGTGTACTTTGGCACCCAGCACTTCAATGAAGCCATTCTGATCCTGCAATTGTTCTTTCTTAGCCATAGAATAGTGAAACGCAATTTACGTAGGTTTTGGGAAAGCTGAAGGCTCGGATTAGACGTTCATAGGTCGATCAGTAAATTGAAGCGAAGAAATCGATAGTCGGCGTTATTTGAAATAAAAACTCCCCCGCGGCTCGGTGGGGGAGTTTTTATTCATTTCACTTTGCAATGGCGTAAGTACTAGTATATAACATTGATATTGAAGTACTTTTCATGTTTTTATTTTTGAATCAGTATTTCCGGTCAATTACATAATCCACCAGTTCGATCATTGCCTGTCGGGCAGGGCTGTCCGGATACTCATCCAGAATTTGCAAAGCTGCTGCTTTATATTCCATCATTTTTTGCATGGCATATTCGATGCCGCCCGATTGTTTGACGAGTGCGATCACTTCGTTCACCTTTTGGCGGTCCGTACTTTTATTTTTTACGATATAAATGATTTTGCGTTTTATTTCTTTGTCGGAATGTTGCAGTGTATATATAAGCGGTAGGGTCATTTTCTTCTCTTTAATGTCAATACCTGTGGGCTTGCCGATATTATCCTGACCGTAATCGAAAAGATCGTCTTTGATTTGGAAAGCAATCCCTACTTTTTCGCCAAATAAGCGGAATTTTTCGGCAACGGATTGATCCTGAGTTGTAGAATAGGCGCCCGCGCCACATGCCGCTGATAAAAGAGAAGCTGTTTTGGCCCGGATAATTTCAAAATATACATCTTCCTGTATGTCCAGTTTGCGAGCTTTTTCCATCTGTAACAATTCCCCCTCACTCATTTCCTTTACTGCGCGCGAAACCAGCTGCAAGATCTGAAAATCATTATTGTCCAGCGATAGTAAAAGCCCCTTGGCAAGTAAATAGTCGCCTACCAGTACAGCAATTTTATTCTTCCAGAGCGCATTTATTGAGAAAAAATTTCTACGCACCATGGCATTGTCCACAACATCATCATGTACAAGCGTTGCCGTATGTAATAATTCAATGAGTGAAGCCGCACGATAAGTAGATTCATTTATCTCGCCAGCAATTTTTGCAGACAGAAAAACGAACATCGGGCGCATCTGTTTTCCCTTACGACGAATAATGAAACGCATGATACGATCAAGTAAAGGGTTGCTTCCCTTTACGTTATTCGTGAATTTTTTTTCGAATTCATTAAGTTCGTAACCTATAACATTCTTGACAAGTTCCATTTGATTATGTATATTCGATCAGGGAAATGCAAAAGTCGGAGAAGATTTGATTAATAAAAGAAATTTTTTTGGCTCTGTGGTGTGTCGTAAGTTTTGGCACAGAGATTGCATAGTGGTTGTGTAACACTGGAAAATGTTATTTTGTGGCTGGTCGTGGCATGAAAGTTGTCAATTCAGAAAGCGTGGGTTGGAGCAGAGGAGAAACTTTTTGCATTAAGTGAAGAAAATTGAGCTTTTTACCAATTTTGGCACAAGATTTGATTTCGCATATGGCGAATGGAATTAAAGTTTTTGACTGGTAAAAGATTTTTTTTCGAAATTCAGTTATAAATAACTGATAATTGCTCGTGTTAAAGCTATATAAATAAAGAAAAAACGTTTTGAGTTTTTTGTTTTTTTAAAAGTGAAGACTACCTTTGTCACAGTTTTACCCATTAATTAACAAACTAAAGATTCTTTAAATAAATAATCTGTTATGGTCAACAAAAAGTACCTATTGCTTGCTGGCATATGTACCATTATGGGTGCTCAGTCAGCTTTTGCACAAGAAAGCGGATCTCAATCTTCTACATCACAGTGGGGAAATCGTGATATGACGTATCGCGGTGGAAGCTACGATGTATTGGATTCCAGCTATGTGCCTAAGTCACGTATGGAACAACATCGCAAGTTCCTTAACCACCAATATCAATTCCCTTCTAAACCACGTAATATGTGGGAAGTAGGTGTTGGTGCTGGTCTCTACAATATCTCAGGTGACGTGCCATCTCTGATGCTGTGGCAGAAAGGTGGTTATGGTTTCCACGCTCACGTTCGTAAGTCTTTGGGCTATGTGATGTCAATCCGTGCTCAATACATCTATGGTAACGGTTATGGTCTGCAATGGCAGCCGTCTACCAACTATTCATTGAACCCGGCTTGGAACGGTACTAACTGGGGAGCTGGCGGATCTGGCGGTTACAATGGTAAACCAATATTCTACAACTATAAAACAGAAGCACATCAGATGAACATCGACCTGATGGCTTCTACGAACAACATCAAGTTCCATAAAGCTCACACAGGCGTTTCTTTCTACGCTTTCCTGGGTCTTGGCGCTGTTGCTCACCAGACATGGATCAACTCTCTGAACGATCAATACGGTCTGTATGATTATCAATCAATTCTGGATAAATATGCTGTAAACGGCGAAATTCCTTACGACAAAAGAAATGATGTTCGTAAAGATCTCCAGAGCATGATGGATAAAAGCTATGAAACTGATGCTGAAACAGAAGTAAACTCTCGTCGTCCTAAACTGTTCAACAAGAAAACAGTTGACTTCGCCGGTAGCTTTGGTGTTGGCGCTCAGTTCCGCATCAGCAAACGCGTTAATATCGCCCTGGAAGATCGTCTGACTATGCCTTTGGGCGCTCAGGAAGATCTGCTGGATGGTCAACGTTGGTCTGAACAAGTACCAGGTAACCCGGTATTGTCTCAAAACAGAGATGCGATCAACTACGCTTCCGTTGGTGTTAACTTCAACCTCGGTAACAGCAAGAAAAATGTTGAGCCTTTGTACTGGATGAATCCACTGGATTACAGCTACGGCGAACTCAGCAATCCACGTCATATGGTACTGCCTGAACCAGTTCTGTCTGATTCTGACGGCGACGGTATCGCTGACCAATTCGACAAATGTCCTGGCACTCCTTCTGGTGTAGCTGTTGATAGCCATGGTTGTCCAATGGATACTGATGGTGACGGTGTTCCAGATGATCGTGATAAACAACTGATCACTCCAACTGAATGTCAACCTGTTGACGCTGACGGTATCGGTAAATGTCCATGTCCTCCAGGTTGTGGTGCAGCTGCTGTATCTTGCGGTAACATCGGTGCTGGTTCTATCACTTTCAGCGCTAACTCTTCTAAAGTGACTCCTGCAATGCAAGCACAACTGGCTACTCTTGCTGCTCAAATGCAAGCTAACCCAACTTGTAAAGTAGTAATCGTTGGTCAAGGTAACACGAGCAAAGTACAACAACAACGTTCTTGGGATCGTGTAAACTCAATCATTGAGTACATGAGCGAAAAGAATGGTATCGACCGTAACCGTTTCATCTTCCAATATGGCCAGGCAGGCGATCCTAACTCAGTTATGTATCGTTCCGCTCAAGCTGGTGAAGAAGGTCCTGGTAACGTACCTCCTCCATTCCCTAACCTGAGAAAGTAATCTTTCGTTAGATAATATAACTGAAAAGCCTCCGATCTGGAGGCTTTTTAGTTTCCGTGAGTTTCTCATGACTGCATGGAAAAGGCATTAAAAGAAAAGTCCCCACAGTTTTGTGGGGACTTTTCTTTTAATGCGTCCTTCATTTAAAGTGAACTCTTGTGATAATTCATCAGGCCCTGAATGGGGCTTTTCTCAATCTTGCCTAATTCCAGTTCGTATTGATCTGAGATGTCTTTAATGACATCCTGGAAAAGGTAAGCTACCGAACCGGTGAAGTGGATCGGCGATTTCCAGCTTTGACGATATTTGAGAATATGGTTATGGAAAAAATCGTTCAGACAATCTTCCAGAATATTTTCTACCATATAGTGACCGCGGTTTTCAACCAATAGTTGTATGAACTGTGCCAGGTATCGGTTAGGAAATGGCTCGCGGTATAATCGTCTCAGGATTTCCGGAAGGTCGTTGCCGAATAGTTTTTCAAACGCCAGCGTCAATTCCAGGTCGAAAGTCTTATAAGCGTAGTATTGCAATACTCTTTTGCCCAAATGATTGCCACTGCCTTCATCGCCGACTATATAGCCGAGCGATGCCTGCTGTTCCTTTATTGTTTTACCGTTATAAAAACAGGAATTGCTTCCGGTGCCCAATATGCAGACAATTCCTTTGGCATCGCCGCAGAGCGCTCTTGCTGCTGCCATCATGTCGCTTTGCACTTCTATTTTTCCTGAGCCAAAAAACTTTTTAAGGACTACTGCGATTTCCTTTTGGCGCTGTGTACTGCCGGCGCCGGAACCATAAAAAGAAATTTTTTCGGCAGTATGAATTTTCGGGTTCCAGTGCAATTCATTATGTAGAACAGACATGATTTCTTCAGAGGACTGGAGCAGCGGATTGATGCCAGTTGTTCGGAATTCTACCGGTTTTTTTCCTTTACGGATAAGGCACCAGTCTGTTTTGGTCGAGCCACTTTCGGCGAGAAGCAAAGAGGACATTAGATGGCGATTGAACTACAAATTTGCGTGATGCTGTCATAATTTCCTAATCTGTTTTCAATGCCTTTTAATTTTTAAATCAGTTTGTTTTGGTTTTATTATAAAGCCAGCCAACATTGCGATATTTAGATTCTATCTTAGTAACTTCAAGATTACAGAGTACCTTTGTGCTCATTTTAAACAGATGGATGGACAGAGATCCGGTGGCCTGAAAGTATGGCTGCCGCTGCTTTTTGCTTTGGTCATGGTATTGGGAATGACTCTTGGTTTTAATCTGAGGGATACGTTGCGCAATAAAAGAGATATTCAGGCTGTCATTGAGCGTAATGACCGCCTTGAAGAGATCATAGACCTCATCAATGAAAAGTATGTAGACTCCGTAAATTCCAATCTTCTTTATAAAGACGCCATTACCGGCATTCTGAGCCATCTGGATCCACATACCGTTTATATTGCTGCCGATGAATTACAAGGGGTGAATGAAGATCTTGAAGGAAGCTTTTTTGGCATTGGTGTCGAATTTGCCATTGTCCGGGATACCATAGAAGTTACTTCGGTTGTGGAAGATGGACCCGCGGAACGTGCGGGCATTCATGAAGGAGATAAACTTATTAAGGTTGGTGATAAAGTTGTAGCAGGGACAAAAATCACCTCTGAAAAGATCATCAAAATGTTGCGCGGCAAACAGCATACGCGCGTTAATCTTACCATTAAGGATGCACTCTCCTCCAATCTCAAACAATTGCCTATTGAGCGCGATGTTGTGCCATTATATAGCATCGATGCTAGTATGATGCTGGACAATGAAACAGGTTTTATCAAGATCAACCGTTTTAGTGCTACGACGTATGATGAATTTATGAAAGCCCTGAAATCGCTGAAGGCAGCAGGTATGCGTCAGTTGATACTGGATCTGCGAGAGAACCCTGGCGGATACCTGGATGCAGCTACCCATATTGCCGATCAATTTCTTGATGATGAAAAACTAATTGTTTATACACAAGGGCGGAAATCGGCCAGAACCGATTATAAGGCGAGCGATCCGGGTATTTTTGAACATGGACGCTTAGCCGTTTTGATCGATGAGAACTCGGCATCTGCCAGCGAAATTCTTTCGGGCGCTATACAAGATTGGGACCGCGGCGTTCTGATCGGCCGACGTAGTTTCGGTAAAGGTTTGGTGCAAGAGCAATATGACCTGGAAGACGGTTCTGCATTGCGTTTGACGATTGCAAAATATTACACACCCTCGGGCCGCAGTATTCAACGTTCTTTTGCAAAAGGTAAAGAAGCGTATGAAGAAGATTTTGAAAACCGTTATAAATCCGGTGAATTGACCGGCAAGGATACGGCATCAAAAGACGATGATCATAAAATTTATTACACATCACAAAAACGGATCGTGTATGGCGGTGGTGGTATTAAGCCGGATGTTTATGTGCCTTACGATACGGCAAGGCTTTCCGGTAGTATCCTCTCCATTATTTTCAGCGATGAATTGAAGGTTGCACTCTGGGATTATTATCTGTCGCACGTTACACAGCTTCGTCAATATAAAACCATCAGCGATTTCGATCAGCATTTTATTAATGAAGAAGCGATCGTAAAAGGTTATTTGCAAACTGTACAACCTTCAGAAAGAGCTGCGGCGGAAAAAGCTATGAACAAACCTGCTAATCGTGCTTATTTTAAACTACAGGCAAAAGCACAACTGGCGCGTATTTTGTTCCGCAACAACGGTTATTATTCAATTACGATGAAAGATGATAACGTGATTCAAAAAGCGCTGGAGATTTTACGCGGCAATAAATATTCAGACATTATAAAGCGGTAGCTCAGTGAGCCAGGAAATCGCTTGTACGTTACGGGCATCGGCACAAAAATGCTGGTGCCCGTTGCTCATTACCCAATAGTCGCATTGGATGGTCCGTTGATAATTGAGCAACTGAAAAAGAGTGGTCTGATCGATGAAGACCTCGGGCGCCTTGCATTCCACCAGCATCCACGGCTCATGATTACGGTTGTACACTACAATGTCAAACCGTTTATCCATAGCGCCGACTTTTATTTTTTTCTCAACTGCGATTAATGTTTTCGGGTAGCCTTTCACCTGCATCAGGTATTGCAGCAGATACTGACGCACCTGCTCTTCCGGCGTCAGTACCAGCCATTTTTTTCGCAGCGGATCGAAAATCGTTAGCCTGTCATTTTCTCTCCGGACCGACAGTTCAATTCCTGAAAAATCTATTGCAATCATACAGTTGCCGCGAAGCTACTGTTTTTGGCGGTTTTTGCAGTGTAGTTATCTGTAATGACTACCCCCGAGAACGACGGTAGTATAATGACCGGGCAGGCATAGAATAGGTAGCATATTTTGGGGATGCCGGATATGAATTGAGACATTTATTTTTAGGATAAATCAGCCCATTTGACGAAAGCGCATGCTGCAGATAACGTATCAACCCCAAAAAATGCGCGCGGCGCGAGCAACTTATCTTATGGGCTTATTTCCCGATCAAAAGAAATAAATACATTTAGCGAATAATATCTCTTCTGATTATTATAAGCCGAATCACTAACCAAAGTATAGACTCGTTCTGCAAAGCTTTGTCTTAACATGCAAGTTAAAAACGCACGCCATAACATCCTTGTTGTAGATGATCACCAGCTCATTGTAAATGGTATCAGAATGCTGCTGGACGACAGGATCAATCATTTCTATTTTGCTCATTCCATTCAGGAGGCCTCAGAGCAAGCTTCATTTCACCAGCCAGACCTGGCTATCATCGATTTTTCGCTGCCAGATGGGACCGGCGATATGCTGACCCGGGAGTTAAGATACCGGTGTCCTGCCACCCGGATCATTTGTTATAGTTTTCACACGGATCAATCCACGATCTCAAAAATGGTAGATGCCGGTGTGCACGGATATGTGACCAAAGGTTCGGATGCATCGATGTTACGTAACGCAGTAGATACGGTGCTGGAAAGACGGGAATATTTCTGTGAAGAAGCGAAGGCCTATCTTTTCAATCGCATCGGCGAAAGCAACGAACGCGGCGTTTTCCGTTATGGCAACGATGTGGTGCTCAACGACCGTGAGATTGCCATCATACGCTTGCTTTGTATGGGCAAAACAGCCAAAGAAACAAGCCAGGAAATTTTTTTATCGGAGCGGACAGTGGAGCAATACCGAAATAACATCGCCAAAAAACTGGGCACCAAAAACCTCATCGGCATGGTAAAGTTTGCGTTACAGAATGGGATCATTTCGCAATCTGAGATGTGACGGATGACCAACCGGGAACGTAAAATGGTATTGTTGGCGCGTTGTCCTTATGGTCATGTCGCCGCATTAAAACAGCTGATTTAACGATTTAACCATTTGACCGGGTTGACCGCGTTTTGCAGAATGGTTATATTTGGTAAGTAAAGAGAACCATATGAAAACCAAATCAGAGATTGTACAAAATTGGCTGCCGCGATACACAGGAAAGGAATTGAAAGATTTTGGCAAGTATGTGCTTCTTTGCAATTTCAGCAATTATGTGATCCGCTTTGCGGAGATGCACGATGTGGAAGTAGAAGGATCCGATAAGCCCATGCAATGCGCCACTGCAGATGGTATTACTATCATCAACTTCGGTATGGGCAGTGCCAGTGCAGCGACCGTAATGGATCTGCTTTCGGCTATCTCACCCAAAGCAGTTTTGTTTTTGGGTAAATGTGGCGGGCTGAAAAAGAAAAATAAAGTGGGTGATTTGATCCTGCCTATTGCGGCTATTCGCGGTGAAGGTACCAGCAATGACTATTTTCCGCCGGAAGTACCTGCTTTGCCAGCCTTCGCATTGCAGAAGGCAATTTCTACTACCATTCGTGATGCATCGCAGGATTACTGGACCGGAACCGTTTATACGACCAATCGCCGTGTTTGGGAGCATGATGAAAATTTTAAAGACTACCTAAAACGTATCCGCGCAATGGCCATTGATATGGAAACAGCAACCATTTTTACCACCGGTTTTTACAATCGTATTCCTACGGGAGCGTTGTTGCTTGTTTCTGACCAGCCGATGGTGCCGGAAGGGGTGAAAACCGCCGAAAGCGACAGTAAGGTTACTAAAAGTTTCGTGGATCAGCATCTGCGCATTGGTATCGATTCGCTGAAGCAACTTATCAACAATGGGCTTACGGTAAAGCATTTGCATTTTTAGGTTGATCCTTACACACTTTGCGGGAAGCCTTTAGTAAGATTTGTTCGTTAACTTAGAGCGATCAATGATCCATTACGTGAATAGCGTTCTCGACTTGGCACATCTGCAAATCGGCTTTAGCGGAACACCGGAATTTATTGCGGTGAAGGATCTTTCATTTAAGTTGAATGCTGGTGAAACACTGGCCATCGTTGGTGAAAGCGGGTCCGGTAAATCGCTGACCGCGCTCGCGTTGATGGGCCTTTTGCCTAAGAATGCCATACTGCATGGCGATGCTGTACTGCAAAACAATAAGGAGCGGCAACAGCTGCTGCAACTCAATGGCTCTACCTGGCGGGATGTGCGCGGCCGGTTGGTGAGCATGGTTTTTCAAGAACCAATGAGTGCGCTGAATCCGGTGATGCAAATCGGCAAACAGTTGTCCGAAGCCATTAGCGCACACCAAAATCTGGCCTACGATAAAGCAAAAGAAATAGCTATGGAATGGCTGAGCAAGGTACAACTGCCCATACCGGCCGCCATATATCACCGTTTTCCGCATCAGCTTTCCGGCGGGCAAAAGCAGCGGGTAATGATCGCAATGGCAATGTGCCATCATCCGCAAGTATTGATAGCAGACGAACCGACCACGGCGCTGGATGCTACTGTGCAGCAGGAGGTGATTTTACTCATGCAGCAATTGCAGCGCGAGCATCAGACCAGCATGATCTTTATTACGCATGATTTGTCGCTTGCGGCCCGTATTGCCAATGAAGTACTGGTGATGTATAAAGGGCAGGTAATGGAATACGGTGCTGCGGAGGCTGTGTTAAAATATCCGAAACATCCTTACACACAAGCCTTGCTGGCTTGTCGTCCTTCTGTCAATCAAAAATCGGAACGACTTCCTGTTGTGTCGGATTTCTGGCAATCCGAAAATGAGCTATTAACGCCCCGTCCAGCATTTAAAAATATTCCTGGCATTAAAGAGGAAGGTGCGCAATCGGATGAAGTAATCTTAAAAGCAGAAAATGTATGCATCTGGTTCCCGCAGCAGAAGAATTGGTTAGGTAATACTACCGGCTATTTTAAAGCGGTGGATGATGTCTCTTTTAAATTATGCAAAGGCGAAACATTGGGGCTTGTGGGAGAATCCGGATGCGGCAAGAGTACGTTGAGCCGCGGGATTATGGGCCTGACGCCGATTCATGACGGGCATATTTATTTTGATGGGAAAGACCTGGCCAAAGCTAGTAAACCAGAATGGCTGGAGGCACGTCGCAAAATGCAGCTAATTTTCCAGGACCCGTTTTCATCTTTAAATCCGAGACTGACGGTCGGCGCTATTATATCAGAGCCGATTCGGGTACACGGCATTGCTTCCGGCAAAGAATTAAAAGCCGAAACACTACGTATACTTGATCTGGTGCAGCTTCCGGCATCTGCTTACGATCGTTACCCACACCAGTTTTCCGGCGGACAAAGGCAACGCATTGGAATTGCACGGGCATTAGGGCTACGTCCTGAAGTGCTGATCTGTGATGAGTCTGTTTCTGCATTGGATGTAAGTATCCAGGCGCAGATACTGAATCTGCTGCGCGATTTGCAACAAGAACTGGCGCTTACCTACCTTTTCATCTCTCACGATCTTTCTGTCGTTTATTATCTGTGCGATCGCATCATGGTAATGCAAAAGGGTAAAATCATTGAAACGGGTACTGCCGATGCTGTTTTAAAACATCCGATGAATCCGTACACGCAACGATTGGTCAATGCCGTGACCTAGCTTTTTATTCAAAACATCAAACGATAGACTGGTCGATACCGCAGAACGTTGAGATGTTACAGGATTTAATCCTTTAGCTGAATTAATGCGCTGATGCCACGTGGTAGAGTTGCACAAAATTGTGATAGGTAATTTCCTTGTATACAAAATGCGCTTTCCAGCCTGGGTGTTTGATCAGGACTTCATCGCTGATATTGTATGGAAAACGAGTGATAACGAAAACCGTATCTTGTTTTTGCATCAGCGAGTCCAGTGCGTCTGCCGTATAATATTTTAACTTGAAATGCTCGAGATAATAGGGCATATCGTGTGGCTCACTGTCTTTTAATATAAGGACAGCGCCCGGATGATTGTAATGATCCCGGAAGTTTTTTGTTTCATCATATGGTGCATAGTGCATCGCAAAATAATTGTAGTAAAGCCCCATATCCATATCGCCCACATACAAATTATGATATAACTTTTCGTCGATCATCTTCATCACTTTCTGGAAACAGAAAACACAGTAAGCCGCAACTATTGTTATAAAAAGAACAGGCTGCCAGTGCCGGTTCATACGGACGAAAATCTGGTGTGCGAATGGCATGCAGAGTATGATGAACAATGGCGCCATGTAAACGTAGACTCTTGACGGCGCCCAATCGCCGCGCAAAAATCCCATGATGAACGGTACGATCATCAAAGACAGTAGCAGGCAAATAAGCGTGCGATCTTTTTTGTTTTTTATCCATAAACACGCTGGGATCAACGGAAGGAAAAACAAATAGCGATAGGAAGTGATGTGCTCGAATACTTCGGGAAAAGCATCCGATAACACCCATTTATTGAAAGGGGTTGGAGGAGCAACATAAGGATTAAAAAATACGGCGTGCAGCATAGGTGCATACAGAACCAGCGAAAGAATAATACCGCCGGTAATGCTATAGGCAAGATAGCTCCACAGGTTTGTGAATAGTGTTACGATAAATTTCTGTTGCCTTCCTGAGCGTACGGCGCAAATAAATGCAGCAACAGCACAAAACAAAAGGAATGGAATAGCGAAGTAAAGATTCGATGGAATCGTATAGATCGTCAAAGCGATCAGTATTCCAATCACAAACAGCAGCTGTTTTTGAGCAGTGTGTAAATAGCCAAAGAAATAATAAATGATCATTGCGGCGAACAACATATTAAGACTGTAACCGCGTATCTGCAAAGCAAAATTGAAAAACGGGACCGTTGAGATTAACAGGATGATACTGAGCACCGCAACCGGCAGCGAATAATATTTTTTGCCGAAGGCATATACATAAATAATGGTGGCGTAGGAGCACAAAAGTCCGGGAATTCTTGCGATCCAGGGCTTATCGAGCAATAACAGAAGATCTTTTTGACGGAATATTTTCAGGAAGAATTTCTCAAAAATGCTGAAGAAGACATGATTATTCGGTACATGATAGTCGGTTACTGTTTCACGGAAATACACGAGCACAAAATGTTTGAGTGTGTACATCTCATCGTTCCAGATGTCGGCATGCAGTTGACGCCATTGCATCAGCGTGTAAACCACCAGGACCATAAAAAGGAGCATACCACCAATGGCATGCTCCTTTTTTGTAGCTGTATTATTTGAGTGCACGGGCTATTTTGTTGATAGCCTAAATTTAATACGCTTTTATAGATATTTGCCCGTCTGGCTTTCCTTTACTTTGCTGATTCCTTCCGGAACGCCCTCGTACAACAACTTTCCGCCGCCAGCACCGCCTTCGGGCCCCAGGTCGATCAGCCAGTCCGCACTTTTTATTACATCTGTATTGTGTTCGATAACGATGATCGAATGTCCTTGATCCAGCAATGCATTAAAAGACTGCAGCAGCTTTTTAATATCGTGAAAATGCAGGCCGGTAGTTGGCTCATCGAAAATGAATAAGATTTTATCCTTGCTGTTATTCTTGCCAAGGAAAGAAGCCAGTTTCACACGTTGTGCTTCGCCGCCGCTTAATGTATCACTGCTTTGTCCGAGTTTGATATAGCCCAAGCCTACGTCAGACAATGGTTGCAGCGCAGTCGCAATTTTCTTTTCATCTTTAAAAAATGCGATTGCATCATCTACACTGAGTTCCAGCACATCGTACACATTTTTTTCTCTGTAGGTAACTTCCAGAACCTCATCTTTAAAACGCTTGCCTTTGCAACTTTCGCACACCAGGTGCACATCTGCGAGGAACTGCATTTCTACCACTACTTCACCTTCGCCCTTACAAGTATCGCAACGGCCACCATCGGTATTGAAAGAAAAATGTTTTTCCGCAAAGCCACGCATTTTAGCGAGAGGTTGTTTGGCAAACAGTTTACGGATTTCATCCCAGGCCTTGATATAAGTTACCGGGTTACTCCGCGAAGATTTACCAATCGGGTTCTGATCCACCATTTCTACCTGTGCAAAGTTTTTCAGGTCGCCGCCAATGCCTTTGTGGGCGCCGGGTCTGTCGGTGCCTTGCCCGAAATGCTTCATCAAGGCAGGATAAAGTGTTTGTTTGACCAGGGTTGTTTTACCTGAGCCACTTACACCTGTTACGACACAAAGCACATTGAGCGGGAAACTCACATCGATATGTTGCAGGTTATTTTGATGGCAACCTTCGATGGTTATTTTCCCAACCGGTTTACGTTTAATTGGAGGAACCTCGATCCGTAAGTTGCCTGAAAGATATTGGCCGGTAAGGCTGTTTTTGTTTTTGATTAATTCCGTATAATGCCCCGTAGCAACGACTTCTCCGCCCAGATGGCTGGCCAGTGGCCCCATATCGATAATATGGTCCGCTTCTTCCATCATCATCTCGTCGTGTTCTACCACGACAACCGTGTTGCCCAGGTCGCGCAGCGATTTCAACACGCTGATCAATCGCGCGGTGTCTCGCGGATGCAAACCGATACTTGGTTCGTCAAGTATATACAGTGAATCGGTCAGATTACTGCCCAGGAATTTTGTAAGCTGTATGCGCTGACTTTCGCCACCACTTAATGTATTCGCTAGACGGTTCATGGTCAGGTATCCCAAACCTACGTCCAGCAACGTTTTTAGCCGTTGATTGATTTCGATGAGAATACGTTTCCCGATCGATTGTTCGTGTTCGCTTAGCTTGATATGCTGAAACCAACTGTACAGATCGGAAGACGGCATGAGCATCAGTTCACCGAGGTTCGTGTTGGCCACTTTTACATACAAAGCTTCTTTGCGCAAGCGCGAGCCTTTACAAGTAGGGCAGGTGGTTCGTCCTCGGAATCTGGCCTGCATAATGCGATACTGCACCTTATACAGGTTTTGCGATACCATATCGAAGAAATCCTGCACACCGTTTACACGATCATTGCCAAACCAAAGCAGGTCGTATTCTTTATCGGTAAGGTCACCGACCGGTTTGTGTATCGGGAAATCATATTTTGTAGCACTGCGGATGAATGCCTGCTGCCATTCGCTCATTTTCTCGCCGCGCCAGCAAACAACAGCGCCTTCGTACACGCTCAGCCTTTTGTCTGGAATAACCAGATCTGCATCGATACCCAATACCTGGCCAAAGCCTTCGCACTCTGGGCAAGCGCCATACGGATTATTAAACGAAAAAAAGTTCGGGGAAGGTTCCTCAAACTTGATACCATCAGCTTCAAATCGATTATTGAAGTTGTGAAGCTTGTCGCCATCGGTTTCAATAAAACAGTCACCTTCACTTTCGTAAAATGCAGTCTGGATGCTGTCTGCAAGGCGATGCAGATCATCTTCGTCGAATGCTTTTACCACAATACGATCAATCAGCAAGTACAGATTTTTAGCCGTCACCTTTACTTCGCCGCTTAATATTTCTTCAATGCGGATTGGTTTTCCCTCTTTGGCTTTCTGGTACACACGGGAAAAACCTTTTTGCATCAGAATATTGAGTTCCTCCTCCACACTGCGGCCATAACGCGTTATCAGCGGCACTATGATCTGCACTTTTGTTCCGTCCGGCAGCGATTGCACAAAATCTACTACGTCGGTAACACTGTCCTTCTTTACTTCTTTGCCTGAAACCGGCGAAAATGTGCGTCCTACCCGTGCATACAGCAGACGTAGATAGTCATAGATCTCCGTCATCGATCCTACCGTAGAGCGAGGTGTACGCGTTGTTACTTTTTGTTCAATAGCGATCGCCGGGCATATACCATGAATATAATCTACATCAGGTTTGTCCATACGCATGAGAAACTGGCGCGCATAAGCGCTCAGACTTTCTGCGTAGCGGCGCTGGCCTTCGGCAAAAAGCGTATCCATCGTCAGGGAAGATTTACCCGAACCAGAAACGCCTGTCACCACCACCAGTTTGTTTCTTGGGATGGCAACACTTACATTTTTGAGATTGTGCATGCGCGCGCCTTTGATGAAAATAGAATTTCCATCATGCGCTGGTTCTTCTTCAGGCAAACGAACAATTTTCGTTTTGGAAGTTTTGGGGGATTTTACGGTTTCTTTTTTATTGGAATCTTTTGCGGCATCCGCAGTTTTCTTAGCAGCCATAAGTCGATAACAAAAATAACGAATAACCGGGGCATAAACATCGTTCCCCGGTTTCTGACGAGCGTTGCATAAAAAAGGCGTCCTCACCTATGGCGAGGACGCGCTGCTTTTGTTTGGGATAACTATTGAAACCGCTGATTAAGCTTTTTGTTGTGCAAATTCCAGGTTGATCTGCATTCTGATCTCGTCGCCAACTACGGCGCCGCCAGCTTCGGTTACTTTATTCCATTGAAGACCAAAGTCTTTACGGTTAATGGTGCCTGCAGCTTTGAAACCGGCTTTAATATTTCCCCACGGATCTTTGGTAACGCCACCCAGGCTCACGGCGAAGGTTACTTTTTTCGTTACATCGCGGATAGTCAAATTGCCTTCAACAGTATAGATATTACCTTTTATTTTCTTGAAAGAAGTACTGACGAAAGTCATTTTAGGAAATTTTTCGGCGCTGAAGAAATCATCGCTGAGCAGGTGTTTGTCACGATCTGCATTATCTGTATTGATACTATTCACATCTACAGTGAAAGACACTTTAGCATTGTTGAAATCCGCGCCTTGAGCATCAATTGTACCATCGAATTTTTTGAAATTGCCGTCCACTTCCGAAATAACAAGGTGGTCTACGTTAAATTTCACAGCAGAGTGCGCCGGATCTACTGCCCATTTGCCCGCTGTAGAAGGAGCAGCCGCAGTTGTTGCAGGTTTCTGAGCCATTACATTCAAGGCGCTGAAGGCCATTGCTGCTACGAAAAGTAATTTTTTCATTTTGTCGTTTTTGTGTTTTTTGATTGTTTGACGATACAAATGTATGTATGTACATGCAAATTAAAAATTAATTTTCTTTATGTAGATATCGATGACCTTCTGATCACTGGTTTTTGATTTTTTGCATTTGTAGCGCCGGATGTTTTTGAAGAAAATCAGCGATTGCGGAATCAGACATTATAGAAACCAATTGTATTTCACAATATTTGTAGTGTGCAAAAAAGTTATTTTCTATGACCACCCGTCGTAAATTTTTAAGGCTTTCCTTATTGGGGAGCGCCGGCATACTGACCAGCCGGAAATCGTTGGCCACCGCGCCTGCGAAAGACAGTACCGTCAACAAAGAACCTATCGTCATTTCTACATGGAATTTTGGTAAAGAGGCGAATGCCGCTGCCTGGGAAGTGTTGGAGAAAAAAGGCCGTGCGTTGGATGCTGTGGAAGCCGGCGTAAAAGTGCCTGAGGCAGATCCCAACAACCAAAGCGTGGGCTACGGCGGCTTACCGGACCGTGACGGCCGGGTAACACTCGACGCCTGCATTATGGATGAAAACTACGGCTGCGGTTCCGTAATGTGCCTGGAGCATGTGACGCATGCCATTTCCGTAGCCAGGTTGGTGATGGAAAAAACGCCGCATGTGGTGCTTGTTGGCGATGGTGCGCTGCAATTTGCATTGGAGCAAGGCTTCAAAAAAGAAAACCTGCTGACGCCAGACAGTGAAAAAAAATGGAAAGAATGGCTGAAGACTTCTAAATATGAACCGCAGGCTAATATTGAAAATCATTTATACCATAGCATGCCTGGCGGCAAGGACAATCACGATACCATCGGCATGATAGCGCAAGATGCTTCCGGAAATATGAGCGGCGCTTGCACCACAAGCGGCATGGCTTATAAAATGCATGGACGTGTAGGCGATTCTCCGATTATTGGTGCCGGTTTGTATGTAGATAATGAGGTAGGTGCGGCAACCTCTACGGGTGTGGGTGAAGAAGTGATCCGGATAGTAGGTTCTCACCTGGTTGTAGAACTGATGCGCCAGGGGCTAAAACCGGAAGCTGCCTGTAAGGCTGCCGTAGAGCGGATTATTTCCCGTAACCCGGAGCAGGCCAAAAAAGTGCAGGTTGGTTTTCTGGCGATGAATAAAAAGGGCGAGTATGGAGCTTATGCGCTCCAGTCGGGATTTACCTACGCGGTAAGAAGTGGGAAGGAAGAAAAAATTTACGATGCAAAAAGTATTTACTAAACGTTAAACAAGCAGGCTATGTCAGCAATCCTGGAAGTATGTGCATTTAATATTCAATCTTGCGTTATTGCAGCCCAGTCGGGCGCTTCTAGGATTGAATTGTGTGATAGCCCGGCCGATGGCGGTACTACGCCTTCTTATGGTTTGATCAAACAGGCAAAAGCAATCTTGAATATACCGGTGTTCCCCATCATCCGGCCCCGTGGCGGTAGTTTTCTTTATGATGAAAATGATATTGCGATCATGATGGCCGATATAGAAATGTGCAAAGAACTCGGTTGCGAAGGTATTTCCATTGGTGCTGCACTGCAGGATGGCCGTATAGATGTCGAACTGATGAAACAGTTTGTGGCTGCGGCAGCTGGCATGGGGGTGACTTGTCACCGTGTATTTGACTTGGTACCTGATCCGTTTGAGGCGCTGGAACAACTAATTGGCTGTGGCGTAAAAAGAGTTCTGACCTCCGGACAAAAGAGAACGGCGATGGAAGGGGCTGCAACGTTGGCAAAGCTTGTTCAGTGGGCAAATGGCCGCATCATTATTCTGGCCGGCGGCGGCGTGCGTGCGGCCAATATCGCGGAGTTGATGGTGACATCGGGCGTAACAGAATTTCACACAGCTGCAAAATTAACGCAACCGGATATTGTACCAAACGAGCATCCTGGTATATTAGACATCGGGGCTGAATTTTTATCGGATGCTAATGAACTACAGAAAATGGTGGCGCAGCTTATGTAAATGGCTGCCTGCCGAGAGGAACATATGTTGTAAGCATCTTCGACGCGCAAAGCAAACATTTGTTTACCCAGAAAATCACTTATTAAAATCCGCTGTGAAAAGCGTTGGTATGCCGATAAATGTAAAAAAGAACAGTCCGGCACAAAGTCTGGCTGTTCTTTTTTGTCAATCTGTATGGGGCTTTATCGTTTGTCTTTTTGTTGTGTAGTTTTGAGTTTTGGCTTACCGCAGCAGTGTCACATTTCCTTTATATTTTTCCGGCTCGGCCCCTTCAATTTGCGCTTCGATAATGTACACATATACACCTGAAGGTTGTGGTTTGTCGTTGAATTTACCATCCCATCCACGGCCTGAAGTGCTGAAGGTTTCAAAAATCATTTGTCCCCAACGATTGAAGATCTGCATATGGAAAGACACCAGTTTGCTGCTGAGCAATTGGCGGGGGAAGAAATATTCGTTATTACCATCTCCATCGGGCGTAAATGCGTTCGGGATATTAAGATAACAATTGCGAAATATCTCAAGGCTGTCTGAGGTGCTACAACCCAATGTGTCGGAAGCTTTCAGCCAGTAGACGCCAATGGCGTTAGCCATAATAGACGGAGTTGTTTCACCTGTATTCCAGAGATAGTTTACATTGGCGTTATTCGTCCAGTGATTATAAATCGGGATCGGTGTAGAATTTGGACACATCGCGGTATCACGGCCGAGATACACTTTGGGTATCGGCAAAACATGCACGTTCTTCTTTACGGTTGCGGTCGGGCAAACCGGGTAATCGACGGTCAGTGTTACGGTATAGTCGCCAGCCTGGTCATAGGAGTGCATGGTTTCAGTAATAGCCTGAATACTGTCGGCATCGCCGAAATTCCAGTTCACACGTTTGTAACCATCCGTTACCGTGCTGTGGAAATTAATAGCGGTACCCTGACAAATTACCGAATCGCTGGCGTAGAAAGTTGCCGTAGGGCCCGGTTGCACTACGATGGTCAATTTTGCTGTATCATAACAAGGCACCTGGTCATTGACCACATGTGTCACCGTATATACGCCGGCATTCTGATACACATGAGCGGGGCCAGAAGTATTGTCGATCGGCGAACCATCACCAAAATCCCATTGATAATTTAATGCAGTAGTGCCATTGTCTGTATTCGAAAATTGTACACTGCCGCCGGCACACACTGTGTCTTTATCAGAAGTAATGTCTATATGGAGCGGGTGGCGGGTATCAATTGTAACATTGGCCGAATCTGCGCAGTTATTTTTCTTTGTCACCAGTTTAATGGTGTATTGGCCCTGTGTTGGATATACATGTTGTGCATTGGCAGTAGTGGCGCCGGTACCATCGCCAAAGTCCCATACATATTGATCCGGAACATCGCCGCCGTTATTTTGTGCTTGTACATTTAAAGTGTCGCTGAGGCAGCCAAGTTTTACCGTTTGTGCAATCTGTGGCTGCATATTGGTCACCGCGATATAAGTAGAATCCGTTACTGTACATACCTCGCGGAATTCAATATCGTCGATCGCAAAGTCGTTACCACTTACAGCTGTTTGCTGGTCGGTGATACAAATTTGGATAGAAGTATTGGACCCGCTGTACCAGGTAGTATGGAATTGTACCCACTGCGCAGTAGTTCCAGGCAGGGCGAGCGGTGTGCCGAGCAGGTTGCCATTGATGGCAAATTGTAAAATAGCTGGGCTGCTCGAAGTACAAGACGCGCCCCAGGCAGAAAAATCATAAGTCGTATTCGGAACAACCGTGATGGTCTGGCACCAGATATTTACGTTGGCCACAGACGCACCATTTACCACTAGCATAGAGCCAGCGCTGGTACCACTGGTATGGTCGTAAAAAGAAGAAAAGTTGGAGTGGAGCAGGTTGGGATTAGACGAAACGCCATAAGTGCCTTCCAGGGAAAGTAACCCCCAGGTGCCCCCGGTTCCTACTACGTAAGAAGTGGTAAAACCCGTGTTACCGGCGCTAAAGTTGCCGTTGGTTACGAAGTTGTTGGCGGTGAGTGCGTGTACTGTTAATTTATAACCTTGAGAGGTAGTACCCACCGAGGCCACCGGATTAATAATATTTGGATTCGTAAGGTTCGTTGCAGGTGTCCACACAGTATCCAATACTTTAAAGAATGTTCCGGTAGAGTTTACCGTGGCGCTGAGCGGCACTTTGGTATTTTTGCAAGCCGGAATGGTATCTGGCAGATTGGAGATAAATGCGCCGCATTGCCCCCGGCTTTCTGTCGTCAGGGCACTGATACCGGCAAGTATCAGAAAATGTGTGAGTAAACGTGGCATGATCGAACTTTGACTACGCTAAATTATTATTTCAAACCGGTAAATAGGTACTTATTTTGTATCCATTAAGACGGTTAATGACACTAATACGTTGGAATCCACCTAAAAAAAGGTGTATTAACATATATTTTACAATATTTTTACGCTTACATTCATTCATATTGGCACGAATACTAGCAATAGATTACGGGAAAAAACGCACAGGACTGGCAGTAACAGATCCGCTGCAGATTATTGCAACAGGACTGGAAACCGTGGACACGGGCGAATTGATCGGTTATCTGAAAAAATACATGTTGCACGAACCTGTAGAAAAAGTTTTAATTGGTTATCCCTTGAATATGGATGATTCGCCAACAGATGCGACACCATTGGTGGAAAAATTTATCGGAAAATTTAAAAATGTATTCCCCAATCTGCCGATAGAGAAAGTAGACGAGCGTATGACCTCCCGTATGGCGTCTCAGGCCATCTCCGGTATGGGACTGAAGAAAAAAGACAGGGAAGAAAAAGGGCGTATAGACCTGGTAAGTGCCGTAATCATTTTACAGGAATATCTCGAAGGCAAAGGCTGATTTAGCATACAGCTCCATTTTATTGTCTGCTCTTAGTATTTTTACATTCTTATAGTAAATAGACAATTCATGAATTTACCGATTGTGGCCTATGGCCATCCTGTGTTGCGCAAGGTGTGTGATGATATTACGCCGGAATACCCTGATTTGAAAAAACTGATTGCCGACATGTGGGATACCATGTACAATAGTAATGGTGTAGGTATTGCGGCGCCGCAGATCAATCGCGCGATCCGTCTTTTCGTAATCGATACAGTGCAAATTGTTGAAGGTTTTGACGAACAGGATAAAAAAGATTATCCCGATGAAAAACCTGTGAAGCAAGTATTTATCAATGCGCATAAAGTAGAAGAGACCGGTGAGCCATGGGCTTACAACGAAGGTTGCCTAAGCATCCCGAAAGTGCGGGAAGATGTAAAGCGTGCCGAAAAAGTGCGGCTGCGCTATGTGGATGAAAATTTCCAGGAGCACGAAGCGGAATTTGACGGCATCACTGCTCGCGTTATTTTGCATGAATATGATCATATCGACGGTAAATTATTTATCGATCATTTGCCACCGCTCAAAAAACGCCTGATCAAGAAAAAACTGGAAGATATTGCCGGCGGTAAAATCCGTGTAGATTATAAAATGTTGTTTGCGAAATAATTTTATATATTAGACCTTCAATTTAATTAATTGCCTCCTGCTATAACATATTCAGAACATGAACTGGTTTATCTGCTCCGGCAGCAGAATCAGGAGGCGTTTAATTATCTGTACCAAAACTATTCAGCGGTATTGTATGGGGTGATCTCACGTGTCATTTCTGATCAACAGACAGCCCAAGACGTTTTACAGGAAGTATTTGTGAAGATCTGGACGCATATCGATTCATATGATGCCGGTAAAGGGAAGGTATATACGTGGATGATCAATATTGCCCGTAATGCCGCCATCGACAAGTTGCGTTCGAAGGGCGAAATTATGAAGGGGAAAATCCATACGGGTGAAGATCACGTATATAATCTGCAACAGCAACTGAAAACGGAGCAGCACACAGACGCTATCGGCCTGAGAAAACTGATAGCAGAATTAAAGCCAGAATATCAGCGAATAATAGAGCTGTCTTACTTTAAAGGATTCACTTTAGAAGAAATTTCGAAGATGCTTGAGGTGCCGCTTGGGACGGTTAAAACCCGCATGCGCCACGCTATACAATTATTAAGGGAAAAATTTAGCAGATAACAGTGGATATCAACGAATACATATCATCCGGAATACTGGAAGCCTATGTGCTCGGCGCCCTCGTGGAAGAGGAGCGCAGGGATGTAGAAGCGAAGGTAGCTGCATATCCGGAACTTGCCGTTGAGCTCGCCGCCATCGAAAATGCCATGCAGCATTTTGTGGAAGAGCACGCCATTGCACCACCGGCCCATCTGCAAAATCAAATTTGGGAAGCGATAGAAGCTGCCCAATCTAACACCGCCACATCAAACGCACCAACAGCACCACAAGGCACCGCTGAAGTTTATACATTTTCTGGCCAGGCACCAAGGCAACTGAATCCATGGCGATGGCTATGGGCCGCCGCCGTGATTGTGCTAACAGGCAGTATGCTCTTCAATTTCTACCTGATGAATGAGCGCAATGCACTCCGTAACGAACAAGTGGCTATGCGTCAGGAAATGGACACCTTGAAGCGGCAACACGAGGCCCTGGCAGCAAGCTTGCAGCAGTACAGCCACGAAAAAGAAATGATGGCCGATCCGTCCATGCAGGCAGTAGTAATGCACACGATGCAGAAGGAACATCCCATGGTCGCTACCGTTTATTGGAGTCCTGGCAAAGGGGAAGGTTACGTATCTATCCAAAAACTGCCGATGCCGCCTGCGGGTATGCAATACCAGCTTTGGGTAATGAAAGATAATAAACCGGTAGATATGGGCATGATCTCAAATGAGGTTGTTGCCAAAGGCGGTATGGAAAAAGTTCAGAAGGTAATGACCGGCACTGCACAGGCATTCGCTATTTCTCTGGAAAAAGCCGGTGGCAGCCCTACGCCAACAATGGAGCGTGTATATGTGATGGGGAAAATTGCTATTTAGACCCTGGTTTTCCGATTGCTGATTTTTACTCTTGTTTTTATGGATTTGTCACTCTTGGGGTCGCAATTAAAAATGCGAAATCAGATTGCGACGCCGTCATTCTTCTTCCCCGCAACAACCCCTGGGGAAACACAATCCAGATTGCGGCGCTGTAAGCAACATCTATACCGCAACTGTCCTCGCTTCTTCGGCGCGTTAGCGGAGGCTTTTCAGCAGCATTACCGAAACGGTGTCTAAAATAAAGTGGTTGATGATAAGCATGTGGCGGATCTCTTTACGATCGCCTTTTTGCAGCACCGTACATTCCGGAACAGTGCCTTGAGCAAAGATCTGATGTGCCAACCAGAGTGCAAAGCCAGAACTCGTTTCATATTCGCCGCAGAGATGTTTAAAACCCGCGATGGTTTGTGTGGCAAAATCTTCCAGTACACCATACCAGGCTTCAAACCGGACATCCCCGCTGCGACCGCAAATCACCACGTCGATATCATCGGTGGTAAGGCCATTGGCTGCAAGTACTTCCTGCACCTTGTTGCGGATCATGGTAGGAGCCGGCTGGTGAATCACTTCCAGCGACGCTATGGAACAAACAGCGCCCTCCTTTTCGCCCGACACAGCAAAAAATGCTGCGCCTTCACCGGCAATAGAACCCAGCGTTTCATTATTCCTGTATAGATGTTCACTTGGTATTGTTTCTTTTTTCCAGTAATTGAGCTTTTCTTTTACGACAAAATAATCGGCCGTGGTTTCATCATAACAACCGATCAGGATATTTTGATGATCGCCCGCTTCGGCAAGCAGCAACTGTGCATCGAGCAAGGCGAGCTCAAGCGAAATACCACGATGCACAAATGTCTGGTTGTAGCCTGTGCTCTTTGACTGCAGCGCAATCCAGCCATTCGGCGCGTTATAAGTCGATTGAATGAAGAAGGTAGGATTGAGGGCTTCCTCTTTCATTAATATCATGTCTTTCAGAAAATGCTGCATATCGCCAGCGCTGCCGCGCCCTGTGCCGGTAATGATTGCATCGGGCATAGATACACCTGCGTTTTGCAAACATTTTATAGCTGCGCTGATACTCATTTTCAGCAGGCGGCTCATGCGGCGTATCGCCACCGGGTTGATGAATGCCCGGTAATCCACATCCAGTGCGATCAGCCTGTTGTTTTCGCTTTGCACCACAGGGTCCAGTATGGGCGTATCTCCAAAACTGTGTTGCGGAGAAATAGCACAAGCGGCTTTTATGTAGAGCGGATGTTTTATCATTTGCTGAAGATCAAAGAAACATTATTACCACCAAACCCAAATGAATTACTCATCACATGCTGCACAGACACGTCTTCAATAGTATCGGTCACCGGTGTAATGGAAAGTTCTTCCATCGGTGTGGTAAAATTAAGATTGGCAAATATTGCTTGCTGTTGAAGGCTTATAATGCTAAAGATCGCTTCTATAGCCCCTGCAGCTGCGAGTGTATGACCAGTAAAGGCTTTGGTAGACGAAAAATAAGGAACCTTCGGACTAAATAGTTGTTGAATGGCCAGCCCTTCGGCCGCATCATTATTGATAGTAGCCGTGCCGTGTGCATTGATATAACTGATAGCCTCCGGCTGAAGTTTTGCATGTTTCAGCGCCTGCTCCATCGTGCGGAAAGCACCGGCGCCGTCGGGTGATGGCGCTGTGGGATGGTAGGCATCATTACTATTGGTATAACCATCCAGATAGGCGAGTATCTCGGCACCCCGGGCTATTGCATCTGCTTCTTTTTCCAATAAAAGATAGCCTGCGCCTTCGCCCAGATTCAGTCCAAAACGGGTTTGATCGAATGGGCGGCAAGGTTCTTTGTCTACATTTTTCAGTGAATTAAAACCATTGAGCGTAAAGCGACAAAGCGCATCGGTCCCACCACATATCGCGCGTTTCACGACTCCCTGCCGGATCAGCCTGGCGCCCATGATAATCGCATTAGCCGACGACGAACAGGCAGTGCTGATTGTTGCCATCAATGGTTTCAGCCCAAAGTAATGCGCAGCCCGTTCGGTACTGTCGCCACAATCGGAACTATTGATGTATTGGATAAAATCGCCTCTTTTGCCGGGTTCGATAAAATCGAGGTAATGGTCTTCTACCGAGCACATACCACCGACGGTACTGGAGTTAATAAAAGCCAGGGGCTCATTCCGTAGCAGCGCTCGGTCTATTTTGCCGGTGAGTTCCTGCAATGCTACGAGGCTCAACAGGGTTGTGCGCGTTAAGCCTTTTGTATTTTCCTGCAAACCCACCAGCATCGCCAGCTCTTCATTGGTAAAGTTTACCTCGCCGAGTAAAAATTCCTGTGCATGCACCGATTGCAGGTGCACGGGAAAATGCAGGCCCGACTTTTTCTGAAGCAGGGCCTGCATATTTTGATGCATTCCGCAGCCAAGTGCGGAGAGTATACCAACGGAGCTTACAACGATTTTTTCCAAAGCGAAAAAAGCAGATTATACAGTGCGGTGTTGCTGGATATATTCTGCCATTGTTTGCACAGAACCCAGTACTTTACGGCCTTCGCGCGCGTCTTCGATCTTGATGCCATAATTGCGTTCCAGCAATACCATCAATTCCAGTGAGTCAATACTGTCCAATCCCAGACCGTCGCCAAACAGGGGGGCATTATCGTCAATATCTTCCGGTTTCATTCCCTGCAGGTTCAGAGATTCGATAATTTGCTGTTTGAGGGTCGTTTTCAAATCTTCCATAAAACTTAAAAATACATGTGCCGCAAAAATAATCATATCACGCAGTTTATTGCATACTTGTTCGGGGCTTCAGCGCAATTAGTTGGCACAGTTTTGGACGACCGGTGCAGCAGCTCTTGTTTTCAGTATATTAGAGCAGCCATTATTCAATAGATAAACGATACTCAGGTTTATGAAGAGACTACTGATGATTAGTGCCATATGCGCCGGTTTTATTAATACCTCCTTTTCTTTCGCTCAGACAATAAATGCCGATACGTTGAAATATCCCGAAGAAAAGCATTTCAAAAACATGCGCCAGCTTACATTTGGTGGCGACAATGCAGAAGCTTATTTCGGTTTTGATAATACGCACGTAACGTTTCAGCGCACAGCACCTAAAGAGGGTATTAAATGCGACCAGATTTTTTACGCATCCGTTCCCGCCAATTCAGCCGATCCGTTCCGCTATCAGATGATCAGTACCGGCAAAGGGCGTACCACTTGCGCTTATCTGATGCCCGATAAAAAACATTTTCTGTATGCGTCTACACACAAAGCGGCCGATACTTGTCCGCCGGTGCCAGACCGCTCCGTGATCAAGAAATATGTTTGGCCAATCTATGACAGCTATGATATTTTCGTGGCCGACTTTAAGGGGAACATTACCAGGCAGCTTACTACAGAAGCAGGTTATGATGCCGAAGCCACGATTGCTCCCAAAGGTGATAAAATCATTTTTACATCTACCCGAAACGGAGACCTGGACCTGTATGTAATGGACATCGATGGTAAAAATGTAAAACAGATTACGCATGAATTGGGCTACGATGGCGGCGCCTGGTTCTCGCACGATGGCAAGAAGATTGTCTGGCGTGCTTCGCGGCCTCAAACAGAAACAGAAGTGAAGGAGTACAAAGACCTGCTGGCCAAAGGGCTGGTAATGCCAACGCAAATGGAGGTATTTGTAGCCGATGCCGATGGCAGCCATGTACAGCAGGTAACCCATCTGGGCAAAGCCAACTGGGCTCCTAATTTTACGCCGGACGACCAACAGATTGTTTTCGCCTCGAACCATGAATACGAACGTGGATTTCCATTTAATCTCTATCTGATTAACCTTGATGGCACGGGATTGGAGCGGATTTCGCATGATGGCGGCTTTGATGCTTTCCCGATGTTTTCACCCGATGGAAAACGATTTATTTTCAGTTCCAACAGGCATAATGGCGGCGGGCATGACACGAATCTTTTTATTGCCGATTGGGTAAAATAAAGATAATATTAGGGACACAGGCTTAGCCTACATTTAATGCCCGTTTACGATCACAAGAAAAAACCGAAAAACCATGCAGGAATTTAGTTTTCCATACCAGCATACCATTCTGGCCAAATTGCCTGCAAATATGCAGCAGCTCGTGAAAGCAGCCGAACAGGCTTCCGATAAAGCATATGCACCTTATTCCAATTTTAAAGTAGGTGCAGCCGTACTGCTCGACGACCAAAATGTGATAACCGGGGCCAACCAGGAAAATGCTTCTTTCCCCGCAGGAATCTGTGCCGAGCGTGCAGCACTGAGTGGTTTGGAGCTGCAAGCGGGGAAAAAAGTACTGGCGATTGCGGTCGCATACAAGGCTAAAACAGAAGATCACCGTCCGCTTTCGCCTTGTGGCATATGCCGGCAGACAATTCTCGAAGTGCAGTTGCATCAGAAACAAACAATTGCAGTGTATATGTGTGCTCCTGACGGACAGATAGTTATGGTAGAAGATGCCCGCTATTTGCTGCCGTTTTATTTCAGTAATGAGTTTTTGCCTACCGAAGATTTTTAAGTATTAGTACATAACAAAGAAAAAGATGTTACCGGGCCTTACATCAAAATAAAATCCTTGTTTTTAGATTCCCCGGTTAATTTCCTAATTTAGCAGCCCGCAAACGTCTTAATTCCAATGATTGATATTAAAGTGCCTACAGTAGGCGAATCTATTAGCGAAGTAACCCTGGTGAAATGGTTGAAGAAAGATGGTGAATGGGTAGATCGTGATGAATTGATCTGTGAACTGGAATCCGAAAAAGCCACATTTGAACTTAATGCCGAACAAGCCGGTATCCTGCATATCGTGGCTCAGGAAGGCGCTACGCTCAATATCGGCGATCTGGCCTGTCAGATCGATGAAACCGCTGCACGTCCGGAAGGTGCCGCACCAAAAGCAGAAGCGCCGAAAGCAGAAGCAAAACCAGCTGCTGCTCCTGCCGCTCCCAAAGCCGAAGCACCGAAAGCTGCCGCTCCGGCATCTGACGTAAAAGCAACGCCGGTAGCACAAGCTATCATGGCCGATAAACAAGTAAAACCTGCAGACGTAAAAGGTTCCGGCTCTATGGGACGCATCATGAAAAATGATGTACTGGAAGCGTTACAGAATCCAGGTCGTAAAGGTGGGGCAGAGGCATTCTCCCGCGAAGATCGTCGCGAGAAAATGAGCAACCTCCGCAAAACGGTTTCCCGCCGCCTGGTAGAAGCAAAAAATACAACTGCAATGCTTACTACTTTCAATGAAGTGGACATGGGCCGCATCATGGAAGTACGTAAACAATATAAAGACGTGTTTAAAGAAATGCATGGCGTCAACCTCGGCTTCATGTCTTTCTTTACCAAAGCATGTTGCATCGCGCTGGAAGAATGGCCGGCAGTAAATGCATACATCGATGGCGATAACCTCGTTTACCATGAGTATTGCGATATCTCTATCGCGGTGTCTGCGCCAAAAGGTCTGGTAGTGCCGGTGATCCGCAACGCGGAAAGCCTGAGTATGGCTGAGATTGAAGGTAAAGTTGGCGAGCTCGCTAAAAAAGCACGTGAAAATAAACTGACGATCGAAGAAATGACCGGCGGTACGTTCACCATTACCAACGGTGGTGTATTCGGCTCGCTTATGTCTACGCCAATCATCAACATCCCGCAGTCTGCCATCCTCGGCATGCACAAAATCCAGGATCGTCCGATGGCTGTAAACGGCAAAGTAGAAATCCGTCCGATGATGTATATTGCGCTGAGCTATGATCACCGTATCATTGACGGCCGTGAATCCGTAAGCTTCCTCGTTCGCGTAAAAGAACTGCTGGAACAACCGGAACTGCTGCTGTTCGGTAAAGATCCAATGAAAGCTTTGCTTGAAGTGAAATAAGTAATCCGGAATGAAATATATAAAAAGCCTCTGCAGTGATGCGGAGGCTTTTGTTTTTTTGCGACGATTCTGTTTTGCGGGTCGTGGTGAGTCGTATTGTGTCTACACACAAACTTCATCATCGGCACTTGGCTCATAGCGTTCTACCGGAACAGTAAGGGTAACGGTACAACCCATATCAGGCGCGGTTTGGATATTGATCTTTCCCTCCAGGAAACGGGCGCGCTGAAAGATATTCAGCAAACCGATGCCTTCGAGTTCAAAGATTTTATCTTTATTAAAACCTACCCCGTTATCCGATACCGAAAGAATGAAATAATCCGGTTCATAGATCAGCCGTATTTTAATGACGGTAGCCTGGGCATGCTTCAGTGCATTATGCACTACTTCCTGCGCAATGCGGTAAATGTCCAGTGATTTTTCCGGCACCAATTCACAATACTCACCGGTAATTTCCACTTCGCAAACAATATCTTTCGTGGCATTGATATGATCTGCTTCTTTCTGCAGCGCTTCTACCAGTCCGATATTTTTGATATAATCGCTGTTGAGCGTATGACTGAGGTTGCGGATGTCTTTATGCACGCTCGTCAGCAATTCGCTGGTTTGCGCCAACATCTCTACCTGCCGCGGTGCAGTGGCCAGTTTGGTGATCATATGCATGTTCATCTGCACAAACCCCAGTGTTTGCCCGATATTATCATGAATCTCTTTCGAGATGTTCTGCAAAGTGTTTTCCTGCTCTTCAATCCGCGCCCGTAACAGTTTGCTTTCATGCTCGAAGATCATCCGGTTCTTCTCGATCAGGAACTTATTCTGTTTGTTTTTATGGACAACCATGTAAGCAATGAGGAAGAAGATGAAGATGACAAAGAGTACAGTTCCAGCGACGAAAAGAGGGATTAGGTAATCAGGCATTTTCAGTTTTCATTTTTGGGTAAAGAATGAAGACACAGGCGAACATTGCGTAAAACAGAATATTGATTATGTATATACCTACGTCAAGCATCTTCGAACTCTGCGCATGGTGTATATAGATATAATCCCTCAAGCCCCAATTTAAAAAAGTGACACTCCAAAAAAATGACAGTATTGCGGCAAACCAAAAATGAGGATATTTATACAAAACCAAGTATTCTTCTTTTAGAAGGAGTCTGAAAAAGGAGAATAAAGACATCGATATAATACCTATGCCTTCGAAAAATAGATAATATGAATTGAAAACGTTTAACGGCTGAAGAAAGAGGATATCCAAAATCCCCAAGACGATTCCTCCAATTGCGAAATAAATACCTAAGTTTTTTTTTCGAAAAGCGTCTATGCTATAATTGAAATATACAGAAATCATTGCGAATTCAATTAAACTATAAATAGCGATTACGGGCATGCTGTTGTGCCATACGCGTGCCGCTATGAGAGATGTCGTTTCTGCAATACAGGCAAGGCAAATAAAGACGGAAAAGATTTTGGCGGCTTTATCAAGCCGACGATATCTATATATACCACATATTGATGCCCCGAAAAGAATTATTAACGCAATATAATGTAACAAACGCGTAATCGGCATCGCTAATAAGTTAGTAAGGGACTCGAAACGTCGTCGCAATTTGTCGGGCACTGGGTCATATGGTCCAGTACTAAGTTATTGTTTCGATATACATAATTACCATTAGCATCAATTCCAACGACGATAAAGCCAATATTGCCGTTTACGTATCCGGCAGGTTTTCCAAAATTACCTTCATTTATATATTCAAGGGTATGCGCAAGCATAATCCTTACTTTTCTTATTCTAGTGTCACTTAAATACTCTCTAAGGGTATCGGCGTTAATTGAGAAACTTCTTAAATCCGTATCATTCATGTCCGAATGGATGCTAGCGAGGTAGCTGCTGATCATTTTATTCCCAGAATCAATTGGTATAAAACTCGAGAATGGATAATTATCCGGATACGTTCTTTCTAGTGAATTCAGTTTGTTTGAAGCGTCGGCATTAGGTTTTGTTGCTTCTGTTTCTTTTTTGTTGCAAGCCAATAGCATAAAGCCAAAAATGATGGCAGTGAACAGGATGGTGGGCTTCATATTTTAAGTTGTTAAGTTACCAAATACTTCCATAGGCGTAATGCCTGCCTGTACGGCATACAGAGCGAGACTCACACGACTGTTTACTTTTAGTTTTTTAAATAAACTGTCTCTATATCCTTCAACACTCCTGGAGGTGGTTTCCATTTTCTGTGCAATCTGAGCGTAGCTCAGATCGGTGCAACAGTACTTCAGCACCTGCAACTCTTTCTCCGTAAAATGAGGCAATTTCACCTCTTTGTTTTTAATAGCAAAAAGTAGTTGGGTATTCACCATTTCGGAATGATAGAAACCATTCAGGTAAATGGACGTGAGTGCACGCTTGATATCTTCCGGGTCGCAGCTTTTCAGCAGATATCCGTTGGCGCCGTGTTTAATCATGCGGATGATGTAGAGCTCATGGTCGAAGATCGTGAGTACTAGGGTCCGCATCTGCGGCCATCGTTCTTTTATTTCAATAAGTGTATCGAAGCCGTTTAGCCCCGGCATATTAATATCGATCATGCAGATATCCGGCAGCGTCTTTGCTTTTTCAAGCTGGTTGATCAGATCACGGCCATTGCCCGCCTCAATATCCACTTCAATACCACCCATCTCTTTAATGAAGGTAATGATGCCTTTTCTGACGATTGCATGATCATCGGCATATGCGATATGGATAATTCTTTCTTCTTTCATTTTATAAACTTCGAAATCGTAAATGTATACTCCTCCGATTAGAAAAAATACAGGTAAAAAACTGAAAAATAGCGTGTTTTTAACTGTATGATTTATCAGAAAAATGATAAAAATTTACATTGGAAAAATGATTGAAAAATAGTGACAAGTCGGTTTAGTTTCCCCAGCCGCAAAACTAAGTATAATAAGCGAGGTACGAATCAAGAAACCTTTATATAATTAATCTCCGGTGGCTTCTGGTTCTAAACCCTATCGCAATGCCGGACGGGATTGGTGGTCCTGATAAACTTAATTCTGGCATTGATTTTTTGAAGCACAGCAGGGCTGTGCTTTTTTTTGTACTTACAGATAATTGTGTTTTGTAACTTTATAGAAATTAACTGTGTTATGTGGCAGGAAAAAAACAATGCACTCTACAAAAAATTCGTTTTCGCCGATTTCTCCGAAGCTTTTGCATTTATGACCCGCGTGGCGCTTCTTGCCGAAAAAATGAACCATCATCCGCTTTGGACCAATGTCTGGAATACAGTTGAGATTTCCTTAAATACACATGATGCCGGTGATACGATTACGGATAAAGATCATAAACTGGCAACTGCGATCGATAAGCTTTTGGCCTAAAAGGCGGTTTTCGACTGCGGTTAACATCGCGTTTTCAAATGTTATTCTCTTGCAAACAGGCTGCTGCAGCGGTTTATAACGCGTTGCAGCAGCATTTTTATGCCCGTATTTTTCCCGTACATCTTTCGGGTGTTTTCCTTATTTGTTTGATAGCCAATTTTTTATACGGTGTTAAATAAGCACTGATAGCGGCATTTCCCGGAATGCTTTTTTTCGATAAAAAACGTTATCCATTCGTTAATATATATGCAGGTTAATAAGATGTAATTGAATTGATATTCTGCTGTTTACAGTGTTTGTGACTCTAGTTTTACGGTGTTATTCAACGCCAAATAAAGCTAAATCTCAATCACATGTCAAACATGAACCGCCGCGACTTTCTCAGCTTTCTTACCTCAAATGATGATGGTGGAGTGGCCGAATTGGATCCGAAACGTGATGTTGTTTTTACGAAGTACGCCAACAAAGAACTGCCGAAACTGGAGCGAACTACTTCTACGCTGACAACGTATAGCGGATCATGGACCAGGGCTGAGATTATTCACCTGTTGCGCCGCACCATGTTTGGCGTTCGTGAAGCAGATATCCAGACGCTGCAAAATATGAGCATGAGTCAGGCGGTTGACTTTCTGCTGACTAATACGCCTGCCACGCCGGCACCTCCCGTAAATAACTACGAGACATCAACCTACACAGATCCTACGGGTATAGGCTCCGGACAAACATGGATTAATGCACCTTATGGAACAGGTGGTCTGAATGGTCGTCGTGGTGATTCATTAAAAGCCTGGTGGATCGGTTTGATGTTGAACCAAAATCTGAGCATCCAGGAAAAAATGGTATTCTTCTGGTACAATCATTTTTCTACAGAGATCACTTCGATCTTCGATGCACGTATCTCATACAGCTATGTGGCGATGCTGCGCCAAAATGCACTGGGCAATTTTAAAAGCCTGGTAAAGCAAGTAACCAAGCATCCGGCCATGCTAAAATACCTGAACGGTTATGTAAACGCGCAGGCGGCGCCAGATGAGAATTATGGCCGTGAACTGCAGGAATTATTTACACTGGGTAAAAGCAATAATCCAAACTATACGGAAGACGACGTAAAAGCTGCCGCAAAAGTATTGACCGGTTGGCGTATCAACAGCAGTACGCTCACCAGTTATTTCGATCCTGCAAAACACGATACCAGCAATAAGCAGTTTTCTTCTTTTTACAATAATACGGTGATCAACGGTCAAGCCGGTATGAATGGCGCCGCTGAGGCCGATGCGCTGGTTGATATGATCTTTACGAAAACGGAAGCCGCCAAATTTATCTGCCGCAAACTATATCGTTTCTTCGTGTACTATGTTATAGACGTAGACGTGGAAAACAATGTAATTGCGCCGCTGGCGCAGATGCTGATCAACAACAATTTTGAAATCGTTCCGGTATTGAAAGCATTGTTTAAAAGCCAGCATTTTTTTGATACTAATAACCGGGGTTGTTTTATCCGCACGCCTTTAGACCATATACTCGGTACACTGCGTACGTTTAACGTAAATATTTCAACTACTTTGACGGTAGAAAAAACCTATGCGATCTGGAATTATCTCCGTACCAATGCCGCCAATCTTGCACTAGACCTGGGTGATCCGCCAAACGTTGCTGGTTATCCTGCCTATTACCAAGTGCCCGAATACTATGAGCTCTGGATCAATTCCAATACATTTCCTAAGCGGCTTGCATTCACCGATATGCTCAACAGCACTGGTTTTACAGCGAGTACTGGTTTTTTTGTAAAAATGAACGTACTAAGTTTCGCCGCTGGTTTTGCTCAGGCAGATGATGTAGATGCGTTAGTTGATTATTGTGTGCAAATGCTGCTGGGTGTAGATATTAGTGCAACGCGAAAAGCGAGTCTGAAAGATATGCTCCTCGGTGGACAGACTTCTAATGCCTATTGGAGTGGGGCATGGTCCAATTATCTGGCCAACGCCAATTATGCGAACACAAATGCGGTACAACCGAAACTCGTGTCTATGATGACAGAGATCATGCGCATGCCGGAATACCAGCTTTGCTAATTCGTTTCATTAAATGGTTGAAGGCGCGCAACGGCGCCACGGTTGTGGGCTGCATGACGTGCAGGCCTAAGGAATAGTTTCGGTGAGCCTTGAAATTTTGTTTTAGTTTCTAAGACAAAGAGAAAAGACGACTGCCCATTTTACCCTCTAACAATTTAACCAGTCACCAGACTAATAAAATCACAAATAAAACATCTATTTTGTCGTCTGTCCCATCTGTGGGAAAGAGCAACCATTGTGCCTCTCTGGCAACGCAAAGCAAATCATATACATAAAGGTTAATTGCATGAAGCGTAGAAAATTCTTCAAGATATCTGCGGCTGCAAGTGCAGCTGTAATGATGAATGGTTTGCCGGTACGCAGTCTGGCTGGGAACCAGGCGTTGCGGACACTCGCTCGTCAGACGGAGCGCTCGGGCAGAGTGCTGGTTTTAATTCAGCTCATCGGTGGCAACGACGGGCTTAATACCATTATTCCGCTCGATCAATACAGCAATCTTACTTCGGCCCGGTCCAATATCTTAATTCCGGAAACAAGTGTACTCAGCATCAATGGCAGGAAAGACACAGGCTTTCATCCGGCAATAGAAGGGCTGCGCAATATGTACAACGACGGTATGATGAACATCGTACAAAGTGCAGGCTACGATAATCCCAGCTTCTCACACTTCCGGTCTACAGATATCTGGAATGAAGGCGCCAGTGCCACCGAATACCTGAATACCGGCTGGCTGGGGAGATACCTTGCACAGCGTTATTCCGGCTTTCCTACCGGGTACCCGAACAATGATATGCCCGATCCGTTGGCCATCCAGGTTGGTAGCGGTGTTTCTCCGGTTTTTCAGGGAACAGATGTGTCTATGGGGATGGCTATCTCCGATATCGACAGCTTTTACAATCTCATCAGCAGCACGGTAGATCCCGCTCCGGCAACGCCTGCAGGGCACGAGTTGACTTTTCTCCGGTATATTGCCCAGCAAACACAATCATATAACAACTCGCTACAGACGGCCGCATCAAAGGCCAATAATCTTTCTTCTTTGTACGCAACCGGAAACAGTCTTTCAGATCAGTTGAAAATCGTAGCAAGGCTGATTGCCGGCGGGTTAATGACGCCCGTTTATCTCGTAAGCATGTCTGGTTTCGATAATCATTCTGCCCAGACCGATGATACGGATCACACTATAGGAGCGCATGCTACATTGCTCAAAAAATTATCGGATGCGGTTACCGCATTTTTTGATGATTGCAAACGACTCAAAATTGACGACAGGGTAGTAGCCATGACTTATTCGGAGTTTGGCCGTCGTATTAAATCAAATGCAAGTGGCGGTACCGATCATGGTACGGCCGCGCCGGTAATGGTTTTCGGCAATGCCGTAAACCCAACTATTATCGGTAGTAATCCAACAATCGGGCAGAATGTTTCCGTAGATGACAACATAGATATGCAATATGATTACCGGTCTGTTTATGCTTCTGTATTGACCGATTGGTTTCAGCTCGACAGTGCTTCGGTACATGATGTGCTGCTCAATACTTATAGTGTGTTACCGATTTTTCGCGATAGCAGTGCTACAGAAGTACAGACTGTTGGCGGCGTTACCACCGGCCAGGAAATATTGGGCCAAAACTATCCTAATCCTTTTTCGCGGAGTACAACCATCAATTTTACCAGCAAGGGCGGCACCACGGTCATTCAGCTATTCGATGCTTCTGGCCGGGCCGTAAAAACACTGACACAGCAACAATACGGCAACGGTCAGTTTTCTATTACAGTGGACCGCGACAATCTGCCTGCAGGCAATTATTTCTACCGGCTTATCAACAGCGACGGACAATGGAGTAAGCAGATGGTGGTGGTAGATTAAACACGTCCTCCTGAAGTAGGAGTGCTTCGCAGCGCATGGTTGCTGAGCGAGACCAGAGCGCTCACGGTGGTACTGCGCGAGGTACGACGCAGGAATCTGATTTCGCACTGAGAAAAAACGCTTTTTATCAACAGCGTTGCCAACTCCGGTAAGGCATAGTTGCACTCTATGGTTTAACCAAGTAAACGGATTTAATCTTTTAGACAAAGAAAGTGCTTGCCTTTTGTTGCAAGCACCTTTAAACTTTTGATAGTATTTTATTGTTTCACCTCTTCGAAGTCGCCGGGCTTCCAGGTGCCATCGAAAGCAGGTGTTTCAGGGCCGTATATGCGGAAGTACGTAAACCAGCCTTTATTCGGTGTTGTTTGTATCCATGCATCTTCTTTGCCTGCCGGTGCCTTCGGCCCGAAGTACAGATCAACCGAAGCGCCGGTTTTATTTTTTAATTCAAACATCGAGCGCAAGGCTGCTTTGTTTTGCGCCGTGGCAATTTCACTGCGTGTTTCATTATCATAAATAGTGATAGACCAAAATAATTTCGCAGGTACGGGCAACGGAACCGTCAACTTATAAGTTTTACCACCATCCAAATAAGCACCTGCATGATCCCGAACACCTAGCCAATAGAGCGAGCCTGCACCGGGTCCTCTATTGAACATGGCAGGAGATTCTATCTGTGCCTGGTAAAACCATTTTTCACGCGCATACAGGTCTGTGAAATTGTCTGTATCAAAAGTGCCGTTGGCCGAACGTAATACCGCCCATTCCCACCTGCGGTCTTTCCATACCATTTTATCCTCACGTCTGTCTGCAAAAGATTGTACGCGCATAATGACATTACCCGTTTGTGCTGCTTTTTCCAGTATGCCTTTCATACGTGCATCGGGATTAAACGGTTTGCCTTTTTCAATTCCCAATTCTGCCAGTTCTCCATACATACTGCGATAGGCTGGGTTGGCAGGCTCTTCGGTAATAAACTTGGCTAACCTTTCCCAATAGCCGATACCTTGTTCATGCGGCACGGGTGTAAAATCAGCGGCTTTATCATTTAACCTTACCCAATTGATTTCGGGTGCAGGTTTGCCGAGTGGATATACTTTCACCGAGCGCATCATCTTTTCGCCTGTCTCAGGATTGTTGTCAAGCGGAATGGCGCGAAGTAAAACAAGTACTTGATTGGTCGTTGATTTGCCGGTATAATATCCTGCAGGTACTGTGCCTGTATAGCCCGGTGGAAGAATGATATGTTTACCGCCTTTTCCTTTATCGGGACCGGGTATGCCGATATCCATTACCCAGAGCTGATTCATATCATTGACTACCGACATAATCGGGCCGGGCGGAACTTCCACCACCATTGGTCCTCCACTCAGATCTAACGGCAATCCTGCGTAGCGTGTATCGGAATTTGGGGTAAATGCAACTTGTGCAGGCGCCCCGTCCATGATGGCAAAAGTTTTATTCGGTACGCAACCATTAGCCATGTTACCGTCCCAAGTAGCCAGAATCGATACCGTAGGGTAAAAAAAGCGATAGCATTGGATAGCGCGATTAAGATCAGCTTCATCATACGCTTTTTGGATCGTGGCATCTGTCGGATAACCATTAACAAACTCATAAGCGTTTCGGTTTGCTATGGTCGAATCTTTTCCGGAAGAAGAATTGTTGCGGTTAGCGGATTGGCTGCAAGCAGCTAGTAACATACAACCCGCAATCCAAACTGCATTTTTCATGGTGTATGATGTTTATCTTATAAATATAAATATAATAGATAATTTGTTTTGCATGCTTAGAAGTTGTTCTTATAATAGACACGCATCGACAGGCCATTCCGCCATGCAGGTTAGGATTAAGTAGTAATTTATTCTCGTAGATTTCGCGCTCCGGAAAAAACTATAAAAACAACAATCCCGTCTATCGTAGACAGGATTGTTGCGTTATACTTCGTAAAATGAATTGTTGCGTTTTTACGGATAAATCCGCTCGTAATCTTCCGGGCTAGGCAAAAGAGCCTGCAATAATCCGAGACAGTTTACATCATCCAGCCGGTCTTCAGGGCGGTCTTCGTTGTACCGCCGCAAAAGAGTGAGGAGGCTTTCCTGCAAATCGCGCAAAAGCAGGGCAGGGAACGTGGATTCGATCTCAATGATCAGTTTGTTTTCGGTAACACGTACCATCGTCAATAATTTAGGAAATTAAAAGAGCCCGTGCTTAGATGTCCTACGCTTATTAACGGCGTTCGGGGGCTTTCGCCTGCCCGCATCATACACGGGTTTGAGTTTGATTTTACTTGTCATTGTTAATAATTTAGGAACTACGAAAATAAGGGGAATGTTTGAAATATCAGCGTTGATTATCAATTGGCGGGGGCTGATTGTGATGGAAGCGTCAACAGCGCAGTAAAACATCAACGTAGAAGTTCCGAAGTTCAACGCCGAAATTAAAAATATTGGCTTCAATTTAGTTATCGCCAATTGGTAATAAACGTGAAATCAGATCCCCACTTCCTCGTACCTCGTCATCGGGATGACCATCAAAAAACACAATTGTATCGTAGTGCCGCCGCGAGAAAAAAACTTAGTGCCTTTGCGGGAGACGGATACCCGCGGCGGGTAAGCTTTAGGTCTTATGCTTTCCGCTTTAATAAGGGAATTCTCCTCCTTCGGAGGAGCCAGAGGAGGCCAAATTGTTTATCTTGCGCAAGCATCTAACTATTTTTAATAGGCCGCCGTCTATATATTCAGACCCAGCAAGAATGAAGAAGCCACCTGTCTGCCCCTTGATTTTAAGCAAGATGAGAAAAATGTATTTTCTTGTCCCGGTATTGTTTTTCCTGATCGCACCGTGTGCCCAGGCGCAGCTGGTGCTCAATCCATCTGCTACGGCCACTCAGTTGGCCCAAAGATTAGCTGGGCCGGGCGTCACTGTTCTTAATCCGGTGCTGACCTGCCCGTTGGGCGCCAGCGCTATATTTACCGCAACCAATAGCAATCTTGGCATAAACGGAGGTGTACTGCTTACCACCGGATTGGCGCAAACCAATGCCTCGGTGTTTAAGTTCGGCGCAGACGGGCCTGCTTCGTATGTGCCGGACAATCCTCACGGAGCACCTGGTTCGGCCGCATTAGGTTCCAATACTTTTGATGCCTGCACGCTCGAATTCGACTTTGTTCCGATCGGCGATACCATTAGTTTCCGTTATGTATTTGCTTCCGAAGAGTACTCGATGTTTAATTGCACGAAGTACAACGACCGTTTTAAGTTTTATATTTCCGGAAGTTCGGCCTCCGGCGATATGGCGTTAGTGCCCGGTACCAATATTCCGGTAGCCATCAATAGTATTAACTCCGGTATTCCCGGGCCTAACGGCGATATTACCAATTGCCGGAGCATGGGCCCGGGCGCCCCTTTTCCACAGTATTATGTAGACAATACTAATGGCACCACGATTACTTACGATGGTTTTACCGTGCCACTAATTGCCAAATCTCCGGTACAAAGTTGCGATACCTATCATCTTGTAATGGTAGTGGCCGATGCTGTGGATGATATTGTGGATTCAGGCGTGTTCCTCGAAGAAGGAAGTCTTACCAGCAAACCGGTAACCCTAAAGGCAATCGGCGGTGCAAATGGTGTTTTGAACACGCCAAAACCTTATTGCGTACGGGGGTGTGCCGCCGGAAAATTTGAAATCAACCGGCATTCGGCATCACCCTATCAGCAGAAAATCCGTTACGAACTTTCTGGCAGTGCGGTAGATGGTTATGATTACACGACGGTACAGTCGCCCGGCAGGGTAATGATCCCCGCCAATGATTCGGTTACCTATCTCACCATTAATCCGCTTACCGTTCCGGGCGGCACCAAAAAAGTAAAGATCAGAATCTTTCAGCCCTGCGATAGCTTAAAAGCGTTGGACAGCACCGAACTGCTGATCATGGACTCTGTGTATGCAACCATCCAAAGCAACGATACTGTCATCTGTAAAGGAGATACCGTGCCTATTACAGCGGCAAAAGATGCATCTACCGCTTTTGCATGGACGCCAACGCTGGGACTGATGAATCCAAATGTAGGGTCGCCATTGGCAAAACCAGATACGACAACCACTTACCGACTCACTGTATCAGTGCCGGGCTGTCCCGATAAGCACGATGATATAACGATTACAGTGCGAAAACCTGCTCATGTGGATTTAGGGCCGGATAAAATTGTTTGTCTGAATGCGCAGACCATCATGGACGCAAGCGTAGATCCATCTTACCAGCAGTATCAATATCAATGGACACCTTCTGCCGGGCTTAACAACAGTAGTGTGCTTAACCCGGAATATACACCTGTGGCTGCCGGCGATTATACTTATATACTCAGTGCCGATCCCGGTGCTAGTGCAAAATGTGTGGGTAAAGACACCGTGAATATTCATGTAATGCCAGATGATTTTATCATTTATCCGCAAGACACGGCCATCTGCAAAGGCAATAGCATCAATGTTTCCGGTAGTGCCGATCCCGATTTTAGCTGGCATTGGTCGCCGGCAACCGGTGTTTCGGATGTGCATAGTTTCACTCCGTCTATCTCAACCGATACAACCCGCATTTACACGGTAACGGCGCATTTCGGGAATTGCCCGGATGTTACCAAAACAATTCATATCGATGTGCAGCCCAACCCAACCGTTTATATTGGCGCCGATCAGGAAAAATGTTATTGGGACACCGTCCATTTTTACCCGGTTGTGGGGCCTTCCTGGTATCAACACTACAATTATAGCTGGCAACCGCCCTATGAAATAGCTGATCCAAACGAGCCAGACACCTGGTTTTTCGGACATAACACTACCACGCTCACGTTGGTGGTTACAACACCGGCAGGCTGCAAAGGGAGCGACGACGCTGTTGTTACCGTTTTCTCCGGTTCATTTGCCAGTGTGCAACCTGCAGATACAGGTGTTTGCCCGCACAGCAGTGTGCCATTGCATGTTACCGGCGGTGTGTCTTGGCAATGGTTTCCGGATGATTACCTGAGCGCCGATAATTTGCAGGATGTGACTGTGACCCCTTGGGCCGATACGCATTATACGGTGGTCGTAAAAGACGAACACAATTGTCCGGATACATTGGAAGCCAGCGTAGCGGTATATTCGAATGCCGTGATCGATCTTCCGGATACGGTGATCACTCCGGAAAATGTAGCGGTGCAGTTGGATGCACGCGGCAATTGCCTTTATTATAATTGGTTTCCGCCGCTGGGTCTGAGCGCAGTAAACATCAGTAACCCGGTAGCGATGCCGCCGGTCAATACAAAGTACATTATACAAGGCAGAACAGAAACGGGTTGCATGGTAACAGATTCGGTAACAATAATCATTGACCCTTCTGTTTATGTCACGCTGCCTAATGCCTATAGTCCTTTGTCTCCTTCGGCCAATGACCTCAAGGTGATTTATCAGGGCGATGTGCAACTGAAATCATTCCGCATTTACAATCGCTGGGGTCAGAAAGTTTTCGAAACATCCAATCTCAATCAAGGCTGGGATGGCCGCTTCAACGGGGAACTCTGCGCCGTGGGAGTCTATGTTTACATCATCGAAGCCACTGGCAAAAACGGAAAATCGTACAACAAACAAGGTAACATTACTCTTTTACGCTAAACGCCCAATGCTTAAAGACTAAAGCCGTCCGTATTTTTGTAATAGCAGGAGTAGTCTTTCAGCTTTGAAGAGTTTCGCATCTTAAGAAGCTTTGCGTCTTTGTGGGAAACACACAATAAAATGAGGGGAGGTATTAAGCCTTCAGTTTTAGCCTTTCCGCTTTGAAGAGCTTTGCCCCTTGAGAAACCTTCGCCTTTACGTGAAACCAAATAATGCACTCCGTGCCGCTGCGTCGTTGCGAGAAAAGCTTTTGTAATAATAAGAGCAGCTTTAGGCTTTATGCTTTAAGCTTTCCGCTTTGAACGTACCTTTAAGGAAGATTTTGTTTCACTTCCAAAAAATATTCAGATGAAACGTTTCTTTACCATTAGCTGTCTGTTGCTCGCGGTTTCTTTCAGCCGGCAGGCAAATGCACAAATCTGCTGCGCGAAAAAAACAGGAACCGATATGCAGGCGCTTGCATTCAACGATGAATTTAAAAAAGCGCACCTGGCTCCGGAGCCGTTTACTTATGTACCGCAGAGTGGCGGGCAGGATATTAAGTTTCCCACTACCGAAGGTAAAACAGGCAATGCCTTTTTCGTTCCTGCAAAAACAGCTTCCAGTAAAGTGTTACTGGTATTTCATGAATACTGGGGATTGAATGATTATATTAAACGGGAAGCAGAACGCTGGCAGCAATTGTTGGGTGACGATATCTCCGTTTATGCGGTGGATCTTTATGACGGTAAAGTGGCTACAGATCCCGATGCGGCCGGTAAGCTGATGGCTGGGCTTACGCGCGAACATGGTGAGGCCATTGTAAAGGGGTTACTGAACAAAATCGGCAAAGGAAAACAGATTGCAACACTGGGCTGGTGCATGGGAGGAACCTGGTCGTTCAATGCTGCATTGCTTGCAGGGCCGGCAGCAAAAGCCTGTGTGATGTACTACGGATTTCCCGAAACAGATAAGAACAAGATCAAAACTTTGCAGGCCGATATATTATACATCCGTGGCGATCGCGATCAGTTTATAAAAGAGCAGGATGTGGATCAGTTGGAAAAAGAAGTGAAAGCAACGAGTCATGTCTTTGAGCTACGGCATTTCGATGCCAATCACGCATTTGCCAATCCAAGCAATCCGAAATATGAAAAACAATATGCCCACGATGCGGAGCTCGACGCAGTGAGATTTATATCAGGGCATTTTAAATAGGCTAAAAAGTAAAATTCCTTCCGGTCATCCGGAAGGAATTTGTTATAAAAGCATTTGTCCTGTTGCTTGAGACGATTAATCGATTAGTGTATTAAGACTTACCATCCGTCGCCGTCGAGTAAGTTACCGAGTCCGCCGAGCACACTTCCTTCTTCTTTCTTTTTATAAGTGCCGTATTGTAAAATGCGGGCGGCGAGCCTGCTGATCGGCAATGTTTGAATCCATACGGTGCCTGGTCCGCGCAATGTTGCAAAAAATACACCTTCGCCGCCGAAAATCGTGTTCTTAATACCACCGACAAACTGAATATCGTATTGCACATTAGCCGTAAAGCCAACAATACAACCAGTGTCTATTTTTAAGATTTCGCCCGGCTGTAAAATTCTTTCCGTTACATGGCCTCCGGCATGTACAAAAGCCATCCCGTCGCCCTCCAGTTTTTCCATAATGAATCCTTCGCCCCCAAAAAGGCCCGTACCCAGTTTTTTCTGAAATTCGATGCCGATAGCAACGCCTTTTGCAGCGCATAAAAAAGCATCTTTCTGGCAAATCACTCTTCCGCCGAGTCGCTGCAAGTCGAGCGCAATAATTTTACCGGGATAAGGTGAGGCAAAACAAACCCTTTTTTTACCCTGGCCAACATTGGTATAAGTGGTCATAAAGAGGCTTTCGCCCACGAGCAGTCTTTTTCCGGCGCTGAATAATTTACCCAGCAAGCCCCCGCCTTGTTGCTGACTGCCGTCGCCGAAAATGGTTTCCATCTGTATGCCGTCATCCATCATCATAAACGCTCCAGCCTCCGCTATGGCCGTTTCCTGTGGGTCCAGCTCCACCTCTACGTATTGCATTTCTTCGCCAATAATTCTGTAGTCTATTTCATGATTGCTACGCATGTGCTTAGTTTTTCGTTCGAGAAAATTAAAATTAAAAAGCAAAGGCCAGATTACCCGTGTTATTTTTCACGGGTACGCTGGTGCTTTTTTCCGCGGATATCCGGGCTAAAAAAGCGAACAAAAACCGTTGAAATACTGCTTACTAAAAGAACAACTAGTAAGATATTTGTGCCTGTTACTCCTTCAGACGAAAGCAAACCAACCACCCACATTCAGCATTCAAGCGAAAATGAAAACAAAGAGGTACCCCTAAGTATTGAAACGAAAGCAAGGATGAGCAACATCCGACCCCTTATTGGAAGCGGTATATGAAAGCACTCGGGCCCTATGAGCATGAAAGCTGAATATGCCGCTTTTTTCATGTCTATCCTCCAAAAATTATGCTATTAGAAATAATCTTCTTAATCTTGCACCCATGAAAATGATGCAACATAAGTCCTGCTGTAACATAAAGTGGCCAAAAACACTTGTGAAGGGTTTTGCATTATAATCGCACGGAAAACATTCTGAAAGAATTACAGATATATGCGCCCTTCGGTACTCCCGAGGGGCTTTTTTTATAAAAAACGGCAACACAAAACATGATGAAACTGATCAACAAGAAAATCTGCATGACCAAAGACATTGGTATTCATGGCAACGTATTTGGCGGTATTCTTATGTCCTGGATTGATGAAGCAGCTGCTGCGTATGCAACGGAATATTGCTGTACACCCAATATGGTGACGCTGCGGGTAGGGGAAATGCTATTTAAAAAGCCGCTGAAGGTAGGTAACCACGTTCGTGTTTACGGTGAAGTAGGTCATCTCGGAAATACCTCCATTACATTAAATATAGAAGCCCGTAAGTATAATGTGTATAGCGGCGAAGATACGGTAGTATGTACTACCTCCATCACATTCGTGCGTATTGACGACGACGGCAACCCTACGCCGATCGGGGAATCTGTAAGAAAGCGTTACGCAGAGCAGAATACCGAAACGTCATTTACTGATTAGCAGGAACACTGTATTTTTCACGGTATGCCAACGGGGGATTACGCATTCGATCCGAGTAAAAAAAGCAGGAAAAATCAGTTGTTTAACTGCTTGAAACAACTAATGGTTGGCTGATCTTTGTATCAGAAAGCAACCGTGAGATTATCTCAACCCCTCTAAGACAAGAAGTCTATTTGAAACGAAGCCGTGGATCAAAGGTCCACACGTTAAAAAGCGGTGAATCGGCGCAACCCCTAAAGGAACGACGTTTTATCGCTTTCTTTTTTTGCTTACTGTTCGGGAATTTCTGTCTGTATATTATTATCCTCAAATTCTTTATCGAGATCTGAAAGGCGGATGGGTTTTTCAAGAAGCCGTACATGGGCGTTAATGGGAAGATTCGGCAGTTGCGGATGATAAGCGCTGATCAAGTTAATATGGATTTCGGGGTGCAGCCGGCAAACTTCAGGGGCAATACGCCAGCCTTCACCGTCAGGAAGGTTATTATCCAGGAATAAAATATCCGGTTTTATTTCATCGATTTTTCTCATTCCATCTGCTACAGAATGAGAAAGGAATACTTCGAAGTTTTTTCGGAGAAAATAACTTTTCAAAAGCAGGGATAAATCAATCTCATCGTCAATAATCAAAACAACTTTCCTTCCGTCCATAAATACCCAGTTTATAATGCCGTTTTAAATTAGGTGACCCGGAATCGGGTAGTACTTTTAATGACCTTACGCATAATTATTGCAAATACAATGCCGGAAACACCGGCGGCGCAATCGCAGAAATTAACCCACTGGCATAGAGCCAACCTTTATCCAATTATTTCTAAGATCGGCAACCGTTTGCATAAGTGCTTCAAAACTAGTTGGTTTTGTAATATATCCGTTAGCGCCCAGTTCGTAGCATCGCTTTTTTTCCTGTTCGTTGCTGGTAGTGCTAAATACAATAATTGGAATGGCGCGTAGCGCGGGGCTTTCTTTTAGTTCTTTTAACACCTCACGACCGTCTTTTTTGGGCATATTTAAATCCATAAGAATAAAGCTCGGCAGATACGACGTCTTTTTGGCGTCAGATAAATTGTGTAAATAATCCAACACCTCCACGCCGTTTTCTACAAATTCGAGCTTCTCTGTAAAACCGTTTTCCTCAAAAGCTGCCTGTAGCAGAAAGCGATCATCGGCATCGTCTTCGGCAATTAATATGAAAATATTCTCCATTCCTTAAATGTGTAGCATAAAGATAAGTAAAATAGACTAGCAAGGTCTTTTCGGCCATTAGGGACCAGAGTCTAATTTAACAACTAAAGCCCGTATTATATAGTAGAGCATCAGGAAAGCATTGTTATATCTGTAGGCTCATCCGGGTAGAAAAATACGCAGTATCACCAGGTTTACGAAAGGTAGCGGCCTATTTAATAGGCTATCGGTTTCGTAAAAAATCACTTTGGACACATATTTTCAAATGCATAACGGGCCACAGTTGGGCATTCCCGTGGATGATGGCTGTAAATTGGCAAAAAACTTTGGTAAATGATTTGGAAGTATGGGGTGTTTCTCTACCTTTGCACTCCCAACAAAAAAGGGATAGTTCTTAAAGAGGTAGCGATGGGTGAAGGAGCGGGCTGAAAGGCTTGCTGGTGTTGCGATACAGCGAAATGAGCCGAGGAAAAACTT